>JGI12316J15309_10003015_pt1 | contig 233732 bp, 179 predicted proteins | sample MarCyaLeptolynsp_FD_15309 | JGI IMG/M metagenome (IMG submission 15309) | reverse complement strand
AACGAAATATGAGGTGGGATTTATAGCGTCAGTGTTCAAAAAATCATAAGTTTTCTCTTGTATCTCCATCTCCCCACACCTCCCACACTTCCCACACTCCCACACTTCCCACACTCCCACACTTTTTGAAAGCTCACCCCCTTAACCCCAACTCAATAATTTACCGACAATTACGTATTCCTGCATATGTTGGTACGGTATATACTACCCATAAATTAAAGTCAAGCAATAGCAATTAAACTTAATATTAAATTGTATTTATTTACACAACTTCATCCTGCTAGGCTGAAGTTGTGGTCTGACTGACCAAGTGCATCTAACAAAAAAAGAAAAAAGTTTGAGATCTATGAGTATTAAAGACAAACCTCAACCGCCTCGCAATCGGCAGATTGCCAATGTTCTATTTGTGCTGGCTGGTTTATTTTTACTAGCAAATCTGTTGTTGCCAAATCTTTTTAGTCCCCAAATTCCTAGAGTTCCCTATAGTCTCTTTATTGAGCAGGTGGAAGACGGACAAGTTAACCGTGCTTATGTTGGACAGGAGCAAATTCGCTACCAGCTCAAAGGCGAGGAGAATCAACCAGGGCAAGTACTCTCTACGACTCCCATCTTCGATCTAGAACTACCCAAAAAGTTAGAGAGTAAGGGAGTTGAGTTCGCTGCGGCTCCACCACCGAAAAAAAGCTGGTTCAGCAACATCTTGGGTTGGGTGATACCACCATTAATTTTTGTCGGGATTTGGCAATTTTTCATCGGTCGTGGTATGGGTGGTGGACCTCAAGGTGCTCTATCGATCAGCAAGAGTAAGGCTAAAGTCTATGTAGAAGACGAGTCCACGAAAACCACCTTTGCGAATGTGGCTGGGGTGGAAGAAGCCAAGACTGAGTTAGTTGAAATTGTCGAGTTCCTTAAATCTCCCCAACGTTATACCCAAATTGGGGCGCGGATTCCCAAAGGTGTACTACTAGTAGGTCCTCCTGGAACAGGTAAAACCTTGCTAGCGAAAGCTGTAGCAGGAGAAGCAGGTGTACCATTCTTCAGCATCTCTGGTTCGGAGTTTGTGGAACTGTTTGTTGGTGCTGGTGCAGCACGAGTGCGGGATTTATTTGAGCAAGCCAAAAAGAAAGCCCCTTGTATTATCTTTATTGACGAACTCGATGCGATCGGCAAATCTCGCGCCAGTGGTGGTTTTGTCGGCGGTAACGATGAACGAGAACAGACTCTTAACCAGTTGCTGACAGAGATGGATGGTTTTGCGGCTGGGGATGCTACAGTAATCGTGCTAGCTGCGACGAACCGTCCAGAAAGCTTAGACCCAGCCTTATTACGCCCAGGACGTTTTGACCGACAGGTATTAGTAGACCGTCCTGACTTATCGGGTCGTTTAGCCATCTTAGAAATCTATGCCCAGAAAGTAAAGCTGGGTAACGATGTTGATCTAAAAGCGATCGCTACTCGTACTCCTGGCTTTGCTGGTGCTGATTTGGCAAACTTAGTCAATGAAGCAGCTCTATTGGCAGCACGCAATCGGCAAGAAAGTGTCTCCCAGGCAGACTTCGCCGAAGCAATTGAGCGAGTAGTAGCAGGCTTAGAAAAGAAAAGCCGCGTCCTCAATGATAAGGAGAAAAAGATTGTCGCTTACCACGAAGTAGGTCATGCTCTGGTTGGTGCAGTGATGCCGGGAGGGAGTGATGTCGCGAAAATCTCCATTGTACCCCGTGGCATGGCAGCACTTGGCTATACTCTGCAACTGCCAACCGAAGACCGATTCTTGCTCAATGAGGCAGAATTGCGGGGACAAATTGCTACTTTGCTAGGTGGACGTTCTGCAGAAGAAGTTGTCTTCGGTAGTATCACCACAGGTGCTGCCAATGACTTGCAAAGAGCTACTGATTTAGCAGAACAAATGGTTACTACCTATGGTATGAGCCAAGTGCTAGGACCTCTGGCTTACGAGAAAGGACAACAAAATGACTTCCTGGGTAATGGTATGGCAATGAATCCCCGCCGGATGGTGAGTGATCAAACAGCTAAAGCTATTGATGAGGAGGTAAAGGGGATTGTGGAAACTGCTCATCAGCAGGCTTTAGATATTCTCAAGCTCAATCGCGACTTGCTCGAAAAGATTGCTCAGCAAATATTAGAAACTGAGGTCATTGAAGGTGAGGAACTGCAACAATTGCTCAACCAAGTGCAACCTGGGTGAAGGAAAAAAGGTGTTGGGGTAATACTGCTTAGATGAGCTTTAATTAGCTAAACCGCCAGAAGCCCCGCTCTATACCTGCAAGGTTAGAGTTGGGGTGAATGGCGGCCAAATTCGTTGGCTCTACGACCATTTCATACCAAATCCTTACTTAATACCTAGGGTAATACCAAATCCGCTTTAGCTAGACACAAACAAGTCAGCTACAAGCCATATATATCAAAATTTTTTCAATAAAATATGAGCTCTGTAGTAACCGGATTTAGTATAATTCACTATCGAGAGCTCCCCAGAAGCACTTTGCGCCCCCAATTGAATGGGAGAAACAATTCTCTTCTCTGAACTTGAAACACCTCTAACATCCTATTATTGAAGCCTTATCTATCTTAAATACTCATCGATCTGGCGTGCCGTCTAGTTATTAAATGTTTCAGTTAAGTAAAAGTTGATCATAATAGCGATCGCTATAACCAATGAGCTAAGAATCCCCCTTTTAGAAAAAAGGGGGAGTATCAAAACAATCTTGATTAAACAATCAATAGTCAAAATTTTCACCGGGTAAGGCGGGAGTGGTTGCTGGTGCTCTCCTAAACTGGGTCGCCTGTTCGTAAGCGTAAGCCAATCCCAGTAAGGTTGGCTCACTGTAAGGGGAACCAAAGAAGGTCAATCCTATCGGCAATCCCTGCTGAGTAAAGCCCATCGGCACGGAAATGGCCGGAAAACCCGAAACATTAGCTAAGTATCCCGGTCTATAAGGGTCATCTGCCTCACATTGGTACGTGGGGTCTTTCATTGTGTACACAGGACCGGCGGGACAAGTCATGGTAGGAAAAATTATCGCGTCGAGATTTTTAGCATTCATAGCAGACAAAATCTCTTGGCGGACCCGTGGAAACTCGAAGTGGATGATGTAGAGATATTCTGTATCGGCAAGTCCTGAGTGCTTTAAAGATTCTTCAAACCCGCCCACTCTACCAGGATTAAGGCTCTGTTCCGAATTAGCAATTTGATCAGACCGGCTGAGGGAGAGCATTTCCTCGAGACTGTCGGGAAATGGGGGTTGGAGAGTTTTGAGGTAATGCTCGATTTGTGGTTCAAACTCGGCTTCTGTGACTTTTGCCATAAAAGGCCAGAGGTTTTCCAACTTGGGGGAGAAGTCCACAACCTCTACCGTTGCACCTAATTGCTTCAGTTTGGCAACCGCTGCCTCAGTTAAGGCATCTACCTCTCGATTCCCCCCCTGAAAATCGATTGCTACCCCAATTCGTGCGCCTTTGAGGGCATTTTTATCGAGAAACTGGGTGTAATCTTGGTAGGACCTCTCCTTACTTTCCAGGGTGCGGTGGTCATCAGGATCAACTCCTGCCATAATGCCAAGGCCGATCGCCGCATCCGTGACTGTCCGTGCCATCGGACCTGCCGAATCGAAAGAGAGAGTCAGAGGAACAATGCCATTCCGACTCACCAAACCTTGGGTTGGCTTGATGCCGACAATGCCAGCTACCGCCGCTGGACCGCGAATAGAGCCAGAGGTATCGGTTCCCGTTGCTAGCATAGCAAAATTTGCTGCGATCACCGCTCCACTCCCCCCACTCGAACCAGAAGGATCCCGTCTCAAGTTGTAGGGATTGACGGTCAGTCCTCCTAGGGAACTGTAACCAAGCCAGCCATAGGATTCGGCGAATTCACTCATGTTGGCTTTGGCGAGGATAATGGCTCCCGCCTCTCGCAGCTTTTGGACCGTAAAAGCGTCGTCAGCCGGTAGAGACCCCTGCAAGAGAACAGAACCGGCTGCGGTGGGCAGGTCGGCAGTGTCGTAGTTATCTTTGAGAATAATGGGAATCCCGTGCAGGGGACTGCGCGGACCCTTCTGTTGGCGTTCCTGGTCAAGTTCTCTAGCTCTGGCAAGGGCATTGGGATTGATAGAAATTAGCGCATTAAGTTTCGGACCCTGCTCGTCGTAGGCTTGAATACGATTGAGATAGAGTTGCACTAATTTTTCGGAGGTGAGTGCCCCATTATCGAAAGCTCGGTTAATATCGGCGATCGTTGCTTCCCTCAAGCGAAATGTTTCAGCCACTGCTGTCAGGGGGAGAGCACTCAGACTCAAAGCGGAGAGATAGGTGAGAACTTGTCTGGCAATTTGGGAGAAAGTACGGTGCTTTTTCATACACAATAAACTAGCAGTTTTGTAATTCTTTTTTCTGCCGAAAAATATTATGCCACATATGTGGTCAAACCTTTCCTGGCAGCAGAAGAGTTGGCCATATGGGGAGGATTTTGTTGAAGGAGAGTCCAAATCTTTTGAACCTGTTTGTTGTACTTTGACAAGTTTTGCTTTCTCGCCCCTGCTCCCGGTGAACGAAATTTTGGTTGTAATTTCTAGCGAAGTATCCAAAAAATCATTAGTTCCCCTTTGTCTTCCCATCTCCCTATTTTTTTTGCTCACCCCCTGCTCCCTCGTCTCCGTCGGCTCCCCCTGATCTTTTTTCCCTTAACCTAGTATTATTGAGTTGTGTAAGCCTTCGCAAATTAATACAGAATATTTTTTTTCAGGAGTTATAGGGCAGTCAGTGATGATATCAAATCAAGAAGTTAATAAGGGTAAATCAAAATTCGATGACATTTATAATGTAGACGACCCAGTAAGTTATTATGAATCTTTATGTCTTCAAAAAGAGTATGAATTACCAGAGTTAGCTAAACCGTATTTCGCTACCATTATTGATGCTTATTTGAAGTACCAACCTGTGACTCCTTTAAAAATCTTAGACTTAGGATGCTCTTACGGTATTAATGCTGCGATCTTGAAATTTAACAAAACCATTACTGAGCTTTATCAGCATTACACTAGTCCCTCACGCCTTGAACTTACAAAAACTTTGCGTAGAGACTTAGATTACCATTGGCTTCATCAATCCAGCTTCAATAATAAATTGCAGTTTTTAGGTCTAGACATTTCTAAGGCAGCTATTGATTACTCAGTGGAGTCCCAACTACTGGATGTTGGGATTTGTGCCGATCTTGAAAATCAGCCATTGCCAAAGGAGGATGATAGTAAACTGCGAGATATCAACCTGTTAATCTCAACTGGATGTGTAGGATATATTACAGAAGTTACATTTGACAAAATTCTTGCTGCTGTAGGCAATCCTGAACAACTCTGGAGTGGAGTTTTCGTTTTGCGAGTTTTCGATTTTTCTAAATTTAATGGAGTTCTAGACAAATATCACTTAGTTCCCATAAAAACTGGGGTAACAATCAAGCAGCGTAAATTCTCATCTGTTAGCGAGAAAAAACATATGATTGAGCTTATTGAGCAACAAGGACTAAGTGCTGAAGTTGAAAAAGTTTCTGACTACTTATTGGCGGAATTATTTCTCATAGTTCCGCGTCATCTTTTAGAAACAACAGAAGTAGAAACACTACTTTCTGATCTTGAATTAACCTGAGTTCGACGTAAGGAAAAGGGAAGAAACAAATAAAATCCTCTTCCCTATTGCCTATTGCCTATTGCCTTGTTTCTGAAGAGCGCCCCACGGGCGGCGATTGCCACCCCCTACGAAGGTCAGAAACAAGCCAAATCCTCTTCCCTTCTGCCTTCTGCCCTCTGCCCTCTGCCTTGTTTCTTGAAAGTCTGTTGAGTCGCTAGTGTAAAATATTCCATTTAGCCCCTTCCCACCTGCACCCCAGCGCCCAAACCTACTGAGTCACCAGCTATACTCAAAGCTACTCTAGACCAATGCTTTGGCGGCATAGAAGACCCAAGAGCGAAACACCTGTGTACCCATCACCTGTTGGACATTATTGCCATCGCCCTGCTAGCTCAGAGGCTCCTATGATAGAGAAGCAGAAGTCAAAGCCTTCTGAATGAAGATAGACAATCTTTGTTGCAGTTCCTATCTCAATCGCTAAAAGACTAATAGAAAATGTGTTACATTACGAAGTGCTGAATGTGGCTTTAAAGTATAGTGTAGGGATATGTCAACTGAAAAACAATGCTTAAAAAAGCCCTAGTAACTGGATCAGCAGTAGGAATTGGACGGGCGATCGCTCTTGAGCTAGCTAGTAAGGAATTTGATGTAGCATTTCACTATAATAAGAGTGCGGAAGCTACCAACCAAGCTTGTGAAGAAGCAACTAACTATGGAGTCAAAGCTATTGCTCTCCAAGCTGATGTCACCAAACCAGAACAAGCAAAGTCCTTGGTAGAAAATGCCGCAGAAGAATTGGGGGGTTTATCTGTTGTGGTTAATGTTGTGGGGAATTTTCTTTACAAACTCACTAGCCAAGTATCGACAGAGGAGTGGCATGAAGTTCTTGATTCCAACCTCAATAGCACTTTCTACATTACTCAAGCCGCGATTCCTTATCTTAAAGCAGCTAACTGGGGACGCATTGTCAATTTTGCTTGTGCCAGTGCCGAACATGTAACAGCACGTCAAAAAGATACGCCCTATCTAATTGCTAAAACTGGCATCATCATCTACACCAAATCTATAGCTGTTGAGTTAGTTAAAGATAAGATCACTGCCAATGTTATTGCACCGGGAGTAGCAGAAAATTCTATTGGTTTAGATGAAGTAGTACCTAACTTACCCATGAAAAGACCAGCAACTTTACAAGAAATGAACAATGCTGTTTGGTTTTTTATTAATCCCGAAGCAGAATATATCACAGGACAAGTTTTGGAAGTATCAGGGGGATGGAAGTTATAGAATCTGATCAATTTCCTAACATGAATCTAACATATTCTTCTGCTCAATTAATAGATATCGTCGTCAAAGTATGCTTAGCCTCAAAGATTTATACGAAATTTATGATAAACATCAAGATTCTTTTGATGCAACAGTTGAAGAATTCACCATTGGGAACAAACATTTTAACTTTAATTCTAGACCAGCAATTTTAGGAGTCATTAATCTTTCTACTGATTCTTGGTATAAAAACAGCATCTGTTATACTCCAGAACAAGCAATTCGTCGCGGAAAAGTTTTAACAGTGCAAGGAGCTGATCTAGTAGATATAGGTAGTGAATCTACTGGAGCAACAGCAGCAAGAGTAGAAGATTTTCAACAAAAAAGTCAAGTTTTGCCCGTTCTAAAAACCCTAAAACAAGAAAATGTATTGACTTCAATTGAAACTTATTACCCAGAAGTAGCAAGAGTTTGTTTACAAGCAGGTGCCAATGTCATCAACTTGACTGGAGGAGAAAATAGTGAAGAAATTTACAAAGCTGTATCTGAGTTCGATGCAGGAATAATTATCTGTTACTTACAGGGTAGAAATGCAAGAGAAGTGGGTGAGTACAAGTTCACTGATGATCCTGTCAACTTTGTGTACGAATATTTTGCTAGGGAGATAGAAACCGCAACTAAACTGGGGGTCAGAAAGATTTTTATCGATCCAGGGATGGGTTTTGCTTATCAGAACTTTGATCACAAGCACAAGTCCCTGCGGATTAAATATCAAATACAAACCCTTCTAAATTCTTTTAGATTCAGAAAGTTAGGATTCCCTGTGTGCAATATAGTTCCGACTTCACTGGAATGTTTTGGAGAAGAGTTCAGAAGTTCCCAAGCTTTCACCGCAGTGCTAGCCACATTAGGGAAAAGCGATCTTATGAGATGTCATGAAGTAGCTAAGGTCAAAGGTGTTTTAGATACTCTATCTCTATTTTAATTAGGGCTGAATAAAAAAAGTCCTGTTGATGAACTCATTGATAAGATAGTTAAGATTGTGGAACACTAGAGAAAATGGCTCATCACGTTAAATAGATTATATCAAGTTCGGACAAACAGTTATCATTCCTTCCTGCCCTCTGGCTTCTGCCCTCTGCCTTATTACCATCAAAGTGTAAGTATTCAACCTAACTTGATATTATTCAGGAAAATTCAGATGTCAAATACTCTCCCACTAGTCAATCAAGACCAATACAAAAACGCAGTAAACCATTACTTATCTCCAAAAAGGCAAGATAGTGTAAAAACCAAGTGGGAAAACCCGTTTTCATGCACAGTGATTGGCAAGGCCATTCAAAAGCTAGAAGAGCAATACTCACCTAAATCATTGCGAGTTATGGATTTCGGATGTGGTATAGGTGGAGGATTGGTCTTAGTGCAGAATGCCTTAAATTATGTTGAACTTCACCGAAAAGAATTATCCTATCTGGGCTTAGATAATAGCTTAGAAATGGTAAAAGTAGCAAGAAAAAAATGGGAAATCAGCCCCAACATAAACTTTCAAGAAGCTGATTTTAGCCGTGAGATACCAGAACAACCAACTGAAATTTATTTGTCTTGTGGTGTGCCCTATTCTCATTTAACTAAAGAAGAAACTCAAGATACTTTAGGAAACATATTTAGGGCAATTAAAAAAAATAAAACTCAATCTCTAGTGATAGTTGATGTCTTAGGAAGATACTCCATTGAATGGGTATCGCAGTGGGGAAAGAGTCGTTGGCCCTATCGAATGAGCTTTGTAGCTGATGGGCGAGAACAAGAAGAAATGATGATGACCTGTTATTATGCTCCTGAATTGAAGGGAATGATCTATGAAGCAGCGCAACAGGAAAATTGTCAAATTTCTGAGATTGAGTTTTTTGATCGCTCCATAATGGTCGGACGACATACATCCACCTTAGAATATAATTCTTCTATCCCTCCTTATCGTGAAGTAATCAATTCTCTATACGAATTGGAGCGAAACACAGACTTTCAAGAATTGCTATTTCAGTGTCCATTACCTGAAGCACCATCTCCTGTAAAACACTTCTTTGAGGAATTCTCTCAGATGTGGAATCAGTTGGTGATAGAAGCGGCAGAATGTTGTGGGGAAAATCTTAATATTCTAAATAAGATTTCATTGCCTGAATCAGTAGCAGGATTAAAACAAGAATTATCTCAGCTTCAAGAAAATTATTTCGATCAAAGTTTTCGTGCTAATGTTATCGAACCAACTTTAGCTAAGTACTTGTATCGCTTGGAATCAAATAAGCAGCCAGGGTTAGGAGTAGGTCATACTCTCATTGCTGTTGTTTATGTCAATGGAGCAAATCTTACCTAAATCACCCAAAATAATTAATTATGAATATCCTGGAAAGCTATTTTGATGGAGTTATTTTTGACATGGATGGCTTGATACTTGATAATGGTTTTTTGTACAAAAAAGCTTATCAAAATGCAGCGAAGAAACTAGGATATTTACTCAGTGATGAATTGTATGAGCAGCTACTAGGTCTATCCCATGCAGTATGCGACAGAATCTTGAAAGAAACTTTTGGAGAAAAGTTCTCAGTAGAGAGTTTTACTCAAGCAATGCAACAGGAGTATCAAGGAACTATAAGTAAAGATGGTGTGAAGTTTAGAGATGGATTTGAACCATTGTTTTTCTATTTGAAAAAACAAGGACTTTCCATCGGATTGGCAACTAGTTCCACTGCAAAGCACGTAGAAAATCATCTTAGTAAAACTTCTTATCTAGAATCTTTTGATGTAATTTGTACTGCTGATGACATTCAACGAGCAAAACCAGATCCTGAAATTTATAATTTGGCCACTAGTCGAATGAATCGTCAGCCAAAGAATATCCTCGTCTTTGAAGACTCAAATAACGGTATGAGAGCTGCAATTGCCGCTGGATGTATGGGTATTATGGTTCCTAATCAAGCACCACCAGAAGATCAGGTAAAGGAAAATGCCCTCTTAATTATATCCAGTTTAGATGATGCCATACCCTTAATTTGTTAAAGAAGCTTTAAAATGACCTCAATTCTTCCAGATTTCAAGAGCAGATATCATGAATCTCGTTTGGTTATCAGGGCGTACGCAATGATCCAACCATTACCAATGCTTTGTTTATTATGATGCTCATTGCAGCACAGCAAGGGCATAAATTTATGGTTCTAGCTAATGATAAAAGCTCCAATGAATCTAATGCTACTCATGAGGGACGTAGCGTCAATCACCAAAGCGCTAAGGGTAGTATTTACATCGAACGCTTTAACGATTTTTTAGAGCGCAAGGGCTTGCCATTTCGCTATGTTAGCATCTGCGAAGAAGTTTACTCTCTAGGAACAGTTCACCAATTATCCCTTTGGAACAAAAATATCCTTAAAGAACTTACCTCTTGTAACGAAGCACAATGGGCTCCTGATTCCTCTCGCTGGTGTTGCAGGTGTCCGAAATGTGCATTCTCATACGCTTTAATCGAAGCTGTAACAGATTATAATTTTGCTACTGGTGTGGTGAGGGAAGACTTGTTTAGCCTCAAGGAGCTTGAGGAGCTTTGGACACGTCTGTTTGATCCAAGTGCTGAAAAACCATTTGAATGTGTTGGAGAGAAGCATGAAACATTGATGGCATTAGTCAGATGTAAAAAACAGCGTCTTAAGAATGGTGAACCCCTGGGTACTCTTACTTTGATTCCTGATATTGAGTTTGACAACTATTTATTGAGAATATTTCCTCCTCAGAATATTCCTAAGCCTCACAGAGATAAACTAGATTCTGTTGTGACTAACACTTAGTTAAAAGATGACCATATCAGATAAATTGGAAGACAGTAATAGAACTGTTGCTATTATTGGAGGTGGTCCTGCTGGAATGTCCTGTGCTCTAGGGTATATCGCGACAGATCAATTTCTGCGTACATCAATTCCCAATATTTATGCTGCTGGAGATGTTACAAATCCTAGAGATCCTTGTGTCGCAACGGCAGTAGCTCAGGGGGCAATTGTCGCTCGTAGTGTAGATGAAGATTTGGGAAATGGCAACTAAATGTTAAAAGAACAAGATATTGCTGTTGAATTTCAGGATGTCATCTATAAGATAGATAAACGCAACCTGTTATCCAATCTAAATTTAACCGTACCCAAAGGAGAAGTACTGGTATTATTAGGGCGTAGTGGCAGTGGAAAAACAACTACCTTAAAATTAATTAATCATCTTTTGATGCCGACAGAAGGACAAGTCATAGTCCAAGGGCGTGCTACAACTAACTGGGATCCTATTCAACTACGGCGAGGCATTGGCTATGTAATTCAGGAAATTGGCTTGTTCCCCCATTTTACTGTTGAGCGAAATGTAGGACTTGTTCCTTCCCTAGAAGGCTGGAAACCCAATATCCTCAAGGCGCGGGTACATGAATTATTAAATTTAGTTGGTTTAGAACCCGATAAATTTGCCCAACGCTATCCCCATCAACTCTCTGGGGGACAAAAACAACGGGTTGGTGTAGCTAGGGCTCTAGCTGCTGACCCACCTATACTATTAATGGATGAACCTTTTGGTGCCCTTGATCCCATTACCCGTCTGGATTTGCAACAGCAGTTTTGCCATTTACAAGCACAACTGGGTAAAACAGTAATCTTTGTTACCCACGATATTCAAGAAGCCTTCCTCCTTGCCACTAGAATTGGTTTAATGTGTGAAGGAGAATTGGTAACATTGGGAACACCAACAGAATTTCAGCGATCGCAACATCCAGAAGCTCAACTTTTTATGGCTTGTCTCGGAAAAAATAACTAATTTCAGGACTTACGTAAAGCCTCTATCTGTAGGGTGTGTTAGCGTAGCGGACGCTGGTGGCGAAATATTGCTTAACAAAAAAATGAGTCAAAGCATTGGCGATATGCTGGGAGAAAAGAACCTTGAGGAGAAAGAGTAATGCTTGCTGCCAAAGCTAGTAGTGTCAGTGTTCCAGAACAAACTAGACGAGTAGCCCATGCAGCATTTCCGAAAGGGAATCTCTACATCTGGCTCAGGGACGAAATGGGCGAGATTTATCACGATGAAGATTTTGCTGACTTATATAGCAGCCAAGGTCAGCCAGGGATGAGTGCAGGACAATTAGCGCTGGTGAGCATTATGCAATTTCTCGAAGACTTACCTGACCGTCAGGCAGCAGATGCAGTCAGAGGTAGAATTGACTGGAAATATGCTTTGGGCTTGGAGTTAGAAGACAGTGGCTTTGACCATACCGTACTCAGCGAATTTCGCAATCGTTTGCGAGAGGGAGGAGCAGGAGATAGACTACTCAATGAGTTACTCTTTCAGCTCAAAGAGGGGGGATGGATTAAGGACAGAAGCAAACAAAGAAGTGATTCAACCCAAGTCATAGCAGTACTTCGAGAACTGAGTCGTCTTGAAGCCGTCGGAGAAATGCTCAGGGCTGCGCTCAATGAAATTGCTATCACAGAGCCAGAATGGTTGCAAAGTTGGATAGACCCAGAGTGGTTTGAGCGTTACAGCAAGGTCATAGACGATTATCGCCTTCCCAAAAAGCAGGCAGAGCGAACCGCCTATGGGGAGCAGATTGGTCGCGACGGCATGAAATTGTTAGAGTTTGTGTGGAAAGAGGATACTCCAAAGTCTCTGCGGCATTTACCCAAGGTCGAACAATTGCGTCAATATTGGGTTTATCAGTACTATGTTGACCAAAGTAAGGTCAAACTCCGCCGAGTTACAGAAATGCCACCGCCTGGGGAGCGTTTGAGTTCCCCATATGAAAGTGATGCACGAGTTGGAACCAAGCATTCAGAGTCTTGGACTGGATATAAGGTTCATGTCAGTGAAACCTGTGAAACAGACCAAGTTCACCTCATTACTCATGTGGAGACTACTCAAGCTACGGTTCAAGATGTCGAACAAACAGCGAATATTCATCAAGCTTTAGCACAAAAATCTTTGTTACCCAGTCAACATTTTGTTGATGCAGGCTATGTAGATGCAGAGCTCTTGGTCAACAGCCAACTCGAGTATGGCATCGAACTCATTGGACCAGTCAGAAAGGACACCAGTTGGCAAGCTAAGCAAGGCAATGCCTATGACCTCTCTCGTTTTGTGATTGACTGGGAGAATCAACAGGTTACATGCCCTGAGGGACATCAAAGCCGCAGTTGGCGAGAACGCCTTGATAATCGTCGAGACACACCCATCATTACTGTTGAGTTTGCCAAATCTGTTTGTCGAGATTGTCGAGTGCGAGAGTTGTGTACTCGTTCTCCCTCAGCTTCTCGTACTTTGACCTTACAACCACAAGGTGTGCAACAAGCTTTACAGCAAGCCCGTGAGCAACAAACTTCACCACAATGGTGGGAAGATTACGGCCTCCGGGCAGGTATTGAGGGAACAATTTCCCAAGCAGTGGTTGGATTTGGTCTCAGACAAAGTCGGTATCGAGGACTAGCTAAAACCCATTTGCAACATGTCATGACTGCTACTGCAATCAATTTCAAGCGTCTTTTTGCTTGGGTTCAAGGTGTTCCTCTGGCTCGTACTCGTATTTCTCGCTTTGCTACTTTAACTCCTGTTTCCTCCTAAGTTGGCGAGTTTAGACTATGAGAAAATAGTGATTTCAGTTTAGACTCAAACGAGTTTTTCAAGCTATTGATTGGTTTTTGGAGCAAAATATATGTTTATTCCGGAACACTGGCAATACTAGCTTTGGCAGCAAGCATTGCTCTTTCTCCTCAAGGTTCTTTTCTCTCAGCATATCGCCAATGCTTTTACTCATTTTTGTGTTAAGCAATATTTCGCCACCAGCGTCGCGTAGCGTAACGCACCTTTGAATCTATATGTGTAGGCTAATTCTTTATTGTTCAACTTTCCCCATTCTTGATTCCCAAGGCATTAATTTTGAGTAACTTATTTTCCATACCCTATGGCAAAGAAATTCTCTTGCGCACAGGGGAACACTTAATTCTAGTCACCATTGCTATCACAATTGCGATCGCTATTGGTATTCCTCTGGGTATTTTAATCACCCGCAAGCCAAGGCTTGCTAAACCGATTCTTGGCTTTGCTAATGCTGTTCAAACTATTCCCAGTCTGGCTATATTCGGTTTTCTGATTTCCGTGCCATTTTTGGGAGGAATTGGCAAAGTACCGGCAATTGTCGCCCTTACCCTCTACGCTTTACTTCCCCTAATTCGCAATACTTACACAGGCATAACTAGTATAGATCCAGCGATCCGAGAAGCTGGCAGGGGTATGGGGATGACAGATAGACAATTGTTGTTTCAGGTGGAGATTCCTCTAGCTCTAGGTATTATTCTGGCTGGAGTACGAGTCGCAACGGTAATTTCTGTGGGTATTGCGACTATTGCAGCCGCTATTGGTGGTGGTGGGTTAGGAGTATTTATCTTTCGGGGTATTGCCATCGTCAACAATCAGCTAATTCTCGCCGGTGCAATTCCAGCAGCGTTAATCGCATTTGGGGCTGATTTTGCCCTTGGTTGGCTGGAAAGGTATCTGGCTCAACAAGAAACAAGAAACAGCAAGTATAGCCTTTTAGGAGTATTAACTTTATTGGTAGCTGGGCTGTTATTAACCCTAATCTTACTGCCCAATCCCAAGATGAGTACAATTACGATTGGTTCCAAAAATTACACCGAACAAATCATCTTAGGAGAAATTATTGCACAACAAATTGAAGCACAAACTGACCTGAAAGTTAACCGAAGCTTCAATTTAGGAGGAACATTTATCTGTCATGAAGCAATTAAAGCTGGTCAAATTGATGGTTATGTAGAATACACTGGTACTGCTTTTACAGCTATTCTTCAACAGAAAGCAATTACTGACCCGCAGGCAGTCTATCGACAAGTCCAACAAGTATATAAGGAAAAATTCCAATTAGAATTAATGGAACCTTTAGGCTTTGAAAACACTTATGCCCTAATTATACGTCGTGAAGATGCCGAAAATTTGCAAATTAAAACCCTCTCCGAAGCTACTAAATATGCCCCTCAATGGCAACCAGGATTTGGCTATGAATTTTTGGATAGGGAAGATGGATATCCAGGATTAGCTAAAACCTATGGCTTAAAGTTTAAGAATATTCCTCAACAGCTCGATTTAGGACTGATGTATAAAGCCTTAGCAGAGAAGAAAATTGATATAGGTAATGCTACTTCAACCGATGGCTTAATACCCATCCTTGATTTTGTCGTGTTAGAAGATGACAAAAATTATTTTCCTCCTTACGAAGCGGTACCAGTTTTTAACCAAAAAACTCTAGAAAAATATCCCTATTTAAAAGATACTATCAATCAACTGTCAGGATTAATTTCCGCACAAGCAATGCAACAAATGAATTATCAAGTTGACAATCAATCTCGCCCGGTTGAGCAAGTTGTACAAAATTTTTTAAATTCGCAGCAATGATTTGGGAATCGGTAATCGGTCTATAAAAAGTAACCATTCATCAATCGCAACACATCGCGATCGCATCTTTGGTTTGTGTACTTTGTGTCTTTGTGGTAAAAATGACCTCCAAGTCTAAGCAGATTTGGTATAATCAAGTTACTTCCACTAAAGCTCTGGTGGATAGACAGCCTCAAATTACTACCGTTAAGCCCACAACGACCCTCAACAATTCCCACTTTTCACGCACCTTATTTCCAAATGGGCGAACGGTGAGTTATAAAATAACGAAAAATACATTGCGCCTTCGGTGGGTGCTTCTCAGGTAACTATGCAGTCTCTTTCCCTCACTAGTTCCTTAGACGCTTTTCTTGAGCAACCCAACATTGAAACCTCTCCTGCCTGGGAGTTCATCCAGGGACATCCACAGCAAAAGCCCATGCCAACGCTGTTTCATTCCCGCCTCCAACGTAATCTTGTTAACACTATCAATAGCCAAACTCAAACTTACGAAGCTATTCAGGAGCTCCGATGCATTGTACCGCCTTTGTCTCCCGTACCCGATATTACCGTTGTTAGGAGCGATCGCCTTTCCCAAGAAGATGGTCCGCTGCAAGGTTCACCGGACTGGTTAATTGAAATTCGTTCCCCTGATCAAAGCACCATTAATTTACAAAACAAAATTCTACACTGTTTGAGTAACGGGACACAGCTGGCTTGGCTCATTGATATTGAGCGAAAGCAAATCTGGGTTTGGGAAAATGAAGAGCTGCCAATTGTTTATGCCAACAAGGACATACTCCCCACCCTTGGCGAGATCTCAGACATTACTGTGGAAGCTGTCATTGCCATGACCCAGCAGCGATAATTCAGGAATCTATGCTCTAGGCAAAAAATGGATAATTGATAATTGATTAATTATCAATTAATGGAAGGCGCACACCTAAAATGATAGTTTAGGGAGCATCTTGCTCCCTAAACAACTCACAAAGCTTCGATATCTTCCCTAGACAGTTGGGTGATTGCCATAATCGTTTCTATATCTAGACCTTGTTGTATACACGAACGTGCGATCGCTATTGTATTTTCTTGTCTACCTTCTTGGCGACCTTGTTCGATACCCTTTGCTATCCCTTGTTCGATACCTTCTTGGCGACCTTGTTCGATACCTTCTTGGCGACCTTGTTCGATACCCTCCTCTCTTGAGGTTGCCACCACATTCTGTAAATCTCTGTAGTATTTCAAGCTATTTTCATAAGCTTCTTGCTCAAGGGCAGAAAAGTTGGCGATTTCCGATATTTCAAATAACCGCTCAAACACCACTTCTTGTAAAACTTCTGGTGGTTCTTCCAAATCCGATAAATGCTTTAATAAGAACAGCCACTTGTCAAAATGACTTTCTAACTCTTCCACAGTTTTGGTAAACTTTGGTAGTTCCACATAGATAAATTTCAATTTATCATAGAATACTTTACATTTTTGATTTTTTAGTTCCACGATATGGAACAGTTCTGGCTCCTCTTCATGGTCTTCAAAGATAAAATCCAAGATGCCAATCGTATATACCGAGGACAATTTATAGTTCCACTCTCCTTTTAGAGCCTGTTCTTGAATAGGAAAGGTGGCATAATAAACGCTCCGGTCTTTAAAGTAGTTTTGCTTAGCCTTTTGAAGCTCGACGATAAACTTTTCTCCGGTTTTGCTTTGACAATAAATGTCAAAGATTGCTTTGCGGTCTAGGGGAGTATTGCCCAAATTCTCGTTATTTCTGTAGCTGACATCTTGCACCGTATGTTGTGGAGGCAACATCACATTCAAAAAATCGATCAAGAGTTCCTTGTTCGGTTCAGTACCGAACAACCGTTTGAATCCGAAGTCGGTGAGTAAGTTGATATATCGGTCTTGATTAGGATAGCGGTTTTTAAAGGACATTGATTACCCTTGAAATTAGGAGATTGCAAATTCTGTAGCCTACACTCCAGTTCCCTATCGACCCCAATGTTCGACAGGTGTGCAAGTCTCAGTAAAAACTCCTCCTAACCATCGGCACATGGGCAGCAGCTTCAATCCACAAGCGAGCATTGCACGGTCCTGGACTGTGGGGGTTATAGACCAGGCGGCAGGGGCCTTTGATATCTAATTGATGGCATTGATGGCTCTGTTTGCCTTGTTTTACCACAATCGGCGGCTCGTTTTGATTATTCTTGGTATTGCTGGCAATAGTTCTCCGGTTAATAACAACACAGGTTTCTACTTGTCTAGGGCGCTTGTACCAAGTGCCTTTTGGGCCTCGGCGTCCAGCGATGACTACAGGCATTCCTTTATATAGAGGAATCATCCAGACCCGACCTTGCTTGGTGGCACCTTTGATTCGCCCTTGAGAGAGAAGGCGGCGGACTCTAGCTTCAGAGAGGCCAAGCATGAAGGATGCTTCACAGCTGCCGACGTGGTTTTTTTTGTTCATTTTTCTGTCTCTTTTTTATTGCGTGCTAGTTTTAATTTAGCTCAGGTGAATCAGAAAATCAAGGGGAGGTTTTAGGTTTTAGGGAAATATGAGGTTCAGAGTGAAAGCACGAAGCGCGGTCTCGATCGTGCTGCTGTAGAGGGTTTAAAGATCGTCGATGAGGCTGTCGTCCAAGAGTACGCACACAAAGAAGTGAATGGGTGGAAGTATTCGCCTTCATACTTGGGCCGACCTTCATCAGTACGGGATTGGCTGGTGGTGCGAGCTAATTGCCGTTACCTACAGGGTGGGTTTTGCTCGCCCTGATTAACTAACAAGTGCGATCGCCCATATCGTTGCCAATATTCTTTTAGGGTGGACAAAATAGCCTACTTCGCTCTGATTGCTTATCTACACATTGGCAAGAGGCGATCGCATTTTAGACGGTAAAAGTAGAACTTGGAGATCCAGATGCACGTCACTTTTTACCTTTACTCTCACCTTCCTTCCTTTGTGTACTTTGTGCCTTTGTGGTAAAAATAACCTCCATCATGCGTTAAATCTTAGTTAACTGTTGCTGTCTTTTGCAAAGTCTCTGAAGGCAACTCCCCAAACATGGTCTTGTAATCTTTAGTAAAATGACATGGACTGTAGAAACCAAATTGACCAGCGAGGACGGCTATAGTACAACTCTCAGGATCACTTGCCTTCAAACGTTGTCGTACTGCATTAAGTCGTTGCACCTTGAGATAGCGCATAGGACTCAAGCCAAATAAGTCCTTAAAACCATACAATAACGCAGAACTGCTAGACCCTAAATCTTGAGCTAGCTGTTTTAAGGTCAGAGGTTTTTCTAAGTTAGCTAACATTTTTTGTTCTGCATGGCTAATCAACTTAGAGCGTCGAGAAGGTTTGAGGAAACACTTAGAAGTTAACTTAGTAGGAATATTACTAATCAACAAAGGCAGGAAATCATCAGCAACTAGTTCCTCAATATGAGGTTGGAGAAAAAAGGTTGGTTGGTTGACTGCTAACCAAATCAGTTGTTTCAGGTAATCTTTAATTTCCTTCATCCCAGTTGGTAACAAATTGACATGATTTTTACTCCGGAAATTATCGTCTAGATCGTAGCGTTGGAGTTGGTCTGCATAAGCATCAAAAGTTTTGACCGGGATGATGATATGTGTCAACGCTGCACCTTGAGGAAATATTTCGTGGGCTTCGGTGTTCTTGAAACCAAAAATAGTCCTTTGAGGCTCTACAGGGTGAAGGAAGGAGTAATATTCCTTTTCCTTCTCAGACCAAAGTATGGCAAAAGATATGTAATCCTTTGTCCCATCACCTGAAAATTGAACCCCTTGGTTTGCCTGATTAGATACGAAATATAAGTTACCAACCTGAATTGACAAAAACTCAGCTTGAAGAGAACCGGGACTGAGTTGTATTATTTCCTTCCCTTGATACTCAAAAAACTCTTTGAAACCATCCACATCTGTAAAGGATTTGGAGACAATCTTCTGATTGCCTGTCCCAGTATTATCCTCAACCTGGGTAGTTTGACTATTATTCACATCTATTAAAAGAGTTATTTTTGCAGCACTCTATTAAAAAATAAGTAAAACTAATATTTTTTTGTAATCAATTATTTAATTTCTATATTTTAAAAAGTTGGGATTTTTGATTATTCCAAGAGATAGCTTACCACTAAACTAGGCTTGAAGTCTCTGGACAACGCCATAGCACAACAGAGTGGACGTGACTCACCGAAAGCGCCGGGAATGCCATTCCTTCTATGTATGAGAGGGATAACCGTCCACCGAAAAGTCATTGGTTAGGTAGGGGCAATGATCATTCATTCGTGTCAACTGAAGCTTAGACATAGCTAGCTAGTTGAATCCCATAATCCGCCTTGGATTCAAATCGAATGGCACTAAGTTAAGGGTGGAATCCTTAACTGATGAGGGGTGTGGGAGGTGTGGGAGGTGTGGGGAGAAGAATCCTTCTATACTTGAGACAAGCTCTGTTGTTGCAATCTCTTGTCTTCCCACACTCCCCTCTCTTCCCCCTCTTCCCACACTCCTCTTCACCGAAAGCCTTTCGGCTTATCTTCGCGCCATTCAGTTTAAACTCCAGGCGGGGCAAGGGTTTCACTTTTAGTTGACACCAATATCATTCGCCTAAAGGGGTAATTAGTACACTGTGTACTTTCTGACACCTGAGTGTAGCAGGGCTTTTCTGGGGTGCAATCCCACGTTATGCAAGTCGTGAGATGAGCTTAATGACACCTGTTATGGCGATTTCTAAAGCTTGCTTTCAATCTGCCTTTTCATCAATGCAAACTCAGAAAGTTGGCATTAATGAAGTGTTCAGTGAATAAGTAGAGAAATGTAGTAAGTTGACACAACTATCCTCAGACAGATGTCCTCTATAAATAAGCACTATGACGCAACTGCCTACGTCTATCCCAACTAATGATATATCTCAACTCACTAGACCAGAGTTGGAACCCCACCAACATCACCACCATCACCATCATCACCACCATGATGGTCATACCCACACCCACGGAGTCATCGATCCGGAAATCGCTAGCTCTGAGCGCGGCATCTGGGCTGTTAAATGGTCACTGGTAGGCTTACTGCTCACAGCGATTTTGCAGGCGGTGGTGTTCTGGCTTTCTGGTAGTGTTGCTCTTCTAGCAGAACTGATTCACAACGTCGGGGATGCCATGACTGCTGTGCCTTTGGGTGTGGCATTTCTAGTATCACGGCGCAAGCCAACACCAAGATTTTCCTACGGCTTTGCTCGCTTGGAAGACTTGGCAGGGGTGATGATAGTGGTAATTGTGCTGCTGAGTGCTGTGATTACTGCCTATGAGTCTGTAGAGCGATTTTACCATCCTCAGCCCCTACATCATTTGGGAGCACTAGCGATCGCAGCTATTGTTGGCTTTATTGGTAACGAAATAGTCGCTGTTTTCCGCATTCGAGTTGGCAGGGAAATCAACAGCGCTGCTCTGATTGCTGATGGCTATCATGCGATGGCTGATGGCTTAGTGAGTCTGGCGGTATTGCTCAGTGCTCTAGGTGTTGCCTTGGGTTATCCTTGGGCAGATCCAGTGATTGGCTTAGTGATCACAGCCGTATTACTCAAAATCGTCTGGGAGTCAGGACAGACAGTTTTTAGCCGCTTGTTAGATGGCGTAGAACCAGAGGTGCTGGAATCGATCCACCATGCGGTTGAGCATTTACCGGAAGTAGAACAATTTGCGATCGCTAATTTGCGAACCCGGTGGCTAGGGCATCGATTGCATATCGAAATGGACATTGTTTTACCATCCAACCTATCCCTTCAGCAAGCTCAAGGGATTACTAATACCGTGGAGGAGAAACTGAAAGAACATTTGCCTTATCTAGGCTTGATCATGGTTCGAGGTGTACCTGTAAAAGCCCCCTAAATCGAATGTCATTTAATTAAGACGCGGGGACGCGGGGACGCGGGGACGCGGAGACATGAGGAAGGAGGGAGGGAATGGGAAATATACGTTCGTTCAAAGAGTTAAGAGTCTGGCAGAATGCAATGGATGTAGCTATGAAGATTTTTGAGGTTACCAAATCTTTTCCAGCAGAAGAACGCTTTTCTTTAACAGATCAGATACGTCGTTCATCAAGGTCTGTCGCTGCCAATATAACAGAAGCATGGAGAAAGCGAAGGTATCCAGCCGCTTTTGTTAGTAAGCTTAGTGACGCTGAAAGTGAAGCTGCAGAAACTCAGACTTGGATTGAAATTGCTTTTAGGTGCGGCTATTTGACCACAGAAGAAGCTTCATATCTAGATTCTCGATGTGAAGAAGTATTAGGACAAATAGTGGCAATGATAAACCATCCAGAGAAATGGACAATCAGGTCTAATTCCTCTGTCTCAAGGTCTTGAATCTCCGCGTCCCCGCGTCCCCGTGTCCCCGCGTCTATCTTTTGTAATCAAAGAGTTATGCAAGAAACAGTAACAACACTGATTAATAACCAAACTTCACCATCTGAAATCCCAGTCGAGCCAGTATCTCAACCCAAGCAATTCCTTCGCATCTTGCGGGAACCTTTACTGCATTTCCTAGTTTTGGGTGCCCTACTGTTTGGGCTGTATTTCTGGGTGGGTAGTCCTTCAATAACATCTACTTCCGCCCAACAAATTGACATATCTGCCCCTGTAATTGATTCCTTGAAAGCAACCTGGCAGTTGCAGTGGGGACGAGAGCCAACAGAGCAACAGTTGCAAACCTTAGTGGATAACTACGTTCGCGATGAGATCTTGTATCAAGAAGCCCTGGCATTGGGTTTAGATGAAAATGACACGATCGTGCGGCGGCGGCTGGTTCAAAAAATGCAGTTCCTGGTTGAAGATGTGAACGCTTTGCGGGAACCTTCAGACGAAGTATTGGCAGCCTATTTAGCAGCTCGTGCCGAGCGCTACGCTATCCCAGGACGGTTTAGCTTTAACCAAGTCTACTTCAGCCGAGAACTGCATGGCGATCGCACTGATGCTGATGCTCAAGAACTTCTCACTCAGCTACAAACCGACTCTAACCGGACTACACCCAGAGGCGATCGCACGATGCTGCGCAAAACCTATACCCTTGCCTCGGCTAAAACCCTCAACAACACATTTGGGGGAACTTTGGCTCAAGAGATAGCAGGGGTGACGGAAAAGGGCTGGCAAGGTCCCTTCCATTCCGCTTATGGTAGTCATTTGGTTAACATCACTGAAATTGAGCCGGGTCACCCCGCAACCTTGACAGAAGAGAGAAAGAATGTGCGTCTGGACTACCTGCGAGAGCAGCGTCAGGAACTAGACGAGCAATTCTATCAAAAATTACGCGATCGCTACACCATCTCTATTGACCAAGATGCCCTAAACCAAGAACTTCAGGAGGGTGACGCATGAACTGGATAGGACGTTGGCTTTGTCTAATTCTCCTGGTGAGTATAAGCCTGGGATTTCATCCGGCTCCAGCCCTTGCCCACGGCTTTCAAACCGCCTATCTAGAACTGCGAGAGCAACCCTCCGGGGAGGTAGATGTGCTATGGAAAACGCCACCCACCCTCAGTTTTGGGGATGAAGGGTTGAGTCGTCCCATGACCATTCAACCAGTCTTTCCCAACTATTGCACTGCTGTAACCGTGCCAGGGTTTATGACAACCTCGACAACCCAGAGCTCACGCTGGACATTAGATTGCGGTGAAACTGGATTGACTCAAGCAACGATTGCTTTTCCCGGAGTAGTTCAAGGCTTTGTGGAAGTGCTGTTGAGACTGGAATGGGCAGATGGGCATTCCCAAACCACCATGTTGCCCACTGGGAAAGAGACCTTCGTTATCCCTGAAAAAACAACAGTGTTGGCGGTGGGTCAGACCTACCTCAAACTGGGGGTCGAACATATCTTCAGCGGTATCGACCACTTGCTGTTTGTCTTAGGTCTAGTGTTGATTGTCGGACCATCCTGGCGTTTGGTCAAGACGATTACCGCCTTTACTCTAGCTCACAGCCTTACCCTGGGGGCGGCTACTTTGGGTTTTGTGAATGTACCTCAAGCTCCAGTGGAAGCAGTGATTGCCCTCAGCATTTTGTTCTTGGCTTCAGAATTAGCTCACAGTCGGATGGGAAAACCCGGACTGACTGAGCAATATCCCTGGTTAGTTGCTCTGACGTTTGGGTTACTACATGGCTTTGGCTTTGCGGGAGCGTTGACTGAGGTAGGTTTACCCCCCCAAGATATTCCCCCCGCTCTGTTGTTTTTCAATGTTGGGGTGGAATTAGGACAACTGGCGTTTGTGCTGGCGGTGGTTGCCTTGATGGAAAGTCTGAAACGTTTGGGTTCCCAAAACTATCCGCGCTGGTTGGGATGGGTTCCTACTTATGGTATTGGGACGATGGCATCCTTCTGGTGTATTCAGCGAGTTGTGGCGTTTTGGGGGTAAATCAATCCTGGCATCTTATCAATGACAAGGTTGGGACGGTCTACCACTTCTCTCAATATACAAGGTTGGGTTGAGGACACGAAACCCAACATTACCAAGATTTTTGTTGGGTTTCCTTCGTCAACCCAACCTACATTTTTAGGGCTTGGCACTGGCATCTCGCAATGGCGTGGCAATATCAAGACCCATTGACTGAATGTAAGTCCAGCAATAAGGCGATCTCCTCTAATTATGAAGCGATCGCATCTCAAAAGATAAGCCTTAAGGAGGCTATTGATGTTCAACAAAATGAAAATCCTGAAGAAATGGACGGCAATCGCCCTTAGCAGCATCCTGCTCTCCGTTTCCCTTGGACCTCCCCCCGCCCGAGCACTAGAGGCTCCGCCCCAGCGCGATGCCTACTTTGGCGATCTACACATCCATACGTCATACTCTTTGGATGCTTACCTCATGTTATCGGCAAATACCCCCGATGATGCCTATCGATTTGCGAAGGGGGAAAAACTACCAGTACTCAATGGTGAACCAGACCAAACCAATCAGTTGAGTGAGGAATTAGATTTTGCTGCCATCACCGATCATTCTGAATTTATAGGTGAAGTTGAGATGGCTCTAAATCCGGATAATCCTTGTTACAATCATCCTCTAGCTAAGGCTATCCGGAACGATCCCAAATCTGAGACACTTTCTCTCTTGGCATATATTAACCTTGTCTTAGGAACAACTTTCTCGGAAGAGCTGCCGGAAAGGACTAAATATGGCTCCACTACTTGCGCAGCTGATGCTCGAAAAAGCGCATGGAAAAAGCTGCAAGATGCTACAGAAAACAACTACGAAGAGGGGGTTTTTACCACACTTCACGCCTTTGAATGGAGTTCTGCTCCTAGTGCTGCCAATCTACATCGCAACGTCTTTTTTAAAGATACGAATCTGCCGGAAGAACCCTTCAGCATCTTTGATTCCCAAGCCCCTGAAGATCTGTGGGACATACTCACCGGCTATGAGCAGAATCTTGGAACTACAGTTCTAGCCATTCCCCATAATAGCAATGTCAGCGCCAACCGAATGTTCGCACCCAAGACGTTTGAAGGCGAAGACATTGACCCCGCTTGGGCAGAATTGCGTGCCAAATACGAACCCCTTGTAGAAATTATTCAAACCAAAGGAGGTTCAGAGACTACTCCCCGCTATGCTCCTGATGATGAGTTTGCTGATTTTGAACTTTTCCCAGAGGGTGAGGGTAACTTAGGCTCCTATGGTTATTTGCGGGAAGCCCTCAAAAATGGTCTACGCCACGAAGCTAGTTTGGGAACAAACCCCTTCAAATATGGCATTATAGCAGCGACCGATAACCATAACGGTTCCCCTGGCGACACAGAGGAATTCGACTTCATTGGCTCCCACGGTTTTAGCGATAACACCCCGGCACTACGGTTAACCAACATTCCTCCTGGTTGGGAGCCTTTCCCTTATTTCACCCCAGGGGGATTGACAGGGGTTTGGGCGGAAGCAAATAACCGTGAGTCTATTTTTGATGCTCTACAACGCAAAGAGGCTTTTGGAACTAGTGGCACCCGCACCAAAGTACGGTTTTTTGGTGGCTGGGACTTTCCAGAGAATCTGCATGAGCAACCAGATGCCATTGACACTGCTTATCTGACAGGAGTGCCAATGGGCGGAGATTTAATCGGTGAAGATATAATCAATGCCCCAACAGACAAAGCCCCCAAGTTTTTGGTAATGGCAATGCGAGATGCAGATGAAAAAGGGGTTGATCTAGATCGCATCCAAGTGGTAAAAGGCTGGACTAAGCAGGGCTTGACCTATGAGAAGATCTATGATGTAGTTTGGGCAGGTGAGCGTCAAAAGGATCCGGAGACTGGTGAATTGCCCCCCATTGAGAATACAGTCAATGTTGATGTGGAGGAGGGCAAGGTTACCTTTGACCCCAACAGTGGCAAAGACGAACTGATGACGGTTTGGGAAGATCCAGACTTCGATCCAACGGTTCGCTCCTTTTATTATCTGCGAGCATTAGAAGTTCCTGCTCCCCGCTATTCTGCCTATGATTACGTTCGTGCTTCTGTAACTGATGAAGATCGGGCTACCTTTGATGAGTTCGGTGTTCCCTTGTCAATTCAGGAGCGGGCTTGGAGTTCACCCATTTGGTATACCCCCAGCCAAGAACAGATCGAACAGGGAGAGGCTGATGCTTTGACAGTGAGTGATCCGAGTTTAGTACCCCTGACTGAGGCGGAAACGCTCAAGTTGTTTGCCAGCAATCGCGTCAAAATCACGAACCTCAACACGGGTGAAGTAGTTGATAATTTATATGGTCCTCTTGACATCGATCAAACTGGCCGCTGGCTACCCATTGGCAGTACTGAGGCGCAATATGTTGCTACGCATATCGGAGAGAAGCTCTTAAACGCTCAGAAGTATGCGATCGCTGGGAATCAGCTCAGCTTCAATATTGAAGACGGCAGTGAGTTTGTGGCAGAGCTTTTTGATCGCAATGGCCAAACTCTGGCAGCGCGGGACGATGAAGTTGGCTATGTCAACTATCAAGTCGATGTGTTGATTGATGTGTTCAGTGAACCCTGCTGCCCAGAAGAACCAAGTACTGCAAACGCTTCTACAGCAGAAGTTTGTGTCAAGCCACAGGCGTAAGGTTTTCGAGAACTTAATGTAAAGGAGTTTTGCACCTGACAAAAGTTTAGCAGTTTCAAGACTTCTTGGACGCGATCGCTTCTTTTGGTGAGGCGATCGCGCAGCGCCCAAAACCAGCAAACAAGAGAAATGCGATCGCACTGTAGGTTGTAGGTTGGGTTGAACGAAGTGAAACCCAACAAAGCGTTACTGGTGTTGGGTTTCGTTCCTCAACCCAACCTACATTTTGTATAAGTAAAGTTAATTAATTAAGAAAAATCAGTTATTTAATTTCTATTGCTTAGAAAGTTGGGATTTTTGATTATTTCAAGAGATAGCTTACTTCTAAGCTAGTGTTTAATGCCTTGAGAGAAGCTTTGCTCAGAGGCTCGAGAAGATCTCACAAAAGATTAAGCTCATCCCACGATTTGCATTACGTGGGGTTACAAGGGGCTTCTCTAACCAGAGCATCGCGAAGGGTATAGGTGCCTCTACGCTAACACCTCCTTTGTTATTAGTCATTGATACAAAGGACAAATGACAAACAGCACTAAATGTATGAAGAAAACTGTACTGAAACCGAAAAGATTACTCAATCTCCTAGTCGTAGCAATCTTTTGCCTAGGACTATTAGTACCACCAGCCTTTGCTCAGGAAATTCTGCCCCAACCTGACCCAGAATTTAAAGGTGACATTGGTGTTACTTACGAAACTTCCGGGGAGCCAGATAAGTCAATTATGGAATCCCCTGAAGCTCCAGATGATGCCCCTAACATTATCCTTGTCCTCTTGGATGATGTGGGATTTAGTTCCTCAGAAACCTTTGGTGGCTCGATTAAAACACCAACTTTGGAGAAGCTAGCAGACGAAGGGATAACTTATAATCGATTCCACACAACTGCCCTCTGCTCGCCAACTCGTGCGGCTCTACTAACAGGACGCAATCACCACTCAGTAGGCAGTGGAGTGGTTCAGGAACTGGCAACAGGTTATCCTGGTTATAAAGGCTTGATTCCCAAAAGCACAGCGACAATTGCCGAAGTTCTGCACGAAAATGGCTACAGCACAGCTTGGTTCGGCAAAAATCACAATGTTCCTGATAACCAAACCAGTATGGTTGGTCCCTTTGACCGCTGGCCGAATGGTTTGGGATTTGACTACTTCTACGGATTTATTGGTGGAGAAACTGACCAGTGGTTTCCAGCACTGTATGAAAATCAGAACCCCATCAATCCACCCGCCACAATCATGAACAATGGAGAAGAAGACGACTACAACCTAACCCATGACCTTGCGGATAAAGCAATTGGTTGGATGAACAATCAGCATTCAATTGCACCAGATCGTCCTTTCTTCCTTTACTTTGCTCCCGGTGCTACCCACTCACCTCACCAACCACCAGATGATTATCGCGATAAATACAAAGGTGTGTTTGATGACGGTTGGGACGCAGAGCGTGTGAAAATTTACAATCGTCAGATGGGCATTAACGGTGAAACTGCGAAAACTCCCGGTATAATTCCTGCTGATACTGTACTTACCCCTCGCCCAGAAGGAATACCTGCTTGGGATGACTTCGACGAAAGCGCTCGTGAGGCATTAGCCAAGGAGATGGAAATCTATGCGGCTTTTCTAGATTACACTGATGTAGAAGTCGGTCGCGTCCTTAATGCTATTCCTGAAACGGAAGTAGAAAACACCATGATAATCTATATCGTGGGTGATAACGGTGGCTCAGCAGGCGGTGGTGTGAATGGAACTTGCAACACCATGAGAAATCTTAACGGACTGGGCTATAACATAGAAGAAATCAAGGAGTGTGCAGAGGATTGGGGTGCGCGTGACAGCGGAACCTCGCCAGGATACTCCGTTGCCTGGGCTTGGGCTACGGATGCGCCTTTCCAATGGACAAAGGAGATAGCTTCCCATTTTGGCGGTACTCGCAATCCCATGATTATTAAATGGCCAAAGGTTATTAAAACGGATCCAGACACAAGGGAGATCCGAGACCAGTTTCACCATGTTATTGATATCGCACCGACAATTCTGGAAGTAACTGGGATTCAGGAACCAGAGATCGTTAACAGCATCCAGCAGCAACCGATAGAAGGGGTAAGCTTAGCATATACCTTTGGTTTTGATAAGAAACTTCGTAATGGGGAAGGTGCCGAAGGTACTCATAAAACTCAGTATTTTGAGATGTTTGGGAATCGAGGCATCTATAAGGATGAAGGAACACACGAATGGATGGCATCAACTGTGCATTCTAAGCCAGTTGGCGATGACCCTCTTAAACCTTTCGATGAAGATGAGTGGGAACTGTACGATTTAAAGGATGATTTCTCTCAAGGCAAAGACTTATCAACAGATAATCCTGATAAATTAGAGGAACTCAAAGACTTATTCCTCGTTGAAGGAGGTAAGTATAATGTTTTTCCTCTGGACGATCGCTTTGTTGAACGAGGTGATGTTAGTTTACGTCCCAGTTTTACAGCAGGACGCTATCATTTCGACTTCTATGAAGGTGCCGTTCGATTGCCAGAAGGGACAGCACCAGATGTGAAAAGCAAAGATCATAAGGTTACTGCTGAGGTAACGATTCCTGAGGAAGGCGCTGAAGGTGTACTCCTAGCGCTTGGTGGAGAGACGGGAGGCTATAGCTTCTACATCCTGGACAACAAACTCTACTATACCTACAACTACCTTGGCGACCACTACGACGTTATTTCTCTCGACGATGTTGTTGTTGATTCTATCGATGAGATTTGCCCGCTCGACAAAGTTTGTCCTGGTGATGATGTTACGTTTGAATTCAACTTTGACTACTCAGGAACTTATGGAGATGGTTTGGGTAGTGCAGCTACGGTTACCCTTTTAGTTAATGGTAATCCAATTGCTGTTGACAATGACACCATCCCAAATACCGTGCCTGCACGATTCTCTCTGGAAACTCAAGATGTAGGGATGGATTTACTCACACCAGTCACTCATAAATATGAGTCACCTTTTGAGTTCACAGGCACAATTAAGGAGGTGACAATAGAGCTTGAAGAACCACCTTGCTCAGGATTGTTGGATTGCAACATTCCAGATAACCTTCCGTTGAAGTAGCAATTGCTTTGGGCGCTTCCAGAAAATAAATTGTCCTAGACCTCACAATAATCAATAGAGGAGGGTGAAAGGGTTGTTTACAGCAACCCTTTCAGGCAATAAAAAGTATTTAAAAGCGCCTGATGATTTTAGATTTAGCGTGACACACCCAACCTACCTTATTGTTTCGCCTTTTTTTTAACATAATTCCCATGATTTCTTCCTGGTTTTCCCCTTTAATCCGCCAACTGGCTCTAATTTGTCTCACCATTGCTCTTTGTCTGAGCTTACCTGCACCCTTGAAGGCTTCACCACTTAATCCTTCCTGTCCTGAAAACATGGTATTAATCCCTAGTGGAACCTTCAACATTGGCTCTGACAGTCACTACCCTGCAGAGCGTTCCGCCGAAGATGTTACCGTTGATAGTTTTTGTATCAATAAATATGAGATTACTAATTCAGAGTTTGCTCAGTTTGTCAAAGAAACTGGCTATATTACAATAGCAGAGCGTCCTCTATCTAAAGAACAGTTTCCCACCTTACCAAACGACCAACGAAACCCTGGTTCCTTGGTCTTTCAAATGGCGGACAAAAATGCTAAACAAGTAGGCAATCTCAGTTGGTGGAAATGGACTCCTGGTGCAGACTGGCAACATCCTTTTGGTCCTGAAAGCGATATTAAAGGTAAAGAGCAATATCCCGTAGTCCAGGTTTCCTATGAAGACGTTGTTGCTTATGCTAAATGGGCAGGTCAATCACTACCAACAGAAGCTCAATGGGAATATGCTGCTCGCGGTGGACTAGATAATGTTGACTACAGTTGGGGTGAGCAATACTCTGAAAAAAAGGCTAATACTTGGCAAGGAATTTTTCCTTTTTTCAACACCAAAGCTGATGGTTACGTTGGAACTGCACCGGTAGGCTCATTTGCACCTAATGGCTATGGTTTGTATGATATTACTGGCAATGTTTGGGAATGGACTTCCGACTGGTATAGTGTTGGTCACGATCGCAAAACTCACAGTTCCAATCCTACAGGTCCCTCAGAAAAAGAAAGCTTTGACCCTAGGGAGCCAGGGGTTGCTAAGCATGTAATTAAAGGTGGCTCTTATCTTTGTGCTCCTAACTATTGTAGTCGCTATCGTCCTGCGGCTAGGGAGTCTCAATCGCCGGATACAGGAACAACACATATTGGTTTTCGCTTGGTAACCAATCCACTGATTTCGTAAATACTACTCGTTTAAGGTGATTTTTGAAAATGATTGTACTGGCGTGGCACAGCTAAGAAGTTTTTATCGTAAGCGATTAGGCGGACATGATATAAAATGAAACGATTAATCTGAAACTTGAGCTAAACTTACCCCAGAACAGTCTAATTTTTGCACAAGCTCAGAAACTCTCAATCTGGAGACTGGCTCTATCCAATCAGGAGCAATTTCTGCTAATGGTACTAGAACAAAAGCTCTCTGTGTCATCCGTGGGTGAGGGATTTGGAGATCAGGTGTCTCTAGAATTAAATCATCAAATAACAATAAATCCAGGTCTAGGGTTCTTGGTCCCCAATGTTCTTTACGTACTCTACCAAACTCTTGTTCAATTCCTAGTAGAGTTTTGAGCAATTCTTGAGGATTTTGCTCAACCTCCAAAAGGGCACAACGATTGAGATAATCAGGTTGTGATGGTCCTATTGGTGCAGTTTTATACCAACTAGAGCACGACTTGACAGTAATACCTGAAGTTTGGTCAAGTTTTATCAGAGCACCTTCGAGGGTAGCACGGGAGTCACCCAAATTACTGCCGAGAGCGATCGCGCTAAGTGTACCATTTGTAGTTACCAATTTTTCCCTGTTCCCTCTTCTGTATTCCCTATTCCCTACTCAGTATATACTCACGAGCTGCACCAATCAAAAACAGTGAACCAATTACCAAAATAAGGGCATCTTCCTGACTTTGATAACTATTTACCAGCTTGTCGATCCCTAATCTCTCCTACTTTTGTCCCGCCTTAAGTTGGTAGCCAGATTCCCAACAGGTTTTACGGGAAGAAAATATGCTAACTTCCTTTCCAGTCGTCACGATTGGAGATGCTAATCGTTTCTTGAGTAATTCTGACTATTGAAAAGTGCTATAATTTGTGTACAAAATTTATGATACTTAAGGTTCATAACCTCTGTGTCGAGTTCCCGACAGAAACGGAGGTAGTAAGAGCACTTAAAAATATATCCTTTAACCTAAACTTAGGAGAAACTGTAGGAATTGTCGGGGAATCTGGCTCTGGCAAATCAGTTACCGCTCTGGCAATTATGGGGTTATTACCTCCCTCAGCTCAAGTCACTGGAGAGATTTGGTTCCACAATCCTGATGAAAACCTTTCTCTCCCAATTCCCAATTCCCAATTCCCAATTCCCGATTCCCAAACAACACACAACAAAACCAACTTAATAAGACTTTCTACCAAAGTTAGGCGAAAGTATCGGGGTGGGTTAATCTCAATGGTGTTTCAAGAGCCGCTCACTTCCCTCAACCCGGTTTACACCTGTGGTGAACAAGTAGTTGAAGCAATTGTGCTCCACAATCAGGTTTCTTATAAAGAAGCATACAGAAGAGCGATCGCACTTTTTGATGAAGTCAAGTTACCTAACCCGAGAGAGATGATGAAACGCTATCCTCATCAACTTTCTGGGGGACAGCAGCAGCGGGTGATGATTGCGATGGCGTTGAGTGGTAACCCTGCTATTTTAATTGCCGATGAACCAACTACGGCGTTAGATGTGACAATTCAGGCAACTATTTTGCAGTTGCTGGGAGAATTACAGGAAACTCGTGGGATGTCGATGCTCTTCATTACTCATGATATGGGAGTAATTGCGGAAATTACTGACCGGGTGGTGGTAATGTATCAGGGTCAGATGGTAGAAACAGCTCAAGTCCAAAATCTTTTTACTAATCCTCAACATCCTTATACCCAAGGACTCCTGAATTGCCGTCCCCTCCCCCATCAGCGGTTACGAAGACTACCAACGGTGGCTGATTATATGAAGGTTACCACCAATGCAGCTGGGAAAAGGGAAATTGTATCTCATACCCACACAGCTGAAGAAATGAACTTACTTCTGGCACAAGTGAGTCTCCAGGAATTTCAACAGCGTCAGCAGCACTTGCAACAACAGCAGCCTTTGTTATCTGTACGTCACTTGACTAAGGAATTTCCAGTAAAACAAGGGTTATTTGGCAAGAAAACTGCCTTCAAAGCCGTAAATGATGTCAGTTTTGAGGTTTATCCTGGTGAAACTTTAGGACTGGTGGGAGAATCAGGATGTGGTAAATCTACCTTGAGTCGCTGTCTCCTCCGGCTAATTGAACCGACTGCTGGGGAAGTCATTTTTGATGGGGATTCAGTGCTGGAATTGGAGCCTAAACCTCTGCGCCGCCTACGTCGCTACCTGCAAATAATTTTCCAAAATCCCTATGGTTCCCTTGATGCAAGGCAGACTATTGGTGCAGCTATCATGGAACCAATGATAATTCACCAGTTAGGTGGCTCTCACTTCCAACGGCGACAGCATGCTATTGATTTACTAGAAAGAGTTGGACTTGGTGAAAGGGCGATGAATCGTCTGCCTCATGAGTTTTCTGGGGGACAACGCCAGCGTATTTGCATTGCTCGAACTCTTGCCTGTGAACCACGCTTAATTATTTGTGATGAGTCAGTCTCGGCATTGGATGTCTCAGTACAAGCGCAAGTACTCAATCTCCTCAAGGACTTGCAATCAGATTTTGGCTTAACTTATATCTTTATCTCCCACGATTTGAGTGTAGTCAAATTTGTCAGCGATCGCATTATGGTGATGAACCAAGGAAGAATTGAAGAAATTGGTTCAGCAGAAGCCATCTACAACAATCCTCAACAGGATTACACTCGCCAATTAATTGCAGCAATTTTAATTAGGTAAGCTCCCAACGTATCTAATTTGCACCAAATTCAATCATCAGCTTCTTGTGGAACAGGCATCTTGCCTGTCTCCGAAACCCCATTTGGGGTAAAATCTAGAGCGGACTACCAGGGAGTTCTGCTATTTAATTTATGCCTAACGCTCAGGTCATTGGTTTAGGAAGATCTGGAATAGCTGCCGCACGGCTACTCAAGCAAACAGGTTGGCAAGTAACCCTAAGTGACTCTGCTAGCGCTGAAAGCTTTGCTTCCCGCTACACATCAGAAACCTCGCCACAACAAGAACTTGTTCAAGCAGGAATTACGGTTAAACTGGGTTATTCCTTAACTCTTGATGCCTCCGACTTACCTGATTTAATCGTCGTTAGTCCCGGAGTTCCCTGGGATATACCCGTACTCAAAGAAGCAAGAAGCCAAGGTATTGAAACAATTGGAGAACTAGAACTAGCTTGGCGTAATCTCAACTTCTGTCCTTGGGTAGGCATCACTGGTACCAACGGCAAAACCACCACCACAGCACTGATTGCCGCCATTTTTCAAACAGCTGGCTTCCATGCTCCCGCCTGTGGCAACATTGGCTATGCAGCCTGTGAGTTAGCTCTGGAGATAAAGAGACACGGAGATGCGGGAGCAAGAGAAGATATTCCCCATTCCCAATCTTCAATTGATTGGGTGATTGCAGAAATTAGTAGTTACCAAATAGAATCTTCCCAAAAACTTGCCCCTGATATTGGTATTTGGACAACCTTTACTCCGGATCACCTCAACCGCCACAAGACTCTAGAAAACTACTATGAAATTAAAGCATCTCTGTTGCACCGCTCCAAGATGCAAGTCATCAACGGAGATGATCCTTACTTACGCCAGTTAGGTAAAAATCATTGGATCGATGCTTATTGGACAAGTATTCAAGGTAGATGGAGTGGGGATTTACAACCTTGGGTATATATCGAAAATGGCTGGGCGATCGCACAATCAGAACCAATCCTACCAGTAGCATCATTGCAGATGGTGGGAAGCCACAATCACCAAAACCTGCTGATGGCAATAGCAGCAGCACGATTAGCAGGAATTGAGAAGGATGCTATTGCTCAAGCAATTGCCAATTTCCCCGGTGTTGCCCATCGCTTAGAAAAGATTATCACCTGGCAGGGTATAGATTTTATCAATGACTCTAAAGCTACCAACTACGACGCTGCTCAAGTAGGATTATTCTCCGTCGCCAATCCCGCTATTTTGATTGCTGGGGGTGAAGCCAAAGCTGGTGACGACAGTCGCTGGTTGGAAACTATTCAAGCCAAAGCTGCCACTGTCTTACTCATTGGAGACGCTGCTCCTACCTTTGCACAACGCTTGCAGCAAATTAACTACCAACGTTACGAAATTGTCGAAACGTTGGCAAGAGCCGTACCTAGGGCGGCAGAACTCGCCCAGCAGTACAATGCTAGCGTTGTCCTCCTTTCCCCTGCCTGTGCTAGCTTCGATCAATATCAAAGCTTTGAGCATCGAGGCGATGATTTCCGTAAGTTGTGCCAGCAGCACTTTATGGGTTAAGCTCATCCTATCAACCAAATCGGCTTCTATCAATGATTTTAGGAAATTGAGATGTGATACTTTCAGAAGCGGATTTAGTATTAGTCGTAGGTTGGGTTAGCGATAGCGTAACCCAACACTCCTCGCATATTCTGTTGGGTTTCACTTCGTTACACCCAACCCAATACTACTCGGATAAGCATTATTATCTCTCTGTGTTCCCAAGATAGGGAGCCCGCAAGGGCAGGTATTTTACTTTTGGGGCTGGCAAAATATAAGGTGAACAAGGTGACAAGGAAGGAAAAACGTACAAAATAATGTCAGAAAGTATGCAGTGTACTAATGACTAATGACCAATGACGCTTGCATCCGAGTTTTTCGTGGAAAATCTTCCCTATCCACTTTCCTATTTTCCTCCCTTGTCTGAATCTTCACCGAAATATGTTTTTTTCCCTTCCCTTTTACTGCCCCGTAGGAGCTTTAATATTAGTAAGCATTTGCCACTTCCCTTTGTCTCAAGCAATTAGTGAAACTGAACACGAATAAGGCAATGACAAAAATTTTGGTGATTGAAGACGAAGAACTAGTGCGGGAGAATCTCCTAGATTTTCTTGAGGCTGAGGATTATCAAACGCTTGCTGCTAGTAATGGCAAGATTGGTGTTGAATTAGCCCAAAACTACTTACCAGATTTAATTATCTGCGATGTAATGATGCCGGAACTTGACGGCTATGGTGTACTCAAGAAACTGAGTCAAAGTTCAGCTACAGCCACGATTCCATTTATCTTTCTCACCGCCAAAGCTGACAAAATGGATCGACGGGAGGGAATGGAACTGGGTGCAGATGATTACCTAACCAAGCCATTTACCATCAAAGAATTGAAGAACGCCATCGAAGCTAGATTGGGAAGACGAAGGGAGATTAAGAAAAAATTTGATAACTTGCGTAATAGTATCACCTTGGCTTTGCCCCATGAAATGCGGACTTCTCTCAACGGTATTCTAGGTTCTTCTCAGTTAATCATGGAGCCTGGTGCCCTGGAACTGCAGGAAATCCGGGAAATGGCAGAAAGTATCTATAAGTCTGGTAAACGCTTATTAAGGTTGACGGAGAATTTTTTACGCTATACAGAACTGGAAATTTTAGCAACGGATCCAGAGCGAGTTGAGAAACTGCAAAATAGTTCGAGTAACTATCCTAAAGAGATTATAGCTAACCTAAGTAGGGAAATAGCATACAAGCGAGGAAGGATAGCAGATTTACATGTGGAAGTGCAACAAGCATCTCTACAGATTGCTGATACCAGACTCAAAACTATTGTTGAGGAATTAATTGATAATGCTTTTAAATTCTCTGAAGTGGGAACACCAGTAAGAGTGGTTAGTAATGTCGAGAATGATACTTTTATCCTCTCAATCCATGATGAAGGACGAGGTATGACTAGGGATCAGATTGCTGATTTGGGAGCTTATTTACAGTTTGAGCGTAAACAATATGAGCAACAAGGTATAGGCTTGGGATTGGTGATTGCTAAACGTTTAGCTGAATTACACGGAGGTAAATTAACGATAAAAAGTATACCTGGACAACAAACGACTGTGGAGGTTAGCTTACCTTTATCTTGTTACTGACTTTTCACAGTAGGTTCTAAAATCCAGTTAGGAAGGAGTAATGAGTAATGAGTTAGCAGTCATTTTATTGGTTATTGGTTATTTGTTATCGATTATTAGGAAACAATTCTCAACAAAAAAATAACAACATAGGAAAAAAACTAGATGGCAGGACACAGTAAATGGGCAAACATTAAGCGACAGAAAGCAAGGGTAGATGCTGTTAAGGGCAAGACCTTTGCTAAACTATCACGAGCAATTATTGTAGCCGCTCGTAGCGGTTTTCCTGACCCAGATGCCAACTTTCAGTTACGGAATGCGGTGGATAAGGCAAAAGCCGCTGGTATTCCCAATGAGAATATTGAAAGAGCGATCGCAAAAGGGGCTGGTAAACTGGGAGCTGAGGGAAATAATCTCGAAGAGGTTCGCTATGAGGGCTATGGAGTTGGTGGTGTTGCCGTTTTGATTGAAGCTCTTACCGACAATCGCAATCGTACTGCTGCGGATCTGCGCTCAGCATTTACTAAAAATGGGGGCAATCTTGGTGAAACTGGCTGCGTCAGCTGGATGTTTGAGCAACAAGGTGTTGTTACTCTGGCTAGTACAGTTGAGGAAGATCAGCTGTTAGAAGTTGCCTTGGAAGGGGGAGCAGAAGATGTCAAAATGGACACAGAAGTCTCTGAGGTATTTACTGAGGTAAGTAACTTAGAAGCCCTAAATCAAACCTTGAAGAATCAAAGTTTGCCAGTAATTGAAGCCGAGTTGCGCTGGATTCCGGGAAATACGGTAGAGGTAACCGAGCTAGACTTGGCGCGATCGCTCTTAAAATTGATGGATGCTCTAGAAGAGTTGGATGATGTACAAAATGTTACCGCCAATTTTGAAATGACTGATGAGCTTATGTCCCTGAGTATGAGTTGATGATGGTATCAGAGGTAGCAGGGAGCTGGGGGAGCTAGGGGAGATGAGGAGATAATGGAAATATCTACCAATTCCCAAACAACAAATAACAAATGACAAATGACAAACAACAACACCACTTTGATTATGACCTGGCAATTGTAGGTGGCTCGATTGTGGGAGCGACTCTTGCCTGTGCTTTGAAAAATTATGGGTTAAGTGTAGTGTTGATTGAGACACAACCTCAGTCTGTGGCAGTGGCAAGGAGGCAAGCTTACGCCCTTTCTATCCTCTCGGGGCGCATTTTTGCAGGAATTGGAGTTTGGGAGAAAATATTGCCCCAGATTACGAATTTTCGGCAAATTCGCCTTTCAGATGCAGATCACAAGGGTATCGTGCAATTTCAACTAGCTGATTTAGGTACAGAGGCTCTAGGGTATGTGGGAGAACATCGTCCCCTATTGAGTTCTTTGCAAGAATTTTTGGCAGATTGCCCCAATGTCAGTTGGCTATGTCCTGCTGAAGTAGTAGAAGTAGAGTATCAAGCATCTGGGGCAAAAATCCAAGTCAAGGCAGATGGTGTGGTTACCCAGCTCAGAACTCGCTTAGTGGTGGCGGCAGATGGAGCGAAATCCCCTTTGCGTACTGCTGCTGGCATTGGCACTCACGGCTGGAAATACTGGCAATCCTGCGTAACAGCCAGGATTAAGCCAGAAAAGTCTCATAATAATACTGCCTTTGAGCGGTTCTGGCCTAGTGGTCCCATGGGAGTTCTACCCCTACCAGATAATCGCTGTCAAGTCGTGTGGACAGCACCTCATGCCGAAGCAAGGGCTTTGAGAGATTTGCCAGAAAAGGAGTTTTTAAAACTCCTGGAACAGCGCACAGGGGGACTATTGGGACGCTTGGAGCTGGAAAGCGATCGCTTATTATTTCCAGTACAATTGATGCAAAGCGATCGCTACATCCAATCGCGACTAGCATTAATTGGGGATGCTGCTCACTGTTGTCATCCTGTTGGCGGACAAGGGCTAAATATGGGTATTCGGGATGCTGCTGCTCTAGCGCAAGTACTGCAAGAAGCGCACCAGAAAGGGGAAGATATTGGCACAATGGCAGTACTCAAGCGCTATGAACGTTGGCGTAAATGGGAGAATTTAGTAATTTTGGGTTTTACTGATACCCTAGACCGAATGTTTTCTAACAACTGGTTCCCTGTGGTAGGAATGCGCCGATTGGGTTTATGGATATTGCGCCGGATTCATCCGATTAAGATTTATACTTTGAAATTGATGACAGGTTTGAAAGGACGTGCTCCCCAACTAGTATCTCTGCGCGGAATTAAAAATTAAAAATTGGTAAACTGGACAGTGCGAAGTTCTCTTATCAACGCAACTACCTGCGGTTACTGTTATCACAAGATAACAGATGGGTAGTGGGAGCGTCTCGCTCCCTAGAGGTGAAAAGCGAGCAAGATGTTTGCGCATACGCGCACGCTACGCGAACGCACTACTCTATTGCATCATTTTAGATGTGCCACGCCAATACGCCCATTGCAGAGTTATACCTGATTAACCACCGATGGTTGCAAATCAGCTTTAATACTATCTGCCATTGAACTAGCTCCATTTTCCGGTAGGGGAAGACGTGCCTCAATCAAACTAATTGCACGGCTAACAGTTTCAGGAAGAATCACCACTAAACCACCGATGGCAGCCTGATCTAATCCTGTATTAATTGCATCCGTTTCCTTGAGGATAATTTCATAACGACAATCAGGCTTTTGTTGGATGATTCCCTGAGAAATTAACTCTGCTGCATCTCCACTAGGACGTCCTCGTAAGTCGTCATCTTCTTTGATAATAATCCTGTCAAAGATTTTGGCCGAGAGTCTGCCTAATTCAATAAAGTCCTCATCCCGGCGATCCCCAGGACCTCCGACTATTCCAATCCGCTCTCCTGGCCAATTGCGGACAAAACCTCCTAGTGCTTCATAACTGGCAGCATTATGAGCATAATCGATTAAAGCATGGTAACGACCCAGGTTAAACAAATTCATCCGTCCTGGGGTCTGTTCCACGGAAGCCCGGAAAGTAGTTAATGCCGCTCGAATTGCCTCAATCGGAACTCCCTGAGCAAAGGTAGCAAGACTCGCTGCTAAGGCATTAGCAATCATAAATGGTGCCAATCCCGACATCGTTACCGGCACATGCACTGCCTCTTCAATGCGCAACGTCCAATCTCCTCTGAGAATTGACAGGTAGCCATTTTCATAAACTGCTGCCAAACCACCTTGTCGTATGTGAGCTTGCAGCACCTCATTCTCCGGGTTCATGGAAAAATAAGCGACATGACCTTTCACCTTTTCTGCCATAGCTGCTACCAGAGGATCATCAGCGTTAAGGACAGCATAGCCATTGTAACTAACAGATTCTGCTAATACACCCTTGAGGGCTGCCATCTGTTCTATCGTGTCTATATCTCCAATGCCCAAGTGATCGGCTGCAACATTTAAAATGACCCCCACGTCACAACGATCAAATGCCAAGCCAGAACGCAGGATACCACCACGGGCAGTTTCCAGAACTGCTACTTCCACTGTAGGGTCTTTGAGAATTACCTGAGCACTTTGAGGTCCAGTAGTATCTCCTTTTTCTACCAGATGCTCATCAATATAAATGCCGTCCGTGGTGGTATAGCCAACAATTTGTTTAGTTTGCCGATAGATATGGGCAATCAAGCGGGTGGTAGTAGTTTTACCATTGGTACCAGTGATTGCCACAATAGGAATACGGCTGGGTTGACCAGGGGGAAATAGCATTTCCATTACTGGTGCTGCTACATTCCGGGGCAAACCTTGACTGGGGCAGACATGCATGCGGAAGCCAGGAGCCGCATTTACTTCCACTACAACTCCCTCCACTTCCCGCAGCGGCTTAGTGATATCAGGGGTAACAATATCAATTCCAGCAATATCCAAGCCAATGATTTTAGCAACCCGCTCTGCCAACCAAACATTCTCTGGGTGGATATCGTCAGTGCGATCTACGGCTATGCCACCTGTACTAAGGTTGGCAGTGGCTCGCAAATAACACCATTCACCTGCTCTCAAAACCGTATCTAGGCTGTAGCCCTGACGGTCTAACAGACCCATAGTGGTATGGTCTATAACTATCTTGGTGAGTACATTATCATGTCCTTCGCCGCGATTGGGGTCGCGATTGGTTTTCTCTATCAGTTCCTCAATGGTGGACTTGCTATCCCCTACCACATGAGCAGGAATGCGCTCAGCAACTGCTACCAACTTCCCATTGACGACTAAAACCCGATGATCAGTACCGCGATAGTAGCGTTCGACAATGACAGAGCGGGAAATTTCCCTAGCAGTATCATAGGCTTTTTCTGCCTCTTCCCAATTTTGGATATCAATGGTGATACCTCTACCGTGATTGCCATTCAAAGGCTTAACTACAATCGGGTAGCCCCCTACATCTTCAATGGCTGTTTCTAAATCATTTAGGTACTGAATCACCGTACCGCGCGGTACAGGAATACCTGCATCCCGCAAAGTTAATTTCGTACCCTCTTTATCACACGCTAGCTCAACGCCCAAAATCCCGGAGTGGTCACTTAAGGTTGCCTGAATGCGCTTCTGGTAGCAACCATAGCCTAGCTGAATCATGGCTCTGGCGCTCAAAGCCATCCAGGGTATATCTCTAGCTTCGGCTTCTTTAACCAGTGATTCTGTACTTGGACCTAGGGCAGCATCCTGATACAATTCCCTTAAATCTTTGAGGTCTTGCTCTAACTCTTTTTGGGGATAGGTACCAGTATCAACAATATTACGGCACAAGCGAACTGCGGCTCTGGCAGCATAACGACCAGCTTGTTCATCATTATATTCAATTACTACCTGATAGACTCCTGGTGTCGCTGTTTCCCTAGTGCGACCAAAGCCTACTAGTCTACCTGCTAGTTCTTGCAGTTCCAGAGCCACATGTTCAATGATGTGTCCCATCATTGTCCCTTGCTTCACCCGACTAAGAAAACCACCCCTAGTGCCAGGAGAACAGAAATGCTCTTCCAGACTGGGTAACACCTTAACGAGTCCTTCGTAGAAACCAGGAATCTTATTGGACGGCTTGTTTGCTAGCTCCTCCAAATCAAGACGCATAACAATTAGTTTGTGGCGTCGAATACTCCAATAGTTGGGACCGCGTAATGTCTGGATTCTTAAAATTCTCATAGCCAATGATAGGGGATAATTCTCAATATTTACTTAAAGAGGTTGAAAGAAGCAATTGCAACACTTAGGGAGTGCAGCAACAAAAAACAGGATATTTAAAATTTTTTATTATAAATCAATAATTTAGCTTAATCGTTAAGTCACGACTCCTGTGAAGTTAGATAACTTAAACAGTTTCCCGTGTTAAAAAGCTCTCAAACTGTTCATAGAGAACAGTTTTCTTCTACATTGCCAGTCATTTTATCCAAAATAAAACCAGAAAAGAGTGAGTACAGCAGAGAAAAATGACGAAAAAATCTGCTTTCTCTCCTGCATCCCTCTTATTGTGTAGTCCAAGGCAAAAAACCTAATCTTAGAGTTTTTGGCTCATAAGGGAGCGTTTGTGTATATGATAGCGATCGCCATGACAGAGAATATGTACCCGGAGATTATGTAGACTAATAGGCTCATTGGCACCAATATAAGACTCATTAGTATAAGACATTTCCCCTGGATCAATAATGGTTACAGTGCCTTTACCCATCACATGTAACAAACCATCTTTTTCCAATAAGGCACAGGTGTCTTCATCAATACCTATTCCCAACAAGTTAGGATGGGCAGCCATAGCACTCATTAGTCGTGCCATGCGATTGCGATTGTGAAAATGTTGATCGACGATTATTTCTGGAATGACTCCTAATCCTGTAGCCATTTCGACCAGGGAACGATGGGGAGACTCACCGCTACCGCCACCACCAATCATGTGGTAACCCATCACCGCCGCACCAGCACTAGTACCTGCTAGGGTAATTTCACCTAAATGCACTCGCTGTAGCAGTTTTTCCATCACAGGGGTTTCTGCTAGTAAACCACACAGCCGCAACTGATCGCCACCAGTCAGGAATACCCCAGTGCAATTTGCCATATACTCCAGCATTAGAGGATCAGCCCCTTGGTCGCGATCGCGGATATCTAGTACCCTAATTTCTTGGGCTCCCATATCAGCAAAAATTCGGTGATAACGCTCACCAATCAGTGCTGGTTCTCTTGACGCTGAGGGAATAATCGCTATTCGACTCTCCTGTGATCCAGAACGGTAAAAAAAATTATGCAGGATCTCGCGTCCATGAATCTTGTCTTCAGCGCCACCAATTACTAGAACGGCAGTTTTAGTGGATTTAGGCATTCTCGTTCCTGGGAATTGAGATTCTAACTGGAGCATCATATCGATTTTTGGTATGAGGTGACTCAAGTGCTTAAGTTTGGGCTATTGCTTGGAATGCTACTGTATTATAATTCCAGAAGTTAACTCAACCACTCAGGAAACTCTGGTTGACCGAAAATCATAGGGCGCAAGCCAATGGCTTCTAACTATTGAGCGCTTCGCACCACCAATTGAATCGAAGAAACAATTTCTTTTCCTCTTCCCTACTCCCTGTTCCCTTGTTTCTCGAGAGAAAGAATATGTAGCATAACTGTGATATAAAAATAGCACATACTCAACCTGTTTAATTAATACTTTGTGCGCTTCGACATTATTACCCTGTTTCCTGATTTTTTTACCTCTCCCCTGAATTCAGGGCTAATCGGTAAAGCACTGACTAAGCAAATTGCCCAGGTTTATCTAGTTAATCCTCGCGACTTTGCTACGGACAAACACCGGAGAGTTGATGATGAACCCTACGGTGGCGGTGTGGGCATGTTAATGAAACCAGAGCCAATTTTTGCGGCTGTAGAGTCATTACCAACTTTGCCTCGGCGGGAAGTTATCCTCATGACACCTCAAGGAGAACCTTTAAACCAAAAGTTATTAGGAGAGTTGGCAATAAATTACGACCAGCTGGTAGTAATTTGTGGACATTATGAAGGGGTGGATGAGCGAGTATTGCATTTAGTCACCCGCGAACTGTCTTTGGGGGATTTTATCTTAACCTGTGGAGAAATTCCCGCCTTGGCTTTGATTAATGGTGTGGTGAGGTTGCTACCGGGAACTGTAGGCAAAGTAGAGTCCCTCAAAGCAGAAAGTTTTGAAGCTGGATTGTTAGATTATCCCCAATATACCCGACCAGCCGAGTATCGGGGATGGAAGGTTCCAGATATCTTATTATCAGGAAATCATGCTGCAATTGCCCGCTGGCGCAAAGAGCAGCAAATTCAGAGAACACAGGAACGTCGCCCTGATTTATATGAAGCTTGGCTACAGAATCTTGACAACTGCTAACACTTGGCATCAATCGTGTTTATTATCGGTGATCGCACTTAAGCCAAGTTTTCAACCACTTTTAAATCATGTCATCCTTGCAAAAATTGAACCAAAGAAATATCCAAAAAACAATCAAACCTCAGAGTAAAGGCAAAAGACGCCATAATCTTTGGTTTGAAAGAGCTATGGCGATTTTGGCATTGCTGAACCTACTCCTAGTAATGTTTGATTTGACCTACGTTCCCTTACGAGATTTCTGGCTGCAACGTAAAATACAAGTTTTCAGTTTCAATATAGGTCCAATAGAATCTAAAGGCTTTCCGATCCCGATTCCCATTCCTGATATTACAGAGTTTTATGACCCAGTTAAAGGCATTGAACCCTACCGAGATACACAGCAGTATTTGCTCAAAGTTGATGAACTGCAAAATAAGCTGATTAAGCCAGGTTTACAATCTCCAGAAGTAGCAGCCATCCTCGCAGATTTACGCCTTCGTAGCGAGGAGATGATTGATACTAATCCGTTTCAGGTAGCCAATAAAACCGGCACCCTGGAAAAAATAAAAAATAAGATGCGTGAGCATATTCACAACTCACAAGATTCATCAAAAGAAGCATTTAGACAATTCTGGAGCGAAGAAAACTTAGCTGCCAATCCAGTAGAAGAGCTGAATTTTTTCAACGATGAAATTAGACCGCTAATCGAAAATAACTACTTCCGTCCGATTGGAGAAAATGGCGAATTTAAAGATCTATTTGGGCTAATTGACTTCCCATTTTTTGTTATTTTTAGTATAGAATTTTTCTCTCGTACCTGGTTCATCAGTCGCCGTCGCACTGGTGTTAGTTGGATAGATGCTATGCTGTGGCGCTGGTATGATATCTTTCTGCTGCTACCATTTGCACGCTGGCTCCGCATTATTCCTGTAACTATTCGCTTAGACCAGGCCAAATTATTTGACTCCAACCGCATCCAAAAGCTAGCACGTCAGGGGTTTGTTGTCAGAATTGCTGGAGATATGACGGAAGTGGTGGCAATTTTATTAATTAACCAGGTTCAAGGAGCTATTCGCCAAGGGGAACTTACCAAATGGCTAATGCAAAAGGAAGTCCGACCTTATATTGATCTTAATGACACTGATGAAGTAGCAGCTCTTACTACTATAATGGTCAACACAACAGTCCATCAGGTTCTCCCCAAAATCAAACCGGATCTCGAAGCCTTGCTACAACATAACTTTGACAAGGTTATTAACCAATCTTCAGCTTATCAGCAACTAAGCCAACTACCAGGTCTGGAAAAATTACAGAATCAATTGACTAAAAGAATTTCTCAAGAACTGCTCCAGTCTATCTATGATGGTCTTCACTTAGCAATAGAAGAAGACCCAGTTGGAGAAAAACTGTTTCAACAATTGCTAGAAAATCTCAAAGAAGCGTTAGGAACCGAAGTACAGAGCAAGCCAACAATACAAGAAGTTGAGTCGTTAATAGTAGATTTTCTTGAGGAAGTCAAGGTGAATTACGTCGAAGGCTTGGAATTGGGATACAACGACGAAGATTTTGAGGAACTACTAGACCAAAAAAGAGCAATCCGTCAAGTTGCTCAGCGGTAACTGATGTCATTTGTTATTTGTCATTTGTCATTTGTCATTTGTTGGGAAGAGAATTGGTCAATATCTCCCTTATCTCCCCATCTCTGTGTCCCCGCATCCCCGCGTCCCTGCTCCTTTCTTCCTTGAGCATACAACACAACATAGAGCTAATTGCGCTATAGTGAATCTGGCGGTGGGGCGTCCCGCTAGTAGTAAAGCTCGCCGAGTATCCGACTCAGTAGAGGGAGTTGGTGAGAAGCTCCCAAAAGTACGTCACACTTGTTGTAAGCAATGATTGCTGATGTAGTGGGTTTAACCCACTTTTTTTGTTGGAGTTGATCAATGACTCATCCTCTAATACCCCAACTGCTCGATTTAGCAACCCCAGTCGCTGAAAAATTGGGATTGGAGGTTGTCGGAGCAATTTTTTATACCAACAGACGCCCACCAGTGCTACGTGTTGATATCCGCAACCTCAGCAGTGACACTGGTTTAGCTGACTGCGAACGGATGAGTCGAGCCTTAGAAGCTCAATTAGATGCTGTGGATATCATTCCAGATGCTTATGTTTTGGAAATTTCCAGTCCTGGGATTACACGAGAACTGACTACAGACCGAGAGTTTATTGCCTTCAAAGGGTTTGCCGTCATTGTTGAAACATCTGAGCCTTACGAAGGTCACAAACAGCGGCAAGGACAGTTGATTCGCCGAAATAATACCACGATTTATCTAAACCAAAAAGGTCGCGCGATCGCTATTCCTCGTCAATTAGTAACTAAGGTACAGCTCAACGATAACGTCTGAAACCTTGGAGAGTTACTTCCTTAGTTGGTAATTGGTTATTAGCCAAATTCAATTGACAAATAACCGATAACCAACAACAAACCACAATGCATTTTATTAAGGAGACGATGTCTAATGTCGATAGTTAGTTTACCTGGGCTCAAGCACATGATCGAAGAAATTAGCCAAAGCCACAACCTGCCCAGATCTGCCGTGCAACAAGCGCTACGAGAAGCCCTTGTCAAAGGATATGAGCGCTATCGTCGCGCTCAGCGCCTTGATCAACATCATTTTGATGAAGACTACTTCGATAACTTTGAAGTCGATCTTGATGTTGAAGAGGAAGGTTTCCGCGTTTTATCTACCAAAACCATTGTTGAAGAAGTTGGCAACACCGATCATCACATTTCTCTCAAAGAAGTCCAGGAAGTGGCATCTGAGGCACAATTAGGTGATTCAGTAGTTTTAGATGTAACACCAGATCAAGGTGAGTTTGGTCGGATGGCAGCAATTCAAACCAAACAGGTGCTATCCCAGAAACTGCGAGATCAACAGCGCAAGCTAATCCAAGAAGAGTTTGAAGAGTTAGAAGGAACAGTTCTACAAGCAAGAGCCCTGCGCTTTGAACGACAATCAGTAATTATGTCTCTGAGCAGTGGTTTTGGTCAACCAGAAGTAGAAGCTGAAATACCTAAAAGAGAGCAACTACCCAACGACAATTATCGTATCAATGCCACATTTAAGGTTTTTCTCAAAAAAGTTCGGGAAGGTCCGCACCGGGGACCTCAACTAGTAGTATCAAGGGCTTCTGCTGGTTTGGTAGTTTATCTATTTGCCAACGAAGTACCAGAAATTGAAGATGGAGTGGTGCGGATTGTGGCAGTAGCAAGGGAAGCCAATCCTCCCTCTCGCCATGTGGGACCAAGAACTAAAATTGCTGTCGATACCCTAGATCGAGATGTGGACCCCGTTGGCGCTTGTATTGGTGCTAGAGGCTCAAGGATTCAAGTAGTGGTAAACGAATTAAGAGGTGAAAAAATTGATGTCATTCGCTGGTCCCCTGATCCATCTACCTACATTGCCAATGCCCTCAGTCCAGCTAGAGTTGATCAGGTGCTATTAATCAATCCAGAGGATCGTCAAGCCCACATTTTAGTAGCTGAGGATCAGCTGAGTTTAGCTATTGGTAAAGAAGGACAGAATGTTCGCCTTGCTGCCCGCCTTACTGGCTGGAAGATTGACATTAAAGATGTTGCCAAGTACAACTACGAAGCAGAACAACGCAAGATAGAGAGTTTGCAAGTAGATTCTCCGGATATAGCAGAAGTAGAGGAGGATGATGCCGATGATAATAATGATCAATATCAGCAAGAAGCATTAGAAATACAGAAAATGGATAATTCTACACCATTAGACCAAGCAACTATTTTAGAAGAGGAGGAAGAAGGGACAAACGAAGAATAATACGTGTTATCCCTTTAAGCTTTAACCTTTTCCCTGTTGCCCACCAGATTTGCCTTTGAACCCTTTTCCAAAATACTTCCCTGTTACCTATTTCCGTAAACAAGGTATGAAACCCAACTACCGACGTTGTCTAAGCTGCCGCAAAGTAGCACCTAAACAAGCGTTCTGGCGAGTTGTCCGAGTCCATCCATCACGAAAGGTACAATTAGACGAAGGGATGGGGCGTTCTGCCTACCTATGTCCTAATGGGACTTGTCTAGGGACGGCTCAAAAGAAAAATCGACTGGGGCGATCGCTTCGTGCATCGATACCAGAACATCTGTACAAAACCTTATGGCAGCGTTTAACTGCCATAGCAGATACACCAAAAGCCGAAAGCCTAAGCAAAGAGCATAATCAATCAAGGTCAAATATCTTCGGTGAACAGCAGTAATAGTTAGGATAGAAGAAAGAGCAATTAGTTTTTTTGGTTTTCCTGAGGAGGTGAGTAAATTTCTAATACAATCAACAAGCTACCCTTAACAGCGACACTGAAGTTGACGGTGTGTCAACTTCACTCCTTGGTGTGCAAGATTGAAAAAAATGCTCTAATACGAGGGTTAGGCATCCAACAAATGGTTTACTGTAAATAGGCAATCATCTTGCATTGATTGTTGATTACTTATATATAAGTGCAATTACAAGGGTCTCACTTTTAACCCATTGGAAAGCCATGAACCAGCAGTCATTCAGTCATTTAGCTAAGGTGTAAAAACTATGGTGTAACAACAAACGTAAGACGGGGAAATAGTGGATGAACAACGGCAAAGTTAGAATTTACGAATTATCACGGGAATTGAACTTGGAGAATAAGGACATTTTGAGCCTCTGTGAAGGGCTCAATATTGCAGTTAAAAGTCACAGTAGCACAATTACAGAGTCGGAAGCTCAACGCATTCGCACAGCAGCAGAAAAATCTTCTGTTACCCCCAAAAGTCGTGGCAGTGCTGCCTCGGCTCAAGAGGGCTCTGGAGCAGTATCTACCAGATTAATGGAACCTCCTAGAGTGAAGAAGCGGCAGGAAATCGTGGGGATTGTTAAACCAAAGTCTCCTCGTCCTATTTCTAACTCAGGGCAAGGAGGTGCTTCAGTTGCAACTCCGCCTAAACCCCCCGTCAAGCCTCAGGCTAAACCACCAAATCGACTAAATATCGAACAATCAACAAGTGCAGCTGTACAGACGGTTGATGACAAACCAGCAGTGGAACCTGAAGTTGAAGTTTCCACTGCTCAAGCTGTTGTGAGTGAAGTAGCAGAAAAACCAAAACTTACCGGACCCCCTGTAAGACCGACACCTGCCAAACCTCAACTAACTCAAGTTGAGCGACCAGTTTTGAAAAAAGAAAAAGAGCAGCAGGATACCTCTACTTCAGCCAAGAGTTCAACTCCAGCCCCGACTAAAGCTAAGCCAGTTGCAACCAATAAAAACTCAAAGAAATCTGAATCCTCACCACCAGTTAAGCGTAGTCCTTCAGCACCACCAGTTCCCAAACTCACTGGTCCTCCAATCCGGCTTAAATCAGGTGCTAATAAAAACGATGTAAGTGATCTAGAAAATAGCCAGGATGATGAGCCACAAGAGTTAGAGGAAAGCTTAATAGAGGATACAGACGAAGAGCTTCTGGAGCTAAAAATTAAGCGACCGAACGCTCCTCGACCCCCGAAGAAGAAAGATTGGAAAAAGGAAATAATAGATGAGGAAGAGAAGGAGAGTGCCAAAGCTGGAAAATCTGGCCCTAAATCCAAGCGGAGACCTGAAAGGTTTTTAGATGATGAGGATGATGAGCTAGAAACAGAACAATCTTCAGTAGATGCTCCAGTCTCGGTTAGTCTTTCCGTAGCTCGTCCTCCCAAGCCGAAGTCTCGCCCAGGACAGTCAACGTCGGCTTCAACACCCAAGACCAAAGAAAAGAAAAAGCCGGAGTTAAATAGCCAATCCGGCTCTCATGCAAGACGGGATAAATATGAAGGACGTCGAGCGGCGAAAACTGGCTCCCAACTCCCAGACAAAATTGTCTTGTCCGGTTCTATGACTATTAGAGAGTTGGCTACAGTTCTGGGTATTGTTGAAACTGAAATTATTAAGAAGCTGTTCTTCAAAGGAATAGCTGTTAACATCACCCAAACCTTGGAGTTAGAGACTGCCAAGATGGTAGCTGAAGATTTGGGTGTGGCAGTAGAGACTCTCGAAGAGAGCTCTAGTGCAACTAAAGAAACCGAGTGGCTAGATGCCGCAGACCTAGAAAAACTACAACGGCGTCCACCAGTAGTCACAATTATGGGTCACGTAGATCACGGCAAAACTACCTTATTGGATGCCATTCGTGAAACCAAAGTGGCTCAGGGAGAAGCTGGTGGTATTACCCAGCACATTGGTGCTTACCATGTAGATGTTGAGCATGAAGGGGAAATGCAACAGGTAGTTTTCCTGGATACTCCTGGTCATGAAGCCTTCACTGCCATGCGGGCGCGGGGAACACGGGTTACAGATATCGCCGTGCTAGTGGTTGCAGCTGATGATGGCGTTCGACCTCAAACTATTGAAGCAATTAGTCACGCCAAAGCAGCTGAAGTTCCGATGGTGATTGCCATTAACAAAATTGACAAACCTGGAGCGCAGCCTGATCGAGTCAAGCAGGAATTATCGGAACGGGGTTTAGTGCCAGAAGAGTGGGGTGGTGACACGATTATGGTTCCTGTGAGTGCCATCCAAGGAGAAAATCTTGACACCCTCCTAGAAATGATTTTGTTGGTGTCAGACATTGAAGAACTCTCCGCCAACCCAGAGAGAACAGCTAAAGGTACAGTTATTGAAGCCCACCTTGATAAAGCCAGAGGTCCAGTTGCCACTCTTTTAGTTCAAAATGGTACTCTGCGGATCAGTGATACCCTTGTTGCTGGTTCAGTTTTTGGTAAGGTGCGAGCGATGACTGATGACCGAGGGGAGCGAGTTGAAGTGGCTGGACCCTCTTTTGCTGTAGAGTTACTAGGCTTGAGTGATGTTCCAGCTGCTGGGAATGAGTTTGAAGTCTTTGAGAGTGAAAAAGAAGCTCGCGACATTGCCAATGACAGGATTAAGGAAGAACAGGAAAAACGCTGGAAAGCAACGGGAGGAACCCGAGTCACCCTTACTAGTCTCTCAGCTCAAGCTCAAAAAGGCGAACTCAAAAAACTAAACTTGATTTTGAAAGCAGATGTTCAAGGTTCAGTAGAAGCGATTATTGGCTCCCTTGATAAGTTGCCGCAGAATGAAGTACAAATCCAAGTTCTGCTAGGAACTGCAGGGGAAATCACTGAGACTGATATTGATTTAGCTGCTGCTAGTGGTGCGGTCATTATTGGCTTCAATACCAACATGACTCCTAGCGCTCGACAAGCTGCAGATCGAGAGGGTGTAGATGTGCGAGAATACAACATTATCTACAAGCTCCTAGACGATATTCAAGGCGCAATGGAAGGTCTGCTAGAACCAGAGCTAGTAGAGGAACCCTTGGGTCAAGTAGAAGTTCGAGCAGTTTTCCCTGTCGGTCGTGGTGCAGTAGCTGGTTGCTATGTACAGTCAGGCAAAGCAATGCGCAATTGCAACATCCGAGTGCTGCGTCATGGCAAAGTTCTCTACGAAGGTTTTCTGGATTCCCTCAAACGGGTAAAGGATGATGTCAAAGAAGTCAACGCTGGTTACGAATGTGGCATCGGTGTAGATAAGTTCAATGATTGGATTGAAGGCGACATTATCGAAACCTTCAAGATGGTAACCAAGCGACGGACTCTGTCAGTCGTTTAGTAGTAACTAGGGGTGCTTAGTGCAAGAAGGCAGAAGGCAGAAGGCTCCGATATTGATCAAGCTCCTCTTCTTATACTAAATCCGCCTATTCTACCCCAGCTTCCCTAGCTCCCCCAGCTTTCTGAAAACGGGGGTATCTAACCAGGATTTGGTATCATACCCCCTTTGCTCTTTATTTAGTATCAATAACAAATTGACAAAACACTACTCTTATGCGCTCTTTCTGGACTGAACCTTTTTTGTGGATTCACCTTGTTGGTTTGGCAGATTTGCTTTTAACCTTGGAACTTGTTTGGTTGGGACTAGCAGCGGGTAATCCCATATTGCCAGTTTGGCTGGAGTTACTATTGGTGGCAATTATTGGTATAGCACCAGTCCTTTGGATGCAATTGACTCATCCTTTTTACATTTTCAGCCTTCTGATCGTAGCACTCCAACCAGAGCAACTGACACAAGAGCAGCAAAAACTCTTGAGTTTGTTCAAAACAAAAACTAATAAGGTGCTGACAATCGTAGGCACTGTTTTGATGCTATGGATACTTTGGCAAATCTACCGAGTAGCTCCCTTAGCTGTGGCAGTCGCTGCCTTGATTCCTGGAGGACACATTGTTGGGTTACTTGTTGCTGGATTAGCCTTTCTTGCTAGCAATTTGTTCTTGCAAGTACCATTAAGTGTGATACAAGTCTTGCTCACTAGGGAGTCAGAGTGGCAGACGACTCCAGCCTATCCAGTAGAAAAAATACAGCAGGACTTTACTATACCCGGGATAAAAGTCAATCAAATTTTGCTCTGGGCTAAAGAGGATACAACGATATCAACACCACCATTGTCTGCTGATGAGTGATTTTATGGAGCATCGATCAATAAACCGGATTTCTTTTAGGGAAATGCTAATATCTTATTGTCCTCCTCAGGATAAATCTGGGTTTCTGAGATGTTGCTAAAAACACAATCTGAAAAAATTAGCTGAGTTATTCTAGTAAAAAACTTAAGAGGTGTGTATGGCGAGTTCAACTATTTCCAAGTCCAGTCAATTTTCTGAAGACAGCCAAATTTGGGACAGTCTCAAACAAGCGATCGCTTCAAGTTCAGGATTTGAGCGTTGGCAGATTGAACATCCGGTTGAGGGTCAACTTAAAAATAAGAACTTGGACGCTCAAGTGCGTCGTTATCTTCGCGAAACTTTAGAAACTCTAGCTTACTAGAGCGTCTATTCAGTAATAATAAAATTCCAATTTACTTAGGCAGGGTAGTAAAGAGAGCTTTCCAGCAACGGCTAGGGGGAAGCTTGGTGCTGCTCGCGCACCTGAGTGATAACAAATCCGGGTTAGCTACCCCCGTCTTGAGAAAGCTGGGGGAACTCTGGAGGCTGGGAGAGCTCGGGGAGAAACACCTCGGGACAGCTTAACAGGGCTAGAATATTAATAAAAATCTCAACGAGCCGTTCTAACTAACAACCATCCTCCTACTCCTAAACCGAAAACATTAGGTAACCAAGCTGCTATAAACGGAGAGATGATACCCACTAAACCGAAGCCACCAATAATAAATCCCAACAAATAATAGCTAAAAATTACTACGACACTGATGCCAAAGCTCCTCGCCTTGCCCACACGTTGAGGACGACAACCCAATACGGCTCCTACTAAACCAAAAACCAAACAAACAAAGGGGAAAGAAATTTTTTGTTGTAGGCGCACCTTGAGCATCAGAACTTTTTTCTCATCACCGGTTAACTTAAGGATATCGATACGCTCTAAAGTTTGGGCAATGTTCATCTCATAAGGATCCCGATCCCCACTAGCTAAATCCAGGGGAGTTTTGGGTAGTTGCAGCTTTTGCTTGTCAAAGCGCAGGATATCCCGGTAGGAGGCATCGGGAGCAATTAGATAAATCGTACCATTGACAAAATCCCAGGTCTTTTGCTGAGAATTCCAAGTGGCTGATTCAGAGGTGACAATTTGGTTTAGTTCTTCTTGGGACCAATCTAGGACAGTTAAGCCTTTCATTCGTTCACCGTCGAAGCGACTGGCATAGAATAAACGTTTGAGTTCCTGGGTTTTTTCTCCATCAGGTTGGGTAACTTCCTCATACTCAGGGTAAAAAATGTTTTTTCCTTCAACAGCAGGCTTATCCTCGTTGAGGGCTTGCTTTAGAGTGATGGTTGCTTGGTAGTTAGCTGCTGGTACAACTATTTCGTTGAAGAGAAAGGTTATACCTGTGACTACTAAGCTTAAAACTAAAGCTGGGATAACTAACCGATAGATAGTAACACCGCAACTGCGCAGAGCAATTAACTCGCTGTCGCTACTGAGGCGAGAGTAAGTCATCAAAGTGGCTAGTAGTACCGACATGGGAAAGGCATAGGAGACAAATTCTGGTAATTTCAACAGCAGCACTTCTACGGCAATGGTTATGGGTAGTCCTAGCTCAGTGACTTTGCGCACCAAATCAAATACAGTACCAATAGCGACGCCAACCGAGGAAAACGCTCCGACACCAAAGAGAAACGGTGGGATCAGTTCACTGGCGATGTACCTATCCATGACGGAGAAGCCACGCGAAAATAGTTTGAAGGGCAGCAATTTACCGAATTTCATTAACGCCTTCTATAAGGTACACGGATTGAAGTATAATAGTAGACTGTTGCAATGTAACTAAGTTGCATCACATAACTTATGAGATAGTTAGGCAATCAACCATTTCATGAGTTTTGAACGGGACGCAAATGATGATCTGCCGGATGACCCAACAGAGTTGAGCAAAATGGAGATAGAGACTCGGCGGCTGATTCTTCGAGATTTTCAATTAAAAGACTTGGAACAACTTGCACCAATACTGGCTGATCCCAGAGTTATGCAATTTTCCCCAACTGGAGTTCTTTCTGTTTCAGAAACGCAAGAAAAAATACAAAGCTTTCTCGCTTCTTACCAAAATTATGGTTTTGGCAAATGGGCTACTATTTGCAAAGAGAGCAACCAGTTAATTGGTTATTGCGGGATAGCAATTGAGCAAATTGATAATAAAGAGGAAAAAGAGATTGGATATCGACTAGATCCAAAGTTTTGGAGTCAGGGTTTAGCTACTGAAGCAGCAGCAGCAGTTATTCAATATGGATTTAGGCAATTCCAGTTTCCATATATTCTTGGCGTGGTTGAATGTGAAAACAAGGCATCTGTGAGGGTTCTTGAAAAGTTAGGTATGCAATATGAAAGGAAGATTATATTCGATGGCATTAAAATGGATGTCTATAAGGTTTCTTACCCCCAATCCCTAATCCCTAGAGGAGGAGAGAGTAGTAGAATCTGATGTAGAGGCAAAGTGTAATGCGATCGCTACAGTAAAATGAATCCGCTGAATTCCAGAGAATGGCAACCTATTGAAAATTTACCTCAAAACTGGCAAACAATGGCTAGTACAGAATTGCCACCTCTGGTAACAGTTTGGAATGAACAAGCACAACGGCTGCGGGAGTCTGGTGCTTTTAAGTCATATATGACGAAAATGCGTCGCGAGATCGCGATCGAGACTGGCATTATCGAAAGATTGTACGCCATTGACCGAGGTATTACTCGTATCCTGATCGAGCAAGGCATTGATGAGGCTTTGATTCCTCACGGAGCCACAGATAAACCTGCTAGACAAGTGATTGCCTTGATTCGCTCTCAGGAGGCAGCAGTTGAAGGATTATTTGATTTTGTTGGTGGACAACGGGAACTGACTACCTTCTACATTAAACAACTGCATCAAGTTCTCACCGAGCATCAAGCCACAACAGAAGCATTTGATCCATTGACAGGAAAAATTAAAGACATACCCATATTACGAGGTGAGTGGAAACAATGGCCGAATAATCCCGTCCGACCTGATGGTATAATTCATCACTACGCGCCTCCTGAGCAGGTTACTTCTGAGATGGATAATCTGGTTTGCTGGCATCAGCAGCATCAAGAGAGCCAAGTTGCACCTGAAGTACAAGCTGCATGGCTGCACCACCGATTCACCCAAATTCATCCTTTTCAAGATGGTAATGGTCGAGTCGCTCGTTGTCTTGCTAGCTTAGTTTTTATTAAGGCTGGTTGGTTTCCGTTGGCATTGACTCGTGATGACCGTTCTGCATATATTACTGCTTTGGAACAGGCAGATCACGGCAACCTTGACCGTTTGATTGATTTATTTGCCAAAAGCCAGAGGCAATCATTTATCCGTAGTCTCGGACTATCAGAACAAGTATTATCAGAAACAAGACAAGCTCGTAGCATTTTAGCATCGATTTCCGAGACATTAAAACAGCGTCAGCAAGCATCAATTTCCGAAAGATGCCAACAGGCGGAGAACTACGCTAATACACTTTTTGACTTAGCATATCGTCGATTTGATGAACTCTCCCAAGAAATTACCCTAGCAATTCAAAACTTGGTCCCAAACGCCAAGGTATATTTAAACAGTGCATTAGCAACAGATGAGCGCTCCTACTATCATCGTTACCCAATTGTTGAGACAGCCAAACAACAGCGTTACTTCGCTAATACTCAAAGCTACAGCAGTTGGATACAACTAGTGATCAAAATGGAATCACGTATCGAACTATTACTATCATTCCACGGACTAGGAAGAGAGTATTTGGGGTTACTAGTTTGTTCTGCTTGTGCTTATCGTAAAGATACTAATGATGAGAGTGAAGGTAGTATCAACGATATGATTAACGATATTCAGCCTTTGTCTGAATCACCCTTTAACTTTTCCTATGCAGATGAACTCATTAACCTTGAGGAGCGATTTAGCAAGTGGTTGGAAGAAGCGATCGTCAATGGACTGGAATACTGGCGTCAAGGTCTTTGATGACCAAGGTTGGGACAAACCCGCCCCTAGATGGTTCTATACGGTGAGATGTTCTACAATCAACCAGACGAAATAAATTGGTTAGTGTATCAAAGGCAAAGGTAGTCTAATGCAGACGTTTCAGAAATGGTTGGCTGATAAAGCCAATCAATCAGTACTTTGGTTACTGCTTGGGGGACTACTATTTAGGAGCATCATTGCTTTTTGGCTCTACCCAGGCATCGATGAAACCTACTACTACCTCTACAGCCTGCATTTGGATTGGAGCTATTTTGATCATCCAGTGTTGGTGGCACTCACTACTGGTTTTGGTCCTTGGGTGACAGGAGTTGTTTCTCAATTCACTATCCGTCTGGCAACGTTGATTTTGTATACAGGCAGTTTGTTCCTGCTTTATTTAACAAGTGTTCAACTATTTAGTGTCCAAGCTGCCAGACTAACTTTAGCGATCGCAACCATCATTCCCATTTTTCAGGTTGGTTTTGGTGTTCTTAGCTTACCAGACTCTCCTCTGATTTTTTTCTGGTCAGCTAGTTTATGTTTGGCAGCTTACGAGTTTTTTGGACATTCTGGAGGTAGTATTACCTACCGTCCTAGCTATCGCTTAACTATCTTGAGTGTCTTAGTTGGCTTGGCTTGTTTGGGTAAATATCACGGTTTTATTTTAGGTTTGGGACTAGTGGGTTTTTGTTTAACTAGTCCTCGGCATCGCTGTGCGTTGCTATCCCCTTGGGCATTATTAGGGTTAGGCTTATTTATCCTCACCCTCTTTCCCATTTGGTTCTGGAATATGCAGCATGATTGGGTATCCTTTCGCTTTCAACTATCCTTGCGCTTTCAACCAGGGTCAGAAGAAACCAAAGGTGGCTATGATTTACTGGGGGTTGCAGTTGCTTTTTTAGCTGGAATAGGTTATCTATTCCCTACAATGGGATTACCTCTGTGGTGGGTGAGTTCGCGAGCGTTATGGGAGCAGGGGAGATGGAGAGAGGCAGGGACGCGGGGACGCGGGGACGCGGAGACACGAAGCAGAGAGAGCTGGGGGAGAGATAATAGTGGTGATTCGAGTGGTATTGCTACTATTTCACCATTATCATCAACTAGCAGCGAGGATTTAGCAGGAAAGCAGTTGTTGATTTTATGGGTATCCCTACCCCTAACTATCGGATTTACGCTCCTAGGAGGAGCTCAACCAATTTTGCCAACTTGGTCGATGCCGGGATTTTGGGGGTTAACCTTGTTACTAGGGTACAAGGCTCTCAGCTGGCAGCAGCAATCTCGGTGTTGGGTAAGACGCTGGCTGCAAGGTTCAGCGCTATTCTTGGGCAGTTGTATCCTATTAGTACTTTTACATGTAACCACCGGGACATTGCAAAAGTCAGGCCAATATGCGCTACTAGGAGGATTCTTATCTGTTAAAGATGACCCTTCCACAGAATTAATTGATATTATGCAACTGCGGCGTGGCTTTCAGGAATCCTCCATTCTTAACCAGGCTTTGCAGGACTCTGCCTTTGTCTTTACCAATGGCTTTTACCTAGGTGGTATGGTAGGTATGGCTCTTAGTCCGATTACTACTACACCAATTACTTGCTTCGGTGAAGATGTACGAGGTTTTGCTTTCTGGTCTCAACCAGAACAATGGCTAGGAAAAGAAGGGCTATACGTTACTCTTGAGCGCTTTCATGACCTATTTGAACTAACCGACTCCTATCGGGCTTACTTTAGCAGTTTCCAGGAGATTGCCACAGTCCCAATTCGACGTGGAGGGGCAGTTACAGAAATTTTCCACATCTATCAAACTGGGAAAATGCTCAAGTCCTATCCTTCTGGGGAATTAAGAATTAAGAATTAAGAATTAAGAATGTAGAATTGATTTTTTCTAAATTCTTCATTACTTATGACTTATGACTTATGACTTATGACTTATTACTTATTACTTAAAAACCCGAGTCAATGGACTTATTCAGTAAGCCCAAATTAGATAAATTTATCTTGATTATTCAAACATACTGCTGAGAGAGCTGTCTTCATGAATACGCCAGATTGCTTCCCCAAAAAAACTAGCAACTGAAAGTACTTTTAGTTGTTCAAAGTGCTTTGTTTCAGGAATTGGAATTGTATTAGTAACAATTACTTCTTCAAAAATTCCACTTGAGAGACGTTCTACTGCTGGTGGTGAGAAAACAGCATGAGTGGCACAAGCATATACTTGACTAGCTCCCTCTTGGCGCAAAATTTTTGCTGCTTCAGAAAGAGTACGCCCTGTATCAATCATGTCATCTACCAATACAGCAGTTTTACCTACAACATTGCCAATAACATTTATCACTTTAGCGACATTGTGTGCTTGTCTTCGCTTGTCAACAATTGCCAGTGGCGCATCATTAAAGCTTTTAGCAAATGCTCTTGCTCTTTTGACACCCCCAATATCTGGTGAAACCACAACAAAATCAGACAGTTGCTTAGAAACCAAGTAATCTAGCAGTATTGGTGAACCGTAAATATGGTCGATGGGAATATCAAAATAGCCTTGAATTTGGTCTGAGTGTAAGTCCATTGCCAAAATTCGATTGGCACCAGCTTGACTAATCAAGTTAGCAACAAGCTTAGCAGTAATTGATTCACGGACAACAACTGGGCGATCTGCTCTACCGTAGCCATAGTAAGGAATTACTGCAGTGATATGCCGTGCTGATGCTCGACGACAAGCATCAATCATAATCATTAGCTCCATCAGATGCTCGTTCACCAACTGACAAGTAGGTTGGATTAGGTAAACATCACAACCTCGAATCGATTCTTCGATTTGGATGTAGATCTCTCCATCAGCAAATCGCTTGCAAACCATTGGTTGTAACTCTAGGTTAAGATAGTTAGCTATTTCTGTTGCAAGCAAAACATTAGCAGAACCAGACAATAGTCTTAGACGATTTTGAATTCCAGTTTGTGGTAGTGTAAACTGGAGCGTTGAAGTTACATGACTGTTCAAAGTAAATCCTCAAAACTCATTCTTCTGGCCATCTTAATATTTTTTAATTTTTATGCCAACAGGTTAAATTATTATTAATTAATAACTAAACTTTTATTACTGAGTTTTACGGGTGAGCGAAATTTTGGTTGAAATTTATAGCTAAGTATCCTCTCAAATTACTTAGCTCTCCTTTTTTACTAGAATTACTTTTTTTGAACCCTACACACCCCACCCTACAACCTACACCCCACACCCTGCCTACTTTTAAAGTACTTTGTCACCCCGTCAGCTCCCCATCCCCCCAACTGCAATAGAAACTACCTAGAATAGAGTTAGCAGAGATTCTCACTGGAGCTAGATATGGAAACTATTATAGGCACTTTTTTTGGTCTAGCCTTATTACTAGGGGTAACTGGGGCAAAAATCGACCGAGAATATGAGCGAGGCGTCATTTTTCGGCTAGGTCGGTTAAGAGGTGTCCAAGGACCAGGGATGTATTGGATTATCCCTCTAATAGACCAAAAAGTCCAAGTCGATATCCGCACGAAGACAGTAGATATTGCTCCACAAGAAGCTGTTACCGCTGACAGCGTCACCATTAAAGTTAATGCGGTGCTATATTACCGCATCCTTGATCCATCCAGAGCCATCAACAAGGTTGAAAACTACCAGATGGCAGTTTATCAAGCAGCAATGACTACTTTAAGGAATGTCGTTGGGCAAAATATCTTGGATGATGTTCTGCAAAACCGGGACAAAATTAATCACAAAGTTCAAGAGATTGTTGATGAAATTACTGAGTCTTGGGGTGTGGTGATTGAACGAGTGGAAATTAAGGATGTTGAAATTCCTAGCTCTATGCAACGAGCCATGGCGAAGGAAGCAGAAGCAGTGCGCGAAAAACGGGCTCGCCTCATTAAAGCTTCAGCAGAACAGGAAGCCTCCCTTAAGCTATCAGAAGCATCTCAAAAGATAGTACAGAATCCAGCTGCTCTGGAATTACGCCGACTGCAAATGCTCACAGAAATCGGTTCTGAGAACAACACCACCACCTTGATTATGATGCCATCTGATGTGATCACCTTAGCTAAGCAATGGACAGATGTGCTTCAACAGCAAAGTAAACAGGATATTAAGCAAGTTCAAGGACAAGCAATCCAGCAAGGAGATGGAGGAATCGCGAATCGCGAATCGTGAGGAGATTGGATAGGAGAGTTAACGTAACACAAATTTGTTTTATTGTTACCTTGCTTGCAAAACCTCTACAGCAGTCAGTTTCAGCTCAGGAAAAGTCTGAGAAAAAATCAGTTGATTACCAGTATACTCAGTTACTTGATAACTGCCATTGATCAACAGCAGTAGGGTTTTGAGGCATTTTACCAGATTTCCTTGGACAAGTTTTGCCAAAAAAATTTTGAAAGCCTTGTCTAGTATAGCTTCCACACTTATGCAGCAAACCCTAACTAATTGAGTAGGGGCGAATGGCCATTCGCCCCTACTATTGCCTAACCTTACCAGTAACTTATACAACTCTCGCGGGATTTGCTATCAGACGATACAATACATGCCTTTGCAGAGAATGACCTGATGGCAAGCTAGGATGATCAAAGTCGTCAGCTTCGTGATAACTCATGCCAAGTCGTTTCATAACAGCAATTGAGCGTAAGTTCAACTGTGCGGTGAATGAAACAATCTCAGTTAAACCGATAACTTCAAATCCATAATCAATAGCCTTCCTGGCTCCTTCTGTGGCGTAGCCTTTACCCCAAAATGCTCTTGCTAGCCGCCAGCCAACCTCAACGGTAGGGGTAAAATGAGCTTGAAAAGTTGGCACACTTAATCCAATAAAGCCAATGAAAGCTCCCGTTGCTCGCTCTTCTGTTGCCCACAAACCGAATCCATAAGTTTGATGATGTTTCTTAATCCGCTCCAACAGCGCCTCTGATTCTTGCCAAGATAGGGTTGCTGGAAAATATTCCATCACTTGAGCATCAGCATTCATTTGAGCAAAAGGTGCAATATCGCTTGGTTGCCAATCTCTCAAAATTAGACGTTGGGTTTCAAGCATATGGCTCATTGGGTGAGTTCGTTACTTAAAAAGTAGGCAGGGTTTAGGGTGTCGGGAAAAATTACAGGAGCTTCGCCACGTTTTTTTCTAATTTGAGATTTTGAATCACTATGTGCACACTGCATAGCAACAATGCAGCTGTGACACTTTAGCTTTTGTTTTGGTGTTCACGGATACTAATTTACCAATTAATACTCTCTAACTTAAATCATAAAAGCTGATTCACAAAATGAGCAAAACTTTGGCAGCATTCTATCTATAGAAGGATAAACCATTGACTAATCAAACTTTCTTGACAAACTCGGAGGTTGTAACCTCACAGAGTACCAATTCTGATATAGAACGTCAGTTAACCTATCCTCAGTTGATCTTGTGTTCTGTTGCTATTGGTTTGTTTGGTGGACTAGTTGCAACAGTCTACTACTTCGTCCTAGAAACTTTAATGCATGGTCTATGGCATACTTTACCTGAATGGGTTAATCCTTACTTCCCCAGCTGGCTTCCTGCCTCTAACTATGTGTGGATGGCAACAACTGTAGGCGGATTTTGTGTCGGGCTGATTTTGTATTTCCTAGGACTACCAGGAGAAATGGCTCAGGTAGTTGATAAAATCCATAACCCTGGACGTATCGATATTCGTAAAACGCCAGCAATGGTGATTGCTTCGTTGGTGGCTATTACTTCTGGGGGAAGTGCTGGACCAGAAGCTCCTCTAGTACAAGTTAATGGGAGCTTTGGGAGTTGGTTAGGAGACACCCTCAAGCTCAAAACTTCTTCAGTGCGGGTACTGACTTTTTGTGGTATGAGTGCAGCATTGGGGGCTTTTTTCGGGGCTCCGATTGGGGCAGCTCTTTTTGCCCTAGAAATTCCCCATCGGCGCGGACTTGAGTATTACGAAGCAGTTGCTCCAGCAGTTATCTCAGCAATTTTCTCGTTTGCTATTTTTCGCATTAGCACTGGTATGACTATTGGTGGGTTTTATCACTTTGAATCTGTGCCTGCTCTAACACCGATAAATTTGTTAGAAGGATTGGTGTTGGGAATAATTGGTGCAGGGGTTGCAGTCTTGTTTATTTATGTGTTTCGGTTTATTGGTTATCTATTAGAACCCCTTGAGCACTATCGCATTCTGCTAGCAACGTTGGGTGGTTTATCCATTGGCATAATTGCTTTTATGTTTCCACAAACCCTCTTTTTTAGTGAAGAACAGATTCATAGCGTTATTGAAACCGGGATGACCCTTGGAGTAACTGTGTTGCTTATGATTGCTGTAGCCAAGATGTTTGCGATTAGTTTCACATTGCATTCAGGGTTTTTGGGAGGATTTATCTTTCCTCTGTTTTTTATTGGTGCCAATGTCGGATTAGCGATCGCTATAGCTGTTCCTCAAGTTCACCCTACGGTTGGTATGGTTTGTCTAATGGCAGCGGTAAATGTGGCGGTTACTAAAACACCAATTAGCACTAGCATTATCCTGAGCGTATTGTCTGGTACTTCCATGCTACCTGTTATTGTTATTGCTAGTTTTACTAGTTTCTTATTAACGAGTCGGATAGTTATGATTCGCACCCAGCGCTCTCGTGTCACAACTGTGCCTAAATTACCCCAGGAAAAATTAATTGTATCCTCAATCTAATATAAGCTAAAACGCATTTTAAATGCGTTTTAGAAAGGCAATAGGCAATAGGCAACAGGAGACAAAGGACAAAAGACCAATGACTAATGACGCGATCGCAATTTACTTCTGTTTTTTGATAAATTTCATTTCCCCTTGGAAGGCTCCATCCTGCTCAACACCAACTGGAATCCAGCCAAGGTGAAGATAAAAGCCGTAGGCTCTTAAGTTGGGATTGTTGCCTGTTACTAACCAAATCTCTTCAATCTCTTTTAACCAAAACCATTCTTCGGCAGCTTGCATTAATATACGACCTACTCCGCGATTTTCAAAGGAAGGAAGGACAAATATACCGAAAATGGTTTTTTCTGTGGCATTGGCAATGGAAAAGCCAACAGATTGAGCATCAATCTCGGCAATCCAGGCACAACAATCAGTTTCTAGCATCTCGGCAACGGAATCTGGGGTGATGCCAAGTTCAGCAATTTCTGCACGGGATTGATGGTTTTCAATGACGCTGGTTCTAATTTCAAACAGGGTTTCGATGTCTTCCTTTTGCGCAACTCGGATATTCATTAGTTGGAATTTAGAATTTAGAATTTAGAATGCGGTTAGGGCTTCAAACTATTCTGTGGTAACGTACAGTGTCATCGCCTTTGGGCAACTCACCTTGGTAAGGCAATATTCAATAAAGAAAAATTACGCTCAACCTGATTTCCATTGTCTCAAAGTTAACATAACAGTATAACTTGGGCAAAGGAAAGCTGGAAGTGAAATTATTACATGGACAGGGAGAAATTGTTGCTGAGCGCTACCAAATTGTAACTCTATTAGGTCAAGGAGGAATGGGAAGCACCTATGCTGCTGTCGATTTAAAGACTAATCAAAGAGTCGCCATCAAAGTCGTTTCCCTACGAGCAGCACGGGATTGGAAAACCCTGGAGTTATTTGAACGAGAAGCCCAAGTTTTAGCAAATCTCAATCATCCCTTTATTCCCAAGTATTTGGACTATTTCCAAGTTGATGCAGATAAGGATAGCCCTAATTCAGATTGCCGCTTTTATTTAGTGCAGGAGTTAGTGGAAGGGGAATCTTTAGCAACTTTAGTAGAAAGAGGATGGCAACCCAAAGAGGCGGAAGTTAAAGAAATAGCGATGCAAGTTTTAGATATCTTAGTTTATTTACATACCCTTGTGCCGCCAATTATTCATAGAGACATCAAGCCGCAAAATCTGATTCGCCGTGAGGATGGCAAGGTTTATTTAGTAGATTTCGGCACAGTTCAACATATTGTGCGCAATCCCCAAAGTTTTGTGAGTACTTTTGTTGGTTCTGTCGGGTATATGCCACCGGAACAGTTGCGGGGGCAAACTGTTTTTGCTTCTGATTTATATAGCTTGGGAGCAACTTTAATCTTTCTGCTTACGGGTCAATCTCCGGAAACACTACCTCAAAAAATGCTGAAGGTTGATTTTCGTCAGGTAATTAAGCTTTCGGAGGAATTTGCTCAGTGGTTAGATGGAGCAATTACTCCTGTCATCGAAGACAGATTTCAATCTGCTCAAGAAGCACTTTTGCAACTCAAGGGTAAAATACAATTTAAATTACCAAAAAATCAAACAGTTAGCCATACCTATAATCCAAGAATAAAAGTCCAAAAATATGATAATAAATTGGTTGTTAAAATTGATGGTAAAAAAAGAGAAATATCAACTATTTTATGGAATTTTTTATTGCCGTTAGTTTTATTTTTAATTATTATGATAATATTTCTTTTTACTGGTAATTGGGATAGAATTATATCATCATTAATAATAATATTGCTGTGGTCACTCAGCTTGTTACCTGCTAATTGCTTGAAAAGAGAAACCTACTTAGAAATTAATTCAGAAACATTTAGAATCAAATGGACTTATTTATTTATAGACACTCATCAAGTACAAGGAAGAACTGAAGACATTGTAGAAATATCACAAAATGGAACTCAATGCATCCTTTGGGAAGGCATAAAACCTCATTGCTGTATTGATGATAAACATGAAGGCTCTAAACTTGAACTTAACTCACAAGATATTGCCTGGTTAGTTGCAGAAATCAACAATTTTCTCAGACAATTACAGTCATAAAAGTTGAATATATCAAAAATAGTTGGTAAGTAATTAGATATGAAATTATTACATGGACAGGGAGAAATAATTGCCGAGCGGTACCAAATTGTCACCCTATTAGGAGAGGGAGGAATGGGTAGCACCTATGCAGCTGTAGATTTAAGCACTAATCAAAGAGTTGCCATCAAAGTTGTTTCCTTACAAGAAGCAGGGGATTGGAAGATCCTAGAGTTATTTGAACGAGAAGCCGAAGTTTTAGAGACTCTCAATCATCCCTTGATTCCTCATTATTTAGACTATTTTCAACTCGATGTAGAAGAGGATAGCTCTAATTCAGATTGCCGTTTTTATTTAGTGCAGGAGTTAGTCGAAGGAGAATCCTTAGCTGCTTTAGTCAAACAAGGATGGCATACAACTGAAGCGGAAGTTAAGCATATCGCTAGGCAAGTTCTGGAAATACTGACTTATATTCATCAACTCAATCCACCCATTATTCATCGGGATATCAAACCGCAAAATATTATCCGCAGAGCAGATGGCAAAGTCTATCTAGTAGATTTTGGAGCAGTGCAAGCAGTTTATAACAAAACAATAGGTGGCAGCAAAACTTTGGTGGGAACTTTTGGTTATATGCCTGTTGAACAATTTCAGGGAAAAGTGTACTGTGCTTCTGATTTGTATAGTTTGGGTTGTACCTTAATTTTTCTGCTTACCCATCGCTCTCCTGCTGATTTGCCTCAAAAGCGAATGAAAATTGATTTTCGTGGAGGAGTGGATATTTCTAATGGTTTTGCCACTTGGCTAGAGAGAATGAGTGAGCCGATGTTAGAAACACGTTTCCAATCGGCAACAGAAGCTCTGCAAAAACTACAACAAGCAAATTTACCACTAGCAATACGCAAACCAAAAGGAACTCATATTCAACTCACTAAAACTGCTATAAAGCTTACCATTAAAATTCCTCATTATCACCACAAACAAGGACGTAAATTATTTATCAATGGTTTATTCACTAGTTTATTTACTACTATTTGTACCTACATTTTTGGTGTAATTCCGCTGCTTATATTTTTGATTTTTTTAAATTGGTTGTCTTTAAATTTAATGGTACCATATCTAATTTTATCATTATTTTTATTATATTTAATGTTTCAATGGAGAAGATTGAGTATCTTTTTGAGAAGCTCATTTGAACTAGAAATAAAACCACATATTTTTAAGATCCATATCAAGGATTGTTTCAATAATCGTCATATTCAAGGTAATCCAAGAGATTTACAAGTCATGGATGATACTAATTGGGCTTGTTCACTCCAATATAAAAAACAACGATTACAGCTTGACCCGATGGATGGCTCTTTAGGTTATTATTTAACAGAAATTGAAAAGCGATGGATCCATCAAGAAATTAGCAATTTTATGAAAACATGGGATTTGTTGTAAGGTAAATTTTATTTCAATAGCCATTACACAGGAGAGTTAGAAGGCTTCACCCAAATCTTGGTTTTCTTCGTACCAGCGATCAAGTTGCCCGGTAAGGCTATATTCAATCAAGAAAAATTACGCTCAACCTGATTTCCATTGCCTAAAAGTTAATATTACGGTATAACTTGGGCACAGAAAACCGGACATGACACTGTTGTGCGCGTCAGCGCGTGGAGTCTGATACCAAATCCGGTTACTACAGAGCACATATCTTATTGAGAAAATCTTGATATATATGGCTTGTAGCTGACTTATTTGTGGTCTAGCTAAAGCGGATTTGGTATGACTTGTAAGTAGGGAGCACTCAACAGTCAACAGTCAACAGTTAACAGTCAACAGTCAAAGGCAAAAAATCAATGAAGAAGTTTGTTAATGATCCCAAACAATTTGTTCCCGAAATGTTGAAGGTAATTTTGTTAGCTAATCCTGGTAAGGTCAAATACGTAGGTGACTACAACTATACAGGCGATCGCGCTGCTTAGAGTTGTTACTAGCACCAGCTGAGATTCCCATTCGGGTTTTTTAGAGACAAAAACTAAGAAATAGACAGTGACCAATTTGAAAATTTCTCAACCTAATAGAATGCAAGCAGCCTACGATATTGTCGGTCAGTATAACCAGGATCAGATTAACGGTTTTGATGAACATTTTTTGACCTCATTTGTTGAACTTGTAGACTTAGTAAATGCTGAAAATGTACTTGATGCAATGAGTGGAGACGGAAACCTAACCCGTCGCATGATTAACTTCTGTTCAGAACACCAAATTAGGATTCCAGCAATTACTTTACTTGAATATTCTTCAGTACAAACTGAACTGGCACGCACAACTATTGATTTAGACACAGTTAAAATTTTACATGGAGATGTCCTCTCCATGACAGATTTGCAGTCTGGTGAAATACTCCCTGACAATTCTTTTGATCGGGTTGTGATCAAAAGTGGTACTCACGAAATTCCTCTTGCCAAACAACAGCAACTCTACCCCAGTATTTTTCGAGTACTCAAACCTGGTGGAGTATTTATCAACCTGGGCTTCCTTTTTGAGGATCTCCAAGAACGAGATGAGTTTGCAGAGATTACCAAAGTTAAGGAAACCCTAGTTGGTGCTATGGATGCCGTTGCCAATCGCTATTTTCTCATGCGTGAGGAATTTTATAAGTTTCTTGATTTAGCTGGGTTTAAAGAAGTTAAAGGACATACTTCCTTTGAGTATGTTATTCGCTCAGAGATTGTTGAGAAAGAATACTTTTCAGCACCAAAACTTAGCAACGCGATGGCTGAACTCCTTGCTGCACAAAAGCGAGCGACGACACTGTGCAACCACGAGCGTATAACCTTCGAGGCAAATCGCAGTACGATGCGTCTTCCTGGAGAAATAACCATTGCTGTCAAGCCCCAGTAACAGAGGGATGTTCTCATGCTGCTGGTAATTTAATGCATGGTATTAGGTTGTAGGTAGGAGAAAAAACTTCAACCTAATACTAATATATTGTATCTAACACCTAGACTTAGACTCTGATGGCTAAATCTGGCAATATACTCTTTGTTCTCTTTTTAAGCGTCTTCATCGACTTGATCGGATTTGGCATTGTCATTCCACTTTTGCCTTACTATGCCAAATCCTTCGGGGCAACAGCAAGTACTATAACCCTGTTGTTTAGCATCTACGCCCTCGCCCAATTTGTGACGACTTTATTTGTGGGAAGTCTAAGCGATCGCGTAGGGCGACGCTCTTTGCTATTATTGAGCTTGGCTGGAAGTGGGATCGCTTATCTTTGGTTTGCCTTAGCCAATTCCCTACTCGCTTTGTTTTTGGCTAGGGCATTAGCGGGTGCCATGAGTTATAGCATCGTGATTGCCCAAGCCTATATAGGTGATATCACAACCCCTGAAAATCGCAGTAAAGGTATGGGAGTTATTGGAGCTGCTTTAGGACTAGGTTTCACTCTAGGGCCAGCTCTTTCTGGTATTTTAGTCGGATTAGGCGGAGATAATCCCAACCTACGCTTGCCAATAACGATATCAGCCTTGCTTTCGTTTGTTGCCTTTTTATTGGCTTGGAAAATGTTGCCCGAATCCCAGTCGAGAGCTGAGCCATCAAAGAACCCGACGAAGTCCCTTCCAAAAACGTCATCACCTTCTAGTTTTTGGCTCCCGATCAAGCAAAATCCTATTATTGGTTTTCTGATTAGTCTCGGGTTCTTTCTACGATTTGGTCTATTCATTACCCAAGCAGTTTTAGCCCTGTGGTTAAGTGAGATTTGGGGATGGAGTGCCCAACAAACGGGGTATGCTTTCCTTCTGATTGGTTTGGTTATGGCAGTCACGCAAGGGAATTTAATTGGACCGATTGTTAAAAAGTTGGGAGAAGTGAATGTGTTGCTGCTCGGACTCAGCTCGACGGTGATTGCATTCATCTCCTTTCCCTTGGCTGAACATGTTTCTTTATTACTGTTTGCTCTGGTACTCCTGAGTTTTGGCGATTCCCTGTTTCGCCCCTCTCTGAGTAGCTTATTGTCGCAAGCTGCAGGAACCAAATATCAGGGAACTGTACTCGGTACTGCTCAGTCTTTCATCGCTATAGCTGCCATTGCAGGACCTTTCACCTCTGGTTTATTGTTTGAGCATATCAACCCTGCTGCTCCTTTTATCGCCAGTGCGCTGTTATTTGGAACACAGCTTGTCCTCGCCTGGATTTGGTTGCGGCGCTCAGATTTATCTAATGCGATGAGTAAACGCCGTCAACGCAAACTACAACGATTATTTCAAATGTTGGATAACAATGGCAACGGTGTCATTGAACCCGAAGACTTTGACAGAACAGTAGAATCATTGGCTCAAATGCGAGGTTGGTCACCAGAATCCCAAGAGTATCAGCTTATGGCAAGTTCCTGGCTTGGTTTTGGTCAACGGTTGCTGGAGTTAGCCGATGCCAATGGAGATGGAAAAATTGAATTACACGAATGGTTAAATTATCTTGGTAAACGCTTTGATCATGGCCTTGCAGATGCTTTTTTACAATTGATGGATGTTAATGCAGATGGAGAGATAGCCGTGGAGGAGCTAAGCGCATTTTACCAAACCTATGATCTTGATGTGAGTGAAATCTCTAATAACTTCCAGCGCTTAGATATCAATCAAGATGGCTCGATTTCCAGAACTGAAATGCGAGAGTTGTTTGATCAGTTTCTCTACAGTGAAGATGAGATCGCAACAGGGAGTTCTCTATTTGGTGTCTAACTATATTAGGTGTTAGGTTCTTCTACCTCTGTCAGCTAATTTAGATGTTCTAAATCTATGGGAAATAATCCAAAAAAAAACTTCATTGCCTCGATTCTGCAAAGAGTTGAAAATATCGGTAATCGTCTGCCTGATCCGGTCACAATTTTTGTTGTTCTGTGTTTTACGATCATTATAGTGAGTGCGATCGCTAGTGCAATGGGTGTGTCAGTCATTCATCCAGCAACTAAAGAAACAATCAAAGCAGTTTCTATCCTTACCCCAGACGGAATTCGTCGCATTGTCACTGAGGCTGTGACTAATTTTGTTTCCTTTCCCCCCCTAGGAACTGTACTAGTGGCAATTTTGGGGTTTGGGGTGGCAGAGTATACGGGATTTATAGCTGCAATTCTGCGGCAGGGAGTTTTAGTTGCCTCGGCTCAATTAATTACCCCTGTAATTTTGTTGATTGGTGTTATGTCAAACCTAGCAGCAGATGCAGGTTTTGTGATTCTACCCCCCTTAGCTGCTTTAGTGTTTCTCTCTTTTGGTAAACACCCTTTAGCCGGATTAGCTGCTGCTTTTGCCGGAGTTGCAGGAGGATTTAGTGCCAACCTGCTAGTTAATGCCCTTGACCCTTTGCTGGCAGGAATTACCCAAAGTGGTGCTCAATTAATTGATCCTAATTACACAGTTGAAGCAACCGCTAATTACTATTTTATGGCAGTTTCAGCCCTGCTCATCACCTTATTGGGTTGGTGGGTGACTGAGAACATTGTTGCACCTCGCTTAGGCACTTATCAATCTTTGGAAACAGTTGATTTTTCCCTGGACACATTAACCTCACTGGAAAAAAGAGGATTAAGATGGGCAGGCTATTCTTTGGCTGCCTTAATTGGCTTGCTTATAGCTTTAGTGTTACCACCTCAGGGAGTTCTCCGACAACCAGAAACTTTCACAATTATTCCTTCACCCTTTCTCACCGGTATTGTATTTATTACTACATTAGTATTTTTGATTATGGGTATTGCCTATGGATTAGGAGCAGGAACCATAAAAACCGATAAAGATGCCATCCAAGGAATGACCTCAGCGATGAGTGGGATGGGATATTACCTGGTACTTTCCTTTTTTATGGCTCAATTCGTTGCCTATTTTAGTTGGAGCAACTTAGGGCTTATCGTGGCAATTTCGGGAGCAGCATTTTTGCAAGGAACCGGATTAACCGGAATTCCTTTGCTATTGGGTTTGATTGTTCTGAGTGGATTCATTAATCTGTTTATTGGTTCAGCTTCGGGGAAGTGGGCAATCATGGCTCCTGTGTTTGTCCCAATGTTGATGTTGTTGGATTATTCTCCTGAGCTGACTCAACTGGTTTATCGGATTGGGGATTCCAGCACCAATATGATTACGCCCCTTTTGCCCTATTTTCCCATTATTGTGGCTTATGGACAAAAATATGATAAGAATTTAGGTTTGGGAACTTTGATTGCGATGATGTTGCCCTATTCAGTAGTGTTTCTTCTGGGATGGTCAATTCTGTTTATCTTCTGGTTAATTTTGGGACTACCTTGGGGACCTGAAGTTTCTACTTATTTGTAAGGGTCAAAAGAGATATCTGAACTGATGAATGGGGAGGTGTGGAGATGGGGAAGCTGGGGGACCTATTCCCAATTCCCGATTCCCAAACAACAAACGACAAACAACAAACAACAAGTTAGATTAGTGTGTAAGCTTACTAATTAACTAATATGCTTCCTCTAAGGCGACGTTGGTATCGGCTTATTATCTGCTTTTTGGCAAGTCTGGTATGCTGTTTGGTGTTTTTCCCTTGGTTAACTCCTACAACCGCTACTCAATTTCCCCAGTCTTCAGTACCCTTGAAAGTAGCTCAACAGTCTTATCAACAACTGGTAGAGCAAGGGATTGAAAACTATCAGAGGGGAAACTTAGCTGAAGCGATCGCAAACTGGGAGCAGGCTCTGCCACTAATTATTTTAGCAGAGGATAGAGCCACTGTTCACAATAATCTTGCGATCGCTTATCGGGAAACTGGTAAATTAAGTCCGGCGATTAAGCATTGGCAAGAGGCAATTGAATTGTATCGCTCCCAAGCTGAGGAGGAGCAGGAGCCGATAATTGCTCAATTGCTGCTTAATCAAGCACAGGCTTATAGCGATTTAGGACAGTATAACAGGGCGATTAAGCTGTTGCAGCCAACGGCGGACATTGAGCTACCTGAGCAGGAGCAGCTAACGCAAGCAGCAGTTAAGGGAGCTTTAGGCAATGCTTATCGAGCTTTAGGGGACTATAAGCAGGCATTAGTGGCTCATCAGGAAAGTTTGGATATTGCCAGGGAACTTAATAATGCCAACTATATTAGTATGGCTCTCAATGATTTGGGGAATACCTACGTTAGTCGAGCTAATCGCTATCAAGAGCAGGCAAATTCTGCCCTGTTGGAAGGTGAGATAAGAGAATATAATCGTTTAAGGGAAGCTTCACAACAGGATCGAGGGGAAGCTAGAGAGTTGCTTGAACAAAGTGTGGCAGCAGCTAGAGGTGTAGCTCCCAAGGAAGAAATCCGAGCTTTAATGAATCTCAATCGCCTGTTGAGTAAAACTCAGGCAGAGCCAACAACTATCTTTAACAATTGGCAGCGGGTTAATCAGTTACTCCCCTTGATACCAGATTCTCGAGAAAAAGCCTATGTCCTCATTCAGCTAGCAGAGAATACTCCCTCTCAGCAGTCATTCCAGATTTTAGAACAAGCGCTGGCAATTAGTAAAAAACTAGGGGATGCTAGAGCAGAATCCTTTGTTCTCGGTACCTTAGGTAAGTTGCACCAAGACAGGAATGAATACGCTCAAGGGATGGAGTGGACAAGGGAAGCTCAATTCAAAGCTCAGCAAATCAATGCTCCAGATAGTTTGTATCGCTGGCAGTGGCAGGCAGGAAAGATTTTGCAGGCAAGGGGGGATTCTGGTAAAGCGATCGCTGCTTACAAACAAGCTATTACTACTTTGCAAAGTATTCGCAGTGACATTATTAATGCCAGTAAAGACTTGCAGTTTGATTTCCGTGACCAAGTAGAACCAGTATATCGCGAGTTGATGGAATTGCTGCTGGAAGCACCAACTGCCGCAGTTGCCAATTCCCAGGCACAGGGAGAAACTTCGGCGGCAAAGGAAGTGGTGGATATTCTGGAGCTGCTAAAACTGGCTGAGTTGCAGAACTTTTTTGGTGATGAATGTGTACAGGTAGCTCTATCTGAAGGTGAAGGTGAGCAGGGTTTGCAGGAGGAAAATACTGTAGTCATTTACTCCGTGGTTCTGGATAATTTTACCGAAATGATTTTGCGATCGCCTGATGGTTCAATGAGTAATTATCGGGTGGCAATTACTAAGCAGGAATTAGAACAAGAAGTTACTCAATTACGCTCTTTACTGGAGAGGCGACAAACGGAAGAATATTGGCCACAGACTCAGAAAGTATATGATTTGTTAATCCGTCCCCTAGAAGGGAAATTAGCGGCAAGTGAGCCTGGTACCGTAGTTTTTATTAATGATGGAGTCTTGCGTAAAATACCAATGGGTGCGCTCCATGACGGGGAACAATTTTTGATTGAAAAGTACCCAATTGCCACTACCCCTGGACTTAAACTTACTAGTCGGCAAAGTTTAGATCAACAGAATTTGTCAACTCTGAGTCTAGGTTTAACCGTTGCTAGACCACCTTTTGCACCTTTAAGTAATGTCAAGGCAGAGGTAACAGCAGTTAAAGAGATTTTAGGGGGTAATCAACTAGTAGATGAAGCCTTTACTTTACCGAATTTCCAAACCCAATTGCAACAGCAAAGTTACCCGATTGTGCACATTGCTACTCACGGTAAATTTGGTGCAGACCGTCAGACTACGTTTTTGGTAGGATATGACCAAAGGATTAGTATTGAAGCCTTAGACAATTTGTTGCGATCACGCCGTAGAGGACAACCAGTAGAGTTACTTACCCTGAGTGCTTGCCAAACTGCTGCCGGTGATGACCGTTCTGCTCTAGGATTAGCTGGTGTAGCGGTTCGTGCCGGGGTAGGGAGTGCTTTAGCAACCCTCTGGTACATCAACGATGAATCAACAGTACCTCTGATTGAGGAGTTTTACCAGCAACTAAGTCAACCTAATGTTACTAAAGCCGAAGCTCTAAGAAAAGCCCAACTCAGGATGATTGCTGATCAAGAATTTGACTATAACCATCCAGCAGTTTGGTCTCCCTTTATTCTTATCGGTAATTGGCTCTAAAGGTAATTTTTCCCTACACCCTATACCCCACACCCTACACCCAGTCTCCTTTTTAGCCTTGTTGTCACCCTTCAGGGTTTGATGTATAGTGGCAAAGCAATTCCTTAAAATTGCCTTGTTAACTAGATCAACAATCGAAACAGATATGCAGAAATTGGGTTTTGAGGTTCAATTACCAGAAAACGAGCGCAACTTACCTATCTACGAGGAATACTTTTGGTTAAGTCAAAATGGAACAAAACGCAAGCTGAAGTTACATGATTATGTTGAGGTGTACCAGATTCCCTATCTGTACGAGCAGATTATGGAAAAATTACACTGTCAGTCTTTTAGTATACTACCTTCTTTGCTAGTCGAACAAGTGACCCAAGCTGGTGGCAAGGTTGAAGATTTGGTGGTGCTAGATGTCGGTGCAGGAACTGGAATGGTCGGTCAAAATCTAGCCCGTTTGGGAATCAAATCAATAACAGGGATTGACATTCTTCCAGAAGCTGCAGAAGCAGCCAAGCGAGAGTATCCTGGGATTTACGAAGAATACTATGTTGAGGACTTGACCAATTTAAGCGAGGCGGCATGTCAGACTTTAAACAGTCGCAGATTTAACTGCCTGGTTTGTTGTTCAGCTCTCAGTAGCACTCACGTTCCTGCTAATGCTTTGAGTGCAGCATTAAATGTAGTTATCCCTAATGGCTGGATTGCTTTTAATATTGCCAAAGATACTTGGGAAGATCAAGGTATGGGTGGATTTGTTCAACAGAATCCTTGGGTAACCAAAACCGATATGTTTGAACTCGTTGCGACTCATTCTTACCAACACCGCATCCATATCGATGGCAGATCCCTAGAGTATGTAGCTATTATTGGCCGTAAGCGGTCTAGTTTTGTAGAAAGTTAGCTACCCAATAGCCAAAGTTTCGGTCGTAAACGACCGAACATTAGGCTTAAAATAAGACCTAACACCTAAGTCAATTTCCTCTTTAATTTCTCGAACAGTAGCAGCCTGGATAGCGATTCGATACTCCATTGTTAGGGATGGATCGTAAGATGATTGCCTGGTATTCGTAATTTTCCCTCCTCCACCCGTAGGAGAAGCAATAAAAGCCACAGAAGCAAGCCAGGGATATTTAACTGAGAAATCGGCAATCCAGTGTTGAGCGTAATCCGTCCATTGCGAGTCTTCGAGTAGGGAGGCTAATTCACCATTCATAAACTCCTGACTAGATATTCTTGGTAAGATTTTGTCGTGATATTGAACGTCTGTATCCGCACCAAAAGCATCTCGTACTATTTCTAGAGCAGCGATCGCATCAGCTTCTTTGGCAGGGGATAAATGTTGTCCGCAGTACAATCCGTCTGGCAATAAGTGAATCGCCGCATTACGAACAAATACCTCTAGCCTTCCTAATCCTAATTCATCTCCAGTTTGACCGTAGGAAGGCAAGCGATCGCTGATCTTTTTAGGAGCCATAAACTGACCAGGATTGCAGATTATCCCCTGAAGAAACTTAGGTTCAAAAGTAGTTGCTGTATAGGGTTCTTGTTTGAAGACTACACTTAAGCTTGTACTACTGTCGTAATAACAGCCATTTGTTTGAGAGGTTTTGATTCCTACTTCCACATCTTTGGCTTCTGGCTCAACGGCGTAGACGATACACGAAGTTATGCCCTGTTTTTTAGCCTCGTCAATAATACCCATTGCCAATGTTCCAGTTCCTGCACCGATATCAGCAATTTTGAATTCTACATCTTTGCCATATTTCTGTAACAATTCCTCAACAAACTGAGGAATCATCTTTAGTAGATAGCCAGTTGTATCAGCTTTAGGAATTAAAGGTTTGTACAAATCTTTATTCATTGATTTAACTGCCATTTGTCAAAAGTTATGAGATTACTCAACAATCATTGCTGTAGGAATACTAGTCATTTTTAATCCTACTAAGGCTACTTCATGCAGAGAATTACCATTAACAGACATACGATGTCGATAAGGCTGTTTAACTTTGATTGATAAAATGCCTTCTTTAATCATGTTTGCCAGCATTTTACCACTACTATGGTTAGCTTGATTAGAGTCCAGTAAATCTTCTCGAATATTAAAAGCAATCCAGCCCCCATCAGTAATTAAATTATAGGCAAAAGCAAATGCCGCTCTCGGTAGTCCACCCGTTAGTGCGGAAGAGCAAACCAAACAGTTAAACTGTGAATTTTCTAACTCTTGATGAACCTGTTCAGTTACATAAGGAAGTTCTTCAACATAATACCGACGGTAAACATCTGGTCTGTCACGTTTAGCTGCTTCTGCGGCTTCTTCAATCAGATCAACTCCCACAATTGACTCAATCCCTTTATCTTTGAGGCATTGACCGACTAAACCAACTCCAGCAGCTAATTCTAAAATAGATAGTTCTGCAGCAGATGACTGAGACTTATTTACTTCACTTACCAGCAATTCTGAAAGTACTTTGTGGGTATTAAATTTGAGCTTATCGACCAAAACATATTCATACAAACCTGGAATTTTGTATACTTGGCTGTAATCACGAACCTTGATTTTTTGCTCTTGTTTGTTCTGGACAAGAATAAAATACTCCTCTTCTCGTCTTAAATTTTTATCGATAAGGGGTAACTTTACATCGTAAGTAATTTGATTCATTGGTCAACCTCTTAATTGTTTTCGTTAATTAAAGTTAGTGCTTAACTTTTTTGCCACTACTTTTGTTCTCTAGTTTGGATAATTTTTTCTCTCATTTCTTGAGAAGGCTGAAGACAATAATCTCCAGTTCTATGAGCAAAAATTAAAGGGTATCGACTATATTTTCGTGGAGCTTGCCTTGCTCGTATGATACTGACTTCATGGGCAAGCTTTTTTAAATCTAGTAACAAATAATTGACCAATTTCTCAGCAAAACTTCTCATTGCCACTCCTTCCCTTGTCGCTCGCTGCAAAAAATCCTTTGGAGTCTGATAATCTTCAGGATTAAGGGCAATAAATTCATCTAGTCCTATACCAGATCGTTTTAAGAACCAAGCAACCTCCTGTGCTGAGAGGAGATCTCTATCGACAGCTTCCTGTAACAGTCCTGCTACAGCAAAAGAACCAGCCAATTCAGGGAGTTGAGCAGCTTTACCATACTGTTGGATGTCACTGGCAAAAGTGAGTGCAGCAGCAATATAGCCCATTGTATGAGTGGTTGGATGAATGTGGTTTTTTCCTTTGAAGGCTCCATTATTCTTGACGCTACGCATAATCACTTCTTGGGGTAAGCTATTATTTGGAAAGCCACTTGAACCTAGCCCCATAAATTTTTTCCCATCTCCTGGGATGTGAGGACTCCTAACATTAAAAGCTCCTGCAATACCAGGACGGGTATGATTGTCGGGTACAGCATGAATTAAGACTTTAAAATCTAAGCAACCATCACAAGTATCAATATACTGTTTTAGAACTGGCAATTCCCTTGCTAAAACAGACAATTCTTCTGGTTCCAATGTAAATCTAGTATCAGTCTGATGTAAGGACAGATCAGCCTCAACAAATCCTGCTAAAGTTCCACCTAGAGAAGTGGGATTGTAAACAGCTAGAAGGGGATCAACTTTAGCAGCATTCTCGATCTGTAACAAACATTCATCTTGGATGAATTCGTTTAAGAGATAAAGGTAAGGAATCATGGCTCCATACATTCCACCTCGGATGGAGGATTTTAGTTTAAAGCCAAGTCTGGATACTTTTTCTAGCAAATTTGAATTTACTTTTGATACCTCAACCAAGAGAGCTTTTATGTTAGCTTCTGATTGAGGATTTGTAGGGAAAAAATAACCTAACTTATCCAAGACTTGACTAATCGCTTTTACATCTCTCTCTTTTCTGGTTTCATAGCGGCGAAGATAACATTTTAAAGAGCCAGAATTTATTTTACCTTGCAAAATGTCGTCTTTTTCATCGCGCATGATCTCTGAGCCCCTTTCTGGACACCAGATGATCAGTTCGCCTTCATCTTGGTTAAGAATATAAAAGCTCTTGTCTGCTAATTTAATAGTTAAAGCCTGCATTTGTGCTAGTACATCGTACCAAGCAATACCAAAATTACCGGAAGTAGTACAGACGATTGGTTTGCTAGCAAATGCTGACCACAAAGCCAAATGAATTGGCTTCACAGCCTGGAGTGTTTCATCAGTAAGTTGCTTGGGAGGAAAAATGAAATTACCCAATTTGTCCTTGCGGGTTTGCAGAAAAGATAATCGGCGCTGCTTAAGTTGTTGTGAGGTAACTGTATCTCCCTTGTTTGCTAGTTCTTGCCAAGTTTCAATTTCCCAGAGAAGAGGACGCACTGCCTCTGCAGCAAGACCAAGAACATGAAAGGCTTTAATACTGTTGTTAAATTCTAACCAACCTGACAGTATAGCAATGCGTTTGCCCAATAACTCACTGAGTAATGGGGAATGTGAAACTAGTTTCTGAGGCTGATGACTTTCTCCTTGCACAAAACCTAAGTGGAGCTCTTTGGCTAGATGCAGGGAAAAGAGTGCATGTCCAAGAGGATTTAAACATTTGCTTGGTTCAAGCAATGTTGTCAAAATTTTAGCTCCAGTTTGCTCTACCATTTTACGCGATCGCTATTCTACTCAATTCCTTCCCTGATAGGTAGGTGAATCTCATTTTTGCACAGGTAGTTTAAATATCTTGTCTGTAACCGATTATAGGCTGGCGAGATGCCTGGAAGACTAACGATCACACATTGCAGTTTAAAGAAAAGCCCAACTCAGGATGATTGCTGATCAAGAATTTGACTACAACCATCCAGCAGTTTGGTCTTCCTTTATTCTTATCAGTAATTGGCTCTAAAAGTAATTTTCCCCTACACCTCATACCCCACACCCTACACCCAGTCTGCTTTTTAGCCTTGTTGTCACCCCTTCAGGGTTTGATGTATAGTGGCAAAGCAAGCTGAAGATATTGCTCAATAAAAGTTTGCTCTGTGCAACTTGGTCGGTGCTCATTCTCTAATTAACTAGTGTCACAATGAGATTAACGAACTTGACCGATAATCATCCCTGGAATTTGGTGCTGTCAAAGGAAGATTCTCAAGAGCCTGAAATTTGGGAAAAGCTAAAAGAACTCCATCTCTTCGGAGAAATCAAGCCCGGAGATAGGATATCGACAGACACGGGAGATATCACAAATAACCTGAGTCGTTTAGCTAACATGTTTCCCGGAGAATATCGGGTTATCGAGAGTGCTGTTGCCGATGGAAATTTTCAACAGGGGCTGCTCAGAATATCTCCCTCAAGTACAGCCAACATTTGCCATGAAATGCCAGCATCCATAGAACAGTTGGAAAGTCAGCTTCACGAACATGGGCATATTTTAATCAGAACAGGTCAGCCATTGCATGAAGGTAAGATTATCGAACTGATTGGGGGAAGGGAAAAGCTGATGAATTACCAACATGGGCTTAACGAGCGTAAAAAGGTTCCCAACTCTATTTTGTCAGATGTCACTCCTTGGTCAAAAGAAGAAGAAATTTTACCGCATAACGAGCTAAGTCATCATATAGAATTCCCCAAGTATGTTTGTTTTATCTGCAAGCAACCAGCTCAATATGGAGGAGAAACAACAATCTATGATTGCCAACAAGCTTTTGCTAATTTATCGCCTAGTTTAAAAAAAGCAGCGACACAAAAGCATGTGATTTTCGTAAGAAAACATGTTGAACAACGAAACCACAAAAAATATGATTCTAGCTGGCAGTCTATCTTAGCTAAAAACAGTGAAGAGGCAATAGCACATTGGACAAAACTAGGATATACCTGTGTATTACATCGGGAATCAGAAAATGGCAATATGATAGATGTTGTAGAAACTCAACTCAAACGACCGCTTGCCTACCGTTACAAGGGTAAAACCTGTTTGCACGCATCTATTGTGGGCGCGGCGTCTTATTGGTATCGGCAACTATTAGGGGATAAGAAACCACAGATGGAATTAAAATGGGAAGATGGGGAGCCTTTTTCTGAAGCTCAATTCCAAGAAATGGAAAAGGCTATTAAATCAGCACGAATTTTCTATAATGATTGGCAAAAAAATGACTTGTTAATCTTGGATAATCTCAGAATAGCCCACGGACGACTTCCTTTTATCGGCAAGCGGTTAGTTGGTATATTAATGGGAGGAAAGGCTAGCTTTGAATTTAAAGAAAATGAGTGGATAGTTTAGTCATTGGTCATTAGTTGTTTGTCATTTGCGAATTGGGAACATGGAGGGCAGCATTTTCGTCTTTTATTATAAGTTAAATTTATAATAATTGCCAATCAATCCAACAACTAAAAATAAATAATGAAATTCCCTCGCCTGTTGTCACTTTTGGGTCTGATTTTTTCCCTATTACCTGCTGCTGGAGCTTTCGCTCAGGTATTACCTGATAATACTCTGGGTAATGAAAATTCAGTAGTTATACCCCTTGATCAACTCAATGACAAGATTGATGGTGGTGCAACTAGAGGAGCCAATTTATTTCACAGTTTTTTGGAGTTTAATGTTGGTGCAGGACGAGGGGTTTATTTTGCTAATCCTACTGGTATCGAAAATATCCTCTCTCGTGTCACTGGTAGCAATCCTTCTAATATTTTCGGTCAATTAGGAGTATTGGGTAATGCTAATTTGTTTTTGCTTAACCCTAATGGTATTTTCTTTGGTGAGAATGCCAGCTTAGATATTAATGGCTCCTTTTTGGCTACTACTGCTGATGCAATTAGTTTGGGCAATCAGGGTTATTTTAGTGCCTCTGAACCCCAAACTAGTACCTTACTTGCCGTTGAGCCAGGAGCACTGTTTTTTAATCAGGTAGCCAATCAACCAGGGGTAATTACCAATAGAGGCAATTTAGCAACTGGGGACAATCTTATCCTCTCAGGCAATAATCTGGACTTGCAAGGTCAATTGCAGGCTGGGGGAGATTTGATATTGCAGGCTCAAGATACGATCAAGGTACGAGATACTGTAGCAAGCCCCTTTATTGCTGATGCTGGAGAACAGTTATTGGTACAAGGGAATCAAGGAGTGGATATCTTTGCCTTGAATCATGCTGATAGTGGCTTGTTCTCAGGTGGGGATATGGTATTGCGCTCGGCTAATACTGTTGGGGGTGATGCTCACTACACTAGTGGTGGTGATTTTAGGATTGAGCAGTTAAATGGCAGTTTAGGGAATCTGTTTAGTCCCTATGATCCAGTTATTCGTGCTAGTGGAGATGTGAGTTTCGATAGTTATACTGGAGCCTCCCTACACATTTTGGCTGGGGGCAGTGTGACTATTCCCGGCAATATTAGGATTACAGGTACAGACACCGCAGCTAACTCAATTCAAGAGAATGTCACGCTATCTAAAGAAATAGTTGTTGCTCCTGACGGTAGTACTGAGCCAATTGTGGCTAACATTGATGGCAGCACTGAGCCAACTGTGGATATTAGAGCGGGAACTACAGCCTTTGGCACACCGGGAATTACTGGCAACACCGGCGGGTTTTCTACAATTCCCGGTACTGGTGGAGCTGGTACGAGTGCCAACATCACTATCGGTAGCATTATTAACGAAGGTGGATTGGTTTTACTAACCAATCAGTATGCTCCCAACACTGCCTTACCTGCTGGAACAATTCAAGTTGGTGACATTAATACCGGCGACAGGATGGAGGCTGGTGGTAATATTTATGTTGACTCTCGTGGTAATATTCAACTCAATAGTAACCTGAACTCTTCTGCTCGAGGAAACGGAGATGCAGGAGACATTTATTTGTTAGCTGATGAAAACATTGCGATCGCTAATAGCAGAATTGCCAGTGATTCGAGAAATGGGTTTGCTGGATTGATTGAAGTGCAGGCTGGTAACTCAGTAGAGATTACCTTTAGCTTGCTCTCTTCGGAGAGCATGGACTTTGACAACTTTGGAGTCGGTGGTGCCATTAGCATTACTGCTGAGACTGGCTCAATTGCTCTTGATAATGGAGCAAGACTGAATACTAGTGCTCGAGGTAATGGATTTGCCGGGAATATCACTCTGGATGCTGGCAATGAGATTTCCGTAACTAATAACAGCAGTATTATCAGCAATGCCGACAATGGGTTGGCTGGAAGAATTAATTTACAGGCTGCTAACGATATCAATCTCGGTAATAGCGAGATTAAAGCTGAGAGCAGGGGGGCTCAATCTACTGGAAGAGGTGGTGAGATTAGGATTGCTACGGAGACTGGCTCGATTTCCCTCGACAGAGTGCAACTCAACACTAGAACTACAGGTAATGGCTTTGCCGGGAATATCACTCTGGATGCTGGCAATGAGATTTCCCTAATTAATAACTCTCAAATCATCAGTGATGCCAACAATGGTTTTGCTGGAAGAATTAATTTACAGGCTGCTAACGATATCAATTTCAGTACTGGCGAAATCAAAGCAACGAGCAGAGCAAATAACACTGCTGGCAATGGTGGTTTTGGTTTTATCAGAATAAAGAGTGAGACTGGCTCGATTGCTCTTGATAATAGAGCACAGCTGAATACCAGTGCTCAAGGTGGCGGAATTGCTGGGGATATCATTTTGGATGCTGGCAATCAAATTACCCTTGCCAATAATAGTGAAATCAAAAGTAACGCCGACATTGGGCTGGGAATTATTCGTCTAGAGGCTAATAACGATATCCATCTCAGTAATAGCGATATCAAAGCTGAAAGTGGAGGCAGTGACAATTTGGGAGTTGGCGGTTCTATCAACATCACTGCTAAGACTGGCTCAATTGCTCTCAACAACAGAGCACAGTTGAATACTAGTGCTCGGGGTAACGGATTTGCAGGAAATATCGCTCTGGATGCTGGCAATCAAATTACCCTTGCCAGTAACAGTGAAATCAGAAGTAATGCCAACAATGGGGTAGCTGGAGTCATTGATGTACAGGCTAATAACGATATCAATCTCAGTAATAGTGATATTAAAGCTGAAAGTAGAGGCAGTAACAATTTTGGAGATGGTGGAGAGATTAACATTAGAGCTAAGACTGGCTCAATTGCTCTCAACGACAGAGCAGAGCTGAATACTAGTGCTCGAGGTAACGGATTTGCCGGGAATATCACTCTAGATGCTGGCAATCAAATTACCCTTGCCAGTAATAGTCAAATCAGAAGTAATGCCAATATTGGGGTAGCTGGAGTAATTAATCTACAAGCAGATAATTCAGTTGAGGTTACCAATAGTAAACTCGAGGCGGAAAGCCAAGGACATAATACTTCCGAAGACTTTGGTGAAATCAACATTACTACCGAGGCTGGCTCAATTGTTCTCAACGAAGCTAACGTCAGTACCACTGCCAAAGGTTTTGGAGTGGCAGGGGATATTACCTTCAATTCTGGTAACGAGATTGTTGCCGATAACAGCAATATTCAAAGTAATGCCACCAATGGCTTAGCTGGAGCCATTAATTGGCGAGCCAATAGCTTAGTCTCGCTAACTAATACCCAAATGACAGTTAACAGTGAACCTATCAGTGGAGGGGTATTAATTGATGGTGAAGAGGGTGATGGAGGTAATATTGATATCAGTAGTTGGTCACTTTTGCTGACTGATACTACTATATCCTCCAATTCTCGAGGAGATGGGGATGCTGGTAATATTGCCCTCAACATCGCGGATAACCTGAACCTCGATAACAGTGCAATCACTGCTGACTCTACCCAAGCTGGAGGCGGTGACATCACTATTACTGCATTAGATAGCCGCCTGCGCAATGGCAGTTTGATTAGTACCAGTGTTGCTAACGGTGACGGTGGAGGCGGCGACATTAACATTACTTCCTCTCTTTTCCTGGCTCTAGAGGATAGTGATATCCTTGCCAATGCTAACCAAGGCGCAGGAGGCAATATTAATATTAACTCCGAAGCCTTCTTAGCTGATTTGTTCGCTAGCGGTAATGCGGTTGCCGTAGGTAGCAATCCCGGTGACTTTAACCAATTTCGCGGCAATGGTAGGGTAGATATCTCCGCTTCCTCACAAGTAGCAGGACTCAGTGGAGAAGTCAATTTCCCTGATTTCAGCTTCCTGCAAAACTCCCTCTCCCAACTAGCAGCCAACTTCGTCAATCCAGAACAAGCGATCGCTAATAGTTGTCTAGCATACCGCAATACGCAGCAAGGCAGTTTCAGTGTTACTGGTACTGGTGGTTTACCCCGCACTCCTAACAATAGCTTCAGCAGTCAGTATCGCCTCAGGGGAGTAGAATCGGTTAGTGAGGGAACTGTGGGAGATAGTAATACTCCGGTACAATCAGCAGCAAACCCCAGTTGGGAACTAGGTGATCCGGTGATTGAAGCTCAGGGTCTGATGGCCACAGCGGATGGTAGGATTCTTTTGGGTAATGAGCCACAGTTAGCAGCAATAGATCTCTTGCAACAGTCCGATACTCTGTTTTGTAGTGGCACAACTGGCAAGATGCCAGTTCCACAATGAATATGTGAACATTATTATGAATGAATGTGGAACAAGCTTCCAGCCTGTAAAAATGTAGCTATTGTAGTGGCGTGGCACAGCTAAAAAGGTAGGTTGGGTTGAGGTAACGAAACCCAAAAAATGTAACGAATCCATAATCTACGGATAGTTTAAATTCCTATGCTTTCCTAGTATCAGAAGTCGTACTTTATATATGAGCGTACACTTTTACCATTATAAAAAAAACAATAGCAAAAAATAACGAATAACGCAACCAACTCTCTCGTTGAGTATTTGCTTGCTCTGATTTTCACTTTGGTTAAATTTACGGTAGGGGTGTATTGGATACGCAAGAGTGTGTTTTGGTGGGCAAGGGGAAAGGGGGATACTTGATGAATCTATTAGTCAAATTTCCCCTTGCCCACCCTACAATGCGATCGCACATCGAGCAATTGCAACAAAGCCAAAATCCCTTTGCAATCGTCACCCTAGTTGATCTGCTATGCTTGCTGCATTACCCACGTTGAGCGCAAACAGGAGACAAGTTATGTCAGCTGAACTGCAAGCCAACCAAAAGAGTCTCTATGAAGCCGACTTTGTGCGTTGGATTGAGACTACAGTGAAACAATTGCGTACTCAAAACTACACTTACGTAGATTGGACAAACTTGATCGAAGAAATTGAAGATATATCAAGGCGGGAGCGGAAAAGTCTCAAAAGCAACCTCGTGGTAATTCTACTTCATCTTCTAAAATGGCAATATCAACCAGAATGCCGTAGTGGTAGTTGGCGAGGCAGTATTCGGGAACATCGTAGGCGTGTTAACGATGATTTAAAAGATTCACCGAGCTTAGTAACCTATCTTCAGGAAGTATAACCCTTTTCTGTCACTTTCCGGTTATAGTAAGTAGAGAAAGAAAAAAAAGAAACTCTACAAGGTAGGCACAGCAATGGATGTAGAGCTACAAGTGCTCAAACACTTAGCCAGAGCACCTCAGCCAACAGCATCAGTGATAGATGGCTATTGTCAGAGCTATAAAGACCTATTTAAAGAAGTAAGAAACTATGAGTGCTTCAAATATTTACACATGGGAATAGTCTCACCAATAAAAAGAAAATCATTGCCGGAAATAGCCAAAGTAGTGGGGATAAAATCAGCCCAGTCACTACATCACTTCATTGCCAATTCACCTTGGTCAGTAAAGGAAGTTAAGAAACGAAGATTAGAGAAAATAAAGAAAATACTTGGGTGTGTAGCAATAACAGTAATAATAGATGAAACTGGGGATAGAAAGAAAGGGAAAAAAACGGACTATGTCGCCAGACAATATCTAGGAAGTATCGGAAAAATAGACAAGGGAATAGTATCAGTTAATGCTTACGGAGTGTACCAAAATATTACCTTTCCATTAGTAGTCAAAATCTTTAAACCGAGAGGAACCCTAAAACCAGGGGAGCATTACAAAACCAAAATTGAATTAGCCTCAGAAATAATTGAAGAGTTAATCGCACAAGGATGGAAGATTGAATTAGTATTAGCGGATAGTTTATATGGTGAAAGTAGCAATTTTATTAGCACATTAGAGCAAAATAAATTGTCTTATGTCGTAGCAATTAGGAGTAATCATGGGGTCTGGATGCCATCCCATCAGAAGGTTAGAGCGAACAGATGGTGCAAATTTACCAGAACCTTTAGTAATCAAAAATCAGAAACTAGATACATTCGAGAAATAGTCTATGGTAAAAGAAGAGCCATAACTTACTGGGAAATAACTACAGACCCAGAAACTATGCCAGAAAATGCCACTTCTTTCCATCATGATGCTATGGCTCATTTTACCCTGGTTAGATATTTTACCCAATCGTAAGTTATTGCTGGGATTGAATCAGCTCATTAGTGATATTAATCAATTTCAACTCTTTTTCTCTTCTGGATAGTAAGGATTATTTCTTACTCATTGATTTCGGAAAGTGACAGAAGAGGGATAGATAGCTGTCTAACAAGCTGAAGGCTTAGTTCCTATGCAAACCATTGCTCAAATTAATGAGAAAATTCAGCGCCGTTGCGCGGTGGTATGGACTGTCGAAGAATTAAAAGCACGGGTGGCAGATGTCGGTGTGACTCAGGCAGCAAAACAAGTCGATGTCATTACCACCGGTACCTTTGAGCCAATGGAGTCTTCCGGTGCAATTATCAATCTGGGACACACAGATCCGCCTATCAAAATTCGCCAGTGTTGGTTGGATGGAGTAACAGCTTACCCTGGCTTTGGAGCAGTGGATCTGTATTTAGGGGCAACTCAAGTGGTGGACTACACTGGTACTGGTGATGTTCCAGACGCAGAGGAATCAAGAGAACGTGGTGGCGGACACATTATTGAAGACTTGATTGCCGGTAAAGCCATACAATTGCGAGCTCTTGGACAGGTAACAGACTGCTATCCCAGGGCGTCTTTTGATACCACAATCACTCGCAATACAATTAACCAATTTTATTTATTTAATCCCCGCAATCTCTATCAAAACTTTATTGTTGGTGTTAATGGGGGAGAGCGTCTCCTATTTACTTACCTTGGTCCCCTACAGCCAAGGCTTGCCAATGCAGTTTACTCCAACCCAGGAGCCATTTCTCCCCTGCTCAATGATCCAGACCTTAACCTAATTGGGATTGGCACTAAAATTTTCCTCGGTGGAGGCATTGCTTATATTGCTTGGGAAGGAACCCAACATTTTCCCCTACAAAAACGCCTTCCTAACCGAACACCAGTAGGACCAGCTGCCACTCTTGCTTTAATTGGAGATGCTAAGCAAATGAACCCCAAGTGGGTGCGGGGTTGCTACTTCAAAAATTATGGTCCTTCTTTGATGCTGGGTGTTGGCGTACCTCTACCAGTTTTAAACGAAGAAGTTGTCAAACACTGTAGTATTCAAGATAAAGACATTGTTGCACCAATTGTGGACTTTTCTATTCCCCGACGTGTTCGTCCTACGTTTGGTTTAGTGAGCTATGCTCAATTAAAATCTGGTCGCATCACAATTGATGGCAAATCAGTAAGGGTAGCTCCTCTAGCTAGTATCTTGCTCTCACGACAAGTAGCTTTAGAATTGAAGCAATGGATTGAGCAGGGGGAATTTACCCTCACTGAACCAGTAGCGCCAATTCCGATGAACTCTTCCTTTTTACCTCAAGACCGATGGGATTCTCAAATTGCCCTAGATTAATTGGGTAGTAATTTGTTATTAGTAATTTGTTTTTGGTTAAGTATCAATAAACAAGATCCCAGGTTTTAGGTTTTAGGTTTTAGGTTGGAAAAAAAGAAGTAAATTGAAGTTATTTGTCCAAAAATCCTCTTAATTAGGGATAATAACTTTAACATCCCATTACCTAACACCTAATACCTAATACCTAACACCTTTTCTTAAGTACTACCCCCACCCCGTTTTTGAGTATTCTTAATCGGTTTTGGCAAAGGTTCTCGACGTTTATTTGCTCCTGCGGTTACTGGGCGATCACCTGAATTAAAGGAACGTTGGTTGGAACCTTTCTTGTTTTTATGGAAATGCTTCTTGCGGAAAGGTTTTTTACCTGGTCGCTTTTTCCTCAAAGGCATCATACCAATATCATTGGCTTCCTTAATTAACAGAGTATTACCCTGCAACTGCGCATGTAAATCCCAAAAGTGACCAAGTACTTTTTCTCCCAGAACTCCCTTGAGATTAAGCTTAAAAAACTTGGGTGATTCTGACTCTTTACGAGGAGACTGTCTAATCTTAGCGACGACTCGTTCCTGTTCCTTGGAGTGGTAGATTACCTCACCGCGAATGGAAAAATAGCCATTCTGAAAAACTGCTGAAATTTCAGGCTCAGAGACTGTTTCAGATACCTCTACTTCTGATTCCTCTGAGATTTCTTCAGGTTCAGCAGATGTGGTTGATGTTGTTTTGTGAAGTTTTTCTGGCTCCCAGACACCAACAATTTGGACGTGTAAGTTATTGTCTTCTTGTCTTGAACGAGGATAAACAACCCAAAGATGGGGTTGTGCTAAGTCCAAGTGATTTTTGACTAAGCTCATCACCCGACCTAGTAACACGGCATCAATCAGGGTTCCATCTGTTGTTACTAAAGTACCTCGAGTCAATTGCTCTGCCGAGGGCATATATTGTCCTTTAATTAGTCCAATAGCTCGGTACTGCTTGGGTTCACTTGGGGGAGGAATTGGTTGTTCTCGGTGGACGTTTGGTGGCATAGTCCCAGTTGAATCAGCTGTAGCAGTTGGGTTGGTAACGTTTGTAGAATCACCAGTTGGCGTTTCTGGGGGCTGGTTTGGTAGTATTGGTATTTCTGGCGACTGAGCTCCAGAAAACTTGGGTGAGTCGGTAGACCGATTCACAGAAAGATTCATATAACCTCTAACCTCCTAGCGGCGGAGACACATTACCCTTATAGGGTTTGGACTGACTTCAGAAGAGTCTTTTATTCAACACTATCTAGCTACTGGCTGTTTCAGGAACAATGCCCTGAGGTTGAACAACCAAAAAGCTTGTAGGTGAGGAAACTTAATAATCAGCCTGCCTATTGTATAAAATGCAATGGGACGATTGGTATATCCGTAAAGTTTATGGAATCTTTAATGGTAAAACCCTCTAACTATACTAACTCTAAGCTTAATATTCACCATAATCTGCTATAATCAGGGTTTAGGATGTAAAATCTAGAAATCAGTTAATAATCTCATTAGAGTTCAAGGAAGTTTTGTGTCTCAAAAGCGCAGTCCCTGGTTAAAGCTAGTATTAGTCTTGGCAGTGCTGGCATTTGTGGGTTTTTCGATGATTCCTTTGATTGGAAGTATCATCAGGGGAAACCAACCGACTGCTGGAGCCTCACCAGCAGCAACACCAACCATTTCCTCAGAACAGCAGGCCAAACTAGAAGCTGAGGCTAAAGGCTATGAATTAGTTGTGCAGCGGGAGCCAAACAATACGACAGCACTGCGGGGACTAGTAGAGGCAAGGTTGCGGCTCGGAGATATCAAAGGAGTGATCTCGCCCTTAGAACAATTAGCCAAGCTCAATCCTGAACAGACTGATTATGTCATCTTGCTAGCCCAGGCTAAACAACAAGTAGGCGATCGCGAGGGAGCTGCTCAATCTTATCGTGATGTACTATCCCTGCAACAGGGAAACATGAATGCTTTGCAGGGGCTGGTCAATCTACTAGTACAACAAGGTCGCCCAGAAGCAGCAATTGGCGAGTTACAAAAGAAGCTAAAAACAGCAGCATCTATCAATGAGTTTCAACCCGGTACGATTGATGTCATTGGTGTGCAGATGTTGTTAGGTCAAGTTTACGCTAGCCAAAAGCGCTATACGGAAGCCCTCACAGTTTATGATGAGGCGATTAAATCCAACGAACAAGCTTGGAGACCCGTTTTGGGTAAAGCCTTGATTCTCAAACAGCAGGGTAAAACAGCAGAAGCTGAACCCCTCTTCACAAAAGCTACTTCCCTCGCACCAGCTCAACATAAAGACCAAATTAAACAGTTAGCAAGTTCATCAGAGCCATCAGAACCTAGTAATTCATCTACCAATGAGACACCTGAAGTAGCAGAGCCTATCCCAGCAGATGAAGTACCAGAGTCTATCCCAACTGAGAATCCTTAATCTTAGGGGGTGACGAGTAGATTCTAATGAAGATAGGTGTTATACCAAATCCCGATTAAAAAACTGATTTAACTAATTATGTAGGGGCGAATGGGCATTCGCCCCTACTTTTGCCTTTTGCCTCTCCTCACTAATAACTTATACAACTCTCGCCAGATTTGGGATCAAATTAAGTCTTTTTGCTTCAATATTTCCAGTACTGATTGTGCTTGTGTAGAATTTTTCCGATAGAAGACAGCAGGTTTTCCCATCGGTGCTGATACGCTAATCTTAGGTTGAGAGCGAGAATGACTATAGATTTGATTAGTCCATAAGTGAACCCATTCCCCTGCAGGTAAATATACATCCACACTAGTTTTGCCTTTTTGCAGAACAGGTTTGACTAAAAACTCGCTTCCGTAGAGAAACTGATCATCTAACTGGTATACGTTTGGATCATCAGGATAATGTAAGATGAGGTGACGAACTAAAGGATAACCTTTTGTAGCTGCCTCCTCCATTAACTTGATACGGTAGTCAGCAAAAGCGGCGTAAACTTTCGCCCAATAACTAAAAGTAGCAAAAGTTTCTTGATCGTCGTAAAACTGAACATTTTTATCTGGTTCATTCCCTTCATGAGTGCGGAAGATGGGAGAAAAGGCATTCATCTCCATCCAACGGTAAAGGAGTTCCCGCGATCGCACGAAGCCACGACCGATAAATTGTAAGATAGGGTTGGAAATACTGGTATAGCCCCCAATATCGCTATGATTGAGACTAAAACCAGAAAATCCACCAGTAAGTAAGCCAGAAAGCGCACTGGGTAAACCGTCATGACGTTTCCAAGTAACGTTTTGATCTCCTAGCCACATAGCGGTACTAGTACCAGGAGTTTGAGTAAAACCAGCACGAGTAAAAAACCAGGCATCCAGTTCTCGATTAGCTTCTTGAATAGCTGTACGATTGAGCTTTGCCCAGTCAACTGGATATTGATTGTGATAAGTTAGTCCAGATTGTGAAGAGTCAAACTTGCCATCAAATTGAGCTGCTTCGGCAAAGTCAGCCATCCAAAATTTGGCTCCAATTCCCAGTACCTCAGTTTTAATAACTTCTTTAAACCATTCTCTCGCTTGCGGATTAGTCCAATCAACTAACCCCGCATCAAAATCCGTATTCTTAACTAAATAAGGTTCTCCAGTTTCGTGTTTGACGAAAAAACCTTGCTCTTGGGCTTCATTATAGAGCGATCGCCGTCCTTGAAGTTCTTCTTCAGGAAGATCAACTAAGAAAGGATTGATATATACACCAACAGCAATACCTTCTTGCTCTAGCTCCTCAACCAGTACATCCCAGCCTGGATAGGCATTGGAGTTAAGTTGCCAATTCCACCATAACTGTTTCCCGGCAATAGTCTTGCGTTGACCAACCCAATCTTGAAGCCAAAATCCGGCAATGGGAGTATTGAGATTCCGTAGCTGTGACCAAATTTGACGTACTTTTTCTGTACCTCCCTGCATGCCAATTAAAGCTCCAGAATTAAGCCAATTAGGAAGGGGAGCCATACGTCCGGTGTATTCAGTATAAAGTTCAATCAGCTCTAGGGGAGTCTCACCACAGAGCAATTGTCCTTGCATACGACTAGATTCAACCCTAATTTTAATTAAATTGGGGTCTCGTAAGTCAAAAACTGATGGTTCGGTATTAGTTAAAAATAGAGAGCGTCCTTGGTTAGTCAAAAAATGAGGAGCTGGAGCATAAGTAGAAAAACGATCGCCACTTACTCCAATAACTTGCAAAGTTTTTGGTCCGGGATCTCCTCTGCCAATACCCCCTTCCTCGCAAACAATGGGAATAAGATGTCCTTTACAATCAATGTAAGAAAATTGTTCACCAAAACCGTAGAAATGTTCTTGTGATGAAGTTACACAACTTAGCTGTGCCTGATTTACTTTCCCTCCGGTAAGCTGTAAATCAAAATCCAACTTATTGGTTCCTGAAGGCTTGAAAGAAAGTAGATACTGGACTTCATCAGAAGAAGATGGTTGCTCTCGCAACGTACCAGAGATAATCAGTGTCTCAACTTTCTGTTCGATGCGAGTGAGTGTTTGATAAGAAAATTGCTTAAGATAGCGTTCGTCAATACTAATTGAGCCTCGCTCTTCTATAATTTTCAATTCTACGTTGGCACCACCAATAAAATTTTTGCCAGCTGGAGTTTCTAAAACAATCTTATTGTTATGGGTAATGCGCAGACTCAATTGCTGTGGACTAGAATTTTGCCAGTCAATAGTAAATGTCCCTACTTGAAAACTTTGGCTTGGTACAGAACTTGATAATGTACCCAGCTTAATTTGTTGTCGGCAATTTGCTTTTCCTATGGGTTGAAAAAGCAGGTCTAAGATTCTTTTAAAAGTTAAACCTTCGCTTACTGAGTATTTTGGTTGTTGGATGGGAAAGTCCGATTGCGATTGCTGTTGCATATTTTGATTATACTTATTCTTCAATTCAACATTAAATTTACCAGGACTAGGTTCAAGCCGCGACCAGGTAATAGAAAGACGGAAAGCCTTACAACCTAATAAACCACAAAGAGATGCTTGAAAATTCAGCATAGTTAAACGGACACAATAGTTCTCTGTGCTAATCTCTGAGCAGCATCAGGATCGTGACTGGGAAGATAGACAGTGGGAAATTCTTGTACATACTGTAGAATCCGCTTCAGGGTTTGACGAGAACTTACTTCGTCTTGGGCAACACCGTCAACAATTTGGTCTAACATTAGTTGTAAAGTATAAGAAGCATCACCAGCAAAAAATAAGGAGAGTCCATCAATTTGTAGCAGTACTGAGAGATGACCTCCAGTATGACCTTCTGTAGGAATTAGGCAGACATCACCAGCTTTGGTCAGCATAAAACTTTCTGGAAAAGGTCCAATCGGTTTTGCTTCATAGTCTATCAAGCGGGGTTCAAGCCACTTGGGCCAACGTTGAGTCAAATAACCCCTCATCTGCCCACGCCAACCACCGGTTAACTCATATTCTCTGCGAGAGATAATAATTTCTGCGTTAGGAAAATGGTGCAAACCGCCAATGTGATCGGTATGAAGATGGGTAAGAATAACCCAACGTACATCTTCAGGCTCAATACCCAAAGTTCGCAAGCGAGAACCTGCCTCATCTTCAGCTGTTAAACAAGGTTTAATACTCAACTGAAAATAGGGATTCCACCAAGGAAAATAGCCTGGTTCCAATGTCCGCGCCGTCTCGCCTGTATCAATTAAGATAATTCCTTCCGGATGCTCAATTGCCCAAGCATAAATTGGTAAAGGTTGAAGCCAATTGCGATCAAGGATAGTGTTGACCAGACGCATGTTTCCTCGACCTTTGCTATAACACTGGCAGTTTTTAATTTTTACCAGTCCAGTTTGGATAGCATTAATACGCATGCTTAAATTTCTTGCCCAATGTGCTTCCCGTAAACTGTAGGGTATAGAAAATTTTGATTATTTCTTACCCCAAAGCTCATCGTGTTGAGCTTGGCGATGGAATAGTGCTGCGTCGTAGAATTGCTGGTAATATTCCAACTCTAAATTAGAAAATTGCAGCCAGATGCCAGGAACATAAAAGGCATCAATATGAGCGGGAAAGCGTCCGTAAGTTTCCCAAATATAGTTGCAGATATCTTTGGTATATTGTATTACTTCCTTTGAGTGAGGTTCAGCATGACGTAAAAATGCTTCCCCAGTGCTACGCTCCTTATAGGAGCGGGTAAAGACATCCTGATTACCATAAGCTCCTTGAGCACCAAATTTCTCTTCCAGCACCAGATCCACTGCTTCATCCATCGATTTAATATAAGGGGGACAAAGTCCTTCAAGTACCCCATCAATACCCACTGGATTGGTTTGAGGAGTTGGTAAGGGAGCCCAATTACTCTTCGCCGCTTTTGGCTGTTCCATGCGAAATCCTAGACCATACCAATCTTTAGCTGGGTCGCGCTCTAGAATGTAGGGTTGGAATACTGCCCCATGTATCCAACCGCCGAGACCCATTCCCTGACCAATAAGCATTAAATTCTGCAACAGGAAGAAACACTCGTGATCTGTACGCATAGTTTGAGCAAGACCCAGAGGGACAACGTTGTCACGATTGACAAATCCATCTTGGGCACGGTCAATGCCACCAATCGGCTGATAGGGAATTTTGCTCACTAAGCCCAAGTTCATCCCAATCCATGCCTTCCAATCAACCCAGCTTCGAGGTCGAAACTTCTGCCAATCGTCTACAAATAGGGGTTTTTGACCATCCGGTTCCGAAAGGAGAATCAGTATGACATTAATATACTGACGGGTGCAATCGACAACTGGGAAAAAGATTGTGGTACCAGGAAGATTAGAAATTTGCTTGTTCCAGCCCAGATAATAAGGATAAATGCGTGGAAAATCCAAACGGCGATCGCTAATTTGATGTTTAACGACATCTGCGGCTTTGAGCCAATCTTCTTTTGACCAATTTTCCCATTTGGGTGGCAGGTGACCTAAAGCTTCAAGAGCTTCAGCACCTTGTAACTTCTTAATTAGCCAGATACCTTGATCGTTAATCATGAAGAAGGAGGTAGCCTGACAATTGTCTGCACTGCTACCAGAACGACCTACAATATTGAGGAAGGGAGTACCCAATTCCTTGCCACCTTCTGGTTTATCTAGAGGTCCATCATGGGTCGTAATTCCTGTCATTCCTATAGAAACTACCAAAATCGCCTCTTCTAAAGGCGTTAGTGGTTCTGGCTCATTCGGACTAGTATAGCTGAGTTCACCAGCAGCAACAGAAGCACCTCTTGCTAATCTACGGGTACGCCGCTCTACAACTGCATCCATTAGGGGATAGCTAAATAGTTCTTTCAAACCTAAGTGCTGCTGGGCACTAAAGGCGACGGATTCATTAGATTCTTGATTCATTTGATTATTTACAGTTACTTCACATTAGACGTAACTAATTACCTTTTTCCAGCTCCTCTAATATCACGGGAAAAACATCACGGGACGCATTTTTGCCCATAAAGCAGTCCATGTGAGCATAACCAGGTATTAAATGGCGCGTATATAAATGTTCGCCATTTTTTTCAGATAATAAGTTGTAAGTAATTTCTGAACCTTTAGGTAAGAAAAAAGCATTATCCGCCCCGTGAATAAAAGAGATGGGGATAGCTAAACGTTCCAGATGTGGCAAATAGACATCTTTTCCATGTTGGTCAACTATATGATCCTTGCGCAGGATAAGTGCTAAATGCCTGAAGAAAGTTAGATTAGCCGGACCAAACATCTCATGTATAGCATTATGAGTCGCTTCATTAAGTTGATCGAGTTTATAGACTTCTCCATACATAAAAAGAATGCGTCGATCCACAGGACTACGAGAACGTTCTTTAGTAGGATAAAATCTTAAAATTGCGTCATAAAGATAATCCTGCCAATTGGACTTGGTATCGAAATCTGGGTTGAGAGTTTCAACTCCCAGTACCGTCAAAAAAGATGCCAGACGAAAACCAGCTTTGATCTCGTTCAATGCTGGACCAATAGGGTGGGTAGTAAGTTGGGAACAAACAGCAGAACGGACACCTTGTAATCCAGTTAGCATAGCCATGAGAAAACTCATAGAACCAATACAGTGTCCCACGACCTGTACAGTCTCGGTATTAGTTACTTCACGTACTTTAGCTACTGCTGCTGGCCAATCCTTGGTCGCAATTTCATCAGCAGAAAACTGAGTGTTAGCGGAGGGAAGATAGTCACTGGCTCGATAATCAAATAGCCAGACATCATAACCATGAGCATACAAAAATTCTGGTAAATTGGTTTCGACTGTATCGATAGAAAATGCCAACGTGGATGTACCAAAACCAGGAGCAAGCATGACAGGACCTTTTATCCCCCCCTGATAGCGGGTCAGACGTAATTGAACTTCGTCACTAGTATTAAAGAAATATACTTGTGGTGCACTCAATTTCAAAGGTCTTTTCTGGCGTGGAGGAGCATCTGGGTTAAACACATTGGCTTTAGCGAAGACTCCACCGTAAATGTCAAATAATACTCCAGCAAAGAAAGAACCAAAACGAGCAATTGCCTTAAGATTTTGCTCAGTTGTCTCAGTATTAGTAGCTTTGATAGTAGTCATCTGACGCATAAAATCTTCTGGTAAGATTTGCAAAATCCCCTTACCCAGCAGCGGACTACTATCACTCTCACCATCATAAACATCGATATATAAGGTAGTAGTGTCAGACCACAGATCAAATCCTGGGTCATTATGAATCAGCTTAAAACCATCTAGATAATAAACTTTGCCATCCTCAGCCACCATCTCCATGCGGTAACGCATTTGTCTTGTTTCTACTCGAGTTGAATCGACAACAAACAGATTGAATTCTCCATCATTAACCTTGAGAGGCTGCGAGGAAATTGCAGGAGCTGTGACACTACCAAACAATTGTGCTTGGTGGTTTTCTTGATTGAGAAAATCATCTAAATTATCGGCAGTTACAGTAAGTGTAAATTCAAACTTGGAACTGTCTTCCTTGCCCTGTCGAGCAGCAGATTCATAGTTGTCTTTGACTTTACTGGAGAAGTAACCACGCATGGTTTCAGTAAATTGAATACCGACTGGAGAAGTGTTTGTGATCATGTTTTTAATCCTTTTATATTTTGCTTATAGTTTTGGAGGAGTGTTTTGTTTATGGTTGGCGATAACCTTTTCTGCAAAGCGATCAGCAAGGGCAGCAATTGTTAAACTAGGATTAGGTCCCACTGGCCCTGGCATTACCGAACCATCAGCAATAAAAAAGCCGGGATAATCAAACACTTCACCATAGGAATCAACTACTCCTTCATCCTTATTACGTCCCATAGGACAACCACCTAGAGGATGAGCCGCGATCGTTCGTTGGAGAAACCAAAGAGGATTATCGATATACTTTGCCCCCAGTTGCTCAGCAACATCTTTCATTGTGTTTCTCAACCGTTGGAAGAAAGATTGAGATTGCTTAAAGTTCTGAATTACATCAAGCTGCTCTTTACCCTTTCTATCTTGACGCAATCTCATTATACCTTCGGGTATATCTCGCCCCATTCCCAATAAAGGTAGTAAGGTGGAAGAAAGTTCAGTTTTACCAAGAAGTAACTGAGAAATTTCTTCACTCAGATTGCTATCTGTTAGTCCAGTTTTGGTAATAGCTGCCCGTAACCAGCGAAGAATAAATAAAAGTTGCCGCTGAATATTGCTTGGTGTTTGGGTCATTTCTAGCATCCAATTAACAAAGTCTGGATAGCCAGCATCCTGGAGATAAAAACCCCTACCTTCACCACCATCTAATTCATCGGGCATATGGATAGTACTAGTGATTACAGTTCCATAACTACCATGAATTTCTCTTTTAGCTTCCAGAGCAAAGTTAATTAGATCCCCATTGCCTGAGAAACGAGTACCTAATTTTTTACTAATATGAGGAAATAGACCCCGTTTTTGATTTTTTAGCAGCAGGTAAGTAGAGCCCAGAGAGCCAGCAGAGAGAATCAGTTGATTAGCTGTAATTATGTGTTGAGTTTCTTTTCCCTCGTCTTCGAGATCGCGATGAGTGTAGTGAATTTTATAGCCTCCGCTATCATTAGGTTCAAAATAACGAACTTGACACAAGGTTTTTAATTCTGCACCATGTCGCTGCGCTTCAGTTAGATAGTTATAATCAAGACTATTTTTACTACCATAATTACAACCTATGTCACATTCACAGCAAAGGTGACAAGTATAGCGAGTGCGCTCGTGCAAATTAGGATAACTTTCCTCTATTGGTTCTCCTGTAACTGGTTGTTTGCCATCGTTGGCGAAGGTGACAGCTAATTTTGGTAAATACCAATCAAGCCCTAACTCCCTAGCAGCAAACTGTAAAGCCTGGGTTTTAGGAGTATTATTATAAGGAGGATGGTTAAAAGGATAGTGTTGAGCATTGAGCATCTTCTCAACGCAGTCATAATGAGGGTCAAGTTCCTGACGATTAACAGGCCAATATTCATATCCTCCTTGGTTGATATCTTCCTTAACAAACCATTTTTCAGGCTTACGAATGAGAACATTGGCATAAATTAGGGAACCACCACCTAAACCACTGGATACCACAGCAGCGATATCTCGGAATGACCAGATATCAAACATGCCATACAATTTGTTGTCGGGGTCCCAGAAATTGTTCTTCATTTTGTTGGGACTGCGAGGAAAAGAACCAGGGGGATATTTTTTTCCTCTCTCCAGCAGACAAACATTTAATCCTGCTTCTGCTAGTCGGTATGCCATTACCGAGCCACCAAAACCAGAACCAATAATGACCGCATCATAATGATTTTCGACTTGAGATCCTAAATTATTAACAGACATCTCAGTACAGGATAAAAAGTTTAAAAACTTGATATTAAAAGGGTTTCATTGAAAATGGTAAACTATTAATGAACCCTTATGAACCATATTAACTTACTTACGCTGAACGAATGTTTTTTTTCATGTCTACTGAACTGGTAATCATTAATTTATGTTAAAAAAACAGGACAAAAGCTAATAATGCTCAATTAAGCTTAAAGTAAAATCCTTGCACAGCAAGGATTTTAGGCAAAGAAACAGTTCAGAAATTATAAATTATAAGCATAGCAGCTTATCACATCTTGCCGCGAAGCGGCTTGACAGAACCAAGGGATTCAACTCTCAAAATCCATTGAGCAGCTTTAGTTAATTCTTTCCCTAATTCTCTGCGTTTCCATCTTAAGAAAGTACGTAACTGTAGATAGCAGAATATTTTTTCTGACCAACTCAGTTGTGTTCGCCCGATAGCAAGTAAATGTTCAAATAACAATCTCCATATTGGTAGCTGAAGCTTACCTTTATTGGCCGGATCATACCAAACAGCTAGTTCCTCATCGGTGGGATTGGCTTGCCTTGACATTTGTGGATGTTGTCTGCGGAAAAAGAGATATTCTGGGATTTCGTAAAACTCACCCAACAGAGCTAGTTCTGCAAACAAAATTATATCTGAACCCTCATATTTACCCATCAACCTCGTCATTGCTAAGGCAGAACTCCGGAGCACTCCGAATTGTGGATTGCACTTGTATTTATAAAGAAAACGCCGATGATATTGCCGATAACGTTCATGGGGTTTAGCAGCATCAAGGTGTAAGTCTTCAGAGTAGTTTTCGAGGAATTTACCCTGTTCATCAATAAAAGTCGTATTGGCGTAACACAAAACCACTGAAGGATTTGATTCGAGTATCTCAACACATTGCTCTATATATTCATGAGCACATAGATCATCATGACAAGCCCACTTGAAGTATTTACCGATGGACAACTCAAAAACACGATTATAATTCCAAGCAGCACCGTGATTTTGCTCACTGCGGTGGTAACGAATGCGTTGGTCTTTGGCAGCGTATGCTCGACAAATCTCCTGGGTTCTATCCGTTGAGCCATTATCCGAGATAATTAGCTCAAAATCTTCAAAAGTTTGATTTAAAAGGGAATTTAGTGACTCTTCTAGGAATTGTTCACCGTTATACACAGGCAGTCCAATACTCAGGCAAGATATTTCTGGTGTCACTTCAGTTGTTTCACCTCTCTGGTAGATGAATAAAAGTAGATTCGTTGACTATATTCTTGCTCAGATACCCAATCCAAATATCTTTTTTTCCACAGAAAGCAAGGACTCATTAAGCTACTTAACAATAGCTGACGCTTGCAAGCAACAGACACATCATTACTGCTTTTTCCCCGTGTTCTCCACAAGTGTTGCACTAGCTTCCTAAGATCATTGATGAGGTGGAGTAGAGTTACTAATGGTCTTTGCCAACTTGAAAGTCTCAGCATACGCAAGTGATGCTTACTTAACCCAATACAACGCATCAAAGAAATCAGGTAATCTTTTTCACATCGCCAAGCGGGAATCTTATGGTATATCTGCATTTGGGGATTGTACCAAATTTCCCAACCAGCTTGCTGGATATACAAAACTACTTCCAAATCTTCACTAGCTAATCCGGCTTCTCGTCCCTTGTGGTTCAAAAATAAACGCTTAGGTACTGCCTGTTGCCAAGCTTCTTTCCGCACGACTAACCCTGCTCCTGGCGGTAATAGCTTTTGCCTAGGTTCATATTTGTGCGGCAGTGGTCCTCGGTCGATAATTGCTAAAAAACAAGCGATACTTTCTAGGTACTCTGGCGGATCTACTTCAAAATCACCGTGAATAAGGCTACCGTAAGCTCCTGCCTGGGGATAAGTTTCGCCAAAGACATAGGCAGAGGCTATCCAGTCTAGTGTTGGTAGGTTATCATCATCGAGAAAACCGATGAATTTTCCTCGAGCTTTGTCAACAGCTTTTTGTCGAGCAAAAGCAGCTCCCTGTTCAGCCTCAAAGTAATATCTAAGAGGACAATCTGCCCTCCAATTAGCTTGATAGTTTTTAACAACTTCAGCTGTATTATCTGTGCTGTTGTTGTCAACAACAATAATTTCCCAAGAAAAGTTTTCTTGAGCAAAGGGCAATTTGCCTGAGGGTGGTAGCTTCGCTGCACGCAATCGTTCTAGAAGCTCTGGTAAACGAGTTTCTCCATTATATGTAGGGATAGCGACAGTGAAGTCAACCATAATAAGGTGTAGATGATCTCAGAGATTTTTAGGCGTTTTAAAAGTGCTAGCTCCTAGCAGTTTTTTGAAAAACTCAACTTTGATAGCGGCGATTGCCTTGGACACCGTCAAAAGCAATAGTCTTATTCTTTACACTCTAGCGCTGGAAGCAACTTGTCGTTCATACTAATTTGCACATAGAGGGCGAAGTGAGGAGATGAGGGAGACAAGGGAGATGGGGGAGACATTCCCCATTCCCGATTCCCCATTCCCAAACAACAGAAGACAAAGAACAAAAGACTTGCTAACAATTCCCAATTTTCTATTCAGCCACTTCAAGTTATAATCAATAGCCTTAGCATCAGGGTGCAACCAACTCCATCAGTTAACTGTATCTACAACAGTAGAATGCCCAATTCTGGTTGCCAATCAATCTTCAAGAGTATCCTTACTTCCAATATCTTCTATTGGAAGACAACAGCGCAATTGCCAAGAGTGATCTCAAATCCTTTTTATTGCCCATAATTGCTATGCTTGAAAATAAAGATTTCATAGCAGGATTTACTCGGAAGTGTTAATTTTCATTCAAAAAAACTTGACAAACAACCTCTGGTTACAACTGTGATTGAAGTTTTCCCGCTACTGTGGTTGAATCTCCTCCTAGCTCTAGGAGGACTATTAGCGATCGCTTACATTGCTGCTTGTCTATTCCTGCTATTCTGGCAAAACCGCTTCATTTTTCGGCCCTCAAAAACAATCAGAACGACACCAGCAGCTTATAACCTCGATTATCAGGAAGTCTGGTTATCTATTGTGACGGCTTCAGGTAAGAAGAATCAGATTCACTGCTGGTGGATTCCCTCTACTGCGCCAAAAGCAAAGGTATGGCTGTATTTACACGGTAATTCCTTGAATATGGGAGAAAATCTTGAGCGAGCTTTGAAATGTCATCAGCTAGGATTTTCTTGCTTAATGCTCGACTATCGAGGATATGGGCAAAGCCAAGGCAAATTTCCTACAGAGTTCAATAGCTATGAGGATGCAGAAGCTGCCTGGAACTATCTAACTCAAGTCAAGCAGATTCCACCACAGGAGATTTTGCTTTATGGTCATTCCTTAGGAGGAGCAATTGCCATCGAATTAGCAACCAGGCAACCAGAAATTTCTGGATTAGTGGTAGAAGGTTCATTCACTTCCATGCTTTCAATGGTGGACTATGCCAAGCAGTTCCGGATATTTCCAGTAAATTTACTCTTGCACCAACGCTTTGATTCCTTGAGTAAAGTGCAGTTGTTGCAAATGCCTGTTCTGTTCGTTCACGGTAGTGCTGATCAAACTGTCCCTGTTTGTATGAGCCAAACCCTATTTGATGCTGCACCTGAGCCCAAAAAACTACTCGTGATACCAGAAGCAGGACATAATGATTTGGTTGAACTTGCTGGTGCAGAATATTTACATGCGTTTCAATGGTTGATAGAACAAGTTCAAACTAGACCTCTGGAATTAGCACAGCATTGAGCTCCTTTGATCTGGCGGCGTTCACAATTGGATGGGGATTCAAACCCCACTCAATTGTCCCTGTTGCCTGTTGCCTATTCCCTGTTCCCGTCCCGAAGGGGTTTCCACTAACAATGAAGTTTCCTTTTGTTCGCCGTCCGCAATCTACCGTTGAAGTTACATCTACAGAAAGTTCAGGTTTAGGAACATTCGGTGGGGTATACACGCCATCAATTCTCACAATTTTGGGCGTGATTATGTACCTGCGCTTTGGCTGGGTAGTTGGTAACGTTGGCTTGCTGGGTACATTAGCAATTGTTACCCTCTCAACTTCGATTACTTTTCTGACTTCTTTGTCTATCTCTGCCATTGCTACTGACCGGGTAGTTCGAGCTGGGGGAGCTTACTATATGATTAGCCGCTCCCTGGGAATTGAGACTGGTGGAGCGGTGGGGATTCCTCTCTACTTTGCCCAAGCTCTATCAGTAGCACTCTACACGATTGGTTTTGCTGAAAGCGTTGTTCGGACATTTGGTCACTTGAACCAGCTTTATGTAGCGCTGATTACTACAATTTTTGTGGCAGTAGTAGCAATCACCTCTGCTAGCGTTGCCATCCGCGCCCAGTACATCATTATGGCAGCGATCGCTCTTTCTCTAGTTTCCTTTGCCTTGGGAGACCCTGGCAACATAACGAATGTTGAATGGGTGAGCTCAGGAGAAGAATCTTTTTGGAGTGTCTTCGCTGTTTTCTTTCCTGCTGTAACGGGTATTATGGCTGGGGTGAATATGTCCGGAGATTTACGTGACCCCGTCCGCTCAATCCCCACTGGCACCTTGGCAGCAGTCGGTACAGGCTATGTCATTTATATGGTGCTCCCTATTCTCTTTGCCATGCGGGCAGATGCAACTACCCTGATCAACAACCCTTTGATTATGCAGCAGATGTCTCTTTGGGGACCAGCAATCCTCTTAGGGGTTTGGGGGGCAACTCTGAGCAGCGCCCTTGGTAGTATTCTGGGGGCCCCTCGGGTACTCCAAGCACTGGCAAGGGATGGCGTTTTGCCCCATTGGCTAAGCTTTTTAGGCACCGGCAGTGGACGAGATGACGAGCCACGAATTGGTACCGCTGTCACTTTGGGAGTAGCAACTGCGGCTGTCTGTCTCGGTGAGTTGGATGTAATTGCACCGGTGCTGAGTATGTTCTTCCTCACCACCTATCTGGTTTTAAATGTCTCAGCAGGCATTGAAGCCTTCCTGCAAAGTCCTTCTTTCCGTCCTGCTTTTCGCGTCCACTGGTTTTTTTCCCTACTTGGGGCCATTGGCTGTCTTGCTGTGATGTTTTTGATTGATGCTCGTGCCACAGTGGTAGCTGCCATCATCGTTCTGGGCATTTACTTCTGGTTGCAGCAACGAGAACTCCGAACTACCTGGGGTGACGCCCGCAGAGGTATTTGGATGGCACTGTTGCGTACTGGTATTTTTCAGGTTGGTCATACAGATGACGCTAAGAACTGGCGTCCCCACATTCTCGTGCTTTCTGGGGCACCAACTAAACGTTGGTCTTTAATTGAATTAGCAGATGCCCTAATTCACAACCGGGGTTTGATGACTGTTTCCAGTGTCCTGCCCAGTGGTTCCCGTGACGTAGCCCAGCAATCAGAGCTGGAAGCAACAATTCGAGATTATCTAGAACGGCACAGTGTCAAAGCTCTTGTGCGCTTAGTGACAGCTCCTGATCCCTTTGCTGGTGGTCAAAAACTAGTGGAAACCTACGGTTTAGGCCCCCTAGTCCCTAACACAGTTTTGCTGGGTGATAGTGAGGAAGACACCCATCGCCAACGCTACTGTCAGATGATTGCCCAAATCCACCAAGCAAAGCGTAGTATCGTTATTCTCAGGGAAAACCACGAGCGAGGTTTCGGTAAACGCCAACGGATCGATGTTTGGTGGGGTGGTTTACAAGCCAACGGTAGTTTAATGTTACTACTTGCCTATCTGTTACGCTCTGATATCAATTGGAATAAGGCAGAAATTTATCTCAAGCTGGTAGTACCTGATGAGACGGCAGCTCAAGCTGCTCGGACAAATCTTGAGAGTCTAGTAAAACGAGTACGCATTAAAGCAGTGTCCCAAGTTTTAGTGGCTCAGGGGCGTCAGTTCCCTCAGATTCTTCATGAAACATCTAAAAATGCAGACATCATCTTTCTTGGTATGAGGACACCAGAAGATGGAGATGATTTCACCCAATACTATAAAAACTTGCAGACTCTCGCTGCTGGTCTTCCTACCACAATCTTTGTGCTTGCTGCCCCTGAATTTGCCTTCGAGGAAGTCCTCACTGAAAGCTAGTATCCTCAAGGGTAGAAGAGTTCTAGGGTAACACTTAACAATCCTTTACTGAAAATCTTAGGAAATTCCGTAGTCATCCTGACTTCTGTTACATCCCTGCATAGAATTTCATTGCTCCTAAAGTAGGAGAGGGGCAAAACCTTGTGCGTTTTGTTAAACAGGCAGCTTCTTTTGCACTACTTTAGGTTGCTAATGTTCCCGAAAACAAATTTGTGATGGAAGCTATTCAACCGATCATTGAAAACGCTGGCAGCATGATTGTGGGTGCTGGTCTCAAAATTATCAGCGCCATCATCCTCTGGATTGTGGGGAAGCGACTCATCAATTTTGCGATGAGTCTAATTGTTGCCAACCTCAAGCGCACTACCTTTGATCCAACCTTACTGGTGTACGTGAAGTCCACCGTTAGTGTTTTGCTCAACATCGTCTTAGTTGTAGCAATACTTGGTTTCTTTGGTATTGAAACCACCTCCTTTGCTGCACTATTAGCAGCTGCTGGGGTTGCTATTGGAGCGGCATGGAGTGGTTTGCTAGCTCACTTTGCAGCTGGCATTTTTCTGGTGCTGTTCCGGCCATTTAGTGTTGGTGACTTTGTTACAGCTGGTGGCGTCACAGGAACGGTTCAAGAAATTGGTTTATTTGTAACTACGATCGATACTCTGGATAATGTTCGCACTATCGTTGCTAATAACACCATTTTCTCAGATACTATTCAGAACTTTTCTGCTAATCCTTACCGACGGGTTGAACTTGTAGCACAACTCAATCATGGCGTCGATCCTCAAGATGCGATCGCACGTCTGCGAGAAAGTCTGGCTCAAATCCCGAATGTCATAAGAGAGCCTGCACCTGAAGTTGAAATCCTCGAATTTAACCTTGCTGGACCAGTACTAGCAGTACGTCCCTATTGCAACAATGACCACTATTGGCAAGTTTACTTTGATACCAATCGCACCATTAGGGAAACTTTTGGAGCAGCGAATTATGCTGTACCCTCTGAGCACTTCACTATTCACCAATCTGTTAACTAACACTAACGGAGTTCGATATCCAGGAGCGCACTAAACTATTTACCGGTTCTGGCACCTCATCATGGGGACAATATCCAGCTTGGAGGTAGTGTTCCGTCAGCTGACTGGAACAAGAGAAAACTTGCCCACGGTTGCAACAAAATTGCTTTAGTAAGTTCACCGAGGAATTTTTTTAGGGGATTCTTGGATGTTGGTGACTGGGTATCACTAAAAGGACCAGCACTATTAAGTAATACTAGACCAACAGCTGTAGGTTAGGTTAAGCCTTGCCAAACCTTTGACGAAAATCTCAACGGAACTACCAAAAGCGAAACCCAACAGTAGAGAATTAGTTTTGGGTTTCGCTTCGCTCCACCCAACTTACAAGAGAAAGCGATCGCGCAAGTAGGTAAGGTTCGTCAAGCAGGAGGGGAGGTTGTCCGAACAAGTGGAAGAAGTAGGCATCATGCAACTTTAGTGGGCTTAACACCTCAACAAATCAGCAATCTCTTAAACCCGATATTCCCAAATCCAGTAAGAAAGCAATAACCATTCCTTATGAAAACACTTAAAGTCTTTGCAGATTTCCACAATGCAGATGCTCAGGGTAGGTTGCGTCTGAATTGTCTTGGCACAATTGAGGATTTAGCACGCCAAGGCATCGAACTAAAGGATGGGCAATTGCTTACATTCTATAGTGAAGAGCTTGAGGTAGAAGGCATCGTACAATATTCCTTTGAGGAAAGTATTTGGGTTGCTGTAATTGATTGGAATGCTCTGAGGGAGTCTGAATTTATGGAGCAAGATTTGTTAGTATCTGAACCATTACATGTTGGTGTTGAAAGGTGATTTGGCAATGGATTATCACAACATTATCACTATTGAGGCTGGAAAACGCAGCGGTAAACCTTGTATTCGAGGCATGCGAATTACCGTTTCTGATATCTTAGAGTATCTAGCAGGTGGTATGACGGAAAAAGAAATTTTGTCAGATTTTTCTGAACTGACTTCCGAAGACATTAAAGCTTGTCTTGCCTTTGCTGCTGAGCGAGAGAAGAAATTATTTGTTGCATCCTTGTGAAACTGCTTCTAGATGAGAACCTTTCAGACAGGGTTATTCCCAGAGTTATTGATTTGTATCCTAATTCAGAGCACGTTAAAACTCTGTCGCTAACCAGCACAGACGATGCATTGATTTGGGAATATGCAAAAGCCAATGGTTTTGTGATTGTTTCTAAAGACTCTGACTTTTATCAGCGTAGCTTGCTTTACACTCATCCAACCAAATTTATCTACCTTCGCATTGGTAACAGTTCAACATCAAAAGTTGTTCAAATCTTGAGAGACAATTTTGATGTCATGATTCAATTTGCTGCTAGTACAACAGAAAGTATTTTGGTGCTAAGCTTAGACGCATTCACCTTGCATGTTTCGGACAGGCAAGATGCCTGTTCCACAAGAAGCTGATGATTGAATTTGGTGCAAATTAGATGCGTTGCGAGCTTATCTTGTGTGACCTAGCCTATCATTACATTAAGGCAGTAGGTTGGGTTAAGCCCGTTGCCAAACCTTTGATGAAAATCTCAAGGAAACTACCAAAAGCGCAACCCAACGCCAATTCTCTACTGTTGGGTTTCGCGAAAGGGCTCCACCCAACCTACAAGATCTGCACTAACTATTTCAATTACAATAAACATAAAGACACTCTGTAGCTTTAAATTTGCCCATCCGTCCATGCCAGCGAAGGATATTTTTCACGATATTGTACGATTAGCTCTAGAAAAAGATGGGTGGCTTATCACAGATGACCCTTTATACATTAAAGTTGGTGGAACTGAGATGTATATAGACTTGACAGCAGAAAAACTAATAGCTGCTCAGAAAGCTGATCACAAGATAGCTGTAGAAATTAAAAGCTTTTTAAGAGAATCGGAAATGACTGAGTTTCACTTAGCCCTTGGTCAATTCCTCAACTATCGGTTAGCTCTAAAGCAAAGATTACCGGAGCTAATTTTATATCTCGCTATCCCTACAGATACTTATGATACTTTGTTTCAACGCCAATTTATTCAGGATGCAGTAGAAGAATATAGGCTTAAATTGCTCGTGTTTGCTCCTAATCAACAGGAGATTGTTTTATGGAAAAATTAAATTATCCAGAACTAGTGCAAAAAATTATCAAGGTACACGTTACCAACCTTAAAGATGATGAAACTGAGGTACAGTTAGTTCTTGATAGAGAACGCAATCATTATTTACTAATGTTCGTAGGCTGGCACAACCAACGACGAGAATATGGGAGCCTAATTCACATTGATATCAAAGATGACAAAATTTGGATTCAGAGTGATGGAACAGAAGTGGGTGTAGCTAATGAATTGGTTGAGGCTGGAGTTCCACAGCAGGATATAGTGTTAGGGTTTAAATCTCCCTTCAAGCGACAATTTACTGAATATGCTGTTTGTTAACGGTTAAGTTTCATCTATTCTATATGAATTGCTTGGAGGTTGATGATGTTTCAGGATGAGATTGTCGAAGAAATCCACAAAATTCGTGAAGAATACTCTCGTTCATTCAATTATGATTTGAAAGCCATGTTTGCTGATTTGCAAAAGCAGCAAGCGGAAAGCGGCAGAGAAGTTGTAAACTTCTCTCAATATACAAGGTTGGGTGAAGCGTTGCCAAACCTTTGACGAAAATCTCAAGGAAACTACCAAAAGCGAAACCCAACGCCAATTCCTGCGCACTAAGCCATTATTATGCATACAATATATGTATGACTTTTGAGTATGATCCACACAAAGCACAAACCAATTGGCAAAAGCATGGTGTTTCTTTTGCTGAAGCTGAACTTGTGTTTTTTGATCCCCTTGCTATTCATGATATAGATCCCGATTCAATCGCTGAAGAGCGTTTCATTGCAGTGGGAATAGGTAACTCAGGATTCCTATTGGTTGTTGTTTACACGATGCGTGATGATGTGGTTCGGTTAATTTCTGCTCGTCGCGCAACTCGACAGGAGATTAAAGCTTATGAAGAAGGAATATGATTTTTCCAAAGGAAAGCGTGGTGCAGTAATTCCATCAAAGGATAAAACACGCATCACTATTTATTTAGACGATGATATTTTAGCGAATTTTCGAGAACGTGCTGAATCCGCAGGACTTGGTTATCAGACATTAATTAATAAGGCTTTGAGAGCTTATCTCAAAACTCCATCTGAGCAACCTTTAACCGCAGATGAGCTTCGTCGTATTCTACGTGAAGAATTGGCTAATACTTCAGGACAAAAACAAGTTTTTTGATTACCAAATTATGGATTATCACAACATTATCACTATTGAGCCTGGAAAACGCAGCGGTAAACCTTGTATTCGAGGTATGCGAATTACCATTTCTGATATCTTAGAGTATCTAGCAGGTGGTATGACAGAAGAAGAAATTTTGGCAGATTTTTCTGAACTGACTGCTGAAGATATTAGAGCCTGTCTTGCCTTTGCTGCTGATCGAGAGAAGAAATTATTTGTTGCATCTTTGTGAAACTGCTTCTAGATGAGAACCTTTCGGACAGAGTTATTCCCAGAGTTATTGATTTGTATCCTAATTCAGAGCACGTTAAAACTCTGTCCCTAATAAGCACAGACGATGCATTGATTTGGGAATATGCAAAAGCCAATGGTTTTGTGATTGTTTCTAAAGATTCTGACTTTTATCAGCGTAGCTTGCTTTACAGTCATCCACCCAAATTTATCTATCTTCGCATTGGTAAGCTGTCCCACATCAAAAGTTGTTCAAATCTTGAGAGACAATTTTGATGTCATGATTCAATTTGCCGTTAGTACAACAGAAAGTATTTTGGTGCTGTCTTGTGTGACCTAACCTATCCTTACATTAAGGCAGTAGGTTGGGTTAAGCGTTGCCAAACCTTTGACGAAAATCTCAAGGGAACTACCAAAAGCGCAACGCAACGCCAATTCTCTACTGTTGGGTTTCACTTCTCCTACTACAGACGCTACAAGCTGAGGTTTTATCACAAGACTAGAGACTTACAAGTTAATTCCAATTTATACTAGGTGTAGTTGCTTTTTAGATATTTTGATGCCTATCTACGTTTTGTATCCTAATTTATCTCAACTGTCGAAATGAGCTCATCAGTAGTTTAGTTTGTTCCATCTATGTTCTATAGCCCAGGATAGAAGTTGAACCCGATGACGGATGAAGCAGATGTTTTGATAGTCACTGTAACTAAAGTAGAAAGCCGTGCTGTCATCAAGGCTTTCGAGCAAGAAGCTAATCATCAGGTTACACAAAAATCGATCGCTGATCGCGTCTATTTTAATTTGGGGACAGTCAACGGGGCGCGGGTTTTTCTGACACAATCGGAGATGGGCAGTAGTGGGTTGAATGCATCTTCACAAACTGTTGGTAAAGGCATTGAAGCTTTATCACCCCTGGCGGTAATTATGGTAGGTATTGCCTTTGGTGTTAATGAGGACAAGCAAGCGATCGGTGATATTCTGGTAACGCAACAATTGTGTCCCTACGAGTTACAGCGGATGAGTACGCAGGATGGCCAATCGCAGATTATCTTGCGAGGAGACAAACCCCATGCCTCACCCTGGTTACTTAATCTCTTCAAGAGCTTTGATTTACGACAATGGGATGGTGCTGAAGTAAGCTTTGGTGTAGTTTTGACAGGCGAAAAGTTGGTGGATAATGTAGACTTTCGTGACCAACTGCGCAGTTTTGAGCTAGAAGCAATCGGCGGTGAGATGGAAGGAGCCGGTTTGTATGTTGCCTGTCAGGATAAAAAAGTAGACTGGATTCTGGTTAAGAGTATTTGCGATTGGGCTGATGGCAATAAGGCACAGGATAAAAAGAGGCGTCAGCAAACCGCTGCCCAGAATGCTGCTGGTTTCGTGCTAAAGGCGCTAAAGTTTACCCAGATTGATTGGCAGAAGAAACGAGGTAAGGGTAGGCAGGTTGCCCAGAATCAGGAATTTTCTAAGGGAACTGTGAATCAGGAAGTAGTGGCTCCAGCATTAGCAATAGCGCGGCAGTCATTAACTATATTGGAAAAACAGGCTGCTGGTTTTGGGATACTCAGTATTCCTGCTCACCTAAAGATTGAGCTGGAGGCAAAGCGGCGGGAGGTAGCAGAATTGGAGGCAAGATTAAGGGATGGGGAATCCAATGGATGATTGCGCTACTTTGGAAGAAACACTCGATATTGCCAAAGACGTGCTTGCAGTCTTAGAGAAAAAAGCAGCAGGTTACACTGTCCTTTCAATTCCCGCACATTTACAAGTAGAACTAGATAAGAAACGCCAGGAAGTTGCCAGTCTAGAGACACGATTAGCAGAGGCGCAAGCGAAGAAAGAAGCTCAGAATGGGAACAACCGTCAATCTCGAATGCGATCGCCTGTTCCAGATGAGTACTATATTGAGAGGGATGAGGCGAAAAGACTCTTACAACGTTTTGCTACTGCCCTGAAGGAACCTCACAAACAACCCTTACTCTTCAATATTTACGGCATCGGTGGAGTAGGCAAAACCACGTTACTGGGTAGATTGCAGCAGGCTCACGCCGGTAAAGTGGATTTTCTCAAGGTTTGTTTTGCCAAAACTCCTGATATCAACACACCTTTAAAATTGATGCGCAATTTGCATCGACAGGCTCAGGAGCTAATGGGTGTGGCAAGTCTCTCCGATGCCTTTAACCAACAGGAGCAGGAGTTTGAAGCGGCTCTTTACCAGTTAAGTCAGACATCGGTAGATGGTAAGGAGATTAGTAGTGAAGAAGCCAGAAAGATTACCAACTGGTTTCAACGATTTATCTGGCTGAGTCCCACTGATTTTACCACTACCGACCGCCAGCGGAAATCCTGGGATGTCTCAGGATCGGGATTTGCTGCCTTAGCCGCGATCGCAGATGATACAGAAGGTCTGCAAGAATGGATACAACAGCGAGTTCGACACCATCCTGCTACTAAAGACAAGCCTGAACTACAGGCGTTGATGTTGGAACCTGTGGCTCGACTGACGCAGGCGTTTGCTGAGAGTCTGATGCAATTTGCCCAGAGCCGAGCAAAACCGTTGGTGCTGATTTTGGATACCTATGAACGAGCCCAATCTTATCTCAATCAATGGCTCTGGCAGTATTTAGTCGAAGATACACCCTTAGCTTCGGCATCGGTAAGGCTGGTGGTAGTAGGGAGGCGAAAGCTACAAGCTGATGAAAGATGGCGCAAACTCAACCAGGATAGGCAGTTACTCTATGAGATAGAGCTGATTAGGTTTATCAAGAAACAAACCCAAAATTACCTCAAGCAAATTGGTATTAAAAAAGGTGGTACCCTGGAAAAAATCCACAAAGTCACTCAGGGATTACCCTATTATCTCAATTGGGTGCGGGAGCAACAAGAGCAAGGTAAGGAACTTGACTTTTCCCAAGGGAATCAAGCGATCGCAAAATTACTGTTACAGGGGATAGATGTAAAGCAGCGGAAGATATTGCAGGTGGTGGCTTGTTGCCGCTGGTTTGATCTAGAAATGCTGCAATATTTACTGGGTAAGGATGGCTTGGGTTTACAAGAGGATGAGCAGGTAGAGGTTTACTTTGAATGGCTACAAAACTCAGCTTTCGTTGAGTCGAGCCAAAGAAAATACCGCTTAGATGACGTGGCGCGGGATGTCTTTCGGCAGTCCTATTATCAAGACTACCGCAACCAGTTTCGTAAAACCCATGCCTTACTCGCCGATTACTTTAAACAACAAGCGGATGACCTTTTTGCTCCCCAAAGTACTTTACCCGATCCCTATAAAGATGAGGAGTGGCGAGAGCTTATTGTCGAGTTTCTCTATTACAGTCTGTTTGGTAAGGGCAGGGAAGGATTACAACAATACATTGAACAGGTTTTTGTTGCAGCTTTTCTGCGAGAGCCAGTTGTGTTTACGGCTCCCTTAGCCTTCATTAGCGCAGAGATTAGCAAAGAGAACCGGGAGCTGCTGCCTAAAGCAACAAGTAAATTTTTGGAAGATGCGGGAATAGTTCTCAGTTTGGGCTGGTTTTTTCTAGATGAATCTCCTAAAAACTACAAAATTAAGTTTGAACGTGAAAATACTCCTTCAGAAGCAGTTGAAGCCTTCTCAAAACCAATTGAAGCATCTATCCAATCTCTATTGGGATATGTGGGTAATTTGGAAGATGGCTTGGGCAAGTCTGTAGGACTGATGTATAAGGCTTTACGTTGCCATAGCAAGAGGGAAATGACTGATTCCCTCTTGCAAGCAAAAAGGCAGGCTGAACAAGTATCAGCTCACTGTCGCCCACAACTGGCGCATAGTCTTTTTTTTAATCTTGGTAAATTGCTGATAAGTGCCAAACGTTATGAAGATTCACTGGATTGCTCTCAACAAGCGATTGAACTCCATTCTCAATCTGTTGATGCTTGGGAAATTCGAGGTGCTGCACTCGCTTATCTAAAGCGAAATAAGGAAGCCCTTGAAAGTTGTCAACAAGCGATTGACCTTAATCATCAATCTATTGCTGCTTGGTTAATTCGAGGAATTGTACTTGATAGCGTAGAGCGATATCAGGAAGCACTGGAAAGTTTTCAGACAGCAATCAACCTCGAACCTAAATTTGCTATTGCTTGGCAAGAGCAAGGGAATGCACTCTGTAATCTAGAGAGATATGAGGAAGCCATTGAAAGTTTTCAACGAGCGATTGACCTCGATCCTCAATCTGCTTATGCTTGGGAAGAGTTAGGGAAGATACTCCGTAATCTACAGCAATATGAGGAAGCCCTTGCCGCCTGTGAGCAAGCTTTGAAAATTGATCCTCAAAAAATAGAGTCCCTAAATTCTCAAGCACTAACATTGAGTTTCCTCAAAGATTTTGAGCAAGCGATTACAGTCATTGAGCAGGCAATCAATCTGGAACCTCAAGATGTAGTATACAAAGCTAATCGTGGCATCATTTTAGCCAGAGCAGGTAGATACACCGAAGCCCTTGCTGATTGTGAACAAGCGATTAAGCAAGATCCTCAACATGAAAGTGGTTACTACGGTACAGCCTGTTGCTACGCCCTACAAGGAAAAATTGAACCAGCGATCAATAACCTGAAAAAAGCGATCGATATCAAACCTCGCTTAAGTCGAAGGGAAGCAAAGTCCAACCCAGATTTTGACAGTATTCGAGATGAGCCAACATTTCGAGCCTTGATGAATTAAGAATTGGGAATTGGAGATTGGTTGGATTAACCTGGCGATGGCGTTGGGGTGTATGGTTTGATATGTGGGATAAAATAGCGATATTATTCAGCAAGCTCTATTGACACTCATCAATTTCCACTTTGAGCCAGCTCTTCAAAATACTCAACCCGCTCCTCTTCTGAAAGACTACGTATCCTCTTGAGATAATTAGCGTATTCCTCTACACTCAAAGAATTCTGCATTTGCTGATGTTCCTGCCAATAGGCTTGACGTGCTGCCCAGGAAAGCGATCGCGTTAAACTATATTCCTCTTCTCCTACCATTTGGGCATATATTTGCTCTTGGGAATTCTGATTCTGTGTATTCCCCAGTGTCTGAATTGCTTCGGATTGCTCTTCTTCGTATAACCAACGCCTACATTCATGCCAGCGATTATTTAAATCTGGCTCGATAGTATCTTCTTCCTCTAGTCTCTGAAGTTTTAGGGTATTGCAGGTAGGATAACTAAGGGCAATGCCTTGCTCAACTTCTGGGGAAATTTGCCCTGAGGGAACAGGAGTTGCTACTGTGTTATTAATCGAAGCATTAACAGGATTAATAGGATTAACAGGATTAATCGGATCTACAGGATCCATAGGATCAACTGGATTAATAGGATTAATCGGATCTACAGGATCCATAGGATCCACAGGGTCAATAGGATCAATCGGATCAACTGGATCCATAGGAGGAGTAATTACACCATTGCTTAAGTTAGGACGAGTGCTGAAATTTCCAATTGGTCCTAGCTCAGCAGTAAGTGAGTTGGTTGGGGTAAAAGGAGCGGGAGTCTTATCAAAGCGCTGGGTGTAGATACCATTACTGTCGCCATCTTGATTAAAGCTCTCCCAAGCAACAATAAAACCACTGTTGGCTAGGGGAGCGATCGCAGGATTGTCTTGATCGCCGATAATAAAAGTATTAACCATAAACTCGTTGCCTTGGGCATTGCCAGTGGAGGGAGCATTGTTATTGGCTACGGGATTCCCCTGGCTATCGAAGCGTTGAGCATAAACGCTATTAAGAGTACTGCCGTCTTGTCGCCAACTCTCCCAGGTAACGATAAAACCACCATCGGCTAAACCAGTAACAGCACTAGTATCTTGAGGTTCATCGGTATAAGTGTTGACTTGGAATTCATCAGTAATAGCATTGCCATTAATATCGAAGCGTCTACCAATAACCGCATTACGACTACCATCTTGTTCATCACTATCCCAGGTAACCACAAAACTACCATCAGTTAAAGCTGCGATCGCAGGAGCTTGTTGTTGATCGTTAGTGGTAGTATTAATCGTTAACTCGTCGGTTTGAGCAACTCCATTGGCATCAAAAATCCTACCGTAGATGCCTTCCCTATCACCATCTTGAGCAAAGCTTTGCCAAGCGACGACAAAGTTACCGTTAGCTAAAGCTGTAATTGCTGGTACATCTTGACGCCTGTCTGTAGTGGTATTAATGGGAAACTCCCCTGTCTGAGCTACACCATCAGCAGCGAAAATTCGACCAAAAACTCCTATATTATCGCCATCTTGTCTCCGACTACCCCAAGTTACGACAAAGTTACCATTAGCTAGGGCTGTTATTGCTGATTTTTCTTGTCGATCGTTAGTAGTCGTATTAATTAGAAATTCGTTAGTTTGGGCAATACCATTACCATCAAAAATCCTACCATAGACTCCATTGTCGTCTCCGTCTTGCCCTTCACTTTCCCATGTCACGACAAAGTTACCATTCGGTAAGGCTGCTACTGCTGAAGTTTCCTGCTCATTAGCTGTAGTGGTATTTATCGGAAACTCGTCACTCCAGGTATCTGTATCAGGATTGTAAATGCGAGCATATATTCCCTCAGCATCCCCATCCTGTTCATCACTCTCCCAAGTTACCACCAACTTACCATCAGCTAAAGTTGCGATCGCAGGCTCTGTTTGAGCATCTGTGGTAAATTCATTAACTAGGAACTCACCATCGACGGGGTTGTAGCTGTGAATGCCAGTTTCGTTAAGTATTACACTGCCGTTAACTCCATCAGGATGACGAGCATTGGCATGTACATTTTGCATCCCATTGGCTACTTGTGAAACCCTCAAGTCATAAGCAGTTAGGGTAATCCTACCCCCATCACCGCCACTAATGCCACCGTCTGCTGATACTTCGGCTAAACGCTCTACTTCTAACTTATTGCCAGCAGTAAGATTAATGATACCGCCATTGCTGTTATCGGTACTCTCAACATTGATAATGCCGTTATCTTCAATGGTGAGATTATTCGTAGCGTTGAGTACTACCAATCCGGGAATACCATCAGCACTTTGAGTATTAATGCTGCCACTGTGGGTAATATTATCAGCAAATAAGCCAGCTGCACCCTTTTGAGATGCGATCGCACCTAGGGTTTGTAGGTTATTAGTGCCATCTGTCGTCACATTAAAAACCATATTACCCAATGCTGATTCTACCACTTGCACCTGGGTTCCTGCTGCTAAAACCGTTTGTCCTGTAGGGGTGGTAATATTACTACCAGCTTGTTGTTCTATACTTTGAGCTATCAGCCAAATTTGACCACCATCAGCTGTAGTTAACTGAGCACCAGTTTGTAGAGTCACAGGTGCACCTGTACCTGCTTGGGAGAAGAGGTAGTTACCATTAAGGAAATCTTGATCAGAAAGATTCAGGGTGGATGCGATTAACCCTTGGACATCGATGATTGCACCAGTACCAAAGAGAATACCATTGGGGTTAATGAGAAACACTCGCCCATTAGATTGTAGTGTACCCAGAATTTGAGAAGGGTCTGAGCCAATCACCCGGTTTAGAATAGCACTTTCTGGTGATTGTTGTAAGAAGTGGGTAACTTCACCGGGATTGATGGAAAATCCCTGCCAGTTAATGATGCTTCCTGGTGTATTGGTAATCTCCAGGGTAGTAGGGTTGGGATTAGAGATGGTTACCGTACCATTAATTACGGTGGGGTTAATCGGATTAGCAGTTGCAGGGAGGCTGATACTGACTAGGGTTAGGGGAAGTAGACTCAGTAGAAGCTTGAATTGTCGCATCATAGACCCTAATATCAAACTTTTTTCTATAATGAATAACCGTTCAACGCTCATGGAGAATGGACTCCAAAATTTCTGGCGTTAAACCCCTCGCTCTAGCTCTGTCACTGATTTCATCCATCAATTCTTGAAGCAAAGCAACATCTACATCTGCCTGCTTCTGAAGAAAAATAGTAACCACAGCTTTCATTTTAATTTCCTTTGCGGATGTGATTGCGTTGGTGGGGTACTCCAAGATACCCGACTTCTTCAAGAAGTCGGGTATCTGAACACCTAAGCGAATAATTCAATAACCCGACGAACAGTAAGACGCAAATTATGGATGCAGGGTTGTCCATGCATACAAGCAGGATTACTCGTGATACGGTCTAGTTTAATCTAAAAATCTCCGCTATTTTATTTATGTGTATTATTCGTAATGATAACGACAAGTGAGAAAATCAATTTGAGTATTTCTTACTCGATAAACAAGCCGATGTTCTAAATCAATTCGTCGTGACCAAATACCTGCATCCATATACTTTAATGGTTCTGGTTTTCCTATCCCATTGAAGGGAGCTTGCATAACAGCACTCACCAAATCCAAGATTTTCGATCCTTTCTTAAAATCCTGCTTGAACCACCAAGCTAAATCTTCTTTAAACCTAGAACTAAAACCAGGAATACAATTAACTACAGCTGGTTTAATTTCATCAGTCTGAGCTTTCTTTTTCTTCTTCTTGCTCAATTCCTAACTCCTGTTTTAGCTCTTCAATCGATTGAGGTTGAATCTTTCCCGTTTTCGACTCTTCTATTGCATCATATAACCGACGTACATTTGCAGGAGAGCGCAAAAGATAAACTGTTTCAACCAAACTGACCAAATCTGACTCGGCAATCAAAGCAACATTTTCTCCATCACTACGGTTGATGATATACACCTGATTATTTTCTACTACCAGATCTAATAACTGAAAAAAATCATTTCTTGCATTGTTTGGGGATGTGATTTTGTAAGAAAACATTAGTTTATTTACATACTTGTGTACACTGATTATAGCGTTTCTCACCTTTGTGATGGTACTGTACTTTCGTTCTTGTTTTTTGGGAATGGGGAATTGGGAATAGGCTTTAAGCTCATCCCACGTAATGCAAGTCGTGGGATGCAAGCGTCATTAGTCATTTATCAAAGTGTACAAAGGACAAAAGACCAATGACTAATGACTAATTAACCTTCTCATTCTCACTTTTAGCACGCCATTTTTTAAGGCGTAGACTAACCCAGATCATTTGTTTGAGAGGTTCAGGGACTTCTGGGTGTAGTCCCTCTGATATTTCTTCAAAGGTTTTGATGGAGCCAGGGTAAACGAATACTAGCCATCCTTGATTGACAAGGTAGGCGATTAAAGCTGACTCTTCCAGCAGGTATGTTATCCCTAGATGATGTCTAAAATCATCCACTTGCTCTGGTTGTGACTCTTCGCTGCGGTTGAGATATTTTTGCGCAAAGGCATTTACCAGACTTTGAAAGGATTCATTGTTTTTATAAAGACTCTGAAGCTCCTGATAATATCTATCAAACTCCGAGAGTTTGGCAAGTGCTGAAGTCTTCTTAAACTTGAAGCTACAGCTTTGGGAGTATTGCTCGAATAGGGAATAGTTTTCCTGCATAAACTCTTCTCCAGAGCGAATTGCTTCTAACCAAGCTTCCTCCTCTCTCACCCCATGTCTAACTTGAATTGTTAGTCGGTAAACACTATCACCAACAAAGACAAGGCAGTTATCAAAGTTTTCGCTAATCCATTTGATACAAGCTTCAATGCGCTCACGAAACACAAAATTTTTACTACCAAGGTTGATGCCGAAAATACAGCTTTGATACTCAGATCAGTGAGCTACGTAAACGAGTGGGAAAGACTTGAGCTGCAGTCAGGAGAGAAGAATAAAGAAGTTTTTTTTCTAAAAAAACGACAATGTTGGTTTACAACTTATCCCGGTATACATCCTAGTTTGATCGATTAATAATTACTCTAGGGTTGGTAATTGTATCCCTGAGGTACATCTCCAATTCCCAATTCCCCATTCCCAATTCCCCATTCCCAAAAACGAAAGTACCTCATCTAAATGAGAAACGCTATATATACTTATTTTGCCGTACTGCTTCTAATAGTAGACGCTGTTCAGCACGCGCGATCGCATGATAAGTTGGTTCCACATCATGCACATCGACAGAAATTGAGGTGATACCCCACTCTACTAAGGAATCAATAATTTCAGGATACTGAGCTGGAGCTTGACCGCAAATTGAACAGGGAATACCTGCAGTTCTTGCTGCTACAATTAACTGCTGGATGGCTCGCAGCACAGCAGGATGACGAGCATTTAAACTAGTATTGGAAAGTACTTGCTCTCGGTCAGCTGCTAACAGCAATTGAGTTAAATCGTTTGTGCCAATGGAAATACCTTGAGCTCCAGCTTTGACATAATCTGGCAGTAGAAACAATATAGAAGGTACCTCTGCCATGATCCACAGTTGAAAGTGAGGATTATCGGTTAATCCAGCTTGTTCTACATAGCGGCGGCAAAAGGTAAATTCCTCTACTGCACGCACAAAAGGTAACATTAGCTGGATGTTGGTGTAACCGTAGGAGTAAACCTGAGCTAAAGCAGCCAGTTCCACCTCAAAGCTGGTAGGATCCTTGAGATAGCGACGAGTGCCTCGCAAACCTAGTATCGGATTAACTTCCGTTTGGGTTGTGGCAGCTTCATTCGCCAAAAATTGAAATTCAGGCAGTCGCCAATCTGATGAGCGATAAAGTATAGGTTTCGGTGCAAAAGTTGCAGCAAATTGAACAATCTGCTCGACAAGGCGCTCTACTAACTCCTGTTTGTATCCTTGTTGTACCCACTCTTGAGGATGTTTGTTTTCCAGCACATCCAGCATCATCAATTCTGAGCGCAATAACCCTACTCCATCTACAGGTAACTCAGCTATTTGTTCTAAAGATTGCAGTTGAGAGAGATTAACTAAAAGTTTTGTTGCGATGGGGAATGGGGAATGGGGAATAGGGAATGGGGAATTGGGAGTTTTTGCTGCACTCGGTTGCTGTCTTTCTTCCTTTCTCCTCAACTTACGAACTTCTCCGTGATCTCCATCTAGCAAGATCAACTCCCCATTGTCAATCAGTTGGGTAATACCGGTAGCATGAACAACAGCAGGAATCCCTAATTCCCTGGCAATAATTGCCCCATGGCTAGTTATTCCTCCCCTTTCAGTAACAATACCAGCAGCTTGTTTGAGCAAAGGTATCCAATCAGGAGTAACCATCTGAGCAACTACAATTCTTCCTGGAATTACTAGCTCTGGGTTTTGCTGCCCACCAAAGATTACTTGAGCTGGGGCTGTGACTTGTCCCCCTGCTGCCGCCATTCCTCTTACTAACTCAGGGACGAAAACTGTTGGCTCAGGTATAAATTGGGTTAGATACAACTGTGGTTTTGAAGTCTCTGAATTTTCATAAATTGTCCACTCTAAACAAAAAGCTGTTTCTACTTCTACTGTCAACTTTTGGGCAATTTCAATCAGCTGTTGGAGGTATTTTTCTTCTAAAACATACTTTTGTTGTTGCTCCTCGCTAAGGAGATATGTTTGTAAGCTACTCTTTGCTAATGGGGATGATAAGTCTTGTTCTTTTTCCAGACGATAAGCATGGGTTTTGTTACCTAGTTTTGAGGCAACCACTTTACCGGTTTCCGGTTCTAACTGATAGTAATCTGGCAATACTTCCCCATAAGTAAGAGCAGTACTTAGCCCCCAAGTAGCTTGAATGTTCCACTCCGTTGGCTCAACCTGGATAATACCAGAAGCGATCGCTTCCCACACCGGTTGCACCAAAACTGCCAGATTAAGATAGTGTAGCTCAATACCTTGACGTTGCCAGTAAAATAGACTGCGGGCACGAAACAGTTCTGCCCAAACTCTCTTCAATGCCCTTGCTAAAGCTTCTGGCTGCTTTGGGCAAATGTGGGACTCCAAAATGCCTTGGGGTAAAAACTTAGGTACTTCTGGAGTAATAAGGGAGTAGTGAGTTATTTGCTCAATCCCTGATTGTATCGACAGGGAAGGGTGTAAAATCATGGCTGGTGCCTGCACCATATCAGCTATCTCCAAGAGCGCTGCTGCCCAGGTTGGAGGCAAAACAGCTTCTGCGATCGCTTGGCGAATTTCTTGGCTAACTTGCTGTAACTGGCGAGGATTATCCACATCCACATGAAAAGAAGAATAAGGCAAGTCAGCTAAAAGGGGTTCTGACTCTCCCAAAGTGTCGATAAATTCCCAAAAAGCCATTGCTGGAATCACAAAACTTGGAACAACTGGGTAGCTACGCTGCCACAGCTGACTGAGGTTAAAGGCTCTCTTACCAACGAAGGGTTGTTCTGAAGGTAGGATTTGTTCTAGGGAGTAGAAGTTTTCCACAATGACATAGGGAATGGGGAATGGGGAATGGGGAATGGGGAATTGGGTAAAAATACTGCGTCAAAAAAATAGATTAGAAACTAGTGCAGCGCGGCGGAAATAACCCAAAGTGTGAAAAAAGGTCAAAAAGGTTACCGTACAAGCTTTCTTCCCTTCTGCCTCCTGCCTCCTGCCTCCTGCCTTCTGCCTTCTGCCTTCTTGCACTAGTCAGTTTTACTAAACTCCAGTTTAAAAATTTAAAATTATCTTAACTAAAAAAGTTATGGGCAAAGAACTTCAAAAGCTAAAAAACACGCTCTTGTCTCTGTTTCTGAAGTCTAACTGTCCCCTATGTGCTCGCCCTGCTGATGTCGAGTTGTGTCAATACTGCCAGCGGCAGCTAAAACGTTCTCAACTTAATCAACCTAGTTATTTGTGGCAAGGAAACTTACCAGTATTTGTCTGGGGTGATTACGGTGGAGTCCTCAAACAAGCCATTGCTGCCTTAAAATATGAGAACCAACCTCAGTTAGCACGTCCGATGGGTCATTGGCTAGGTGAAGCATGGTTGAAATCTCCTGCTGCTAAACATACCAAAAAATTAACTGCTGTTCCCATCCCCCTCCACTCCACCAAGCTACAACAACGAGGTTTCAATCAAGCTGAATTAATTGCCCAAAGTTTTTGCGAGTTTACTGGTTACAAACAACAACCGCAAGGATTAGAACGAGTTCGTGCTACTGAAGCTCAATTTAGTTTATCTGGGAAAGAGCGTGCGCAAAATTTGGCAGATGCCTTTGTTGTAGGCAAAAATTTCCGCAAACGTCCCCCAACTTACCCTGTGCTATTAGTTGATGACATCTACACTACAGGTGCTACAGTTAACTCAGCTGCCCAAATCTTACGCCAACAAGGAATATTAGTATATGGAGTAGTTGCGATCGCTACCCCCAAGGGGAGATGAGGAGATGGGGGGGCTGGGGGAGCTGGGGGAGCTGGGGAAGCTGGGGGAGACAAGGGAAATATTTATACTCACCCAATTCTAAATTCTAAATTCTAAATTCTAAATTCTTAATGTTATATTTGGTTGCTACACCTATTGGAAATCTAAGTGACATCAGTTTGCGATCGCTCGATACTTTTCGTCAGGTTGATTTTATTGCTAGTGAAGATACTCGTAAAACTGGAAGATTACTCAAACACTTTGATATCAAAAAACCACAAATCTCATTTCACGAGCATAATGAGCAGCGCAGTGGAGAAAAGATCATCAGTTTGCTGATGCAAGGAAAATCGGTAGCTGTTGTCACCAATGCAGGAACTCCAGGCATTTGTGATCCAGGATTTACCATAGTACGTAGTGCCATTGAAGCAGAAATTGAAGTTACTATGATTCCTGGTGCAAGTGCCTTTGTCTTAGCTTTAGTTTTATCTGGCTTGGCGGTTCATGGATTTACCTTTCGTGGGTTTCCACCGCGTAAACCTGGTCCTCGACTCAAGTTTATCGAAGTAGACAAAGATTCACCCCATACACTCATTTTTTATGAAAGCCCTCATAGAATCAAAGCATTTCTCCAAGATGCTATCCAAGTATTAGGCGATCGTCGAGCTGCCTTAGCCAAAGATTTAACTAAGATGTACGAACAAGTTCAAAGAGGCACCCTCTCAGAACTGTTGAGCCTGTTTGATAAGACTGAGCCAAGAGGAGAGTACACTGTTGTTATTGCCGGTACAAGCGATCGAGTCAAGAGTAGGGTAGATCCTTGAATCGAATCAGTTGAAAAATAAAATTCAGGTTTTCACAAAATTTTCATATTGTTAGGATAATCTAATAATGCTGGTAATCCTACCTACTAGAACTGCTTTGATGATCGCCCTCAGTGCCAAGCTGAGGGTTTTTGCTACGACTGAAATTAAAAAGCCCATCCTTCTTTCCTCCATCTCCCCAGTCTTTAGCGTTGGGACAGCACTTCTAGGTGACAGTTAAAATAGAAAAGATTAATCCTTTTTTCCTTTTGCCTTTTTAGAAGATGCACAACGGCTGATTAATGGAGTGCGGCTCAATTGAATTTAACCTTAAATGTCTCTCCAGTTCTCAAATTAACTGACGAGCAGTTTGAACAACTTGCTGCGGTTAACCAAAACTTACAGATTGAACTAACTGCTAAGGGAGAATTAGTCATTATGCCTCCTACTGGAGGAGAAACCGGAAACCGGAATTTTGAGTTAGATGGACAACTGTGGTGGTGGAATCGTCAACATCGCCTAGGCAAAGCATTTGATTCTTCCACTGGATTTCGACTACCCAATAGTGCAACTCGTTCTCCAGATGTAGCATGGATAACTATAGAGCGCTGGGAAGCCTTAACCCCTACACAACGCCGTAAATTCTTGCCTCTGTGTCCTGATTTTGCGATCGAATTAGTGTCGGCAACTGATGATGTCGAGGATACTCAGAAGAAAATGCAGGAATACATCGAAAATGGGTTACGTCTAGGTTGGTTGATTAATCCGAAAACCCGCACTGTAGAAATTTATCGCCAAAATCAGGCAGTTGAAGTGTTGCAAGCTCCTCAAATTCTCTCAGGAGAAGAAGTCTTACCAGGATTTAGTTTAGATTTACAGCCAATTTGGGGTTAGAGATGGGAGATTATCTGGGAGTATCCTAACCTACGGCAAGATGTGGGTGTAGGGTGTAGGGTGTCTGACTTTTCACAGCATCTTCTAGTGCAGCGCGGCGGAAATAACCCACCAAGAGAGAGAGCGATAGAATCCTTACTCTATAAGCATTCTTAATTGCACACCCCACACCCTTGCATAAGTTTTCCTTTTCCTATCCATCAAAAATGATCGCAACGATGGTGATCACACTCAAAGTAGTTTATGATTAGATTTTAGTAGATGGATAACTCTTTATTCATAGACTTAAATCTATGATATTAATTTGTCACTCCCCCAACTTATTCCCAAATCCAGTTCTCAGAGGACGTGAAAAATAATTAAAAGTCCCCCAGAATTGGGGGATTTAGGGGGCAAATGACTACCTTTTTTCTTAACCGGATTTGGGATTATGCATCATCCCGCTATCGTAGTGTCACATTCTCAACCTTACCCACCAGTCAATTCCGATGTTAGAAGCGTGTGTATTTGCAACTATATTATGTGGATTTTTCGCCATCATCCTCAAAAAGAACCTCATGATGAAGATCATCTCAATGGATGTGATGAGTACCGGGGTGATTGGTTATTACGTTTTGATCGCAGCGCGAGAGGGACCGTTTACTCCTATTGCTTCAAGTACTGAGCCCATTGCTTACGCGGATCCGGTTCCCCAAGCAGTTATCTTGACAGCGATCGTTATTGGTTTTTCAATCCAAGCCTTAATGCTGGTGGGAGTCATGAAGCTATCACGGGATAATCCAACCCTGGAAACCCATGAGATCGAGAACAACAACACACCATGAGTACGATAACACTTACCTGGATTGCCCTGCCCTTTTTTGTAGGGTTTAGCATTTATCTTATCCCCAAGCTCGATCGCTATCTTGCACTGGGTGTAGCCCTGGTTTCCTTTGGCTATGGGTTAGAGCGAGTACTCAACTCATCTCCTCTAACCTTACAGTTATTGGATCATTTTGGTGTCACATTAGTTATTGATCCTTTAAGTGGCTACTTTATCCTCACTAATGCCCTAGTAACAGCAGCAGTTATTCTCTACTGTTGGCGCAGCGATAAAACAACTTTTTTTTATACGCAGACGATCATTTTGCACGGCAGTGTCAATTCTGTATTTATCTGTGCAGATTTTATTAGTGTCTATGTAGCTTTAGAGGTTATCAGTATTGCCGCGTTTCTCTTGATTGCCTATCCCCGCACCGATCGTTCGATTTGGGTTGGCTTGCGCTATCTTTTTGTCAGCAATACAGCAATGCTGTTTTACTTGATTGGCGCAGTGCTGGTTTATCAGGCAAGCCATTCTTTTGCCTTTGACGGATTGCGGGAAGCTCCAACTGAAGCAATTGCCCTAATTTTTCTGGGACTTTTGACTAAGGGAGGCATCTTTGTCTCAGGCTTGTGGTTACCCTTGACTCACTCTGAATCTGAGACACCGGTGTCGGCTTTACTGTCAGGAGTTGTGGTTAAAACTGGTGTTTTTCCCCTGCTGCGTTGTGCCTTGATGGTGCAGGAAATCGATCCCATTGTCCGAGCTTTTGGTGTGGGTACAGCACTTTTGGGTGTCGGCTATGCCGTCTTTGAAAAAGACACTAAGCGTATGCTGGCATTTCACACTGTTTCCCAGTTAGGCTTTGTTCTCGCAGCGCCGGAAGTGGGAGGATTTTATGCGCTAACCCACGGTTTGGTCAAATCAGCTCTGTTTCTGATTGCAGGTAACTTACCCAGCCGCAATCTCAAAGAGCTAAAACACCAGCCGATAGCAACTTCGATTTGGATTGCCCTGGCTATTGCTAGTTTCTCCATCTCCGGTTTTCCCTTATTGTCTGGTTTTGGAGCCAAGGTGTTGACGATGAAAAATCTCGTACCCTGGCAAGTGATTGGCATGAATATTGCAGCTCTAGGAACCGCCATCTCTTTCGCTAAATTTATTTTTCTACCCCGTGGGGGTGAAGGGAATGCCAAGCCAGGTTTTTGGTCTGCAATGACTATATTACTCAGTGGATTAATTATCGCCAATTGTGTCTATTACGATGCCTATACCATCTCCAATATTGTCAAACCTTTAGTAACTATTGGCATCGGCTGGCTTGCCTATTTTGTGATTTTTCAGCGAGTCACCCTCAAACTGCCCCGTGTGATGGAGCAATTCGAGCATCTTATTGGGGTGATGAGTTTGATGTTAACGCTGCTCTTTTGGATGGTGCTGGCATGATTGGATATCTAGACTTAATACTACGATTGGCTATTTGGTTTTTGCTGACTGCCGATATGAGTTCGGCTAATATCATTATCGGCTTTTGCGTTGCCCTGCTATTACCGCGAGCCTACACAGCCCCCCCTGTTTTGAAAGATTGGCTGCGGATACTTTGGGAAATTATTATAGCCATTCCCCAAGCCTACTTTGAAGCTTTTGAGATAATGTTTCGTCCCCACACTCGCGAAGATATTGCGATGGAACGGGTCAAACCACAGCGCACACCTGGACTGATCTTTTTAGATATTTTTCTAATCACTTTTACCCCAAAAACTATTGTCTTGAAATACCACGAAGATGGCTGGTATGAAGTTCATCGAGTACGACGGAGGAGAAAAAGATGAATTGGGTACTGGTTGCCATGATTCTGGTTCTGCTTATCCCCATCTATGAAGCTTGGCAGGATGAAAATATTTGGCAAAAAATGTTAGCTTTTGCCAGCATTGCCACCAAAACATCGATCATGATTCTGGTTGTATCTGTCTTGCGTGATGACTGGATGATTGGGGTGGTTGGGGTACTGATTTTGAGTGTTGGTAATGCCTCATTAATGCTACTAGCTCATGTTCTGAGAAGGGTGAATGAATTATGATTAATGCTGTTGGTTATACCTGTATTGGTATTGGCATTGTCTTTTGGTTTTGGGGAACTTTTCCTCTCATTGGTAATCGCTCCATTTTATTCAAACTGCATAGTCTTTCCGTAGCCGATACTTTGGGTTCGATGAGTATTATTGTCGGGCTACTCCTCAAAATTCCCCGAGAATGGCCACTGCTAATTCTAGCGCTGCTTTCTCTGGCAATCTGGAATACGGTTTTGGGCTATGTGTTGGCATACTGTTCCAGCAGTGGAGGTGACGATGACTGAGGATTTATATATCGTAGCGATTACTGCTCTGCTTCCCTTAACCGCCTGCATGGTAGTTTTGCAGGTCAACCCCTATCATGCTTTAGTGATTCGCGGTATTTTAGGGGCAGTTGCAGCCCTAGTCTATGCTCTGTTTGGGGCAGCAGATGTTGCCTTAACTGAAGCTTTGGTAGGAACCATGTTGTCCATTACTCTCTACGCGGTGGCGGTGCGTTCTTCCTTAACCATGCGTGTTGGTGTACTTGAAAGTGAATTGAACGCAGAACTGCCAGAGCCTAATCACCCTTCTGAGCAATTACTCTCGGCTTTACGAAAAACCTTGAGCAAATATCATCTGCGTCTTGAACAGATGAGTTATACCAATCCTCAAGCCTTGCAAACTGCTTTGATGGAGAAAGAAATTCATACCACCTTATCTGAGCAGTGGATTGCTTGGGAATCGCTCCCATCGCCCTCTACTGATGACCAATCACCATACCATATTCAAACCCGCATCCAAAGATTATACGAGATCATGCAGGCAGAACTGCCACCAACCCTGGCAAGCCTAACCTATGTTAACTCAGAGAAACTCAACCATCCTCAGGTCAATCACTCGATACCCAAACTAGTGGAGAATCAGCCGTGAAGTGGATCTACATTGTCGCAGGAGTAGCACTATACATTAAGATGCTCGTCTTCCCTAATTTAGCGATCGACTCTACTGAGCTTGCGATCGTTGAATCAGTTGTGCAAGATAGCGGAGTACCTAATGCCGTTTCGGGCATCATTTTCAGGAATCGACTCTACGACACAATCTTCGAGGTTGTAGTTTTCACGATCGCGATTATGGGAGTACGGTTTCTCTTAGCTAATGAAAAACCATCCTGCACCATCTACCAATTTACCGATCACCCTTCAGTGGTTCTGGCACGATTGGGAGCTATGATTGCTGCATTAGTCAGTATCGAACTAGCAATTCGAGGACACTTAAGTCCAGGGGGAGGTTTTGCTGCTGGTGTAGCCGGTGGAACGGCAATTGGTTTGGTTGCCATTACCTCATCATCAAGATGGATGGAGATGATCTACCAGCATTGGCAGGCAGCAACCTGGGAGAAAGTATCGGTGCTGATTTTTATCGTGCTGGCGGTTCTAAGTCTGTTCGGTGTAGAGTTACCCCACGGTGAGTCAGGTACATTAATCAGCGGTGGCTGGATTCCCCTCCTCAACATTCTAGTTGCGGTTAAGGTTGCGTTGGGTTCGTGGGCTGCTATTTTGGTCTTTATTCGTTATCGAGGATTGTTGTAACCTTTTGAATAGATTTCTGACAAAAGTCCAATACTCTCAATGTCATGCTGAACGTAACGAAGTGAAGTGAAGCATCTGCCGAGCATGCGACTGGTGCAAGATGATACATGAAACTGGTTTTAATACCGAGAAACACTGAGGGCGCACGTCGGTGCGCCCCTACAGTGATCCATTATTTGACAAGAGCATCCGGGGGTAGCTAACCCGGATTTGGTATTAAACCTTAACCTCTTCCAGCATCAACTTGGAGCGTTTGAGTGTTTCTGGCAATGCAATGGGATAATTGCCAGTGAAACAGGCAGCACAGAAACTGCTGGAACTTTCACCAGTAGCATGCATCATCCCTTCCCAACTCAGATAAGCTAAAGAATCTACACCAATCTGTTGGGCAATTTCTGAGACTGACTTGGTAGCAGCAATTAGCTGATCTTGGTTATCAGTATCAAGACCATAGAAACAGGGATGAGTTACTGGGGGTGATGACACTCGCATATGCACCTCAGCAGCACCAGCATTACGTAAGGCTTTAATAATTTTCCGGCTAGTCGTACCTCGGACAATGGAATCGTCTACAAGTACAACTCGTTTACCACCTAAGACATCTTTCAAAGGATTGAGTTTCATCCGGATGCCAGCTTCTCGCATACTTTGGGTAGGTTGGATGAAAGTGCGACCAACATAGCGATTTTTAATTAACCCTTCACCGTAAGGAATCCCAGAAGCTCGGGAGAAGCCAATCGCTGCTGGGACACCAGAGTCAGGCACAGCAATGACTATATCAGCGTCAACTAATGATTCTTTAGCTAGTTGACGTCCCAAACGCAACCGATAACTATACAGAGTTTCATCATGCATCAGGCTATCAGGTCTAGCAAAGTAAATCATCTCGAAAATGCAAAGCTTACGCTCTGGCTTTGGACTCCAGTGAAAGGAAGCAATACCTGCGTCGTTAATCCAGACTAATTCTCCTGGTTCTACGTCCCGCAAGTACTGAGCACCGATAATGTCTAAAGCACAGGTTTCCGAAGCCAAGACGTAGTGGTCAGGATTATCATCTAAAGTACCGATAACTAGAGGTCGAATACCGTGAGGATCACGGACACCCATTAAGCCAGCAGGTGTACCAATCACTAAGCTAAAAGCTCCTGTACAGCGATGAAAGGAACTAATTGCTGCTTCTAACCAGTCTTTACCTCTGTTAACTTCTTCTCCAATTGCCAGAGCAATCAATTCCGAGTCAGTTGTTGTGACAAAGTTACAATTACGCTCAAGCAAATCCTCACGCAGCTCGGGAGTGTTCACTAAGTTGCCGTTGTGAGCCAAAGCTAGGGGTCCAATGCGAGTTCTCACAACCACTGGTTGGGCATTACTAACATGGCTAGAGCCAGTGGTAGAATAACGGTTATGACCAACTCCCATATCTCCTGGCAGCTGGGTTAATGTTTCTTCATTGAAGACTTGGGATACTAAACCCATGTCTTTATTTAAATGCAACTGGTCTCCTTCAAAGGTGGCAATTCCTGCTGATTCTTGACCTCGGTGCTGTATAGCAAATAAACCAAAATATGTCAACTTAGCAACATCCTTCCCTGGCGCGTAGATGCCAAAGACTCCGCAGGCTTCCTCTGGCTTATCTGGTTGTTGTTCATTATGAAATTGAGTTAGATGCTTTTCAGAGGAAAAGGACTGGTGAGGAATCATAACTGATGCTTGCTCCTGATGATGGCAGTAAGTCAGTGAAACTAGTATCAAAGCTGATTAACTTTGAATTACTCAACAAAATTAACAAATTCTTAACATTACTATAATAACTACAGTAACGTAATAATGCTCATTAGGGATAATTAAGAATTTAGAATTTAGAATTTAGAATGAGAACCAAATCCTCCTCCCCCAGGAGTTTCGATTACAAAAACATCCCCAGGTTGCATCTCTACGGTTGCTGTACTGTCTAAATGTTCTTGGGTTCCATTGCCACGTTGTATCCAGTTGCATCCTAGCAATCCAGCTTCCCCACCATTTAAGCCAAAGGGAGGAACTAAGCGATGGCTAGAGAGAATATTAGCTCTCATAGGTTCTAAAAATCGGATACGGCGAATCACTCCATTGCCACCTACATATTTTCCTTTGCCCCCACTATCAGGACGAAGGCTAAAGCTTTCTACTTGTACAGGATAGCGGCTTTCTAAAACTTCTGGATCAGTCAAACGGGAGTTAGTCATATGGGTATGCACAGCATCAGTGCCATCAAAGTTAGCTCCCGCTCCAGAACCGCCACAGATAGTTTCATAATATTGATAACGGTCATTGCCGAAGGTAAAGTTATTCATCGTTCCCTGAGAAGCTGCCATCACACCTAAGGCTCCATATAAGGCATCGACAATGGTTTGAGAAGTCTCGACATTACCCGCTACTACTGCGGCTGGATAGGTGGGGTTGAGCATACAGCCAGAAGGGATAATAATTTTTAGGGGTTTAAGACACCCGGCATTCAGGGGAATACTATCAGTTACCAGAGTCCGGAAAACATATAAGACGGCGGCTTGAGTTACAGCTTTGGGAGCATTGAAATTACTATCTAGTTGCTCAGATGTACCAGTAAAATCAATGGTGGCAGAGCGATTTTGTTTGTCAATGGATACTTTGACTTGAATACGTGCACCGTTATCCATTACATAACTAAACTCTCCATCTCGGAGCACATCGATTGCTCGTCTAACTGATTCTTCGGCATTGTCTTGGACAAATTTCATGTAGGCTTGAACTGTTTCCAATCCATATTGTAATACCATTTTATGCAGTTCTTGTACTCCTATTTCATTGGCAGCAATTTGTGCTTTGAAATCAGCTATATTTTGGTCAGGGTTACGGGCAGGATAGGAATGATTGAGGAGTATGTGACGTAAGGGTATTTCCCGAAAATTTCCTTGTTCAACCAGGAGGAAATTATCGAAGATCATGCCTTCTTCTTCTACTGTAGTACTGTGGGGAGGCATGGATCCAGGGGTAATGCCACCAATATCAGCTTGGTGTCCACGGGAAGCAACAAAAAAGAGGGGAATTGGGAATTGGGAATTGTCATGACTTTCCCAAAATACAGGAGTAATTGCTGTTACATCAGGAAGATGTGTTCCTCCATTATAAGGATTGTTAGAGAAATAGACATTTCCTGGTTGTAGAATGCTACCTTTGTCATTAATTAAACTGCGGACACTTTCACTCATTGAACCTAAATGGACAGGCATGTGGGGAGCATTGGCAACTAATAATCCAGAAGTGTCAAAAATTGCACAGGAAAAATCTAGGCGTTCTTTGATATTTACTGATGCTGCCGTGTTTTGCAGCACAATACCCATTTGTTCGGCAATGAATTGATAGAGGTTTTTGAAGATTTCTAAGCGAACAGGATCTGGTTGAAGTGTAGTGTGCATGTTTAACTCCTAACTAAGTAATATCAGCAATTATGTTGTAATGTTATCTTAAGTAATAAGTAATAACTCATAAGTTTATGTCAATAAAAGTTCGGTTTGCTATATCTGATGATGTGCCACTAATTTTAGCATTTATCCACAAAAAGTCTGAATTTGATCGAAATATTGGTGCATATTATGGTAGACTTAAAGTTACTGAAGAAAAGCTACATAAAACAATTTTTGGAGCAGTTCCTTTTGCCTACGTACTGTTGGCAAAGAACTCAGAACGTGCAGTTGGTTTTGCTTTGTATGGATTCAGATATTCATCGTTTGCAGGTCAACCGAGTATTTGGCTTGATGATTTGTATGTTAATGAAAATATCAGAAGCCAGGGAGCTGGAAGCACATTGATGAGTTATTTGGCTCAAGTTGCAAAGAATCATGACTGTACTCATCTGGCTTGGACTGCTGATGCTCGTAATACTCGTGGACTTAGTTTTTATCATCGGCTAGGTGCAAAGATTACAGAACAGAAAGGTAATCGTTGTTTTTTTACCTGGACACCATAAGAATTAGGGGAGCAGGGGTAGTTTTGAGCTTAAGTTAATAGTTAAGAGGACAATGGAAATAAAGTGTATTGATTCAGATAAGGCTCCACTAGATTTGCTTCTTTTAGCTGATCCTTCAACAGACAACATTGCCTCATATCTCCATGACTCGGTAGTTTTCGTAGTAATTATTGACTCAAAACCAGTTGCTGTATCAGCAGTGGTTGTCAAGGGAAAAGTTGCAGAAATCAAGAACATTGCTGTTGCTACTCAGCATCAACGCCGTGGTATTGGTAAAAAGTTAATTGAACATATTAAGTTGTTTGCACGAAAATCTCAGTTGGACTTAATCAAGGTTGGCACTGGAAACTCTAGCTTGCAACAGTTATCTTTTTATCAAAAATTAGGATTTAGAATTAAAGGTATTATAAGTGACTATTTTTCTAATTATCGACCGGAAATCTACGAAAATGGTATACGATGTCTCGATATGATAGTGCTAGAGTATGACCTTACAAGGTAAATAAGGACAGGCAAGATGCCTATCCCACAAGAGTTTTGTGTTTTGTCATCTATATATATACTTAATTTACCACCCAATATGCTACATTTAGTTGTCGTCTTTACGAAAAATCCAGTTTCTGAGAATACTTAACCTGCTTTTCAACTTCTTACTTATTACTTCTTACTTAAAAAAGCCCTATTTAATGGCTACCACTGCTAAATTCCAAGCGAAACGCTTGATTAAAGGGAGCTTTTTCAAAATCTTATCTAACATCTCCAGATGTTGATACTCTGCTTTGAGTCTTTCCTGTTCAATAATGATTTTCTTCCAATAGCGCTCCTGATTGGGGTCAACCTTTTCAATTAAATAGAAGCGCAAAAATATCCAAAGTGTTGCTAACCAAAAGGTATCGTACATAGTCTGGGAAAATAGGGATTTGATATAATCGACAAGATTAATATCCAGAGGCATTTCATCTTCTGTTCGCACCTCTGTTGCCAGACGTCGATAAACATTAATCACTGGATTGTGTTTCAGAGGGTCCCAAAAACACGCTTTACCACCTAATTTGAGGACTCGGTGCATTTCTTGTAAGGCAATTTTGGGTTCGGGAATATGGTGCAACAAGTTTGAGGCATAGACTAAATCAAAGGTGTTATCAGGAAAATCCAGTGCCATAGCGTTGGCAGTACAACCTTCAATTTCCACACCATTAGCTGCTGCCAACTTAAGTGCTACTTCCACCATCCCCGGAGAGTAGTCAGCTGCTACACAATGTGCCCCCTTTGTCGCAAAATAAACACTGTTTTCTCCAGCACCACAACCTAAATCCAAGAGCTTTTTGCCAGCGATATCTCCCATCTGTTGCAAGATAAAGCGATTTTCGGGAGCAGTACAGGCTTCAAAATAGTCTGCTACTCGAATACCCTCCACATCAATCGCAGCTGCCCAAGTATTATGAAAGCGTCGCTCTTTTTCCAGGGTTTCTTCTGACATTCTGTTACTTAATAGGGAATAGGGAATAGGGAATAGGGAATAGGGAATAGAAAATCGCAAAAAATAAATTATCCAATTGTTGACTCGACTTGCTTGTTTTACTCCCTTTGCTCCCTGCTCCCCTGCATTTAGAACGATTGTATTGGGAAGTCCTAATGAGTAACTACCTCTCGTACAGGCTCACTACCACTATCCACGGTTGGCTGAGCATTCTGTATTGCTCGATAAAGCCGATTAAGAGCATTCACATAAGCTTGAGCCGAGGCAACGATAATATCGGTGTTGGCTGAATGACCAGAAAATATCCGTTCATTGTGTCGTAGGCGAATTGTTACTTCTCCTAGAGCATCAATCCCCCCTGTTACTGACTGCACAGAAAATTCAATTAGTTGGTTAGGTACATTGACTACCCGGTTTATTGCCTGGTAAACAGCGTCTACAGGTCCTGTACCAATTGCGGCATCAGTTAGTTCTTCACCATTGGGTGTGCGCAGTGTTACAGTTGCTGTAGGACAAGCACGATCGCCACAGGAAACTTGTACCAACTCCAAATGGAACAGTTCCGGTGTTTGGCGGATTTCATCGTTAACAATTGCCTCTAAATCCCAATCAGTAATTTCTTTCTTCTTATCTGCAACTTCTTTGAAGCGGAGAAATGCCTTATTTAATTCACTCTCTGAAAGTTCAAACCCCAATTCTTGGAGGCGAGTACGGAAGGCATTGCGACCGGAATGTTTGCCTAGTACGATCAAATTGTCTGTCAAGCCAATGGACTGGGCATCCATAATTTCGTAGGTTAGCTTATTTTTGAGGACGCCATCCTGGTGAATCCCAGACTCATGAGCAAAAGCATTAGCTCCTACTATGGCTTTGTTAGGTTGTACCAACATGCCAGTGAGGTTAGAAACTAGGCGAGAAGTTTTGTAAATCTGGCGCGTGTCAATCTTCGTCAACGGTTCCTCTGACTCAGCTCGACGTCCCAAATAGGGGTTGAAATACTGACGCCGTACATGAAGAGCCATGACTAATTCTTCCAGGGAGGCATTTCCCGCTCTCTCACCAATGCCGTTAATGGTACATTCGAGTTGACGAGCACCGTTTTTCACTGCTTCTAGGAAGTTGGCTACTGCTAAGCCTAGGTCATTATGACCGTGAACGGAAATAATCGCCTGGTCAATATTGGGGACATTTTCCTTGATACCCCGAATCATCTCCCCAAACTCACTCGGTGTCGTATAACCCACAGTATCAGGAATATTGACCGTCTTAGCACCAGCAGCAATTGTCCGCTCTAGTACTTGGTAGAGATATTCTGGATCAGAGCGGACTGCATCCATCGGAGAGAATTCTACATCATCTACAAAGGATTTAGCGTAGGCTACCATTTCTTCTGCGATCGCTAAAACCTCTGCTCGAGATTTTTTGAGTTGGTACTTTAAATGTATATCTGAGGTAGAAATAAATGTATGGATTCTGGCATGAACCGCCGGTTTAATCGCTTCTGCTGCTGCTTGAATATCTGCTTTGATTGCTCTTGCCAAACTACAAATAATTGGACCATCTTCTGTACCTGTATCTTGAGCAATTTTTTGCACAGCCTCAAAATCTCCAGGACTGGCAAAAGCAAAACCTGCCTCAATTACATCCACTCCCAGACGCGCCAGTTGCCGAGCGACGAGCAGCTTTTCGTCTACATTCAGGGTAGCTCCCGGACATTGTTCCCCATCTCGAAGTGTGGTGTCGAAGATAATGATGCGCTCTGGTTGTGGTTGTTTGTTCATTTTGCCGACATTCAATAATTAATTGACCCTCTATTTCTAAAAGATACCAAATATTTTTCCTTTAACTCTAATTTTAGAAGAAGAGAGTAAATCTCAAATCTCAATATTCTATTTTCTCAATAGAATCACGCACATCGTTCAAATCTATGTAACGGTCAGTGGCATTCCTTAATTCTCTAGCAATCATTCCCTCTGTTGATACCACTGTAATATGAGTATTTTTGGAACGTAGCAATTCAATTGCTCGTTCAAAATCACCATCTCCACTAAATAGAATTACCCTGTCATACTGGTCTACCGTATTAAACATATCAATAACGATTTCTATGTCTAAATTGGCTTTTTGAGAATAGCGACCGGAATTATCATCATAATATTCTTTGAGGATTTTTGTTCTAACTGTGTAACCTAGGCTGATGAGGGCATCTCGGAAGCCACGCTGATCTTGGGGGTCTTTTAAGCCTGTGTACCAAAAAGCATTGACAAGGGTAACGTTGGGCTCATCTTTAAAGTAGTCTAAGACACGCCTAGGGTCAAAAAACCAACCATTTTTTTGTTGAGCGTAGAACATATTGTTCCCGTCTACAAAAATAGAAAGACGTTTCTGTGAACAATGCATATAAACTAAAACCTATAATTTCTAGTAAGTTTAATGTAATCTATTATCTTAGCAATTTTGCTCTAATAGTTTGCTGCTATTTAGCATTTAGGAATAATTGCTTAATTTCAATCTCATTCTTCATTTTTATCAAAAAATCGGTATTCTATCTGTCACAAGCGGTATTTGCGTAATTTTCAACTGCAAGAGAGTAATTTTTGATACATGCAATGCTCAATAGTTAAACCTCAGCAGAGCTAAGACACTCCGCTGTGTTTAGTACTCTATCAACTCTACATTTAAATCTGTAGTTGTGCTTGAACTGTGAGGACATGGCCAGAAGTGAGATGTTCTATTGTAGATAAGAACACCAATCACTCCAACTGCCAGCATAGAGTTTACCAGTGTGAATCCCCGCTAGTTCTAAGGAAAAAAGATTGACACAAGCTGTGACACCAGAACCACAATAGACTATTAATTCTGCCTGCTGCTGGAGATCTGCCCACCGCTGTTTTTGTTGAGCAAGAGGGTGCAGATAGCTGTGAGCATCAGTAACATCTTGCCAAGGGTAATTAATGGCACCCGGAATATGACCGGCGATAGGGTCGATAGGCTCTCTTTTGCCTAAGTAGCGATCTACTTCTCGTGAATCAATTAACGCCACGTTGGGTAAGTCTTTGCTAACTTTTACTGCATCAATATCTACTATCCATTCCTGTCGTAGCTCAGGTACAAAGCTTCCTGGATTCGAGGTTGGTAAATCGTCTGCCACTGGATACCCTGCTGCTTGCCATGCACCCCAACCACCATCAAGCAAGGCAACTTGCTCATGACCCAAGTAGCGTAGCAGCCACCACAGACGTGCTCCAAATGCCAAACGAGAGTCATCATAGGCAACAACTAGAGTTTCCTGGAAGTTAACCCCAATTGCGGCCAACTTACTGGCTAATTGATTGGGATCAGGTAAAGGATGACGTCCTCCATGACGCTGCAAGGAGCCTGAAAGGTCTTTGTTCAAATCTAGATAGTGAGCACCAGGAATATGACCAGTTTGATACTGCTGCTTTCCCAGTTCTGGATCAAACAGAGCAAAACGACAATCGATAACCACAAGTTGGGGGTTATCAAGGTTTTGTCTAAGGTATTGTGTAGAAACAACAAAAGGATTGTCTATCATGCTTGCATTATCAATAGCAGGAGCTTCTAGCAGAGTTTTAATAGCATCTTAACCTTGAATTGACAGCTGGGCTTAAATCTTGAAGAATAGCTAACCCTGAGATTGTCTCTCAGCTGTGAGTAGGTAGGCGAAAATAAACCAAACTATGTTACCCAACATCAATAGCAATCAAACTCGCACCAATGACCAATGACCAATGACCAACTTAGAAGTTACTAAATGTTATCGAAAAATGTAGACCATTTTCTTGCCAAGTTCTTCTGGTATTATCTACAGGGATTAAGGGAATGCCCCAATCCAAACGGGCATTGAAGCCATCGCCTAGCTGCAACTCCAACCCTACTCCAGTAGAAGCTAGGCTATTGGGGTCAGGATTTGCTCTATCAGTATTCCAAGTTGTCCCTACATCAATAAAGGGAGCTAACTGCAAAAGACCTTCTGAGCCAATTCGTAAAATTGGCAGTCGTACCTCAGCAGAAGCAAATATCCCATTATCTGTGAGCAAACTAAACTGACGGTAACCTCGGACACTACCTAGACCACCTAGCCCAAACTGTTCAATTGGTAACAGAGGTGTGGTAGCCAACTGCATATCACCTCGAATTAATAGTATAGTATCTGGTGCTAGGAGCCTTACCCACTGCCCTTGCCCTCGCCATGAAAAGAAACGGCTGTCGGGAATAGGCTCACCTGTACCTGGATCAGAGCCATTGAGAGTAGCATCAAAGGCACCGATACCTACATTAAACTGGGAGCGTAGCGCCAGAACTTCTTGTGCGCTCCTCTTCGTCCATTCTTGAAAGAATCCCAGTGCCGAGACACGGGTACGTCCCTGATTATCTGCTCCTTCGGAGAGGGGAAAGGGAATGCCCAGTAGAAAGTTATCGGTTTCCCGGCGAGTGACAGTCAAACCGAGGACAATTTCTTGGGTAGGTGTCTGTACTATCGGTTGACGGATAGTGATATCGAAGTAGCGGGAAGAGGATTCAATATCAAGAATGTCGAAAGGTGGTTCAATTACTTTGCTCGAAGTATTGCCGTAGCTCAAGCTAAATGTACCATTGCGAGGATTGAATGGGATAGTATAGCTGGCATCTATCTCATCACTACCATCAGTGTTGGTGTAACCAAAAGTCAAACGATCTCCAACTCCGAGAAAGTTAGCTTGCCCGATAGTGAAGCCTCGGCGGAAGCTACCCACACTAGGAGAACGACCATTATTAGCAAAGACCTCATAGAGCCAAGTATTAGCTTCAGTAACATTAACTATGAGTAAACTAGTAGCTGGACCTGAACCAGTAGAGAGTTCAGCCGAGATATTGTCAATGAGTGGATCGAGTTGCAACACCTGTAGAGCTTCAAGTAACTTATCGACATTCAATGGTTTAGCCGTAGCAATTTCTAGGCGCGATCGCACGTATCCAGGCAGTAGGCGGCGAGTGCCCTTCACCTCAATCTCTTCTAAACCCCCCTCAACGATTTGGATGGTGATGGTAGTTTCTACAAGTGATTGAGGTGGAATAAAGGCACCAGAGGTCACATAACCATTACTGGTATACAACTCAGTGATCTTTGTGCGAGCACTTAGGAGTTCAGCAAAAGTAATCGGCTCGTTAGTGAATTCTTTAACTTGTTGGGCTAATTCTTCATCGCTAAAAGCAGTATTGCCAATGAATTCAAACCGTTTGATTGTAATTTCCCCTGGAATAACTTCTTCAGGGACTTCAGGAGCTTCGGGAGTTGAACCAGAGGGTTCTAGGAGTTCTTCTGGAGGTGGTAGTGGTTGGGGTAGCTCAGGTTCTGGAGGTTTTGAGGGAGAAGGTTGGAAAATATCTGGTGGTGTATCTGGTGGTATCGGCGGAGTTGATGGTTTCTTGAATTGGTCATCGTCTGGCAAGGGTACAGGGAGTTGAGCCAGATTAAAGGGATGAGATACTGCCAAAATATTCCCTAGATTGGGTTCGACTAAGCTATCTGCCTTCGGGGTGAACGAAATATGAGGTGGGATTTCAATTCTCTGCGTCTGTTTATCATTCCCCCCACCCTTTTTTTCGATCACCCCTGCCTCTGTCCTGCTTTCCTTATTGTGTTCTGAGTGCTGAGGACTTATCCAATACTGCTTACTTGAGGATAGTGTTGTAGCTGTTACTGGGATTTTCAGGCACAATGTAGTTAACAAAGTCGCGATACTCGTGAGATTAAGTAGTAGGTTCTTTGCCATCAAAAATTCGCGGCAGTATACTGCAGTAACTTTGTCACGCTAGCGACAGGTTGTATAGGGTGCTTACCGCGTCTCCAAGTAAAAACAAAAACTAATAAATTTATGCTAGGCTATAAGGAATAAAAGTAGGAGTTTTTCTACTCACTACTCCCTACAATCCCTATTTTGATACACTTTAGTTCCTGATGTAGGTTAAAATATTGGCATGATCATCCCTTCACAAGCCAGTGAGTAATTAGGGAAAACTAACTGAATTTTTTCTTCCATTTGGTCAAGGAAGTCATCATCGTAGTCAGGATTATAGCGAGATATAACAACTCGCTTAACATCAGCTGCCTTAGCTGTTGCTATATCAGTCTGCCAGATATCATCTTGCCAATTTAGGACATCAGAGTTGAGAACCTCATCAGCTGAGAGCGCATAGGGGGCATCCAAGATTAGTAAATCAGCTTTATGTGCTAAACGCAGTAGATTATCATCAAGGTGCTTATGTTTAAGTGAGCGGTTAGTTGCGTAGACGACAGAATAACCTTGCCAAGTAACTCGGTAACCCATTGAGCTTTGTAATGAGTTGAAAGAAACCATCTCAACTGTCACATCATCCAGTGAAACTTTTTCACCAGAAGTCAGACTGTAGAACTGTAGTTCTGACTGCATGACTTGAATGGGAACTGGAAAAGTTGGTGGTTGCATCTGGCAGGCAAGCTGCTGTTCCATAGATGAACCGTTAGATGCTGCTGCTCCATAGAGATGAAAACAATTACCTGGAATGAAGGCTGGTGTAAAAAAGGGAAACCCTTGAATATTATCCCAATGGCAATTGGTAAAGAAGATGTGAGCTTCCACTGGCATCTCCGAGAGTAATTTATTACCCAATACTCGTAAACCAGTACCACCATCAAAAATTAGGCGCTTCTTGCCAAGGCACATCTCAACACAGGAGGTATTGCCACCATAGCGGATGGTATCTTTTCCTGGAGACGAAATTTTATCTCTAACGCCCCAAAATTGGATAAAAAAATCGACCGTAGAACCAGTTACCATGTCGGCTTTAGTATGAGATGTGGGTAGGCTAGTTGCCGCTGGAGCAAAATCTGGCATCTTTCTATCAAGTTAGCCTTGATTAGCAAATCTTCACACCGGTAGATTTCTATTAAATGATACTTTGAGAAGGTGGGCACCGATAAGTGGGTAAATATAACTTCTTGTCTTATGGAGCAGATATCCTATATCTAGGATAAATCAGGTAGGGCAACAAAGTCGCTAAACCTACAGTGATTTCGCACTCTACCCCTACATTTAATCTTCCAGGATCCAGAGGTCGGTCAGGAATTTTTGTTCAATTGGGTTAATTTTAGTTTTCACACAAGGAACTAACGTTAAGGTTGGTAGTAGTTGAGTGTAAACATGTTTTAACCTATCTACCCATCAAATTGCAAGCGATAAGCCCGAGAGCTATTGACTTAAAGCAGGAGAAAAAAGCTGTAGGGGCGAATGCCATTCGCCCTTACTGAAAGCTCACTTGCTAGCTGCTTTAATGCACTCTTCTACCAATGGTAGTACTTGCTCGATATCTTTCCAGCCTAGAATCTCTGTTACTTTTTTTTCTAAATTTTTGTAAGTCCTGAAAAATTCAGCAATTTCATCCAACCTATGCTGGTGGATATCTTCTAGAGATTTCACCCCTACATAACGAGGGTCTTGATCAGGAACGCAAAGAATTTTTTCATCGCGATCGCCACCATCGATCATTTCTAGCATTCCGATCGGTCGTGCTGCAATAATACAACCGGGAAAGGTTGGCTGATCCATAATGACCATGCCATCGAGTGGATCACCATCATCTGCTAAAGTGTTGGGTACAAAACCGTAGTCGTAAGGGTAGTGTACGGAGGCATAGAGCACTCGGTCAAGTGCCATAGCTTTAATTTTTTTGTCATATTCGTACTTGTTTTTGCTCCCAGCTGGAATTTCAATTAAGACGTTGAGCAAACCAGGTTCCGGCTGAGGAGGAATGAGCGATAAATCCATTAGTAACTTTTTTGGCGATACATTAGATTTGGGGAACTTGACAGGCAAAACTGTTCTCACAGAGGCTAAAGACCAACAGTGAGCTTCTACCAACCCCCGTGTAGCATTGTTACATACTCTAGAGCATAACTGCCAAGAGCCATAGAGGGTTGGTTTGTGTAATTCGCTGATACGCACCACTAGAGATTACTCCAGGTAAGGAGTAATCTCTTAACTACAATTAGGCAGTACAACACCGCGAAATATAGTTATTTAGTTGTCAAAAGATTTATAATCTCATTTGCCTAACCTCGTAAGTGAGTAGGATGGCTGCTGAAAAACGTCAACGCTACTGCTAGAAGATGAGTAAGCAATGACGAACACAGGTAAAGTCAGAGTCAACAGAGCAATGCAAGCTCCCATAATCTCCGCCCATCGATAAGGGTGAGGATTATAAGAGTTAGTAGATGAACCACTGGATTCCATAAGTTATTGATAACTGGAACTCAATCAATTGAAATAAGTAGTAAGAGGGTAGATTATAACCCACTACTTACTATTTTAACTATTTATTCCCAAATACTTGTCTTTAATTAAACAATCTCAAAGGTCAAGCTTTCAACCACATGCAAACAGGCTATCAACTTAAAGCGGTACAAAAAGGCTGTAGGGGCGAATGCCCATTCGCCCTTACTAGGTGTTAGATATTAGCGAGCTTACATTACTAGTTTTATCCAGAATTGTAGCTGTTATTACAGAGTTGACTGGCTCGCTATCTATCTGCCAGCATAGGCTCTCATCGGTTCTTTGATTAATCGAATGTACAAATGTTTAAAGGTAGATTTGATCACACGAGGCATACCAAAATCAATCGGAACTAAGTTATCTGGTAGTTTCCAATCCATCACTTGGAGTTGTACTGGCTGTTGATGAGGAAAATCAATATCTACCAATTCTGGACACAACCCTAACCGTTTACTTGCAGCAATAGTAGGAACATTTGCTGGATCAACGTTGAGAATTTCTACTAGGGAGCGATCAAGGGCAAAAACATTTTCAGAAGCTGCTAGGAGATTTAACTCTCGCGGTTCTCCGCCACTAGGACCGTTACCTTCGTGACCAATGATACCATCAACAATGGTTAACGCAGGAGCGATCGCTCTTGCCGTTTCTACTAACATTTCCCCAAAACGGCACTCATCCTTCCCTGCTTCCATATGCCACCAGGCCTTCATTTTACCAGGGACACAGCCAAAGAGATTTTTGACACCCATTGTTAGGGTCAACTGCATATGAGATTTGATCTTTGGCAGATTAATCACTACATCAGCTTCCATTGCTTCCTTAGACAGTCGCAAATGATTAAAACTTTCACTTACTGTTTCATAACGCTGTCCGTGGAATTCTACGATGGGTAAGTCAACAGATTCCATCATCGGCAGATAGCCGTTTGACTCAGCTACACCTCTAGCACTACCAAAAGCAGGACTATCCCCTAAAAAAGGTTTACCGCCAACTTCCTGAACCAGCTGAGCAACGCAGTGAACAATTTCCGGGCGAGTGATGCATTCCTTGCCAGGACGTCCAGCAGTGAGTAGATTGGGTTTAAGCAGAACCCGATCGCCTCTTTTTACAAAAGTTCCTATCCCACCCCATGGTTCTAGCAAGGTTTCCAAAGATGCTCGCAGTTTTTGCTGCTCATAGGAATCAGCATGGATTAGACTAACACTAGACATGGGCTTGGATAAAGAGTCTTGTAACGACTACATGTCAAACATTTTACAATACTACCCAGAAGATTGTTAATAATCACAGATCTTTTGGAGTGTGGTGACAAAGTCTGGGTAGGAAATAGCAGCAGCTTCTGCACCGTGGATGGTAGTGGTGCTAGTAGCATTGAGAGCTGCGATCGCAAGACTCATGGCAATTCGGTGATCAGTATAACTCTCAACCTCTGTACCGGTTAAAGGAGTACCGCCAGTAATTTCTAAACCATCGGGCAATTCTGTAATCTTTGCCCCCAGTTTGTTAAGCTCGGATGCCATTACTGCTAAGCGATCGCTTTCCTTTACTCGCAATTCTGCTGCATCCTGAATTACAGTAGTTCCTTCAGCAAAAACTGCTGCTACTGCCAGAATAGGAATCTCATCAATCAAGCGAGGAATTAGATCACCAGCTATTTTACAGGCTTTGAGGCGTCCGTGGCGTACTCGCAAGTCTGCTACCGGTTCTCCAGCAACTATTCTTTGATTTTCCCGCTCAATATCAGCTTCCATCATCTCCAAGGCTTCTAAAATACCCGTGCGGGTGGGATTGACGCCAACATTGGTAATCAGTAATTCTGAATCAGGCACAATTGCGCCAGCAACTAACCAAAAAGCAGCTGAACTAATATCACCAGGCACAATAACTGTTTGTCCCTGCAACTGAGCAGGACCAGAGATAGTAACACTACTAGTTTCTGCTTCAATACTCAGTTTAGCTCCAAAAGCTTGCAACATGCGTTCGCTGTGATCCCGGGAGAGAGCTGGTTCAGTAACCGTGGTTTCTCCCTCTACCATTAAACCAGCCAAGAGAATACAAGATTTCACTTGGGCTGAGGCTATGGGAGAGTGGTAATGAATCGGTTGCAGCTGTGAGCCTTGAACTGCCAGAGGTGCTAAGGAGTTGCCTTGACGTCCCCAAATATTAGCCCCCATTTGTTGTAATGGCTTAACCACACGAGACATAGGACGCGATCGCAAGGAGCTATCTCCAGTTACACTAAAAAATCTTCCTGGATGAGAGGCTAGGATACCCAGCATGAGACGGAGGGTAGTGCCAGAGTTACCTGCATTCAAAACTTCAACTGGTTCTTGCAGTTTACCTAAACCAATCCCTTTTACCGTTACCTGCTCTGTATTCAGCTCAGAAATCTCTGCACCCATTGCCTGAAAACAGCCAGCAGTACTGCGGGGATCTTCTCCTAATAACAGTCCTTGAATTTGAGTTTCTCCTTGAGCAATAGCCCCCAACATCAAGGCTCGGTGGGAAATTGATTTATCTCCTGGTACCCGGAAGCTTCCCTGTAAAGATAGCCCGGATGTTGGTCTATGAATGATTAAATCTAGTTGATTGTCGGTTTTTTTGGGGGTAACGACAGCAGTTGACATGGAAATAGACTCTCTTTGACACGGCGAAGCTGGGTTATCTTAGCAATGTAACAGCTCCCTTGGCTAAACTCTTGCGATTTATCGCGCGGGCTTCTCGTTAATAAGAAGTAGCATTAGCTGCTTTCGATAAAACTATCCAGAATGCGATCGCACTCAGACAACAGATAGCCTTGAAGAATTGCTTAAGTGTCTTATTGATTACTCCTTGCCTTCCCATAATTACATAATTCTACTGAGTCTATGGATAACAAAGTGGACGCTATCCCTTTTGTTGCTAGTTCTTGAGCAAAACATTAATTAACAAAGAAGTACTGATGCTTTTTCTGAGTTTATTGGCACTAACAGGCGTTAGGATATAGCAGCGAAGACGCTTAAAGCAAATTTTTCGAGGTTAGTTAAGTTTAGCTTATACAAAGTCTACTAAAATCAGCTTTTGGCGACACTTTGGTTATTGTATCCCTAAGAGCCTAATACTAGGTTAAACTAATGGTGAGACTAAATTCGGTTACAATGTTTGATTCAAGTATTGATAGGTTTCCTCCTTTTAGTATTGACAGGCTGTTTTCCGAGATCTCACAACTCTATACACTTCTGATTTTGGAGACCATCTATGTCAATTTATGTAGGCAATTTATCCTACGAGGTTACACAGGAAGACCTCAGTGAGGTTTTTGCAGAATATGGTTCAGTAAAGCGGGTTCAGCTACCTACTGATCGTGAAACAGGTCGCCCTCGTGGCTTTGGTTTTGTGGAAATGGAGAAAGAAGAACAAGAAGCGGATGCCATTGAGGCTCTTGATGGTGCAGAATGGATGGGTCGTGAAATAAAAGTTAACAAGGCGAAACCTCGTGAAGACCGGCGTTCTGGTGGTGGTGGTAATCGGAGGGGCGGCTACTCTCGCGGCGGCGGTGGCGGTCGCTACTAAGCTTTAAGAACTAAACTGCTTTAGTCAGTGCATAAAGTCGGCAAAAAGTAGAGATAGAGACAGAAGGGTTGTTCTTAGGCTATAGAGGCTCAGGCATTATAGTCTGAGCTTTCTGAGTGGCTAGTGCAAGAAGGAAACAGGAAAAACCTTACTTTCATAACCTGGTGGTGAAAAATTTTTCATTGGGACTGGCTTCTTCCGCTAGAGGGTGCATCTGAGTTTGAGTAACTCGAGGAAAAATCAGAGCAACTGACCGTAACCAGAGGTAACGAACCATACTTCCTCTTAGGTAGGGTATCAAAGATTTTAACCCTTCTCTGTTAGCTTTTCTGAGATAAAAGACAATGCCTCTGAGGAAATCATGGAAGCGTCTTCCCCAATATTCTTTCTGAATTCCTCCAGGATCTAAGCGCATATTGTAAGGGTTGTAGTTGGCACGATTTAGGGGATTTAGCCTAGTCAAACCTTCTTGTTTAGCAAACTGTTCATAGGTTATTCCTACTTTCCTTAACTCGGGACTAGTATGGGGATAGATCCATTCCCATACAGCCCAATCCTGACCCGCAAATAAGAATTCTGGTAAGTCTTTAGTCACCTGACAAGCTTTGAGTCGGATACCAATGGGAATTTCTGCCCAAGGACCATGCTGCCAAACAAAATCTGGATCAAAAAAAGCTTTAAAGGCAATATCTTTACCATCATTAATTCTCAAGCGAGCTACTCTACCAATCATTCCTGCACCAACTATTTCTACTTCAATTTTCATGCCTTTACCAGAGTAGATGCCTTTGTGAGCAGCTATTCCTTTTTTCACTACTACCACCTTTCTTGTAGTGCCTTTTATCCAGAGACTGGCTCTTTGTAGATAGAATAATTCTTGTTGACCTTCTGTAGAAACGCAGCTTACATAATGGGCTAATTTGTCCAAGAATTTACACAGTTTATTAGCAGTAATTTTATGGTAGTTAAAACAGAGTAAACTCGGAGGTGGAGCCAAAAAATAAAATTTATTTATAGCAGTTTTTTGACGAATTTTTTGACAGAGTTTATAAAATTTATTGGGATGTAATAGTTCTTTTTGTGCTTCAATAATAATTGGCCTTAATAATGTTTGAATTTGACTCTCATTACTCATTACTTATTACTTATTACTTATTACTTATTAAAGGCTCTGCTTTCTCCACAGAAGCATTATTGATACCTAAAGTTAGTTGCAAACTCTTGCCATAAGGATATGCTCTAGCCACCTGCCGATAAACCTGATAGTTCGTCGGTAGGGTAACCATTTGGTCATCCTGCTGATAGGTTAACTGATATTGCACAGTACGTAAAAGCTCCGGTTTATGGAGCTCTTCTTGGAGTTTCTGCCGTTGTTCTACTTCATCTATACTAGGTTTTGGCGGTATAGCAGGCCACCACAAACCTTGATCGTCAGGTCCGATAACGGCTTCTTCTGGTTTTTCGCCGTTGTAGTTAAGTAGGGAATTAGAGGCAAATTCTTCAAAGCGTGGGTTTCTGTAACTTTGCGAATGAGTAGTATACCTAACTCGCCAGGTAAAAGTTGTTTGTGCTGTGGCTTGGTATTGATCGGTAGTTATATTACTACAGCTAGTGAGAGCTACTGCTATCGAGTAGCTTGTTACTAGGCAAAGAAGCTGGCGATGACGTAAAAAGGGGAATGAGCTTACCAAGAAACTGTTCAAATTTACTTAAAAGGCAAGAGGCAAGAGTCGGACTGAATGACTATTTGCCCGTACAACGAAGAGGATTTCAACGTCTTTTATTATATTTTATCAATAGTCAAAACAAACCAAAATGCATGGTTAATGCGATCGCAGGAAGGATTGGAGACAATCTTCACTATATAAGCATTTTGAATTTTGAATTTTGAATTCCGCGCAGCGGTACTAGTGCATCGATCGCAAAGCTCTAGGGCGGGTTTTGAGGTGAAAAGCTTGATGGAGTAAGCCTTAAACTTGCTTTTCACCCCTTGAGCTCCAAAAAAATCCCTCTCTGGTAAAATCGAATATCTATCGTCTATAAGCCGCAGATGACATCATACGACCATTGGCTGATTGTTTATCTTTAGCTATCTCAGCTGTTCTCTCAACGGATTCATGTCTCCTCCCAGTCTGATGTTGATGATATCCTTCTGTTGAATAATCCTTTAAACTCATTAACGCAGAACGCCAGGTGTAACACTTGGTTATCAATAAAAACAGGTCGTCTTCATTGTTACCCTCGTTAAAATCCATGATAGTGGCTAAGGCTTCAGCACCACGGAGGGCGGTTCTTTGTAAGTTACTAAACCTTTCCCGCGTGATGTACATTCCAGAATCATCATGAACCATGAGTTGCTGGGAAATTTCCTGGACTAATTTATCTCCATTAGAATCAAGAATATAAGACCATTGGCGTACTGGTGGATTCACAATGCCAAAAACAGCATCAACCCCAGGATTACGCAAGATGGGATAAATGACTGTTTCTGTGAGAACTCCCAACGCATTTTCTCGGCTCCATTTAACGGAATCTCCTTGTAGTCCAATGAGATATTCTTTAAAGGAGCGATGTTCAGTTCGCACTCGTGCTTTCAGCATTTGCACACCTGTATCGTAAACTCTTTCTGCAAAAGCAGCGCAAGCATCTAATAAACGGTTGCGTAAACGGGGAAATTCCCCTTCATCGTGCATCCAGTCAAAACGGTTAAAACCAAAGAGATGATTATAGATGAGATCACGGTGATCTTTGGCAAGAACAATCTCGTTGCTACCATATTGACCTCGTAGTTTAGCCAGGAGAGCAGGAATTTTAATGTCGCGGAGATCCGTATAGAGGTAGGGACGTTTGAAGAAGTCTTCAGAGGCAGCATAGGCGAGTTCGACTAAGCAATCGAGGATGGAGTAGAAGTAGAGTCCTGCCACCCAACGGGGTTCGCCAGTGGTGGCGTTAAAAGAGTCGAGGTCTTTGATGTTGTAGTCTCTTAGGGATTGGTTTACATCGTCGTTGGGGTTTCTGCATTCACTTACCATTTGGTTTCTCCTGTTTTTGTTTTTTCTGAAAAAGAACATTTACTTACAAAGTGCTAGGTATCTCTGCTCAAATACTGCTGTATTTAACTTCCCTCTGTTTTAGCTAGCTATTGACTCTGCACTGATCTAGGTATCAATTTTACTAAACATTCTTGCTCACTTGAGTTTAAAACTTTAATTTATGCATTCGAGAATCAGCCGATTTAGATTTAGGACGATCCTTAATAATATCTCTCGGTTCAATAACACCTCTATTTTTTAAGCTTCTGTCATTAGTCGAATGATGACTAACGTTGCAGTAGCCTGATTCTTCACTATTCCTTAGTAAGGCAAAGTATTTGTTATACTTTTTCAAAAAATATCTTTTTTCTGATTCTTTCATAAATTGTGATTTGAGGAAACGATCCTTAAATTCTTTTATGAAAGCATCTCTGAATACTAGACTTTCTTCCCATCTAACATCTTCAATAATTTTTTCAAAAGGAACGTTTTCCTTTTTCAATAAATCCCATGCTTCATAGAGTCCTACACCAGTAAGTAGCTTTTTAAATTCTACATGCTTTAGCCGTTGCTGCCAGGCGTTAGCTGAAGCACTAGCGGGAAAAAGCTGAATGTATTCATAAAAATTCCTTAAATAAGTAGATCTTTGAGAATTTAGATATTTTTCACGTCCTTTTGATAATAAAGAATTGATGCCAGTAAGGTTCCCATCTGCTGCATGATGAACAGCTCGAGTAATATCCTTACCATATTCAAATATGGGTTGAAAAATTAAACCATTGGAATTAGAACCTTTCGGGTCAGGAATTTTATTCTTGCTTCGGTTTCTAACAATTTCGACCCTGGCTAATTGAATATCTTTTATGGAAGAAGAAGACACACATACTTGATCACAGGATATTGCGACATATCTTGATACTTTGAAGCTGATTTTGAAATAAAGCTGATAACCTTTTTCTAACTCATTACCTGTCCTAAACTTTAAAACCTCATATTCTGCGCTTTGGAAAGCACGATCTGCTTCTAAATTGATGTTAGGTACAATTTCCTTGAACTCTTCTTGCAAGATACGATTATCAATCCAGCTTTCTAATAAGCTCAATCCAATCTCGAATATAAAACCAGCACCTATTTTCAAGCTTGCTCTTAACTTTGGGCTAAAACGAATATTTTTAAATTGTAAGAGCTTAAAAGAGTGTTTGAATTTAGCTCTAGCTTTTGGCAAATTTGGGGTATCAGTTTTCGACTTGACATTATCTGGTTTCTCTTGAGATCTATCGATGGAAGAGCTTGCGTCTGATTCAGTTAATCTATTCTTTGTCCCTCTATTTTTTGTAGTTCTTTCCTGTTTTATACGAGTGTCTTTTGGTTTGTCATCATCTGAAGCTCGACTTGACTGAACTTCAGATTTTACTGGAATTTTAGGCTTATTTTTAGAGGATGATCGGATATCACCAGTTGTTCTAAGTCCTTCAACAAATTCATTTAATTCCCTTTTTAAAATTAATGGATCTCCTCCGATACCGAGAATCTTTTTTTCTTCAATTTTAATTTTTTTCCCTGCTACTAACAAATCAATTTGAGCAGAAGATAAATTTTGCGAAATGCTAATTTCTCCTAATATTTTTCTTTGACCTTTTCCTATAGTAGATACTACTTCAATTCTATAGGTTGCATTCTTGAATAAATTCAGCTTTTTATACCTATCAACATCTGCAGTAACAAATATTTTTATGGCAGTACTATGTATTTTTCTAACTCGTTCAACCAAACGTAAGACAGCATTTGTTATCCGAGCTTGACGCGATTTATTAATGGATTCATGAGCAAAAAAAAGGCTTTTGCGATCTACTTCTTTTCCTCCCCAACTGAGATGCCATGCATGAGCAGCATCAAATTTCAAATCTCTGAGTATTTGGTGTATTTGTTTTTTTGATCGTGCTGTAGGACGCTCGGTAGTCTTGTCAATGACCTCGCGACGAACTACAAATTTATCTGTTTCTTGCCATCCTTCATATGTCTGAAATGGATTATTTTGAACATTAGAAATAGCCCTCATTAGAATTCTGCGCTGATTCTCAGAATCATTTGACATTTTTTGTTCCTACAAAAATGGATTTAACATATTCAAAACCTTATTCATTTTCTGAAGAAACAACTACAGATGAGTCATTCCCTTCAATTACAATTTTCTTCTCAATATCTGGATCTTCATAATCCTCCCCTAAAAGCCTTGCAGCCATCCGCAAATTCTCCAACTCTTCCCCGCGTACTTCCGCTTGTACTTTCTTCACATCAATTGCCCTGTGCATTAGCTTAAAGTCTTCCAAAAGTGCATGTTTGCCAGGTAATGCTTCAATAAACAAAGAACCAGTGGGTACAATAATCTCCTCCGAAGTACGACGGGGCGAAGTTAGAATGGCTTTATATTGCTCTCGTAACCGTTCTTTAATTGCTTCAAACTCTCCAGGTGGCAGTTTATCCTTAAGACAGCAAATATATTTAGAAAAATCCTCTAAATTCCAATTTCCTAACTCATCAGGGTCACGCAATCCTAGGATAGGATCGAGATAAGGTGTGATCATAAAATCAGTTAAGTCATTAGATTTTTTGAGGGGAAAAACCATATAGTTGCCTTTGTAACCGATTAAATTATCCAGATTGGCTACTTCAGCCAGAGTGGTAAATTGTTCTGGATCATCTAAATCTGTTGGTAACTGGCAAGTTGCCACAATTTCAAATAAAGATAATTGTAAATGGGGAAGACTAGATAAATGCTCGTCATCTGAGGCATTAGTCATTGTATATATCTTTTGCCCTTGGAGTTTAGGCACTTTAACCTTGTGTAGTCGGAAGAATCGCTGATCTGGTGGTTCATGATTCCAAATCGCTTGCATATAATAAAGAATATTCTGCTTCACGTGGACGCGCAGACGAGCAATTTGGGCTTCTCGATTTAAATGCTGACTCAATGCCTTGTTATAAGCTTCCGTTGCAGCAGTGAGAGCGGTAACTTCTCGTTCCAGCCTCACTCGCATATCCTTGGCTTCCCGTGCAGCTTTCTCATGGGCATCTTTAGCCGCATCTTCCAAAATCCTTGCTGCTTCCAGGGATTCCTCATCATCGCTACCCACAAAAAAGTCTAAAACCTTCTCAACCACACCTTCGGTACTCTCTCCCCCAACAATATCTGCTCTTTCTTGAATGGATTTTTCCAAAGCAGCGTAACGATGACTAACTTCTTGGCGCACTGCAATCAGTTCTTCTTTAAGTAAGTCCACTAATTGACGTTGTTGCTCTAAATTTTTAAGCAGTTCTTTCAGGGCAAACTCATCCCCTACTACCCTGCTAGATAAATACGCCAGAGCAGGTAAGAAAGAATCATCCAGAATCACACGTTTCAAAATCCAATCATGTGCTATCAGCCAATCTTCATCAATTTCATGGGGTTGAGGAACTTCCTGTGCAACAAAGATAACGGGCATTACTCGATGGATTTCTTCTGAGACGTTAAATCGACGCTGCAATTCATAAAATAGAAATGTGACTGGAATTTCATCATTAGGATTGGTGATTTCCCCAGATTCGGTAACTTCAAATTCCAGCTCTTCTTCGGTACTAACCTCAATCGTGCGCTCCTGTTTATATTCCTGAGAGGCTTTACGCACTGCTTCATGGAAATCTTTTTTTGTTTCTGCTGATTCCTTGGCAACATCTTTCCCAAAAGAAGTTGAACTACTGCCACTCCACAATGCTCCGTTATATCCGCCACTAGCACTTAAGTTAAAGTTTGTTTTGTTCTGTGCTTTACGGATAATCTCAGATTCGGCTCTAGAAGTATCACTAGCCTCTTCTCTCCGACTTTGCATACTTTTTTCAACTTCTTTTTCTGAACGCTTTTTCTTAACCACCGTTTTTTTGGAGAATTTTCGCATCTCTTTAGGGGCTAGGGTAATTGTTTTTACCAGTTCACCTGCTTGATAGTTAATGGGTTCCCATCTTTGGCGATAGGTAACGACTAGGCCAAAGTTAATACTTCGCTCCTGACGGTTAGCAGCGTAAACCGTGAAAGCGTAAGGTTCTTTTAATCGTTGATTGAGGTCTTGAAGAAGGTGATGTAGATGATTGAAGTTATTTTTCCCTGCAACAAGTTTACTATCAGCATATTTGATAATTCTTTCTCCTTGTTGACGTAAACGAATGCGGAGATTCTGCTGTTCCTCTGCAAGAACTTGTCCAGATACATTTTCCAAAAGCTGTTTATGTCTCTGTGTTAAAACGTTCCACTGATCCCTTGTAATATCAAAAGCACTGATAACATTGTCTGGAGGTTCTTCTTGAAGCGCTCTCAAAGCTGCTTCAATATTGGCAGAGAACTTTTTCATAAAACCACCCCCATCAAGATCAGGTGGATCTCCCCCTAGTTCAACAATTTCCCGATATGCTTCTTGAGCTATATCTACAACACCTTCATCAAAAGCTTCTTGCCAAACGTGTTCAAAAGCAATTTGTAGATTATGAAAGTCGTAATAAGCCGGTACATCTGCTGGACTTTTCTGAAAGAGTAACTTATTAACTGATGTTTGTATTTTATCTTGTGTCGCTCTACCGGGTATTTCGTTTTCTGAATTTTGATTGACTTGACCGTTAGCAATAATTACTTCAGGGGCAGTCATACTGGCAATTAGTTTAGTGATAGAGCTAGATACGATATCTCCCTCTGTACCTGTAATAAAACGATTATTGATGAGTTTTAAATCAGAATCTGGAGTTTCAGAGGGCGTATCGGAACTGTCATCGTCTTCATCTGAACTAGAATCCTCATCAAGTATATCTTTGCAAGGATCTGGAAGGGTTTGCTCTCGACAAACTAATTCCCAAGGATTTTGTCGAAATAGAACTGTACTGTTAGATTCCTCTGGTTGTTTGTTAAAAAGAAAGCTTTCTATTTGTTCTGATGAAATTCCTTTATCTGCACGAAGATTAACACTGTGATTTTGAATATTTAATATCTCTAGTTGCTCATTAGTCAGGCTAACGTAGTTGACCATTTGAGAGGGAGCAATCTTTTTTTCAATACCTTCTTTAATAACAAGTGTTGTTTTGTTTTCTATACTTTCATCTAAGTTGACATAGTACCTTGAGGTCTGGAGAGAAGCTGGAACTGTGGAGAGATTCTTATAAAAGCCTTGAAACCTTTTAGCAATAACTTGATTAATTTCCTGTTCTTGTTTGATTTGCTCGGTTCTAATTTTTTTTACTGCAATATCAATTTCGTTCTGCCAAATGACAGTAGATTCAAACTTTTTAATGGTGATTTCTGGTTTTTCTGGCTCTTGGGTTACAGTTGATGGTAATTCAATTCCAACTGCCTCTAGCTGCTCTCTAGCTAATTTAATAATGTAATTTTCAACTCGACCTGCATTTTGGCGAATCCCACAGGAAATATGCAATATTTTAGGACAAGGTGCTGCTTCCAGTTCCTCTGGAGCCATGACAAAGACAACTAAATCGGGACGCTTTTTGTCTTCTTCGTGGTTTTGAAAGTCACAATCTTCGTAAACTAGCTCAAACTTACCATTTTCATCCGTTATAACTGAACCAAGGCGGTCTGCGGGAAAATTTTGCCAAAAATCTTGACCAGTATTGACAAAACTTTGACTATCTTTACTAAAGCCTATCGTTACATCTGGTTTAATGTGACGATCTACATCATAGACCTCAATTAACAAATCAGGAATGCCAATAGCTGTTTCTTTTAGTAGTACCTTACCGCAAACTTTATTATTCATGACTGCCTCTGGTAAGAACACTGAAGACTTTTGTCAGTAGGATTACAAACAAAGCTTGTCAATATTCTTTAGTTTGTCAGGAGATGAGGAGTGTTTTTTTTACAACATTACCAAAAATAGCCCTTGTGCCAAAGTCACTGGCTTAAGCCAAAAGTAGATGTCATTAGAATCTATGCTAACGACAGTTAGCCGAAAAGAATCGAACTAAAGTCTATTTGGTACAAAAATTAGCAATGAGACGCAAGCGTCATTAGTCCTTTGTCCTTTGTCCTTTGTACCAATGACACTTGACAAATGACTTTCGCGGCGGGGCGACATTTCTTCCAACCCCTTTAATGCGATCGCATTTCAATGAAAACCTTACCAAGGATTTCCAATCATGGTGAAGGCACTCCAATAGTAGGGATGGGTAAGTCCTCGATCTCCGAACTCTTGCAACTCAGGAGATAAAGGGAAACTACTATTACCAGTAATTAGCTGTCCTCCCTCTAATCGTACCTCACCCCTAATCATTGCCAGTTGGGCTTGACGTACTGCTTCTGCTTTAATAGGAGCTGTTTTCAATTGCTCGTAGAAACTGGTCATTAGTCCCATTGTGCCCTCATCATTGACGTACCAGAGACTGCCTAGAGCTGACTTTACTCCAGCTTGCAATGCCAAGCCAGCAAAGCCTAATTCTGCCTCTTCATCTCCTAATGCTGTACGACAAGCACTCAAAACCAACAATTCCACAGGTGGTTTGTTTAAACCTAATTCCCGCAACTTGTCAAGTCCCAACTTAGTGTTGCCAAACTGGATGTAAGAGTTGTTAGGTTTACCTGGTAAAAATTCCCCGTGAGTAGCCAAGTGAACAATGCCAAATGGTCTGCTCGAACGGGTTTTTTTGAGATTGTCTATGGTAAATTCTTTGTTGAGGAAAGACTTGCCTGACCAAAGCTGACTGGTAATGATATCCAACTCCAGAGGTACTGCAGGTAAAGGTTGTTGCTCAGTAAAAGTATTAGCTCCCATCCCCAACACTTCTAGATTCCTCACATTGACATAGCGAGTATCAGTGAGGCTAAGGCTAGGCATAAGACCAACACTATATTTTTCTACAATAAACCCAGTGCCATCATGGAGTGCAGCTATCGGCAAGGAGCGTAAACCAGCATCCATAATAAAAGCAAGATTATTAATCTCTTGAGCTTGTAAATCTGCCTCAATTGGCGCAACTAGCCACTGATATAGCTTTTGTGCAGAAGGTAAGTAGCGAAGTGACTCGCTGGCATTGGTGACGTTACGGCGGAATACTCCCGCCATGTATCGGACTTGATCCCTTGTTATTCCGGGTACTCGTCGCCGAATCGTTTTGCTATCGGCAGTTACTACCACTAACTCTAATTCATCGTCTGGTTGAGGCAAAATATTTGACTGGGAGGCTTCTAGGTTGGCGGGGAAAAATGTTATGTAGAGCAGTGCTGGTTTTACTCCCGTTGCTTCTGCAATTTCTCGCAAAATTTCTCGCCCCTCATCCAGGCTTTTAATGGGAATATCACTATCCTCTCCGAAATATTGCTCAAACTCGCTGGTGAAACCCTCGTCAATTTCAGCTACCACCGGATCTACTTCCACTATCAGCAAGTTGTTCAGTACTTCTAATCTGGGGGATCCATCCTTTAGGGTAGGGAGAAAGTCTGGCGGCAAATTATCTGGCGTCGGTGTTGTTGTGGGAGTTGTGGGAGTTGTGGAAGTTGTGGGTGTCGTTGGCGTCGGTGTTGTTGTGGGAGTTGTGGGAGTTGTGGGTGTTGTTAGTATCGGTGTTACATTAAGACTTACCTGTTGTGGTGCTGAGAAAGAAACGCGATCGCTGGCACTAATAACAAAGGCGTTAACTTGGTCAGTAGCATCCACTGGTGGGGTGTAGACTAAAACATCACCACTAGTAATAGTGTCTCCTGCTCCTAGGGTTATACCATTTCTGGTTAAAGTTCCTGCGGTAATTTCATCAATCTGAATTGAAGTATTATCGCCATTTACATCATCGACAAATGCGCTCAAATCCGTAAAAGTGAAGGTCAAAGGTTGATTTTGTTGAATGTCAGAGAGTTGGGGATTTGCTGTGAGAGTTGGTGCTTGGTTGATAAAAGTAATGCTAATACCATTGGTACTTATATCGCCCAACTCAAAAGTGTTGTTATCGGGAATTAGGGTATCTATGTCAGGAATTGTTTGATTAGGAAGAATTACCTCATCATCAGTATCACCAGTTCTAATTGCTCCAACTGTACCGTTGTTAGTCGCATCTCCGACAATAAATTGCCAATTATCAGCTCCACCATTGTGTTGGATGGTAACAGAGCCTCCTTGAACAAGTGCCAAATCTGGTATTCCAATTGCCTGAGTCAGAATTGTATTATCGGTATCACCTATTACTCCTAACCCTCTAACAACTCCATCAGCAATGATACTGACATCTCCACCAATAGTATCTCCAGCATCTACATCTCTAGCTTCAGTTTTGATGGTTTGAAAGGTAATATTACCACCAGCATCTAAGGTTACTGCACCACTGGTAATATCAAAACCTTCACTAGAAGCATCAATATTACCTGTGATGATATTACCGACTGCTTGTAAATTTACTTCACCGCTGTTACCAAAACTAGTATAGGAATTAATATCATCGGTGGTGATATTGCCCCCAGCTTGCAAATCTACCCTTCCACCATCACCCTCAAAGGTAAAAGTATTAATGTTACTGGTTGTAATGTCACCACTAGCTTCTATAATTAGTGGACCACCAATGTTGGATGCACCATTAAAACCAACAACAATATCTCCATCAACGGTGACATTTCCAGGGGATGATACTCCTCCAGCTGAGTTGAATGTAGTTCCAGAAAATATAGGATTAGGGTTAGCAGGAACTTGACCAAAAACTGTACCAGGATAACCAAAGGCAGGCTCTACCAGAGTATCTAAGCCAGCTCGTAGAATTAAAGCTGGCTCTTGAGCCAAGATTTGAGCATCAGCTGAGCAAGGATTTGCACCACAAAAGTCAGAGAGAGTCAAGTCAGCATCAGTTATAGTAATATCTCCAGTAACAGTAATACTCCCAAGAGTCTCAACTTTGAGAGATGGACCAGTATAATTACCGAAGATGACATCTTCAGTGGAGCTAATAATCGGGTCAAAAAGACTAAAAAAGTTACCCCCTTCTCCTGCTGAATTGAGAATTGAGAAGCTACCTCCACTAGCATAGTGGGCATCTCCAGAAATAATGCCATCACTGACTAGTGTCAGGTCACCACCACTGACAAAAGATGTTTGGTATAAATGATTCAGGGCTAGGATATCAATACCTTGATTGCCTTGTATAAGTAAGTTTCCTCCTGCGTGAGCTAGAAAAGGATTTGTCTGGCTATCTCGCACTAGTACTGTATCTCCTGCCAGGAGATTCATATCCCCAGTTGTTTGCAACTGACTTTCTATCAGAGTGAGATTACCTTGAGCTGACAGGGTTGCTGTGCCTGCACTCACTTGCTTTGCCACAACATCACCAGCTTCTACTCCAATGCCAGAAGTAGTTAGTTGCACTTCTCCTTGAGTATTAACCGTTATTCCTGTGCTCACATTAGCCCCACTACCCGTAAGTAATTCCGGTAACATCAGCGGTGTAATCTGGGAAAGATTTCCCTGAGCATTGGTAGGTGGTTCAACCTCTAAACCCAGAATCTGTCCTGTTTGGTTAATCCTCACCAGACTAGTCCCTGGTACGGTTTTTACCGTAATATTGCCCCCTTGGGCTATCAGCGAACCGGTGCTAACTACAGTTCCCCCAATTAAAGACAAATTCTGCCCTGCTGACACTGCCAAGTTACCAGCGTTAATGATGGCTCCTGGCTGTAAAGTGGCAAACTCAAAGCTATTGGGAGAACCAACAAGGTTGCTATAGTCATTACTACCAACCGCATTAAACCAGCCCCCGTCTAAACCAATACTAGTGGCAGTGGTGGCAGTGAAGGCAGCAGGAATATTGAGCTGAGCATCCAAACCAAAAATAATGCCTGCTGGGTTCATTAAAAATAAGTTAGAATTGCCCCCACTAACTTGAATCAAGCCATTAATTACCGAAGCATCCCCACCAGTAATGCGCCCGAGAATGTTGCCAATTGATGGATTAGAAAGAAAGTTAGCCATCTGGCTCTGGTTTAAACCAAACTGGCTAAAGCTATGGAACAAATTTGTACCATCTCCCGATAGGGTTCCTCCATCAATATCCAATTGATTGCCATTGCTGGTAATGATGGTACCAGTGCTATTATCTGAGACGATAGGCTGCGCAGAAGCGATGGCAGGCAAAAGTAGCAAGGCAAAAGGCAAAAGGGCAGTAGCAAGCCGGGAACTCAGATGAGACAATGGAGCATAAGTATTTTTATCTACCCCTACTTGCTCCTCCTGCTGAAGTTCAGCTCGAGCGATCACAATAGAACCATCATCCCCATCTGACAATTCTAGATCACCTCCAGTTTGGGAGAGAAAGTTCTCATTTCTCTTACCCAGGTAAAGTTCTCGATTATCAGTGGTGATCATAGAAATTGGTGCAGTCATGAGATTGACTAGGATTTTGAGTATCAAAACTAATATTGGAGTGATGATTCTACCCTAGCTCTCGAAACAGAAGGCTTACTCTTAAATAATAACGAATTAATCGTGATACCAGATACTGACTAAGATAGTAGTGGTATGCTAAAGGTTCTATGTAGGGCTTGCTGCATAAATGTGGAAACTATATCCGACAGTACTTTCAAGCATATTTTTACCTTCCAAGTGCAAGCTTTTTGTATCTAGAGATTCATTTTCCTGGCAATGCATGTAGTACATCCCTAGTTAAATTGAGAACATTAAGGAAAAATAAGCATATTTTTCGAGGAGTATTTTCGTATGCCAAACTTACTCCAAAAGCTTATTCAGTAAGCCATAATTAACTCTTTACTTATTACTTATTATTTATTACTTATTATTTATTACTTATTACTTGAGCCAATAAGTAATCATTTCTCCTTTACCTTTGACACTAATCGTGCCTCGTTCTTCAAAGATATACTTGTCCTTCAAGAGTGCATAAGTAGACGCTGTGACCTGAATTTCCCCTGCTATTCCCATAGATTCCATGCGAGAAGCAACATTCACCGTATCGCCCCACAAATCATAAGCAAACTTTGTTGTACCAATCACTCCTGCCACTACAGGACCAGTATTGATACCGATGCGAAGATGGAAGGGTTGGCCATCGTCTCGTTGAAAGCTAGTAATTTCCCGTTGCATGTCCAGTGCCATCTCGACAACAGCTTCGGCATGATCGGCTCTTGGTGTCGGGAGACCCCCTACTACCATGTAAGCATCTCCAATTGTCTTAATTTTCTCTAAGCCATGCTTCTGTGTCAGCCGATCAAACATGGAAAAGATCTTGTTAAGCAAATCTACTAATTGTGTGGCAGGAATCTGAGCAGAAAGTTCTGTAAAGCTAACCAAATCTGCAAACAAAACTGTGACTTCCTCAAAACTATCGGCAATGATACTTTCTTGTAGTTTCAGTCGTTTAGCAATAGGAGCAGGCAAAATATTATACAGCAAATCTTCAGTGCATTGTTGTTGATAATGGAGAGCTTCTTCCCAAATCTTTCGCATGGTTATATCAACAACACTGCCTTCGTAATAGAGCGGCTCCCCTTTCGCATTACGCACAACGTGGACATTCTCTTCAGTCCAAATGATATTACCATCCCAACGATAGACCTGAGACTGAAAATTCGACACCCGATCCTGTGCTTGCATGAGAGCCAGAAATTGTGCCCGACGAGTCTTATCAACATAAAGTTGTTGGTTAATATTTTGCAAGCAAGCTATCAATTCTTCAGCGTCGGAGTAGCCGTAAATTCTTGCTAGCGCTGGATTGGCACTTAAATATTTGCCATCAGGTGTTGTCTGGAATAGACCTTTATCAGTATTCTCAAAGATGCTGCGATATTTCTCCTCGGCTTCCTGTAGTGCGGCTTCTGCTTGCTTGCGCTTTGTAATATTAATGCTGCTACCAATGATGCGATAAATACGCTCTTTCTCATTCCGCAGTGGAGTTAGGCGGGTAAACCAGCAAGTCTCTTGCCCCTCCAACAGTAAGCACTCCTCGTAACTAATTGTTTCTCCAGTTTCAATGCAAGCTTGATAACGTTGCTGTACGGCTGATGCAGTATCGGGAGCAAGCACTTGAGTAGGAGTTTTGCCCTGTAAATCGGTTGACAGAATGCCTGTTAAAAGCTCATGGGTAGGATTGAATCCCACATACTGAAATTCACCGTTTTCTAAAATGTCCACAACAAAGATTGACTGCGCTACTCCATTGTAAATACTACGTAAAAAGAGTTCTTTTTCCGCCAGTTCTTGAGTGCGCTCTTGGACTTTTAGTTCCAAGGTTTGGGTATAATCTTCTAATGCTTGGTGAGAAAGTTGCAACTCCTGCCAAAAAAGTAAAGCGCGACTGATCAGCCCTGCACTAACCAAAGCTAGGAAGGGTGAGACAACAATCAGCCACCAACTCCCAAGAAAGAAGAAGTAGGCGCTCCCGATCAGACTACCACTGGTAGTCAAAATAACCACAACTACCCAATAAAAAGAAGGAACTTTCCATCCCAAAACCGCCCCTACACTCGACCACAGGAAAACCCACAACCACTCTATCGGTTCTGGTACACCCCTAAGGATTTGCCTGCCATCCAAGGCAGCACTTAAAATTTGACTGGCAAGGTCGGCATGCAGCTCGATACCCGACCAAACCGTGTTAGGGTTGGTCGTATAAGGGGTATAGTAGTTATCATTCAGACTAGGGGCGATGGGGGTAATCAGAACAATTCGCCCTTGCATCAGATTATTAGGAATCCTGTCTTCCAGAACGTCGGTTAGAGAAATTTTGGGGACTCCTCCACGAAGACGGTGAAAGTTAGCGAGGATTTGATAGCCACCCACATCGGCGCGGATATAACCGCCTTCGTTTTCCTCAAGTGGTCGAAACTTGGCTTGCCCTAGCTTAAGAATTCCTTCCTTGTCCGTGTTTTCGAGTTCAATATTTTCCGCTTCCAAGTAGGCTAAGGCTAGTTTAGTTCCCAGAGTCAGGTTGGTTTTACCTTCAGGGTTGCGCACGGATAATAGGTGGCGACGGACTTTGCCATCGGTATCGATTACCAAGTCGCTCGCAGCAATCTGATTTTGCGCCCGCAGTATAGAAGGAGGAGCAACCGTCGTTCCGTTCGTGTTGCTCAGTGCCTTTTGAATGCCAATCAGATTCGGTGTTGAGGTAAATACTTTGACTAATTCCTGATGTCCCGGTTCAAGTGGAAGATTGCGATAGAGACCTAGTCCAATGACTCTTGGTTGTTGTTGTTTGAGCTTTTCTAAAACTTTGGCTAGGGTAGCATCTGACATGGGCCAATGTCCCAAGTGCGAGATATCTTCTTCCTCAATTGTGACAATGACTAAGCGAGATTTACTGGACTCTAAGGGACGCAGACGAAACCACTGATCTAAAATAGCAGATTCTAGCAATTGCAACGTTCCAGCCCATTGCAATGCTAAAACTGCTCCTGTCACACCCATAACAATAATTCCAATACTGCGCCCTCTAAGAAATTGTGCTTTCAGCTTTGTCCACATCGATCAATTGTTTGCTTCTAGCTACAGGGGTGTATCGAAGGAGGGAGTATTGGGGAGTATTGCTATTTACGGTTATCAAATTTAGGTGTCAAGTGTTCGATGTTAGGTTTTTCTGAACCTCTAATACCTAATCCCCAATGGTGACAAGTTAAAGAGTCGTGCATTTTGTCAACTCCCATATATAGAGTTTGGGCGCAAAAAAAACGCTATATATAGAAAAAACCAAGGAGCCAGAAAAATTGTATTTTCTCCCCCTTGCCCCCCAGCCCCCTGCCCCCCAGCCCCTTGACAAATTGCTCACAGCCTTAACTTGTCACCAATGCCTAATCCCTAACTTCGGCGATCGCTTGGAGCACTGCCAAGTCATTGACATCTAATCCCACCGACTTCATTAATTCCCTCCAAGCGATCGCCACCTCTGGATTATTGGGTTGGGTGTACTGAAGTTCCACTAATATCTTTAGTGCATCATACCAAAATCCTTGCTGGGCATAGAGGGAAACTGTTTCTATGGCTGTGACATTCTCTAGCTGCTGCTTTAAAGTGTCATTGGTTTGAGCGTGTTCAATCCAACCCCCTACTACCCGGTCTTCCGTTCGGTCACTCGGATCACAAACTAGGGCAACAGTCCAATAGTAAAGCTGATCCTGAGCCAGGGATGGTGCATTACCTGGTAAGGGAATGCTAACTAAACCTGCTTGAGAAACCGGGATACTAACTTGGTAAATTCCGTTCATTTGCTCATCAAACAAGCTAAATTCGGCTGTTTGGGCACTTGTTTGGGGGATATAAACGAACAAATTTGGGCGATCGCTTTGAGATAACCCTATATTATTACCAGGGGCGACGGCAGTTAAAGAAGCAGATTTTGCAGAGGGGTTTGACAAGCAAGCTTTGCCAACAGGACGGGAACCTCCCGCAGCTGTACCACCACGGGGGGCTCCCCTACCTGGATATGGGGGTTCAAAGGTAACTGGAACCCTAGGCTTTGCCTGAACTTGACTTGTCAGATATGGTGCGGAAAAAACTGATAAAGACAAGAAGATAAATATCAGTTTCAAGGAAGATTTTATAAAATTCATAAGCTTTGTATAATTTTTCCCTCCAGTTTGACACATAATTTTTTTTCTGGTCTAGAGCCGAATGGCGCTAAGATAAACCGAATGCCTTTCTTTGAAGAGGGGTGTGGGGAGAGGAGGAAGAGAGGGGAGTGTGGGGATAGAACAGAGCATAGTCTGAATGCATGAAGTGTTGGAGGACTCTGTTCTCCCAACAGCCACTCATCTATGTTTTACTCCCCACACTTCCCACACCCTCCATACTCCTCATCAGTTCAGGATTTGAGCCTTAACAAGCGTGCCATTCGGTCTATAGCCAATTACCAACCAAGATAAAAGGTGCCCAGAAGTAAGGATGACTCGATTCAGGTTGTTTGAGTAAATGGAGTTGAGCTCGTTGTACAGCTTCAGCTTTAGTAATGTTGGGAGTAAATAATTCTCTATAGAACTGCTGCATAAAATCTGCCGTTGATTGATCACTCACTGTCCAGAGTGTGCCTAGGGTACTGCGAGCACCTGAGCGCACTGCTACTCCAGCTAGTCCTAATGCTGCTCGTCGATCTCCTTTGGCTGTTTGGCAAGCACTCAGTACCAAAAGTTCTAAGGGAGGCGAGTTAGATAATTCACGTTTGGTTAATAAGGTATTCAATTGTTTAACATTGAGCTGTCCGTCCCAAGTGAGGATAAATGTTTCTTCCGGTTTGGAGCTAAACTGACCGTGAGTGGCTAGGTGAACGATTGAGTAGGGTTGGGTTTTGACTTGAGTTTCCAGTGCCTGGTTGGTGAAGTATTGATCTAGCAAAACAGTGGCCGGAACAGTCGCATCAATTTCCTTGACTTCTTGCTTGACTCCTGGTAAAGGAGAAAACTCTTCCTTACCTTCACTCAAACCCCCCAGTAAGGCTTGAGACTGACTTCTTGCCAAAGGCTGAGGGGTTAATAGCTGTAAACTGGGTGCGATCGCAATTCGATATTGTTCCATCAAATACTGTTTCCCATCGTGCAAAGCTGCCATCGGTACATTCCGCAGAGAGCCATCAAGGACAAACACCAGTGTTTTAATCGACTGGCGGGTTAAATCTTCGGCAGCGGGTTGCACTAACCAGCGATAAATTTCCTGGGCAACGGTTAATCTTTCTTGGGCAAAGGAGGTGCGTCTCAAAGATTGGCGCATCCGATTGATTCCCTCTTCCACTTGTTCTTGAGTCAGATTGGTGGTGTAATGGCGTAATTGTTGATCCGGTAAGGAAAGAATAACTTCCAAACGCTCGCGTAGAATAATCGGATAAATGACAGCTGCTTTTGGATCAATGCGATCAAGAGCCTGGGGTTGAGTATCTAAGCAAGCTTCCCGAAAAAAATTAGCTAGTTCAGCCAGTTGGAGTGCTTCAATGATTGCTCTTGCTTGTTGGAGGTTGGCTTGACTCACTCCCCCAGTTTCCCCTTGGGTAGGTTGCAAGAGTAAATCCACCAATTCTCGATAAACAGGTTCAACCTGTTCCCGAAAGGAAAACTGCACATCTTGGTTAATACTAACTAAATCTTGTCTTAGAGATTGTAGGGTATCGACTGCATCGGTGTAAGATGCGATCGCTCCTGCTCTATCCCCTGTCTTAACGAGTAATTGTCCCATTTGCCACTGCCACTGATAAGCAATTTCGGAAGCGCGGATAGTCTGGGTTAAGCGGAGTGCTTTTTGAGTTAGACGTTGAGCTTCCTCCCACTGTTGCCTTTTTAAATAGAGTTGTCCCAAACGCCCCACGGCATAGGATTGAGCACGGAGATTCCCTAACAGTTTTGCCTGTTGTTGAGCTATCGCCAAAAGTTGAGCGGTGGTTGTCACGTCATTGGGATTGAGTTTAACCAGACTATTAGCTAGCTCAATTTGCGCATAAATGGTGGTTTGGCTAGGAGGTAAATTAGTCAGTTGAGATTGAATCAAGGGGAGTAGATTTTGTGCTTCTTGAAGGCGATTAAGTTCAACCAAAAGACTTAGCTGATGGATTTGGGCTGGCAGCCGAACTGGGCTATTTTCTGCCGCTGCTTGCTGGTAGTATTGGAGTGCAGTTTGGCTTTGCTCTTGGGCTTGGGCAAGATTACCTAAACTGAGCCGAGCTACCTGAATATCTCCAAAAGATTGCAGCCGTTGCGCTACGGCTAGACCTTGCTCTAGGATATTTTCGGCAGTGGCAAAATCTCCGGCAACACGCAGCACTTTGCCCAAATTCAGAAGTCCAACAAGTTTGAGTTGGGAGTCACTTTGGCTGGTTAGGGATAGCTCCACTTGTTCCAATGTGGTTCTGGCACGCAGGTATAACCCTAGCCCTTGTAATGCTCTGGCTTGGTTAAGTTGGGTACCAATTTCTCCTGTAGAATCCCCTAATTCCCTGTAGAGCTTTTCCGCTTTTTGCCAAGTCTCTAGGGCAGTTTCTAATTTTGCCTGGTTAAATTGTAGTTGTCCTTGATTGTTGAGAATTTGGGCAAGGATAAATTGAGCTTGGGGTAATATTTGATTCGTTATCAAAGCTAATGCCTGATTCATCCTGGCTTCAGCTGCTGGGAATTGTCCGAGTTGCTGCTCAGCCAGAGCCAGATAACTGAGTACTAACCCTTGATTGAGAATATCTCCTTGGGATTTGAATTCAGAGGCAGCCTCTTGCCAGACATTTGCCGCTTCTGAATATTGCCCTTGTTGATAGAGCCTTTGTCCGTTTTGGAGTTGGATATCGGGTTGAGCAATAATCTGTGTTGAAGAGAATGATAAATGCGATTGCTCAGTTGTAGCTGCATGAATACCCACAGCCATCAGAAACCCAAACAGGGTACAAAGGATGAATACCAATAACAGGTTTTTAAGTACTATTTTGTAGAAATATCGGCGTAATAACTTCATCGGCTACTAACATGTCACTTCTCAATTTTTTTACAAGTAGGAATTCAAAATCGACATCGGTTATCAATCTTTATAGACATCGCGGCGGTGCTTGCACTGCAATAAAAGAATTATCAGCGCCTCATCGTCAATTTCATAACGAACACGATAATCGCTAATACGAATTCGATATTCGTTAGCTTTACCTTTCAGCTTGACAACTCCATCTGGACGTGGATTATCAGCAAGTTGTTGAATTTTGATGGCGATGCGTTCATAGATTTGATCGGGCAATGCATCAAGCTGCTTTTGCACAGCTTTGGGGATAATAATGGTGTGAGTCATGCAGAATAGTTTGCCCGTTGCGCTTGGTACTGGTCAAAGGTCATATAATCACCTGCTAGATAGTCAGCGCGGGCAGCCTGAATTTCGGCAATATCTTCTGGTGAATCTTCTTCAGCCGAGAATAGTTCAGCTTCTAGAAGTGCCAATAATTTCTTCTTTTCAGCGATTCCAAGCGACAAGATAGCTTCTTCTAAGGATTCTAACGAAACGCTTATCCTTAAAATATTCTCGGTCATTTGTTTCTACTCCTGTAAAGACTTGGTCAGAGACATTTTTTGAGGTAGTACCTATTAGAAGATACCTCAGCCGATGTTTCAGCCACCAGTTGTACCGTACCATCTGCATCTCTAACCCAACCCGTCGCCTCAATTAAAGAATTTTGGATTGGTGATTGTTGATCAGAAGATTCTTCTGTCCTTCCTGTCTCTCTTATCTCTCCAACTCTCCCATCTCCCTTAGTTCCGGAAACTCGCCAATCAATCCAACCTGGAGAAGGATTTAATGCTTCACCAGGGGTAGGTGGTAATCCGCCTCTGCCAGTCACAACAAAGCTATTGTCTCTGGCTTGAGAAGAGCAAGTTTGGGCAATTTGATTGCTAGCATCAGCGAAAGTTGCGGGTAACTCCGCTAATCCTTGTACTGGATCAATTCCTTGAATGTTAATTTGTACCTCCCCGTTGAATTCCACACCGAGTTCAGAGGTGGCAGTGATATCACTTAGTGGGGTTACTCTGTCCCGAAATTGGGTGCCGAAAATGCCTTGAGCAGTAATACTGACTCTTCCTCCAGAACCGGCTTGAGCATTGGCAGTAATATCGCTATTTTCTTCAGGAACAGCAACAATTAAGGGAGCATTGATATTCAAATTGCCACCATTACCTGTTCCACCTAATGCAGTTGCAGTAATTGAACCAGCATTCCGGAGTAACAATAAAGAGTCCACATTGAAGACAATGTTACCACCCAATCCTAAAGCTGTAGTGGCATTGATTTGTCCTTCTTGATCGAGCAATATTGAATCAGCATTAATGATTAACGTTCCCGCATCACCACTTCCTTGATGTCTGACCCGAATTTGACCTCCATCTTGTATAGTCAAGTTATCCGTATTAATCGTCACTTCTCCTGTCTTTCCTGTAAGTCCTGGAGGTACGAACAGAGCTTGTTGTATTGCTGTATTAAAGGCTAAAGCACTCCCCTCGACTCCAGCGGGGAACTGATCGGCAGTAGTGCCACTGATGAAAATCTCAGAGGAATCGATGGTTATCTCACCAGCATCACCACTAGCTGATGTACCTGAAGTGATAATACCCCCATCGAGCAATCTGATTTGGGGAGCATCAATGATGGTATTGCCAGCATTTCCTCGACTAAAGGTTAGTGTTCCTAATCGACTGGGAAAAAGAAGCAAGGGATTGCTACCAATAACTTCAATTGATTCAGAGGCATTGACAGTAACATTACCACTATTGCCTGTTCCAGAGTTGGGTAGAGGAGGTTGCCCAAAAGTGGCAGTGGATGTAAAAATGCTTGATACTAAAGCTGCGCCATCTCTGATACTTAAGGTATCAGTTGTTACATTGATATTACCAGCGTTGCCAGAGCCAGTAATACTATTGAAAATTCCACTAAGATTGTCAGGGTTTAGAGGGCTGGTTCCTACGATTTCCACTTGTTGAGCATTGATTTCTATATCCCCTGCCTTACCTTCTCCAGCACCCAGGGGATTGCCAATCAATTGGTTGAAACTGTATGCAGCTACATTTGCTCCCCTCAACAGTCTTAACTGCTGGGTGGATAAGTTAACTTTACCGCCATCACCTTTTCCTATAGTTAGAGCGATAATACCGCTAGAAATGAAAGGTGCAAAGAAATTGACTCCACTTGCTTCCACTGACTCAGCAGTATTGACTTGGATATCTCCTCCCTTTCCAGCTCCCTGAACAAAGGAGAAGATCATTGCTCCATCAGATAGATTGATTCTGGGGCTAGATACATCTACATCTCCCCCTTCTCCTAAACCCAAAGTATAGCTAGCAATTCCACTAGTTACAATAGGACTAAATGGGTAAGCGCCATTAGCTGTGATCGAATTAATATTGACGGTAACTTTGCCTCCATTTCCTGTTGCTTGTGGTCCTACCCACGTAACAATTTGTCCCCCATCCTCAAAGTTAAGTTGCGCTGCATTGACAGTAACATCCCCTGCCGCTCCTGCTTCATACGTTTCACTCGAAATGCGGCTATTGAAGAGTTGGATGAGGGGGTCTTGATTGGGTATTAGGGGAGTAAAACCACTAATAGCAAGGTTTCCAGTAGCATTGATAGTAACATCTGGTCCAGTTTGGTTACTGCTAGTGCTCGAAATAATTTGCGATCGCTCTAAGGTAATATTTTCTCCTTCTATTTGGATAGAACCATTTCCTGTTACTCCAACATTAGTAGTATTCGTCACCGTACTATCAGTTAGAGAAATATTCCCATTACTATTGAGGTTCAGGTTTCCTCCCTGTGCAGTTACTGAACCCGTTATCGTTATCTCATCCCCTTGCAGAGTTAAATCTTGTCCTGGAGCAACAGCTAAATTACCTTCATTAGTGATTTGTGCAGTATGATTACGCGAAGCATTGGTAAATAATACTCCTGGTTGAATCGTCAATAAACTACTATTAGCTGTATCTATGGCACTATAAAAAGCATTATCTCCCAACTTGATGCCATCAGCAGTGCTAGCAGTAAACGAGCCACCTATATTTAACTGAGCATTTTGCCCAAATATAATGCCATTGGGATTAATTAAAAATAAGTTAGCCGTACCGTTGGCTTGGATTAAGCCATCAATGCTGGAAATATTTCCCCCAGTGACTCGCGTTAGGATATTCTGTATACTCAGCGCATTGTTAAAATAAGTCGTTTGTCCAGCAAGTACCGAAAATTGCTCAAAACTGTGAAATAAATTAGTGTCTGCTGCTGTACCACCAGTAAGAGTTAGAGTATTGCCGTTGGGTGTAACAACAGAATTATTAGGTAAAGTATCATCCGGCAAAATTTGAGCTTGCACTGATAGGGTTGAAGCAAACAAACAAGAAGTGATGGATGCAATAGTGCAATAAAAGCTTGGTGTTGCGCGAATGCTCATACTGTGTTTATTGGTTAAGTCTAAGAAATCAGTAGATTCACCTCCAACAAACAGATCATTGTTTTACAGGGTAGGAAATGATTTGGTTCGACAATTCTGTTGAAAGTACTTACTAGAGGATACTCTAAGAGAAGGAGCAGCCACTAATCGGACCGTTCCATCTATATCTTTTACCCAGCCTGTAGCCTCAACTAAAGGCTCTGGGATTTGAGAGTGAGAATCTTGAATTGGTGATTGATGATTGGTAATTTCTTCTGTCTCCCTTGTTACCCCATCTCCCCTACTTCCGGAGACTCGCCAATCAATCCAACCTGGGGTAGGATTCAATGCTTCACCAGGAGTAGGTGGTAATCCGCCTCTGCCAATCACGACAAAGCTATTTTCCCTTGCTTGAGAGGAGCAAGTTTGAGCAATTTGATTGCTAGAATCGGAGAAAGTTTCTGACAACTTAGCTAGTCCTTGTACTGGATCAATTCCTTGAATATCAATTTGTACTTCCCCGTTAAATTCCACACCGAGTTCAGAGGTGGCGGTGATATCACTTAGTGGGGTTACTCTGTCCCGAAATTGGGTGCCGAAAATGCCTTGAGCTGTAATACTGATTCGTCCTCCGGAGCCAGCTTGAGCATTGGCTGTAATATCGCTATTTTCTTCAGGAACAGCAACAATTAAGGGAGCATTGATATTCAAGTTACCACCATTACCTGTTCCACCTAATGCAGTTGCAGAAATGGAGCTCTTATTCCGGAGTAACAATAAAGAATCCACATTGAGGAAAATGTCACCACCTAATCCTAAAGCAGTAGTGGCATTAATTTGTCCTCCCTGAGCGAGCAAAATTAAATCAGCATTAATGGTTAACCTGCCAGCATCACCAGTTCCCTGATGTCTGACCCGAATTTGACCCCCATCTTGTATAGTCAACTTGTCTGTATTAATCGTCACCTTTCCTGTCCTTCCTGTGAGTTCTGGAGGTACGAAGAAAGCCTGTTGTATATTTGTGTTTAAGACTACAGCACTCCCATCTACTCCAGCAGGAAACTGATCAGGAGTGGTGCCACTAATAAAAATTTCAGCAGCGTTGATAGTAAGGTTACCGGCATTGCCACTAGCGAATGTAGCTGAATTGATTATTCCTCCATCGAGCAACCTGAGTTGGGGAGTATTAATGATGGTATCGCCAGCATTTCCCGTACCCGAAGTTCCTGCTCCTAATCGACTCGAAAGAAGAATCAAGGAACTGCTACCAATAATTTCAATTGATTCAGAGGCATTGACCGTAACCTTACCACCATTGCCTGTTCCAGAGTTGGGTAGAGGTTGTCCAATGCTGGTAATGGATTGAAAAACCGATGATGCTACCACTCCTCCATCTCTAATGCTTAAGGTGTCGGTTGTTAAAGTGAGATTACCTGCATTTCCCGAGCCACTAGTAACACTGAGAATTCCAGGAATATTTTCAGGAGCTAGAAGACTAACTCCTATCACTTCCACCTGTTGAGCATTGACTGTGACATCCCCTGCATTGCCTTCTCCAGCACTGGTTATTGGATTGCCAATCAATTGGTTTAAACTGGATGAAATTACTTTTGCTCCCTCAAACAGCCTTAAGTAGCGGGTAGATAAGCTAACTGCACCACCATCACCTTTTGCTAAAGTTTGAGCGAGAATACCACTAGAAAACTGAGTTGCTAAGGGATTGAGTCCAGTTGCTTCAAACGAATCAGCAGCCTTGACTTGGATATCTCCTCCTTTTCCAGTTCCCTGAACTAAGGAGAAAATTCTTGCTCCATCAATTAGATTGATACTGGAGGTGGATACATCTATCTCTCCCCCTTCTCCTGCACCCAGAGTATAGCTAGCAATCCCACTAGGTAAAAGAGGACTAAACGGATAAGCGCCGGTAGCAGTAATAGAGTCAGTAGCATTCACCCTAACTTTGCCACCATTACCCGTTGCTTGTCGCCCTACTACAGTAGAAATCTGTCCCCCATCCTCTAAAATAATTGCTGCTGCATTGACAGTAATATCTCCTCCTGCTCCCACTCCGGAGGTTTCACTGGAAATGCGACTATTGAGGGTGAAAGGATTTTGATTTGATTGAGGGGGAGTAACGCCAGTAATGGTAACGGCTCCAGTGGCATTGACAGTCACATCTGGTGCAGTTTGGTTACTGCTAGTGCTCGAAATAATTTGCGATCGCTCTAAGCTAATATTCTCTGCTTGTAGCTGGATACTACCATTTCCTGTTAACCCAATATGAGTATTGGTTACCGTACTATCAGTTAGGGAAATATTTCCATTACTTTCGAGGCTCAGGTTTCCTCCCTGTGCAGTTACTGAGCCTGTTATTGTTATCTCATCGCCTTGCAGAGTAACATCTTGTCCTGGAGCAACAGCTAAATTACCTTCATTCCTAATTTGTGCTTGATAATTGCGTAAACGATGGTTAAATAATACTCCTGGTTGAATCGTCAATAAACTACTATTGGCTGTATCTGTAGCACTATAAAAAGCATTATCTCCTAATTGAATGCCATCAGCAGTGCTGGCGGTAAATGAACCTCCGATATTTAATTGAGCATTTTCTCCAAAGATAATCCCATTGGGATTGATTAAAAATAAGTTAGCCGTACCGTTGGTTTGGATTAAGCCATCAATGGTAGAAATGCTTGCCCCAGTGACTCGTGTCAAAATATTTTGTATACTCAGGTCATTATTAAAATAAGCCGTTTGTCCAGTCAGTATAGAAAACTGCTCAAAACTGTGAAATAAATTAGTGCCTGCGGCTGTACCGCCAGTAAGAGTTAGAGTATTGCCGTTGGGTGTAACATTAGAATTAATGGGTAGGGTAGCATCCGGCAAAATTTGAGCTTCCACCGATAGGGTTGAAACAAACAAATAAGAAGTGATGGATGCGATAGTGCAATAAAAGCTTGGTGTTGCGCGAACGCTCATACTCTGTTTATTGGTTAAGTCTAAGGAGTCAGTAGATTCACGTTAAACAACCAGCTCATTTTTTTACAGGAAATGAGTTAGCTCAATAATTCTGTTGGAACTACTTACTAGAGGATACTGCAAGGAAAGGGCAGCTACCAGTTCACCGTCCCGTTGTGTCCACAGCAATCCAAGTAATATGCACCCTAGATTGACTCTCTTCGTCTGTTCCCTTGCTCCCTCTGCTTGTCTCAACCGATAACTTTGTTTTGGAGTTGGGTTGTAGTGCGCTTAACCTAGCCTAAACTTAATGTAGATGACCAATTGTCGCTTACCCAAGCAAAGGTAAAATTATTTGAAACTCGGTGCCAGTATCTGGATGAGAACATAAGAGCAATTGCCCTCCATGTTTTTTCGTAACAATTTGATTGCTAATTGCTAAACCCAAGCCAGTTCCCTTGCCGACTGGCTTGGTAGTGAAAAACATTTCAAAGATTCGTTCTTGAATTTCTGAGGGTATTCCCGGACCATTATCGGCAATTCGGATAGATACCAATTCAGTATCCGCTCTTTCTAGAATATCTGTAATAATTGTAATCTGAGGTTGCCATGTCGTTGAAGAATTTCCTTGCTCAGTCATCTTGTCCACTAGAGCATCAATAGCATTACTGATCAGGTTCATAAATACCTGACTTAGTTGACCTGAGTAACAATTTACTAATGGCAAATCTCCATAAACTTTAATTACTTTAATCCCATACTTAAGACGGTTATTTAAAATAATTAAAGTACTATCAATACATTCATTGATGTCAGACAGTTTACGTTTAGCTTCATCCAAGTGAGCAAAGTTTTGCAAACTACCTACAGTTTTAGTTAATCTATCAGAAGCTGTGCCAATAGTTTTGATAATTTTGGGAAAATCTTCTAGGATAAAATCAAAATCTCTTTCTTCTTTAAGTTCTTTAATTTTGGCATATGTTTGAGGAATCTCTGCTTCATAAGCAGCTAAAATTTCTATCAAATTATGATAGTAGCTCTGTAGAAATTCAAAATTACAGCTGATGCAAGCAGCAGGATTTTTAATCTCATGGGCAACACTAGCAACCATTTTGCCTAAACTTGCCATCTTTTCTGTTTGCATCATTTGAGCTTGGGTTTGCTCATGCAGCAGTTGAGTTGTCAGTTGATGAATTTCTGACTGGGCTACCAGTAACTGATGCACATCTAGCAAGCGGTAAACCCCAGTTTCTATTTCTACCACAATCGGTTCATATAGCATCTCAGCCCGACGTTGCAGAGAGCGGCAAGCAGCTTCTAGAATCTGCATCTTACCTTTAAGTATCAAAACCTCTGTACCGACAAAGCGATATAAAGAAGCTAGAGGACGCTTAAGAAACAGTTCTAATCCATAAGGACTACTCATTTGTTCCAAGAATCTACGCCGGGAAATCATGCCAGCAAACTTCCCCTTTTTCATGAGAATGACTCCTGGTAGGAGCTGATTAACTTGAAATTGATGAGCAGCGTCTTTTCCCGGCTGAAATGATTCAACTTGAAAATCGTATAGTGACAGGTCTTGGAGCGTTGATTCTAGGCTAAGATCATGGGGTCTAGATTTAGCAACTACTGATAGTTTCGTATTAGACTCTTGCAAGACAAACATCAGGAACTCAAATTACTAAGTGGCATTTGCAGCGAAACCAATATACAGTCTAACACTTAATTATTAAGATGTTTTTTTTGTATAAACAAAGTTATTTGTCTTAAATAGAGTTTAAGATCAATAAATAGTTATTAACAAACAATTAATTCAAGTTTAAATTTTGTTTATCTAAAGGCATTCGATTCAATCAAGGCTTGCTTGAATGTTTATTTAATAACTAACCTTCTGCACTTATTACTTATTACTTATTACTTCAAAACCCTTTCTCAATTGACTTATTCAGCATCTGGAGACAATGCTGGTTCAGATTGGTCCGGACTAGCAACTGGTGCTGACGAACGACTAGGTAAGGACAGTTCTACACTCGAACCCCGGTCATAAATCTCAATATTCCACTGTCCTGAGCGATTCGATTCAAAGGCAATAAAGCGACCATTGCCACTAATCGTTGGGTTACGAACTCCCCCCAAGATATTTTCGGTTATGACTTGTGAGGTTAGTGTCTGGCGGTCATAAACAAAGACATCTGGCTTGCTTAACTGCTCGGAGATATAAACAATATAGCGCCCATCAGCGCTAATATCTGGTTGTTCTTGAATTGTTTTAGGTTGGTTAAGTCCAGGCAAATCGATTAGACGCCGTTGTTGAACATCATAGAGAAAAATACCCCGCCCTTGCTGACGATCAGAAGTAAAGACTAAGTAGCGACCATCATAAGAATAGCGGGGTTGTTGGTCAGCAGCGGAACTATTGAGAGTCGCACCCAAGCTTTGAGTAGGTGGAGTCAAATAACCGCTTTCGCGGCAACCCACTAGTGCAAGAAGGCAGAAGGCAGGAGGCAGGAAGCAGAAGGGAAGGAAGCTTGTACAGTAAGCTTTTTGACCTTTTTTCACGCTTTGGTTATTTCCGCCGCGCTGCACTAGTCCTGCACTCAACACAACTGCCAAAACTTTCAGTAACGGATAATAGCCGTTAGGAAAGTACTTCATCATTCGATTTTGGTAAAGCACAGCAGTTAACATCATTTAAGCAAACTTTGCCCCAATGAAGAGCCCAACGTACCAGTGCAACCCGATTATCTGTGGACGTTTTCGTCAGGATATTGCTGATGTGATTATCAACAGTGCGCTTACTGATTTCAAGCTGCTGGGCAATCTCCTGATTGGTTAAACCAGCGGCTACCAGTTCGATAATTTGTAATTCGCGTTCTGAGAGAGACGCGGGTGTATAAGATTTGCCAACAGCCATAGGTATTTACCCTTGGTATATGTACTTACCATATACTCCAATTTTAGAAGATTGTTAACAGACTCAGCTTCAATAAAAAATTAGAGCATGGTAACTCTGTACAATTAATCGCGGCAAGGGCTGCAAATTAATGTAGGTGATCCCTGTTAGGGCCTAATGACTGTTAACCTTGTGCTGATATTTGATAAAAAAAAGTAGAGATGTATAGCCGTGAGTAATCCTCGTGTTATCTGCCTTGGTGAAATTTTATTTGACTGTTTAGCTGATCAGCTGGGGCGATCGCTTGAACAGGTGGAATCGTGGACATCTTATCCGGGGGGGGCTCCTGCTAATGTTGCTTGTGCCTTAGTGAAGCTGGGAACTTCTGCTGCTTTTGTCGGTTGTCTCGGTCAAGATGAACCAGGAGAGAGCCTGGTAAAATTGTTACAAGAGGTGGGAGTAGATAGCACTGGTGTTCAGCGCCATCCCACAGCACCGACACGACAAGTTTACGTGGTGCGTTCTGAAACAGGCGATCGCGAATTTGCCGGTTTTGGTGGACTGGATACTACCAAATTTGCCGATGCCTTTCTCCAAGCAGTCAAATTACCTGCATCTTTATTTGAAAGTGCTGAATTTCTGGTTTTTGGAACCTTGGAGTTGCCTTATCCTGAAACTCACAAGGCAATTGAAAAAGCACTGCAACTGGCTAATCAGTACGACGTCAAAATTTTACTGGATGTCAACTGGCGTCCCGTGTTTTGGCCTAACCCCAGTGCTGCTTTACCGGAAATTCAGAAATTGTTTAAGCAAATCGATTTCCTCAAGGTTGCCAAGGAAGAAGCCGAACTCCTATTTAATACTACTGATGCTGGTGCGATCGCCCATCGTCTTGAATCAGTCGAGGGGGTGTTAGTGACTGATGGGGATCAAGAAATTAGTTACTGCCTCAATGATTATGAAGGTAAATTACCAGCTTTTTCCATGAATGTCCAAGATACTACTGGTGCTGGTGACAGTTTTGTTGCTGGTTTCGTCCACCAGCTTTGTCAACAGGGAATGAAAAGCCTTGCTAGTGCTGAATCTGCCAGAAATGTGGTTAAATATTCCAGTGTAGTAGGGGCACTAACAACTTTGAAGCCTGGAGCGATCGCTGCTCAACCTACAGCTCAAGAGGTGGAAGCATTTCTCCAGCAATATTAACAAGGGTTTCGCCTGAAGCATCTTAACTCTTCGAGAAACAAGGCAATAGGCAACAGGGAAGAGAAAAAGACCTCAATACTGCTCGGAGCTCCAATTCCTCTTCCCCAGCTCCCTCAGCTTATCTTTGCCGATAACTTCTCTTAACCGAGCAGTAAGTAGGGTTTGCTGCATGAGTGTGTAATACTAAATCCGGTTTCCATACCCCCCTAACACTCTATGCAGAATTTAAGCGTGGGTTTTCATAGCTGGATTTAGTATAAGTGGGTTTTCATAACCGGATTTAGTATGAGATGCTCTTACCCTGCATTTATCTAGGGCTTAGCTGATTGGAGGTTTTTGATATACCTCCCTTGAAGAACACACTATTACGGATAAAATCACTAAGGAGTTTTGGTGGATCTGTGTCTGGTTTTCCTTGAATCACCCGCCGTAGTCTCCATGAGGCAAAACCCAAAATCCAGACTGTATCAGCTAAGAGCGCATAGAGCAAACCATGATTTTTCACAAAGTATCGTCGCCTGGAATCAAACTGATAGGTTGGTAGACGCTTAGCTGGTTTTAATTCATCATACGTATAGCCTGTGCTTTGTCCACCGATATGTTGAACTAAGCTTTGAGGTACGTACCAACAGGACCACCCTGCCCGCTTAGCCTGCAAGCAAAAGTCTGTCTCTTCGTAGTATAGAAAATATCCTGCGTCCATTAATCCAATTGAGTTAAACACCTCGCGACGGATGATGAAGCTAGCTCCGGGTATCCAATCCGTTTCACTCGGTTTGTCAGCAGGCATAGAACGCGGGACTACCCAGTTTGACAAGAGCTTGGACACGATGCCAAGACGCAAACCCCCATCCAGTTCACTCAGTACGGTAGGAAAGCGGAAGGTGATGTGCCAAGGCTTGCCGTCAGGTTTTTCCAGGGCGCTGCCAGCTATTCCCGCTTGAGGATGCTCATCCATGAAATCTACTAGTACCTTGAGGGCACCAGGACGAACAATCGAGTCTGGGTTAAGTAACAGGAAATAAGGGGGTGGGTTGCCTGAGTTGAGTGCTGGGCGAATTCCAGCATTGTTGCCGAAAGCAAATCCGCCGTTGTAGTCTGATGGCAACAGGGATGCCCAGTCACTCCAGCCTTCAGTTTTAATTGCAGTTCCAATTTCCTCAACTGAGCCATCCCCAGAAGCGTTATCAACAACTACAGCTTTCATACCTGGTAGGGATTGGACTTCACTCACCAAGGAACGCACACAATCAATTGTCAGACTAGGTGTTCGGTAGTTGACTATGACTACTAGCAAAGGGCACAGGTTATCTGGTTCAATTGCGTTAGACATATTTACTTATTACTTATTACTTATTACTTATTACTTCAAAAAGCATCTCTTAAACCCTACTTGCTGAATCAGTTTTCTAGCAGTCATAACCAAAATCAGCTAAGTTTATGCCAATCAAGTGACTCGTCTTTTGATTACTCTCACGAAATGAGTCCCCAACCGTCTGGGCAACGAATTGCTTCAACTGCTCTTCGCTACTTTTGTGCATGCTTTGCGGCACCAATCGATCAAAAGTTACTGAGAGTTTTTGGGCAATGCGCCAAGTCAGAGGAAGTTGGGCACCTCCGAAATCATCTGACTGAAAAAAGAAGTTGAGTTTTCGCCGAAACTCAATCGTAGCGCCCTTGAAGCCGACATTCTTTGTCTCCTGTCGATATTCAGGAATTCCATCCAAGCCAACGAAGTTGAGAATTTTTTGGCCGAATACTTGTTGTTTTTGTTTTAATAATTCAAAGGGCAATACTAGTATATTATCTACTCCAAAAAGCTTTTGGTAATAGGCAATTAATAATTCGTACTCGAGATAACTCAACTGACACAGAGGAGCAAACCCTGGTTTCCTCGATTCTGCACCAATGAACCGTTTTAGGGTTTTGATTCCTCCCATTTTGATATGTTCTCGATAGGATGAGAGCACCATTGATTTTTGTTCGCGGATCAGCATGAGAATCCGAGCCTCTGGAAAGACGGCATGAATCCGATCCGCAACTTCTTTGCCATAATATGTACCTTTAAATTGATTGCCAGCCAACGACTCGTGGGAAATGACTGGAACCATAGCTCGCTTCGCAGCCTCCTGCAAACCTGGTTCAAATACTTTGAATGCTGATTCGGCAGAAAAATGGAAACTATCTGGGATGACAAATTGTTGGATCGCTTCACCAGATTGTCCACCCCAAGGAGCCAAAAAACCTAATTTTTCATCATTAAAAATAACTTGCTGTAACCAGGTTGAAGCAGTTTTAGGGAAACCAATATGGATCAGAGGCTGTGCGTGTTTCATTATGCTTTATTCTAAATTCTTCATTCTAAATTCTTAATTATCTCTGAACGAGCAATTTGGAGCTTAACCGAGCAGTATTGAGTCCAGTTTTATTCACACCCCTTATCCTCTCTAATTAGTTCGGCTATGGCAATGCCTTGCTCCCCCTTAACTGAATAAAGCAAGTATGATTTTTCGCCCTCTAAATAGATTGCTGGATCCCGGAGCTGCCGAACAGGCTTCATCGCTGGACCGAGAATTGAGGTTTCGACTGGCAAATCAACTCCCTCGTAATCCATTTCAGGCTTGAGTATAGAGATGAACTCAGAAGGCTGCCACTCTTGCCAATCTTTTGTCAGATCGACCCTAGTCATCATTAGGTGTTCCGGTGTGTCGCCAATTTTGGAGTAAAATACCATCAATGTATCATCCTCCACTAACACAGCAGTGTGGCGGAGATTAGGGATAAACTCCGAACCTTCCTCGAAAGCTGTTACACCGTCCTTTGACCGGAGCAGGATGCCGCCGATATTTTTATTCTTGGCGATCGCATAGTATACCCCACCATACTTAAATACCCGAAAATAGAATGGTCCAAGAACTTCTGGTGAGGCAGTAAAATGTAATCCATCTTTGGAGGTTGCCACCATCGTTGCTTGACCGTAACCTTCATAAGGGGTATGAAAGTACATCCTGATTTCCTGAGTTTCCTCAATTACATGAACATCTGGAGAAGCAACATGGTCAAAGCCTGCGGTTTGATCAACGTGTAGCGTCCCTGGTTCGTAGATTGTCCAGGGACCTTCAAGCTGGTTGGCATAGGCAAGGCGAATATATTTACCTTGATGGTGGGCAAAATAAAGATAGTAGCGCCCTAAGGGATTCTCAATCCAGTCAGGGACACGAATCAAGGATGGTCCATTGATATTGCTTCCTCGGACAATTTGATAAATCTGGTGTCGGAAGCCCTCCTTTGTGAGTCCTAGCAAGCGTCTGGCTAAGTAAATCGATAACTTAAAAGTAGCAGTAACTCCTGGTTTTCCTTCAAGCCCTGGCATTCCTGGTTTGATGATCGGGTTTTGGGGTAGACGTGCAGCCTGAATCTCCACTGGCTGAACGCTACTTTCCAGGGATTTCGCTTTTTCGCTAGTCATAATCTTTCCCAATTTACTTCACTGATAAGGCTAAAGATTCTGTCCCTGGAATCTGACCAAATATACGCTCTGAATACTCTCTAAGTTCCTCATTATCTAATAGCTTGCGGTATGACGGATCATCAGAAAAATGTTTCCATCGATTAAGGACATCCATTTTTTTGGCTTGACCTTGCAACTTGGTTCTGTCAAATGAACTACCACCACCATAATCACTCACATCATCCATGCCTGCATCAGAAAAATCTAACTTGAGCTGACAAGCTATTTGTTGGCGATAATCTACATCACTAAACCAATCATTATAATTTAAACAAATTTTTTTCTGGTTTAAATGCTGAGTTTCATGCAAAAACTCTTTGGCATATTCAATCCACAAGTCAATCATTGTCTTGCTTTCAACTTTAACTGGTATCTTGCCACTCTTGATTCGACTTGCTACCAGATTAAAGGGATCTCTCAGGATCAAGAGATCATATCTCTCTAAGCTTTTTCCTATGTAAAGAGTATGCTTTTTTTCAAAATCTTGGTTGACAATTTCTTTTAATTGATAATCTTCATAACTGTAAATCAAACAATCTTTCTGGGAAAAATTACCTCTAGATTCAGCACGAATACGTTCTGATTGCCATTGAGGATCTAATGGTTCTGGATATTCATATCGGTGACGGTAGGGATTTTCATTAATCGGAAGATTGTTGAGACACCAAACAACACCAGGTTGCTGTTTTTGAACCCATTTCATAATGGCATGATTGCCGGTGCGTCTCAGACCAATGATCCTGATCTCCTTCTGGTTAACTATCTCTGAACGATTGTGGTGTTGTAAGAGGATTCTGGTAGTATCCTGTATGCTATGTACGAAATTTCCTCGTTGCGCTCGGTGCAGAGCCGTTGCTGGATCTTTTAGAGCTTCTAGTAGTTTAACTGGAATTGATTCTTGAGACATTAGACTGTTATCACCTCTTTCGACGAATATAAACTCGGCGGCACCCTTTATGGATGAAACAAACTGGGTTTTTTTCTATTCCTTAATTAATTGCTTAATCGTCTTCACAAATTCTCCTTGTTCAAAATATGCTGTGTAAACACGACGGGCATTGGCGACTATCCGAGCAGCTTCCTCTGGATGTTCCAAGTAGTAGCGACATTTCTCAGCAAGGTCTGCAAAGTCCCATCTGACAGGCACATAAGTTTCCCCTTCAATGAAAATATTGGGCTGAGTATCAATGTGAGACATCGAAGGTTTAACTAGTAAGCAGTCATAGCACAATGCTTCAAAATCGCGCCAACAGTTTTCTCCCCATCCAAAAGGACTGAAGACTATCCGACTGCTCTTAGTTTCCCTAAGATATTGGCGACGAGGGATGAGACCATCTTCATTAAAGCGTGCACTTGCTGCTAGTTTATAATCTGACTCCAAGGTTTTAAGTGCTTCCACTGCCGCGATGCGATATTGACAGTACCATTCCTGTTTCTGCTTTGTTCCTAGGGAAAGACGACAGAAGACATCAATGTCCTTTACTTGTCGGCGTTTAGGCCAGAATACTGGTCCGCGTAACACTTTGAGAAAACGACGGGCAGTTCCCAGGTTCCAACCGCTAGCAATACGATGTTCATAGCCTTCAGGTATTTCTGAACTAACTGACCAACCATTAAGATCGAAACCAGACTGTTTAGCAACAAAGTCTGTGAACATTGAGCCGCCAATAAATTGGCGCTTGTATTCACTCAAGTCCTTCATCCGTTGACGTTTGAGGAGGCAATCAACATAAGGCAACAAATGAAAGTAATTGCTGCTTGTCTGTGCAAAAGGATCGACGAAGATTAATTTTCGGCTTGGGTTATCCTCCCGTACTGCCTTGATGATCTTCTCAGCATTTTCTGCGGTTTCGCGCCAGTCTGGAAGCAGAAACACAAGATCTGAGTCATTTTTTTTGCACACTTCGCGTATTTCGGCAAAGGTTTCCACCTGAATATGTTGAACCTTGAGATCAAGCTGGCTACGAAGTAGTCTTTGATTGTAGATGAATGGCTCTTGCTGAGCCCCGACGATTTGATCTTTGGTACAACCAACCAAGAGTGCTTTCATCGTTATTCAATAGCTAACTAAGTTTATGTGGTGTGAAATCGTAAGGACTCATTGATAACAAGGAATCAGCTCTTAGGACTACTTAAACCCGAATCCCTAAGACCTTCAGAGCTGAGATTATCAACAAGTTTTCGCTCTACTCGGATGGGGAGTTTTCTGCAAGAGCAGCATCAATGTAGGCATTCAAGTTTTCAGCCATGACCTTGACGTTGGGTTCCTGAAGCATACCTGAATGGTCACCAGGGATATCGTACACTTTGACTCCTTTAGTTGACCGTTTACCCCAGCCTAACAGAGGATCACTCGTATATTTGATTCCTGGTCTTTGTAATCCCTCTCCTTCAGTGGCTCGTAAGAGAGTTAATTCTCCCTGATAAACTTGTTTTGGGACATATTCTGCTTCAGCAAATTCATAGATAAATCGAATCGAAAGGTCGCGCAGGGATTCGGGCACAGGAAGATTATTATCCAGGTGATACCTGTACTTCTTGACCATGAAATGATTCCTGGTTTTGAGCATTCTGATATCAATTTCATACATGATCAGATTGCTTAACTTCTGTGTAACTTGCCCAACCCTACTGAATAGACGACGGAGCTTACTCTTGCCAGTATCTAGGGTTACAGGAGGGGGAGAAGTTGGGGTTGAATCAACAGAAAATTCTTCCTGGTTTTCCTGAGCTGTTGAACGACCAAGTATAGTTTGTACAAAGCGCTGCCAGCGAGCTTTGTTAATCTTTTTGTCTATATCCAAAGGTGTCTCAATATCCAGGGCATCCATAAGAGCAACTAAGGCGACTTGGTGACCTTGGGCTTGAAGTTGCACGGCGATCTCGAATGATAAAATCCCTCCCGAACACAAACCACCAATCATGTAAGGACCTTCAGGTTGAACAGAGCGGATCTTTTCAATGTAGTGAGCTACCATATCCGTAACTCGGGTATGCAGCATAGGGCATTCCTCATTGCCATGGGGTCGTAGTGCATAGACTGGTTGTTCTGGACCCAAACTACTAGCTAGCTGCAAGTACAGCACAGTTTCCCCATTCGCGTCATGAATCAGGAATAAAGGTGGCTTGGAACCGCCAGGCTTAATCGTCACTAGGGAGTCCCAGGTTTTTGCTTGTTCGGACGGGCGGAGAATACCAGCTAATTCTTCAATAGTGGGCGCATCAAAAAGAGTAGACACTGGGAGCTTTCTTTCAAATTGATGCTCGATTTCGTTGAAGAGGGATACTCCTAGTAGAGAATGCCCTCCCAGCTCAAAGAAGTTATCCTTGACACTGATAGATTCTTTGCCTAGTAACTTTTCCCAGATATTTTTGAGCTTGATTTCAAACTCATCTCGGGGGGCTACCAAGGCTGCTTCTGACCTTTGCTTGGATGACTCGGTTAAGAGCAGGAGCAGGGCACGGCGGTCTACCTTACCGTTGGGGGTGAGAGGAAAAGCCTCCAACATCACCAAGTCTGAGGGCACCATGTAATCAGGTAGTTTCTTCTTCAGGGAGTTGCGTAATTCACTCGTGAGGTCTTGCTCCTGATTAGAAACGCAAAAAGCCGCGAGACTTTTGTTGCCAGAGGGATCTTCTGTGGTGATCACTATGGCATCTTCTACTGCTGGATGTTGAACCAGTACAGCTTCAATTTCTCCCATTTCTATACGGTGACCACGAATCTTCACCTGATGGTCGATGCGACCGAGAAATTCAATGTTGCCGTCGGGGAGATAACGGGCTAAGTCTCCGCTTTTGTAGAGGCGTGCTCCTGGTTGATTGCTAAAAGGATTGGGAATAAATTTTTCTTCTGTCAACTCGGGACGGTTAAGATAGCCCCGGACAATACCTGCACCGCCAATATGCAGTTCACCAGGAACGCCGATGGGCACTGGTTGGAGGTGGCGATCCAGAAGGTAAATTTGTGCATTGGCGATCGGACGACCAATAGGGGGCTGGCGATCGCTATCGGTGCATTTAGCGATCGTGGCACAGACTGTTGCTTCTGTTGGTCCGTAGGCGTTGTAGAAGTTGCGGTTCTGTGACCATTGTTTGACTAAGTCTGGGGAACAGGCTTCTCCTGCTACAACAATCCCTCGCAAGTCTGGCAAATCCTCTTTGGGTAGAACAGCTAGGGCTGAGGGAGGAAGTGTGACATGGCTAATTTTCTGTTTGCGGAATAGCTCTACCAAGTCTGGTCCTGGCAGCAAAGCGTTCTTACTATCGAGATAAAGTCGAGCTCCACAACAAAGGGTCATGACCACTTCAGAGATCGAAGCATCGAAGCTGAAGGAAGCGAATTGCAGTACACAGCTGTCTGAGCGCACCTCGAAGCTGCGAATTTGAGCTTGTGACAGATTGCACAATCCTTGGTGGGGGACAAGAACACCCTTGGGTCTGCCAGTAGAACCGGAAGTGTAAATCACATAGGCTAGATTCTCCGGCTTGACCTCAAAAGCTGGATTCTGTTTTGGCTCTTGGGAGATCAATTCCCAATCGCTATCCAAGCAAACCAGATGGGCTTTATGCTCAGGTAGTCCTGCCACTAAGGATTTTTGGGTCAACAGCACTGGCACCTGGGAATCAGATAGCATATATGCCAAGCGCTCTTGAGGATAGGCAGGGTCTAAGGGCACGTAAGCACCACCTGCTTTGAGAATACCCAATAAACCCACAACCATTTCTAGGGAACGCTCTACGCAGATTCCTACTAATACGTCTGCTTCTGCCTTGCCAAACAATCGACGTAGGTGGTGTGCTAATTGATTTGCCCGACCATCCAACTCCTGGTAAGTCAACTGTTGGTCTTGAAACCCTACAGCTATTGCATCTGGAGTTTTTGCAACTTGGGCTTCAAATATTTCATGGATGCATTTGTCGTAGGGATACTCCGTTTGGGTATCGTTCCACTCCACTAACATCTGCTGGCGCTCTGCTGCTGTCAGCAGGGGCAATTCCGAAATGGGTTGCTCAGGATTAGCGACAATTGCCTCGAGCAAAGTCTCGAAATGTCCTGCCATCCTGTGAATCGTAGCTGCCTCAAATAAATCAGTGTTGTACTTGAAGCCAGCTACAAGGGATTCTGGTGCCTCCAGCATTTCGACTATCAAATCAAACTGACCTTCCATCTGACCGATTTCAAAAGGCTCTAGCAATAACCCTCCCCAATCTACCTGGACTTCTGTCTCTCCTGGTACTAACAGCTTGACAAGGTCTCCAAATTGCTTTAAAATGCCAAACTGCTGTAAAACAAACAAAACTTGGAAGATTGGTGAGCGGCTGGGGTCACGATTTGGTTGTAATCGCTCCACGAGTAAGGGAAAAGGATAATCTTGATGAGCGATCGCTCCCAAAACAGTGGTACGTACTTGAGATAAAAGTGCTTTGAACGTAGGATTGCCAGAAAGATCTGCTCGTAAGACAACCGGACTAGCAAAATCTCCTACCAGTCCCGCAAATTCCGTCTGATTCCTGCCAGCCATGGGAGAACCAACGAGAATGTCTTCCTGACCAGTGTAGCGATGAAGTAATACCTCAAAGGCTGCTAGGAGAGTCGTGTAAAGAGTTACTCCCTCATCCTTTGTGAGTTTCCTGAGTTTGGCAGTCAGTTCCTCAGACAGCTTGAAGGTATGGGAAGCTCCATTATAGGTCTGCTTTGGCGGTCGGGTTCGGTCTGTTGGCAGATTAAGTGCTGGTAAATCACCACTCAACTGTTTGTGCCAGTAGTCCTCAAGTTGTTTCCCTTCATCACCTGCCAGCATTTTGGTTTGCCAGTGCACATAGTTGCTGTAGGACACCTCGAAGGGTTTTAGAGATGCTTCTGTCCCATTCATTTGTGCAGGGTATAGTACCCGCAAGTCATCCATCAGCAGCCAAATCGACCATCCATCACAGGCAATATGATGCACGGTGATTAACAGGATATGATCCTGCTCCGAGCGAGTAAACAGACTCACCCGTAGCATGGGGTCTCTTTCAAGGTCGAAGGGACGTTCGTATGCTTCAACTACTTTTCGGGTTAGCTCATCCCAGTTCCAGTTGGAAGCGTCTACCTCTTCAAAGCAGACTTCCTGATTCTGATGAACCTGTTGAATAAGTTTACCGTCTCGCTGCCCAAAACTGATACGCAGACCTGCATGGCGCTCTATCAGCGCCTGAAATGCACGTCCCAGGGCCGGAACATCGACAGTGGAACGGATGCGTGCTGTAAATGCAGCGTTGTAAGCTGAGCTCTCTGGTGCTGCTTGGTTCAAGAAATACAGGGAGCGTTGACTGTGAGAGAGGGGATAGACTTTAAAATTCTCAGTACCCTCTTTGAGCAACTGTAAGATTTTTGCCTTATTTTGCTTCAGTTGTCCTAATACTTCGGGAGTCAATACCTCTTTGTCGCCACGATAGCGTAGCTTTTCACCATCAAGCCACAATTCCACACCCTGAATTGAGAGGTCTTTGATAAAATCAACTATATTCAATTCCGCTACATTCAATTCCGCTACATTCATCTGCGATCTCCTGATGAAATTCCTGCCATCAAGCAAACTATAGTTCTTAGCCCATGGTTGTCCATAAAACAGGGGAAGGAAACGGGACAAAATTTGTCTAGCTCAATGCCATCAAATTTTGTAGTTCACAATTTGGTGTGCATATTTTTTAATATATTCGGGAATCCCCCGCTAAGCCAACCTTTAAGAGCTGTTTATCTGAAATGGAAAAACCGCCACTTTGTCATTAGTCATTAGTCAGAAAGTACGCAGTCTACTTTCTGACTAATAACATAGACACGCTAGCGGCTTCTCTAAGAGTAGGACACAACATCCTACAACTAAAGTACGTAGGATGAGCCTAAAGCTCACCTTCTATCTCATCACTCACAACTTCGGGTTGCTTGTCACCAGATTGCTGAGTTACTAGTTCTGCCAGACTAGCGATACTGAGTCCCTCCATGAATTTCACCATAGGTACGTCTACGCTAAACTCAGTTTTCACTCGACTACGCAGCTCAATCGCCATAAGGGATTCGAGTCCTATCTTGTTCAAAGGCAACTCCACATCTAGTTGAGATGGAGCTCGTTCGATAATCTTGGCGATTAAATCTGCGAGTTTTTGTTCTGTTTCGTTACGAGGTAGTACTGAAGGTTTATTGCTAATTGGCAGCTCTGAAGGTTTTTGGGATTCAATTACCTGAAGAATCGCCTCAGGCTCGTACAGCTGGGTGGCAATCCGGTTCATTACCAACATCTGTTGCTTACGGTTGACCTTTGAGGGTTTACCGTTGCTCTTGGCTGGTGAGCTTTGAACCGTTTCCACAGCGCTGGGTTCGTAGGTAAGTTCAGCAGCTAAATCTACTGAGAATTTATACAACCAACCCTCACCCACTGGTTGTTTGAGATCTGCGCCAACAGTCTCAAGAAAATCGAGTGCTGGTTGATTTTTCTGGGTAGGAGCATAGGAAACTTCGATCTGACTCAAGCCACGCTCTTTCCCCATCGCTCCTAATTTAGCGAGCATCTGATGTTCGACGCCCCGACCTAAGGCTCGACAGCTTAACATAAAACTGTCTACCTTGAGAGCATCATCTACCGCTTGGAAAAGGAGCACTCCCACTAAGCCGTAATCTCCAAAGCGATCGCTTACCTGAGTTACAAGACACTCAAAATTACCATCGCACAGCTGTTGAATCTCAGTTTCAGACCTGCGGATTGTTGTCAAGTTGAACTGGTTGGTTCGCTGAGTCAACTGGGAAACTCTTGCCAGTTGAGGGGCTGCCATTGGTGTAATTTCAACCTTTAGCTCTAAACCTGCCAAGAAATCGTCGAATGTTAGGGAATCCTTACGGGAGCGTTCCCGCAGGAGGTTCTGCTGATAAAGTTCTGCTCGCTTTTCGTCTTCTTTGGTGAGCTTCAAGTGATCGAAAGCCCAAATATGATTGAGAAACTGAGGGATCTGTTCTGGTTCCGATGGTAGCTGCAGTGTCAATACTCCTGGACAATTGGTCTGAACTTCTGCACATTCAATGGGATTGTCATCGACAAAGATAAAGCTATCGAGTCCCAGATTCAGCTCATCGGCTAGGGATTGGAGATTTTCTGACTTGGGTAGCCAATTGATGCGCGACTGGACAATTTGATCACGCTTGAGGGGCATCTCTGAACGGTGCTCAAAGACTTTCCAGACATCCTCTTCCTGATTCTTGCTGCACAAACAGATCAGCATCCCTGCCTGACGTTGTGCCACCATAAATTCTTGCAGTGCTTTACGAGGGGCATCAATTTCAATCCCGTCAGGACCATCTTCCCCACAGACTCCTTTCCACAGAGTGTTATCACAATCGAGAGCAATCACCTTGTAAGGAGCACTCTTGATGGCATTAATTTTACGAGCGATCGTAGTTCCGAGAGCGGTAAAGAACGTGGGTGTATAAGGAACGTGACCGAACTCATCTCCATGAGAGTCATAGTAGTCGGTAACTGGGTAATTAGCCGTCAATTCTGAAGTTTTGACCAAATAGGTGCCACTACCATTCTGCAATTGAGTGGTTAGAAGGTCTTGCATTTGCTCATACAACTTGCGGCGCTCGGCATCAGCAACAGCGTTAGGTGCAGGGGGACAAACACAAACCAAATGAGGAGTCGCTGAGCGTTGAGCTGAAGTTTCCAGAGCATTGGCTAAATCCCTGACATTCTGCTCAAGCTTGGCAGTACTGGAGAGGGAGTTTTCTGCCGAAGATTTTGCCACTTGTGCAGGGCGGGTAGCGTAAATATTGTAAAGGCCTGAGCCGTGGAGCAAATTCTCCTCATTAATAATTAGTTCAAAGCCTTTTTCTTGAAGTAAGCGCTTGACTTCGCTGATGATGCTACCTTCTTGGTCATGGACTTCCACCACCATTTGTTTAATGATCGGCCAGTGATGATCTTTAATCCCTTGAAGAACGGGCAATTCACTTTTTTCTGCATCCAGCTTGAGCAAATCAATGCGCTCAATGTTGTACTCTTCGATCACACTGGAGAGGGTGCGTAATTGAGCTTTGTAAGTTTCTCTCTCCAGTCTCCCAGCAATCAACTCGTCAGCCCAGTTTTCCAACTCTTCTTCTTTGAGGGAAGAATTATATTGTTGGAGCATATTGAGGATCACTGCTCGAATCGCTTTTTCATCTTCTTCTGTATCAGCGAAGAAACCAGAGAAAACCGATGAATTGGGATAGAAGGTGAAGATTTCTTCTGTGTTTTCCCCAGCTAGACCGCATTGAAAAACATTAGCGTTTTTACAATAGAGTTTGGTGTTAGTATCTAACCGTTTAAAGGCATGGGGAGACGGTTCAAAGGCATAGATGGTGGCATTGGGACATTTTTGTTGGATAAATAGAGAGAACAGACCGATATTTGCCCCAATATCAACCACACAGTCATCCTTATTCAGGACAATTCCATTTCTCAAATAAGCTAGATCAAGGAAAATTTCCTGGTACAGATACTCACTTTCATATTTATTGAGATGGGCAACTTCGAGCCGATTGGGCAAAATATGGCTGGGTTGGTCGGCTATAATACTTTCTTTCTCGGCAGGCTCAACCCTGAGTTGTAAATGCTTGTCTGGTTGTTCCCAATCGTCCAACCGAACTAAAACCACATTCGCGCCATCCTGATTACTGGCAAGCAGGCTGGTAGGATTAAGCAGTTCCTGAAATACTTGACCATAGGGGGCAAACTCGATTTGAGAGGGCATATCGAGCTCTTGCATCCAAAAGGCAAGAGACTTCTCCACTGGCTCTGCGGTAAATGTAGCTGTGACATTGAGTTGTTGCTTTTTCTGTAGGCTACGCAGCAGAACCTCAGGAGATACCCCTTCAATCAATATCCCCTCTATTTTGATGACTAAAGCCCCATTCTCATCCAATAGACTCAGATCAGCACTCAGGATTTGGCGATTTGAGCCTTCTGCAGGACGTAATTTGGCGTGACTCCATAAACGGTTATCTAAACTACGGTGAACTCTCAGGCGCTCTAAACCTACAGGCAGATAAGTCTTGCCTTTAACTGAATCTGGCAGGGCAGCCCATAAAATCTGGAAGCAGCTATCTAGTAACACCGGGTGTACTTTGTAGTCTCCTGCCTCTGGGAGTAACACCTCCGGTAGTTGAATTTGACCTAAGGCTTCTCCTTCCTTACGCCAGAGTTGTTCAATAACCTGAAAGGTAGAACCATAATCTATGCCTCGCTCTCGACACTCTTGATAATAAGCTTCAACAGATGAGTCTTGAGCTTGGGTTTGTAGAGCAGCTAAGTCTCTTGGAGAAATTTCCGGCTGTGACTCTTGCACCAGGATCTTGCCAGAGGCATGGAGTGTCCGGGATAAAGGTTTATTCTGTGCTTCCTGGCTTTGACTGGAAACGCCTGCTGCGAGACTAAAAATCTGGAAGGAAGCAGCATTGCTTCCCTCGCGATTCAAAGTGATTTGGATAGTCTGGAGTCCATTTTCTGGCAGAATCAAAGCTCGTTGAATCACAACGTCTTCTACCACCAAATTCTCAACCTTGAATACACTAGCTCCTGCAGCTATTGCCATTTCTACGTAGGCAGTCGCAGGCACAATTGCTGTGTCGTATACGCAGTGATGTTTGAGAAAAGTTGGCGAATCGATCCCTATTTTGCACTCAAACTGAATATCTGAGTCGGAGTGAAGCTGTTGACCTAGGAGAGGGTGAAGTTTTTGACTTCCGTTTACATAATCATGGGAAATTTGGTTCATTTGAGTTCTCATTAAATTTTTAATGACAGAAAATCCACCTTCTGCCCTTATACAGAGCAATCACTGTTCGTTTGAACATGCCAAAACTGGGTATAACTCACCCTTTCTACACAATGATAAAGCTCCCTAATAACTTCTACCAAATCCGCTTTTAAAACCGGGTGAGGTGAAATTTTGCGTGGTATTTTAATTCTCCGCGTCCCCGCTTCTATGCGTCTCGGCGTCTGTTTATTGTTGGGCCACACCTTTTTTATCTCACCCTTGGAAACCTCCCTCATGATTCGATAGTTTTCCTCTCCAGTATCATAGCAACTTGCTCCGCTGCACTTTTCAGAACAAGGGGGTAATTGACCCAGATTTGATATGAAATAGTTGCTAGGTGTTGGTGAAAAAATTACTATCTTTAATTCTTTCAGCAAAGAAAAAATTTGGATATCTTTACTAAAAGAGGTAATTATTCAGGTATTGAGGTTAACAAATAATATAGTTTACGAAATTGGCAAAAAAAGATAGAATTTAATGTCAGCTGACACATTGTTGTGCGTTTCGATAGTAAAACGCACAACAATTACCGCCAACATAACCCACAACCTGAATAGTTACAAAAGGGGCCTTTTACTTCCTTTATTTCCTAGTATACTAAAAATTTTGCAAATCGTCGTATTTTTTGCAAAACTTAATTTTTATTGAATAAAAAATATTGATAGTCAGCTCTAAAGAGAAGCAATATCACGTTTGCCTATAGATAACTCAAATAAGACTTGCGCTGCAATTTGGAGCGGATCAACCCAAGGAACTGGTATTTCCATACGGGAAAAAGCTACAGAGATTTCCGTGCAACCAGCAACAACAACTTGAGTATCAAGCTCTTTAACAGCTGCGTAGAGAATTTCTTTCGCCGATTTGCTGACTTGATTGCCGGTGTACTTGATGCCAAAATCTGGATGATAAATGGCGTTCATAATATTTTGCTGGAGACTTGATGCGCAATCAGGCTCTATGGCTAATAGTCCGTTCGACTTGAGGGCATGGTAATACAGTTTAGTCTGAATAGTACCTTCAGTAGCCAAAATACCAATTCTGTTGGTACTAAAGGTATTTGTAATGTATCTTGCTGTTTCTTTCTGTAAGTGTATCCAGGGGATAGGAACTGCTTTGTAGACTTCTTCATAGAAGTAGTGCGCACTATTGCAAGTTACGACAACAGCAGAGACTCCTGTAGCCTTTGCCTTCTCAAGAACTTTTACTAGATAGGGAGTAGAACTAGGTCCTTCCTTCTTAATTGCGAGAGTTCTATCAGGGACTTGACTCGCATTGAAGTAAATCCATTGTGGATAATTTTGATCCCCAGTTACTCCTCTCTCATTACAGACTCTAAAGAATATTTGCTCAAACAGGAGACCAGCAGCAGTCCCCATACCACCAATAATCCCAAACCAAGTTTTTTTACTACTCAACAATAGGAGATGTACCTCACGGATGCGAGAACTGCTATAAACGCTATTTAATATTAATCCTCCTGAGCGTTATCCAAACAAGCCTTCAATTTTTCAGCGAGGACCAGTATTTGAGGTTCTTCAAATAAGTTTTTGTGATATCCATGAATCTCATGGGTTTCTAAACCTCCACCAGCTAGACTTTCTAATTTACCTGAGTTTCTTAGCCGCCACTCACTCGAAACAAAAAAGGTGAGCTTGCCGGGATAGACTTGTGGTACATAATCACGTCCAAATTGGTAATAAGCATTAAGCAAGTTAACGTCTTGGAGATGTTTAGGCATAGTAGAGCCAGTTTGAGAGTAAAATTTACTCTTAATACTTTTGATGTGTAAAATGAGTTTATTTTTTATAAACTCTATTCTCTGGTTCACTTTGTAGAGGAGGTAGCTAAACCCAAATTGACGAAAGTTGTGCCAATAAAAATAAAATCCCAACTTACGAGGATCCCAAATCGCATCAATAAAAGCTAGCAAACCTACCTTCTGTCTTTGTACGTGCAGTTGTTGTGCGATTTCCAAGGCTATGCGGAAATCACCACAGTAGACTCCCAAAAGGTAAGGTCCATCAGGTTGGATAGTACGCATATCTTTAATAAATTGCTCAGCAATATCTCCAATTTGGAGCTGGTCAATTTTTTGTTGATCTAGATTCATTAGCCTAAAAATGCTCAAACCGTAACAGGGTTGGTCAGAACCCAGATAGGATGACAATTTTTGGGCGTAAGCTAGGGAGTTGATAAAGAAGAAAGGGTTCTTGGAGCCACCAGGTTGAATGGGAATTAGGGAGGACTCAGGGGCTGACCATCCTTCGTGGCGTAAGCTATTAGCTAGTTGCTCAATTGTCGATGCTTCTTGGAAGAGGGTAGCTAGAGAGAGATTTTTGTCGAATGTTTTCTGTATTTTGGCAATGACGCTGACAGCTAGTAGGGAGTTTCCTCCTAGATCAAAGAAGTTGTCTTTTACACCAATAGATTGGATACCCAGAACTTTTTTCCAAATCTTGGTTAACTCACGTTCTAATTGATCTCGGGGAGCCACAAAATCTGTTGGTGACTGTGGCTCAGTTAAATCAGGAACAGGCAGAGCACGACGATCAACTTTGCCGTTGGGAGTTCGAGGAAAGGCATCCAGCATCACAAAAGCAGAGGGAATCATCAAGTTAGGTAGCCTCTGCTGCAAAAAATCTCGCAACTCATTGTTTGTACAGGCTTGCTCTCGATTAAGAACAATATAAGCCACCAGACACTTGTTCCCAGGGGTAATCTCCTGAGCTAAGATTAAGCTTTGTCCCACAGCTGGGTATTGATTCAGCACCGCCTCAATTTCCCCTGGTTCAATGCGCACTCCCCCAATTTTGACTTGGTGATCGATACGACCGAGAATTTCTATAGAGCCATCCGGACGATAGCGTCCGCGATCGCCTGTATAGTAGAGCAAGTCTTTTTTATCATCACGGTTAGGATTCTTGACAAACTGCCTGTGATTTGCTTCAGGAGCATTGATGTAGCCCAAGGTTCGGAATGGTGTTCTGATGACAATCTGACCAGGTTCAGCAATGCCACACAACTGATTATTTTCCCCTAAAATCAGTCCTTGAGTCGAGGGCTGGGGGTATCCCACAGGTTGCACTGCTGGTAAGGGCTGAGCCGCAGGCACCCGGTAGTAGAACTTGACCATAGTTGTCTCTGTAGGACCATATAAATTGATAATTTCCTCTGCCTCAGGAAAAGCCTCACGCCATTGATGTATAAGTTGAGCTGTCAGAGGTTCTCCCGAAAAAAACACCCGTCGCAATTTACCCACAGAGACGCCAGATGGTTTGTCAACTAACCAGGATTGTGCCAAGGTGGGAACAGTGTGTAGCAGGGAAATCCGCTCCCTTGCCAACCAGGGTAAAATGTAGTACGAACTCAGATCAGCAGTTGCTTCTAATAGACAAAGAGTTGCGCCACTGGTCAAAGGTAGAAAAATATCCCTAAGTACAGCATCAAAAGAAAGACTTGTTAGTTGAGCAATGCGATCTTTTTGTGTGACATCAAATGTCTGCCGCTGCCAGTCGAGGAAGTGGCTTAATCCCTTGTGAACCCCTAAAACTCCCTTGGGAACTCCAGTAGTACCAGAGGTAAAAAAAATGTAGGCAGGATCTTCAGGGGTTATTTCCGGTAGGGTAAGCGAAATTTTGGGTGGAATTTCCATTCTCCGCGTCTCCGCGTCTCCGTGTCTCCGCGTCTGCTTACTGATTTCTCCACCTTTTTTTTCGCTCACCCTTTCCGGTAGTTCTCTAGCCTGAGTTTTGTCTATTGCTGCCTCAACTGCTCGCCCTGTATCTTCGGCTATATTGATGATCTTCACAGACTTGTCCATCCACTTATCTGCTGAGAGCTGCTCACCGACAGACAATAAGTACTTGGCTTTAGCTTCAGTGAGTATCAGCCGTTGCCGTTGCTGAGGGAGGTTTTGATCGATAGTCAGCAATACGCTTCCATTCAAGAGTATGCCGATGATACTGGCAATTAGCCCAAAACTACGGGAGCCACAGACTGCCACTGGCTCTCCTTTTTCGATGCCTTTGCTCCGTAGTACCTGTGCTAGAGCATAGGCGCTTGTGGATAATTCACTATAGCTCCAAGTACGATTCCCTTGGCTGATAGCTGGATGTTGTGGTGTAGACTTGACCCAAGAGGCAAACAGGTTGGTTACCGGTTCGTAGTGAGGTTCAGGCAAAGCCACACTTTGATCTGGAAGTAATGAACGTGATTGTGGCGTTACCAGGGAATAGGACTTAAGGGGTTTTTCTGGGTTTGCTACAATCTCCTCCAGCAGATACTGGAATTGATTGAGGAGGCAAACCATACGTTCAGAAGAAAACAAAGCCTGCTGGTACAGTAGAATTAGGTGTAGTTCACTCCCATGCTCCTCCACATAGAGAGTCATGGAGAATTGTGAGTCTGGTTCGAGTAGTTCTAGGGGAGTGAGAGTCAGCCCAGATAATTCCAAAGCCTGTTGTGGAGTATTCAGCAAGTTGAGCATGACATCGAATACCGGGCTGTGGCTGTGGCTTCTGTCTAGATCTAGTTTTTCTAATACCTTCTCGAAGGGTATATCCTGGTGAGCATAGGCTTGCTGAACTACTTCTCTGACTCGATGGAGCAGCTGTACAAAAGTCGGATTACCAGACAGATCAGAGCGCATCGCCAGGGAGTTGAGGAAGCAACCCATTAGTTTCTCTGTCTTGATTTGGTTACGCCCTGCAACTGGTGTACCGACAATAATATCTTCTTCCCCTGTATAGCGGTAGAGTAAGGTTTTGAATGCTGCCAACAGGGTCATAAATAAGGTAGCACTCTCCTGACGACTTAGGGTTTTCAGAGCCTCAGTGAGCTTTGTAGATAGCACCAGGTGTTTTTTCGCACCCCGATAGTCCCGGTTTGGCAAACAGGGATAGTCAGTAGGTAACTGTAGTCTAGGGAGGGAACCGCCTAGTTGTTGCTGCCAGTAGTCAAGTTGTTCATCTAGAACTTCATTCTTGAGCCACTGAAGTTGCCAGTGAGCAAAGTCGGCGTATTGGATGGGTAACTCAGGCAAGGTCGAAGGCTTATCAGTGGAAAAGGCTTTATAGAGACTTGTCAATTCCTCGAATAACAAACTTTCAGACCATTTGTCAAAAACAATATGGTGGACAGCTACTACTAATACCCAATCTTCCTCCCCTAGCTTCAGCAAAGCTGGTCGCAAAAGCAACCCTTTCTTTAGGTTAAAAGGTTTTTTAACTTCCTTTGTGATAAAAGTTTGAATGTTTGATTCGGGATTGGGGACGGTTGTAACATCAACAATCGACAAATTAAAATCCCAATTGGAGGAGATGACTTGGATTAGTTCCCCATCCACCATAGTAAAAGAAGTCCGTAAAGCTTCGTGGCGTCGTAGGATTTCCTTGAAGCTTTGCTCAAGTGCAGTAACGTTTAGCTTACCTGAGATCCGAAAGGCTACAGATTCGTTATAGAAGGGATTATTTGGTGCTAACTGGTCAAGGATCCAGAACCTTTCTTGAGCAAAAGAGACTGGCAAAGTTCCGTCTCGTGAAACTCGCTCTAAGGGAGGAGCCTGATTTTGTAACCCGATAATAGCCGCAACGGCTGCCAAGAAATCTGCTGGGGCTGCTTCTAAATTGTTGTGAGCTTGTGGGAGTATATCAGAAACAGCCTCAGTTTTGCAGTTGTCCTCTAATGTTTTTTGTGACGCATTAGAGACTTTTTCTTTTAATTCTTTCATGATATTCCTATTTGCTAATTTATTAACAGAAGACAAGGAGATTCAGTACAGAAGTCTCACATGTACTTCCGCAGGGAAGCCGTGTAAAAAATATTGACTATTTATTTTGCTTGCTTTCTAGCAACTATTTCGGCAATATTCGTTATTGTCCGAAAATTATTAAAATTAATGTCACTGGTGCTAAACGACACCTTAAAGGTAGATTGCAAGTTAGTAATCAGTCGAATAGCATTTACAGAATCCAGACCTAAAGTAAAAATATCTGTCTCATCTAATAACTGACTCTGGTCAATATTCGGCATTATGTTCAGAAGAATTTTATGAGTTTGATGCTTTATAGTTTTAAGGTTTTCCATAGTTAAGAATGTAGAATGCAGAATGTAGAATGCAGAAAAGGATTTGGTATCAGAGAGTTTTTTGTACTAATGACAAATGACCAATAACCAATGACTAATATCCAATCAAGCAACGCGACGTCCAAACTCGGTAAACTCAGGCATGACTTCCTTGGCAAACAGACGCATGGAGGCTTCTGCCGCTTCAACTGGTAGGGTATTGAAGTTGACTTGCATGGAGGCAATCTCAAACCCGCCGATTTGGTGGTAGTAATCAGTGATTACCTCCCGCACTTCCTTAGGTGTGCCAACCCAAGCTGCACCTTTTTCTACCTGGGATGCAAAGGTTTCCTTCTTCAAGCCAGCGATGATTTTGTCGTAGTTGGGGTAATCAGCGGAACTGGTTCCAGAAGTCCAATCTGAGGCAGCATCAACGAGAGATTTGAGGTAGTCATTGAGAGGCTTGCGTGCAATTGCGATCGCTTCTTGTTGAGTCCGCGCACAGAACATATGAAAAGCCAACATCACCCTGCCTGTACCTGGATGTCCAGCTGACTTCCATGCCTCGCGATACAACCCAATCAATTCTGCCATTTTGCCCCCAGCTAAGGGAATTGCCATAATTCCATAGCCTTGCTCACCAGCACTAACAAAGGAACTAGGAGTTGCCAGTGCTGCTATCCAAAATGGTGGACGCGGTTGTTGGGTGGGACGAGGCAGAGAGGTAACATTTTTGAAGCTATGGAATTGTCCCTCCATCGTGATGTTTTCTGCCTCTAGAAGAGAGCGCACCTGTTGTATACCTTCAGCAAATCTGGCTTTACTTTCACTCAAGCTCACGCCAAAGCGGGCGAACTCATGGGGTAGGAAAGCACGAGCAAAGCCAACTTCCAGACGTCCACCAGAGATAGCATCTAACATGGCAATTTCTCCTGCTAGCTTCAGTGGGTTATTGAAGGCAGGTAACACAGCACCAGTTACCATGCGCGCCTTTTGAGTACGCTGGCAGGCAGCTGCTAGAAAGACGATAGGGTTAGGGCTGTAACCACCGTAGGGGTGAAAGTAATGCTCAACAATACGAACATTGGTATAGCCTAATTCATCACACAGACTTACCAGGTGCAATGCTTCTTCAAAATACTGTTTACCAGACTTTTGCTCAGGTGCGACGTCAGGAAAAAACTGTATGCCGAATTCCATTAATCGATACCTCCTTGTGTAGCTTTTCAAATTAGGGTGGCGTGCCGCCCATCGGGCGCTCTGAATAAACAAGGCAGAAGGCAGAGGGCAGAAGGCAGAAGGGAAGAGAGTTTGAATTGTTTCTTCCATTCATAGGGAGTGGGGCGCTTTTAAGCAAGGGAAAATCTAAAATCCTCTACCTAAACTTTTTTCCTTTGAACTTTCCCAAACACGGGATCCTTAGGAAGTTCTTGGCGGAACTCAACCATCCTGGGTACTTTAAAATCAGCAATCCTTTCTTTGCAGTAAGCTACAATTTCTTGCTCACTACATTCTCCATTCGGCACAATCACAGCCTTAGTAAGTTCTACTCCATCAGAACCTTTGGTGCCAACAACAACAGCTTCCTTGACTTTTGGGTGAGCAATCAGGATATCTTCTACCTCTAGAGGGTCTACCTTATCACCACCAATATCAATTAACATCTTCTTGCGACCAGTAAGGTAAATCCTGCCATTCTCATCCTTTTTACCCAAGTCTCCTGTAAAGAAACACCCTCCGCTAAATGCCTGTTTATTCTGTTCAGGCATATTAGTATAGCCGCTAGTGACACCTTGAGTTTTGATGACTAACTCACCAACACATTCGCAATCGCATTCCTTCCTCTCATCATCGAGAATGGTGATTGTTACATTATTCATCGGCAAGCCGATGGAATTATATTGCAGTTCGTTCTCATCCTCCATATTGACGCAAACTGCACCTACTTCTGTACAGCCATAAAGCTGCCTCAGAGGAAGGCCAAACCTTTGGCGAAATTGCTCAAAAATATCCTGGGATAAGAAGTTACCAGCAGATAAACATAGTCTTAAGCTAGATAAATCTGCCTGAGTTTCGGTGGGAGTTGATGCCAAAATACTAGCAATGTAAGGGACAATTGGTATAACTGATACTTTCTCCTGTTCAATGAGCTCTAAAATTCTCTCCCTGCGGAAGAGCAATGGTAGTTCAGTAGATTTACCACCTTGAATAACTGGCTCTAACATTACCAGGGTTGCTCCTGTAGACATTGTTGCCAACAAGCATTCTCCTAAACCATAGGAATGATACAGGGGAACAAGTGCTAAAATAGTATCAGCAGAAGTTATTTTAAGAGTTCCGAAACTATTAGTCGCCTGGTGATACAGTTGTTTTTGAGTTTTGGATAATTTTTTAGGTCTTCCTGTTGAGCCAGATGAGTATTGATAGAGCAGATCTCCAGCAAAGGTTACTGTCTGTTCTCTCTCATCTGTTTCCGGTTGCATGAGCTGATAAAAGTAGAAACTTGCAGGTTGTACCGCATCAATAATAATTAGCTCAACCTTGTGATTTAATTTAGAGATTGCCTGACGGCAAACTTCAGCCCGCGCCTCATCTGTAATAATAATCGAAGCATTGCTATCTTCAGCATAGTATTGAAGTTCACTAGCTTTGAACATGGGGTTTAAAGCTAAGGTGATTGCTTGCAAATGAGAAATTGCGTAAAAGCTGATGACGAACTCGGGAGAGTTAGGTAAAACTAGCATCACACAGTCAGAGCGTTTGATGCCAACTAAACTGAGTCCCTTGCTTAAGCCAATGATTTGACGATAAAGTTCTTGGTAGGTTAATCGAGATTGGCCATAGACAATAGCTGTTTTATCGGGATACTCTTTGACTGTATTGAGGAACATTTGTTCTACAGTCAGAGCATTTCTTGCTTGAGCAGTTAACGATGACATTGATGATTTTCGCTCTTCAACAATTGCTTCAATTTCAAGGTCTAAATCAGCACGACATATATCTGATTGCAAGTAGATGACCTGATCTGTATCCATAGCGCCGATAATTTTGGGAAACTCTTCTTGGATATATGGGACATCTGATTGATGTTTAATATAAACCTTAAAGTGTCGGTCGTATTTGGCTGGATCAGGCATAGGTCCGGAAAAACTCATCCGTTCTGCTAAACCCATCTGTTCACAGACAATACTTATATTATCTATAGTGGTATGTAGCTGTTGAGATATAGTTTTAAGACTGACAGATTCAGAGCTTTTAATACTAGCTGTACCCGATACATAACCGATTTTTTTATCGTCCTGGGAAATTACTGTACCTCGGGCAAAACTAGGAGCTCTTGGTCCATACTTTTGAGGGTACTTAAAGGCAGGAATTTGTTCATAGTTTTCAATATGACTACCCTCCCTTTTGCCTGCTATAAAATACATGACAAGGTAATTATCATTAATTCCAACTGCTGAGGCAGCAGGCAGTTTTACCTCAAAATCTTGACCATAGAAGGCTTCAAATGCCAAAGAACGAGCTTTGCAAAAAGACCTGTAGTTTTCCAAGCCCTCAGTGTCTTCATTAATATAAGGAACATAGTGCCAGACACGGTGTAAATTCCATTTTTTAGTCAGTTCAAGAAAATTAAGATAAGTTTTATAAGCATCTTTTTCTAAAGGAAAATCAGTTTTTTGAACTAAAGCACCTGCTAATTTATCTGTTGTTTCTAGTAGATAAAAACCAGATTTTTGATAAATACGTCCAGGTTTTTTAAAAATTAAATATTCTAGGTTATTTGCACTAAAAGTAGGTATCTTTAAATGCAAATCAATGCTATTTTTGTGACCAATGCAAGCTGTTTTTTCTTTGCCAAATACAGCTTTAATACTTTTGGTTTCTAAAGCTAGTGCTTCCATAGTACTTCCAAAGTAACATCATTTATTTTGATGTAAAATTTGTCGTAACAACCTGAATTTATACGTTAATTACTAGAGCAACAACTCTGTTTGATAAAAAAAAGACTACTTATTAATCGAATTGTTTGACTAATTTAAGAGACATAAATAGACTATAAAGAGTTAGATTTATACCAAGTTCTCTTTGATAGCCTTCTTTGGCAAAAAATATGCAATATATGCAGTTAGAAGATGTAATACATTTTGCCAAAGGGGGTAATTAACCTAAATTTAGTGATGCAACTAGACTGTAAAGTTAATGTCAGGAAATAAACCTACAGTTAAATTTCACAACTTATTTATTGTTGCTATGAGTAAGAGGTAATATCAAATCCGATTTAGCTAGACAACCAACAAGTCAATGACAATCCATATATATCAAGCTTTTCTCAATAATATATGTGGTCTATAGTAACCGGATTTGGTATAACTGAACCTTACTGTATAACTTAATACCTAAGGATTAGTATAAATGCAGTATATCTGTATATCAACTCACATTTGTACCAACTTAATTGCAGCTAAGTGCAACATTGATTGCACAAAAGTGTTAGTTATAGGAATTACGCACTAGAACGAAATCTCGATGTTTTAAGCGTTAGTTGAGAAGCTGAAAATCTCATTCTACGGTTGCTGATGTGGCTGAGTGCGTAAGTTATGTCTCTAGATATGCTTATATTTACAATAACTTACATTCCATCTAAATGCAAAATTAATCCCACAAAAGCTTAAGCCAACATTCTGCACCTAGCTGGCACAACCAGTATTTTCGTAATTTTCAATGTCAACATAGTAATTTTTGATACATGCAATGCTGCACCAAAGGGAGCAAGATGCTCCCGTTAGGGGAAAAGGTTTTTTGTTTTCCATTTCCCCTTAACCAACTAAATCAACTACCTACAAGTACTTTATTCTGATTTGTCTTACAATGTAATAATTTTTCGTAGGTAAGCAAAATAATATCTTCTGTTTCTTCCCATCCTATGCACTTATCTGTAACAGAAACACCATATTTTAACTGAGATAGATCGCCGTTTATTTTTTGATTACCTTCTTTTAGGTTAGATTCCAGCATCATGCCAACTATTGATGTGTTACCATCTATAATTTGTTGAACTACGTTTGCAAATACAGAAGCTTGTAACTTATGGTCTTTTCTCGAGTTGCCGTGGCTACAGTCAATAACAATATTTTGAGGTAGATTTAATGCCTTTAGGTTGTCTTCTACGGATTTGATGACTTCTGGTTGAAAATTAGGTTGTCCACTACCACCGCGTAAAATAACATGACCGTAGGAATTGCCTTTTGTTTTGAAGATGCTAATTTCTCCCATTTCATTAATTCCTAGAAAATGGTGACTTGTTCGGGATGCCTGCATCGCATCTAACGCCACTTTAATATTCCCATCAGTACCATTCTTTAATCCAACAGGCATGGACAATCCACTAGCCATTTCCCGGTGAGTTTGTGATTCAATGGTACGGGCACCGATCGCAGACCAAGAAATTAGTTCAGAGAAGTAGTCAATTGCTATAGGATCTAGAGCTTCTGTAGCAGTAGGTAATCCGATTTCAGCAATTTTAATTAATAAACTACGGGCAGTAAGTAGACCTTTTTCTATTTTGAAAGAATCATTCAGGTCTGGGTCATTAATTAATCCTTTCCAACCGACAGTAGTTCTAGGTTTTTCAAAGTAAACTCTCATTACCAGTAGTAGCTGTTCTTTGACTCGATCCGCCAGATTCTTCAGCTTGTGAGCATATTCTTCAGCTGCTTCAATGTCATGAATTGAACAAGGACCAACGACAATAAATTTTCTCGAGTCTTTACCGTCAAGAATATTCTTGATTTCTTGTCTTCCTTGTAAAACGGTTTCTATAGCTGATCCATTTAAAGGTAATGCATTTTTTATTTTATTAGGACTGATTAAATTTTGTGAAGATTCAATATTAATGTTGAAAATTTTCTCAGTATCCATATTTTGGTACTCACCCTCATCCCTGCTGGTTGGACGTATCAATTACACGTTGATTATAAATTAGATTTTTGGCGCTGGCTAGCTTAGGGAAGACCCTTGCTACCTAGCTGGAAGCAGCAGAGTAAAAGATTTGTCAGAATCGGTAGTTTTTCCAAAGTGGGCATTGCATTGAATCATATCGCAGCTAGGGCTTGCGATTCGTACTCTTTGGCTTAGGACGCACAGGTCGTTGGTTGCGTTTGCTGTTATTTTTTGCTAATATATATTAATTATTAGTAAAACTTAACTTTATATAAACTCAGAGTTTTAAACATTAATAAATAATTCGCCAACATCATCAGTTCCTTAACCCTAGTAGGGTGGCACACCTAAAACTGTAGATTAGGTTAGCGATAGCCTAACCCAACACAAATATGCTTGAATGTTGGGTTTCGTTGCCTCAACCCAACCTACACCTAAAATAGTGTATTAGGTGTGTCGCGCCACGAACCCCCGGATTTAGTATTACAGCTCGATAAAAAACAAACTGACCAAATAATCTCCTATTTCTTAACAAAGATGTCCCTTCGTTCACACTTACCAGTTTGACTAACTTCTAAAGGTAAGAAGATAGTCATCACCTCTCCCTCTTGGGGTCGCTGTCGCACAATTAGTTTTCCTCCTAAGGCTTGGAAGAGGTTTTTGGTAACGTTAAGATTTAAACTAAGACTACCAGTTTCTGGTTGGAACATTAGTAGCTGACCAATCGATTTGACTGTCGAACAACTTGCTTGGGAATATTCCGGTGAGCTACCAGTTTTTGCAGGGTCTGGCTGAGACTGGAATTGCAACTTCAGCTGGTTACCAGCGGGAGTAACATGCAATTGGATGTGACTTCCTGTTGGTAGAGAACGAGTAAAACTTTCCATCAAGCCAGTTAATACCTGATCGAGCAGATTAGGATTACTCACGACAGTTGGTAACTGCTGGGGCAAAATCACATCTAGGGTTAAGTCCCGGCGCTGCGCCTGTTTTTCCCAGCGAGGGATGCTTTGCCCAAAAATCTGAGCCAGGGACATAGAAGTGAGGTTAACCGACATTTGCTTGACTGCTGCTGTTTCTAACTCTGCTGCACGGAAAATTAGCTCCATGCGGTTGATTTGTTCGGTACACTCATGGTCAATAATTTCTAGACGTCGCTTTACTTCCGCAGCCAAGTCACGACGTTTGAGTAGCAGTTTAGTTAGGGTACGAATTGTAGTCAGAGGTGTTCGGATTTCATGAGTCAGAGCTTGCAGCAGTTCTACATCAGGGGTTGCTTCCTCGGAATTGGGAATTTTCTTGATACCTCGCTCCTCATTTTTCACCATCGGCTGCCAATGAGGCTGTTTGTTTTGATTAAAGCTTGGCTGCTGCTGCTTCTGGAGAGTTTTACCAGTTGAGATCTCTTGTTTGCTCGTTGCTATCGAATGGCGAAGGGGTGGGAATGTATTACTACCAGACTGAGTTGCTTCTGATTGAGCAATTAAGCGTTCACAAGGAACTGATATAGTGTCAATTTGTTCTGCTTGAGGCGGTTCTGGTAAATTCTGTAGGAGCAGACGACTAAATTGCATCACAGTTCGGTAATCCGGTGTCTGCGGTGCAAACTGTTGAACGAAAGTCTCCAGCTGGCTGAGTTGATGGGAGCTAGTTAATAACATCCGAGGATACAGGGATGCCCAAACTTTTTGCACATCATTGGGATCGAAGGAGAATCGAAATGCCCGAATGCCATGCTGGTTTTTCCCTGCAGCCATGACTAAACTAAAGCTTTTGGTGAAAATTACACAAAATTGTTCTTTTGTCAAGGGATCGCCTGGGAGTAAAGGTAGCTCGTAGGCGGTACTGGTAATCTGTTTAGTCTGAGACGTTGTTGCAGGGGGCAACAAAAAAGGCATCCAAGTCAAAGGATTGAATGATTCGTAAGTAAAAATGCCTGTCTGGAAATGAGTAAGCAAATCTGGGTGACATAAGACGGGTGCAGGACCAGCGATAATTAGTCCTTGAAGTGATGACTGGTGACAATCAGCCGCATCTGAGGGAGCGATCGCCTCTAAGAGTAACTGTTCGAGGGAAGCGATCGCACTTGACCATTCCCGCTGGGCTTTAGCTACTGCGGTATCATGTTCTTTTGTCTTGCAACTGGTTGCATCTTGTTGAGCAACCTGTTCGTTCAAACCAGTCTGTTCAGGCTGGGTCAAAATTTCACTTAAGCTCGGCAAAAACCACTTTTGCACCACGATCTACCACCATTCACTGGGATTCCAGTACTTGCAAATCTTTGTTCTCTTGATTAAGAGGATAACGATATTATTCATTCTTCAAAGGTAGTAGAACCGAACTTATCAGTCGCAATTGCCGTTGCGGGATAATAACCAATGACAAATGACAAATGACCAATAACCAATATCAAGCCGTTTGGCTCAAAGTCTCAGTCAGATAATCCGCAGCAGCTTTCACTAGAGCGATCGCATTTTCGTAAATCATCCGAGTTGGTCCGAGGATACCTACACTTCCAACAGGTAGACTATCCTGCTGATAAGTCGCACAAACTAGGGTACAGGTGCGCATTGGTTCTAGGAGATTTTCTGAGCCAATCCGCACTTTGACCTGAGACTTTGATTTTAGAGAATTGGGTAACTCAAAGATTACCGGCCACAGCTGCTCCTGTTCCTCCTCCAAAAGGTGCAAAAGCATCTGAACTTGTTGTAACTCAGAAAATTCTGGCTGACGCAATACTTCTGAGAGACCATGAATCATAATAGGTGTAGGAACCGGTGCTTGGGCACGACGGTTCAACTGAGTCAATAAACTCTTCAAAAAATCTGTATACCGCGCAAATTCTCGGTCTAGTTGACTCCAATCTAAGGTTGCTAGTTCACCCAGTGCTCGTCCCCGCAACTTACTATTCAAAAAGTTGGATAATATCTGTAGTTCCCGTTCTACATTCGACCCATCAACTGGAGTCTCATCCTCTGATTGGGGTAGTTCCATTAAAATAGATTGGGTTTCATAAGTATCTGTCACCATAACCAGCATTGCTTGTCCTACCTCAATCTGCACCAACTGCAAATGCCGCAAGCGGGTAGTACGATTTTGAGGCATAGTAATTAAAGCAATGTAACCACTGATACCAGCCAAGATCTGCGCTGCATCTCGCAGCAGTGCCTCAAAACTCACATCTTCTGATTTCAACTGATCTGTGAGTAAATGCTCAACTTTACGCTCCAAGGTATCCGAAGGAGCCATCAGTCGATCAACATAAATGCGGTAGCCAGAATCAGAAGGAATCCTCCCTGCAGAAGTATGAGGTTGATACAAAAAACCAGATTTTTCCAAAGCTCCCATACAAGTGCGAATTGTAGCAGGACTGACACGAAGGTTGTACTCCTGTGCCAAGGCTTTGGAACCAACTGGTTCCGCCGTCGCAATGTAGTGACGGATAGTACAAGCAAGAATATGTTGTTGCCGATTAGTCAGACGCATCTACTCGCCGAATATGAACAACCACTGAACTCAATCAGGTTCTAGGAAGATGCAAATCCTATTAGCGTTGCTTTCAAGATAACAGAAGAAATCCCTAGCTGCGGATTGAATTGAACTTATAGCTAGTACTGAGGAATACTATAATCTACCCTGAGTGAGTAGGCATCAATACCCCCGGTCACATTTTTGACATTGGTGAATCCTTGAGTAAGTAACCATTGGCACATTTGAGCCGAGCGACTGCCATGATGACAGATTACCAAGGTTTCAGTGTTAGGGTCAAAACGATTAGTAATTTGGTCAGACCATTCGGCAAATTCGCTCAATGGTAATATCTCAAAGCCTTCAATCTTGGCGATCGCGACTTCTTGTTCTTCTCGCACATCAATCAGCTGTAGAGTTTTGGGGGACTCTGCCATCTTCTGAGCTAGTTGTTCAACGCTGATTTCAGGAATGGTTTGATTAAAAAATTGTGCTGCCATCGAATTTCGTATTATTGAAAAAAGCAATCGCACTACCAAAATTAGGGCAGGCTATTGGGATCGATACCTAATTGTAAAAGGCGATCGCGTAAGAGTTGGTTTTCCTGACGTTCCTTCTCTAAAGTAGCTTCTGCTCGCTCGGCTCTTTGTTTTTCTCTTTCGCGAGCCCCCTCAGCCAGAATAGCTCTTTGTTTTTCCCGTTCAGCCTGTTCTTCTGGAGTAGGAATCCACTCCCCAAACTGATCATAAAAGCGCAACCACAATCCTTCTACTTCCTCATAACTCCCCTGCCATAAACCCAAACCCAATCCCAATTCCTCTAACCACATTCTTTTGTCGGATAGCTCTAATTTCTCGTATTTCCCAGACTGTAAAACAAAACCCCTGAACTGATTCTCATAGCGATCGTAAATGACATAATAAGGTATTTGTAATATTTGTTCGTAAACTTCCCATTTCGTTGGTCTTGTTTCCTCTTTGCGCTCGGTTTTCCCTAAATCCTCATTCTCTGTACCCGGAGAAGCTAACTCTACTACTAGAAAAGGATTCACTTGCTCTTGCCAAATCACATAACTCAGGCGTAAATCTTGTTGATTGGTACTGCGTTGAGCACCCAAGACCAAAAACCAATCCGGTCGCTTGTACCATAGAGGATTGTTGCTGTCATAGTAGAGATTCAAATCCCTGGCTATAAAATAATCCTGTTGAGGGTAGTGAGGAGATAGACAGGTTTTTTTGAGTAAATCCGGTTGAAAATCGTGAAATTCGTCAGGCAAACCTGGCTCCTCTGGGTCTTCGCTAGGTAAATCGTACATAGTCGGTAAACTACTCCCCTCTTTTGCCTCTGCTCCTAGGCACGGGTTGGAGGTGGATCTAGTTTGGATTGAGGGTGGGTTCTGCCTTGAGTGAAGTGGCGGAAGTTGAACCATGAGTGAATGGAATGACACGGTTTCTGAAACAAGTGTACCCCATTCATTAGTACAAATGACCAATGACAAAGAACAAATGACCAGTAACAAACCTATAATTAAGCGTGGAATTGGGATAATTTCTCGCTCAATTGCCTTCAGACGACGTCGGAACAAATCATGAAGCTACGCTCGTTTTTTTATACCCTGGCTGCCACTGTCACTGTACTCCTGCTGAGTGCTGTGTGGGGCTTCTTCTGGTTAACTTCCCAGAGTCCACTGAATTTACTCAATGAAGTGGACATAACCAAACCAACTGCTGCCATCTTTGTACCAAAACAGGCATCAGTAATGACATCAGTGCTAGTAAATCCAGACCGATTGGAGGAATTTCGGCAGCTAGTCGCCCGTCCCTTAAATCGACGGCAATCCCGTGCTGAATTGAACCAACTAGAAAAAAGCTTGCTGGAAAATGCCAGTGTCGATTTAGACTATCGGCGAGATATTCAACCTTGGTTGGGGGATGAAATTACTCTAGCTGTAATGTCCTTAGACTATGACCGTAACCCAGAAAATAGTCAGCAACCAGGGTACTTGCTAGCAGTCACCACTAAAGACGCAGAAAAGGCACGGGAGTTTCTGCAATTATTTTATTCTAAGCAAGCAATTTCTGGTGTTGTGGATATTGCCTTTGAACAGTACAAAGGTGTTAACCTAATTTACCGCCGTCCTTTAAGAACAATTCAAGCATTTACCACAAGGGCTAACTCCAGCAATATACCTGAAACTTTAACAAGTGCAGTAGTGGGCGATCGCTTTGTATTGTTTGCCAATCACCCTAAAGTTTTAAAAACTGCCATCAACAATGTTCAAGCAGCTAATCTTAGTTTGGATAATGATTCTGTCTACCAACAAACATTACAAAGCCTCACACAACCGAGAATTGGTCTCAGTTTTGTCAATATTCCCGCTCTAGCAGCTTGGATTTCCAATCAACCAACACTAATGCGAGATAGTTTGGAGGGTTCACAGACTTTAGCTATTGCTCTGAATTTGAATCGTCAGGGGTTGCTGGCGCAAACTGCTTTACTCGGTACACAGCCAAGTAATCTTAGCCTCAACCCAGTCTTGGATGAGCCAGTGAAAGCCTTAGAGTATATTCCAGCTTCCAGTGCTTTAGCTGTCGCTGGTACTGATTTAAATGAACTTTGGCATCGTCTGTCTACAGGAGCTCAAAAAGATGAACTGCTAAAAGCACTGGTTAACCAATCTCTTAGCAGTTTGGAGTCTAGTTTGAATATTCAACTACCTCAGGATATTTTCAGTTGGGTAAAAGGGGAATACGCCATCTCACAGTTGCCTCGTTCAGACAAAGCTAATCCGGATTGGCTTTTTGTCGCCCAAAAAACGGACAGAACAACAGCACAAGAGTCAATTGAGTATTTAGACAATCTTGCTAGGCAACGGGGACTGAGTGTAGGGATTTTAACTTTGGGAGAGCAAACCATCACTGTTTGGACAAAGTTGACAACATCTGCTAAAGCAATGGCTGGTAAAGATAACAGCCTGATGAGATTAGAAGCACAAGTTTATGGAGTTCACGCAGCGGTAGGAGATTATGAGATTTTCACCTCTTCAGTTGAGGCGATGGATCAAGCACTGGGTGGAGGTTCCAATTCTCTATTAAACAGTAAGAATTTCCAAGAAGCGATCGCTCCCTTGCCTCCTCCCAATGACGGCTATTTGTATATCGACTGGAGAAAAAGTGAAGCTTTCTTGGAGCGTCAGTTCTCAATTGTGCGAGTATTGGAACTGATAGGAAAACCCTTATTTGAGCATTTGCGATCACTTAGTTTTAGCAGTTACGGCATTGACAATGGCATCCAAAGGAGTGAGCTATTTTTACGTTTAGATAATCCTCAGGAGGGGAAATCATGAACCATCAGGGAGATGATTGAGAATGACTTAAACCTGTACAATATCTCCGGGACGGTAACTTGAAAAGCTAATGCCGCGTACCCCCAAGTTAACTTTTGATCGGGGCACTTTGATTTTGCATCCACCACCCAGAGGAAAAAGCTGGGTGGATTATGCTACCTGGGATGACAGGGTAGAAAAGTTTCGCATACCTGGTATTTTCTACCGCCCCTTGGTGGAAACATTACAAGCAGAGGGGACTCCCTTTAATGATGAGGCGAAGGAATTTTCCCAGTTGGAGCTAGTGCCTAGTTTTGAGATGGAGCCTTACCTCCACCAGCAAGAAGCACTAGAGAGTTGGAAGCAGGGGGGACGTAAGGGAGTAGTGGTATTGCCTACGGCTGCGGGTAAGACTTACTTAGCACAACTAGCGATGCAATCAACGCCTCGTAGTACTTTGATTGTAGTGCCAACCTTGGATTTGATGCATCAGTGGTATGCTCAGCTAGAGGCAGCTTTTCCTGATGTTGAGGTGGGGTTATTGGGAGGAGGTTCTCGCGATCGCACACCGATTCTCATCTCTACTTATGATAGTGCTGCAATCCATGCTGAAGCTTTGGGCAATCTTTACGGACTACTGATTTGTGATGAGTGTCACCACTTACCTACAGACTTTTATAAAGTAATTGCTGAATATACCATCGCTCCCTACCGCCTCGGACTTACTGCTACCCCAGATCGCTCTGATGGACGTCATCATGAACTAGATGCTCTGATTGGCCCGGAAGTATACCGTAAGACTGCCGAAGAACTTGCTGGTTTGGCACTAGCAGAGCATAAAGTTGTTCAGATTAAGGTTAAACTCTCACAAGCAGAACGCGATCGCTATAATGCTGCTATCAAACTACGCAACGAGTTTTTGAGAGCTGCCAAAATCTATTTAGGTAGCATGGAAGGTTGGCAACAGTTTGTCATGGCAAGTGCTAAATCCCAAGCGGGACGCCGTGCAATGCTGGCTCACCGGGAAGCAAAGGAAATTGCTCTGTGTACAGAAGGTAAACTACAGGTACTTACGGAGTTACTTGTTCAACATTACCCAGAACGCATCCTAATTTTCACTAACGATAATGCCACTGTCTACCGCATTTCCCTAGAGTTACTGATTCCTGCAATTACCCATCAAACTCCAGTCAAGGAACGTCATGATATCCTGACTCGTTTTCGTGAAGGAGCATACAAAACTCTTGTAGCCTCTCATGTCCTCAACGAAGGAGTAGATGTCCCCGATGCTCGCGTGGCGATTATCTTATCAGGTACAGGTTCCGGTCGCGAGTATATTCAGCGCTTGGGTAGGGTTTTACGTAAGGGCACGGAGCAAAATAAAATTGCCATTCTCTATGAAGTGGTGGCAGAAGACACTAGTGAAGAACGAACTTCTGAACGACGGCGTGGAACAGGAGCTAAAAGCGAGTCAACACCGCACAAATCAGTAGAAAAGCCCAAGCTGAAACACCGACAGCTGGAAATTATACCTTCTCAACCTTATGACGTGAAGCCTATCTCTATCCCCAAAGCTGCAGAGTCAGCGGCAAAGTGGGAGGAAGAGGAAGGAAAAAATCTTTGATACAGCGGTTTTCATTGGGATGTGAACCCAGTTATTCACGAAAAGGCAATAGGCAATAGGGGAAACAGATTGTAGTTTTTTTTCTTAGAAAAAAAAACTACAATGCTGGTTTAAAACTCGTTTGGAAACACTATAATTAGTAATTGTTAGGGAGAAGTATATTTTTTTATCGATATAATTGAAAACTCCAAAGAAGAATTTAATTTTCTGAAGTTAATGACAAATAAACCAAAATTGATGATTGGTTTAATGTCTGGGTGCAAGTGATTGTGATTGCTGATGTAGTCTAAAAGACTTTGAGTGCATCTGCTTTGTGCTCAACAATTCCTGAACGAAAGTCCCCTCCCACCAGGGGACTTTCACATAAATCTGGTGATAACTTTACTATAATCAATCCCAACAAGACTCTTGGCTGTGCTCTAAACTTTTCCACAAGTACCAACAAGCAATACTGCGATAGGGCTTCCATTTCTGCCCTAACTCTTCCACTAATAACTGAGTGGGCATTTCTTTCAATGCATACAGATTCTTGATAGCCTTGCGTACACCCAGATCATCAACGGGAAGAACATCTTGGCGATTTAAGCTGAACATCAAAAGCATTTGAGCTGTCCAACGTCCTACCCCCTTTACCTGAGTTAGTATCTGGATAATTTCTTCATCCTCCCTTGTCTCTAATTCCTCAAGAGTTGGTAAATCCGAGAGACTTTTCTGGGCTAAATCTTTAAGGTAGCGAATTTTGGGACGTGAAATTCCTGCCTCACGCAACCTCTCATCTGGTGTTTCCAGGATGGCTTTGGCTTTCTCCTCTGTTGAGTCATAATCAACGTAAAGTTGAACAAATCTTTTGTAGATGGCAGAGGCAGCAAGAGTGGAAATTTGCTGTGAGATGATACCTTTTGCTATTGCACTAATTAAATCTGAGTCTGAGGAGGCTTTGAGTTGGCATGATCCTACAGCAGAGATGAGTTTGCCTAAAATGGCATCTGACTGCTGGAGAAAGTTCGTGGCGACATCATAGCTTTTGAATGTTGAGCTTTGGCACATCTCGACAATTGGGTGAAAATATAAAGCAGTTGCTTTTGCTACATTATCAACTAGGTGTTATTGACAACACCAACACGCAGGGCAATCCGCTGATACTTCAAGGCATCGTAAGGCATACCTGTGTGCATGACTTGAGAGTTATCCCAAAACACAATATCTCCAGGTTGCCAAACATGGGCGTAAACTGGCGTACCGCCTAAAATTGTTCCAAACAAATCCTGCCAATACTCTTTAGCCTCTTCAGGGTTTTCTTCTAGCCCCAGTAGTATCGAAGTATCCGAACCCAAATATAATCCTTTACGCCTGGTTACCTTGTGAGTTGAGACAATTGGATGTAATTTCCGAGGAATCTCCTCTCCTGGCGGTGGGGAGATAGGAGACAGGTGGTACATCGAAAGTTGCTCTAATTGCTGCCGATGTTGACTATCAAGATTATGGTAGGCTTCCACCATGTCGAGAAAGTTAGTGGTGTGAGGCTGTCCATCCGTTCCTTCTGGTGGGATGGACACGCCATAAAGCATCACGACATAAAGGGTATTCATGTCCAGTTTCTCTGTTTTGGGGAGGTGGTCTTTGTCGTGATGCCATTGCCAAGCAAACTTGCCCACGACCTGCTGAGAAAGCCCTTTGGGATTGCCTAAAATAGAGACTCCAGGACTTTGTAAGTCGGGATTGATTTCAGGGTCTAAAGGCTTGCTCCGACGACCGAGGGTTGAGTCCCCGAATGTCTGGATGGCAAAGTCCTTCAACTGGGTTGCCGTCAGTTTTTGCTTTCTGACAACAATCACCCCATGTTCCCAAAGAGATTGCTTTAATTGCTGGACTTGTTGGGTTGTCAAATGTGTAAGATTACAATCTTGTAGGACTTCTTTGCCCAGTCTTGAATGCTGCTGTACCGTCAACATATTGATTCATCCTAAAAAGATTTTTATTCGATACATAACCTTATACACCCCTTCTTACTTAACAGCTTCATTCACTCACCGTTCGCTCAAATCAAAGGCATCCTTCCAAATAAATCGTCAATTTTTAGAAAATTGTGCCTAACTCATTCCTCATTTTTGAATTTGGCATTTTTCTTGACAGCGTTCCAGATAAATTTGGGCTGCTCGATCACGAGGGTTAATCTTCAAACAATGTTGAAATAGTTCAGCTGCTTCCTTGAAATAATCCTGATGGTAGCGCCACAGACCTTGTTCAAAAATTGATTTGGTGGCTAATTTGCCCCTTCGGAGTTCGGGAGGATCCACCTCAAAGATTTCAAAAACAAACACCATTTCTGACTTACCCTTCACCTTCACTCGATCAATGGCACGAAAGGCATACCCAACGGGATGGTCCAACTGCAAAAATGTGTGGTGAGAAATTAGCAAAGACACCCCATATTCTTTCGTCAGGGTTTCTAAGCGAGCCGCTAAATTAACTGCATCGCTAATTACAGTACCATCCATTCGGTTTGGTCCTCCTACCGTGCCCAACATCAAAGAACCAGTATTAATGCCAATGCCGATGTGGATGCTGGAACGTTGTTCTGTTTGCCGTACAATATTATACTCTGCTAGCCGTTTTAACATAGCGATAGCAGCTTTAACTGCATCATCAGCACAGCCACTAAACAGAGCCATAATCGCATCACCAATGTACTTATCAATAAAGCCATAATTTTCAGCAATGGCTGGTTCCATACGAGACAGATAGGCATTAATAAAATTGAAGTTGTCTTCTATGCTCATCTGTTCTGAGAGCGTTGTAAAGGAACGAATATCAGCAAAAAGGATCGACATCTCCTTCTGCACTGCCTCACCTAATTTGACATCAACAATACTCTGTTTGTTCAACAACTGGAGGAATTGACGTGGTACAAAGCGTGCATTGGCTTGATTGAGTTGATACAGCTCATTTGTGAATCTCATGCGCTCAGCTTCTGAGCGTTTGCGTTCGGTGATGTCTTGAAAAGCGACAATTGCGTAACTAATGTCGCCTTTTTCATCGTAGATTGGGGTTCCCCAAGCTTCTATGGGAATAATTTTGTCACCTTGGTGAATTTCTATATCATCAACACTACTACTCTCGCCTCTGAGTGCCCGCATGAGAGGCAAGTTTTCTACAGGGTAAAGTTGATCAGTTCCTACAATATAGTTTTGATAGACTTCTGCCAATTTCTCAGAATTAGCTAAAGATTCAACGCCTTTGCCAAATAAATCCTGTGCTTTTTGATTAAGGTAATAGGGTTTGCCGTTGGCATCAATCACTGCAACACCTACTGGTACAGCTTCTAGAAATTGAATCAGCCGCTTTTCTCCTGCACGTACTGCCTCCTCTGCTTGATCTTGTAGCACGGCTTCAACTGAATTGAAGTGTTCAGTTGTAGTTTCGAGTAAGATTTCCAAGTCAGCTTTTTCCTGTTGCAACCAGAAGCTGTGATAGAAAATGATGGTAATAGCAGAACCAGTAAAAGCCAGTAAAGGAGAAACAACAGGAAGCCACCAACTTCCCAGAAAAGCTAGATAGCTGCCAGAAATTAGCATGCCTCCTCCGAGAAAAATGCTCAAGCTCAAAACTGTCCACTTGAGCAAGAGCTGCTGGTTTAATCGCTTACTCTGGAGTAATAGCCAACAGCCTGTAGCGCCAGTAAACGACCAAGCCACAATCCATAGCCACTCAAGTGGTTCCCTCCAAACCTTAAGCAACGATCGCCCTTCCAATGCTGCACTGACAATCTGGCTGGCTACATTAGCATGAATTACTACACCAGGCATTCGTTGAGGACTAGTGAGCAAACTGTTACTGTAGGGAGTTTGAAACAGATCCTTGAGACTTTCAGCAGTGGAGCCAATCAATACAATACGGTTATGTACTAAATCTGGCGGTAATCGATTCTCAAGAACCTCCATCAGTGATATAGTGCGGAAGCTCTCTGGCATACCACGAAAGTTCAACAAAATTTGGTAACCATTATCATTAGCACGAATATAGCCACCATCGTTTCCCTGAAATGGGACAAATATCGCTTTACCCAACCTTAATTGGGTCTCATCTATCGGCTCCAGGTTAATACCTTCTGCTTCTAGATACATCAGGGCCAGTTTGGCTCCTAAACTTAATTTAGTCGAACCTTCTTCTGACCTGATGGAGAGTAAACCTCGGCGTACTTTACCATCACCATCCAATAGTAAATCTGACACAGCTACTTGCTCGAGCTGCTCTAAGGTGGGTGGTGGGGCAACTTTATTCTTGCCAGCTGCTTTCTCAACACCAATTAGGTTTGGTGTAGACTCAAACACTTCAATTAGTGCTTGATGACCAGGTTCCACTGGCAAATCTCGATAAATATCAAGTCCTATGGCTCTAGGCTGCTGTGTCTTCAGCTTTTTGATTGCTTCCGCTAGGACAGCATCAGGAATTGGCCATGTCCCAACCTGTTGGATATCAGACTCACCAATAGTAACAATGAGTAGACGTGGGTCAATTGGTTCTCTAGGACGTAGGCGAAAAAATTGGTCGAGACTGGCCCATTCCAAGAGCTGAAACAATCCCGCAGAACTTACTACAATGGTTAACACTGCTGCGCTAGAGGCAGTAATTATTACTCCCCGCCACTGCAAAATTTTTTTTCTGAGTTTGAGCCACATGTATCATTGGCAGCCAGAACTGACATCCTCAAGTGCTAATCGTTATTTGTTAATGGAAAGCTATATTTATCTGTTCTGCACATTTGCCTAATGTTATGACCTGTTGCAACAAGTTGCAGTAGCCCAGCAACATTAATTTAGCATTAATTTTTGACACTGGGAGTAACAGAGTAGTGATGAGCAATCAAAGCCGCAAATTTATCACGACTGAACCAATCGGCAAAAGTGGAGAAGCAGCTGAAGAGTTAGTTTGGAAAGCGGTTCAACATGCCTTTACTCCAAGAGTTTGTCTTGCTTACTGGCGCTATCCGATTTTTTCCAAAGTTGGTAAGTACCGCAAAGAGCCTGATATCTTAATTGCTGATGCTCAATTAGGTTTGATTGTCATCGAAATCAAAGCCGTTACCATTGACCAGATTTTAGCAATTAGTGGTCATCGCTGGGAATTGCAAAACTTCTACACCACCAACAGCAATCCCTACCAACAAGCCGAACATCAGCTATTTACTTTACTAGGATATTGCGATCGCGAACCTTCTCTGCGTCGTAGAGTACATGGTCGTGCGTTAGTTTGTCTACCTTTAATTAGGGAGGAACAATGGTACCGTAAGGGCTTCTACCAACTTCCTAGCTGTCCTCCTATTATTTTTCAAGATCAACTTCAGGAACATAAGAAGACAATATCTGAGCTAAAGCTGAATAACTCTCTACTCAAGTTAATTGAGAAAACCACTCCCATTATTAAAGGTTGTCAGCTGAGTAGTGCACAGTGGAAATTGCTGCAAGCTGTTATCAGTGGTACTCCAGTTTTCCGTAACCAGCGTTCAGTTAATCCCATACTCCCACAAAATCAGCAAACCCGTGCCAGTGTTCTAGTTAAAGTACGGCAACACCTCTGTGAATTTGACTTGCAACAAGAACATATTGGTAAGGAAATTCCTCCGGGACCCCAGCGCATTCGCGGAATTGCCGGTTCAGGTAAAACCGTACTACTGTGTCAGAAGGCAACACATATGCACCTCAAGCACCCAGACTGGGATATTGCCTTAGTCTTTTTCAGCCGTAGCCTATATAACCAGATTATTAAGCAATTAGATAAGTGGCTGCGCCGCTTTAGTGGTGGGGAAGTGGGGTACGATCCGAAGCGGGCCAAATTGCGTCCCCTTCATGCTTGGGGTGCTAAATCTCAACCTGGACTCTACAGTACCATTTGTCGTGCCGCAGGTGTTAAGCGCTTGAATGTGAATGATACCCAAAGCAAGCAACCCCATGAAGCCTTAGCAGAAGTGTGCATTCAGCTACTTAAGGAGACTAAGATACCTCAACTGTACAACGCTATCCTCATTGATGAAGGGCAAGACTTAATTGTAGATGACCATCTCAAGTTTGAGGGCAAGCAACCTTTCTACTGGTTAGCCTATCAAGCCTTGCGAGCTGTTAGCCCTAGCCAACCGGAACAAAGACGTTTAATCTGGGCTTATGATGAAGCTCAAAGCCTGGAAAGTCTGAATATCCCCAATGCTAGTGAGTTGTTTGGCGAAGAGTTAGGGCATCTGGTAACTGGGTACTACAGCGGAGGCATTAGAAAGAGTGAAATCATGCATCGTTGCTACCGTACCCCTGGCCCAATTTTAACAGCAGCCCACGGTATTGGTATGGGTCTACTGCGCCGGGGTGGGATGTTGACAGGAATTACCCGTGTAGAGGATTGGCAAGCAATAGGTTATCAAGTCATCATCGAAAACCAACAGGTAAACCCCCCCTGTTTCCTTCCAAGGAGGGAAGACGACGGAGCAACTTCTCGAGCGAACCTGGAATTTATCCCTGGTCAACAGATTACCCTCAAACGACCTCCAGAAAACTCTCCCAACCTGGTTCCCCAAATATGGAAGCATCCTGTTCTAGAGTTTATCGCTTATCGCGATCGCCAGTCAGAATTGACAGCTTTGGCACAAAATATCATCTACAATCTCCGCTACGATGGACTCAAACCTAGTCGGGAAATTCTGGTAATCGTCCTAGGTAGTGGTTTCGAGGCAATGCAACTGGAAACTGCGGTGGCTGAGTTTTTAATCTCCCAAGGTCTTGACATTTATATCCCCAGTACCTTAGATTGCAATATCCTCCAACCCGACAAAGAAAATTGTGACCCCAATCGGTTTTGGTGTGAGGGTGGTGTTACCGTATCCCGTATTCACCGTGCTAAAGGGAATGAAGCAGAGATGGTGTATGTTGTGGGTTTGGACAATGTTGCCAAAGATGCCAGCAATCTCCAACTACGGAACCAGCTATTTGTTGCCTTAACTAGAGCCAAGGGTTGGCTAAAGTTGAGTGGAGTGGGTGCTTATCCCCTATATGAAGAGATGTGGCGGGTAATCCGCAGTGGAGATACCTTTACCTTTACCTTCCGGCGGGCACCCCAGCGGGAAATTGGTGTAACTGATACAAGTGAACTATTAAAGCGCTACGACAGTGGAGGGAGAAATTTTCAGAATGCAGATTTAGCAGGTACCCAGTTAGCGGGAGCAGATTTGCGCAATGCAAATTTAATTGGTGCCATTCTCCAGAATGCCGATTTGAGAAATGCTCTTTTAGATGGAGCCAAGTTGGTGATTGCCGATTTGACTGGTGCTGATTTGACTGGTGCTAGTTTGCACAAAGCGAAGTTAGTGGGGGCAATTTTGCAGGAAGTGCAGTTAAATGGTGCGGATTTAAGTCGGGCAAAGTTAGGTAATGCTGACTTAAAGAATGCTCAGTTAGTTGGAGCGAAGTTGGGTGGTGCAGATTTGAGTGGCGCGGATTTGACGGGGGCGAATTTAGATAAGGCTGATTTGAGTGAGGTCAATTTAGAGGGGACAATAATGCCAGATGGGAGTGTTGGAGATTCAGGATAAACGCATTTTAATTAGGATCTGCTGAATAAGGGACTTCTGAAAAATAAGCATGAGTTAAACGATTTCGCATCCCAATTATAACTGCCCAAGGAATTCCAGGATGTCTAGCCCTACATTCGGCTGAAATTCTCCCTGCCGCTTCGCCAATAATTTCTAAATCTTTAACAACTGCCAACACCAACATCCTTTCGTTAGTTAAATCCTCTCTAGTCTTTCCCGATATAAAACCCAGAGCTTCCTTTGCTGCATCTTGCATATGGTGCAAGCGAGTTAAATCATCAATTGCTGTCATACTGCACCACCGCTTCAGCCATTACTCTGTTTCGAAAATAAATACTTAACTCTTCAGGAGTTCTTAAATCAATCTTTCTCCCCTCAAACAATTCTGCAAGCTCCATTTCCATACTGACTATCTTAAAGAAACTCGGAATTTTACCCGGCTCAAACTCCACTAAAAAATCAATATCACTCTCCGGTGTAAAATCATCCCTTAACACCGAACCAAATAAAGACAGCTTGCGAATATGGTGACACTGACAAAATTGCACTAGTTCTTTTCTAGGAATCTCAATCGGTAATTGTTTAGTTTTACTCATTTATTTACCTCATTACTCATCCGATTCAGAAATTAAGCAAATACTCTCCTAAATCTATTTCAACCGTATATATAGTATAAAAATGTTTCCGAGTTATTCAGCAAACTCTACTTAGTTTTGTAATGTTGGGTTACAGAAAAATGCAATCGCTACCTAACCTACTGATAACTGGCAAGATGCCAGTTCCACAAGATTTTACTAATCACTCACAATTCCTCTCCCAAGACAAAGCTGATAAAAGCTTTCGAGAGCGAGGTCCCCGGTATCTTTCATATAACAATAAGTCTGGTATAACAGACCTCAACAGATAAAATATTTGCAGCAACACCAGATTATTAACTTTAATTCTACCCTGCCAAAGATACACAGGAAATTCCACTAGTTTACCTAACCTCTTAAAATTACCTTTGTCTTTTTCCTCAAACGTTTTCTCAATCAAATATTTAATACTCCTTTGGCACAAGGGAAGCTGCTGCTGGTGCTTTTTCTGAACTAGTTCAAAGTATCTAATATAGGACTCCTTCATCAAAAAACTATTATCTGTCAAGTTAAGGCGATGTTTTCTGTAATAAGCGCCAATTATTGGCGTATACACAAATGCTATATCCTTGAGCAATAGTTCCAAGACAAATTCCCGATCTTCACAAGCTTGGAGGCTAGTATTAAATTGTTTTTGCCTCAAAAGAGTTTTCTTGAACAACATAGACTGCTGGAGTAGAGGAAAGGGAGAATCCGTGAGAAAATCTGGGCAAATTAGCAGCCTTTCAATCAGTTGTTCTTTTGTCAGGGCACCGACGATATAAGGCACTGTTTTAACAATTTTTCCTTCCCTATCTACCTGAACCCGTTCATAGTCTGAATATAGCACTACGTTCTCGTCAGAGCCATCCAGGCAACTCAACTGAAAGCTGAGCTTATCTTTATGAAGCCAATCATCAGCATCAAGGAATTGAATCCATTCTCCTGTCGCTTTTTGAGCGCCGAAATTACGAGCATCAGATACTCCACCATTTTCTTTGTAGAAGTACTGTAGTTGTGGATTTAAGCTAACTAAATGCTCTGCAACTTGTTGCGTATGATCAGTAGAGCCATCATCTACGATAAGGCATTCAACATTAGGAAAAGTTTGCCCTAATACACTGTTAACTGACTGTTCTAGATATTGGGCTTTATTAAAGCTAGTAATGACAACTGATACAGATGTTTTCATCTCCTTTGCTTTTTTCACAGAAAAGGGAACCTAACCCAGATTTGATTAACCTTTGAGCTTCTTGCCTAGGAGTTGATTAGTTAACTTTGGATCAGCTCGCCCACTAGTTTTTTTCATTACTTGACCAACAAAAAAGCCTTGGAGCTTAGTTTTGCCATTGCGGTATTGTTCGAGTTCCTTGGGATGGGCAGCAATAACTTCATCGATAATTGCTTCAAGTTCGGCAGGGTTAGAGATTTTGATTAAACCCTTGCTCTCAACTAATTCTTTGGCAGAGCCTCCCTTAGACAACAGTTCAGGAAGAATTTCTTTAGCAATCTTGCCACTAATCGTACCGTCTTCAATTAAGTTGATCAGTTCCGCTAGAATTGCTGGGGTTAGAGCAATTTCTGCGATCGCTAATTTCTCGGCTTTGAGATAAGCTGCAATATCTCCCATTACCCAGTTAGCTGCTTGTTTGGCATTAGCTCCCGCAATAACAGTCCCTTCAAAATATTCTGCCACCTGCCGATCATCTGTTATTACCCGACTATCATAGGCAGACAACCCTAGCTCCTGCTCATAACGTTGCCGTTTTTGCGCTGGTAGTTCTGGAAGTTCACTGTGCCATTGCTCCAACTGCTCTTGGGATACTTCAATGGGGGGTAAATCTGGTTCAGGGAAGTAGCGGTAGTCGCTGGAACCTTCCTTACTCCGCATACTAAATGTCTGCTGGCGGTTTTCTTCCCAAAGTCGCGTTTCTTGAATAATCAGCTCTCCAGTTTCAATAGCATTGATTTGTCGCTCAATTTCATAGTCAATTGCCTTCTGGATAGCGTTGAAGGAATTCATATTTTTGATTTCGACTTTGGTACCGAATTCCTTTTGACCAACAGGACGTACAGAAATATTCACATCACAACGCAGTGAGCCTTCCTGCATATTACCGTCACTGATGCCGATATAGCGCATAATTCGACGCAATTCCTGAGCATACTCTGCTGCCTCTTGACCCGATCGCAGGTCTGGTTCTGAGACAATTTCAACTAGGGCTACACCAGCACGATTGTAATCTACCAAAGAATAGGTAGAACCAGAAAGGCGATCGCTCCCCGCGTGAACCAATTTTCCTGCATCTTCTTCCATATGCAGGCGAGTGATGCCAATCTTTTTGCGGATGGGTTCACCAGCTTCGTCAGTAAGTTCTATCTCTAGCCAACCCTGGGTAGCAATTGGCAAGTCATATTGAGAAATTTGATAGTTTTTTGGCAGGTCGGGATAAAAATACTGTTTACGGTCAAACTTACTATAGGGGGCAATCTGACAATTGAGAGCCAAGCTCCCTTTAACAGCGTATTCGAGTACCTTTTGATTGAGTACAGGCAACACCCCCGGCATTCCTAGAGTAATTGGGTCAATATTGGTATTGGGGGTAGCACCAAAAGCTGTGGAAGCACTACAAAAAATCTTGGTTTGGGTACTCAGCTGACAATGGGTTTCTAGTCCAATGATTGCTTCATACTGAGTTTTAACCCTTGCAGCAGTGGTCATGGCGATTGATTAGCTGTTTGAGCTTAACAGTTCTACTTTATTGTGACATTCTCTAGGCCATCTGCATTGGTTGAATATATCGAGCTAGTACCGCTGGGCGGAATTCAAAATTCAAAATTCAAAATTCAAAATCTTTATAGAGTAAGGGTTCTATCGACTCAAGCTGGTGGGTTATCTCCGCCGCGCTGCAATTGTGGGTGCGATCGCAGATTTAGGGCGCACGTCGGTGCGCCCCTACCTTATGGGCAATGTCGCGACAAAATGTAAAAGGGATTTGAGCTGCTCAGATTGACGCTGTTGATGCAAAAACGAGAGGAATTCATCAGTTGACTCCTCACTTGCCCAAAAATCGATGCACAATAAACTCGGATCTTCAATCACAGGTGGTTGTTGTTCTTCAAGAAGATCTTTGATAGAGCGAGTCTTCCAAAAGTCTTGATTTGACATTTCAACCGAATCGGCTTTTTGAACAATGTTTGATACAGCTTTCAACAGTTCAAGCTGTTCTATGAACGAGAGTGATTGAGCGAGGTCGATTGCCTGTTGAAGTTGTGATGTCATATTGAAAACTTCATCTTCCTTTATTTTATATCTTCACTCAACCCTTCAAGAAATGCGATTGCACCTTTGCCCCAAGGGTTTTCTTCAACAAATTGTGCTTGCAAGCGTTGGGCTTGGGCTTGATCAGCTTCGATGTACGGTAATACCAGTACCTGCGATGCAAAGTCTGCCGTGGCGGATTTCGGGAGAACTGGTTAGGAGAGAGTCGAGACTAGCAATCATTGAGTGTTTTGATGGATGAATTTGCCTATCTTATTATTGTTTACGGTTGCGATCGCAAATTTCTTAGAGTCGCTTGCCGACTTCGATGGGAATACCTGCAGGGGGAAATAATACTTTAGTCGTTTCGATGCCGCCTGCGAAAACAATACTCAAAGTATCTTGCCAGCGTTGCCATTGTTTGGGGTTCTTTTGGGGCATAGTTTCAAAGCCTCTGGTGAGGATATCGAGGACTTGGGCTTCTGAGGCTTGGGGATATTTTTGGCGAAGGTTTTCTAGAAGTTGAGAGATGCTTTGTAGGGCTTTTGATTCTCTGGATTCAGAAGGATTGTTGTTTTCGATGTAAGTATCTACTTGCTCGAATACTTGTAATTTTTTAACGTTTGGTAAGTTGTACTTTGAGGCTTCAGCCATGTTGAGTTGTCCTTAAATTACTAATCAGGGTTTTCGGTTTTAGTGATATAGGTATCTATTTGTTCAAAGACTTTTACTTCGGTTGCATTCGGTAAGTCATAGTATATGGAAAGTTGTTGGTTTGCTTCTGATAGCTGAGGGTTGATGATTCGAGGTAGCTGCTTGCGGAAAATTTCGTAATTGTAGAATTGGCAGTTTTGTTGAATATTAGAAATTGCGATAAGTGCGTATTCTCCTGATTCAGTAGGAATGAGAGCAAGAAGTTTAGGGAGAATATAGGCAGCACGCTCTCTCTGGAAGCCTCCGAAGACACCTGCAATATTATTGCGCCTTCGCACATATGGCTCATTCTCTAAAATATCAATAAAATATGGAATTGCACTCTCTGCTTGCATTTTGCCTAGTACTTCAATTGCTGTTCCTTTATTGCCTAAATCAGAGGTTTTAAGCATATGGAGCAGAGCTGGAATTACACTTTTATCACCAAGTTTACCCAAGGCAAAAATAGCTGTTTCCTTAAGGAAACCACTGGATTTTGCTAAAAAACGATGCAATTCCGGAATAGCATTTTTACTGCCGATATTTCCCAAGGCATCTATTACAGACCAGCATTCATCATCAGATGTTTTTGAAATGCATTGAAAATAGCTAATCAATTCTGGAACAACAGCATCATCAGCGATAAAACCAAGTGTATAGGCTGCTTTACTACGAACCTTGCTACTGAAATCTCGTAATCTATGGATAAGACCTATGACTGCATCTTTATTTCTAATGTTACCTAGCACATCCACTGCATACCAACGCACTATTTCATCTGTATCTGAATTATCAAGAAAATAAATCAAAGATTTGACAACTTTTATACTTCCAATCCTGACAAGTGCAGAAGCTCATCCTCTACGCAATTCATCAGCTCTAGATATATCATTACTGGGTTTTTCAAGAAAATCAATTAGACCGTCTATAGCCCTTTCATCACGAATGTTTCCTAATGCTCCTGCGGCAATTCTTCGGACATCATCACTGTCATCTTGTAGAAGTTTCAGTAATCCTGAAGTTGCACTATAATCACCAATATGGTATAGCCCATAAGTTGCATCCCAACGTACATCAGGGTCTGCACTATCAATCAGATTTAACAATCTTGGAATATACTCTACTCCTCCATATTCCTCTAATGTACGAATAGCCTTCCAGCGAACATTAGGTTCTGGATCTCCAATAAGCCTACATAGCTCTTCATAGTTAGGGAAAGATCTTGGATCAGACTTTATTCTATGACTGTCTACATTTTCTCCATATAAAGGTTGTAATTGATTTGTAATATTTGATTTTGATAAATCAAGAGGTATAGCATACTTTAAAAGCTCTTTCTTTAACCAATACGGAGACTCTAAATTCTCAAGAATACTTATTACTTTATTCCGATTGCTTCTATTTACCTTTCCTGCAAGTATTCCTCCTAGAATTGGATATACAGCCAGTGCCAACCTTACCACCCGCACTGCCTGCACCTCATCCTCCAGCAACGCCAGCATCAGCGCTACAGGTTCCGTCCACTTGAGATAATTCAAATAGAAATGCTGTAACCGCTCATCATCCATCACATCCGGATGCCGATTCTCAACCATTGCCAGCAAGGCTTCTGCCGCATAATATTCCTGAAACAACTGGTGATGAAACTCAATCTCTCTTGCATTTGCCGCTACTTGCAGCAAATGATGTTCTAGTAAATCTTCTAACCATTCCTTCGCCTTCGTCGCTGCATCATTTACCCCCCGCTTACCTAACCATTCTTCCAAAATCCCCTCTGCCTTTCTACGGGAAAGCCTCAACCACGCCTCTGTTGGCTTCTCCCTATCCCCCCGCACCATCTCAAACGCCAGATACTGCAACATCTCCGACTGAAACCTACGAAAATCTCCTGAAACAGGCGGATTTTGCTTATGCTGGTTATACTTCTGGTCAAATGCCCGAAACAACTCCCCCTTACTCTGAGGTATCTGCTGAGTTTGCGGATCAAACACTTCACACAACATCTTCAACAATAGGGGAGTTTCTGCTACCTCCCGCAATCTATCCTGTAATTGCTTCAGCAACACCTCCCCATACTCCGGCAAATACTTGCCCACAAACTCCCGCATTTGAGGTTCCGTTAGGGGACGCATTTCCAGCTTTTTCTCAATCCCCAAATCACCCCCCACCGCCAAATCCCTTGTGGTGAAAATCATCGGCGTATGGGGATTATCCTCTCGAAACTGCTGCAACTGTCGCCGCAACTCCTCCGACGGGATTTCATTGATTCCATCCAGCAGCAGGAATAGTTTTCCTTCTACAAGCCAGTTATCAATTTGTTCAGTATTAACCGATAACCTCCCCCGTCGAAATTCCCCACGAATCGCCTCCAAAATCGGGCGCTCCGATTTCAACTGCACCAGCACCGGAATTTTCCCCTCTCCCCAAACTTCTCTTTCCCGATGCGAAGCACTCAAATCCTGCTCCCCCTCTCCTCGCAGGAGAGGGGGCTGGGGGGTGAGGTTAACTTCTGCCATTTCCAACAACAACCGCTTAAGTGTCGTTGATTTCCCCGAACCCGGTTTCCCCGACAACAAAACATGATGATTTGCCGCATATTTCCGCAACCCCTCCAATACTGGAAATCGCTCAACCTGCTGCCTTGGTTTCTCTTTTTCCCTACCTTCTACTTCCTCCCGCACTACTGTTTGCGCTTCCAACACCAAATGAATCGCATCCGTAGCCGTATACCGGGATAAAGTTTCCTGGTAACGAAGGGTGTTGCGAATAAACTTTAAGTAAGGAGAAAAATCAACCATCCCTGAGCTAAATTCGACAGCTTATGATTGATTTTAACTTCATCTTTTCCAAATGCCATTGTCTGGCGCGGCACATCTAAAAATGTAGGTTGGGTAGAGCCCGATAGCGAGACCCAACCTACTTATTCTATCATTTTAGCTGTGTCACGGCACTACAACTAAATTCTGTTGCACTTGCCTTGATTTCTGATTGTTTACTTCCTAAATCTTAAACAATTGAGGTAAATCTCTTATCAATGTGTTGTTTCTTTTCAAGGCAGTTTGCGTTAAAGTCAAGTGTCATTAGTCAAAGCGTACAAAGGACAAAGGACCAATGACTAATGACTAATTTAACAACTGATAATAGAGCTGAACCATTTAATGAACCAAAATCGAATTAGTAATGCCCTAATTGTCGGAGCCAGCCAAGGGATTGGTTTAGGCTTTGTGAAAAAGTTATTAAATCAAAGGAAAAATAGGCGAATTTATGCAACATATCGCCGTCGAGAATCGGCGACTGAGTTGATGGAACTAGCCTCAGCATACCCCGATCGCTTAAACTGTCTGGCAATGGATATTACCGACGAAGCACAGATTGAGGCAGTAATTGCAGAAATTCAGGCGCAAACAGATAAATTACATTATGTAGTCAATTGTGTGGGTATTTTGCACGAAGGAAGCCTACAACCGGAAAAAAGTTTGCGCCAAATCAAGGCAGAAAACTTGATGCGATACTTCCAAGTAAATAGTTTTGGTTCAGTACTGCTCGCCAAGCATTTACTCCCTCTATTTCGTCACAGCGATCGCAGTATTTTTGCCAGTATTTCGGCAAAAATTGGCAGTATTGGTGATAATAGATTGGGGGGTTGGTACGGGTATCGCGCCTCCAAAGCTGCGCTGAATATGTTGATGCGAACGGTATCGATCGAGTACAGCCGCAAAAGCCCAAACACAATCGTGGTAACGTTACATCCAGGAACAACAGATACGTGCCTTTCTCAACCATTTCAAAAGAACGTTCCTACCGAAAAGTTATTTTCAGTCGAACGAACGGTAAATCAACTGTTTGCTGTCTTAGACAAACTTGAAGAAAAGGATAGCGGACAGTTTTTTGCTTGGGATGGTAGTCGCTTACCTTGGTAATTTTTTAACGGAGCAGGGAGTGTTTAAAAAACCATCTGATTGCAACTTCCATAGCTGAGCAAAATGACTGTCTTGGCTCAATAATTGATTGATTGATCCATCCTCAATAATATCTCCCTCTTTAAAGACCAAAATCCGATCCATAAAACGCAAGGTAGATAAACGATGGGCAATCACGAGCGTTGTTCGGTTTTGCATCCACTGTTTGAGCATCCTTTGGATTGCCTGTTCCGTTACTGAATCTAGAGCAGAGGTGGCTTCATCCAAAATTAATAAAGGCGCATTCCTTAAAATGGCACGGGCAATGGCTACACGCTGACGTTGCCCTCCCGAAAGCTTAATGCCTCGCTCTCCAACCAAAGCCTGATATCCTTGAGGCAAAGCCATAATGAACTCATCACAGCAGGCTTGACGAGCTGCAGCTATTACCTCATCATTTGTAGCATCTAGGCAACCATAACGAATATTTTCCAAGAGACTGCGTTGAAACAGGGAGGGATCTTGAGGAATAATGGCAATTTGTTGACGTAAACTGTCCTGAGTCACCTCATCAATATTCTGATGATCAATCAGAATTTGGCCTCCTTGAATCTCAAACTGCCGTAGAATTAACTGTGTAAAAGTAGTTTTACCAGTTCCCGAAAACCCTACTAAACCGACTTTTTCTCCCGGTTCAATGGTAACAGACAACTTTTCAAACACTTGGCAACCTGTGGGATAGTGGAAATTCACCTGTTTAAATTCAAGTTTCCCTTGCTCAACCTTCAGAGGCTTCGCCTCTAGACTATCCACCACATCATGGGGCTGGAAAATCACAGAAAGTGCTGCTTTACATTCTCCTAAGTTCGCCAAAAGCTCAGAGAATTGCCGTGACAAGAGTCCAATCTGACTAAAAAAGCGAATCGAGAGGGTCACCACCACCACAAAATCACCAGCACAAACCCAATTTCGATTAAACCCATAGATCAATAAGATTAAAACACCAACCTCACTGATCAAGAGGGCCAGATTTTGAATTAAACGATCTTTAAGTGCCTGTTTCCAATAATTAGCTCTAGCCTCTCCCTCTCGCTCTTGACAAGCAGCAAAGGCTGCTATTTCCTGTTGGTATTGTGCAAAAGAGCGCACAATCTGGCTATTACTCACCACATCAATGACAAATCCTGTGACTTGAGATCGAGCTGCGGCAAAGTTAGCAGCTAGCTCATAGGTTTGTTGCGCAAACTGTAGTCTGATTAAACAGACAAATAACAAAACCCAAACTAGTAAAAAAAGGCTAAAGCTGGGGTGAATAGTCAAAAAGAAGACGAGTAAAAAAAAAAGTTAATTCCTAGAGGTAGCAGAGTGCCAAACCCAATCATCATTAAATTATGAAAGTTATCAGCCAAAGCAAAAAGCTTGCGGGTGATTGAACCGGAGGTATGGGTTTGAAAAAATTCAGGGGAGTGTCTCAAGGTATAGCTTAAAGATGGCTGTAAAATGACTTGGTAGTAACGTGGGATGGAATGGGTTTGGCTCCAACCACGAATGGCAATACTAATTTTATTGAACAGCAAGCAAACCACATAAACAGCACTCGGAGCCAAAAAATCTGAATAGGAAATATATCCTTTAGCCTGCTCTCTAATAAAACAATCCAGAATAATTTTAAACTGATAAGATTGGAACAAAATCATCAGAGTCCCAACAATGACCGCAAAAGCTTCAATAATCAAATCCCGTCGCAGTTGAGAATTAGCTTGCCAGATTACATACAAAAAAAATGAAGGAAGGGTCTTGGAAAATTGAGAAGATGTATTGAAGCTAGATTGCATTATTGGTTGAACTGGATAGTGGATTATTTGAACTTGTGGAGTGCCAGATGAATGTTACACTGACAATAAGCTGTTCAGCATTTAGATTGGGATACTAAATTCTCTCAAAGGGAACAGGGAAGAGGCAACAGGGAATACCGAATTTAAATGCACATTAGCTTATCGCTATCTAGTTTATAGTTCTAAAATAGAAATTGGGAACTGATCAATTCAAAATTCAGTTCCCAATTCTCAATTCTCAATTTTCGATGCCCAATCACCTTATGAGGCTTCAGACGAGGATGTCTCATCTTCAGAATGATCAGAGTCTTGAGTAGATTCTGTTGCTACCTGATTCTGTGCTTGAGCACGCTGTTCCCGCTTTTTGCGATCAGCTTTGATAACATCCTCTATTACACTCTGTGCCTGAGCCATTTTTTCTAGGTTACTGCGGTACAATTCCAAGTCTTTTTGCAATTTCTCTTCCGGAAGATTGAGAGCTTGAGCAATTTGTTTGAGTGCCTCAGTAAGTTGCTTTTCATCCTTGACTAGCTCTGAGTCTGCCTTTTCTAGTAGGGTATATAAACCAATAGCGAATAGGCGGCTGTATTTGAAGTTAGGATTATTTGCGATCGCAGCAACAGTGGTATGGAAATCTCCAGGAGCATCCAAAGGGGTTGGGGAGCTAAACCAGGAGACTAATTCATCAGCAGATTTACTTCCTAATGCTCCTGTGAGCAATTCAGCATCCTTTTGGTACTGTTGTGCTTCTTGTTCTACTGCCTGACACAGAGCGTTAAAAATCGATTCTTGGTCTTGTGACGGTCGGTAGCCCTGCATAAAGCAGTTGAAGGACGTTGCTACCCCCAAAGCATAAATGGGATCGTAGCGAAAATCAACATTGACCGACAGCAGATGCATTTCTACCATCAACTCTTCGACAAATCTTCGATAGATTGAGTTGACTGGACGGGTGTGACGATTGTAAAAATCTCGTTTGGTATCCGAGACGGTGCGCACTTTATTCACAAAGCAGACATTAAGGGGAACGTAAGACTATTGTCTCGCTTAAAGACAAGTTTGCCAAGGCAACATCCTATAATAAACCTTTGACTCCAAGTCGGGGATAGGGATTATTTCAAAGTAATTTTCAGTATTTTAGAGCAACAGATACTTTTTGAGTTCTAATTATCCAATGACCAAGTCAACAGAGTTAATTGCCCTAACAAGCTACCTAGCGGGTGAATTTGATAATAGACAACAGGCGATCGCAGAACCAGCTTGGTACGTTCACCTTCGCCTTTGGCAACGACCTGTTCCCTTATTTATAGAAGATAGCTTTACCCTCTTTGCAGAACAAGCTAGTATCGTTAACCTAGACCAACCCTACCGTCAGCGCCTCCTAAGACTCTATCCAGATCCTGCTACACCAAACTCTCTACAAGTACAGTACTATATGCTCAAAGATCCTGTATCTTTTAGAGGTGCTGGTCGGAATCCAGCTTTATTGAGACAGCTAACACCAGAACAGATTGAGTTTTTACCTAGTTGTAGATTAAGAGTTAAACAACAGCAACTGGCATCAAATGCCTATGAGTTCTCAACTACATCAGCAACTACCACACCTTGCCGCTTTAGCTATCAAGGTAAGAACTATCAAGTTGCTTTAGGATTTGAAGCAACAAAAGAAGAATTCCGTAGCTATGATCAGGGTATCGACCTTGTAACCGGACAAGCAATTTGGGGAGCCCTACTTGGTCCATTTTGCTTTACCAAGCGCCAAGATTTTGCCTCCGAGTTAGTAGTATGACACTTGTTGTTGTTCCTGACGAATAAAAAACAACAAATAACTACCAAATCAGATTCCTAAATTAGGATGCCATACTACGGGGAACTCCTTCCAATGCATTTTCCTCAGTATCAAAAATTTCAAATACTGAGTCCATCATCGTAACTTCAAACACCAGTTTTGCTTCTGGATGGACATTACAAATACGGAAGCTTCCCTTAATTTTGTCGGCATCCCGCATTCCTGCAACTAAGGATGTTAGTCCAGAGCTATCAATGAAGTTAACTTCACTCAGATTAATGACCACATGACGGCTGAGTTTAGAAATACATTCTTGCAATTTCAGGCGAAATTGCCAAGCCGTTGTAATGTCGAGGCGTCCGACTGGAGCCAAAACAATAACTTCTGTGCCATCTGGCATCGTATGCGTTTTCTGATCGATCTGAATCATCAGTATCTCCTTGCAGTGGCAGCTTTTCTATGAGCTCCCGAGTAGCGATATGGTGGTTGCGTGGTGGTGCGTCAATTAACTTTTAAACAATGATCACCCTGAAGGCGCTCCGTTCACTACTCACCTCAAGTTAGTTTAACTCACATATTTTCTGAGGTTGCAGGACTCCAGTTAGCCCAGTCTTGGGGTTTGAGGAATGTTTCATACAATTTTGCTTCATGGGTATTGGGTTGGGGTTGGTAGCCGTATTCCCAACGAACTAGGGGGGGTAGAGACATCAAGATTGACTCAGTACGTCCGTTGGTTTGTAGACCAAATATTGTACCTCGATCATAAACCAAGTTAAATTCTACGTAACGACCCCGGCGATAAAGTTGGAAGTTGCGTTCGCGTTCTCCATACTCCATTTCTTTGCGTCGTTCAACAATTGGCACATAAGCTGGTATAAATGCTGCACCACAATCTTGAATGAAGGCAAATAGCTCTTCCCAATTTCGAGGTTCTAAAGGTCCAACTTTTTCACTATAAACTGCTGCTGCGCTATCTTGGTGTGGACCACGATACAATTTTCCCGTACCATCTTGATAGTCAAAGAATAATCCGCCCACACCCCGCATTTCTTGACGGTGTTTCAAGTAAAAATATTCATCGCACCAGTGCTTAAACACTGGATAATACTCCGGGTGGTGAGCATCACAAGCTTGTTTGAAGTTGCGATGGAAATTTGCTGCATCTTCAGCAAATGGATAATAGGGGGTCAAATCTGCACCACCACCAAACCACCATACTGGACCTGCCTCAAAGTAGCGATAATTGAGGTGAACTGTTGGAATGTACGGATTACGAGGATGCAGTACCATTGAGGTGCCAGTAGCAAAAAAACCATGTCCAGCTGCCTCAGGACGCTGCTTTAAAATGGAGGGGGGTAAGTGCTTGCCCCACACTTCTGAAAAGTTTACCCCACCCTGCTCAAACACTTTACCTTCACGCATAACCCGAGAACGACCACCACCACCTTCTTCACGTTCCCACTTATCTTCCTGAAAAGTGCCAGTGCCATCCAGCTTTACTAGAGCATCACAGATTGTATCTTGCAGCTGTTGCATAAACTGCTTGACTCGCTCTCTAGATCCAGGAGTAGGTAAAGAATTGGTAGTAGTCTCTTTGGCTTGCTCTCCAGATTCAGGAGTAGGTAAAGAATTGGTATTAGTCGTTGCTTGTGTCTTAAAAGCTGTCATATTCTCTAATTGAATGTAATTAACCCCAATGATTATGGCAGTATGTGAACTTTTGAAACAGGTTAAGGCAATGAATCTGCTACTTTCTTAGACTATCTCGAATTGGGTCTTTAGCATGAATTGTTCTAATGGGAGTTGCAGTTATATCCTAGTTAGAGGGATTTTACCGACAACGCCATTTGCCTGTTGGGGTAAAAATTAGCCTGAGCGTTGCTACGGGAGTGGTATGGTGATTCTTAATTTTTCCTTCAAGTTAATCGTCGGTAAAGAGGGAATTTGCTGCAAGTTTTCCCTCTTTAAGACGTATCGTGTCATAAGTAATGCCCCAGTAGAAGTTCTCTGGCAAAAATTGATTAACTTAGCTGATGTGTCCTGGCATCCTTTACTCTCAAGTACCAATGCTCCTACAGGACTAATCGCTAAACCTGGTTTAATTTACCAAGTGGTCACTCGCTTACTACCGATTCCAGTGCGAGTTTTTGTTGAGCGTGTTCTACCAGGTGAGTTACTCAGTGTACGTATACTGGCAATTCCTGGAGTTGAGAATCGGGTAACTTACCAAGTTGAATCTACGCTCTGCGGTACCTACGTGTCCTGTTCCGTAACCCTGCGAGGTTGGTTATCTCCCTTGCTATGGTGGTTCATTCGCCCCTACGCTGCTCGTGTAGCGTCTGAGTTAGCACAGGCAGC
>JGI12316J15309_10002569_pt1 | contig 243715 bp, 213 predicted proteins | sample MarCyaLeptolynsp_FD_15309 | JGI IMG/M metagenome (IMG submission 15309) | reverse complement strand
GCCCCAGTCCGTGGCGATCGGCGACCTGGACGGCGACGGCAACGCCGAACTGGCCGTGGCGAACCGGAACAGCGACAACGTCAGCGTGCTGCTCAACCGATGCGTCTCGCTGCCAACCATCACCACGCAACCGGTGCCCGTCGTGCTGCTGCCCGCGGGCGGCGGCGTCGCCGAGCTTGGCGTCGTTGCAACCGGCACCGGGCCGCTGACCTACCAGTGGCGGCGCAGCGGCGTGCCGCTGGCCGACGGCGCCGGCGTGTCGGGCGCGACCACGCCCACGCTGACCATCGATGCGACCGTCGAGGACATCGCGGGCTACGACGTGGTGGTCACCAACGCCGCCGGGAGCGAGACCAGCGACCTGGCGGTCATCGCCGTCCCCGTGCCATGCAGGAGCGACTTCAACGACGACGGCGTGCTGAACATCTTCGACTTCCTTGCCTTCCAGAACGCGTTCGACGCCGGCTGCCCGTAGCCGCCAGGCCGGGGTAGGCACGGGGCATCGCTCCTACCCTCCCCTCCCATGACCCAGACCGCCTCCCGATCCCCCTCCCAACCCGGCGACGCCGGCGTCCTCTCCACCGCCCGCACGGGCGATATCCACCGGTGGAGCCAGACCCTCATCCCCACCACCCGCGAGGCCCCCGCCGACGCGACGACGCCCAGCCACATCTTCCTGGTGCGGGCGGGGTTCATCCGGCAGCTGGCCGCGGGGGTGTACGACTACCTGCCCCTGGCCTGGCGCAGCCTCCGCAAGATCCAGGAGATCGTCCGCCAGGAGCACGAACGCATCGGGGCGATGGAGATGCTCTTCCCCGCCATGGAGCCGGTGAGCCTCCTGAAGCAGACCGGCCGCGACGAGGCCTACGGCGACGACCTGTTCACGCTCGCCGACCGGCACGGGCGGGACATCGCGCTGGCCCCGACGCACGAGGAGCCCATCGTCGAGATGATGAAGGCGGCGGTGACCAGCTACAAGCAGCTGCCGCTGAGCCTGTACCAGATCCAGAACAAGTTCCGCGACGAGCCACGGCCGCGCTCCGGCCTGCTGCGCTGCCGCGAGTTCATCATGAAGGACGCGTACAGCTTCCACCTCGATCAGCAGGGCGAGGGCGGGCTCGACGCGGTCTACGACGACTTCTACGACGCGTACACGCGGATCTTCACGCGCTGCGGGCTGGCGTTCACCGCCGTCGAGGCCGAGAGCGGGCCCATCGGCGGCTCGGCCAGCCACGAGTTCATGGTCCACGCCGAGAGCGGCGAGGACAAGGTCCTGGTGTGCCCGGTGAGCGGCTACGCGGCCAACGTCGAGAAGGCCGAGATCGGCGAGCGGCCGTGGACCTTCGAGGGCGCGACGGGCCAAGAACTCAAGAAGCACCACACGCCCGGCATGCCGGGCATCGAGCTGGTGGCCGGCCACCTGGGCACGAACGCTGCGGGCATGCTCAAGACCATCGTCTTCGAGCGCGTGCTCAAAGACAAGAGTGGTGAAAACAAGCCCAAGACCAAGTACGTCCTGGCCGTCGTCCGCGGCGACCACGAGGTCAACGAGGCCAAGGTGCGTGACGCGGTGGGCTCGGGCGTGAAGCTCGCCGAAGAGGCGAAGGCCAAGGCGGACGGGCTGGCCATCGGGTACGTCAGCCCGTGCATGATCGGCAAGCTGACCGGCGCGACGCTTGTCGTCGACCACGACGCCGCGCAACCGATCGCTTGGGCAACGGGCGCCGACGAGATGGACCACCACGTGACCGGCTGGCACTGGGCGCGGGATCTGGGCGTCGACCTCGAGAAGGCCAAGGTGGCCGACATCCGCAACGCCGAGGAGGGCGACCCCTCGCCGCGGGCTCAGGGCGCGACGCTCGAGACCCAGCGGGGCATCGAGGTTGGCCACATCTTCAAGCTGGGAACGAAGTACTCCGACGCGATGGAGTTCAAGGTCCTGGCCGAAAATCAGAAGCCCCGGTCCGTGACCATGGGCTGCTACGGCATCGGCGTGAGCCGGACCATGGCCGCGTGCGTGGAGATGAGCCACGACGACAACGGCATCGTCTGGCCGGCAGCCGTGGCGCCGTACCACGTGCAGATCATCCTGATGAAGGCCGACGACGAGAAGCAGCGCAGGGTCGCCAGCGAGCTCGCCCAGAAGCTCAGCGAGCGGGGTGCCGACGTCCTTATCGACGACCGCAACGAGCGCCCGGGCCCGAAGTTCAAGGACGCCGACCTCATCGGCATCCCGGTGCGGCTCACCCTGGGCGACAAGGCGCTCGACGCCGGCGGCGTGGAGTTCAAGCTGCGCAAGGACGCGGGTAAGGGCGAGGTCGTGGCGTTTGATTCGGTGATCGATCGCTGCATCAGCGCGCTGGAGACGACGTGAGTCTGCTGCTCGACGCGAAGAACGTCCACAAAACGTACAAGCTGGGTCGCGTCCCGGTGCCGGTGCTGCGTGGGGCGTCGCTCACCCTCGAGCCCGGGGAGTGGGTCGCCATTCTCGGGGCCTCGGGCAGCGGCAAGAGCACGCTGCTACACCTGATCGGCGGGCTCGACAAGCCCCAGGACGGCACGATCACGTTCCGGGGGCGCGATATCTCGCGTCTCGGTCCGGGGGGGTTAAACAAGTACCGGGCGCGCGACGTGGGCATCGTCTTCCAGTTCTACCATCTGCTCCCCGAATTGGACGTGATGGGCAACGTGCTGCTGGGAGCAATGACCCAGGGCGCGTTGGGCCGGAAGGTCCCTGCTGAGCGGCGCGAGCGGGCCAAGGAACTGCTTGCCGCCTTCGGCCTCGGCGAGCGCCTCCGCCACCGGCCCGCGCAGCTCAGCGGCGGCGAACGCCAGCGGGTGGCGATCGCCAGGGCACTCATCGCCGATCCTCCGCTACTCCTGGCCGACGAGCCCACCGGCAACCTCGATCAGCACACCGGCGAGGGCATCCTGGACGCCCTGGAGAAGGTGGTCCGGCCCGACGATCCGCAGGCCCCGAAGCGGGCGATGCTCATGGTCACGCACGACCAGCACGTGGCCGACCGGGCCGATCGGGTGGTCCGCATGGTTGACGGGTCGATCGTCGAGGCTTGAGTTGAATTCGGGTTTACCTGTATTTTGACCTACATACCGTGGTTGGCTGCCACTAGGTTGCGAGCCGCCCCCGGCTATCACAGGGCGTAGTATCGTGTTATGGGTTCGCCCTGTGGGGGTGGGATGTTCGGCCGCAGGAGGCCGCCACATCTGCCGCTGGTACGGACCCAATGGGCAGGGAACCCCACACGTTGACACCGACTGGCGCCACCGGACAGCACGCTTCGGCCAACTCGGCCACGCCGGCCTGCGGCAAACCGCTGCGGCTGCGCGGTCGGCACGGACCGGTGCCAGCCGCCGTCGAGGAAGTCGGAGCGGGCGCGGCAGTGGTCTTCCTGCACGGGCTGGTCGGGCTCAACGAGCACTGGGAAGACGTTGTCCGCCAGGCCGAGCCAAGCGTGCGATGCGTGCTCCTGCAGATCCCGCTGCTCGACCTTCGCGGCGACGACTGCTCGATCGATGGCGTCACCGCCCTGACCATCGACTTCCTCGAGCAGCACTTCGACCACCCGGTCGTGCTCGTGGGCAATAGCTTCGGCGGACATGTCGCCCTTCGCGTCGCACTGCAGCGGCCCGACCTCGTGCGCGGCATGGTGCTGGCGGGCAGCAGCGGGCTCATCGAAAAATCGATGGTCAGCGACATCCAGCTTCGTCCGAGCAAGGCTTGGCTGGAGCGCAAGATCGGTGAGCTCTTCTACGACCCATCCACGCACATGCGCGACAGCGACATCGAGCGGGCTCACCAGCAGCTCAGCGAGCGCGGGGGCGCTCGGGCCATGGTCCGCCTCAGCCGCAGCGCCCGGCGGAACCATCTCGGTTCGCGCATGGCTCAGATCGACGCGCCGACGCTGCTGATCTGGGGCAAGCAGGACATCGTGACGCCGCCAGAGGCAGCCGACCAGTTCTCCACCATGCTTCCGAAGAGCCGGCTGGTGTGGTTCGACCGATGCGGCCACGTGCCGATGATGGAGCACCCCGAGCCGTTTGCGCAAGAGTTGGTCGAGTTCGTCGACTCGCTCGGCCCCGAGAAGACCGACGGCTAGGCTGCTTTTGTACTCATGACCGCGCCAATCCAACAGTCCGGCGGATTCCGATGGACCTCACTCATCGGCGCTGGACTGCGCGCGCGTGTGGCGGGGCGGGCGAGAAAACTCCGCAACCATGCCCACTGGACGGCCAACACGGCATACATCCAACGCGCGCAGCTGCGGTCGTTGCTCAATCAGGCCAAGGACACCGCCTTCGGCCGCGAGTACGGCTTTGCGTCCGTTTTGAAGGCGAGCAATTCCGAGATCGCGAGCGAGTATCGCAAGGCCGTCCCCGCACGCGATTACGTGGCGTTCCTGCCCTATGTCCAGCGAATGGTTGAGGATGCCGAGCCTGATGTGCTATGGCCCGGACTTGTTAAGCAATTCTGCCAGACCAGCGGCACGACGGCCGGCGACAAGCGCATCCCCATCAGCGATGCGATGATGAAGAGCAACTTCAGAGCCTCACTGGACATCTTCGCCCACGCGGTGAACTGGGGCGTGTCGTTGTCGAAGCTATTTGGCGGGCGAGCGCTGTTTCTGGGCGGTTCGAGCGCACTCGATCGGCAGGATAACGGTATTCTCGTCGGTGACCTCTCGGGCATCGCGACTCAACAGATCCGCTGGCCTCTGAGCGCGATTTACTCACCAGGTACCGAGATCGCGCTCATGAGCCACTGGCCCAGCAAGCTCGACGCGATGGCCGAGCTCACCAGCAGGCAAGACATCCGGATGATCAGCGGCATGCCCAGTTGGACCGTGGCGCTGATGGAGAAGGTGCTCGCCAAGACCGGCCGGGCACGCATCGACGAGGTGTGGCCCAACCTGACGCTGTTCACGCACGGCGGCGTGCGGTACGACCCGTTCGAGCCAACCGTGCGACGTTTGTTTACCGGCGGCGAACGCGACATCCCTGTTCGGCTGGAGCTCTACCCGGCCAGTGAGGGCTTCATCGCAATCCAGGACGAGTTGGGTGATCGCGGCATGCGGCTGAATGCCGACCACGGGAACTTCTACGAGTTCGTGCCGCTTGAGGACATCGGCAAGGATGACGCCCCGGCCTTCTGCGCCGATGAGGCCGAGCCGGGGCAGCGGTATGTCGTGGTCATGAGCACCTGCGCGGGACTGTGGCGGTACATCATCGGCGACGTTGTGGTGTTCGAAAGCGTGCCCAACCGCATGGGCTGGGGCGGTGGTACAGGGCCGGCGCGACTGCGCATCGTCGGGCGGCACAAACTATTCATCAACGCCTTCGGCGAGAACCTGATCGTCGAGAACATCGAGACCGCTGTGGCCCATGCGGCGCGGGAGACCGGAGTCGAGGTGGGCGAATTCACCGCATCGCCCGTGTACCCGGGCGAGGGCGTAAGGTCCGGCCTGCAGTTGGCGGTCGAAGTGGCATCGAGCGGAGACATGGACCAGTTCGCCCGAGCCTTCGACGCGCACCTGCAAGCCGAGGTGGTCGACTACCGGGTGAAGCGAACTGACAGCCTGGGAATGGCCCCGCCGGTCGTGACACCGCTCGAGCCCGGGGCGATCCATGCTTGGATGGAAGGTCGCGGCAAGCTGGGCGGGCAGCACAAGGTACCCCGCTGTGCAAACCACCGGGAGTTCATGGACGCCTTGGCGGGACCGGTTCGCACCACTTAGGCCGCCTTGGACGACCGAGAAGTCGATCACCAATCGGGAAGCCGAACAGCTGGCGCACTATCCTTCCTGGAACCTCCTGGGCCCAACCTGACGGCGGGAGGCCGTCCCGTACAAATCCTTGATGCGCATCCTCATTTCCAATCCGGACACCATTGGCGACGTGGTCTTGCGTGAGCCAATGTTCCGCGCGCTCCGCGAGGCTGGCCACGAGTTGGCCTTGGTCGTCGGCCCCCTGGTGCAGCCCCTGGCTCGTGTGGTGGCCCCCGGGGCCCGCCTCATCGAGCTGCCAATTGGGGTCTACGACGGTCGAATCGAGTCCGACGATGAACGGCTGGACGCGGTCGCTCAGGCAGCGGTCGAGTTCGAGCCCGAGATCTTCGTCGGCGCTCCCTACACCTGGACGGTGCTCGAGGAGCGGTTGGCGGTCGAGCTGCCCGAGGCACGCAAGATCGGGCAAGCTGGCGGCAAGTTCCTCGATCCGCTCCATGGGCGTGAGGACGAGATCGAGTCGCCGTTCGACGAGATCGTCCGGATCAACGAAGACCTGCACGAATTGCGAAAGAGCGAGGCGCTCGCCCGCACGATTCTGGGTAAGGCGGTCCGCCTTGACGAGCCGCACCTGAACCTCGATCCAGAGTTGTCAACAACCGCTGACGCCGTCCTTGGGTCGGCGGGCCTGGAGCGAGGTTCGTATCTGGCAGCGTGCGTCGGGCATCGGGCGCATACCGCCGTCCGCAACTGGCGGCCGGAACGATGGGCCGAGGCGTTGGCATACTGGATGAAACAGTACGAACGACCCATTCTGCTGCTCGGTGCCGAGGGCGAAGCCGAGGTCTCACGGGAGATCGCAGACGCGCTCGAAGCCAAGGGCCTTGAGCCCCGTCACTGGTTCGGCGGACCCGAAGGCGACACGCTGCTCATGGCCGCGCTGATGGACGGCTCGCAAGGCTACGTCGGACGTGACACCGGGCCAATGCACATCGCCGCCGCATTGGGCAAGCCGGTGTTCGCACTGTTCGGCGGCGGCACGTGGCCAAGATTCCGACCGTTGGCCAAGCCGAGCGTCTCGATCACGCTTGCCGTGCCATGCTCACCATGCGATTGGCGGTGCGAACAGCGGCGTTCGCACTGCATCCAGGACATTCCCCTTGGTGAAGTCACGACGCAGATCGACCGGTTCGAGTCCGGGCAAATCGGGAGTGCCGAGGTGCTGCAGATCGAGCCCAGCCGCGCGGCACTCGTCGGGCTCGCAGCAGACGCGGCGAAAGCAGCGAGGCGGTATCGAGTTGAGCTGTCGGTGGCACGCCGCACCCTGAAGGAACGAGACGAAGAGGTCCGGAGAAATTCGATGAACGAGAGCGCGGTCATGCAACGCCTGGATCGTCTAGAGCAGGCGGTCCAAAAGTCCGGCCAGGCGAGCAAGCAAGCCGAAGAAGCCCAACGTCGTGCCAGCGAGGTGACGCAGAAGCTCAACCAGAATACACAGGCACTCCAGACCGCGCGGCAGGAGCTGTCGCAGGCCGTGCGCCGTGCCGAGAGCGCTGACCAGCAGAAGTCCAATCTCGCCAGCGAAGTAGAGAGGCTTAGGGGCTTGCTTGCCGAAGCCCAACAGAAGAACAAGCAGGCCCAGCAAGAAACGCTGGCCGCCCGACAAGAATCGAAGCAGCAGGTCCAGCAAGTCACGCAGCAACGCGACGTGGCAGAGCGTCAGGCCGCGTCGCTCCGTGAGAAGTACGCCGGCGTCGACTTGGAGAAGCTGCGCACAGATCTAGCCAGATCGCGAAAAACCGCCGGCACTCTGCAGGGTGAGCACAACGACCTGAAGCTTCGCGTCGAACAACTCATGCGCGAGCGCCGAGCCATGGAAAAGCTGGCCGATCAGCGGCTGGTTGCCGTACAGGCCCTGGAGAACAAGCTCGGTGAGTTACTCGCCAGCCGGTGGCGGCAGGTGGGCCAGCGACTGCACATGGCGATGGTGCTGCCATGGGAGGAAGCCGAGCGCAGGCGACTCGTGGGCGAACACACCAACGGTCACCACGCCGGCTAGAGCACCATAAGCGGATCAGGGGAGCGATTCATGACCATGACCCGAACCGAGAGCACGGGGCTCTTGCAACACGCCCGCGACCTAGCCGAACGAGCCAGCCGGTTGGACAGCGGAACAACGCTCGGAACAACATTGGAGACCGCGTTACAAGGCGAGAACGGCGTCGCTCTCGTAGCCGGCGAGCCTACGGGCGAAGCACTCGACGCAATCACTGAGGCGTGCGACCATCGATCGTGGCAGGTGTTTGTCGCCGCTGGAAGCAACGCCGGCGCCACCAGGGTCGCAGAGAAACTCCGTCGGGGCATTGTCGTCGAACACTCGGCGGCCGTGATGCTGCGAACGTTGCCGGTCAAACCGTGCGTGGCCATCGTGTGCGATGGCGATGCGGATCGTGTGATCGCCGATCTTGATATCCTGGCCGACGCTCTGCCCGACGGCGCGCTGGCGGCCGTGATTGGTGCGCCTCCGCAGGTCGATGCTCGCTGGCGCATGAGCGGCAGCGGTTCAGAATTGACACTGCTTGTCCGGTGCCCAACGTCGGCCGGCGTACTGCCGGTGTGGCTGGACGACGAACTCTTCGGCCGTTTGAGCGATCTGTCCCGCCAGGCGATTGCCGAAGGCCCGACGCCCGCACCCGACGCGACGATGCGCACGCCGGCCGTGGTGTCAGCCATGGGTTTCGGCAGCCATCAGACTCGAAAGGCGCTGGTGAATGCCGTGATGCTCGCGCGTGAGGTACTGGAACCACGGCGAGAGAACCGCCGGCTCGAGGGCCTCAGCCGCTGGCCCTGGGTCGTACCCGACGCCAAGCCACTGCCACCGACGATGCCCGACGGCTCACCCTGGCCCAAGATCACCGTCGTTACCCCCACGTACAACCAAGGCCATTTCATCGAGGAGACCATCCTCTCGGTGATCCACCAGGGCTACCCGAACCTCGAGCACATCCTGATGGACGGCCAGTCGACCGACCACACTATGGAGGTCGTCGACAAGTATCACGATCACTTCGCCGTGATCGTCTCGGAGAAAGACAAGGGCCAAAGCGACGCCATCAACAAGGGTTTCGAACGTTCGACGGGCGAACTGCTCACCTGGATCAACAGCGACGACATGCTCACACCCGGAGCACTCGCGGCTGCGGCCATCGCCTACAAAACCAGTGGTGCGAGCTTCATAAACGGCGTGTCACAGGTCTTCCGAGAGGGCAAGTTGGTGCACCAGTGCATCACGAGTTGCCCCGACGGGCCGATGCCGCTCATGGACATGCTGGACCTGGAAAACTGCTGGCTGACCGGGCAGTTCTGGTGGCAGCCCGATTGCTTCTTCAGCAAAGAGTTGTGGGAGAAGGCCGGCTCGCACGTACGCGTCGACTGGTACTACTCGATGGACTATGAGCTGTGGCTGCGCATGGCTCAGGCCGGCGCAACCGTGCACAGCATCGGGCGTCCCATCTGCTGGTATCGCACCCACGCCGACCAGAAGACCAGCGAGGGCGAAGGCGAGGGCTTTCGTGGCGAGTTGCCCAAGGTCGTGAAGGACCATTGCGAGAAACACAACCTCACACTCGGGGAACGCGAAAGGGAGATCGTAAAGGGACGCCTGCGCGTGGTGTTCTTCAACGACATTGGCTTTGAGTACGGTGCAGGCATCGCGCAACGGCGATTGGCCGAGGCGTTCGCCAGCGCGGGACACGATGTGCGAGTGCTCGCCGCGACGTATCCCGAGCCGGTTCGTGAGAATCCAACCGTTTCGGCCGCCGATGCGCTCGCGGCCATCGGTGCACACGATCCCGATCTCGTGATCATTGGAAACGTCCACGGCGCGGACATCGCGCCAGAGGTGCTCAGCGCCATCGCCGCAAAACACGAGACCGTGTTTTTCATGCATGACGCGTGGTTGCTCACCGGCCGAGAGACCTATTTCGGTGACAACGAAGACTTCCTGACCGGTGCCGTCGGCCCGACCAGCAAGAACGCCGGCTACCCGGCAATGGAAGACGACGCCATCCGCCCCGCGTGGGAGGCCAAACGCCGGTTCCTGACCGGCAGCGAGACACTGACGATCATGACCAATAGTCAGTGGTTAGCCAAACGCGCAAATGAAGCACTGTCCAAGCTCGACACGATCGAAGCTTCAGACAATACCCGGGCACCATTCGATCTCGGCGGCCGACCGCCGGTCCATGCGGTTCGATATGGCCTTGACCTCGAAGCCCTCCAACCACGCGACAAAGCCACCTGTCGCGACATCCTGGGCTTGCCGCAAGATGACTTCATCATTATGGCGTCAGCCTGCTCGCTTGAGGATGAACGCAAGGGCATCAGCTTCCTTGCCAAGGCGCTCAAGCAACTCGACCTCCCCGACGCAGCTGTCGTGGGTGTCGGCTACATGGCTCCCGACGCCAAACCGTCGATTCCCGGCATGCGTGCGATGGGCTACATGCGAGACGCCCAGCAACTCGCAATGCTGTACTCGGCATGCGATGTGTTCATCGCACCTAGCACCGATGAGGCCTTCGGCCAGGTCTTCATTGAGGCTGCCGCGTGTGGCACACCGTCGGTAGGCTTCCCCGTGGGCGGAGTGCCCGAGGCCATCACCCACGGCGTGACCGGACTTGTGGCATCCGACGTATCGGCCGAAGCATTGGCCACCGCAATCGACACGCTATACCGAGACGCGAACTACAGAAGTAATCTCGGTAAGTGGGCCCGAATCTACGCTCAGAACGAGTGGAGCTTGTGGACCAGCTACCAACGGCTGCACGCAGCCCTGACTCAGAGCGGCGCGGGCAAGCGCATTGGTCTGAGCCGTAAGATCGACTTTACGCGCCCCACACCGATGCCCCAGAGCCCCACGCTCATTCGCCCGACACACCCCGCGTACGAGCCCCGCTTCGGCTTCGAGTATTGGGAAGGGCCAATACCCGAGCAGAACCTCGAACGCTTCCGCTGGCTGCGCGGACCAAGTGCCGTCGCCGTGCTGCACGCCCGCAGTACGAGCAAGGCAAAACTGGTGATCACATGCCGCAACAACCACCCCGGTCAGCGCCTCCGTATCGTGCTCAACGGGAAGCAGGTCGCCGATCAACCAGTACCCAGAACCCAGCCGCGCACTGATCACGCCATTACCGTGCCTCTCCGCGTGAATGAAGGCGCGAACCACCTGCAACTGAATCTCTGGAAGTGGAATCAGGGCGAGGGACGCCCGGTTGCGATCATGCTCACCGATCTGCGATTGATCGAGGACTGATCCTCAGATCACGTCACGTATTTCCGCACGCACGGCCTTGAGGGCGAGCAGTCCCAACGTGGTGAACAGCACACCCCAGCCGAGCGCGGCAGGCATGAGCCACCAATCAGGCAATCGCGCCTCAAGGATCATCTGCCGCCCCGCTTCGAGCGCGGGATACGCCGGGTTGTACGGCAGCAGCACCTCGATCTTGTCGGGAAGGATGTCGGCCACGTAGACCATCGGGTATGCCCAAAAGCCAATGGTCAGTCCGATCTTGATAACCTCGCTTACATCCGACACGAAGGGCACCACGGCCGCACCAAGTGACGCTACCCCAAACGCGAGCAGCAACAAAAGCGCGAACGGGAGGGGGGCAAGCAGCCAGTACGCGTTGGGAACGAACCCGAATGGGATGGCGGCGATGGCCAGGATCGCAAAGCTGATGGCAAGGCCAATCGCGCTCGACACGACCGTCTGGGCAACAAAGGCGCTCTCTGGTATAGGAAGCTTCCGAAGGTACTGGGCGTTGGCGCGGATCGCATTGCTCCCGCGGGAGACCGTCTCGCCAAATGCGAGCCAGGGCAGCATCGCGCTGCACAGGTAGACCACGTACGGCGCGTCGCCCCGGCTGGGCCTGTCCATGATCTGCGCGAATACGATCGAATACACCAGAATCATCGAGAGCGGCTGAAGCACGTTCCACAGCACGCCCGCGCTCGCGCCAGCGTAGCGGTGGCGAACATCCGAGAGTGCGGTGCGCCAGATGTATCGTGCGTGCGGCCAGAGTTCCAGCATGTCAGAAGTCCCGCTCAATCGCCATGCTTGGCGCGCAGTTTGGTGCTCAGCCGGCAGACCAACTGGGCCCGCTCGGTCTCATCGATCCAGTCCTGGAGCGTCGCCGCAATCTCATCGGCCGGAACCGGCGCGCCAGGCAGTGGGCACGACGCGCCGAGTTGCCGTTCGGCCAGGGCCCGGTAGCGCGTCAGTGTTCGATCGCCGTACATCGACACGAAGTCATACTCCTCGTTGAGGAACAGCACCACGGGCACACGATTGCCGTCGTTGATGACGAGCCTCTCTGCGAGGTCCATGTGCTCGTCACGGTCGAGCACGCCCAATCTGATAAGGTCGGGCCTGAGCTTCGCAATGGCGTCGAGCATCGGCACCTGCTGCACGCAGTCGCCGCACCACGTGCCGCTGATCGCGAGGATGTGCATGCTCCGGATGAATCCATCGAAGAGCGACTGGTGCTCCTCCGTCGTGTGGACGTTCTGACGGAAGTCAGCCCAGGCACGTTGGTGGCTGTCCTTGCCCGTGGCCACGTAGGCGTCGTAGGGCAGCGCCTGGCCAAACTTGGTCCGCAGGAAATCGGTCTCGATCATGGCGTGACGGTACGCGCGGGAGGCTCGCCGACGCGACGGGTACCGCACTCGGGACAAACATCCCCGAGCACCGCAGAGAGGTCGTAACCGCAGGCAAAGCACGCGGGCATGCGCGCGCAGCGTCGGGCCTCGGTGCCGATAGTGCGGTCCTGCACAGCGAAAGTCAGCGCGGAGCCGAGGAGCCACGCCACGCCATAGCCCAGGATCGCGCTGGCCAGCAGCGGGTAGGTGGTGATGCCGAACGGGCCGGTGGCGCTCGTCGACGCGAGCGAGCCGTCGGGATGGAAGCTGTTGACTTCGTGATAGATCGTTGAGGCCGCCTCCAGGAAGAACAGCCAGCCGAGAGCGCCGAACGCGAACGCCCCGGGTGCCGCCACGATCAGGACTCGCCGACGCTTCTGAACAGCCTTGACGGCCGTCCGGGCCTGCTTGAGCGGGATAGCCAAGTCCCGGGCCACCGCCAGGGGCGGATAGAGGGCCCACCAGAGTCGATGGGGTCGATCGGTCATGCCCGAGTGATTGGAAAGTGGAGCGGACGTGAGTCGAACACGCGACCTCATCATTGCGAACGATGCGCTCTACCAACTGAGCTACCGCCCCGGTTTCGCCCGGCATCCCGGCCGAAGGGCGACAGTATAGGACAACCGTTCAGAGGTGTCAGAGCCGGATTTTATAGACCGATAACACAAAATCACCAAGAGAAGCGAGATTTCTGGCTTCAAATCGTTGTACTGCCGTTATATTGTTAGTACTAACTTATAATCGCGGTTTCGAGCTACTGGAGGGAGTGGTTCGCAGCCGGGTACGAAATGGGGGCAACACAATGCGAACCACGACGAACGGACCAAAACGGCTGGGCCGAGCACGCATCGGCCTCGTAACACTGGGCATCGGTGGACTCTTGCTACTCGGCGGATGCCACGGCCACGGACATTACTACCACCACTCCGGGGGCCATGGCTGCCACAGCTATCACGGGCACCGTTATAGCGGCGACGCCGATGTATTCGCCGGCCTCGCCGTGCTGTTCTTTGGTCTCTGGGCCCTGTGCAGCTAGCCGGACCAGCGGCCCGCATCAGTTGATGTAGAACAGCGAGCGGAAGAGGTCGTCGCCGAACGTGTCTTCCATGTCGCTCCAGAGTTCGTCCCGCGTCACGGGACGATCCTCGACCGGCACAAGATACGGGGCAGCTGCCGAGCCCTGGACCCAATAGAACACGTCGAAGTCGCGGGGCTCCTCGAAGAACCGCCGTACGTCGATGCCCATGGTGCCATCGCCGCGCCAGAAGCGAAGGAGTTTCTCGCCCTCGAGCAACGCTTCGGCCTCGTCAAGCAGGTCGAGCCACATGCGGACCTGTGGTTCGCCGAGTTCCACGCCGTCCATCGCGGGCGTTTGGTGTGGTGCGGGCAGCCATTCTCGGTCATCATCGGTCTCGGCGCGGGCGCTCGTCCACATAGCACGGCTGTGCTCGATGGCTCGGAGCAGGTGCTGCCGCGCGTTTCCCATGCGCATCCCGCCATCACCAGCAAGCGGGAAGTCGAGGCTGCCTACGAACGCGAGGATGTCGGTCACGTCGATATCCACACCCATCGGGTCGAGCGGGCGGCTTTGTTGCAGGAACGGATAGGGCGACTCCGGCTTCGGAAAGAACAGGTGGCCGCAGCGGTCGAACATCTCCTGGTTGTCGTAGGCCAGCATGATCTCGGCCGCCGCCATGAGGACATCGTTGTACGCCCGCAGCCAGTGGAGGTCAGTCGCATCGAGCCCGAGCACGAACGACCGCTCCGCTTCGGGTATGTTGATGCCTCCCCGGAACAGCATCGAGAACACCCGTGCGGGTTCCTCACGCGGCGAGACCACACCGTCGCCGTTGAAATCGACCGGGATCCGCGCCATGTCGAGGCGGAGCTTCCAATCGCCCTCCGGGATCCGATCGAACAACTCGTCCGCGTTCCGGAGATCGGTGAGCCATTGGCGGGCGATGTCGCGGACATCCTCCGCGCTCACCGGCTTGGGGTCTGGATTATGGCCGGCCTGCATCATGCCTCGAAACATCATGACGCTGCCCGAACGGATGGGCTGGCCCGCGCCGTAGTCGTAAAGCCGCTGAGCGGCGCGTTCGCCGCTGCGAAAGAACACGGCCAGTGCGTGGGCGAACTGGGTCCGCGCATCGGCGTCGCCACTCTCGACGAGTGCCCCGAGTTCCTGGGTTGCCTTGCTCAGCGTGGCACCTTCGCGTATGAACGCGTCCACGGCGGGATCGGCGAAGACCGAAGACCCCAGCAGGCATCCAGCGATGCCAAGGAACAGCGTGCGGCGGCGTGGCATGGCGAAACCCTCCTGAGCGAGTAGGCCCCTGGCTAACGCTCTGGGGCAACGGTCTATATCTTTCATGCTATGACAACCCCACACCGAGCACCGGGCGACCCCAACGACGACCTCACACGCCGCGACTTCATGCGCGCCACGTCCGCCGGGCTGGCAGCCGCGGCTGGCAGCGGGTATCTCACCTCTCACGCGTCGGCTGCGCCCCGACGCAACGATGCCGTCGTGGAAGAGTTCGATACTTTGCCGCAGGATCGCCAGTGGGGCAAGGGCCCCTTCGGCTATGACCTGCCCTACACCAGCCAGCGCATGCCCGTGCTCGCCCGCAATTGCGTGGCAACGAGCCAGCCACTGGCGGCTCAGGCCGGACTCGAAATGCTTCGGCTTGGCGGCAACGCCGCCGACGCGGCCGTTGCGACAGCCGCGGCACTGACCGTCGTCGAGCCCACCGCCAACGGCATCGGCAGCGACAACTTCGCCCTGCTGTGGATGAAGGATGGCAATGGGACGGCGAAGCTGCACGGCCTCAACGCCTCGGGTCGCGCGCCCAAGGCACTGAAGCGCGAGGACTACGACGGGCTCGACCGCATGCCGCTCTACGACTGGCGTGCGGTGACAACGCCCGGCGCGGTATCCGGCTGGGTAGCCGTGAACGAGAAATTCGGCAAGCTGCCTCTCGAGAAGGTGCTCGAACCAGCAATCCGCTACGCGAGCGAGGGCTTCCTCGTCAGCCCTGGCGTAGCCCAGGGCTGGCGCGCGTCGTCCCGTCGGTATCGCGGAGCCAATCACTTCGAGGGTTGGCAGCAGGCTTTTGCACCAAATGGCCAAGCGCCCGAACCGGGCGAGTTGTTCGCCAGCCCGGGCCACGCGCGCACATTGGAGGCCGTTGCGAACACCAAGGGACGCGCCTTCTACGAGGGCGAGATCGCTCAGGCCATCGACGCGGAAAGTAAGAAGCACGGCGGCTCGTTGCGGCTGGCAGACCTCGCATCGCACGAGGCCCGCTGGGTCGAGCCGATTTCCATCGACTACCGCGGCTGGCGATTGCACGAGATCCCGCCAAACGGACAGGGCATCACGGCCCTGATCGCGCTGGGCATCTTGCGGCACTTCGATCTCGCCGATTTCGAGATCGACTCAGCCAGATGGATGCACCTGCAAATCGAGGCGATGAAGCTGGCATTCGCAGATGCACACCAGCACATCGCCGACCCCGAACACATGCGTGTGTCGGTCGATGACTTGCTCGACGATGGATACCTGGCGTCGCGCGCGAAGCTCATCAGCCGCGACAAGGCCGGCAACTTCGACTACGGCGAGCCCAAGGACGGCGGCACCGTGCTGCTGACCACCGCCGACGCGGACGGAAACATGGTCAGCTTCATCCAGAGTAACTACACGGGCTTCGGCTCGGGCATGGTCATCCCCGGCTTTGGGGTAGCGATGCAGAACCGTGGTGGCAACTTCTCTCTTGAGCCGGGCCACGCCAACGAGATCGCGCCAAACAAACTCCCCTACCACACGATCATCCCGGGCTTCGCGACGCGTGATGGTGCGCCCGCGATGGCCTTCGGCGTTATGGGCGGGTTCATGCAACCGCAGGGCCACGCGCAGGTGCTGGTGCGCCTGGCCGATCACGGGCAAAATCCCCAGGCTTGTCTTGACGCACCACGTTGGCAGATCGAGCGCGACGGCCGCGTGATGATTGAGCCTGGTTTCGAGACGTTGGCCGGCGATAGCGTGTATAACGATCTCGAAGCGATGGGCCACCCGATGCGCCAATACCGCACGCGCAACGCCACGTTTGGGCGCGGCCAAATCATCTATCGGCTTAGTGACGGCTATCTGGCCGCAAGCGACTTGCGGGCCGACGGCCAAGCAGTAGGTTATTGAGTCGGGGTCAGAGTTCGTTGGCCTTCTTGTCGGCGGCATCAATCCACGCCTGCGCCTGCTCGGCCCACGCCGTGCCCGGCGCGGCACCGATGACGCGATTGAACCAGTCGCGGGCTTCGGTGGCCTTGCCCAGCTTGTCGTAACCCTCGGCAACGCTCAACAACAGCTGCCCCTTCACATCGGTCGGCTGCTTGTTCCAGTTGTCATACAGCATCGACAGCGCGACCTTGGCATCCTCGATGCCCTGCTTGGCGTAGCCCTTCGCCATGTTCGCGATCGGGTGGTTCTTGGCCAGGCTCAGAAGCATCTGAGCGGCGACCATCCGCACGCCGGGGTTCTCAGGCTCGAGCGTGCGGGCCCGGTCAAGATCGGCCAGAGAATCATTGGTGTGCTGCATCGCCGCCCGGAAATCACCGGCTGCGGAAGCCGTCCCGGCCTGGAACATCCTCACAGCGCCGCGCCAGGCGATAGCTTCGGCGTGTTGGGCATCGCCCTCAATCACGGTCTCGCACTTGTCGAGCAACCGCTGCCGGGCGGCCGCGTTGCCCTGGGCTGCCTCGACGAAGTCGGCGAACACCTCGCGCTCGAAGCCCCGGTAGCCAGCCGTCCCCAGCTCGATCTGGATGAACTCGAATTGTGGCCCCGGGGCTTCCTGGGCCTGGTTCGGCCCGGCCGGCTGGGCCAAGGCAAAGGACGCTGCGGCGAGAACGACGATGGCGGCAGAGCGAGCAGGGCGCATATGGAAACTCCTTCGATGGACGCATGGTCCGGAACAGGTATTACGCTTCCAATGCGTGGGCTTTCAGTGCCTCGCGCAGCGGGGTGATCAAATCGCCATATTTCGCCGCTCGGCCCCTGGCCGACTTGTAGATCGGTCGGCGCACCTGGGTCACGCTCAGGGTCCTGTCGGCCCGGTTGGCCTCGTGCGGCCTCAGGCAGCTGTCGTCCCAGGGCAAGCCGACAAAATCGATGATCTTTCGGGCCACGGCGGGTAGATCAGCGACCAGATCTTCATATCGGATCGTCAAGAATTCGTTCTGACACGCCTCCTGCCAGTGCGCAGCAAGCCGCTCGTTCTCTGCGTATACCGCGGCGAGGCTCTCGAAGCTGTCGGCGTATGGGATCGATACCGGCCGCAGACGCTCGAAATAACAGGACAGGCAATTGTCGGCCGGATCGCGGCGGGTATGGATGAACTTAGCCCCCGGCAGGATGCGGTCAGCGAAGCCCAGACGCCGCATGTTGGCCAGGTCTTTGTTCGAGATGAGCCTGACGGAGGGTGCCTTGGCACGCATGCCCTGCTCATAAAGACGCGCGCACTCGTTGAGTTGCTCTACGTCCAGCTCGCGCACGTTGCCGGGCCACATGGTATCGAGCCCGAAGAGGGCGTTCAGCCTGCCGATGAGCAACTGGAGTGTAAAATCCTCGTCGGCACCGAAGGCGTCGGAGTGGGCATGGATGATGCGCTCGGTGAGGGTGGAGCCACTGCGGGGCATACCGACAATGAACACTGCCCATGAGCCATCGGCCGTCGCGCGCGGAGCCGTCTGCAACCATTCCTTACTAAATGTCTCTATGACCGAGTCGTTCTGGGCTCGGTACTGTTCGAGGTTGAACGGCACACGCAGCATGGCGTTACCACGCTTGGCCGCGTCGAAGGCCTCCTGGTACTGCTTGTTACGCTCATAGGCTCGTGCCATGGTCAAGCAAGTGCTGCGGAGTTGCGGCTCTTCGGGCAGGCCGGCCGCCATCACACGCTCGCCCAATTCGATCGCGTCCTTCAGGCGATTGGACTCCATCAGCACCCGCACCCCCACCGCCGCCAGCGACGGATTGGTCGGATGGGCGGCCAAGGCGGGTTCGAGAGCTTTCCAAGCGCGCTTGGCGTTGCCCTGCATCTCGTACACTTCGGCCCGTCCAGCGATGGCAGGGCCGAAGTTCGGGTCGAGCTTCAAGGCCCGCGCGTAGTGCGCCAAGGCGTCGCCCAGCTTGCCGGAGTGCACGTAGGTTTCCCCCAGTTGCACCTCGCGCAGTGGTGACGGCGGTGAATGGTCGACCACGAACTTGCGGTGCTCGATCGCCTTGTCGAGAAACCCCGTCGCCAGGGATACCTCGCCCATCAGAAGATGCGCCCTTGGATCCCTCGGCACGTCTTGCAGTAGCGTCGTGCCGATCGTGTGGGCCTGTGCGTAGTCGCCGCGAGCGCTCGCATCGCTGGCAAGTTCCAGGAGTTCGGTTACGCGCTGTGGGCTGAGGCTCATGGGCCCATCATAAACCCCGGCCCGCACGAGGAATGCGGGCCCCGAGCCTATCGTTTGTGATCGCTAGAACAAGGGGAGGACCCATGCGCGAACTGCTGGATCTGGACGCCTCGCTCGAGCCCATCCAGGGCGAGCTTGCCTCGTTTCTTGGCCGCGTGGCCGATCGATTCGACGCGGCCCTGCACAGCGACATCCTGGCCGTCCAGCGGCTGACCCGGCACGTCGAACGCTACCGCGGCAAGATGCTCCGACCCGCGCTCGTCGCGCTCTCGGCCGGGGCGGCAGAGGGCGACCTCGCGAGTGTCTTGCACGGCCCGAAGGGCGAGGCTCTGGAAGTGATCGGCGCCGTGTGCGAGATGGTCCACATGGCCACGCTCGTACACGATGACGTACTCGACGAGGCTGATACACGCCGTCGTGGCCGCACCGTGAACGCCATGAGCGGCAACGAAACCGCCGTCATACTGGGCGACTACCTCATCGCCGGCGCGTACCACTTGTGCTCCACGCTCGACGAGCAACGGACAGCCCTGCGCGTCGCCCGCGCCAGCATGGTGGTATGTAGTGGAGAGTTGCTCCAGCTCGATCGCCGAGACGATCTCTCCCTCGACGAGACGACCTACTTCGAGATCATCGATCGCAAGACCGCCGAGCTGATCGCGGCGGCGTGCGAGCTCGGCGCGATTGCCAGCGGCGGTTCGCCCGAGGTGGTCTCTTCACTCGAAGCTTTTGGCCGCCAGATCGGATCGGCCTTCCAGGTACGCGACGACCTGCTCGATCTCACCGGCCGCGAGGAGGTCGTTGGCAAGAGCGTGGGTCGAGACGCACGCAAGGGCAAACTGACGCTCCCGGTCATCCACCACTTGCACACCGCAAGCCCCGACGAGCGAGCCCACAGCCTCGCGCTAGCCCTGAGCGCGGCCCACGAAGACGCTAGCGACGCCCCGGCCAAGCTCCGCCAACGACTCGAGACAACCGGCTCGATCGAGCACGCCCAACAGGCCGCCGAGGCCATCGTGCAACGGGCCAGCAGGCATCTAGACGCCATCACCGACTCCCCGGCCCGCCGAACCTTGCTAGCGATGGCCGACGCCGTCGTGAATCGGGCGTTCTAGCCGTAGATGACCCCGCAAGCGGGTTTTTGGTCGCCGAGAGCGCAATAATGACATTCCGTCGGTACGAAGTGCCGGTGGGTGCCCCGGGCGTGTGCCAGAGTGGACTAATGGGGCGGATTGCAAATCCGTTTGGAGAAATCCAACCGTGGGTTCGAATCCCACCGCGCCCTTTCTGATCCGGGCAGGCCAGCCCTGCCATTCCCGAATACTTACCGAATCGGAGGCTTCCAATGACCACCGCAGCTCCCGCCCCGAAGGCTGGCCTCGAAGGGGTCGTCGCCGGCGATACCAACATCTGCAACGTCGAGCAGGACGCCCTGATCTACCGCGGCTACGAGATCCACGATCTGGCGCAGAACGCCAGCTTCGAGGAAGTGGCCTATCTGCTGCTCGAGGGCGACAAGCCCACGGCCGACCAGCTCAAGTTCTTCAAGGACGAGCTCATCGCCAACCGTGCCCTGCCTCCCCAGGTCATCGACTACCTCAAGACGGTCAAGCCCATGGTCATCGCAGGCAGCGCCGTGCCGATGGACATCCTTCGCACCGCCGTCAGCCTGCTGGCCAACCTCGACAAGGAGTGCCAGGACATCTCCGCCGAGGCCAACCTGCGCAAGGCCAAACGCCTGACCGCGAAGATCCCCACGATCATCGGGCACATGCAGAACGTGATCGACGGGCAGGAGATCGTCGCACCCGACACCGGCGGCGACGCCAACCTGGGCCACGCGGCCAACATGCTCTACCTGATGAGCGGCAGCAAGCCCGACGCCGAAGCCGAGAAGGTCGTCGACGTGTCACTCACGCTGTACGCCGAGCACGACTACAACGCCAGCACGTTCGCCAGCCGCGTCATCGCCGGCACGTTGAGCGACATGCATGGCGCGGTCACCGGTGCCATCGCCGCCCTGAAGGGCCCGCTGCACGGCGGCGCGAACGAAGCGGCCATGGACATGCTGCGCGAGATCATGAAAGATCTCGATGGCAAGATCGAGAAGCCCGCCGTCGAGCAATGGATGCGCACTGCCTTCGCCGAGAAGCGCAAGCTCATGGGCTTCGGCCACCGCGTCTACAAGAATGGCGATCATCGCGCCCCGATCCTGCACAAGCTGGGCCGCGCCGCCGCCGACAAGCGTGGTCAGGAGTTCGTCAAGTGGTTCGAACTGGGCGAGATCGTCCAGCAGATCATGCTCGACGAGAAGAGCATCCACCCCAACGTCGACTTCCCCTGCGGCATGACGTATTTCGCGCTGGGCATCCCCATCCCGCAGTACACGCCCATCTTCGTGGCCGCCCGCATCACCGGCTGGGCAGCCCACATCATGGAGCAACACTCGAACAACCGCCTCATTCGCCCGCGTGCCAACTACGTGGGCCCCGATCTGCGCAAGTGGAACGGCTGACGCCGGCCCATGACGCAACGCGAATTCGAGTCCACGCTCCACACCGATCTGGCCGACCGTATGACCTACGGCGGCTATCTGCATCTCGAAAAGATCCTCACCGCGCAAGAACCGCTCAGCAAGCCTGCGCACCACGACGAGATGCTGTTCATCGTCCAGCACCAGACCACCGAGCTGTGGCTGAAGCTGATGATCCACGAGCTGCGCGCCGCCATCTCGGCAGTACAGGCAGGAGACCTCGAACCGAGCTTCAAGATCCTCGCCCGCGTCAAGCACATCCTGGCCCAACTCCTGAACCAGTGGAGCGTGCTCGCGACACTCACGCCCACCGAGTACGCCCAGTTCCGAGGCGTGCTCGGCAACGCCAGCGGCTTCCAGAGCTTCCAGTACCGCCTCGTCGAGTTCCTGCTGGGCAACAAGGACCGGCGGATGCTCAGGGTGCACGAGCACGACGCGGCGAACCATGCCGTGCTCAAGGAAGCCCTTGAATCGCCGAGCATCTACGACGTGTTCCTGGCGCATATGAAAGGGCAGGGACTGCCCGTGCCCGATGCCGCCGCGAACCGCGACTACGCCGAGCCGCGCGAGATGGACGAAGGCGTCATCACCGTCCTCAAGACTGTCTATGAGAATCCCCACGATCACTGGGCCAGCTACGAGATGGCTGAGAAGCTGGTCGACGTCGACGACCAGTTCGGCCAGTGGCGCTACCGCCACCTGCGCACGGTGCACCGCATCATCGGCATGAAACGAGGCACCGGTGGTTCATCGGGCGTCCCCTTCCTGCGCCAGATGATCGACCACCAGTTCTTCCCAGAGTTGTGGGAGGTCCGAACGCGGATCGAGGAGTTGCCCGCACCCACCAAGCAATCCTGAGCATCACTCGAGTGCTGGAAGCGCGATCACGAAATCCGTTCCCCGCCCAAGCTCGCTCGTGAAGCTCATGTCTCCGCCACTGGCCTGCACGATCCGCCGGCTCGTCGGCAGGCCCAGCCCCGTGCCGCCGGCCTTGGTGGTGAAGTAGGGGTGGAACACCCGCTCGGCCGTCTCGTCGTCCATGCCGGGGCCGGTGTCGGTCACGTGGACCTCGACGCGGCCGTCGCGCGTGTTGTGGCGAACACGCAGCATCAGCTCCCTGGGCGTGCTTGCCGGCGCATCGGCCATCGCCTGTGTCGCATTGAGCATGAGGTTGAGCAAGGATTGTTTCAGTCGTGGCGCGTCCACGTTCACCCAAGCCGGGTCAGTCGCGAGTTCGACGCGCAACCGCACGCCCTTGCTCTCGGCCTGGGGCAGGAAGAAGTCGCCGAGTTCTTCAACGAGCCGGTTGAGATCAACACGGGTTGGCGCCAATCGCAATTCGCCGGCGAAGTCGAGGAAGTCGCTCAAGATGTCGCCCAGCCGCTCGACCTCACGCTTGAGCGTGCCGGCTCGACGCACGAGGCGCCCCCGTTGCTGCTCATCGACGTTCGGCAACTCCTCCGTCGCTTCGGCGAGCAGTTGGGCATTCATGCCGATGGTGGATAGCGGGTTCTTGATCTCGTGCGCGAGGCCGCCGGTCATGGCGCCGATCTCAGCGAGGTGCTCCGCAGCGCGCGCGCGGCCCTCCGCCTGCCTGGCACGGCGCGTCAGCACGCGCGTCGCCCACCAGCCCGCGCCAGCGGCGACAAGCAAGCCGGCGCCGAAGCCGGCAATCACGTTGGTCAGGGTCGTGCCCCAAGGCTCCATCGCCATCGACAGAGCATAGTTGTTCGGGCGATCGAGGGGTGGCTACTGCCTGGGCGTTCGCGGCGCGGCACGCCGGTCGGGCGTCTCGACAGAACCCAATCGCACGACACGGGTGGCCTTCCACCCCTTGTCGGTCAGCTTGGCATCGTATTCGACGGTCATGCCGTCACGCAGCGACCGGTACCCCGGGCCGTTGATGACCGAGTAGTGCACCATCACGTCCTGCTCATCGGGACCAATGATGAATCCAAAACCTTTTTTGGCGTCGAACCACTTCACTTCCCCCTCGACACCAGCCAGGGTATCGGTCGGATGTTCGGACATTGTTGCCGCTCCACCGCCCATCCCCACGAACAGCCCCACGTCATGGGTATCCAGGGCGGCACGCGTGCGGGCCAGCTATGGCCGACCCGAGCCGGGCTTTACCCAGTTTACCGAGGACGCAGGGAAATCGTGACGCGATTTCCGCGATGCACGCCCAAGTTAGCACGATCTTCACCAGAAAGGCCGGAACATCCCGGTCACTCCCCCTACCCAGCGGATCGTTCCCCCTCGATCTGGGGATCAAAAAACCGGCAGGGTGCCGGTACTGACGGATGTGAATGGGGCTCGAACAGGCCTGAGAGTTACTCGACCGAAGCGGGTCGCCGGCCACCGCGTCGCTTCGAGCGCCGCTCGCCATCGCGGCCGCCATCGCGATCTCGGTCTCGATCCCGGCCACCACGTCCGCCTCGACCCTCACCGCGCGAACCACGATCCCCTCGACCGCCGCGCTCACGCCGCTCGCCATCGTCGTCATCGCCACCACGCTCCTCGGGTGGCAACGCCTGCTTGCGGCTGAGCTTGATGCGACCCTGGTCATCCACCAGGATGACCTTGACGGTCACCTCGTCGCCCACGTTGACCACGTCGGTCACTTTCTCGACATAGCCATCCTTGAGTTCGCTAATGTGGCACATGCCGTCGGTGCCCGCGGCAATCTCGATGAACGCGCCGAAGTCGCGGACGCTCACAACCTTTCCAGTGTAGATCGAGCCGACCTTGATCTCTTCGCCGAGCGCCTCGATCTCTTGCTTGGCACCGGCGAGGCTCGCGCCGTCGGTCGAAGCAATCGACACGGTGCCGTCTTCCTCGACATCGACCTGCACACCCCACCGCTCCTGGATGGCACGGATGGTCTTGCCACCGGGACCGATGAGCTTGCCGATCTTCTCGGGGTTGATCTTGACCGACTCGATGCGCGGGGCGTACTGCGAGATGTCCCCGCGCGGCTCGGCGATCACCCGCTCCATGATGTCGATGATCTGCAGTCGACCCTCGCGCGCCTGGTCGAATATGCGTTCGATCTGGTCAATCACCAGGCCGCGAGCCTTGAGGTCGAGCTGGATGCCCGTGATGCCGTCGCGCGTGCCGGCAACCTTGAAGTCCATGTCACCGAAGAAGTCTTCCTCGCCGATGATGTCGGTGATGTAGACCTCGTTCTCGCCGTTCTCGTCGGTCACACGGCCGACTGAGATGCCCGCGCACGTCGCGCGGATGGGCACGCCGGCGTCCATGAGCGCCAGACATCCGCCGCAGATCGACGCCATCGACGACGAGCCGTTGCTCTCGGTGATGTCGCTGACCAATCGAATGGTATAGGGGAACTCGTCGGGCCCGGGCAGGATGCCCAGCAGGCTGCGCTCGGCGAGCGCGCCGTGGCCGATCTCACGGCGTCCGGGGCCCATGATGCGGCCGGCCTCGCCCACACAGAAGGGCGGGAAGTTGTAGTGCAGCGTGAACTTCTTGCTGTACTCGGGCATCAGGCCGTCGATGATCTGCGCGTCCTTGCCCGTGCCCAGCGTGCAACTCACGACGCTCTGCGTCTCTCCGCGCTGGAAGAGCGCCGAGCCGTGCGTGCGCTCGAAATAGCCGACCTCGCCGTAGATCGGGCGAAGCTCGGCCGGCTTGCGGCCGTCGGCGCGCAGGCCCTTCTCGGCCAACAACTGGCGGGTGACCTTCTTCTCGAGCGTACGGAAAGCTTCCTTCGCCATCGCGCGACGCTTGGTGCTCGTCAGGTGCTCGCCGGGCGTGCCGTCCTCGATGATCGGGAAGTGCCCGTCGAGCACCTCGTTGCGGATCTCGCCGACGGCCAGCCCGCGGTCGTGCTTACCGGGGATCTGCCGGGCCTTCATGAGCTTGGCCTTGGCGGCCTTGGACACTGCCTGCACGATGTCGTCGGCGGGCAGGTTGATGTTGTCGCCCAGGCGTTTCTCCTGGCCAGCCTCCGCGGCCAGATCTTCGATGAGCGTCAGGATGTCGTCGATGGTGTCCTGTCCGAACTCGATCGCGTCGAGCACGTCGTCGTCTGGCACCTCGGCGGCACCAACCTCGATCATGTTGATGCCGTCGGCGTGGCCGCTAAGCACCATATCCAGATCGCTGTAGTCCATCTGGCTCGCCGTTGGGTTGGCAACGAGCACCGGGCCGTCATCGGTGTGGACGCGGCCGACGCGCACCGTGGCGATCGGGCCCTCGAAGGGCGCGTCGCTCAGGGTCAGGGCGGCCGAGGCGGCCACCGAGGCAAGCACGTCGGTGTCGTTCTCGCCGTCGTGGCTCATGACCCAGCACTGGATCTGCACCTCGTCGATGAAGCCGTCGGGGAACAACGGGCGGATGGGCCGGTCGATCATCCGCATGGTGAGGATCTCCTTCTCGTTGGGAGCGCCCTCACGCTTGCGGAACCCGCCGGGGAACTTGCCCGCCGCCGGCAGCTTCTCGCGGTAGTCGACCTGCATCGGGAAGAAATCCAGGCCCGGCCGCGGGTCGGCTCGGACCACGGTGGCCAGCACGGCGCTGCCGCCGTACCTCAGAATGACCGCCGACGACGCCAATCGCGCCACCACGCCGGTCTCCAGGGACATCGTGCGGCCGGCGATCTCACGCTCGACCTTGATCTGCTCGGAAATCACAACATCTGCCATTTCAAAGACCCTCTGGGTAGAAGCCGTAGGTCGATCGAGACCAGGGCTCGTTGGAATGCCGACCGACGGGGAGTCTGGCAAAAGCCAGTGCGTCGGCTTCGGCGGAGAGGGCTATCTCAGAAGGAAGGGGCAGAGGACGTAAGGCAGTCTGGAACAAGGGCTTGGGCCCATACTGCGTCGCGTCGACTGCTCCTTGGGGCCTTCCGAAGCCCTCGGGTGGACGGGCCATCCGGGCCGATCACGGCGCCGTGACGCTCGGCCCGGGTTGCCAAAACGGGACGGCCTCTTTCCCCGACGCCCATGCGCCGGGCCCGCCCCGGGAATGCCTCAAAAACGACAAAGCCCCCGAGTGGGGCTTTGTACGCACGAAACCTCTTTACTTGCGCAGGCCCAGCTTCTGGATGAGTGCCTTGTAGCTGTCGTGGTTGGTCCTACTCAGATAGCGAAGCAAGCGATTACGCTTGCCCACCATCAGGATCAGACCGCGACGGCTGTGGAAATCGTGGCGATGCTCACGCAGATGGCCCGACAGCTCCTTGATGCGGCTGGTCAGGACGGCGATCTGCACCTCTGGAGAGCCCGTATCGCCCTCGTGTCGCCTGTGCTCGCCGATGACCTCTTGCTTGACCGCGGGTTCGATTGCCATAGACGCTGGCCTCTCCGATGCTTCGTAGGAACTCGATATCACCACCATACGGTGCCGGCCACCCCGGCATCCGCCACAGCCCCAATTGTAGCCCGTCGGCCTCGGCTGCGTCCAGCCCTACCCGAACCACCGCAGCCGCCAGTTGCCGTCCTCCAGGATCATGTCCATGAAGCTCCAACGGAGACCTTCCCGAGCCAGGCCTGTCACCTGGAGGCGGATCACGTTATCGCCCAGAGACCGCATGATGACCTGGGGTGAATTCTCGGCCAGCGGGCCGATGCGGTTGAACAGCAGCAGCACGTCGTCGCGCCGTGAAACAAGTTCCTCGTAGGCCCGCTCGGGTGGCAGGCCGCGGGACTCGTACTCCTGCCAGGTCTTGTAACTCAGCACCTGATCGGTAAACAGCTCGCGTTCAAGGTCTCGCTCTCGGTCGGTCAGGGCACGCTGGATGTGGACCATCAGGTCGCGAGCGGTTCGAGATCGCAGCACGATCTCGCCATCGGGCAGTTCCTCTCGGATGGGGGCCTGCATGCTGGGGTCGACGCCGCGGTTGGCGCCAGGCGAGACCCCGGCCGCCCGGCCGCTGGGCGAGCCGCTGAGCCGGCCGAACAGATCGTTCCTGGGCGTTTCGTTGAGCACGACCTGCTGGCAGCCGGCGAGCACCAACATCGAGAATCCCAGGATGATCGCGTTAGCTCTCGGCATCGCCTCCACCGGCTTGCTTCGATGCGCACCCGCAGCCTGGGCCACAGCCACCCTCTGGCATGGGCTGGGCATCGGGCATCGGGCCCAGCAGGTGCTCGATCTTGGCATTGAGGAACTTGGTATGGTGTTCCAGGTGCCACGTGGCGAACGCCATGATCTCTCGCACCGTCATGGCTCCCCGTTCGGGGTGCATCGCCGAGCGGTTCTGCGTGGCCTCGTCCATATCGAACAGCCAATCGAGAGCCCAGCGACGGAGTGTGTGGACGACGGCGACCGACCCGGCCACGGGCGGGGCGCTCGACACGCCGCTTCGGGTGCCTGGGCCGTAGAGCGGGCCGTCGAAGAACGCCTGCTCGTCGAACACGCTGAGCGTCGGTGTGTCCTCCGACACCGTGCGACGCATGCGATGCAGGTAGACCAGCTCGCAGTCGGCCAAGTGGACCACCAGTGCCCGGACGGGCAGCAGGCCCGCGCCGGCCTCGGGCTTGAAGGGCGTGTCGAGATCTTGCTCGGCCAGGTGGAACAGGCGCGGGTCGAACCACTCGACGCCGATCGAGTACCGCCGGACCATGTCGGGCCAGTCCATCGCGACAAGGGCCTCGATGGGGGCAACCTCGAGCTGGGTGCATAGGGGGCCGCAGGCATGGGTGTTCGTGGGGGCTTGCGTCATGGGGCATGGTACGGGGCCGGCATGCTCCTAACGTTTCTCGTGACCTCACCAGATCCCCAACTAATCCCGAATGAAGCCGAAGGCTGGGCGTGCAGCCTGCGGGTCATGATGATGCCCAGGGACACCAACCAGTACGGCACGATCTTCGGCGGTGTAATCCTGAGCGCGATCGACCAGGCGGCATTCGTCGAGGCCCGCCGCCACGGCGTGCACCGCTGGGTGACCGCCAGCGTGGACAAGGTCGAGTTCAGCCAGCCTGTCCACGTGGGCGACTTGGTGACCTGCCTGACGCGCACGACCCGCACCGGCACCAGCAGCGCCACCGTTGAGGTGCGAGTGGAAGCCGAGCGCTACGAAGGCGGTGAAACCGTCCGCGTGACCGACGCGCAACTGACGATGGTGGCCATCGGACCCGACGGCCGGCCAGTGGCGATGGCCAGCCCACCTACGGCCCACCTGCCAGCGATCCCAAGCTCAACCGCGTGACGATCTGCCGGTAGGACACTCAGGAGACACGCATGGGAGACCAACGCCAGGCCCCTCGGCTACTGGCCCTGCTCAGCGGGGGCGGCCGCACGCTGCTGAACCTGCTCGACGCGATCGAGGCGGGCGAGCTGCGCGCGCGGGTCTCCGGCGTGATCGCTTCGCGTCCTTGCGCTGGTGTCGAGCGTGCTCAGATGCGGGGCTTCGAGCCCCAAGTCATCCGAGGCGTGATCCCGGCTGAGAAGCTGCTCGAGCTCTTGCGAGTCCACGACGCGTCGTGGGTCGTGCTGTGCGGCTATCTGCAACGCATCGACGTGCCCGCCGAGTTGGCTGGCCGCATCGTGAACATCCATCCCGCGTTGCTGCCCAAGTTTGGCGGGCCGGGCATGTACGGCGATCGCGTACACCAAGCTGTGCTTGACGCCGGTGAGACCGAGAGCGGCTGTACGGTGCACCTGTGCGACACCGGGTACGACACCGGACCGATCGTGCTGCAGGAGCGGTGCCCAGTCTTACCCGATGACACCGTGGAGACGCTGGCGGCGCGTGTGTTCGAGGCGGAGTGCCGGACGTATCCCAAAGCCCTGGCCACGCTGCTGGCGCGCGACGCAGCAGCGCAGGAGGCGACACGATGAGACGGCTTGTTCCGTGCGTGATTCTGATCTTCCACGCGATCGCGATCGCGCAGAACGAGCCGGCTCAACTGTCCGATGCGCAACTGGAGACCGAGGCGTTCTCGCTGGCAATGGACGGTGACTACGAGGCCGCCCTGCCGCTCTTTGAGGAGATGGCCCGCCGCCAGCCCGAGTCGTTCGTACCGCGGTACAACATCGCTAGTTCGCTCGCACAGCTCGGACGCACCGACGAAGCACTCAACGCCCTCGACCGCGCCCTCGAGCTCGGCTTCGACGAGCTGGCCCACTTGAAGAACGATCCGGACCTCGACACGCTGCGCGACTCCGATCGGTTCCAGGCGATCGTCGATGGCTGGCCCGAGCGTATGGAGGCGCTCGCGAAGACCCGCTTCGATGGCTTGATTCGAAAGTTTGGCGGCGGCTACTACACCGAGGAGGACGCCTTCTTGCGGCTTCGCTTCGCCGTCGGCCTGCCGCAACAGAGCTTCTCGATGGCGCGCGACGAGCTCGACACGGTCAGTCGCTGGGCCGTGGCCGAGCTGTTCGACAATCTGGTCGAGGCCAACGAAGCGTCGGTGCCGTGGGTGAGCGTCGTGATCCCCACCGACAGCGACTTCCAGAGATGGGCGCGCCAGCGTCATGGAGATGCCGCCCGCGGCGCGGCACGACAAATCGCCGGCACCTATGACCACGATCGCAAGGAATTGGTGTGCAAGGACCTCGGTGCCACGCTGCGCCACGAGGTCTTCCACGCGCTGCACTATCGCAGCCAGAGCCTCGAGGGGCAGCGGCACGCGTCGTGGATCATGGAGGGCATGGCCTCGCTGGTCGAGGACTTCGACACGAGCGCCAATGGCACACCGAGCTTCGCGCCATCGTGGCGGAACAACTTGGTGCGCAAGGCGGGCGCGGGCAATCGTCTCAAGACATTGCAACAGTTGGCCGAGACGCCCGACCATCTGTTCACCGGCACGTCGCAATTGTTGCACTACGGCCATGCACGAACCGTCATGCTGTACCTTGTTGCGGCCGGTAAGCTGGGCGAGTTCTACGACAACTACGTCGACACGTGGGACCGCGACCGCACGGGCATTCAGGCACTCGAGCGCACGTTCGGCACCGAGATCGACCGCGTCGAGCTCAGCTTCCGCCGCTGGCTCGACCACCTACCCGTGGCGCCCGAGCAGAACTACCCGCCCAACACGACACTGGGCATCGACGTGGATGGCGAACGTGGCGAGGGACTCGCGGTGTTGCGACTGGCGCGAGGATCGCCGGGTCGCAATGCGGGGTTGCGGCGGAGCGACGTGCTGGTCGCCGTCAACGGCCAGGGCACTCGCGACATCAACGAGTTGTATCGCATCATCGGTCGTTACGTCCCGGGTGATATTGTTGTGCTCAGCGTGCGACGCGGACGGCAGATGCTCGAACTGCCCGCACGGCTGGCCAGCCGGCGGGAATTCGACACCGTGACCATCCCGGGGGGATGACCGTTAGCGCGGATCTGCGGGCGTAGGTTCGGCGGAGGGCTCTGCCGTCGGCTCGGCGGCTGACTGCTCCTCCGCTTCGTGGGCGGCCTTTTCCTCGGCGGTTTCGATCGGGCTGTCCTTGTCGTCGTCGGAGACCTTCAGGAACGGGATCGTGCTATCGATGTTGTTCAGCGTGCGACGCAGCGAGGCGAGGTGAGCATCGATGCTCGACAGCGATGCGTTGGTCGCCTCCATCGACGCGAGCTTCATGTCCAGATCGCTCAGCAGCGTGTTGGTGCGTTCGAGCTTCAGCAGGCCGTCGTTGACCGTCCCGAGTTGGACCTTCACGTCCTCCAGGGAAGCGTTGACCTGCCGCAACTCGTCGCGAATCTCGTAAGCCAAGCACCCGGATAACTGGGTCGCGAGCGTCACGATTCCACATGCCGCCAGCCGACGGCCACACTTTGAACTCAACATGTACGCGTCCTCTCTCGGATCTTCCAGAGTCAATCGGCGTCGTCTTCGGGAGCCTTCTCGGCACCGAACTCTTCGAGCAAGGTGCGAGCCTTGGTCTCGTCGTTCGTAGAAACCAACAGTCGAACGTAGCCCGGGCTCTCGGCCTTGAAGCCAGAACTGGCGGCCCCAACCATCTCGCAACGGATGCCCGCCTCGCGGAGCATGTTGGCGGCAAACGTAGCCTGGATCTCGGTCGGATACTGACCGACGATGACCGGCTCGGGATGGTCTTGGTTTGTCATGATTGCTCCATGGCGGTGATCGAACGAGCCTATTTGCGCATGAAGCCGAGGCCCAAGCCCGCGAGCCCTGCGCCGGCCGAGGGAAGGTAGCCGGTCACGAACGCCTGGAAACCACCGAGTTGGGCACGCAGCCATGCTTGGATGGTGTCGTAGCGATCGGCCATGGCCGTCCATTTCACTTCTACCAATCCGGCGTATTGCAACCCGAACAGCAACAAGAAGAAGATGCCTGCTGAGAACAAGGTGACCTTGGCGAACGTGCGCAAGGCGAAAGCCATCGCGAAGCCCACAAAGAAGCTGAAGCCCATCCGGAAGATCGCCGGGCTCCAAGGGTCGTCGATGGTCTCGTCGACGGCGAGGTCACCTGCTGGCTCGCCCTCGGGCGTCGTCGCGGGCTCGCCCGTGCTTCCTGGCAAGCCCGGCACGGGAAAGGGGAACGTCACGTCGCCGCCCTGACCTACGAAACCGCTGGACATGTCGGCGCCGGGCGTTTGCTCGCCCTCGGTGGCGGCGGCCTGCTGCTGCCTGATGGTCTCGACCGCTGCCTCGTCCTTGAGCGTGCCGGTAACGCCCAATGCCACGCCGGCGACCATCACGAGACCGCTGACTACCAGCAGGATCATCTGCAGCGGACTAGGCCGCGTGTGGTGGATCTGCTCGACGCCGCCCGCGTTGGTCTTGTCTTCGCTCACGGAGCAGTGTAAGCGCCGTCAGCCGGCCCCAGCGGCCGCCCCAAACACGCCCAGCACGGCAGCCTTCAGGTGGGCATTGGTAAGGATGGCGTTGCCGCCGTCGATGCGGTGCACGCCGCGCCAGTCCACGAGATGCCCGCCCAACTCACCCAGGACGCAGGCCATCGGAGCGATGTCCCACTGATTAATCGTCGGCTCAACCACCACGTCGCAACGGCCCGTTGCCAGCAGCACGTGCGCGTAGCAATCGCTCCAGCCTCGCGTGCGCTTGCAAGCCCTGGCCAATCTGGTGTACACGTCCTCGCCCGTCTCGGGATCGAAGTACTCGAGGGCGGTCGTCACCACTAGCGCGCCGGCAAGGTCGCTGGTGTCCGTGAGGCTGGCCGGACGGGCGTCCTGCGCGGGACCGGGGATCCACCACGCTCCGCCTCCCTTGGCGGCGTACACGGTCTCGCTGAGTGCGGGGATGTGAACAACGCCGACGACCGGCGCGTCACCCTTGTAGACACCCACGAGCGTGCCATAGAGCGGCACCCCTTGCACGAAACTGACGGTACCGTCAATGGGATCGAGGATCCAGCGATACCCGCTCGTTCCTCCGGCCTCGCCGAACTCCTCGCCGAGAATGGCGTCATCGGGGAAAGCATCCTCGATCGCCGCGCGCAGCACGCGCTCGGCACCCTTGTCGGCTTCCGTCACAGGGCTGCCGTCGGCCTTGGCGGTCGTGCCGAGTTGGTCGCCCTGGAAGTACTGCAGCGTCACGCCACCTGCGGCGCGCGCGGCCTCGAGCGCCAACTCCAGCCGCTGCATGACTGCACGATCGACGTTCTGGAACGGTTCACCCATGTATCAGGCGACGGCCGCAGCGACCTTCTTCGCCGCGTCGCCCAGGTCCCTGGCGGCCTGCAGCGTGGTCAGCTTGCCGCTCGCTTCTTCGAGGATCTTGCGGCCAGCCTCGACGTTCGTGCCCTCGAGCCGCACCACCAGCGGCACCTCAAAGCCGATCTCGGTCGCGGCATTGACGATGCCCTGGGCGATCACGGCGCAGTCCATGATGCCGCCGAAGATGTTGACCATCACACCCTTCACCGCCTTGTCGTCCAAGATAATCCGGAACGCCTCGGTCACGGCTTCCTCGCTCGCGCTCCCGCCGACATCTAGGAAATTCGCGGGCTGGCCGCCTTCGAGCGCGATCGTGTCCATCGTCGCCATTGCCAGGCCCGCGCCATTCACGAGGCAGCCGATGTTGCCGTCCAGCGCGATGTAGTTCAGGCCCATCCGGCTGGCACGCAGCTCGCCGGGGTTCTCCTCGCTGGGGTCGAACATGCCCTGGAGATCCTTGTGTCGGAACAGGGCGTTGTCGTCGAAGTTGAACTTCGCATCGATGGCCAAGAGCTGCCCATCCGGATGCTCGGCGGTCGGCTTGGTCGTGATAAGCGGATTGATCTCGGCAATCGTGCAGTCTTTCTCGAGAAAGCTCTTGGAGAGTGCCATCATCGTCTTGACCGCTTGATTGACCAGCTTGCCCTTGAAGCCCAACGCGAAGGCAACATTGCGTGCCTGATACGGCTGCAGGCCCAGAAGCGGGTGTAGGCGCTCCCGCACGATCGCGTCTGGGTTCTCTTCGGCGACCTTCTCGATCTCCACGCCGCCCTCGCTACTCGCGATCAGCACGTGACGCCGCGTCTTGCGATCGGTGGTGATGGCCACGTAGTACTCGTGGGCAATGTCCACGCCTGCGGCAATAAGCAACTTGGTGACATCGAGCCCTTCGGGACCGGTCTGTACGCTGACCATCTTGTTGCTCAGCATGAAACGGGCGGCCTCGGTTGCCTCCTCCGGAGTCTTCACCAACTTCACAAAACCGGCCTTACCCCGCCCCCCAGCGTGTACCTGGGCCTTAACGACAGCCAATTTGTCGCCAGACATGTCGGCGGTGACGTCCTTGAAGACGCCCGCTGCTTGCTCGAAATTGTCGATCGTGACAGCTGGCGGCACGGGCACGCCCGCCTGGGAGAGGATGTCACGGGCCTGGTATTCGTGGATCTTCATGGGTGTGGACTCCGTATGCTGCCATGATCCGAGTTATGAGCGTACGCCAGCGGCAGCTGTGGCGCCCCGAGCACCCCAGGCTCGGCCGTGCTCCCGGGTCCACAAAGACGAGCCGTTGCCCGCTCCCGCCAGACACAAGACACCGGAGAAGAAGCCATGAGCAAGAGCATCGCGTGCGTTGTCGTCGGGGCCGCCACCACGATCGCGGCGGCCCAGTCCGCCCGATTTATCCCTCTCGGCGATCTACCCGGCGGCGCCACAGAAAGCTTTGCCACATCGGTGAGCCAAGATGGCCGCACCGTCGCGGGCATCGGCCATGTCGAGCCTTTCTTCAGCACGGCCGCCTTCCGCTGGACCGCCGATGAGGGCATGACCCTGCTGGACATGAGCCAGGCACACGGCGTGGACGCGGTCGGCAACTCGATCTCGGGGGCCAGCCTCAGCGAACCAGTCCTCTGGACCAGGGATGGCGGTGCCACCCCACTCCCTCTGCCAGCAGGCGCGGCGCTCGGCGCGAGCACCGACATGAGCGCCGATGGCACGAGGATCGTCGGCTACGTTGCGTACCCCGACATCGTCAGCACACTCCATCCGCGCGCCTTCGTCTGGGATGAGACCATCGGCATCCGGGAACTCGGAGAGCTCGTCGGCGACTTCCGCACGATCGCATGGGGCATTAGCGCCGACGGCCAGGTCGTTGTCGGCCACAGCGATGATGAGCGCTGCTCCCAGCAGGCGTTCCGGTGGACATCCTGGGGCGGCATGCGTGGCCTGGGCTGGCTCCCTGGCGCGAGCTGCCAGTCGTCGCAGGCGTTCGGTGCGGATGCCGATGGTTCCGTCATCGTCGGTGTGAGCCGGACGGGAACTGGCCACGAAGCGTTCCGCTGGACCGAAGCCGGCGGCATGGGCAGCCTCGGCACGTCGCCTGGTGATGAGCGCTCACAAGCGCTGGCAACGAACGCCGACGGCGACATCGTGGTCGGGAGCAGCTTCGGCCCCGGTAGCGAGCGAGCCTCCATCTGGACCGAAGCCGACGGGATGCGTTCACTCCAGGACGTCTTGGAATCGGAACACGGCCTAGTGCTCGACGGCTGGACGCTGCTGCGCGCAAACGACATCTCGGCCGACGGCAACACCATCGTGGGTGATGCACGCAACCCGGCCGGCCAACTCGAGGCGTGGGTCGTCACGCTCGGAGACGACTGTGCGGCCGATTGCAACGGCGACGGCTCGCTCGACTTCACCGACTTCCTGTGCTTCCAGAACCTGTTCTCCGATGGCAGCGCCGAAGCCGACTGCGACGGCGATGGGCGGCTGACGGTGTTCGACTTCCTGTGCTTCCAGAACGCGTTTCAGGCTGGCTGCGACTGATCTGTACCAACCATCATCTCGCGAGCACGCTTCGACGGCACCATCGCGCGCCGTACCACCCGCACGGCAAGCACCAGCGCGCCGTACAAGATCGCATTGCCCAGCAACCCCGGCCACATCGGTCGATACGGCACGACGTGGGCGCGACCGAGCAATCCGATGAGCCACTGGCCCCGCGACTCGGTCGCGTGGTACGGGCCCATCAGCCAGTCACTCTGGCCGTAGGCCGCGCGCCACCGCCAGCCCACACGGCACTCCGACCGGCTGCGGTGCCGCCCGTCGAGCGGAGTGCGGACACGCTTGGGGCGGGCATCGTCGGTCGCATCACGCGCATCCTCAAGCCAGGCCAGACGCATCGTGGTCGCGTCCTCGGCCAGCGGCTCGCTGGTGGTGAACCAGACGGTCGCCACCACAAGCTCGGTTCGCCGCGAGAGAACGATGTGGCCCTGGGCGTGCAGAGCGTCGTTCACTGGCACTCGCTGCCACGACGACGGCACGTGTTCGGCAACGATCGCGAGCACCGGCACACTCACCACCACCAGCACAAATCCAATGATCAGGCTCTGCAGCACCAACCGCGCCGTGATGGGCCGTCGCACTCTCGGCTCGGGCCCTGCTGGCGTGCATCAGGGCATCGCAGAGGCTACGCGCAGGGATTCGGCCCCTCCGGCGAAGGTGGAGCGCTGAACGCGAAGGCCGTGAAAGGCTCGGAGGGAGGAGGCGGGGCGGGCCCAACCAAGGCGCGGACGTTAGAACGCGGCTTCCGGAGCGGCTCAGCGGCCACCATCACATCGCCAGGCTCAATCGTGGAACCGGTCGCCCCATCGCTGACGAAGGCTCTTGCCATCTGCATTACTGCATCGCCGCCTTCCCCCTCGGCAGATCGAACCGATCCCTCGTCGTGCAGTACGCCGGCCCGCCCATGCGGCCGATGGCGGCGAGCTTGACGGCATTGGCATGGTGGCGTTCGTTCAGGATGCCATCGTCGGCGTGGACGCGGACGACCTCGCCCAGAACCAGATTGCCCGAGTTCGGCACGCCCGGATTCGTCTCGACGATCTGGCGTGTGACGCATTCGAAGGCGGCCGGGCACTCGGCCACGCGCGGGGGTTTCACCACGCTGCTGGCGATGGGAGTAAGACCCGAGAGCTCGAACTCGCTCTGGCCGTAGGGCAGTTCCTCGGCGGTCGCGGCCATCTGGCGCGCAATGGCCTCAGTGACAACGTTGACGACGAACTCGCCGGTGCCGCCCTCGTCGGAGAGTCGAACGTTCCGGAGCGTGTCCTTGTCTTGACCATCAGCATCGGTCGCGGGGCAGAATGCGAGCATCATGGGCTGGCTACCCACGCCGGTGAAGAAGCTGAACGGAGCGAGGTTGGGCTTGCCATCCGGAGAGATCGTCGACACGAACGCGATCGGCCGAGGCACGATGAGCCCGATGAGGAGTTTGTACCGATCGGCAACTCTCAGGTCAGCGGGGCTGAGTTCCATGCCGTCAGGCTATGGGCCCCGAAGCCTGGACCGTTAGCGACGCCGCCGGCGTGGCTGGTCGTCCCCGCCACCACGGGTTTCCTCACGCTTGGCTTCGCGGAACTCGGCCGAGTTTGGCGTGCTGGTCACGTTGATCGAGATCATCTGCTCGGCCCGGCCGGGCTCGGCTGGCGTGGCGAAGATGCCCCAGAAGCCGGGCGAGCCGTAGGCCTTGACCGTGAGCGGCGGGTGCACGTGGAACGAGAACGGCGCCCAGTACTTGGTGTCGTCGATGTTGCCAAACCCGTCCCAGGGCTTTTGCAAGGTTTCCAGATCGGCGATGTTCGGCGCGCGGCTCGACGAGCTCATCATGCCGTTCAGATCGACCGGAATCCAGGTCGCCCGGCCGTTCTCGACCAACGCAAACTCGACCCAGCAGATCGCGTCGCCCTCGCGGTCGCGGTCGCCGGTGAGCTGGTCCTCGCCGTCTTCCTTCTGACCGGCGATGAAGCCCGTGACCATGCGGGCCGGCAGCCCCGCGCGGCGCATGGTGTAGACCAAGAGGGCGCACACCTCGTACTGGTTGCCACGGCGGCGCACAAAGGTCGTGGGCACGCCCGCAACATCGACGCCCTCGATCTCGCCAGTGCGCGACGTGTTCAGCCCCGAGCCATCACGCGAGCGGATGTGGCCCCACACGGCTCCGGTCAAGTACTTCGCGACCAGGTACGGAGGCACGTCGCGCGGATTACGTCCCAGGCGGCTGATGAGTCTGTCGATGGACTTGGAGATCCGGTCCATCCCCTCGTACGTCTCGCCATCGAGGCCGAGCTCGATGCCCACCTGTGGGTCGAGCGCGCTGAGCGCGTCGGCGGGCCAGTCACCCGCGGGCCACTCGACACGCAAGGCGCGTTCGTCGTCGACGGTGATGTCGTACGAGGTCGCCGACTGCTCGGCCACAACCTCGATATCGCGAGCCCGACCCTTGGCGACCGCAAACCCCAGATACCGCGAGCCGGCGTGGCGATCGGCGAACCAACGGTGCGGATCGGTCGTGGCCGGCTCGGCGTCGCGGTCGTTGACGCGGACCTCCAGCTTGCGGCCGACATCGTTCGCGCGGCTGATGCTGGTACGGTCCAGCATGGGCACCAACACCGTGGCCTGCTCGAACTCCCACGTGTCGTGCGAGGCGCCCCGCTTCTGTTCCTGGTTGCCGAAGTCCTGCCATGCGCGGATGTTCACGCGAAATCGGATGGTCCAGTCCTTGCTCTCGCCCTGGCGGAGCACGCTGCTCTGGGCGAGCGTGCTACTCGTGAGCGCCAGGCTGGCCGCGGCGAGAGCGACGAATCGAGTGGTTCGGAGCATGGGTGGGCCCCCTTGGAGTTGGGCGTGGGTGGGGCGCCATCGCAGGGCGGCGGCGGCGCAGCTCTTCAAGTGACTGTACGGGCGGGCCGATGCCGGGTTGCGTAGCGCCCCATCGAGCCCCGGCCCGATACGATTGCCGGACGGACCCAATCAGAGACCCAATACCAGCCCAGTCAGGAGCCGCCATGTCGCCCTCGAGCACGATGACCGCCTCGAAGACCCGCACCGAGAAGGACTCCATGGGCACCATGGAGGTGCCCGCGGACGTGCTCTATGGCGCCAGCACCCAACGGGCCGTGCTGAACTTCCCCATCAGCGGGAGGCCCGTGCCGATGGCGATCGTGCGGGCGTATGGCACCTTAAAAGCCGCCTGTGCGCGCGCCAATGCGGAGTTGGATCTGGTCGACAATGACCGCGCGACGGCCATCGAACGCGCGTGCGAGGCAATCACCAGCGGGCTAAAGGACCACGGCGGACTCGAGCGGCACTTCCCGGTCGATACCTTCCAAACCGGCAGCGGCACCAGCACCAACATGAACGCCAATGAGGTCATTGCCAACCTTGTGTGCCTCGAGCGAGGCGCGCCCATCGGCAGCTCGAAGGATCAGGCCTACCTCGACGCGGGAGGCGTGCACCCCAACGACCACGCCAACTACGGGCAATCGTCCAACGACACCTTCCCAACCGCCATGCACATCGCCGCAGCGACCGCAATCAGGAATGACCTGCTGCCCGCGCTCGACCGCTTCGCGGGTTCGCTCGAAGCCAAGGCCAAGGCGTGGGACAACGTCGTCAAGATCGGCCGCACGCACCTGCAAGATGCCACGCCGATCCGGCTGGGCCAGGAGTTCAGCGGCTACGCGCGGCAGGTGCGCCTGGGCATGACCCGGCTGGAGCGCGCCCTTGAGACGCTCGCAGAGCTTCCGCTCGGCGGTACGGCCGTGGGCACGGGCATCAACACCCACACCCGCTTCGGCTCGCTCGTCGCGAAGGAACTGAGCAACGCGACGGGTTGTTCGTTCCGCGAAGCGGAGAACCACTTCGAGGCCCAGCACGCCAAAGACGCCTTCGTCGAGACCTCCGGCCACCTGCGCACGATCGCGGTCAGCCTGAGCAAGATCGCCAACGATGTGCGATGGCTTGGCAGCGGGCCGCGCTGCGGCATCGGTGAGTTGAAGCTCCCAGCCGTGCAGCCTGGCTCGAGCATCATGCCCGGCAAGGTGAACCCGGTCATTTGCGAGGCGGTCATGATGGTGTGCTGTCAGGTCGTCGGGAACGATGCGGCCGTCGCGATGGGCGGGCTTGGCGGCGTTGGCAGCCTGCTCGACCTCAACGTCGCGATGCCCATGATGGCCGCCAACGTGCTCGATTCGATCGAGCTGCTCGCCAACGGCAGCGACGTGTTCCGCGAGAAGCTGGTCGATGGCCTCGAGCCCGACGAGGAACGGTGCGCCGCGCTCATCGAGGGCAGCTTGGCGATGTGCACCAGCCTTGCCCCAGTCATCGGTTACGACAACGCCGCCGCCATCGCCAAGGAGGCCTTTGCCAGCGGTAAGACCGTCCGGCAGATCGCCACCGAGAAGGAGCTGCTGCCTAAGGCAGAACTCGACAAGCTGCTGGACGCACGGAGCATGACCGAGCCGGAGGGCTGATCCATCCCCGAGAACCGCCCGGCTACCCTCGCGCGGCTGGAGTACCTGTGCCTGCCGTCGGCGGTGTACGCGGGCGGCATGGCCGGTGCGGCGTTGGAACTCTCGGGCGTCGACTTCGATTGGCCAGCGTGGTCTTTGTCGATACTGCTGATCGCGACCATCGCCTGGATGGCTCATCTGCTCGATCGTGCCAAGCCACTCGCAGCGTTGGACGATCCAGCGGACAGCATCGCAAACCCGTTGCGCGACGCCTTTGTGCGGCGACACCGGCTGGCGCTCAACGTATTCGCCACAGCTCTTGGGCTCATCGCCTGTTTCTTCGCGATTCTGCTTGATCCGTGGCTGGTCGTGCTCGTACCACTTGGAGTGATCTCGGTCGTCATCTACGGCGCACGCAAGACCGAAAGCCGGCGCACGCGACCGAAGGACGTGTTGATCGTCAAGAATGCGCTTACGGGACTCGCGTACGCCACGCTGATCGGGTGCGTGCTGTTCGCCGGAGTGCCGGGAGTGATTGACCAGAGCATGCCTTGGATCGCGCTGGGCCTGGTGGCCTGGCTCGTAACGGGTGACGCGATGCTCAGCGACGTCGACGACACGCCCGCCGACGCGATGTTCGGCACCAGGACCGTCTCGGTCTTAGCTGGACGGCGGTGGGCGATCGCGACGGCGATCGCCATCTACGCGTTCGTTGTCACGTACTGGCTGGTGCTCGGCGACCATACGCCAACAACGCTCACGCTCGGGATTGGCCTGCCTGTCACAGGATTGTTCATCGCGTTCATGCCTCGGGTACGAACTCCGATTGACGTGCGTGGAGGTGTGCTGGCCGTCGCTGCGTTGTTGTTGATGCCATGACGTGTTCCGCAAGACGACAGCGTGCCGGCACAATCCCAATACACAGGGAGTTACCAACGGATAGGAGAAGAAGCCCATGTCGAAACGGTACATGCTCGTTGGTTCTGCCTGCCTGATCATCGGCCCGATCGTTGCCGCGTACGGCACGCCCAACCTCATCGATGCGATGCGCAGCAGCGGTTGGCCCTCCGTCGACGGGCTTGTGGTTGCTTCAGAAGTCGTCCGAACGGGAGGCGGCCGGGGTTCGACCGGCTATCGGCCCCGTGTCGTGTACCAGTACGAGGTCCACGGAAAGGCACTCGAAGCCGACCGCGTCAGCCACGGGGAGGCGATCGCGAAGACCCAACAACACGCCAGCCACATCGTCGGGCGATACCCCGTCGGCTCGAACGTGCCGGTGTTCTACGACCCTGACAGCCCGGAGTCAGCCGCGCTCGAAACAGGGTTCGGTATCGGAGCGGTGGCGATCCCGGGCTTCGGCGCGGCAGTGTTCTTGGCTGGAGTTGCGTACGTTGGACTGGCACTTCGCCGCCGAATCGCGCACTAGCCGCGGTGTACCATCGGCCATGAACAAGCTCATCGGCTCACTCCTCATCTTGCTGGCTATCAGCCTCTCCGCGCCACCGTGCTTCTCGCACGAGCAAGCGGTCGCGATGGCCGCGGAGACGATTCCACCCGACCTTCGCGACGCCATCGACCAAGCCGTGCGCGAGGAAATGGAACGGCAGGAACTCGTGGGCGTCGCGATCGGCGTCATCCGCGAAGGCGCGGTCGCGTACACCGCCGGGTATGGCTACGCGGATCGCGAGAACGAAGTCCCGGTCACGAATGACACGCTCTTCCGCTGGGCGTCGATCTCCAAGCCTGTGACCGCCGTCGCGGCGATGCAGCTCGTCGAAGCTGACAAACTCGACCTCACGGCCGATGCTCGCGAGTACGTGCCAGAATTGCCCGACAAGGGCGCCCCGATCACGACCGAGCAGCTGCTCGCCCACCTTGGTGGCATCGTGCACTACACCAATGGCCCTGTGATCCGCACCGAGCGAGAGTACGACACGCCCAACCCGTACGAGAGCGTGATCCTCGCGCTCGATACGTTCGCGCCATCACCGCTCGTCAATCAACCAGGCGAGCGGTACAGCTACAGCACGCGTGGGTACATCCTGGCCAGCGCCGTCGTCGAGCGCGCTGGCGGGCAACCGTTCGCCGAGCAGGTGCAGGAGCGGATCTGCGATCCGCTGGGGCTCACGACCTTGCAGCCCGACTACCAATGGGTCGACATTCCCAACCGTGCCAAGGGCTATCGCAGGGTGCGCGGCCATGTCTTTCCGAGCACCAACACCGACGTGAGTTGGAAGCTCGGCGGTGGCGGGTTCATCTCCAACGTTCATGACCTCGCCCGATTCGCGGCCGCGCTCATGAACCGCGAGTTGGTCAGCGAAACAACGACCCAGAACATGTGGACCCCACGCATCGATGCGAATGGCCAGAGCGCGGGCTACGGGCTGGGCTTGCGTGTCACGAACAACAACGGCCGGCTTCGGATCATGCACACGGGCTCCCAGGAGAAGACCCGGACGCGGATGGTCTTCTACCCCGAACTCGGCCACGGCATCGTCGTGATGACCAACAGCGAGCACGGCGACTGCGGTGCCATCAGCACGTCCATCTACAAAGCCATGAACGCGGTCGAACCCGATGACTCGGCGAGCGACGGGCAATAACGTCCGTATAACGTCCGGTCGAAATCCCGCTCGCGACTTCCAAATAGTATAGTGTTCACTAGCATTGTGCACACGCCATGAACCGCCTTCATCGGATCATCTCGACGCTGCTGTGCCTAGCCTTTGCCGGGCCGTTGTCGGGCTGCGCGTCCGGGCTGCTACCCATACAGCAGGCGTTCCGGCAGGGTGACTTCGAGGCAGCAGCCAACAAGATCCGCGGTTACTCCCATCGCCACGATGGCGGTACGCCTCAGACCGTGATCGCGCTCATCGAACACGGCTCGATGGCGCGGATGGTCGGCCGGTTCGCCGAGAGCGACGCTGCTTTCGCCGCCGCCGAGGCGCGGATGGCCGACCTTGACAGGAACCCTGGCATCAGCGCCACCGAGCGAGTGTCGGCAATGGCGCGCACGCCCGACCGTATCGCGTACGAGGGCTTCTTCTACGACCGGCAGTTCGTCGCGACCTATCGCGCGCTGAACGCGATGGCCCTCGGCAACCTCGAAGATGCGCGGCAGCACTTCGTGCGTGCCGACCGCTGGCAGGCGCTGGCCATCCTCGAGAATCGCCAGCGAGCGATGCAACTGCGAGAAGAGGAGGCTGCGGCCCGGCGCAACTACGGCAGCTTCGATCGCGCCGCGTCCGACCCCAGGCTGGCAAGCAGCACTCAGGATCGGTACGGAGATCTGGCGCAATACGAGGCGTACGCCGAGTTTGCCAATCCGTACGTCGACATGCTACGGGCCGTGTACCTGCTGGGCATGGCCGAGAGCGCCAGCGACTACGATGTCGCCCGCAACTTGATGCGTCGAGTGGCGGGCATGGCGCCGGGCAACCCGTTCGTCCTTGAAGATCTCGACTTGGCCGACAAGCTCGCGCAAGGTGAGGTCGACAAGCCAAACCTCGTGTACGTGTTCTTCGAGACCGGGCTCGCACCTTTCCGGGCGCAGTCGAAGGTCTCGATACCGGTGTTTCTGGTGAGCGATCGCGTGCAGATCGTGCCGATCGCGGCACCGTACATCGTGTTCGACGAGACCTACGCCAGCACCCTCCACGCCGACGGCACGAGCGCGAGCACGCTTGCCAGCGTGGATCGCATTGTGGCAGCCGAATTTCGCGCGCAACTTCCTGGCCTGACCACGCGCATGATCACCGCGGCCGCGTTCAAGGTCAGCGTGCAGTTTGGAGTGAACCAGGCGCTACGGCGATCGGACCCCCTCATCCGCATTGCCGCGATGCTTGCTGGCGTGATCTGGGCGTCGGCCAGCAACGAGGCCGACCTGCGCACATGGGCCACGCTGCCCAAAGAAGTGCAGTACGCCCGGCTCGACACACCTGCCAACGGCCGCGTCGAGCTCACTTTCGGCGGCCGGAGCTTCTCCGTGCCGGTCGAGCCCGAAGGCATCAACCTCGTCGTTGTGCGCTCGGTCCGACCCGGTTTCGCACCGCTCATCACCAGCACGCTGCTAGAACCCGAGCCTTGGACCATCACCCAACTGGCATCACCTTGAAAGGGAGGACCAATATGCCCATCTCACGTTCTGGACTCCGACTGCTGCTCGCCGGCGGGCTCATCGCCACGAGCGCGATTACGGGCTGCTCGAGGTGGCAGCCGCGCGTGAACACCACGGTGGCGGCCAACCCCGAAGGCGCGCCCGAGACCATCGAGGATGCCCGGCTGATCTGGGACGAAGACCTTGCCAAGGCCGTCCAGCTCGTTGGGTTGATCGAGGGGGCAGCACCCAACGGCTTCAAGAAGATCGAGGCCGAGTTATTCAACGCGGCGCGCCAGCGTGTGGCCATCCGCTACCGCTTCGAGTGGTTCGACGCCGAGGGCTTCGCGGTCGGCTCGGCCATGGACGAGTACCGCGATCGCGCTCTCCTGTCGGGCGAACGTGCCCGCATCAGCGCGGTCGCCCCCAACGACCGCGCCGTCGACTTCCAGCTCGAGATCATCGGCGCCCCCTGATCCCACCAGACCACACAAGGAACACAACATGCACGCCAAGACACTTTTCGCGCTTGCCGGCCTCTCGCTGGTGCTCTCCATGCCCGCCTGCCGCACGGACGCGTACACCCCGCGCGAGCAGGCGCGCGGCACCGAGGTCACCACCCACGGGCTCAACGTGCAGGATGTCGAGCGCATTGGCACCGAACTGGCCGAGAGCCTCATCGAGTCGAACTACATCACCGCTGGCAGCGAACCGGCGGCGATCGCGATGAACCGCTTCGTGAACAACACCAGCCAGGTCAACATCGACCGCGACCGGGTCACCAACCGCATCAAGCAGGTATTCGTCAACAGCCGCCAGGCGGTGGGCTACACGCCCGAAGACTTCCAGACGCTGGCCTCCCGCGGCACGCTGCCCGAGCGTTCGTACATCCTCAACACGAAGATCTACGAGGACATCGCCGAGCTCGGACGCGATTTGCAAGTCTCGTACATTTTCCAGATGCAACTGCTGCGGTATAGCGGCGACGGCGTGAACCCCGAGATCTGGGTCGATGAGCGACGCATCACGACCGAGAGTCGCCGTCCGAGGTAGGCATCTAGAACCGCGACAGCGTGGGCCCATACACGATCGCGTTCATCAGCATCCGCATGCCGGCGTGGTGGAAGCCGCGGATGGTCACGTCGTCGGCGAACACGATGACCGCCCCGCTGCCCACGCGGTGGTGGATGATGAACGGCTCGCCAGCCATGCGTTCCTGGTTGCGCTCACTCACGGGGCCCGAGATGATCGGCTGATCCTCGTCGTAGCGAGCGACCACGTAGGCATCGTCTCGCATCGGCAGGTCGCTCATGCCGCGCACGAGCACGCCAAGCCAGTCCTGGTGGCGGGGTAAGCCGGCGGTCAGCGGGTGGCTGGTGTCGAGCCTTGTGAGCGCCATCGCGCCCGCGACGCGACGCGCGACAGAAGCCTGCTCACGATCGCCCCAGGTCTTGGTATTGGCCTTGGGCTCGTCGTCATCGCCGTCTTCGCGATCGCGCTCGGCCCCGGCGATCTCACGCAGCGCCCAGCCCGCGGCACTATCGGTCGCGACCACAGCCCCACCGCGGCGGACCCAATCACTGATGTTCTCCGCGGCCGTGCCGCTGAGCCCGCCCATGGACGGCAGCACGATGACGCTGTAGTCGCTCAGGTTCATCCGGCCCAGATCGCCCGCATCGACACGCGTGTGGGGGAAGGGGAAGTTGATCTCGAGCATGTGCCAGTGCTGGCCCGCGCTCAGGCTGTTCACGCTCGGGCCGGTGGCCAGCAGCACCTTGGGTAGCCGCATGATGGGGTTGGCGTTGTTGCCCAGCATCGGCCCGCTAGCGGTAAAGCCCTCACTGGCACGGTGCACGCTCACACCGCTGGCCAGCACATCGCGGACGAAGGCCTCGAGGTCGCGGTCGGGGTTACGGATTAGGTGGACGAGCAAGCTGCCCTGCGCGAAGGTCTTGCCGTCGACCTCGACCTCGCCACCCAACACACGGCAGAAGATGTCGTGGGTCACGGCATGACCGACGGCGACGGAGAAGTTGTGGTGGCTCGAATCGATGAGTAAGGCCACGCCGCCGTTGCCGGTCAATCGTGCGGTCGGTGGGGCGAATCGAGTGACACGCTCGGTGGCAGCGGCGAGCACTTCATCGCTCCACCAGCCCTCCAGGCCGAAACTGATCGGCAGGCTCCACGCGGTGATGTCGTAGGTATCGTGGTCTTCCACCTCGGTTATGCGCTCGAACATGGTGCGCACCAGGTGGGTCATGGGTTGGCTCGTGCCGATGACCCAGGTCCCCTCGGGCAGTTCCAGATCCTCGACTAATTCGCCCGTGTCGTAGGTCGCGAACGCCCCCGTGGTCACGGGCTCGGTCAGACGATCGACGCGGATGCCGTGCATGAGGCAGAAGTCCCAAACCTTCTTGAGCACGGCCGGATCGTTGCTTGCCGAGATGGCGAAGGCCTTGGGCCCGGGCCCCTCGCCGGCCACACTGTCGCTCCAGAACTTAGCGAAACGCTCGAGCTGGCCCTCGCGATTGGCGGCGGTTGTCTCGGCGTAGCTCATGGCGGTGACCAGGTGGTCGCGCACGCGCTCGGCCAGCGTGAGGATGTACTGATCGCTCACGCGGATGGAGAGCCCCGCGCGCCCGTGGCCGGCCTTCTCGAGCAGCAGCCCGATCGCGCCGTGGTACACCGGCAACACCTTGCCGTACCCGGGGTAGAGGTAATCGAACCGCTCGCGCGTGGCGTAAACGATGCCCTGCTTATCGAAGGCCCGAGCGTTCTCGCGGCCATAGAGGGCGATCCAGTCCTTGGTGTCCTGGGGGATGTTCTTGTTGTAGGGCGTATCACCCTCGCCGAAGAAGTAGGGGCTGTGGTAGCCCTGCTCGTGGTAGTCGAGGTGCAACTGCGGCAAAAAGCGGCGCATGGCGGCCAGACGAGCCCGGCTCTCGGGGTGTACACCCCACACCAGGTCGCGGTTGAGATCGAACAGATAGTGGTTGCTGCGTCCGCTCGGCCAGGGCTCGCTGTGCTCGTAGGCGCTGGGGTTGGGGTCGGGGGCCTGGCCGGTCGCGTTCTCATACCACGCGACGTAGCGGCTCTGGCCGTCAGGATTCACCTGCGGGTCGACGATGAACACGCACTTGTCGAGGATGTCGGTGACCTCTTCGTTGACGGCGGCTGCCAGCGTGTAGGCGAACTGCATCGAGACCTCGCCGCAGCTCGCTTCATTGCCGTGCACGCCGAAGCTGTACCACACGATGGCGGGGTTGTTCTTGATGATCTCGTCGCGGCGCGCGGCGGTCAGGTTCTCGGGGTCGGCCAGTTCTTTGTTGGCAGCCAGGATCTCGTCGAGGCGCTCCAGGTTCGCCGGGCTCGAAATCGTGAGCATCACCAGCGGGCGCTGCTGGTGGCTGCGGCCGTACTCGGCGAATCGAACGCGGTCGCTGCCCTCGGCCAGAGCCTTGCTATACGCCACACGATCGGCGTGGCGGGTGAAGCGCTCGCCGACCTTGTAGCCAAGCGTGCCCTCGGGGGTCGGCACGGCCGGATCGAAGTGCAGGCCGTCAAAGTAGTCGTAGAGCAGGTCGGCATTAGGCGAGACGTCGGTGGGGGTCAGTGTGCCCTGGGCCCACGCCAATGGGGCCAGCACGCACACGGAAAGACCCAGCACACAAGCAGCGATCGCACGCATCCCAATCTCCTCACAAGACCCCGAACGACTCACCCGACTCCGGCCTCGACCGCCGCACCTGGCGACGGCGATGGCAGCCCGTGGGCCGGCGGCAGACGCAGATATCGCGCCAGCCACCGTGATCCTATATAGAACGGTACCGTATCGAGTAACGCGGCAGCCAGCTTGAACACATACCCGGTACCGATAAACAGCAGCAGTTGGGGAACGATGGGGTTGTCCTTGTCTACCGGCAGCCCGTTGGCAATGAAGTATGTGATCAGGATGACCGCCACCGTGTCGACAAGTTGGCTGACCAGGGTGCTGCCGTTGTTGCGCAGCCACAGGTGCTTGCCGTTGGTCAGTCGCTTCCAGAAGTGGAAGACGTGGACATCGACCAGTTGGGCAACCAAGTAAGCGATCATCGAGGCAAGCACGGCGGCGAACGCCAAGTTGCGGATCTCAAAGAACACGGGCAACCGGTCGGCGGCGTCGCGAACGAGCCGGCCCTGCTCATCGACCGTCTCGAACCCCGGCAACAGGCCACCCACCCACAGCACGGCGATGACCCAGAAGTTCACCACCAGCCCCATCCACACGACCGCGTTCGCCCGACGGCGGCCGTAGAGCTCGCTGATGAAGTCCGTGCACAGGAACGTGATGGGGTAGGGCAGCACGCCCACCGCGACGGCAAATGTCAGGTTCACACCGAATGCCTTGACGGGCTCGCCCAGGTCGTTGGTCACGGTGTAGAGCTCGATGAAACGGCTGATACCCAGGATGTTCAGCATCGCCAGTGAGGCAAGGAACAGCCCGGCCAGCACCAGGAACACCCCCTCGCGCCGACGGTAGAGTGTGGCCTCGTCGAGGGACTTCAGCCCCTGGTAGGCGTGCTGCCGGCTTGGGAGTGTGGCCGAGACGTCGTCTGGGATCGCCATCGCCGTGACGATAGCGGCCGCCGTCCGTCCTGGAATGGCGGCACCGGAGGGCACAATCGGCCATCCGCCTAGCATCGCAGCGTGACCGCCACCACCCCCGCGACCGACCAGCCCAAGACCGCACCCGCCGCGCTGACGGCTGGGCTCGAAGCCATCCTCTTGGCCGCCGGCCGGGCCGTGCCGGCCGAGGCGTTGTGGGAGGCTCTAGCGACAAGCGAGGGCGCGGCGGAGTACGCGGCTGATCGAAAACCGAAGGAAGTGGTCGAGGGCCTCGCTACCCAGCTTAATGACGAACTCCAGGCCCAGGGTCGCCCCGCCCGCGCCGAGAAGCTCGCCGGGGGGTATCGCCTGATGGTGGCACCCCAGTTCGGCTCGATCGTCGCCACGTTCGATCGCAATCGCCAAAGTACGAAGCTCAGCAGGGCGAGCATCGAGACGCTGTCGATCATCGCCTACCGCCAGCCCATGACCCGGGCGCAGGTCGAGGCCATCCGCGGCGTTGCCTGTGGTGAGGTACTGCGGAGCCTGCTCGAGCGCAAGTTGGTGGCGATCAAGGGCCGGGCCGAGGAGGTCGGACGGCCGATTCTCTACGGCACCACGCCGCAGTTCCTTGAGCTCTTCGGGCTTGCGAGCCTGAAGGACCTGCCCGGGGCCGCCTCACAACTCAAGACCTGACCCAACCGACGCACGGGCGCGATCAGCAACTCCACGAAGGAGATCCAACGATGAACATCCTCACCCGCTCGACACTGCTTGTCGTGCTGGCTTTGGCCACCATGCTGCTACCCGCCTGCTCGACGCCGCGGCTCGAGGGCGTGGTCATCCCAGGCCCCATCAGCGTGGTGGCGGTGATCGACAACGACGACACGCGACTCGATCAGGTGGGCATTCCCTACGCGCACGTGCGCGTCATGCTGACAGGCAACGGCCGCACCCTGGTCGACACGCAAACCGACGAGGAGGGGCGCTTCAGCGTGCCCACCAGCGGCAATCAGATGGCCCGCGGCACAGTGCGCGTGATCGTCGAGGCCGATGGATACTCCCGAGTCGACAAGACCGTGCCGTTACGCTCGTTCTATCGCTCGCTCTACATCACCATGATGAAGGGGCCCGGCCAGCCACGCACGGTCGATCCCCAGCCCGACGCCGGTGACGCGGAGCAATCCGGCTGAGCGCGCACCGAGCCAATCCGGTCCGCCGCTACCACCTCCACTTGCCCGGGGTGGCGTATGCCATCGTGACAGCGTTCGTGCTGCTCGGCGCTGTTAACAGCCAGAACAACCTTCTCTTCTGGGCGCTGGGGTTGGCCATCGGCGGGCTGCTTGCCTCCGGATTCGTGAGTGGGACCTCCCTGTTGGGTCTGGCCATCGAGCGCGAGCCGGTCCCCGAGGCACAGGTCGGCCGGCCGTTCGCGATCCGTTACCGCGTGCGCAATCGCAGTCGGTTCATGCCCGCGTACGCGCTGCTGATCGAGGAACTGCCGCCCAAGGGCGTGGATCGCAAGGACCTGCCGCTCGTGGGCCGACCGGTCGCAAGCATCGGACGCGTACCGCCACGGCGCGCCGTGCGGTGCGAGACCAGCGCACTCGTTGAACAGCGCGGGCCGTTCGAGCTTTCAAGGGTGCGGGTCAGCACAACCTTCCCCTTCGGCGTGGCCCGCAAGAGCGTGACCTTCGACTTGACCCAACCCTCGCTGGCGACGCCGCCCGTCCATCGTCTGCGCAGCGACGTGGTTGAGACGATCCTGGAGCCCGCACACGACGGCACCGAGGCCATCGCCAGCCCGGGCGCGGGCGAGGACTTCTTCGGCGTGCGCGAATACCGCGTGGGCGACCGCGTGCGCGACGTCAGCTGGCGACTGTCGGCCCGCAGCGACACGCTGGTAGTCACCCAGCGCTCGGCCCGTGCCCCGCGACGGCTGGTGCTGCACCTTGATTTGGATCCCGAACTGGCCAAGGCGCGCGACGCCCGTGCGGAACAACTGCTGAGCCTTGCGGCTTCGCTCGTCGTGGAAGCCGGCCGTCGGACCATCGCGGTGAGCCTCGCGGTCCCCCACATGGGGTTTTCCAGCGGGTCGATCACCACACCCGCTGGGCGCGCGGGGTTGCTGCGACGGCTGGGAACATACGGCTTCTCCGGCACCACGACGGAACCCGGCCCCAAGCCGATCGCCCGATTCGGCGCTGTCGTGCTCACGCTTACGCGCGGGCCGGTCGGAGGCGGCTTCCACATGTTGAGCGGCGAGGATCTCGCCCGCTTGCGAGTCGAACCGACCAAGGAGCCGAATCGAATCGCTTCGTGACCGTCTTGGAATCGCACCATGACCCTCCAACGTTCCCTGCGACTGGCCCTGATCTGGACGGCCCTCATGGCCATCGCGATCTATGCCATCGCCGCGGAGGCTCTCGTGGTCGCGGTGCTCGGCATGCCTAGCGCGTGGCTGTGCTGGTGGGCGGCGCACCAGCCTTGGGCCCCCAGCGTGCCCCGCATGCTCATCAACGCGGTGCTGCTGATCGTGGTAGCGCTCGGGCTCGGGCTCGCGTCGCTCGATGGCCAGTTCAATGTCGAACGCATCGCCGAGATGCTCACGTCGCTCTTGGTGGTGAAGCTCTTCGATCGACGCATCGCGCGGGACGCGGCCGAGGTGCTGGCGCTGGCAGTGTTCCTGGTGTTCGGCGCCATCCTCACCAGCCTGAAGCTCTCGGTCGGCCTGCTGGTACTGGTGTTCTGTCCTTTGTTGGTGTGGGCGGCTCTGGTGCAACAGGTTGTGGCCACCGATGAGCGCGTGGAGGTCTATCAGGAGCAGATTGGCGCGACGCGGCGGCGTTTGCGTCAGGGCGGCACGTTGTCCCGCGGGCTGCGACGCATGACCGGGGCTCTGACCATCTCGGCCTCGCTGATCGCGGCGGCGGTATTCGTGCTCGTGCCGCGTGGGCTGGCCCCGAGTTTCCTGGGCGATCTCGGTGGCGCTCGCGGATCGGTAACGGGATATACCGACACCGTGAATCTCGGCCGCGCCGGGCTCATCTCCGAGAGCCAGCAGAAGGTGCTGGAGATGCGTGTGAGCGACAACACCGGCGGCAATCTGGGTGGGGCTGGGCGCGTGTACTACCTGCGCGGTGCCGTGCTGGACTCGTACGAGAATGGCCGCTGGACGCGGCAGCGCCGACGCTCAGACTTCCGACGCGTACAAACCAACGAAGAGCAACGACTCCAGACGAACATCGCCCAGACGAGAGCCGTCGTGGTACAGGAGATCTCCCTGTACGATCCGCCATCCGATGGATCGATGGTGTTCGCGATCCAGCAGCCGTTCCTGTGGGAGTTCGGCGAGACTCTTCAGTTCATGCACGACCACAGGCTGGGCACGCTGCGCCTGCTCGAGAACGCCAAAACTCAGAGCTACATAGTGCACTCGGGTTTGCCAGGGTCTCGATCTCCTCGCAACCAACTACCGGCGGCACTCGACCCCAGCCGGCTGGCAACGTTCCCATCGGAGCGCGTGCGCCAGATCACCGAGCAGCTGCTGGAAGCGAACGGCATGAGTGGTGAGCGCGTGCCGCGATCGGCCGGCGAGATCGCGGGAGTGTCACGGGCTATACGCGATTACCTGGCCGGCTTCACGTACACGCTCGATATCCTGCGCGCCCAAGGTGACCCCATCGAGTGGTTCTTGGAAACGAGCCAGGAAGGGCACTGCGAGTACTTTGCCTCGGCCATGGTGGCCATGTGCCGCAGTGTGGGCATCAACGCGCGTGTCGTGACGGGCTACGTCGCGGTGGAGTACAACGACGCGACGGCCCAGTACACGGTGCGTGAGAGCAATGCCCACGCGTGGGTCGAGGTCGAACACGCCTCGGGCTACTGGCGTGCGCACGACCCCACGCCCCCGGCCGACCTGGAACGCGTCCATGCCCCGGGCACAAGTCTGGCAGCGGCCGCCCGGCGTTGGATGGACGCGCTCGAGTTCTTCTGGGTCGACTCGGTGGTCAGCTTTGATCGCGGGTCGCAACGTCGGGTGCTTGGGTCGGACGAGCCCAGCGACGAGCCGCAGATCGCAGCGCTCGAGTCCATTTCGAGTTTCGTCCAGCGGGCGCGCGCGTCGGGCTGGGTCGGCATTTTCCAAGCCGTGCTTGCTGGTATCCTGGCGTTCGCTGGCGTGCTTGTGATCACGATCCTGGCCCAGTCGTTCTTCCGTCGCTTGGGCATCGGTGGCGGACGTGGGCCGAGGGTGCGCGTCCTAGGAGGCACACGCGAGATCGGAGAGTTCTTGCTCCGGACGCTCGAGAAAATTGGTCACCCAAAGCCGGCCTGGAAGCCGCTGCTGGCCCACGTCCGCGACGTACCGGGCGGAACCCAGGGTTTCTCGGACGTCGTAGACAGGCTATACGAGGCTCGATTCGGAGGCAGGCCGCTGACGGCAGATGAGGCCCAAGGCCTGCGGAAAGCGATTGCGGAGGCAAGCCAGCACCTGACCCGGGAGCCAACACCGGCGTCAAGCTGAAGTAGCATCGGGTTTGGCTCGATATGGGTCGTAGGGACCGGCGCTCGCCGCTGGCTCGGAGGCCCGCAGTATGAATACCAACCGATCACGCACCGAGCGGTGGCGCGAGTGCCTGGACCAGATCCGCGACCGCGGCGGTTCGCTCGAAGTCAGCGTGGATGTCGGCGACGCCGCTGGCATGGGCGCGACGAATCTGGTATGGCGTGTTCGGCTGCTGGCCATCGACGACGCGCGGCTGATATTGGAGCAGCCCGTGGCGCTCGGTCAAACCATGCGCGTCGAGCCGGGCCTGCGCTTGGTCGTCGCGATGTCGATCGGTCAGAACCGCTGGATGTTCCGCACGATGTCGATCGAGCCCTCGGCCGGCGACATGCGAGGCCTGCTGCACATTGCCGCGCCCACACTGGTGGAGCGATGCCAGCGCCGGAACTTCTTCCGTGCCACGACGGCGGGCTTCAACTTGCCGCTGGTGCAAGGCTGGCGGCTGGTCGACCCGCAGACCGCCGTGGCAGCCGAAGTCGCCAGCCGAATCCCGTTCGAGGACGAAACGACTCCGACCAAGCCCCGGCAGGGTCTGGAGTCGCCCATCACGCTGATGCCCGAAGTGGCCGGCGCGTACCAGGGCCATCTCGTTAATGTTGGGGGAGGTGGCGCGGGGCTGATGGTGCCGCCAGCATCTCGGCCGAACTTCGACTCCAGCGGCCGCTACTGGCTGAGAATGGCCCTGGGCACCGAGATGCCCGCGCCGCTGGCCGTCACCGCCCGCTGCGTGCACCAGCACCTCGATAGCTCGCAAAACTTGCATCTGGGCTTCGCCTTCGACTTCTCGCTGCACCCCGAGCACCGGGACTTTATTGTTCGGCAAATAACCGGGTACGTCGAGAAGGTCACGGGCATGCAGAGGACGCGTCAGGCCGGCTGAACCTCGTCGGCCATGATGAAATCTTCATTATCCGCGGCGGATTCTGCTATACTGCGCCGGCTGGGGAATGCCCGGCTGACGCCCGACCCACAGGGCTCGAACATCACCCAATCTCTCGGGGCGGCCGACCCAGGTCCGTTGCCCCGTTGCCAGCCACCGGATCGCTGGTGGCGTCAATTTGACACAGGACGGCAGCCTCGGATGGCCGGGGTTGCGGCATAGGGTGAGTGATTCGTGCCCCCATCGTGCGGTCGCGCGTGCTTAATGAACGCATGCTGATAGGCCGACGCGATGCCCGACACACTCACCATCTTGTACATCGTCGCCGCACTGGTTGTCGGTGGTGTCATTGGTTTGTTCGCGCACGCGCGGATCATCGCGCGCACGCTGGACCACGCGAGAAGCGAAGCCGAATCGATCACCGAACGGGCGCGCACCGAAGCGCAGGCCATCGAGAGCCGCGCAGAAGCCGACGCCGAGAAGAAGGTCCACCAGCGGCTCCGTGAGGTCGATGAAGAGCTCGATACCGAACGCAAGCGTTTGCGACAGGAAGACAAGGAACTCTCGAAGCGTGATTCGGCCCTCGATCGGGCCGAGTCTCGGGTTGCCGATCGAGAGAAGCAAGCCGACAAGCGAGATCGCGAGTTGCAGGAACGGAGCCTGGAACTCGACGGGCGATCAGAGGAGCTCACGAAGCTCGTCGAGAGCCAGACCCGGGCGCTGGCAGAAGTAGCGAACATGAGCGCCAAGGAAGCCCGCGAGGCGTACATCGAGCGCGTGGCCGAAGACTCTCGCCACGAAGCGGCGACGGTGGCCCGGAAGATCACCGAAGAAGCCGAGGCTCAGGCCCGCGAGCGTTCGACCGAGATCCTGCTGCAGGCGGCCCAGCGGTACGCCGGGGACTTCGCCACCGAGCATCTGGTGCGATCGGTGGCCATACCCAACGACCAGATGAAGGGCCGCATCATCGGCCGTGAGGGCCGCAACATCCGCGCCATCGAGAAGATGACCGGCGTGGACATCATTGTCGACGACACGCCGGGCGTGATCACGGTGTCGTGCTTCGACAAGGTGCGGCAGGCGGTCGCGGTCGAGGCCCTGGAGCGGCTCATTTCCGACGGCCGCATGCACCCAACCCGTATCGAGGAGACCGTCGAGAAGGTCAGGGCCGAGTTCGAGGAGCGCATCCGCAAGCACGGAAAGGATGCGCAGATGGAGGTCAAGATCGGCGGACTGCACGCCAAGGTCATCGAGGCCATGGGTAAGCTGCACTACCGCACGAGCTACGGGCAGAACGTGCTCGCCCATTCCATCGAGGTCGCCACCTTTAGCCAGATCATCGCCGACCAGCTCGGACTCAACGGCAAACTCGCACGTCGCTGTGGATTCCTGCATGACATCGGCAAGGCGATGGATCACGAGATGGAGGGCGGGCACCCCAAGATTGGCATGGACTTCGCCAAGCGCTACGGCGAGAAAGAGCCCGTGCTCAACGCCATCGGCGGGCACCACGGCGATATCCCGTCAACCAGCTTTTACACACCCATCGTGATGGCGGCCGATGCGCTCAGCGGCGCGCGGCCCGGCGCACGCCGCGAGTCGATGGAGCTCTACATCCAGCGCTTGAACGACCTGCAGGACATCGCGCTCGGTCACAAGGGCGTGACGGAGGCGTACGCCGTGCAGGCCGGGCGCGAGGTCCGCGTCATGGTCGACGCCAAGAAGGTGACCGACGACGAGGCTCACTACGTCGCGTCACAAATCGCTAAACGTGTGGCCGATGAGATGACGTTCCCCGGAGAGATCCGAGTGACGGTGCTGCGTGAGACGCGAGCGGTGGAGATCGCGCGGTGATCGATCTAAGCAACACCCAAACCGACGCGGTCGCCATCCTCCTGGCGCATTGCCGATCGGCCGATGCCGACCTGCTCGCCGTCATGGGCAACCTCTCAGCTGAGCAACTCGATCAACCGTTTGAGATGGGGCCCGGCTCGATTCGCGCAACGTTCGAGCACAACCTTGGAGCGTTGCGCGGGTGGGCCGACGTGTACGCGAACCGACCCAGGCGGGCGTGGTTGCCCGATGAGGGGCCCTACTCCGTCGAGCAATTGAACGTGATCACGGCGGAACTGCACGACGACTGGGCCGATATAGCCGGCAAGTTCCCGCTCGACGAGGTAATCGAGCGGCCACGAGGCGACTCGGTGCGGCGGTTCACGCGGGCCCACATCCTGGTCCACGTCACCACGCACAGCATGCACCACCGGGCCCAGATAATCAACATGCTGCGGCACGTGGGAGTCGACAAGCTGCCGACGGGAAGCGTGATGCACTGGGTCGATACCGAGATCTTCCCTTAGCCGGTCCCGCTTGGGCGGCCACCTACCATCCAACTCGCTCGGGGCGCCCCATTGGGTATGGGGCTGAGAAGCACCCGCACCACCTGATCCGGGTCATGCCGGCGGAGGGAACGCGCTATGACGACCATCGATACGAACCACCCCCATGTCCGGAGCCTCGCGGCCGACCCACTGGCCGACACCCCCACCGCTCGCTTCGCCGTGCCCACACGTGGGGCGGGCAACCCCGGCGACGACGGTGTAACCACACCTGGCAGCTTCGCGAATAGGGCGGAGATCGGCAAGCCACTGACGTTCAGCTCGCCCGACACACCCAACATGCCACAAGCGAGCCCGTACACGGCGTGGGACTTCTTGCCCGACGGATGGACCATCGAAGTGGTAAGCGATCACGCGAGCGGTTGCGCTGGGCACAACCAGGACGCGATCGGCCAATTCATTCGCTGCGTGGCACCCAAAAGCTTCGAACCCATCACGCAGCTCGAAAACGCGCGGCTGGGCAAGATCACGCCTCAGATGCGCCGCGTGGCCGAGCGCGAGGGGCATCTCTCGCCCGAGCAGGTTCGCGACGAGGTCGCCGCCGGGCGCATGGTCATCCCCGCGAACATCACGCACCTGAAGTACAACCTCGACCCGATGGCCATCGGCCGAGCGAGCAAGACCAAGGTAAACGCCAACATGGGAGCGTCGCCGGTCAGCAGCGGTACAGATGAAGAGGTCGAGAAGCTGCGATGGGCAGAGCGATGGGGCGCCGATACGGTGATGGACCTGTCCACCGGCGGCGACCTGGACGAGTGCCGCGACGCGATCCTGCGCAACAGCACCGTGCCCATCGGCACCGTGCCAATCTACAGCATGATCATCGGGCGCAAGCTGACCGACCTGGACGAGCAGATCGTGCTCGACACGCTCGAGCACCAGGCGCGGCAGGGCGTGGACTACTTCACGATCCACGCGGGCGTGCGCAAGAAGGACCTCAAGTACGTCAAGAACCGGCTCATCGGCATCGTCAGCCGCGGCGGCAGCCTCCTGGCCAAGTGGATGCTCGAGAAGAACCGCGACAACCTGATGTACACCATGTGGGACGACATCTGCGAGCTGATGCGACGCCACGACGTGACATTCTCCATTGGTGATGGCATGCGGCCAGGCGGGCTGGCCGACGCGACCGATGATGCCCAGCTCGCCGAATTGGAGACCATCGGTGAGCTTACTGAGCGCGCGTGGCGGCGCGGTGTGCAGGTAATGGTCGAGGGGCCGGGGCACGTCCCGCTCGATCAGATTGAGTACAACATGAAACTTCAACGTAGACTGTGCCACGGTGCACCGTTCTACGTGCTTGGACCGCTGGTGACCGACGTATTCCCGGGCTACGACCACATCACCAGCTGCATCGGCGCCACCAACGCCGCATACCACGGCGCGAGCATGTTGTGCTACGTGACGCCCAAGGAGCACCTGGGCCTGCCCAAGAAAAGCGACGTGAAGGAGGGTTGCGTGGCGTACAAGATCGCCGCGCACGCCGCGGATGTCGCCTTGGGCATTCCTGAGACACGCACGTGGGACGACGAACTCACTCGCGCCCGTGCTGCATTGAACTGGGAGAAGCACTTCGAGCTGGCCTTCGACACGGACACGGCCCGCGCATACCACGACGAGGACCTGGATGTCGACACCGACTTCTGCGCCATGTGCGGCCACGACTGGTGCAGCGTGCGCATCAGCAAGGAGATCCAGGAGTTTGCCAGCGGAAAGGCTGAGGGCTTCGATCGTGGCAAGCCCGTGAAGAGTGCTGCGCTAAGCGAGGAACAGCAAAGAATCCTTGAGCAGCGCGGATATCTGAAGCCCGAAGAAATCCACAAGCTGGCCAGTAAAGTCAAGGGCAAGATCGCCACCGACGACGGTAAGGCCGCGTGCCACAGCGACTACGTGGACGACGACGAGGCAAGGAAGATCCAAGGCGAGACGCTCGTGCAGGTGGACGTGAGGCCGGCGCTGGGGATTGGGAAGGAAGATCGGCTCGTGTAGGGATGTGTAGATATCCCTACGCCCGATGACCGATAGGACCTAGGACAAACGCTTAAGGGCTGGCCCGCGTGAGGCTGGCCATTTTGGTTGTACATCGGTGGAGGCTCTGGGAATGCTCGATATGCTCACGCTCGCACAACAATCTAGCTCGTCGAGTGGGATCGTGCTCTTGGTCCAAGTGGTCATCCAACTGGCCATCTTGATCTTGATCTTCGCGGCCTTCTGGAAGCTCTTCACCAAGGCGGGTGTGGCCGGCTGGCTCGGCATCATCCCGATCGTGAACATCTACTTCCTGCTTAAGATCGCCGGCAAGCCCGGGTGGCTGATCATCGGCATGTTCATTCCCTTTGTCAGCCTCATCGTGTGGATCTATCTCAGTCTGGCCGTCGCGAAGGCGTTTGGCAAGGGCGTGGGATTTGGCATCGGAATCGCGCTGCTGGGCTTCATCTTCTTGCCCATCCTCGCGTTCGGGTCGGCTCAGTATCAGGGCCCCGAAGCCTGACGCGTGTCGCCGCTGCCCGATCCGAAGCTTCTTGATCCACCAACATGGTGCCTGGCCTGCGGCTATGCGCTGGACGGCATTCCCGCTCCCGGCGCGTGCCCCGAGTGCGGGCAGCGGTTCCCGGCGGCGTACCTCGTGCTTGGCGGCGTCGTCCAAGGGGGGTCGCGCAGCCGCGGACGAACGGCCCTTTGGATGGGGCTGAGTGTGGGCTGGTACATCCTCGGGTCGTTCGGCATCGTGTTTGCAATCGCGATCAGCCCGGTGCTCGCGCTCGGGCTGTTCGTCCTGCTTACCGGCTCAGTTGTGCTCATGATCATGACGAGCAAGCGCGACCGTCGAGGCAGCGAGCAGCTCGTGTTCTCGCATGGCATCATCGGCGGCCGATCGATTGAGAAGCAGAGCAAGAAGAAGGCAAAGAAAGCGAAGAAGGCCCCGGTGAACACGGCCGGCGAGGTGGATCGCATCGAAAGGGGCCAGTCGTTCGAGCTGCGCCGGGTAAGCCCGGTGTGGCGGAGCCTTCGGATTGGTCGCGCCCACGGCAATCGCGTGAAACAGGCTGTGTTCCGGGCCGGTATTCGATGCACAGATCAGGACGAGGCGATGGTCCGCGCGGCGATCGCCGAGATTCTCGAAGCCACACCGGTGGACAAGCCGCTGCCACCGCCCGTTCCGGTCGCATAAGGGTCGATCCACAGCAACCCCGCACTCGAGCACCGATCGGCCATCGCGGCGCGATGCATGAACGACGAGATCAGCACCGCCACGTCGCGCGGTGCTTGTTGCAACCCCACGATCGGCCAGCCCCACAGCGTCTTGCCGTGGTTTTTGGGGTTGTCGTCGATCACGCATGCGACGTCGGCGGTCGCGACGACCTTGGCGATCGCCAGCGTGTGGCGGCCACTCCCGTAGATGGCGATCGGGCCGTCGACGTGGGCGATCGCCTCAGCGGCGCGCTCGGCGGCATCGGACGGCACGCTGCCACCCTGCGAGCCCGAGCCACCAAAGGTGCAAGGGCAATCGAGTGGCCACCAGCGCGGCTCGTCGGCGATTACATTGTGGAACAACTGAGCGCAGGTATCGGTGTGATTGGCGATGCTGTACCGTTTGAGGGCGCGAGCGTGGGCGGCCGAGCGCATGCGGACCAACTCGTCCCGGCGGATTTGATCGATTTCATCAGCGAAACGACCGGCAACGTCCGCATCGCTGCCGTCGCCACTGACGAGCAGCCCGCTTCGACCGTCGTCTACCGCCTCCGATGCGCCGGATCGCACGCGGGTCACGATTGGTACGACGCCGGCGGCCATCGCTTCGAGCATGGACAGGCTCAGCCCCTCGTAGCGCGACGCCAGCACGAGGCAGTCCGCCCAGCGCAGGTGCTCGTGCATCTGGTCCCGATGGGCGGGCGGAACGTGCTGGACGCTTGGCAGGGTCCTGACAACCTCATCGACTTCATCAGCGGCCGGACCGTCGCCGACAAAACGCAGCTCGTGGGGTACGCCGCGCTCGTGCAGCTCTTCTGCTAGCCTCAAGAGCACGCCGATGCGCTTCTGCTCGTGCTCCAAACGGCCCGCGTAGAGCAGGCGGATGGGGCCGGGCTCGCGTTCGGGCAGCGTATCAACGACTTCGACGCCGCAGGGAATGTTGTGGATGTCGTCAGCCCGCCAGGGTAGACGCTCGCGCAGGCTCTCGGTGATGTGCTGGCTCACTCCCACCATTGCGGCGAGCATGGGTTCGTAGGTGGTCAGTAGGGCAGTATCGAAAGGCACGTCGCTGTGCTGCCAGCCAACAACGCGGAAGTGGTCACCGTGCGTTGCGGACAGTGCGGCAGCAATGGCGAACGTCTCGGCATCGAGATTGGGAAGCATGATGGCTGGGTTGGCCGCCGACCAGCCAAGGTCGGCGAGCGCATCGCGGTAGGCGCGTACGAACGGCGCGAGAGGTTGCCCGGAATCGCGCATTGCTGGTTGGTGGCGTAGGTCGAAGATGCGCACGCTCGCAGGGATGTCGTGCCCCGCAGGGGCGTGGTCCTCGGGCTCACCGTGCAGCATCAGGCCCACTGCCCAGCCGCGATCCGCTAGCGCCCCTGCCAGTCGCAACGCCCAGCTCACCACGCCGTTGACGCCCAACCCCTGAGGCATGGGGATCAACACCGCTGGCTTGGCCTGGAAGTCGGGCATTGCCCTTGCATCGGCAATGTCGGGGCCGCGCGCGTAGCCGAGCGCGCCAACGATATCGCAATGCCCTCGCGTTACGACCTCATCGCCATCGACCTGGACGGCACCCTGGTGGGTCGGACCGGCGTGATTTCTCGGGAAAATCTCGAAGCCGTTGGCCGGGCGCGCGAGGCGGGGGTTGGTATCACCATCTGCACGGGCCGGGTGCTCAGCGAGTGCCACGCGATGCTCGACCTGCTCGAACAGTTCGATCCGGTCGTGGTCTCGGGCGGGGCACAGATCGCCTGCGGCCGCGAGCGACGAACACTGGACGGGGTCAGCCTCGACAGCACGCTCGTCGATCGCGTGACCGAGCTGGCCAGCGGGCTCGACCTGGCGATGATGATCCAGAAGGAGCGCGACCACGCGGGGTACGACTACATCATCCTGCCGGCGGGCAACGACCCCGAGGCCGAGCTGCACCCGGTGCTGAAGCTGTGGAAGGTCGACAAACGCCGGCACGAAACGATGGGCATCGAGTACCGCATCGGCCGCGAGGGGCCAATGCACGAGATCCCCAGCGTGCGCGCGGTCGCATCGGGCACGGCATCCGAGGTCGCCAAGCTCAGCGCGGCACTGGCCAGCGAGTTGGTGGGGTTGGCGATGTTCCACGCGTTCCCACTCAGCACGCACGTGCCAGAAGGTGCCGAGCCGCCGCACGTGCTCGAGGTGTTTCCAAACAGCGCGGACAAGTGGAGCGCCCTCAAGAAGCTGGCCGATCGGCTTGGTGTTTCGCACGACCGAATCGCGGCCATCGGCGACCAGGCAAACGATCTCCAGATGCTCGAGGGTGCAGCCCTTGGCATCGCCATGGGCGAGGCACCCGACTTCGTGAAGGCTAAGGCCGACCGTATCGCCGAGCCCTGCGCCGAACACGGCGTAGCGCTCACCATCGACCGTATCCTCAGCGGCGAGTGGTGATCGCGTGCAGACGCTCGCGGAGATCAAGGCGCTGCTGGAGTCACGCGGGCTGCGACCGAAGCGTTCGCTTGGGCAGAACTTCCTGACGGATCAGAATCTGATCCTGAAGCTGGTGAATACGTGCGTGACCGGGCAGGATGATCGTGTTCTGGAGGTTGGCCCAGGCACGGGAACACTGACCGAGGCACTGCTCGACACTGGCGCACACGTGCTGTCGTGCGAGCTCGATGACGCGCTCGCGGAGCTACTACGCGAACAACTTGCGGAACGCCCGAACTGGGCACTCGTGCATGGTGATTGCCTCGACGGCAAGCGGGCGTTAAACCCAGCTCTTGTCGAGTGGCTGAGCGACCATCCATTCAAACTCATCGCCAACCTGCCCTACGGCTGCGCAACACCACTGATATCGACGCTGTTGCTGTCCTATCCAACGTGCAATGTCCTGGGCATAACGGTCCAGAAGGAACTGGGCGATCGGCTGCTTGCGGGCCCTGGCTCTCGTGATTACGGCCCGATCTCGATCATCGCCCAGGCAACATGCGAGGTCGAAAAGATCGCCCACCTGCCGCCGGCGTGCTTCTGGCCCAGGCCACAGGTCGATAGCTCCATGCTGGTACTGCGTCGCCGGCCCGAGCCAATGTGCGAGCCGCACGCGCTCAGCACGGTGTGCGCCGCGCTATTCCAGCAGCGTCGCAAGCGCATCGCCAAGCCGCTGCGTGAGTTGCTACGCGATCGCGAGCCACCCGAAGGAGTAACGCCCGACATGAGAGCCGAGGAGGTCTCGCTCGAGGCATTCTGCCGGCTGGCGTCATCGATTGACCATAAATAGCGCCGTCTGCGTGAAGAACACGCGAATCTCTCGGTAAAGATCGGGGTCGATCTCCATTCCGTCGAGCGACACGAACATGATCTCGAGCCAGCGCTCGGCCGCGGCATGGTCGATGGCGAAGGGCATGTGCCTCATGCGGAGGCGCGGGTAGCCGCGCTGATCGCTGTAATTCGTCGGCCCGCCGAAGCGTTGAATCAGGAAATCGCGCAGTCGCACGCGGGCCTCTTCCATGTATGGCGCGATCGCGGCATCGTTGTCGCCATCAACGCCGTGCTCGTGCGCGAGATGCTGGCGGTACATCGGGCCGAGGATGTCGTCACCCGGCACGGCGTCGTAGAAGCCGCGGGTGAGGCGGTCGAATCCTTCGGTGCCGAGGCGTTGGTATGGAGTTCGTGGTTCGGTCACGCGGAATCGTTGGCGCGCGAATCGCCGATGCGAAGACCGCACTCGGGGCAGCGATCACCCACTGGCTCGCTCAGGTCGTAGCCGCACTTGGGGCACCACGACCGCGGCACTGGCACAAGCAGCCTCAGTCCGAGTTGCCCTAGCAGTAGGCAGGCGATCGCCGAGCCCGCGAGTGCGGCGGGGATACCGAAGTACAATGGCTGGAATAAACGGACGGGCTGGGCCATGCCTGCCGAATAGAGAACCCTGGCATACCGATAGTCGTGATACCTCATCGGCACCCAACTTACGGCTATCAAGAGTAGTGCGAGAGCGACTAGACGGAGGCCAACACGCACCTTCCACCTCAGGTTGACGACCTCTCGCGCAGTTGGCGCCGGCACGGACTAATCCTCCTCAGGACCACGAGTTGGAACCGGCGTCACCCGTAGTCGCACGCCGCACTCGGGGCATAACTCGGGCACGGTCTCGGCCGCAATTGGGTAACCACAACTCGGGCATCGTTGACCTGGGCTAGGCACCAGCCACCGGAGCATGGTCGGCTCCAAAACCAGCATGATGATCGCCGGGGCGCCATACAAGGCAGCCCGCAACGCATACCACCAATGATAGTTGTAAGTCGGAACTCCGCCGTACGCTGGCGTAGCGGCGTAATACGCCCACGACAGCAGTGTCTCGCCGGCAACCAACAGAAGTACAAAGCTACCGACACGAATCACCAGTCGCGCCACCATGCGCACTCTGCCGATCCAGGTTCCATCGGAGATCTGGCTCATTCTCGACTCTCAAGGTCAATGGCCGAACAAATTCGTCTGCGCAAACATGCCCGACTCCTCGAAGTGCTTCACCGCCTCCTCCACGGTTGAAAAGATGCGCGTGGCGGTCTCGGTGATGAAGGGGCTGGGGGCCTTGGCCGGCCGCCAGACGACGTAGACCTCCTTGGTGTGCTCCCAGGCGTGCTGCAACTCGCGCTCCACGCCGCTGCTGAGGCCCGGGATGCCACCGGGCAGTTCGGGGATGTAGCTCACGATCATGTCGCTCTGGTCGATGAGCTTGAAGTCGCGCATATAGATCTGGCCGTCGATGTCGCCGGCGATGTCTAGGACCTCTCGGGTGCGTACACGCAACGGCTGAGCGTTGGCCTTGCCACCGCCAAAGCTGTGGGGCGCGTGGTCGAAGAACTCCTGGCCCTGGCGGGCGGCCTCGAGGGCGCGGTCGAGCAGCAGCTTCTCGTCGACGTCGCCCGGGTCGAAGGTGATGAACTGTTCGGCCAGCTTGGCGCGGAAGGCGTCGATCTCCGCGAGGACATCGGGCATATCCACCACGTGGCTCATGGGGAAGCTGGGGTAGACCTTGCGCATCTCCGGCCGGCACACCAAACGGAACATGGTGCGCACCGTGCTCGCGTGGCGGCCACGGCTGACGATGTAGAAGTCGCTGCCCGGCACGGCCTGGCTCATGAGCTCGGTGGCCAGCAGCTCTTCCTCGCGCCAGACCATGCAGTCCTTCATCGTGGCGTCGATCTCGTGATCTCGGTGCAGCCGCTCGTGGACGGTCTCGATGTTGTCGACCAAGCAGATGAACAAGTCGGGACGGAGCTTGGTAATCTGGTCGAAGTCGAAGGCGCTGAACAAGCCGTGCCGCCACCGGAACGTGGCGTGGGTGTTGACCAACACGTTGGTCGAATCCCGGGTCTCGTTGATCACGTCCTTGAAGGCCGCCCGGCGGAGGGAATGCAGACGGCTGAGGGGCAGGTCGAGGATGCGGCCAGGCCGGACGTCTGGGGCCTCGGCGTACATCATGTCGCCGACGTTGAGGAGTTGGATGGCCTCACCCTGCTGGCCCGCGAAGGCGGCCACCTCGTCGAGGTAGGCCTTCTTGTCCAGCCCGATCTGCCCGGTGACGATGGCCCGCATCGAAGCCTCCAACGCAAAAAAGCCGCCCATGCGACAATCCGAATGCCGGTCCAGGGGGAGAGCTCTGAGTCGCCCCGGGGGCAGTGTATGACCCCCCGGAGGGGGCCCGGGGGTGAACTGGATCGACCCAGAGGGCGTAGCTACGCTTGGAACTGGACTCGGAATGGCAGACCAGGGGGTATTGCCGGCCGAGATCTTCCGATGCGACTTGCCCTGAAGGTCTCTCTCGGATGCATTCTCTCAGGGCAGGAGTCGGAAACGTGAAGATTTATGTTGGCAACCTCCCGTATGACACCTCCGAGGGTGCTCTTCAGGAACTGTTTGGCGAGTTTGGCGAGGTCGACAGCGTCTCGCTCATCATGGACCGTGAGACCGGTCGTCCCCGCGGATTCGGCTTCGTCGAAATGACCGACGACGCCGCGGCACGCAACGCGCTTGAAGGCCTGAACGGCAAGGACTTCGGCGGCCGTCCCCTGACGGTCAACGAGGCCAAGCCTCGTGAGGGCGGCGGCGGTCGCGGCGGCTTCGGCGGTGGCCGGGGTGGCGGTGGCGGTGGCGGCGGCTACGGCGGTGGTCGTGGCGGTGGCGGCGGAGGCGGCGGCTGGGGCCGTCGCTAAAGACCCACGGGCCCTCGGCCCCGATAAAAGGAACCTATGACAACCATCCCATCTGCGCCCCCCTCGGTCGTCCGTCGTGACGCCGCGGCAAGGGCTACAGCCCGCGCTGCGGCCCTCGAAACCGAAGATTACGGTCCGTTGCCGCTCGGCCAACGGATTGCAAACCTGATCTTCATACTCGTACCTCTGTGCGCACTCGTGTGGGCAATCGTGTACGCGTGGGGTGTTGGAGTGGGCTGGACCGAGCTCGGGCTGATGATCGGGCTGTACCTGGTCACCGGCTTCGGCGTGACGATCGGCTACCACCGGTTGTTCACGCATAAGTCCTTTCGCACCGGCCCGATCATGACCACCATCCTGGGTGTTCTCGGATCGATGGCCAGCGAGGGACCGATCATCACCTGGGTGGCTCACCACCGGTGCCACCACCAGCACAGCGACGCCGAGCACGACCCCCACTCTCCCCACGGCCACGGCTCTGGGTTCAAGGGTCTGGTCAAGGGCTTCTTCATGAGCCACGTCGGCTGGATGATCGTCGGCGGCCGTCGCGACCTGAAGAAGTACGTGCCAGACCTCGAAGCAGACCCACTCATCAGCCGCCTCAGCAAGATGTTTCTGGTGTGGATGGCCATCAGCTTACTGCTGCCAGCGGTTCTTGGCGGGCTGATCAGCATGAGCTGGACGGGCGCGTTGTTGGGCTTCGTGTGGGGAGGGCTCATCCGCATCGCGGTTGTCCACCACATCACATGGAGCGTCAACAGCGTGTGCCACATATGGGGCAGCCGCCCATTTGATAGCCACGACGAGAGTCGCAACAACGCGATCGTCGGGGTGCTGGCGCTCGGCGAGGGCTGGCACAACAACCACCACGCGTTCCCCACCAGCGCTCGACACGGCTTGAAGTGGTGGCAGTTCGACAGCAGCTACCTCATCATCAAGGCGATGGAGAAGCTGGGGCTAGCGAGGGACGTGAAGGTGCCCAGCGCGGAACGTATGGCACAGAAGGCTGTGGCCGCCTGAGTTCTCTGATCTTGATCTGATATCTCAAACCCGCCGGGCATCTCCGGCGGGTTTTCTTTAGGCTCCGCTCCGTCGGATGGCCGCGCGGTTTGCAAACCTGGCAAGTTCAAGGCCTATCGCCCGTCGTCACCCTCCAACTCGCGCAGCACTGCCTCGACATCGAAGGTCTCTTCCTGTGGCAACTGCTCGCGCTGGTCATTGGTAAGCAGGTCCCGGAGGCGGTCGGCAAAGCGTTCGTCGAGGTCGCGACGGGCCTTCGCGGCTGCCTCGGATTCTTCCTCGGCTTCCTGGTACTTCTCCCAGAACGCCTCGTAGTCGCCATCGGAGGAGTAATCCCAGTTTTCTGAGATCTTTGCCTCGGCGTCGATGGCAGCGACCCAAAGGGCGTTGGCCGACACGGCCTCGCGCTCGTAGTGCTCGCGGGTGGATGCGATCGCGTCGCGTTGATCGGTGGTCAACGACTCGATCGCCATGATGGCCTCGTGGGTGTCTGCGAACTCCCCGCCCGCATACACCTGCGGATAGAGCTCGGCGTTGTAGGCCTTGTCCCACTCTCGGCCGCGGTCCTCGCCCAACGCGTTGGCGATGCGACGGGAGTACCGCTCGGTGATCGCCTGCATCTCGCCGGCGATCTGCTGCATGTCTTCCTGGTTCTTGGCGTACTGCTCCCAGGCGGCCTCTTCGTCTTCGTCTTCCATGGCCTCGAACTGCTGACGCATGCTCGCGAGGGACAGATCGACCAGGCGATCGGTCGCGCCGGCAATCTCTTTCTCATATTCCAGCAACGCCGTAGCAATCGGGTCGGCCTGATCCTCGCCCACGATCAACGACACCGGCTCATCGAGCTTCTGACTGAGCAGCACCAGATCGATCGTCCCATCCTCGTAGCTTGTCGCCATGAGCCCGGCGGCGAGCTCGCGTTGGCGGGCTCGCTTCACACGCTGGTGGCCGGCCTGCTGCCGCTCGTCGGCCAGCGCTTCGAGATCGCCCACGTAACGCTCTCCCAGCTTCACGGCCCGCTCCATAAAGCGGCTCATCACCTTTGAAACATCGCGCATGGTCTGCGCCATCTTCTCTTCGTCTTCGTAGTCGTAATCGATGTTCTCGTACAGGTCCTTGACGATCTCCGCCGCGTTGCGATACTCCCCCAGATAGTCGCGGTACATCATGAGAGCGATGTCGGCCTGGTCGTGGTCGAACCCCATCAGGTCCACGTACAGGTCCGCCGACGCGCGGGTGATGGACAGGCTCATGAACCAGGCCATCATCTCGTCGTCTTCGTCGTAGTCCTCTTCCTGGATCTCGCTAATCCCGCTATTGGCCCCCACTACCATCGCCACGTGGGCCGCATGGGCCTGCGACGGGACGAGCCCCGCCATGAGCATGAGTACACCGGTCACACTGAGTGTCGAGATCCGCCTATGCATCAGATACCTCTTCCAGCCGGAGAGACCGGCTGTTCGTTGTACTCCGCCGGGGTGGCCAGGGTTTCGAAACTCGACAGCATGAGCCCGGCAAGGGCATGCAGCCGTTTCCAGATGTCCGACTCGCCCCAACCTAGACCAGGACAACGAGGGCCGACGCCTTACCCGCCGCCCAGTTCTCGCATGACCGCGTCCACGTCCACCTTCCCGTCATCCACCGAGGGCATGGCCTCCTGCTGCTCGGGCGTCAGAACCTGCATGATGCGCTCGGCGAAACGCTCGTCGAGCGCCATTCGCGCCGCACGGGAGTCCCGGACGGCCTGATTCTTCGCTTGGTAGACCTCCCAATCGTCCGGCGTCGAGTCCTCTCCCAGGTCCCGTCTCGCTTCGTCGAGGTCTTGCACCGCCGAGATCCATCTCTGGTTGGCCCCTTCGGCCTCGCGCGTGTAATGCTCCATCGTCGCCGCAATGGCCTCTCTCTGGTCGTCGGTCAGGTCTTCGAGTTCCAGAGCGGCATCGTGCGCGCGGTGCGCGTCGCCCGGGGCGTACACCTCGGGCCATCGGGCCCGCTTGTAAGCCCGGTCCCACTCGTCCCGGCGCTCGTCGGGCAGGGCGGCGTGCACGCGCCGCGCGTACCGGCCGTTGATGGCCTCGAAGCGCTCGATAAGGGCTTCCATGTCGCGCTCGAGGCTTTCTTCCACACGGCCGTCCTCTTCGCCGGAGCTCAACGCCTCGACCATGTCACGCACACCCTGGAGCGCGCGATCGACCATGGGCCCGCAGACACCACCAAGCTCACGCTCGTACTCCAACAACGCGAGCGAGGCCGGGTCATCCGCGTTGGCTGTCAGCAGAGGCGGGTCCAGGTCGCGGCCGATCGTGATGAGGTCGACAAGACCCTCGTCACCACCGTCCATCGTGCTGATGGCCACGGCGAGCCCGCGCTGGCGAGCAAAGATGACGCGTTCGTGGCCCGCACGCTGGGCATCGTCGACGGCGAGGTCGCTCAGGTCGTTCACGTACTGCTGGCCGAGGCCGATCGCGCGGTCGAAGAAGCCGAGCACCACGCTCATGGTCTTGCGCATGACCTCTTCCATGTTCTCGTAGTCGAAGTCGCCGTCTTCCATCGACTCTTCGAACTTGAGCATGACGTCGCGTGTCGTGACGGCCGCGTTGCGGTACTCCTCGAAGTACTCGCGGTACAGCTCCATCGCGATGTCTCGCTGGAGCTCGTCCAGACCCATCACCTCGGCGTAGTACGAGGCCGACGAGCGATCGATGCTCAGGATCATCATCTCCTGGAGCGTCTCGTCCTCCTCTTCCTCCTCCTCGACGACATTGACATCCTGGGCGAAGGCGGCCGCCGGGGCGATGGGCACCGCCAGCAGGCCCACGGGCCACCCGGCCACCAGAGAGAGCCCAAACAGGCCAACAGCGAACTTCCTCGGATCCATTCGATGCCCCTTCCCGCCGGGGATGCCGGCAGATCAGTCTATGGGCAAACACCCCGATCGGTTGCGACCGCACTCCGGGCACGCCGCAGTCGTTTCCAGGCCACCCCGGTCGTACCCGCACGAGATGCACCGTCCGCGCCGCCGCCTCATGACACGCCGCACCATGCGCGGGATGCGCGCGAGGGCAAACAAGAGGATGGCATAGAAAGCTGTGTTGACGAGGAAGCCGGGCCAGAGGGGAAGCAGAGGAAGCGCGAAGCGGTTGAGTGGATCATAGTTGCCAGTCCGCTTTCCAAACATGCTGGGCTGAGAGCGGCGCCACTGGAGAACCTGGAGCCCACCGTGTATCGAGATCCCCGAGGTGCGTGTGTCGTCGATCTGCCAGCCATGGCTGAAGAACCTGCCGCAGTACGTCCCGCACCGCAACGAGGGAATGGGCCAGCCCGCATCAACTACCATGAGAAGTTCCTGCGAACGATGCGGTTTCTGAGTGCGATTGACGAAGACGGAAAAGTCCTGTATGCAAATGCGCCAGCCCGCGTGAAGCCTTCCAACAGGCGACCCATACTTCTGGACACCGGCACGCGTCCAGTCATCGCCGTCAGGTTGGACTCGATATCCATCCCAGGCATCCACGGACGTAACTGGGATAGTCATCACAAGCGGCCACTCACTCGCCTCCATCACCCGCCACCCATATGCCAACCGCGAGCCCTGGTGCATCCTCCAGAACTGCAGAGCATGGATCGCCCACGACGTCACCACCGTCGCGATCGCCCCGAGCACGAGGAAGACGATCAGCGTACGGATGGCCCGGCGCGGCCGCATGAGGTGATGGTATCAGGGCCGGACCAGGGCGCTCGCGGCGCGGGCGTTGGTCTAGGTGCTCACGCACGCGGCTTGGCCGTTGCCGCCTGCCATGTACCCGCGACCTGCCCCACCGCTTACTCCGGCAGCGGCACCCGCCACAACCCATACGGCTCGCTCGGCATCAGCCCATCGAAGCTGAACTTCTTCGTCTGGTGGATCCGGCTCGTTGTGGCATAGATGTGATCGGGCGTGATCGCCAGACTGTCGGGCCACGCGAGTTGGTCACCCTGCACGAGTACGTGGTAGCGGCCATCGGGCGTGCGGTACCGGATGGCGTCATACTCGAGCGCGGTGAAGTAAAGGTTGCCAGCGGCATCAGCGGCCATGCCGTCGGTCATCACGCTCGGGCCAACCTCTTCGACCGCCATCGCGATGGTGTACTCGCGCCCATTGAAGTCGGCCAGCACGCTCGCGGGCACTCGGTAGAGCGTGCGTGCGGTGAGCGCCTGGTAGTACACGTAGTCGTTCGCCGGGTTGTAGGCGATGCCGTCGGCGTGGATCTGCGGTACCGGACCATCGGGCGTCTGGCCCGCGCGCAGGGCCCGACCGCCTATCTTCGGCACGATCCGCGCCTCGGCCTTCGTGCTCTTGTGGTTCGCCAGCACGCGGCGGGTCTCGTTTGTACGCAGGTCGACCACGACGATCGCTCCAAGACCTGAGTCGGTAATGAACGCGACGTCGCGCTCCACGTCGATGCGCACGTCGTTCAGATAGCTCTTCTCGGGTGCGATCGACTCATCGAAGCGGATGACGCGCACGACTCGGTCGGTGGCCAGATCGATCTCGACCAGCTTTGCCGCCCCCGGCACCACGCCGGCGAAGTTGGGGCTCGCCGGGTCGAGCACCCAGAGGCGGTTCTTCGCGTCTGCGTACACGCTCTGCACGCACACGAAGCGGTAGGCAGCGTCGGTCTCAAGATCGGTCGCGGCCGGCGGCCAGCGGTTCCACTGGCCGTCGGGGTAGGGCCTCTGCACGCCGTCGACGATCTCGGCCAGAGCCCAGCGATACGGGCCCTCCCAGTTCGGGTAACTCACGAACACGCGGGCGTCGTCGGTGGCGGCAACACCCGTCCACTGGAAGCCGGGGCTCATAAGCACGGGCTCGAGTTGGTCGATCGCGAAGTCCGGCGGCGGGACGGCTCCGGGAATCGGCCCCACATAGGCGTCAAGGGTACGCGTGCACCCTCCAACCATCAGGAAGCACGTAAGCGCGATCAAATAGACGCCGGCGACTCGATGCATGTGTGTCTCCAGTGTTGAGGACTGCCAACGCTAGCCCTCGAGCACTGGGAGGGAGACTGCCTCGCCTTGGCGACTGGGCAACTCGGGCTTCGCGCGCCGCCCCAGCACGCCCAGCCCTGTCTCGATCATCGGCCGCGTCACGCCCAGCCGCTTGGCGCGGATCGCCACGTCCCACACCGGCCCCAGCTTGCGCCATGCGGCGCTGTAGCCGAAGTGCTTCCACCGCGACAGCGCCCGCTCGTGGTTTAGCGACGCCCTGGCGATGTTCGTCCAGCTATAGAACATCTCGTATGACCGCCAGTAGCCATCTTCCAACTCTTGCGGCGTCATGTTCTTGGGCTGGAAGACCGCGTGCCGCGTGTCGTACAAGCGCCAGTCTCGGTGCAGGATGCGGCCCTGACCCGCGATCTCGTCCCAGTATGCCGTGCCGGGGTACGGCGTGGCAACGTGGAAGGTGGCCGTGGTAATGCCGCGATCGACCGCCCACTGCACGGTACGATCGAACACGTCGGGCCCGTCACCATCGAGGCCGAAAACGAACGATCCGTTGATCATTGCGCCCAGAGAATCGAGCCGCTTGATGGCGGCGTCGGCGTTGCTCTTGAGATTCTGGGTTTTCCTGCTCTGGACCAGGCTTGCCTCGTTGACGCTCTCGAAACCGATGAAGATGCTGCGCAAACCGGCATCGACGGCACGCTCCACCAGATCACCCCGAAGGATGGAGTCAAGCGTCGCCGCCCCCTGGAAGACGCGGCCCATGCCCCTCATACCCTCGAAAAGCGCGCGGGCGAAGTGTGGATCGCCGAGCAGGTGGTCGTCGAGGAAGTACAGATGCTTGCCGGGCAATCGTTCGATCTCGGCCAGCGCATCCTCAACGGCTTGGGTGTAGAACCTACGGCCGCCGTTGTAGAAGCCGCTGTTGTAACAGAACGCGCAGCGATGTGGGCAGCCCCTGCTCACAACGATGGAATTCGGTACGAGGTACAACCGCCGGTCGATGAGGTCTCGCCGCAATGGCGGCAAGCGTTCGAGCGTGCGTGGGTAGTCCTTCGAGTCGTACAGCGGTTTGGGCTCGCCATTGCGCAAGTCTTCGAGGAAGGCGGGCCACATCGCGTCACCCACGCCTAGGAACAGGTGATCGCACAAACCGTCCGCTTCTTCGGGCAAGCTCGTGACATGCAAGCCACCCAGGCACACACGCACACCCAGAGCCCTGTAGTATCGCGCGATGGCGTAGGCTCGGTGGGCGTTGGTGATGTACGCCTGGATCACCACCATGTCGGGCGTGTCGGCCAGCGTGCCGCGCCAAGCCTTGTTGAGCCCGGCCCCCTCATCCTCGTACCCATCGAGCACGTCGGGCATGACGTGCTCGTCGATGATGCGGACCTCGTCTCCAGTGTCAAGGAACCCCGCGAGCTGAGCCATGCCCAGCGGTGGAAACAGGGCGTACTTGATAGGCCGAAAGAACGGCCCCTTCGCCTCGGTCAACGCCGGCAGCACGAACAGCACGCGCACGGATAGCCCCCAGTGGCTCGAAGCCCACGAGTGTCTTCAGGCATGTTCCTGGTGGCCCGGATTCCGGGCCAAGTCGCGCTGTGGTACGGCCTATGAGAGGAGGGGTTCGCCCCCCTATTGGCCGAAGCCGGGCCTACGCTGCCTTGCACGTCCCGAACCCCCACGCCAACCCCCACCGGAGGTGCCCCATGGCCGTTCTCGTTAACGCTGAAACCAAGGTCATCTGCCAGGGCATCACCGGCAGCTTCGGGGCCGTCCACACCAAGGGCTGCCTGCACTACGGCACCCAGCTCGTCGGCGGCGTGACCCCCGGCAAGGGCGGCACGAAGGACGACAACGGGCTGCCCATCTTCGATACCGTCAAGCAGGCGACCGATGCAACCGGCGCGACCGCGACCATGATCTTCGTGCCCCCGCCATTCGCGGGCGATGCCATCATGGAAGCCGCCGACGCGGGGTTGCGGCTCATCTGCTGCATCACCGAGGGCGTGCCCGTACACGACATGGTCCGCGTGCGTGCGGCGCTCGACGCGATGAACTTCGCTGCCCGAGGCGCCGACGTGCAGCCGTGCCAAGATCTGTTCACGCTCATCGGACCCAACTGCCCGGGCATCATTACTCCCGGCCCGAAGACCGGCCAGGGAACGAGGGCGAACGACCCCTACACCAATGCCGGGTGCAAGATCGGCATCATGCCCGGCTATATCAACACGCACATCAGCGAACCGGCCTGCACGACCGGCAAGGCGGTTGGCATCGTCAGCCGTTCTGGTACGCTGACGTACGAGGCCGTCTGGCAGTGCTCGCAACTCGGCATCGCCCAGAGCACCTGCATCGGTATCGGCGGCGATCCCGTGCGTGGGCTGAGCCATGTCGACTGCCTGCGCTTGTTCGAGAACGATCCCGATACGCACGGCATCCTGATGATCGGCGAGATCGGCGGCAGCGATGAGGAGGACGCCGCCCGCTACATCCGCGAACACGTGACCAAGCCCGTCGCCGGCTTCATCGCCGGCCAGACCGCCCCCCCCGGCAAGCGCATGGGCCACGCCGGTGCGATCATCAGCGGCGGCGAGGGCACGGCCAGCGCCAAGATCAGGGCGCTCGAGGACGCCGGCGTCACGGTCTCCAAGAGCCCCGCCGAAATGGGCCAGGCGATGGCGAAGGCGATGGGGCTGGAACTGGCGGCGGTCTAACACCGCTGGCCTCGCCCGGTGTCGCATAGAACCAGACGTATCCCGGCACTTTGTGCCCCGCTGGTGATCACCAATATGATCCGGCATGGCCGAAACCGCCGAGAGCAGCCCGTCTGTCCAGCCGGCCGATTCCAGGAACGACCCCGAGTTGCCGGCTCGCCTGCGGGCGGTCCAGATCCGTACCTCTGAATTGGTTCGGTTGCGCGTTCTGTTCACCGCCATTGCGCGGTTGCTCGGCATCTTCCTGACACTTTCGAGCGTGCTGCCCGTTGGCTGGTGGCTCGTCGAGGGCATCATGGACGGCGACCTGTGGTGGCTCGAGTACTACTGGCCGCGTCTGGCTCTGGCGTTCTACATGTTGCTTGCCGGCGTCGGCATGGCGCTCTTTGGCGGTGTTCTTGCGACGATGCTCGTGCGTTCCCGCCATGGGTCGGTTTCGTGCCCGATGTGCAAGTTCGAGCTCACCAGCCTCGACCGGGGCCGATGCACCGAGTGCGGCTACGAGCTCAACCCGGCCCTGCCGGAGTTCGGGGTGCCGCCGATCGAGCGGGTGCTCGTAGCGAGGCTCGTCGCGTTTGTGCTCATGCGATTGATGTCCGTCGGGCTTGTGATGCTGTCGCTCATACCCATGGTCCGGTTCGTTGCCTATATCTGGGAGGGGTACGCCGACAGCATCGAGTTCCTCAGGGCGTTCCTACCAACCATGGCCATCTCAATACTGGGGCTCTCCCTCTGGCTGCTGGCGGGCCCGGTGAGTATGTTGATGGTGCCGATGAAGTGGGCGCGGAAGCTGACTGAGGCACGGGCAGTTCACCAACAAGGGCCGCCGTGAGACGATCGAACCTTGTAGCCAGCGAGGATGTAGTTACTCGCATGGGTTCAGACACGGACCACCTCCTCAACTTCCTGCGCGACCACGATGCGCCATGCCCGCTCTGCGGGTACAACCTCCGAAACCTGATAGTGCCGACGTGCCCGGAGTGCCACCATGGCCTGAAGCTCACGGTCGGAATCGACGGCGTACGCATCGGCTGGTACATCGCCGCCCTCTCGCCGTTCCTATTCAGCGGCATGGCGGCGCTGGCGCTCGGATCGCTCCTCGTCGTAGCCGAACTGGCCGGGGGTCGGCCGCCGCCGATATTGCACCTGCTCACACTCGTGGGGCTCTGCAGCGGGTCGGTGGCGGCCGCTCTGATCTGGCGCCGCCGTCGCTTCCTGCGATTCGAGCCAGCCACGCAGCGGCGATGGGCGATCATCGCATGGGTGACGCATCTGCTGCCATTCCTAGGCATCATCATCTTGATGCTGGCGACGATATAGCGCGGGGCTACCGCCGTCCTCGCTTCGGATCGAACGCCTCGCGCAACCCCTCGCCCACGAAGTTCAGCGCGAGCAGTGTGGCGCCAAGCAGCAGGCAGGGGAACAGGATGAGCCACCACAAGCTCTCGTAGGGGTTCAACTCGTTCAGCCCGTCGGCGGCAAGGTTACCCCAACTGGGCAGCGGCGGCTTCACACCGATGCCCAAGAAACTCAAGAACGACTCCTGAAGAATCGCCAGCGGGACGGTGAGCGTCGCATACACGATGATTGGTCCGAGCAGGTTCGGCAGCAGGTGGACAACGAAGATGCGCCGGGTAGGAGCGCCCGCGCTCCGTGCCGCCTCAATAAACGGCAGGTTCTTCAAACTCAGTACTTGGCCGCGGATCACCCGAGCCATGGTGAGCCAGCTCACGCCGCCGATGGCGACGAGCAGCACGACGAGGTCGAGCACCAAGCGTGTGGAGTCGGACAAGTCCCGAGGCGGACGCACTCGGTAGGCCATCGCGTCGAGCACCTCGGCGTTGGCCAGCACGATCAACTCGGCTTCCTCGTCCGTCGCGGCCTCGGCTCGCGCCGCCTCGTTCGCGGCTTCGAGCTCGGTCACCACGTCGGTCAGCCCGAGGTCTACAACGAGTGCCGAGAGCGGTGACTGCCCTCCTTCATACGGCTCTGCTCGCCAAACCGATATCTGCGTCTCAGTTGCCTTCACGCCGGAGGCATCGCTGGACAGCACCAACTCCTGCTGTTTCGTCCACGATGTCCGGGCCTTCTGCCGCGTCACGTATTCATCGATTGCAGCATCGCTGGCAACCGCCAGAAGCACGACCAGGAGGATGTACGGAAGCCCGAACAGCACATCGACAATGCGCATCATTGCCGCGTCGGTCTTGCCTCCCGCATATCCGGCGATGGCGCCGTAGAGCGTCCCAATGAGCACGCTGATGATTGCCGCGCTCAGCCCGATGCCGAGCGAAATGCCTCCGCCGGTCATCACGCGATAGAGCAGGCTCCGCCCCAGCACATCGGTACCGAGGATCATCGCGAACCGGTTGCCCTCGTAGGGCCAGTGCTCCCGCATGGAACGGGCGGCCTCGCCATCGGTCGACTGCCGGACTTCTCGATAGGTCATGCCGACCTCAGCGGCGATGTCCTCGACGGTCTCAACCGGCACCAGCGCGTTGAGTTTCAGTGCGCTCTCGTCGCTCACCGCCCACCACGGTGGTAGCCGCCCATATTCGGCGCTGCCGGCGTTGTAACGCCGGATGGTCACCTCACCGTCCGCACCCGCGCTCACGCCCGGGTAGGAAGTCGAGGCGAGCGCGAGCGTCCAGAACAGGCCAAGCAGGCAGACGAGCATCGTCAAGGCCAGAAAGCCGATGCCGGCCATCCCGGCCCATGATCGGGTCAGCGGGTTATCTCGCTCGACAGGAGGTGCCGCCATCGCGGGGACGGCTGCCTGCTGGACGTTGGACTCGTTCTTGTGGGCCTTGGCCATGGCGAAGAGATCGGATCAGCCGTCGTCCTTGGGCGTGAAGCTCGCGCCGTCGAGCACGTCGAAGCTCACCATGTCTCCCATCGGAAAGTCCCCCGCGTGCTGGCGGGCGTCGGTCAGCGAGCAATGGATCGGTACTCCTGCGTCGATCACGATCTTGTCTCCCGCCTTCGCAACGACGCGGCCCTGCACCCGACGCGGTCGGCCCACCACCGGTTCGACGAACTTCCCGCCGCTGGGCACCTTGTCCACACGCCGGGCCCGAGCCGAGATGGTGCCGAAGACCTTGTCGCCCGGCTCCGCCTTCACCGGCGCCGTCGGCAACAGGTACAGCACGTAGCTGGTGTTGGCAAAGCCCAGGCGAACATGAGCGGGCTTTGTGGCCGTGGCGGGCACGGCTTCGTGGAGTATGCCTCGGGCCAAGCCGGGAGCGATTCGGGTGGTCGGGGCCGGGTGGATCATGGGCCAGTCTACGCCGACAGGGCGGCCCCGACGGCCCGGGCCAGCACATCGCCCCCGTGCTCGGTCTAGGGACAGCCCGCAGCAAACTCGTTCTGGAACAGCAGGAAGTCGAAGATGGTCAGCTCGCCATCGCCATCAAAGTCGGCCCGCGCATCACCCGCGTCGAACAGGTTCTGATACGCCAGAAAGTCGAAGATGGTGAGCTGTCCGTCCTGGTCGATGTCCACGCGACACGGGTCGCCTAGCGCGATCGCCACATTGTCGAACACTGCCAGGATGCCGTCGAGTTCGCCGGGCACGGTTCCGCCCCGGCAGATGAAGCGAATTCGCTCGAACTCAACGCCGCCGACCTCCATCCGCGTGTGCTGGATGTCCATCGGCAGAGCACCGGGATGGATGAAACAGTCGCTCACCACCACGTCATCGCCAACGAGCCCTTCGAGGCACACCTCGGTGCCCTCCCAATTCGACCGGCCGAGCCAGAAGACATCTACGCGCGCTGCCGAAGCCGTCTCGCCGATCGTCGCGATCCACTGGTGCGTACGCGTGAAGCCCAGCACCGGACCGCTCGACCATGAACCGGTCGTCATTACGTTCACCGGTGTGAACTCGGGAAAGGAACTGATCGAGCCGGTGCCATCGGTCGCAGCAAACTGCACCTGCGCCCCGCCGGGAAACCACAGGTTTTCCGAGAACGTGATCCCGCCATCAGTGAACGATCGTCCGAGAAAACCCGACGCGAATCCGTCGAAGCCGGTTTCCTCGCCCAAGGCCGAGGACCCGACAACGCCGAGGCCCAACAGGCCCGCCACAACAACCTTGCATCCAGTCATCGCCATCTCCCTCGATCGAACGTTCTCGCTCCGAACAAACACCGATGGCCGCTGAGCAATGCTCACCGGCCATCGTTTCAGCACTTGGTTGTACGCGCCACACCCAGCGGGTGTTGCGGCGAAGCCGACGCTTAGCGGCGGCGCCGGACTGCGGCCAAGCCGCCGAGGGCCAGCAGCGAAAGCGAAGCCGGCGCGGGCACCACGACGATGCCGCGGGTATCAACCCCATCGACCAACACCTTCAGGCCCGAGCCGTCGAGTTCGACCTGGCTGATCCGGCCGAGACCGCTGCCGAAATTCTCGTCGAACACGAGGCGGTCGTTGAACGGGTCGTACTGGATTTCCTCTGGCTCGGTCAGGCCGTCGATGAGCACACGGATCGAGTCGAACGCACCCGTGCCGTCGAGGGTCATCTCGTAGATGGCGCCCTGGTTTCGATCGGTCAGGTACACCAACCCGTTCGTCGGGTTGACGACGATGCCGGCGGTATCGAGCAGCGGATCGGCCAATCCGGTAACCGCAGTGTCGCCGAGATCGACCACGAGTTCCTGCGAACCCGAGAGAGAGCCGTCGATGTTGATCCGGAACAGCGCCGCCGCCGTCCCGAGTTCGCCCGGGCCGACCACCGCACCACTGCCGTTGGGGCTCGTCACGAGATAGCCATCACTCGTGGGATCGGCAGCAAGGCGCGACGCGCCCTGATAGCGTGGCCGCGGGATGGTCAGGTCCTGCTCGAAGATCGTGGTAACCGTGCCACCGGGGGTAATACCCAGGATGCCATCAACACTGCCCGCGATCGGAGAGAAGGGGTTGTTGACCGTGATGAAGTTGCCCCGGCCGGCATCCCATTGCAAGCCGATGGGGTTCTCGATCGGCATGCCCGTTGCCACCGGGGTGATCGAGGGCGTGCCGAACGCGCCGTCCAAGCGGAACAGACCGCTGGTCAGCATGGGATCGAAGTTGGCCGCACCGTCATTGAAGTAGAAGCTGCCGCCGACCTGGACGATCCCGGCAAGAAATGCTCCGGGATTCGTGTGGTCGATGATCCGGCTCTCGACTCCACCGAGGAAGCCATCGATGCCGGGATCGTTCTGATTTGTGTACAGAAACTGGGAATCTTGGGCTAGGCTCAAGCCGGCCACGGATAGCAGCGCAGCAGCCGCCAGCGTCGTCTTGATGGTGCTCATATTCGTCTCCTCGCTCTTCTCTCGATGCTCGCGCCAAGCGAGCATGGACCCGAGCCGTCTGAAGGCTCCTTTTTGCCGACAAACGCTTCGCACTTATTGTACTCGATGGATGCCGAATCAGAAAGAAAAATTTGCCTAGAGTGCCAGATTGGCCGGTGGCATATAAGAATTTTCCCGTATGACACCATGCAACCCGCCCGAGCAGGCGTTGAACGAGTCGACGGGAGGATGTACTATTCGCGCGGCCCAACGGCCGGTTTTTGGGGATTAGTGTAACGGTAGCACCGGTGATTCTGGTTCATCTAGTTCAGGTTCAAATCCTGGATCCCCAGCTTGTCCACATTGCCTTGATGGCGGATTTTTCTACCTAAATCATTGTTTTGTAAAAACTTGCGCCGGCAACGCTTGACTTATTCTCTTGGTTGCCCCGGCGTTGGCCCACCGCTTGCCACTCCAGCTACAAGCAGCATCCGCCTCTGGGCCGAGCCAAGGCCGATGTGCCTCAGGGAGTCTCCAGGGTACCAGGCCGCCCGGGCTGCGCGAGCCCGCCGAGCACGATCCGCGTGGCGTGCGGCTGCCTTCCACACTCGGACCGAGACGGCCCGGTGCGTCGTGGCAAACTCGAACTTCTCGGCCGGTGTTTTTACTTCGACCTCGCCAGCCAAGCCAAGGACTTCGAGTGTCCTTGCCAGAGGTGTCGGAGTCGCCGCGGCACGTTCGACGCAAGGCGGCTGCCACAAACCGCCCCATAGGCCGCCCGCCGGCCTGGGTTCGAGCAGCACGCGGCCACGCCGATCGACAACGACCATCGCCGAGATTGCCAACGGCTTGCGCACGACGCGCGACTTTGGTCGCGGAATCCGATCGGCGATCCCGGACTGGTGCGCACTGCAGAGCTTCGACACCGGGCACACCGTACAATCTGGTGCGCCCGGCTTGCACACCGTGGCACCCAGTTCCATCACACCCTCGCTATATCCGGCGATGCGATCACCCGCCGCGCGCGCCAGGTCGGCCGCTCGCTCCCACGCCCACGCCTGGACGCCCGGTCCATCGACGGGCTGATCGACGCCCCGCAAACGCAGCAGGACGCGAGCTACATTGCCATCGACGATCGGCTCTGGTTTGCGAAAGGCAATAGAAGCCACAGCCCCCGCGGTATACCGCCCTACACCAGGAAGTGAGCGTAGCTGCTCCACGTCATCTGGAACCCGGCCGGCGTACCTGTCCACGATGGCGCTCGCACACGCGTGCAGCATTCTCGCCCGGCGGTAATAACCCAGACCGCTCCACATCGCCATCACATCGTCGACGGATGCGCGCGCCATCGCACCCGGCGTCGGGAAGCTCCGGGCGAACGCATCGAATCGCTCTGCAACGCGGGCCGCCTGCGTCTGCTGGAGCATGATCTCACTCATCAGTGATAGCCACGGGTCGCGTGGCGACAGACGCCACGGCAGCGATCGGGCGTTGGACTCGAACCAGCGAGCGATCGCCCGCGCGATGGCTCGGTCCCCGGTCGGCGCGCCGGGCGGCAACTCAGGCATTGGCCGCCGGCTCGCTGTGGGCCTGGATGGCCGCCTTTGCCTTGCGCTTGATAACGGGCCACTTGGCGTCGGGGGCTTTACCCACCGTCACGAACTCGTGGTGGATCAGAACCACGCGAACGCCCTCGATCGCGTATAGGGCCACCGCCAGGGCATCGGTGGAATCGGCCGGCGGGGGCTGGCGATACGACCTGGGCGACGAGGCGATAGGGCCGTCCAGCACGATCTTGACCGCGTGTGGATTGGGCGTGGATTCGAAGCTGGTGACGAGCGGCATGGTTCGCCGCGCAGCGTAGGGCTCCGGGACGCATACAGTGGCTTGTGCGGCCCTCAGCCGCTGGCTTTTCGGGGTACAACACGGTGGACCTGGCGATCGCCATCAGTGACGCGCTCAAGCGCATGGACGGCTACCCGTGGTGGGAGGTCGGCCTTGAGCTTGCGCTCATCGCGCTGGTGGTCTGGGCCATCATCCGCTTTATCGAGGGCACACGCGCCGCTGGCGTCATGAAGGGCCTAGTGGCCCTGTTGCTCATCGGGCTGGCCGCTCGACTGTTCTTGTCGCTGGTCGGCCGCGAGGAGGCCTTCGAGCGGCTCGGCTACCTGCTCGATCGCGCGGGCGTTGTGGTCGCCATCGGTCTGGTCGTGGTCTTCCAGCCAGAACTCCGCCGGGCGCTCACCCGGCTCGGTGAGGCACCGATATTTCGCAGCACGCCGGGCGAGATTGCCCAAGTCGTCGACGCGGTCGTCGAGGCGTGCAGCTACTTCCAGAAGGCAAAGTTCGGTGCCCTCATTGTCATGGAACGCCGCACGGCTCTGGGAGGCTTGGCCGAAGGTGGTACCCGGTTGGGCGCCGAGGTCAGCGCTCGCTTGCTCCAGAGCCTGTTCTTCCCTGGCACGGCCCTGCACGATCTGGCGGTCATCATCAAGGGCCCGATCGTCCATGCCGCAGGTGTACAACTGCCACTCGCGGGCGCGGGCGAAATGCCCGATGCCAACCTTGGCTCGCGACACCGCGCGGGCGTGGGCATCTCGCGTGAGTGCGACGCACTCGTGGTCATCGTGAGCGAGGAGACCGGCAGCATCCGCATCGCCGAGCGGGGCAAGCTCACCGATCCGATGACGCCGGAAGAACTCCGCCGGGCCATGATGGCTGGCCTGACCAAGGAACTGCCCGATCGGGCCTCAACCGCCGAGGAGGCTCGCGAGCACCAGGCCGGCAACACCGGCACGCCAAAGGACGGCACCGATGCTTAGCGCCGTACGCCGAAAGAGCACGCTTCGCTCACGTCTGCTGCGGACGCTCTTGGTCGTCGCGCTCAGCATCGCTGTCTGGACCTTCGCCGAGGCACGAAGCCTGGCGATGGCCACGCGCACCATCACGCTCGTGCTCACCGCACCGGCAGGCTCGACCTTGACCGCTTGGAACGATCGCGACATGACTCGACGCGTCACGGTGTCTCTTCAACTCCAGGGCTCGCGCGCGGCGCTCGACCGGGCCGAGCAGCGGCTGAGCGAACCGGTCGAGCTCTTGATCGGCGAGGAGCTGCCGTCGCGTGTGGGTCGAGAATCGGTCTCGCTCCGCGAAGAGCTGCGGGACCACGACGTTTTCGATCGGCTGGCTGTGAGCTTGGTTGATGTGTCGCCCCAGACCATCGAGGTTCGCATCGATGATCTGGTCGAGAAAACAGTGAACGTCAACGTCGTCGCCTCGGGTGCCGATTTGGACAGCCCGCCGATCGCCGAACCAGCCGCGATCACCGTGATCGGGCCGGCCTCGATCTTGAATTCCACGCCGCTCGAGTCGCTCGACGCGACCGTGTCCGCGTCGCAACGCGCGCTGCTTCGTGATGGAGGCACGACGGAAATTCCGGCTATCCCAATCACGATCCCGGAGACGTGGCAGGGCGAGTTAGTCCGCGTAAGCCCAACGAGCGTGAAGGCAACCATCGCGATTCGCAGCACGATCGAGAGCCATGAGGTGCCCAGCGTGCCGGTGATGGTGCGGCTGTCACCTACACAGATGCAGCAATGGCACGTTCGCGTCGCGCCCGAAGATGCCTACCTGCGAGACGTCACGGTGAGCGGCCCGGCCCAGGCCATCGAGGCCATCATCGCCGGACGCCAACGGATCGTCGCGACCTTACAACTCGAGAGCGTCGAACTCAGCGCCGGCTCGGCCGTTTTCGAGGGCGTGCTCTCCGGTCAGGCCCGGGGCCTGGACTTCCAGGTGGCCGACAGGAGCGTGCCCGTGCAGGTGACCGCCATCGAGTCCGAGGGCACCGCCGAGCCCGGCTGACCGAGAACGTCTGTATCGATTATGACAGCCGCGGTGCGACCCCGGTCGGCTATCGGTCCCCCATGCGTTCCTTGCATGGAGGCTCTCAGAGCGCCAACCGATCTCCTAATGGCACCGCACGGCATCCGTCGCGGCCCGAAGTCGGGAGGCGGCGTTGGCTGGAACCACCCTACAACTCAAGCCGACCCAGGACACCCGGGCCAGACTCTCCGAGGTCGTCGGTGTGCTCTCTCACGCGCTGGACATCGCCGAGGGCCAGCCGGAAGGCCACGCCGTCCGATCATGCATGATCGGCATGCGAATGGCGCAGGAAATAGGGCTGAGCGCGGCAGATCGATCGGCCTTGTTCTACGCGCTGCTCCTGAAGGATCTGGGCTGCTCAAGCAACGCCGCCATGGTCTGCTCCCTCTTCGGTTCCAATGACCGGGCGGTGAAGCAGTACTTCATGAATGCCAACTGGCAGAAGCCGCTGGAGTTTTTCACCTTCATCCTGCGCAACATCGCGCCGCATGAATCGCTGCACCAACGGGCCGCACGATTCATGTCGATCGCCATGGCCGGCAACAACGACGCGAGGGATCTCTTCCAGATCCGTTGCGAGCGCGGTGCTCTCATCGCACGAGATCTTGATCTTCCAATAGACGCGGTGCATGCTATTCGGAATCTCGACGAGCACTGGAATGGCAGGGGCTATCCCGATGGCTTGCGGAAACACGACATCCCGCTGATGTCACGTATCCTGAACATCTCACAGACCGCCGAGGTGTTCGTGACACGGCACGGGCTCTCCACCGCGCTCGACGTGGTCCGCAAGCGTCGCAAGACCTGGTTCGACCCAGACCTAGTCCAGGCGTTCCTCGCCATCGGCCATGACACAGAGTTCTGGAAGAAGTTAACGTCCGACGACGTGCAGTTTTACATGGCCGACTTCGAGCCCGAGAACATGGTGTTCCTCGCGAGTGAGACCATGGTCGACCGACTCTGCAGGGCGTTCTCGATGGTCGTCGACGCCAAGAGCCCCTGGACGGCCTGCCACTCGCAGGGTGTTTCAGACATTGCGGTGGGCATCGGCATGACGATGGGGCTCGACTCGGAGACATTGACAAATCTCCGCCGGGCCGGTCTTCTGCACGACATCGGCAAGCTCGGCGTAAGCAACACGATCCTCGATAAACCTGGCGCCCTCAGCGAACAAGAAGTCTGCGATCTCAGCAAGCACACAGATACCACCCACAGGATCTTAAGCCGGTCGCCAGTCTTCGCGCCTATTGCAGAGCTTGCCGCGCGCCACCACGAAAAGCTCGACGGCTCCGGCTATCACCACGGGCTCGATGCGAGCCAACTCACCCAGGCGGACCGCATCCTGTGCGTTGCCGACATCTATGAGGCACTTGCGGCCAAACGGCCCTACCGCACCGACCTGAACGAGGGTGAAGCGTTCGACATCCTGGGCAGGATGGCGGGCACAAAGGTATGCACCGAATCGGTTGAGGCACTGCGTATGTTTGTTGGATGTAGTGGATTCAGACCATATCAACTCGCGGCATAATCACTAGGATCGCTTCCCCGCCATCAGCCTCGACAACGGCCACACACTCCACAGCACCGTGAACAGCACGAGCACGATGCCCGCCATCGTAAATAGACGCCATGGCCATGGCGGGAGCACATTCAGGATCGTCTCGCCTTCAAGTTCCTGGCCAAGATAGCCATAGTTCAGGCCAGCGGACCAATTGACCACGACGAGCGGGAGCATCCAGACCAACGAAATCATGATGGCGATCTTTAGATCTCGTAGGGTGGGTCGATAGCCACGCACCATGACGTCGTACACTCCCGCGCCGACAATCTGGATGTGGCTAATCCAGAAGAGCCAGAACCTCGCATCATCAGGGCCCTGTGTGATCGTCGGCGTGAAGAACGCCTGGGTGGTCAGGCCGATCCCCCAGAAGTACAGGACCGTGCGCAGCCACCGCGTCTTGCTAGCGTGTGGAAGGAGCAGCGCGAAGGGGCCAATCCAACCAACGACATCGCAGAGGTGGAGGGGCAGACTCTTGCCGATGTCGAAGCTGGCTGGCAGCAGCCAGTAGACGGTTGTGATCGCTTGCTGGACCAGCCAGAGCACAGCCCACGTGCGAGCCATGAACTTCTCACGTTGTTCCGACGCTTGCCGGCCGGCCAGTACGAACACGGCCATGCACACGATGCCGATTCCTGCGGCCACGAGGTGGGTCGCGGTAAATGGGGCAAAGCCGGCGGGCTGATCGGGCTGGAGCAAGCTCATGAGCCAAAGGGTACTCGATCGGGCGATAGACCGCTCGTGTCGCTGTTGCTATTGTGAGCCTCAGGTTGCGCCCGCTCAACAGTGGGATCGGGGAACACGCGCGGACTCGACATAATATTGGGGGTTAGTATGCTCACTAGGTTTCGTCTCTTCGCGGCCAGCTTCGCGTTGGTCCTCGGCGTCGCGATGCACGCGGGCTGCTCGTCGTCATCGTCGGTTGTGGTTTCGAGCACGCCGCCCGGCGCAATGGTCGTGGTAGTGCGCGAGGGCAGTACCGACCGCCCCCAAGCGGGCCCGAGCCCCTTCAAGTTCAAGGTCAAGTATGGCAAGGCCTCGTCTTCGCCGGTCTATACGATCACGGCTCAGCCCGGCAAGCAGTACGAAGAATCTCACAAATCAACGACCGTCCAACTCAACCGCGAGACGTGGCAAGGCCTCCCAGGTGACGCTTCCGAACGACAACTTTCTTTGCCGCTTGAAGAATCCACGTTTGCCAGCCTGCCCCTGGTGGAAGTTGTGCTCGACCCTGTCGGGGGTTGGCGTGGCGTGCTAAGCGAGCGACGGGCGTATGTGGACATCCGGGAGCAGTCCGGGGAAGCTCCGACGCAGATGTTGCGCTTCGGCGAGTTGGCAACGGTCCAAGGCATGTCGATCTCGCCCAAGGGCGATCGCATCATCTACTCCGTCGCGGCCGGGATGAGTGACGACGAACTCCGCGCGCTCGCCGAGCGTCAGACCTATGACCAGTGGGACTTCCCGCTGGCCAGCGCGACCGTGCACGGCATCACCATTGGCCCAGCCGGTGGCGGCGGCGTGCAGCAGATCACCACCGGCGGCTTCCGCGACCTATTCCCCTCGTTCTCCCCGACCGGCGAGCACATCTTGATCACTTCTAACCGCCGCAATCGCGTGGGTTCGGATCTTCTCCGCCTCAATGCTGGCGGGCGCGGCGGCATTCAGAACCTCATGGTGGACACCGGCGGCAACCGCTCCAGCAAGCCGTCGCAGGGCAGCGACGGCACCATCGCCTATTCGCTGTATCCCAACGGCTCCCAGGCGCCCACCGATGCGCAGATCTGGACGATTGGCGGACCCAACGAGTATCCCACGCAAGTGAGCTACGGCCAACTCCCCGCGATCTCGCCCGACGGCAAGACGATCGCTTTCATTCGCAATGGCAACCTGTGGACGTGCTACGCCTCGGGCGGCGGAGAGACACAGCTAACCTTCGACGCCGCCTCGATCATCGAGGACTATCGCGCGAGCTTGCCCACCGATGCCGAGCGTGCTTATTTCGATCGCGCACAACTCTCGCGCACGTTCTTTCCCAATGGATACCCGACGTGGAGCCCCGATGGGCGGCACATCCTGTTCACCTCGATGCAAGGCCGCGATGCGACCGGCAGGCCGAACGAGGACATCTGGATCATCGGCGCCGATGGCACCAGCCCTCAACAACTGACAACCAACTTCTCCGCAGATCGCTTCCCCGCGGTTGATCCAAGCGGGAAGTACATCTACTTCTTTAGCAATCGCGGCAAAGTCTGGGGATTGTGGCGTATCGCCGCACCGGCCCAGATCGCCGATGAAGGCTGAGCCACAACTTACGCACTAGCCCCAGTGTGCTCGTGACGCAATTGGCCGCAAGCAGCGGCGATGTCGCGCCCACGGCTTGCGCGCACGTGGGTGGTAATGTTCGCGTCGACCAGGATGTCCTGGAACGCCCGAACGTCGTCGTGTCGGGGTCGCTCGAAGGGGAGCCCCTGTACCTCGTTGTAACGGATGAGATTGATGTTGGCGCGCATCGCACGGGCCAGGTCGGCCAGTAGACGGGCATGTCCGGGGCGGTCGTTCACGCCTCGCAGTAGGATGTACTCAAGCGTGATTTCCCGGCCTGTCTTCTCAAACCAAGTCTGGCACGCGACGAGCAATTGATCGATCGTGGCGTGCTCAGCCCAAGGGATGAGTTGGCGGCGCAATTCATCCGTCGGTGCGTGCAGGCTGAGGGCGAGCGTGACGGGCAGCTCCAATTCTCGCGCCAGACGCTCGATCGCCTGCGGCAGCCCCACGGTCGAGATGGTGATCCGCCGGGCGCCGATGCCCATGCCCCACGGTGCTGCGATGGTGCGCACGGCGTGGATGACGTTCTTAAAGTTCGCCAGCGGTTCGCCCATGCCCATGAACACGATGTTGCTGATGCGGCCGACGTCGGGAAGTTGGTGAAGCCTCCACACCTGCTCGACGATACGGCCGGCCGACAAGTTGCCGTCGAGCCCACCCAGCCCGCTGGCGCAGAACTTGCACCCGACGGGGCAGCCAACCTGGCTCGAGATGCACGCAGTCCGACGCTCGCGCGTGTCGGAACGCGGCTTGAGCTCACCCTTGGGTGGCCAGGGGATCATCACGCATTCGGTCTGCCGGGCCGTGTTGCTGTAGGGCATCGACTGCCCCAAGATTGGCAGCCGATTCGTCGTGTCGATTGTTGCGTGCTCGGCCGATGTCGTCGAGAGATCGTCGGGCCACTCGATAAGCAGCTTCTGCGTGCCATCGGTGGCGAGTTGGTGCGCTACGGTCGGCCCGCTCAGGAACGACATCTCGCGCGAGATCACATCACGATCGCGCTTGGAGAGATCGGTCAGTTGCACCGGGTCAATCACACCGCGCTCGTACACCCACTTGAGCAACTGCTTGGCTCGAAATGGCGGCATCGACCTCGCCGCACACCACTCGGTGAGAGTATCGGGGGTGAAGTGGAAGATGTGGTGTTCGGGGTGGTGCACCGACTAGGCCTTGCCCAGGAGCGCCGCGAGCTCTTCGGTCGGCTCCTCAAACGAGCAACTCCCATAGCTCAACGCGAACCGACTCCGCTGCTCGACGGCGGCAGCCACCGGCACGGTGTAGCCCTTCCAGCCAATCGTGCTGTCTGTGTGTACGAAGTTTGAGCCATTTGTGTCGGCCATGAGCTCGAGCGCGGCCGCCTCATCGATCGCGCGGGCGCCGATGAGGATCGCGGCGACGAACACGTTCACGAAGCCCTGCATCGGACCCATTGGTGGATTGTCCTCGTAGGTCAGGCGGTACTGACCGGGCAGGGCGTGATGCAGGCCGGCCGTGCACTTGAAGGGCACGCCCGCCGTTCGGCATGCGGCGATGAATTTGACGATCGGCTCGGCGGGCAGCATCGCTTCCTTGGTTACGCCGCCGCAGCGGATCTTGGCGGCCGCGCCCGTGCCGGCAAGCGCAGCTATGTAACCGCGGATGTCGGCGCCGCCAGCGACGGGAATCTCCATCGCGATGGCGAGCTGCTCGGGCACCGTGTCGAGCAACCCGTCGACGTCGGCCACTTCCTTCAGCGGCGTCTCGATCGCATCGACCACGGCCAGCCCCTGGTCCTCGGCCTCGTGGCGGTGGTTGAACTCGCGGATCTGCTCGAGCGAGTCATCGAGCGGCGTCTGGTCGGTGTGCGGTACGATGGCACTGATGCGCCAGGGCTCGCCATCCCCGGCCATCTCTGGGTAGCCACTCGTCGCGAATGTGCCTGGCATGAGCATCTGGCCGGCCTTGGTCAGTTCGTTCAGCCTCGTCGCTGGGCATACGAACCGGCCGAGCATGGGGGCGTGGGCGCTCCGTAAGTAGCGTGCGAAGTTCTCGATCGCCGGAGCCATATCGAGCTTGGCCGGGGGGAAGAGCCCGGCGTAGTCAATCAGGCCGCCCGTTAGCGCCCGGGCGGCTTCCGGCAGGGGTGTGCTGGTCGTGTTGCTCGGCATGGGTGATCGTAGGTACCGGCTCACCGACGCCCTGGGTTTAGTCCTCGGGTCGCTCGCCACCCTCGGCCATCTTGACCAGCTTCGGGTCGAAGCGCGCGATGGGCTCGACGAGGTCGGCCTGGCGGGCCATGACCTGGCGGATGTCCTTGTACACGCGCGGATTCTCGTCGATGCCCGCGCTCAGCAGCGTGACGCCAGCGTCTTCGAGGTCCTGCTTCACGTGGGCCCAGCGGAAGGTCTTCTTGGCCTGGCTGCGGCCCATGACGCGGCCCGCCCCGTGGGCGGCCGACGACAGCGCCCGCATGTCGGCTTCGCCGCCGAGCCCGCGCACCACGTAGCCCGGCTTGGCCATCGAACCAGGGATGATGCCCAGTACGCCCTCGCCCGCGGGCGTGGCACCCTTGCGATGGACAATGACCTCGCGCTCTTCTTGGCTTCCATCGGGGAGTGTGACGCGATGGGTCTCCTTCCACGCGAAGTTGTGGTGGTTCTCCACGCCGGCGATGACGCGAGCGCCCAGGTGCTTGGCCACCCAATGGTGGATGCACGCGTGATTAGCCGCCGCGTAGCGGCCCATCAGGTTCATCGCTGCCCAGTATTCCTGGCCCGTATCGCTGTCGAGGTCGAGCCAGGCGAGGTGGCGCATCTGCTTATCCATATCGGGGCGCAGTTGCATGGCCAGCTTGCTGTAGTGGTCGCACACCGCCGCACCAGTGCCGCGACTGCCCGAGTGGCTCAGGAGGGCGAGGTACTTGCCCGGCGGCAGATCGAACGTGCGGTGGGCCTCGCGAGCGCGGCCCTTCGGCTTGTCGATATCACCTTGGGGCACGTCGGGCGCGCTCTCGGCGTACAGGCCGCTGCCATCCTCGGCGATGGTCAGCACGCCGAACTCGACGAAGTGGTTACCCGAGCCGCTGGTGCCCAGCTGGCTCCACGCGCGGTCCTTGTTGTGCTGGGTGATCTTGGAGACCGACCAATCCTCGTCCATCACGGCGTGTTCGCGCAGCGGGGTTCGATCCCCCTTGTTGCCGAACTTGGCCCCCACGCCGAAGCGGGTCTCCTGCTCGATGGCCTTGGCCAGGCGATCGCGGCCGCCGTCGTGGTCGAGTTCGCTGGTGGGCATGTCGAGCACGGTCATCTTCACGCGACAGGCGATGTCGACCCCCACCGCGTAGGGCACCACGGCGCTCTCGGTGGCAAGCACCCCGCCGATGGGCAGGCCATAACCCACGTGGGCGTCGGGCATCAGCGCCCCGGCCCGCGCGATTGGCAGGTGACAGGCATGCTGGAGCTGGGCCAGGCTGGGCTGGTCGAAGTCGTCGCCGACGGTGCCCCAGAGGTGGTACGGCGCCGTGGTCTGGTTGTCGGCCTGCGACTCGGACATATCGAAGGGTAGAGGCATCCGTCGCGTACGATGTGGGAGACTTGCCCCTGTAGCTCAGCTGGATAGAGCAGCGGACTTCTAATCCGCAGGTCCCTGGTTCGAATCCAGGCGGGGGTGTTGGGTGTTTCACCGCGTCGAACAGAGCCCTCCTTGGCAAGGAAGAAGTGACGTAGAGATGGAAGGATGACGGACTGGTCGGCGGTGTAATTTCAGAAGGACGCGCACTACTACGAACCCTAACCTGATTGGCATGACCACCACCCACACCCTCGTCCTCATCCGCCACGGCCAGAGCACCTGGAACGCCGAGAATCGGTTCACCGGGTGGACCGATGTCGACCTGAGCGAGCAGGGTCGTGAGGAAGCCAAGAAGGCGGCCGAGCTGATCCGGGCCGAGGGGTTGGAGTTCGATTGCTGCTACGCCAGCGTGCTCAAACGGGCCATACGCACGCTGTGGATCGTGCTAGACGGGCTCGACCGGATGTGGCTGCCCGTCGAACGATCGTGGCGGCTGAACGAGCGGCACTACGGGGCACTCCAGGGGCTGAACAAGGCCGAGACCGCCGCGAAGCACGGCGAGGACCAGGTCAAGATCTGGCGGCGCAGCTACGACGTTCGGCCGCCGCTGCTCGAGGCCGGTGACGACCGGCTGCCGGGCACTGACTCGCGCTACGCGGGGCTCGCCGAATCCGACCTGCCCGCGGGCGAGTGCCTGAAGGACACCGTCGAGCGTGTCCTGCCGTGCTGGGAAGGCGAGATCGCCCCGAGGATCCGCGAGGGCCGTCGGGTACTCATCTCGGCCCACGGCAACAGCATCCGGGCACTCGTCAAGCACCTTGACCGGGTTTCCGATAGCGACATTATGGGCGTGGAGGTTCCGACCGGCGTGCCGCTTGTTTACACACTTGACAATCAGCTTAAGCCCATTAATAGCAATTACTTAGGTGATGCAAGCGAGATCGCCGCGGCCCAGCAAGCAGTCGCTGCGCAGGGCAAAGCCCACTGACCGAACGCAGCCACAGTGATCCGAGGACCGGGAATAACCCAACGGCCCATGGGGATGCGTCCTCTATACTGATACACGCCCGGACCCGCCGCGACTCGTGTGCGCGGTGGCGCGTTTGGGCTACGCAGCCTGGCACGAAGCCGGGCCCAGACCGAGATGGCAGGAGCAAACCATGAGCATGAGTGATCGTCTCCGCAAACTGACGCGCCTTTCCGGCGCTGCTGCGGTCGCGTCGGCTGTTATCTTGAGCAGCCCGGCGCTGGCCCAGAACCAGCCCACGGGCCAGATGGTCGGCGACCACCGCCCGGCCGAGCTGATCATCGAGGCCTACGAGGCCGTCGAGATCCCGGCCTACGACGCCAGCCGTCGCAGCGAGGAGGGCTACAGGGCCGAGTACATGGCCGCCCGCAGCGAGGCCATGCGCAAGCAGGCCGAGCTGATCGGCGAGCTCTATGCGAGTCATCCGGCCCACGACCGCCTGCCCGAGTTGCTCCCCGTGCGCTGGAACGCATTGATGAGCACTGGTGAGGCTGAGATAGTCCTGGCGGAGACCGACGCGCTCGCCTCGCGTACCGACAACAAGGAAATGAAGGTCGAGGCGATGTTCGCCAACGCCAACGCGGTGGCGCGCACGACGCAATACAACCCGGAGAAGGTCGGCGCAGCGGCGAAGAAGTTCCACGCGCTGGCCCCTGACGATGCGCGTAACGCCACGCTGCTCATGATGACCACCTACTACCAGACCGACGGCAAGCTGCTCGAGCAGACCTACCGCACCATCGCCGCCGACTATGGCGACACACGCGAGGGCGGCCAAGCCAAGGCCAAGGTCTACCACTACGACCAGGTCGGCAAGCCGTTCGAACTAAGCTTCGAAGAAGCCACCACCGGCGAGCCCGTCGACATGAGCATGTTGCGCGGCAAGGTCGTCGTCATCGACTTCTGGGCCACTTGGTGCGGCCCGTGCATCGCCGAGATGCCCCACATGAAGAAGCTGTACGCCGCGTACAAGGACAAGGGCGTGGAGTTCGTGGGCATCAGCCTGGATAGCCCCCGCAACGAGGAAGACCCGAGCAAGGACGGCCTCCTGAAGCTGCGCAACTGGGTTGCCGACAACGACGTGAGCTGGCCACAGTACTACCAGGGCAACGGCTGGCAGAGCGAGTTCTCCAGCGAGTGGAAGATCCGCTCGATCCCGGCCATCTTCCTAGTCGACCAGCAGGGCCGCCTGCACTCGCCCAACGCCCGCGGCAAGCTCGACGAGATGATCCCCGAGCTCCTCGGCATCGAGCCTATCGCGCTCGAGAAAGAGAACACTGAAGAGGGCTAACCAGCCTGTCTGAACCTGTCGTTTGGCACTCCCGATTTCTGTGATTTCTCGCCCGCAGTCGCGGGCTTTTTCTATGGTTTCATAGGTCGTGCATACATTCCTGCATGAGCCACCCCGACTCCGCCATCAGCATCGAGCCAAAGCCCCAGTCGGCGTTCTCGCCCCCCGCCAACGCTCAGCGGACAGAGCCAGAGGGCGACATGCTTGATGTGATGGGCGGTGCGGCTCGGTGGATGATCCCGCTGCACGAGCACGGGTTCGTGGCCCTCGTCGACGCCATGCCGCGACTGGTGCCCGAGGGGCAGACCGCCGACCAGGCCGTGGTGCAGGCGGCCCGGGTGAGCTACGGGGCGGGCACCAAGAAGGTGAACGAGGATCGCGGGCTCATACGCTATCTGCTGCGGCACGAGCACACCACGCCCTTCGAGATGGTCGAGTTCAAATTCCACGTGTCGATGCCGATATTCGTGGCCCGGCAGTGGATCCGCCACCGCACGGCGAACGTGAACGAGTACTCTGGCCGCTACTCGGTGATGCCCGATCGGTTCTATCGCGTCGAGCTCGACCATGTGCGCAAGCAGAGCACCAGCAATCGCCAGGGCGGCGAGGACGTGTTCGACCCAGGTAACGCAGAGGAACTGAACACCGCACGAGAGTTCGTTGAGTACCTCGACCACGTCGAGGAGCTGTACAAGAAGTATGAGCACCTGATCGAGCACGGTGTGAGCCGCGAGCTGGCGCGTGTTGGTCTGCCCACCAGCCAGTTCACGCAGTGGTACTGGAAGTGCGACCTGCACAACATCCTTCGATTCCTCAAGCTACGGCTCGATCCGCACGCGCAACAGGAAATCCGCGACTACGCGCAGGCCATGCATGATCTGATCGCTCCAATCGTGCCCGTCACGATGGAGGCATGGCGTGATTACCACCAGCACAGCATGAGGTTGACGCGACTGGAGATCGAAGCAGTCTCCGACATTGCACGCGGCGGAGCAGGCGAACTGGCCAGCGACAACAAGCGCGAGGCCAGTGAGTGGCGGGCCAAGCGTGAGCAGTTGGGCTTGGGCTCCTAGCCGTAGCAAGCCATGGCACTGCGTCTGCTCCAGATCGTGCTCCCCAAGCGCCACGACGTCGAGGTGCTGGACATCATCGGCCGCCGCGAGGCCAGCACACTCTGGACCGAGCCGGCCAATGACGATCGCGTGCGGGTCAGTGTCGTGCTGGCCAAGGAAGACTGCGACGACCTGGTGCGCCGGCTCGACGCGCAGTACTCGTCGGTCGAGGGATTCCGCCTGATCCTCGAGGCCATCGAGGCAACACGGCCCAAGATCGAAGAGAAACCGGTGCCCGAGCCCGAAGCATCGGAGGATGAGGACGTGCCGGCCAAACGCCACGCGTTCTTCGGCGGGCGCGTCGCCAGCGACGAGTTGGTGGTCCAGGTCGCTGCTGGGGCCGACCACTCGCGCGTGTACTTTGCCATGGTCGTGCTCTCGACGGTTGTCGCTGCCGCGGGATTGGTGCAGAACAGCGCGGCGGTTATCATCGGGGCCATGGTCATCGCGCCCCTGCTCGGACCAAACCTGGCACTCGCGCTCGCACTGACCATCGGCGACTTGAAGCTCGCGCGGCGTTCGCTGCTCACCAATGTCATGGGCGTGATGGTCGCTGCCAGCCTGGCCATGCTGGTTGGGATCTATGCGCATGTTGGCGCGGCCAAGGACGATCCCGGCACGACCGAGATTTTCGCGCGCACGATTCCTCGCGTAAGCGACATCGCCATCGCACTCGCCGCCGGTGCCGCGGGCACGCTCGCGGCGACGACCGGCGTGCCGGCGACGCTGGTAGGCGTCATGGTCGCTGTCGCGCTGCTACCCCCGCTGGTGAGTTTCGGGCTGTTGCTCGTCAGCAAAGACGCGACCGTCGCCCAGGCCATGGGCGCGCTCATGCTGACCGTGACCAACGTCATCTGCATCAACCTCAGCGCGATGGCGATGTTCCGCTTGCAGGGTGTCGGGCCCAACACGGTGTACGACAACCGCAAGTCGACCAGGGCCAGCACCTACGCGATGATGTTCTGGGGGCTGCTGCTGGCCGCACTGATCGCAATCATCGTCGCGTGGCCTTCGATCCTCGAACGCCTGCCTGGCGGCGAGGAGCACCGGCAGGACACCGAAGCCGTGCAGGCAGCCGAGCAGGGGGAGTAGTCCGCCCGGAGATATCTGTGGAGAACGACGTGGGATCAGATTGAGGTCTGCAGGTCTTCAGCCCGTACACGCTCGGGTGCGAAGGCCATCGCAATCGAGATCGCCGATATAAAGAACAGGATCGTCGCCGCGGGCAACGTCCAGCCCAGGGCGTCCATGGCGCCGCGGCCAAACTGTGGCGTGGGCGGCCCGCTCTTGGGCATCACATGCAGAGCGGCATCAAACTGCCATGTGCCGAACACCAACTCATCTTCGCGGCGTTCCGGCGCGGGCTCGCCCGCTCGCCTCGCCGCACTCACGCGGCGGTTGAACGCCCGCTCGCTCTCGGGAAACAAGAAGACCTCTTCCTTGAACCCGCCCTCGGGCAACAACTCGACGATCTGGAACCGCCAGTCGCCGCGCATCACCTGACCAAAGCTGTCCTGGTCGACGCCCGGCCTTTGCAGACGCACGATTACGGCGAGGCGGTCCTCGGCCGTGCCGGCGTCGATGGCGGCCTGCAGTTCCTCGATCGACATGCCGCTCCGTGGCGCGAATCGCAGGACCTTGAGCCACGACTCGTGGCGCTGGAGGCCTGGTACTTCCTCTGGCAGCGAACGCAATCCCGAGCGAAGGCGGACCGTGTCGTCGCCGTACCCAAGCACGACCACGTCGGCACCGTCGGCGTCGACCTCGTCCGTAAACGAGACCCGCTGATCGTCCCACATGAAGTGGCGGGCCGAGATGGGCTGGAAGACGTAAATCTCGCGGCCTGATGTCTCGTTGTACTCGTTGAGACGCACGGCCATGAAGTAGCCAAGGACGACCACCGCGACAAGGCTGACAAAGCAGGCGACCAGCCAAACGGTACGGCCGCGGTTCCAGGTGAAGGGGCGTCGGGTGGGCTCGGGGTAGTCCATCATCTCCGGTCGAACGGGCTAGTGGTCGTCGCCCTCGTCGTGGCTTGCCTTGTCGTCCTTCTCATGGCCGTGGTCGTCGTGCGGCTCTTCCGCGCTGAAGAGGCTGGCGGTCAGGCCGTGCGCCGCGCGGCTGCGATCGGGCGACCGCGTCGGCTCCTCGTGGCGGTGGTGCGCGTGCTTTTTTGCAGCCTCGTACTCATACTTGGCCTCGCCGACTTCCTTGATCTTCTGGGTGCGGGCGTACTCGACCATTGACACGCTGATGGTGGTGTCTTCGCCTCGCGTGACGCCGCCCAGCCCACCGGCCTGGATCTGGGAACCCTTCCAGTCGTAGATCTCGTCGCGATTGCCCAGGTCCATCGCCGTCAGGCCGATGAACAGGCCAACTCCCATGAGCGTGAACAACAGCACCATCATGTTCAGGCGGTTGTCCCACTTGAGGTGCATGAAGATGCCCACTACGAAGATCGCCTTGATGGTGGCGATGCTCATCGCGATAAACACGTTCACGAGCGTGGGGATCTCGAGTTCGAACACCTCCGCGACCCAGATCTCGGCCCGCGACGACGCCACCGTTAGGATCGTGAAGAACACCAGCACGGCCAGCACGAATCGCAGCAGTGTCAAGCTGACCACGTGGTGGTCCTCACCATCGTGCCCGTGCTCGCCCGAGCCATGGTGCTCGGGGTGGAACGCGTGCGGATCGGCCATGTAGTCCTGGTACTCGGCCTCGGTCATCTGCGAGGGGTCGGGCCGCGGGTTCTCGTCTTGTGCGTGGCTGCTCATGTCTGGCTCCGAAGAGGGGCGTTCATCCGGCGGACCGTGCGTCTTAGTGGATCAGGTACAGCAAGGGGAAGAGGAAGATCCAGATCAGGTCGACGATGTGCCAGTACAGGCCCACGTTCTCCATCGCCAGGTAGTTCTTGGGGCCGTACCAGCCCTTCTGGTTGCGGTAGATCAGCCAGCCGATGAGGCCCATGCCGATGACCACGTGCGACGCGTGGATGCCCGTGGCCGCGTAGTACAGTGACCACCACATCGGCTCCATCGCATTCTGTGCGTAGGGATAGTCAAAGAGCGCGCCGGGCCGCTTGCCTTCGGACCACTTGGGGATGTACTCGAAGGTGAACTTAATGACGATGAACAACAGAGCGCACACCCAAGTCACACAGAGGTTGATCTGCGCCCACTGCTTGTTGCCGAGCTGCGTGTGCCGGATGGCCGACGCCATCGTGTAGCTGGACAGCAGCAGCACCAGAGTGTTCGAACCGCCCCACACCCAATTGAGATAGTGCGACCCGTTGGCGAAGGCCTCGGGGTACAGCATGCGCATGATGGCGTAACCGCAGAACAGCCCGCTGAACAGCAGCACCTCGGTACCCAGGAAGAGCCACATGCCCAGCTTACCGGCGTCGAACTCGTCGTCCTTCGTCCGCCAGTGGTGGCCCTTCTCGATGGTCTCGTGCTTCGGCAACGGCCCGGAGGGCAGATCGCCGCGAGAAGTGGGATGGATGGTGCTCATGCTTCGTTCTCTCTGGCTATGGCAACGATTCGATCCACGGAAATGGCTGGGCCTTAGTGCTTGTGGGGCTCGTCGGGCAGCGGGTACTCATCCTCGGTCCAGTGCGGCGGGATCTCGGTGTCGTACGCGTAGGGACCGTGCTTGACGATTGGCTCGTGGGCAAAGTTGTGCTCGTCCGGCGGCGAGTCGGCTTCCCATTCGAGCGTCATGCCGCCCCAGGGGTTCGGGCCACACGGCTTGCCCTGAAGCATCGCGTGGATGAACGTGAATAGGTGCGTTAGGAAGCCAGCCAGCAGCATCCACGAGCCCACCGTCGAGACAACGTGCATCCACTGATACTCGTCGGGATAGCTCGCGTACCGCCGCGGCATGCCGTGGGCACCCATCACGAACTGGATGAAGAACGTGGTGTTGAAGCCGAGGAACACAAGCCAGAAGCCCAGCTTCGCGGGCGTCTCGGCGTACATCTTGCCGAACATCTTGGGCCACCAGTGGTGCAAGCCGGCTAGCAGGGCGATGACCGTGCCGCCGAACATGACATAGTGGAAGTGGGCGACGACGTAGTACGAGTCGTGCAGGTGCATGTCGGTCGAGAGCGTGGCCAGGGGCAGACCCGTGAGCCCGCCGATGGTGAACAGGAACAGGAAGCCCAGCGTGTAGAGCATGGGCGTGTTAAAGACGATCGAGCCCTTGTAGAGCGTTGAGATCCAGTTGAACACCTTGACCGCCGTCGGGACGGCCACGAAGAAGGTCAGGAAGCTGAAGATCGCCGCCGTCAGCTCGCCCTGGCTGGTAAACATGTGGTGGGCCCACACCAGGAAGCTCACCGCCGCGATGCCCAGAGACGCGAACGCGACCGACTTGTAGCCGAACACGTTCTTGCGGGCGTGACAGGTGATGGTCTCACTGATCACGCCGAAGGCCGGCAGGATCATGATGTACACCACCGGGTGGCTATAGAACCAGAAGAAGTGCTGGAACAGCACCGGGTCCCCGCCCATTCGTGGGTCGAACAAACCAAAGTTGAACGCCCGCTCGAAGATGAGCATGAGCGTGGTGATGCCGATGACCGGCGTGGCCAGCACCTGGATGATGGCCGTGGCGTAGATGGCCCACACGAACAAGGGCATGTCGAACCAGCCCATGCCGGGCGCACGCAGCTTGTGCGTGGTCACCACAAAGTTCAGGCCCGTCATGATCGACGCGAAGCCCATGATGAATACGCCCGTGACCATCGCCACGAGTCGCCAGTGGTCGGCGTCGGTCATGGTCGAGTAGGGCGTGTACAGCGTCCAGCCCGTATCGATGCCGCCGACCAAGGCCGAGGCGAGCGCGAACAGCGAGCCGAACACGTAGACGTACCAGCTCCCCAGGTTCAGCCTGGGGAAGGCCACGTCCTTGGCTCCGATCATCAGCGGCAGGAAGAAGTTGCCCAGGCTCGCGGGGATGCCCGGCACGATGAACATGAACACCATGATCGCCCCGTGCAGCGTCATGGCGCGGTTGTAGACGTTGTACCCCGCCGCGTTGTCGCTGGCCAGGAACGACAGCCGCTGGCCGGTCGTCACGGTCTCACCTGCCGCGTTGACCATCACGCGCGTGGGTTCGAGCAGCTCGAACCGCACCACGAGCGCCATCACGCCGCCAAAGAAGAACAGGACGAGGATGGCCGTCAGGTACATCAGGCCGATCTTCTTGTGGTCGACCGTGGTCGCCCAGTTGACGATGTCGGCCCACAGGCTGCCCTTCGAGGTCAGGTAGGACCCATGGTGTCCGCCGCCGTGTTGCGGGGCCGAGCCGGCATGGGAATCGAGCGAACTCATCGTGAGCCTCCAAAGCAATCTACAAGCAACGGCATTCAGCCGCCGCTGGGGGTTCCTTCCGTCGACTCGCCCTCACCATCAGCGGCCTCACCCTCGCCGCCCTCGGCATCGGGGTCGACCTCGGCGGCGGCACGCTCAGCCTCGGGCGTAGCCTCGCTGAGCGTCTTCATGTACGCGATGATCCAACCGAGCTGCTCGGTGCTGATGTTGCCCTGGTAGCTCACCATCTGGTTGGGATAGCCGGCCCTGATCTTGGCCGCCGGCTCATAGATCGCCTCGCGGATGTGGTTGTCGTCGGCGAGCACCGTGCTGCCGTCCGTGTACTGGTGCTCGTTGTTGTACAGGTCCTTCCAGGTCGGTCCGGTGTTGCCATCGCCGTTTACCGAGTGGCACGCGAAGCAGCCGTTCTGCATTGCCACGAGTTGGCCACGCTCGGCCAGGGTGCCGCGCGGAGAACCGAAGATCTCCAGCTTGGCTTCATAGATCTCTTGGGGAACGACGCGGATGATCGCGGCCATTTCCGAGTGATAGTCGCCGCAGTACTCAGCGCAGAACACCGTGTGGTCGCGATACTGGTACGCCCCGAGTTCCTCGTCTTGCATAACGCGGGCCGTGTCGTCGAGCGGCTCGGGCGTGAATGTGTAGCTCGTGTACCGGTTGGGGAACACGTCATACTTCATGCGGAAGTCGGGGACCCAGAAGCTATGGATCACGTCGGTGCTTGTCATGCGGAGCAGCACCGGCTGCCCGGCGGGGAAGTACCAGATCGGAGAGTCCTGATCCGAGAAGTACTGCTTGATGTCGGTTGCGCGGGCACCCTCGGTCTCGGTCGCGAACTCGGAACTGACCTGACCGCCAGGATACTCGAGCGACCACTGCCAGCGCTGCGCAGTCAGGTTGCACTCGATGGACCCCACTGGAGCGTAGCTCATGTTGATGTAGCCGCGGAAGCCCTCGAAAAACATGACGAAGAAGAAGATCGTCGGGATGATCGTCCAGGTGATCTCCAGCGCGGTGTTGTGGTGCGGGCTCGAAGGCGCGGCCTTGCCCTCGCGCCGCCGCCACTTCAACGAGAACCACACCATCAGGCCCATCAGGCCGACAAACGAGACTACCGAGCACCACCAGATGAAGTGGAACATCCAGTCGGACTGGCTGCCGGCCTGCGTGAAGCTCTCGTCGCCGAACCACAGCCGGTCCTGCACGCTGATGCTCGCCAGCAGAGGAGAGAGGTTGGCCATCATCGCGTTCATCGCGTTCATGCGTGGGCTCCCACGGCTCGCCCGCCGGGGCGGTCGCCGTCAAGTCCTGACTCGGTCGTTTGTTGGTCGGCTACACGGCGGCGGACCCTGCCCAGGTGCTCGCTGAGCTTCAGCCCCGCGAGCAAGCCGACGATGAGCAAGATCGTCAGCACCCCGCCGGCCTGCATCACGCGGACCGCGGCCAGGGTGTACGAGTTGCTGTTTGGGTCATACGTAAAGCAGAACAGCAGCACCCGGTCGCCGAAGCTCGTGCCCGCTCGACCCTCACCGGCGTCGAGCAGCGACAGCTTCACCTGCCTCGCTTGGTAATCGAATCCATAGAAGTACCGCGACACCGTGCCGTCGGGCGTCAGCACCACAGCACCGGTGGCGTGGGCGTACTCGTCAACATCGGGCAGGAAGCGATAGCCGAAGCCCACCGACTCGGCGATGGCCCGCGACGTATCGCCGCTGGCCCGGAGGAACTGGTATCCCTCAGCCACCGTCTCGGCATTGTCCGCGTTCTGCTCGTAGCCCGAGCGATAGAGCAGGGCGTATTCCCGCGCCTGCTCCTGTGTGTTGCTGGGATCGAATGAGACCGCCAGCACGTTGTAGTGCTCGCCGATAGTCCAGTCGTCGATGCCGTTGAAGGCCTTGTTGAGGTTCCCCAGCAAGGCCGGGCACGCGACCGGGCAGTCGTAATAGACCAGCAAGAGAATCGTTGGCTTGCCACGATCGGGGTTGGCCTGGTCGTCAAAGAAGTCGCCGAGGCGCATCGTGGTGCCCTCGGCAGTCGTGACCATCGCGTCGAGCGGCACACGAGCGCCGAGTTTCTCCTCGATGTCCAGCCCCCGCGCTTCCACGGGCACGTCGTCCTCGATCACCTGGGCGCACGCTGCCGCCGACAGCCCCAAGGCCGCCATGATGGTCGCGAGATGGCGCAGGATCGTGGTCATGTGTTCGCGTGGGTTCCTCTCACTGGCCGTAGCTCTGCATCACCTTGGCGCGAGCTTCCTCAAGCGGGATACGGGCCGCACCCTGCACGGTCTCGCCCGACCAGCCGTACTCGCCGAGTTCCGCAAGTGTGGTGGCCTTGTACTCGTTGGCCTCGACGGCCAGTTGGAGGGTTTCGAGCTTCGCCTGCCGCACGCCCAGCACGTAGCGCTGGAAGAAGAGCGTGACACCGATGATCGAGACCACAACGAAAGCGACCATGCCCATGTAAAAAATGAGCAATGCCTTCGTGTCAACATGGCCCGAGTGCTCCTGCTGGGGCAGGCCCTCGTCCCGCGTGTGGGCGAACCAGTCGTCGTGGTTGTGGTGTCCGTCGCTCATCGCTTCATTCCTGTTTTGCAGTATGAATTACTGTACGACCGATTCGATTCCGAACTTCAGCTCTTGACAGATGGGCCAGGAAACCCTGTAGGTCCTTTCCCAGGCTCGGCTTAGACATAGTTCTTGTGCTTCAGAGCCTCAGGCATACGGGGTTCCATGACGTTCACCAGGGGCGCCTTGGTCAGCCGCCACAGCAGCACGCCGGTGTACAGGCAGACCACACCGCCGATGCCGGCGACATCGACCCACAGGCCCTGCGTGAAGCCCACTGGGTTCTCAAGGGTCACCCCAAGCGCCGGACGGATGATCCAATACAGGTCGACAACGTGCATGAAGATCATCCACGCGCCGATGGTGCCGAACCCCAAAGCCGACCTGCGCATCACACGTGGGAACATGAGCACCAGGGGCACCAGGAAGTGCCCAATCACCAAGAACATCGTCAACCCAGGCCACGCGGCCTGGCGGTGCATGTACCAGGTGGTCTCCTCGGGGATCTGGCTGTACCAGATGAGGAAGTACTGGCTGTAGGCGATGTAGCCCCAGAACACGATGAATCCGAACATGTACTTGCTCAGGTCGTGGTGGTGCTCGGCCGTGAACAGCCCTTGGAGCTTGCCCTTGGAACGCAGGAAGGTCAGCAGCAGGGCCATCGCCGGGAAGGTCACGAAGAATGTGCCGGCAAAGAAGTACACGCCCCACATGGTGCTGAAGAACTTGTAGTCGGTCAGCGCCATCAGCCAATCGAAGCTGAAGAAGGCGGTCGCGAGCGCCATGACCACCAGGCCCCAGGCCGAATGGAAGGCCAACTTGTTCGTCAGCCAGCGGTCGCCCGTACGCTCCTGCTTGCGCGAGAGGCTCCAGATCAGGCGGCTCAAGCCGATCCAGACCAAGACGCAGAACGCCAGACGAGCGCCAACGAAGATGGGCTCGAAGTACGCACCCTTCTTCGTAATGAAGTAGCCCTCTTCGGTGATCGCCGGGTTGAGCCAGCTCGATACCACGCCGACACTGCCATCTGACGACGCGGCAACAACCTCTGAAATCGCAAACAGAACGATGCCGATCACGGGCAGCCACACGAGCAGCGCGGCCTGCTCGAGCACACGCTTCATCGTGACGTGCCAGCCCGCGCCGCCCACGGCGTTGATCATGATGAAGAAGATCGAACCAACGCTGAAGCCCAAGACGGCCAGCGTGCCAACAAGCAGGATGCCCTTCACGTGGACAAGCGCAGCCCCGGCGGACATGTCCTCGGACATGCCGGGCAGTGCGAAAGCACCGATGATCGCGATCACGATGCCGACGACGCCGACGGCGGCCAGCGCCTTCCACAGCATGCCGACCTTCGACGGCTCGATGGTGATGTTTTCCTCGCGCAGGGCCGGATTGTTCAGATAGGTCGGCGCGTGGTCGGCCACGGGCTGGTTGGCGGAGATGCTGCTCACTGGCCACCCCCTTGCTCTGCTGAGCCCGCCGGTCGGCCGCGCGGGTCGAGTTGGTCCCTCGCCTCGGTTGGCAAGGACTGCGGATCGTTGTCGAAGGCCTGCTGCAGGACGCGGACGTGGGCAACGACTGCCCAGGTGTCCTCCACACTCAATGCATGGGCGTAGCCCGGCATTCGGTAGCGTCCATCGGGATGCTTCAGCCCATTGCGGGCGATGTGGAACAGGTACCCATCGCCACTGGTGGGCTGGGCCTCGTCCTTGTACTTCACGTCGTGGAAGCTCGGCACGGGGATCGCCCACCGCCGCCCCACCATGCCGTTGCCCTCGCCCGAGTAGCCGTGGCAGGCCGCACAATAGATGTTGAACCGCTCCTCGCCTCGTGCCAGCAGTTCTGTTGTGACCTCGATGGGTATGGATTGCACGGGTGTGCCGTCGGCGTTCAGGCCCGAATAGACCTCGACGCCCTCACCGAGCATGTCCTCGCGCTCACGCATGAATGGGGCGGCCCAATCCGACTCACCCTCAAGCGTGTTCTGCGTAAATGAAAATGCGCCGAAGGCGACCGTGCCGTCGACCGGCTCGCGCATAGTTCGCCCATCGGCGAAGAACGGCGTCTCCGATTGCGGGTTGAACCGCGGGCCATCGTCCAGGTCGGGGAAGAACTGGCGCGGGCGATCCTCGGAGCGATCGCCCCGGCAGCCGGCCATCGGCAACGCGATGGCGAGGCCAACCACGGCGAGCGCCAAGCTCAGTGTCGATGCGGTGCGTGTGCTCGCCATGGCGCCTACTCCTCCACCAATTCGACGTCAGTAGCGCCCATGCCCTGGAGCATCGACACGGTGTCCGAGCCCTGGAACTTCGGGTCGCTCGCCTCGATGACGATCACGAACTTGTCGTCGCTCACACGCAGGAAACGCTCGCTCTTGAGCAGCGGGTGGTTCCATCGTGGTAGCCCGTTGAGCGCCAGCATGCCGATGAGCGAACTGAACGCCGAGAACAGCACACCGAGCTCGAACGTCACCGGCACCCAGGGCTCCCAGGCGTCGTAGGGCTTGCCCTGCACCACCAACGGGTAGTCGAACGCGGTCATAAACCACTGCATGAGCAGGGCCACCGTGATGCCCGTGATGGCGCCGCCAGCAACGATGAGCGGCAGCTTGGTGCGCTTCATGCCCATCGCCTCGTCGATGCCGTGGATGGGGAACGGCGCGAACACATCCCACTTCTGGAAGCCCGCGTCGCGCACCTGCTCGGCGGCGTGGTACACAGCGGGAGAATTTGGGAACTCGGCCATCACGCCGTGGATGACGCCGCCGTCTGGCGTGCGGAATCCGTGGTCGGGCCGGGATGGAAGTCCGAGGATGCCCATGTCAGTGGCCCTCACCTTCATTTGAGTGATCGCCATTGGAGTGGTCGCCATGCCCGTGGGGGTCGGCTTCGGGCAGGATGGCCTTGATCTCGGCGATCGGGAAGATTGGGAGGAATCGCAGGAACAGCAGGAACAGGGTCATGAAGATGCCACACGAGCCGACGAAGGTCAGAATGTCGACCCAAGTGGGGTAGAACATGTGCCACTCACCGGGAATAAACGCACGGTGGAGGCTCGTGACGATGATCACGAAGCGCTCGAACCACATGCCGATGGTCACCGCGAGTGCCACGATCCAGATGACGATGGGGTTTCGCCGCAACGCCTTCACCCAGAAGAGCTGCGGGCTCAAGACGTTGCACGAGATCATGGTCCAGTAGGCCCACCAGTACGGCGCACCATCCTCGTGCAACCATGTCGGCAGCGCCCGGTTGTAGGCGAACACGGCGTACTCGAAGTCGTTGCCGCCATACCAGGCGATGAAGAACTCCATCGCGTAGGCAAAGCCGACCAGCATACCCGTGACCAGCAGGATCTTGCTCATGTTCTCCAGGTGGCGGAGGGTGAGCAGGTCCTTCATGTTGGGGAACAGCTCGCGGCAGGGAATCAGCAGCAGCAACACCATGGCAAACCCGCCAAACACGGCGCCCGCGACGAAGTAGGGTGGGAAGATCGTGGTATGCCAACCCGGCAGGATCGAGGTCGCAAAGTCGAACGACACGATCGAGTGCACGCTGAGCACCAGCGGCGTCGACAAGCCGGCCAGCAGGATGTACGCCTTTTCGTACCGCATCCAGTGGCGGCTCGAGTTCCGCCAGCCGAAGGACAGGAAGCCGTAGATGAACGACCGCAGCACGTCGGGCTTGAACGGCGTAAAGGGCAGCCTCGCCTGGTGCGGGTCCTTCATCAGCCGAAGGTCGGCCCGGTCTCGCAGTGTTGCCAGATCGGGGATCATGCCCATGAACCAGAACAGCAGCGACACGGTGGCGTAGGTGCTCACCGCGAACACGTCCCACAAGAGCGGGCTGCGGAAATTGGGCCAGATCCAGTTGCTGTTGGGCAGCGGTGCCAGGAACCAGGCCATCCAGGCCCGGCCGACGTGGATGCCCGGGAAGATGCCGGCGCAGATCACCGCGAAGATGGTCATCGCCTCGGCCGCCCGGTTCACCGCCGTGCGCCACTGCTGCTTGAACAGGCAGAGGATGGCGCTGATCAGCGTGCCGGCGTGGCCGATACCGATCCAGAACACGAAGTTGGTGATATCCCAGGCCCAGTCGACCTGGTTGGTCAGGCCCCACACACCCACGCCGGTGATAATCAGGTACAGGATCATCAACTGGCCCAGGCCCGCGATGCTCGCGGCCGTACCAAAGAGCGGCAGCCACCAGCGGCCGGGGCTCTTCTCGGCGTAGCCGCAGACGATCTCCGTGATCTCGTGGACCGAGCGGTTGTTGAGCACGAGCGGCGCGCGATACGACGGATCTTCGGTCAACGAGCCGTCGCCCGTGCCGGGCTCGGGGGCGTAGGTCGACGCCTCTGGGGCCCGGCCGGCCAGGCGATCGGCGGTGCGTTGATCGGGGGGAAGATGGCTCACAGCAGGCCTCCCTGCGACATCGCGCCCTTGAGAACCTTGAGACTCAAGGCATATCCGGTGTCTTCTTCACGCCGATGCAGATCGAAGAAGCTCGTGCCCCTGGCATGCGGCTCGCCATGCTCGTCGCCACCGTGGTCGTCGCCATGACCATGCCCGTCCTGATAGTGCAGCGGGAGCCCCATCTTCTCGTTCTTCACGTCGTGGGGGTGCCAATCGAGGTGCTCGTAGCGCTTCTTGTCGTCCTTGTCGCCGTTCTTCAGGATCTCGGGGTTGGGGTTGTACACCGCCATCATGTGCGTCGTACGCGGACGGGTATTGAGGTAGCCCAGCACGGCATAATTTCGGCCGCTCTCGCGAGTCCGCGTCACCGCGCTGTCGGGGTTGAGAATATCGCCGAAGACGATCGCGCCCGTCGGGCACGCCTGCTGGCAGGCCGTCTGCACGAAGCCCTCGGGAATGCTCTCCATGCCCTTGAGCTTGGTCTCGATCTTGGCGTTGTTGGTGCGCTGGATGCAGTAGGTGCACTTCTCCATCACGCCGCGCGAGCGGACGGTGACATTTGGGTTCTTCTGCATCTTCTCGATCTCGGTCAGCTTCGCACGCAGACGCGGTGGGATGAAGTGCTGGTTGGGCGGCAGCTTGTCGTCGAAGAAGCCGTTGGTCGCCCGGCTGGTCTCCTTGTTGAGCCCACCATCGAGCCGCTTGGTGCCGTAGTCGAAGAAGTTAAACCGGCGAACCTTGTAGGGGCAGTTGTTCGCGCAATACCGAGTGCCGATGCAGCGGTTGTAGACCATGTAGTTGTGGCCTTCTGGGCCGTGAACAGTGGCATTCACCGGGCACACCGTCTCGCACGGCGCGTTCTCGCACTGCACGCACGCAACCGGCTGGTGCAGGATCTCCTCGGGGTCGTTCAATTCGCCCACGAAGTAGCGGTCGACGCGAATCCACGTCATCTCGCGGCCCTTGGCCACTTCCTGCTTGCCCACGACCGGGATGTTGTTCTCGCTCTGGCAGGCAACGGTGCACACGCCGCAGCCCGTGCACGAGGCCATGTCGATGGTCATGCCCCACTGCGGGCCCTGGGCGTAGGTCGAGCCCGGCTCGGCGTCACCCTTGCCCTCGGCGTCCTCGCCCGTCCCCTTGTTGTAGGGGTTGTGGTAGATCGACCGGTTCGGTGGCGCGTGGCTCACGGTGCCGAGCTGCTCGGCGAAGTTCAACTCACTCGTGGCCAAGCCATACTCGTCGGTATAGTCCTTCTTGACGTAATCGCCGTGCTTCTGCCACGCGGGCAATTCAACGCGACGCACGATCTCGGTGCGCCCCTCGAGCGACCAGTGGTTCTGCGTGCTGGCGATCCAATAGTCGCCCGGCACGCGCTCCATGCGAGCACCCGCCGCGGCGTACTGGCCGGCCGTGCGAAGCTTGAAGGTATCGAAGCCCGCTCCCTCGGCGACGACACCGCCGCGTGTGCGGCCATAACCGAGCCGCAGCACGATCGTGTCGTCGGCCAGGCCCGGGCAGATCCACACGGGAAGTTCGAGCGTGCGACCGTTGACGTCGAGGCGGACCATCTTGCCCGTGGTGTGCTCGCGCAGGTACACGTGCTTGGGGTTGTCGCCACCGGGAACAAGGCCCATTTTCTTCGCGGTGGCCGGGCTCACGAGCGCTGGGTTGTCCCAGGTGGTCATGCTGCCGATGTCGGGCAACTCCTGCAACCAGGCGTTGCCGGCGTAACGACCGTCAAGCGTGCGACCGAGCGTAAACAGCACGTCCATCGCGTTCTCGGCCGGTGCGCTACCAACACGGATCGTGCCGATGGCGTTGGCCAGGCTCGACAGGTTCGCCGGCGGCGCGCCGCCGGGTTGCGTGGAGTTCGCAACCAGTCCGTCGTGCAACGCACGACGCCAGCGCTTCTCAAACTCGCCGCGAGCACCGACCCCGAAACGCTCACGCATCACACGACGCCACACGGCCCGCACGATGTGGTGGCCGTCTGCCCACGCGGGAAGCTCGTCGCCGCCCTCGGTCGCTGCGTGGGCGGCGTCTTCGGGGAACACGCCGTCGGCGTTGCCCTCACGCGTTGGGCCGTCCTCACCATCGACGACCACGGCGCCCTGCTTGCGTGCAGACTCTTCCAGATGCGTCAGCCGGGCCTCATCCTCGAAGGTCTCACTCGCGAGGAAGGCCAGCAACTCGATCTCGCTCTTGCCGTAGTACAGCGGCGCGATCATGGGCTGCACGACGCTCAGCGTGCCGTCGGCGGCGATCACATCGCCCCACTGCTCGAGGAAGTGTGTTCCGTTGAGGCGCCACGTCGAGGCGGCGGCCGTTTCGGTATCCTGCACGCTCAGCGTCACTCGCGTGGGCACCTTCGCGAATCTCTCGGCGAAACTCGCGTCGGCCGGCGCGTCGTACACGGGGTTGGCATTCAGGCACACCACCGTACTCACCTGGCCGCTGTTCATCGCCTCGCTGAGCGCGACGAGGTTCGCGTGGCCGTTGGCCGCGATATCGGCCGCCATCGGGCGATATCGCACCACCGGGCCAGCGGCACCCAGCGCCGCGTTCATCGCGTGCGCCAGAGCATGGACACCGAGAGGCAGCGACGCGCCAACCAGCACGATCGACTCGCCGCGATGCGACGCGAGGTCAGCCGCGCACTGGTCGACCCACATCTGGTTGAGCGTGATGTCCGAAGGCACCCGCACGCCCGCGAGCGCCGATTGGATCGCCGAATCGCCGCCGAGTTGCCGCATGAGCGCCTTGGCCAGCGCAACCACAAAAGCCGGCTGCAGCGACGGTGCCAGACGCATGCGGTGGTCGGCCTTGCCGCCGCTGGTCGAGAGCGCGCCCTCAACAGCATAGATGCGGCTCATGTCGACAGGGTTGCCCTGCTCGTCCTTGCCCGTCATCGGCGCGCGATGGGCCACGAGGCCGCGAGCGTTGCGCAGCTCGTCTTGCTCGCCGTACGCCGGGTCGCGCTCCACGAGCACCATGCGCTTGGCGTTCTCGAGGCGAAGCTCCTCGGTCATCGGCTGGCCGAATGCAAGACGGGATGCTTCGACCGCGTTCGGATTCTCGAGCGGTTCGTACGCCACCCAGCGGGCGTTGGGCCAGCGACGCATCACCGCGTCACGCATCGCGTCGCGGCTGGGGCTGGTCTGCTTGCCGGCGATGAACGCGAGCCCGCGGCCACCGTTGGCGTCGTAGCGAGCGAAGCCGTCGTTGCCGCGCGCCCATACACCGAAGTCGTCCCAGGTCGCCTGGAGCGCACCACGCGCGGGATTGTCGTACGTCACCTGCATCAGGCGATACGGGTCGTATAGATCGAGCACGCTGGATTGCGACCACAAGCTGCTGCGGCCCTGGTTGATCGGGTGCAGCGGGTTGCCCTCGATCTTGGTCGGCCGGCCCGTGTGGGTCTCGACGAGCAAGCCCTCGGCCCCGCCACCGGGCAGCGGCATGGCGGTGGCATAGTACTTCGCACGGCCGGGGACCTGGTCCTCGGGCACCTCGCGCGAGTACGGCATGATCGTGTGCTCGGGGCGGCGGCAGCCGGGGATGGTCGCTGCGCCGGCCAATGCGAGCGACGCACCCATGACCTTTAGGAAATCGCGGCGTGAGCCTTCGAGCAACTCGCTGGCCCGCGTGGGGAATTCGCGGCCCAGCCACTCGCGGAACTCGGGCTTGTCGACAAACTCGTCGACGCTGCGCCACACCGGACGCCCGGCCGTTTCGGCGAGCTTCCGCGGCGCGCGATCAACGGCACGCTTCCCGCGGGTCGAGGGGCATTGGTCGATGGTCTTCTCTGCCATGCGGTCTTCTCCGGCTGGCAAGCCTGATTCGGGCGAGACGGTTCCTGAGCGACTTAGTAGTGACACGCGCCGCAGTTCTCGGGTGGGGCCTGACGGATGCCAGCAAGCACGGCCGACGCGGCGGCGCGCTGACCCTCGCCCTCCCCGTACCACACGGTCTCGACCCATTCCAAGTCGGTCACCTTGTCGTTGGGGACGAGGTACTTGGCCGGGTCGTCGTGGCCCTCGATGGCGTCACCGACACCGCGGTGACAATCGAGGCACCAGCTCATGCTGAGCGACTCGGCCTGGTATACCACGGGCATCGCCTCGATCTGGCCGTGGCACGAGTAGCAGCTCACACCCGCATTGACGTGCGCGTGATGCGGGAAATTGCGCACGTAGTCGGGCAGCTTGTGGATGCGCGCCCACGGGATCGACTCGTCTTCGGTCCACGCCGTGCGAATGAACTCGACCTTCTCGCCCGGGTCATATGTCGGGCTGAGCATGCCGTCGGTATGGCAGCCCATGCAGGTGGACACCGGCGGGATGTTGGCCTCGGCCGACTTCTCCACGTTGGTGTGGCAATACCGGCAGTCGAGCCCGAGCTTGCCCGCGTGGATCTGGTGGCTGAAGCCCGAGCCCGGCTGGGCAGGCATGTACCCCACCTCCCAGTACTTGGGCGTGAAGTACGTCGTGACCACACCAATCGCCACGATCAGGCCGACGGCCCCACCGATAGCCCCCAGCGTGGGCAACAGGTTCATCCATACAGGGAATCGAACGGACACCGGACGCCTCCCGTCTGCTCCCGGCACCGCTCGCCCCATCGGAGGCGGTCGCACCGAGCCCAAACCGTGCGCGCAGACCTATCACGGGCCACGCTGCCCAATAATCCCACCGCGCGACCCCAAAAGCATGCCACGCGTACCATCAGACAGAAAAAAGTACTGTTTTACGGAAAGTGAGACAGAGTCTCAACAACTGGCAATTCTGTGTCTCGGCCCATGAAGGATCGCCAAATGACCCGTTCACAATCCGAACTTATTGGCCTCACGCGGCCGCCCTTTGGCAGCATCGCCGGACCGGTCGTCGTTGGCGGCTTCGGCACGGCCATCGGGATGTGGTTAACCTGGCTTATCGGACATCAACCCTGGCTCGACCTGCCCGCTGCCGCAACCGGCATCGTCATGCTTGGCTGGCTCGTAGCTGGCGGGGGCTTCGGTGGTATCCACGGAGGCCGCCGTTTTGGTTGGCTTGCCGGGGGCGGTGTGACACTCACCGCGGCGGTGCTGAACCTGCTCATCATGGGCTCGTTGGTCTCTGAGAGCATCGACGGTGCGACCCCGGCCCAAGGGTCGGCTGGGCTGACTCCCTCGGCAGGAATGACCATGCTGGGATTTCTCGGCGCGAGCCTCGTGGGCGGAGCGATCGTCGGCGCGGTGAGCGGGTGGATTGCGCAAGATCGCGAGCCCCGGCCTCTCTCGACTTGGGCCGGCCGGTTTGCCATTGTCGCCGCCATCGCCGTCGCGCCCCTGCTGTTGCTGGGGGGGCTGGTGACCAGCACTGGCTCGGGGCTGGCCGTGCCCGACTGGCCGGGCACGTACGGCGCAAACATGTTCTTGTACCCCATCGCACTCATGGCCGATCCGCGGGTCTTTCTGGAACACACACACCGGCTCTTCGGCTCGCTCGTGGGTGTCACGACGATCTCACTGGCGATCTTCGTGTGGGCGACACACGACCTACGCAAGAAATGGGACGTACCCGTTTCCGTTGGCGTCGTTGTCGCCATCGGCGCGGTTCTCGTGGCCGGGCTTCGTATGCACACGAGCGATGCGCTGGGCGGGCTTGAGTTTGGCGGCATCGCCGTAGCGGTGGCGATTGGCAGCGTGGTGTGGTTCCTGGCTTCGATGAAACTCGAGCGCCCCGCGCAAGCTGCTGCCGCGCTCATCCTGATGGTCAGCGCCCAGGGCGTGCTCGGCGGCACGCGCGTGACCGAGGCCAATCCATTGCTCGGCACCATCCACGGCGTGCTCGGGCAGGCCTACTTCGCCTCGATGGTGATGTTCGCGGCGTGGGTTTCACCGACGGCGCGCGCCTTGCGAGCAGCTGATCGCCCGCAAGCTTGGGTGCGCAGTGGCGCATGGATGCTGCTGACGGCGCTGCTGCTGCAACTCGTCATGGGCGCGATGTATCGGCATGGCAGCATGGCCGCCGAGCCGCGCGCCTGGGCTGGGCCGGCGTTGCACGGACACATGGCGTTTTCGGTGGTCGTCGTGGTCCTGGCCGCTGTCGTGGGCTTCGCGCTCATGGGGCAGGGCTCGGGACCGTCATCCGACTCGAAACACGAGCACGACCAGCGCGGCGCGCGCGCGTGCGGGCGTCTCGGCAAGCTGCTGTTCGCGGCGGTTCTTCTCCAGTTCACTCTGGGGTGGGTCGCCTTCGCGCTCGTCACGGATGGAGCGCCTCGCGCGGTGCCAACAGCCGATCAGTTAGCGGACGCAACGAGCGTGCCCATCGCCACTGCCTTGGTGACATTCGCCCATCAGGCCAACGGGGCGCTGCTACTGGCCACCGCCAGCGCCGCGGTGGTGTGGGGCGGGTTGGTGCTCGCGGGGCGCCAGCAGGCCCGGGTGCAACCGGCGACCGCCTGAACCCATCAACATCCTGGGATGGCGCTCTCTCGACCGGGTGCAATGCCGGGGTCGATGTTGCGTTGGACCCATCGGACGGCCGATGAGGGGCGTGGGGTCGCCCCGGGCCGATTCCGGATCCGCCTGCGCGATGGAGCGAGCCGATGGCAAACCAGGAAGGCACGGCACGAGGTGAGCGACAGGTCACGCTCGAGGAGCAACGCCGGCAAGAACGTGTGGATCTGCGACGGGTGTGGGAGCCCATCGAAGCATCCGATTTCGGCTTTGACCAAGCGAGGCACCTGCTCTGGCGCGCGGGATTCGGCGCCACACCCGCGCAGATCTCGGCCATCGCATCGATGGGGCCCGAGCGTGCAGTCGATTACCTGTTGGAAACCCCCGACGCACCCGACGCCACGCCCGCGGCCAACCTGTTCGACCGCAACATCATGCGGCCGTACAACGAGGAAGAGATGCGGATGGCCGCAAACGCGCGGCGCTCGCGCGATGAAGACACGCTGGCACGGCTGCGCGCGATGCGTCAGGAGGCGCAGGTCCAGGACCGCCGGCAGATGCGCGAGATCCAGCGATGGTGGCTCACCAGGATGATTGAGACGCCGCGCCCGCTCGAAGAGAAGATGACGCTGTTCTGGCACGGCCACTTCGCAACCAGCTACCGGACGATTGAAGATAGCTACCACATGTACTTGCAGAACCAGCGATTCCGCAAGCACGCGCTGGGCAACTATGGCGAGCTGCTGCACGAGATCATTAAGGATCCGGCGATGCTGGCCTATCTTGACAACAACGACAGCCGCAAGGATCGCCCCAATGAGAACCTGGCGCGCGAGCTCATGGAACTGTTCTCGATGGGCGTGGGCACATACAGCGAGCAGGACATCCGCGAGGGCGCACGAGCGCTCACGGGCTATACCTTCCGCGACGACGAGTTCGTGCTCGACCGCGACAACCACGACGGCGGACGTAAACGCATCTTCGGACGCACGGGCGAGTACAACGGCGAGAGCTTCGTCACCGCGATCCTCGCCCAACGAGCCACCGGCGTGTACATGACCCGCAAGCTGTACGCCTTCTTCGTTGCCGATCTGGCGGATGACCCGCGTGACTATCCGCCCGCGGTGGACTCGGTCCTCGATAACATGCGGACCACGTTCGTGCGCCAGCGGTACGAGATAAAGCCGCTGTTGCGCGAGCTGTTCCTGAGCCGGCACTTCTATAGCGACGCCGTGGTTGGACAGCGCATCAAGAGCCCGGCCGAGTTGGTGGTCGGAGGCGTGCGTGAGCTTCGCACGCCCGTGCGCGAGCTCACGACGCTGCTCGACGCGCTGGCGCTCATGGGCCAGAACCTATTCTTCCCGCCGTCGGTGGCGGGCTGGTCGGGTGGGCGCACGTGGATCAACACGTCGACCATGTTCGTGCGGCAGAACACGCTGGCCTTCCTGCTGACAGGCCGCAAGCCCAACGGCCCCGACGCGCTCGCCGACATGCAGCAGTACGAACCCGACCCGATCATGGCCGAGCTGCGCACCGCCTTCGGCGAGGGTAACGACGAGCACGCGGTGCGCGGCGTGCTGCGATACACCCTGGGGCGGACGCCGACGCACGCGATTGGATCATTACGGGATGTCCTGAGGCACCGCGGTGGCGCACGCGACGGCGAGGCGCTGCGTGATATGCTGCTGCTGGTGGCGGCAATGCCCGAGTACCAACTCTGCTAGTGACCGGAGGGAATGAGCATGGACCTGCACGACTCGAAGGCCTACACGCGGCGCGCATTCCTCGGACACGGGGTGATGCTGGCATCGGCGTCGATTGCCGCGCCCGGATTCGTGCAGTCGGCGGCGTGGGGGCTGCCGTCCCCGAGTGCGTTGCTCACGAGCCTCGCGGGTGTGCCCGAGGACCGCGTGCTGGTGGTCGTGCAGCTCTCGGGCGGCAACGACGGGCTGAACACCGTGGTGCCCTACGGCATGGACGAGTACTACCGCGCCCGTCGCGCAATTGGCATCTCGAAGGACCGCGTGCTGCAACTCGACGCGCGGCAGGGACTCGGACTACACCCCGCGCTCGCGCCCATGAAAGAAATGTACGACGCCGGGATGTGCTCGGTATTCCAAGGCGTGGGCTACCCAAACCCCAATCGCTCGCACTTCAAGAGCATGGACATCTGGCACACGGCCGATACGAACGGCACGGGCGATGGCTGGATCGGGCGGTACCTCGACAGCGAGTGCGTCGGCTTCGGCAAAGGCGAGAGCGGGACGGCCGAAGCGGGCTCGCCGGATGGCGGGCCGCCGGCGATCTCGATCGGGCGTGATACCCCACTGGCGATGCAGGGCCGCAAAGTGAATCCGGTGTCGTTCGAGAGCGCCGACGTGTTCCGCTGGCTGGGCGAAGACCACGATCGGACGCTCAAGGGTGAATACGACCAACTCAACCGGCGTGAAGCGAGCGGATCGATGGATAGCAACGAGTCGTTCCTGACCAAGACGGCGCTCGACGCTCAGGTGAGCAGCGACATGATCCGCAAGGCGGTGGCCTCCCAGCCGCTGGTGCGCTACCCGGGCAACGGGCTGGCGCGGCAACTCGCGATGATCGCCCAGATGATCCGGGCCGGGCTCAAGACACGTATCTACTACGCCACGCTGGGCGGTTTCGACACGCACGCAGGCCAGGGCGGGGTGAACGGCCGCCACTCGCAATTGCTGGGGCAGATGGCCTCGTCGATTCAGGCCTTCTACCAGGACCTAAAGGAGCAGGGCAACGACGGGCGCGTGATGACGCTCACGTTCAGCGAATTCGGGCGGCGTGTGTCGCAGAACGCCAGTGGTGGGACCGACCACGGCACAGCCGCACCGATGTTCCTCTTCGGCCCGATGGTGCGCCCCGGCGTGCACGGCACGCACCCCTCGATGAGCAACCTGGACGGCGGCGACCTGAAGCACACGCTCGACTTCCGCCACGTGTACGCGGGCGTGCTCGACTCGTGGATGGGTGCCGACTCGGAGGCAATCCTGGAGCGCCGTTATCGGCCCGCGCTGGTGTTGGGCAAGTCCTGAGTCGGACGTTCCACCCTTGCCAAATCGTATAAACCATCGCCGCGCGCGGCCGTAGTCACACTTGTGACGACTTGAAGCCTCCGGGAAATCGATGCATTCCTTCGTGGGACCCCGATGCTGTGGGCCCGTTGGAGGCGGTGCATGTTCACGCGGATGCGCAACGGCTGGGCGATCTCGATGGCGAGCTTCGGCTTGCTCATGGAGAACAAGAAGCTCATCATCTTCCCACTCCTCAGTTCGATCGCATCGCTGATCGTGGTAGCCACCTTCATCGTCCCCATCGTGGGAACGACCACCGGGCGGAACATCTTCCTGGCCGAAGACCCCAACGCCGACACCGGTCAGATGCTGGTCATGTTCCTGCTCTACTTCTGTTGCTACTTCGTCACGCTCTTCTTCAACTCGGCGCTGGTGGGCGTCACCATGATGCACCTGGACGGGCGACCATACAAACTCAGCGACGGGCTGCGCATCGCGTGGGACCGCTTCAGCCTCATCCTGATGTGGGCGATCATCGCCGCGTCGGTGGGTTTCGCGCTCAAGATGATCGAGCAGCGCTCGAAACTCGCGGGCAAGATCATCGCACTCGTGCTGGGGTCGGCATGGACGGCAATGACCTACTTCGTGGTGCCCGTGCTCATCGTGGAACGCGCGCCGGCGCACAAGGCGATCGGGCGTTCTTTCTCGCTCGTCAGACAAACCTGGGGTGAGGGGCTCGTGGCCAACTGGGCCAACGGGATCTTCGTGGGACTGGGTATTCTCGGCGGGGTGCTGGTGATCTTCGCCACTGTCTCAACGGGCGACCCGGTCATTGGCGGGCTTGGCCTCGTGCTCGGCGTTGTCTGGATGGGTCTCATGGTGCTGGTATCGATGACGCTCGATTCGATCACCAACGCCGTGTTGTATGTGTACGCCCGGACGGGGCAGTCGCCCGACGGCTTCGACGACCAGCTACTCGAGATGGCCTTCGCCGGCAAGGGCGGCGAGGCGGGCATCCGCATCGGCAACGAGAGCGTGCAGCCTGAGGAGCCAGTGCAGGTGAAGTCGGCGCTCCCAGCGCTCCCGGCCTTGCCCGACAAGCCCAGCGGCCCGTCGCTGGCCGACATGCGCAAACGAGAAGCGGCGTCGGACCAATCGACCGACGCCGCCTGAGCGTACCGGATTCTGCGGAATGAGTCAGCCGGGGCAGCCGACCACGAACTCGTTCTGGAAGGCCAGGAAGTCGAAGATCGTCAGGCGGCCGTCGCCGTCGAAGTCGGCGGCGGGATCGCCCGAGGCGAACAGGTTCTGGAACTGCAAGAAGTCGAAGATGGTGAGTTCGCCGTCACCGTCGAGGTCGGCGCGGCATGGGACCACGACTCCGTCATCGCCGAAGAGCATCAGCGGCGCGTAGGAAGGTTGGTCGGTGACGGGGCTGAAGATGGGCTCGTAGCCGCCACCCGGGAAGCCCACGAGACCGGGCTCGATCGAGTCGCCGGGTAGGAACGGGCTGGGCGGCAACAGCACAGGCTCCGGGCCGGTGCCTTGGGCCGTGAACTCGATGAAGTACTGCCCCGGAGGCATGGGCGGCATCCACTGCATGTCGACGAGCGCCTCGACGATCGGGTGGCTCGGGTCGCCGCCAGCACCTTGTTCGACGGCGAAGATACCGGTGAAGATGGTGTCGTCCAGACGGTTGGTGAAGAGATCGCCCGCGATCACCGTGCTTGTCGGATCGCCCGGGAAACCGCTCCAAATCTGCACGGCCAGGCCCTCGAGCGGCTGGTCAGGAAGTGTGAAGGGCTGGATGAGACGCACGGCCATCGCGTCGGGCGTCCAGAGTTCGCCGTCGGGCACGAAGACCGGCTGGGCGATAGTGGTCTCGCCCGGGATGATCTGCACGCCGCGTGGGGCACCCGGGGGCGTCTCGAGCACGGGTCCATCCTCGGGCCCACCGATGAGGTCGGTGGTGGTGGTCGTGTCGCCGTCCAAGTAGCCAGCGACTTCCTCGTGCTCTCCAGCACCACCCATCTCGATCTCGACATCCAGGTCGTGGTCGTCGTCGCCGGGCATGTCGAACTCGATCTCGGTGTGGTTCGAGAGGTCCATGCTGAACGCGGCGGCGGCTCCGACGGCGGGCATCGGGGCACCAGCAAACATGCCGGTTGCTTCGGATTCGACGATGAAGCCGTCACGAGCACGGATGATGAGCGAGCCCTTCTGGGGCGTCACGTCGCCCGGGACAACCATCTCGAAGTCCATCGTGGGCGCGTTGTTGACCATGAGGTTGTCGGTCCACTCGAAGTCGCCGCCCTGGACAAAGTTGTCGATGTCGATGAGCAGGTACTCGGTGGTGATGCCGGTGGTGTTGTCTATGACTCGGCCGATGACCGGATCGATGCGGCGCACCTTACCGACGCCACCCTTAATTCCCGGCTCGGCGCGCCAGCGGCCGACCCAACCGATGCGGCCGCGACGGTCCATGCCCCGGCCCCGGTAGTACAGCTTGGCGGCCGACCACGCGCGCCCATATGCCGATCGCTGGCCCGGACCAACCGGGCACAGATCGACGTCACCGAACACGCGAATCTCGCCGTCGGCGGCACCGACAGCAAGCGTGTCAACGACGGTTTCGGAGTTGGCGACGGAAACCGTGCCCGCGGTAGCAGTCACGGTAAAGGTCGTGGTCCCAAGGCCGACGACATCGATGTCGAGGTTGGTGTCCTTGTCCTTCATGCGGCCGCAGCGGGCGTAGGCGTACTCCTGATGCTTCAGGCGTAGCTCGGGGGGCAGGTTGCCGCGGGTGGTGATGTCGAATGTGTGCTCGACGCAGTAGTCATTGACACCGGGGTCGGCCATCACCGGCTTCCCCGCCCCCGCCAGAATGGCCACGATGGCCGCTCCGGTCGAAAGTGTGCGAGCGTTGCGAACGACTGTGCTCTGTGCGGTAGCGGCCATGGCTGGCTCCTCTCTTGTTTTCCTGTGTGGCACACGCCACATAGGAATACCAGCGAGGGAAGACCAGATCAGTCACGCGCCTCAGGCGTATCGCTGAAGATCTCTCAGATTGCACTGTCAGCGCATGAAAAAGCCCGGCACGAAGCCGGGCACGCGCTGGAACAAGATGCTCTTTATCGGTCTGCGGGATCGATACCGAAGCCGCTGCGGTCGGGCTCTTGCGGCCGTTGCGGCGGCTGGTAGCCCTCACTGGCGATGGCGTTTTGCAAATAGGTGACGGCCGCGTCGATCTGCGGGTCGATACCGTTTGCCAGGTCAGTCGGGTTGTCGACGACGTCCATGTCGGGATCGACGCCGTGGCCCTCGATGCCCCAGGTGCCGTCGGTGCGGTAGAACCCGAAGTTGGGCACGGCGGTGTAGCCGCCGTCGATGAGCGGCGGCACGCCGCTGATGCCGACCAAGCCACCCCAGGTGCGCTTGCCGATGAGCGGGCCCAGATCGTTGTGCTTAAAGAGCCAGGGGAACATGTCGCCGCCCGAACCAGCCGACCCGTTGATCAGCATGGCCTTGGGCCCCTGGTGGCTGTCGTAGGGCCACGGCCAGTCTTTGCCGTCACGGCGGTACCAATAGTTGGTGCGCGGGCGGTTGAGCAACTCGATGAAGCGAGTTGGGATCTGGCCGCCGCCGTTCCAGCGATCATCGATGATGAGGGCATCCTTGTCGATCTGGGCGTAGAACTGGCGGAAGAGTTCGTTCTGCCCGTTAACGCCGGTGTCGGGTACGTGGATGTAGCCAATGGCGCCATCGGAAGCTTCCTCGACATATTGACGGTTGGCTTCGACCCAGTGGCGGTAGCGCAGGGCCTGATCGTTGCCGATGGGCTCGATGGTGTAGGTCCGCTCGTTGGTGGTTTCTTCGTCGCCGGTCAGGCTATCAACCACCGTGATGGTGGTCTGCTTGCCGACGGTGCCGATGAACGCCGCCCACGGGTCGGTGCTTGTGTCGACGGCCTTGCCGTTGACGTGGGTGACGATGTCGCCCTCTTCCACGTCGACGCCCAGGACGTCGAGGGGGTTGCGGGCGTCGGTGTCCCAGGGAGCGCCGCCGTACATCTTGGCAATGCGGAAACCCGAGACCTCGCCGTCTTCGCCGTCCTCGGTAGCGACCTCGAAGTCGACGCCGAGCATGCCCACGTTCTGACTAGGCTGGCCTTCGACATCGCCGCCCCAGTAGTAAGCGTGGCCGACGTTGAGCTCGGAGATCATCTCGCCGATGATGAAGCTCACGTCCTCGCGGCTGGCGGCGTGATCGACCATCTTGGAGTAGTGGTCGTAGACCGCGTCCCAGTCGACGCCGTGCATGTTCTCCACATAGAAGAAGTCGCGGTGGCGGCGCCAAGCGTCCTGGACGAGTTGGCGCCACTCCTCACGCGGCTCGACGCGCTTGCGCAGCCCGCTGGGGCGAAGGGAACCGGACATCGACTGCCCGGCCTTGGCGTCGGCGATCTTCCACTGGTTGCCCTGGCCAGCGAGCAGGATCTTCTTGCCGTCGCCCGAAATGCCGACCATCTGGGCACCTCCCACGACGGTCTTCTCCTCGATCTCATCGCCCGAGAGGTCGACGAGCTTCACCGATGGAATGCCACCACCGAAGCTGTTGTAGAGCAGGTTGCCCTTGTCGTTGCTCAGCAGGTTGTTGAAACTGCCGGCGCCCACGGGGAGCATGAAGCCTCGGGCCTCGAAGCCGTCGAAGTCGATCTCGACGGGCTCTGCCTTGCCGTCCTTGTCCTTGCTGCCACCGCCCTCGGCACCATCGATCTTGCCATCGGGCACCTCGGTGCCCTGGCGCGTGGCGGTGAAGGGGCCGCTGCCCTCGAGTGGGCCGGAGATTGTCCAAGTGCCCGTGAGCGTGTCGCCGTTCAGCGTCGCCTCGGTCTTGGAGTTCATCGGGCCTTCACTGCTGGTGGTGACCAGCTTGCCGGTGGCTTCGTCGAAGGTAACGCTGTCGTAGTCGGACAGCTCGCCCATGCTCTCGCTGGAGCCGACGAACGAGCCGTCCTCGAGCTTCATGAAGTACATGGTGACTTCGAGCTCGTCCATCGGCAGGCCAAGAGCGGCCAGGCCGGTCGCGGTGCCCTCCCAGGTGCCCTGGATGGGGCTCAACTGAGCATCGGCGTCGTCGCCTTCCTCACCCTCGCCGTCTTCGGCGGCCTCATCGGCCGCGTCCTCGCTCGACTCGTCCGCCTCTTCGTCCTCGGGCTCGTCCTCTTCCCAGGTCTCTTCGTCGACCTCGATGAGGCGCGGATTCTCGACCTCGGTCGTCAGCGGGACGGCGATGAGCCGGCCGGCATTGGCGTAGATAAAGCTCGCGCCCACGGTCTCATACTGCGGGCTGGTAAACTCGCGGTTGGACGCGTAGAAGAGATACTCGCCGTCGCCGGAGAACACAGGTGAGCCGTCGCCGAAGAAGCCACTGGTGACTTGGTGGATGGTGCCATCTTCGGTGTCGTAGATGTAGATGGCCGCGGTGAGCATGTTGTCGCCGGTCTTGGCGTAGGTGATCCACCGGCTGTCGGGGCTCCAGCTCATCTGGCCCGCGTTGGCCATGGGCTCGGTGTCGAAGAGGTTGGCCTCGCCGGTCTCGATGTCGATGAGGTACATCTCGCCGCTCTTGTCGGCCGCGAACAGCGTCTTGCTGTCGGGCGACCACGACATCGACACCCAGTACTTGCCCTCCATGTCGGTGAGCTGGCGAGGCTCGGTTCCACCGTCGCTCTGGATGACGTGGATGTTGTACTCGCCGCTCTCATCGCTGGCAAATGCAATCCACCGGCCGCTGGGGCTCCATGACGGATTGCGCTCGGCCCACCGGCTGCTGTCGGTGAGCTGGCGGGGAGGGCCGTTCTCGGCGGGGATGGTCCAGATGTCGCCGCGCGCCTCGACTACGACACGCTTGCCGGTCGAGCTGATGCCGCCGGCCTGCAGGAAGCCCGAAGCGTCGATCGTCTTCGTGCGCACGGCCGGCGTCGCGCCGGGGATGGTCACCTGCACCTCGCTCACCTCGTTGGCATCGACGTCGAGCAGGTGGAGCTTGCTACCCAGGCTAAAGACGATGGTGCCGTCGTCGCCCGCACTGATGGAAGGGAACTTCACGTCATCATCGGTGAAGTTGGTAACCTGTGTTCTGTCGCCGCTGCCCACGTCGTAGCGCCAGATGTTCAGGCGATGATCATCGCCGGCGTCGGAGACGTAGTAGATCGAGTCGCCGTGCCACATGGGCAGGCTGTCGGTGCCCTCCCAGTCGGTGATCTGGCGGCTCTCATTGGTGTTGATGTTGAACAGCCAGATGTCGCTGGCCATGCCGCCGCGATAACGCTTCCAGGTGCGAGCATCGCGCTGAATGGGCGTGTATGCGAGCCAGGTACCATCGTCGCTCAAGACGCCGTTGGCGCCGTAGGGCACCGGCATGCGCTCGGGCAGGCCGCCATCGGGCGAGACGCGGAAGATCTCCTGCTGGCGCCCCAGGCCCGCGGTGCCGCTCATGAAGAACATGATGCCCGAGTCGTGCCACTGGGTGGGCTGCTCGTTGGCGGGGTGATGGGTCACGCGGGTGGGAACACCGCCATCGATCGACAGCGTGTAGAGGTCGCGGTCGCCGTCGTAGTTGCCCTGGAACACCACGCTCTGCCCGTCGGGACTGAAGCGGGGGAAGAGCTCTTGCCCCGCGGGGCTCGCCAGCGGACTGGCCTGGCCGCCGTCACGCGAAACCAGCCACAGGTCATTGCCGTACGAGAACACGATGTGCTCGTCGCTGACGGCCGGAAAACGGAGCATGCCGGCGTAGTCGCCAGCCTCCTGGTTGCCGCCCTGGCGGGCAGATAGGGGTTGACCCGACACGGCCACGATGCGGGCGGGCTCACTGGTGCCCACCTCGGCCGACCCGGCACACGAAACGAGCAGGGCCTGAGCGGCCAGGACGGGAACGACGGTCAGACGCTTATCCATGTAAAACACCTCCAGAGCGGGCAGTGTACGGCACCGGCCTACCGATCGGAAGGCAACACCGGGCCTGTAGGGACGCGCGCTCGGGCGCAATCCGGCAGGCTCTGTCCGACACGCTGGCTCCGGATTTCACGCCGGAAGTGTCTTCGGTGCGCCCGATCCGTGCGGTGATCGCCATTTATTCGGGCTCCTACCGTTGGCCATGAAGTCCCTCGCCGCCCAGATCCTCATCCTCACCAGCCAGCGGCGGACCCGGCGCAACCTGAGAGTGCTCGGACGCTTCATGGTCATCCTGGTCGGCCTGATGGTCGTGCACACGGTGCTCTTTCACCTCATCATGGAGTACGAGGGCCAGGACCATACATGGCTCAGCGGGCTTTACTGGGTGCTGGTCACCATGTCGACCCTCGGGTTCGGCGACATCACGTTCCAGAGCGATCTGGGACGGCTGTTCTCGATCGTCGTGGTCATCAGCGGCACGATCTTCCTGCTCGCGCTGCTGCCGTTCATGTTCATCCAGTTCTTCTACGCGCCGTGGATCGAGGCCCAGACCGCCGCCCGTACGCCACGCGTGCTACCCGAGGAGACCCGAGACCACGTCGTCCTCACAAACCTGGACACTGTCACCGAAGCACTCATTGCCAAACTGGGTCAGGTGGGACAGCCGTACGTCGTGCTCGTGCCCGATGTGGAGCAAGCGCGCAAGCTGCACGACCAGGACCTCCGTGTCATGGTCGGCGAACTGGACGACCCCAAGACCTACCAGGCGGCCCGCGTCCACAACGCTGCGATGGTGGCCACGACTCGGACCGACGCGCAGGATACTGCGGTGGCCTTCGCCGTGCGCGCCGTGAGTGAAACGGTCCCGGTGTTTGCCACGGCGGACCTGGGCGCGTCGGTGCCCATTATGGAGATGGCCGGGGCGACGGGCGTGGTCCGCCTCGACCGCGTGATGGGCCAAGCACTGGCGCGGTGCATCGCCGGGGGTGATGCCGTCACGCACGAGGTCGCACGATTCGACGACCTCATCATCGCCGAGGCCAGCGCCGCCCGCACGCCGCTCATCGGCAAGAGCCTGCGCGAGAACGGGCTGCGCGACCTGGGCGTGAACGTCGTGGGCCTGTGGGACCGTGGTGTGTTCAGGCCCGCCGGGCCCGATTCGGTGATTAACGAACGCACGGTGCTGCTGCTGGCAGGCTCGGCGCAGCAACTCGAGAACTACGACGAGCACTTTGCTATCTACAACGTCAGCGCCGACCCGGTGGTGGTCATCGGCAACGGCCGCATCGGTCAGGCGACCGCAGCGGCACTCGAGCTTCGAGAGGTCGACTATCGAATGATCGAACGCTCGGAGCGGCGCGTGACCAATGCTGAGAAGACGATCGTTGGAGACGCGGCCGAGCCCCGCGTACTCGAGGAGGCCGGGCTGGGCAATGCCCCCACCGTGGTCATCACCAGCAACAACGATGACGTAAACCTGTACCTGACATTGCTCTGCCGTAAGTTGCGACCCGACATCGAGGTCATCGCCCGATGTACCCTCGACAAGCACGTCGCGGCGCTGCACCGCGCGGGGGCTGACTTCGTCCAGAGCTACGCCAGCACGGGCGCGAGTGCCATCTACAACCTGCTGCAGCACGGACGGATGGTCACCATCGCCCAGGGCTTGGAGATCTTCGAGGTGAAGGTGCCCAAGTCCGTCGTGGGCCAGCGCATTATCGATGCCGGCATCCGTGAGGCCACGGGCTGCACCATCGTGGGCTATCGCGAGGACTCGGGTCTGGTCGCCAACCCGCCGGCCACCACCGTGCTCGAGGCAGACCACGGGCTCGTGCTCATCGGCGACGTGGAGGCACACCAAGCCTTCCGCCACAAGTACGCCGAGAGCTAGCCCAGCTTCTCGGCGATCGCCTGGAATGCTGCGACAACGCACACGAGCAGCGCAACGCCCAACGCGATATTGGACAGCCAGCGGTTGGCTAGCTCACGACCGATCCAGGCCCGGTGGTTCATCAACGGCACCAGTGCCAATGCCAGCAGCGGGATGAAGCCCGCACCGACGATGCCGTAGAGCTTTTGGGCTGTCTTGAAGTCGACGAACAGCAACGCACACGGCAGGATCGCGAGCACGACGAGATACCCTCTATATGCCAGCGATTTTGTCGACACCTCGACGCGGCCACGCTTCCGACGCATCGCCCACCAGTCTGCAAACACGTACGGCACCGCTTGCCACACGCCCAGCACGCTCGAGAACACGGCCCCGAGTGCGCCAATCAGGAACGCCCAGCGCATGACCGGATGGGTGCGCTCTCCGATGCGATCGGCGATCCGCACGATCACCGATGCGTTGGCTTTGTCGAACTCGCCTGCGCTCGTGATGTCGGCGGCCAACACGACCATGCCGATACCGAAGAGGGCCGTCATGGCGTAACCGACGCCGAGGTCGATCCGACATGTGTTGAGGTCTTTCGCGCCGTCGCGTCCGGCCTCGCACATCCAATAGTTGTAGCAGATGATGGTCAGCGTGCCGCCTACTCCGCCGACAAGCGCGATGATCCAGCCGATTGCCTTGGGATCATCGGGCAGCCTGGGTACCAGGCCGCCGAGCACACCGACCGGATCGGGCATGGCCACGATGGCACAGGTCAGCACGACCACGAACATGAGCGCGATGCACGCCGCCATGACGCGCTGGAAGAGCGCGAATCCGCCCAGCCAGACCATCACCAGCCCCGCCAACGAACAGCCGACCGCGTAGGGCCACGTTGGACCGATCGGCACCATCACCGACAGCACCGCCCCGCACGCCTTCATCAACGCGACGGCGACGAATGGGCTCCACAGTAGCAAATACGCCCCGAAAACGGCCCAGACCACCGGCCCGAGCTTCGAGATTGCGCCATCAAGAATGGTCGTCCCAGTCGCCAGTTGCCACCGAGCGAGTTGCTCGTTGAGCACAAACTTCACCAACGCCCCGACGATAACCGCCCACAGCACCGCCAGCCCGAGTTGGCTCCCGGCGAAGGCCGCCGTCGCCAGATCGCCCGCGCCGACACCCGTGGCGGCAACAAGGATGCCGGGACCGACGAGCAGGAGTATGGATCGCGGCGCCCGGGCCATGCCCGACGGTACGCGCGTCGGCCTAGCTGGTGAAAATCAGCATCCCGCCGCAAACTCGTTCTGGAACGCCAGGAAATCGAAGATCGTCAGCGATCCGTCGTGGTCGAAGTCAGCCCAGGTGCTGCCGCTGCTGAAGAGGTTCTGGAACTCCAAGAAGTCGAAGATCGTCAGCACGCCGTCGAGATCGAGGTCCGCACGGCAATCGGGCACGCCGCCATCGTCGTCAGGCGGCAGACGATTGATGTCGTCCATGGTGGCTGCATCGTGGTTCGAGCGGCCACGACCGACTCGGAACACCGGCCCGGTGCGCTCGCCGGCCAGCGGGCGGTCGACCGCCTGCCAGGCGCCGAATTTGTCGCGATCGAAGGCGTGCACGATGTTATCGTCGACGACATACAGCACACCATCGCCGTCGAGTTGAACCGAGCGGGGTTCATCGATGCCGGGCAGCTTGGACTGCGACGCGATGACGAGGCGACCGGCAGGATCCCGAGTGAGTTCGGTGACGCCGTCCACACCAGAGCTGGCAATCCAAATGGTGGCAGGATCACCGCGATCGATGGCGGGTTCGACGGCGATGGAGCCCACACCCATGAGCGCCACCCCGGCGGGGATGGCTGCGTTCTCGAGCAACGTGAGGCCCTCGCTGACCCGCATGAGACGATCACCGGCCATCGAGAGCAGGTACAACTCGCGGCTGTCGTCGTCGTAGGTCATAGCGTCGGCTGGGAAGGGCAGCGCGAGATTCCCAGTGGATGCGAAGCCACCACCAGGCTGCGGCGTGAACCGAACCAGGTTACCCGCGCTTGCGACGTAGACCGAGCTGTCCAGCCCGCTAACCACACCACGCGGCGACACCACGGCACCGATCGGCGTCATCGCACCGCTCACCACTTCCAGCGTGTGCAGCATACCGGAGCCCGTACGTTCCGAACGCGTAAGCACGAACGCGTCGACGGGTGTAAGACCCTGGTCGATCGCGATGACGGTGGTGAACGCAGGCGTGGGATCGGCATCAAACACGCGGCGGCCGGGCTCATCGCTAAACGGCAGCGGCACACGAGCGTCGATGTCCTGGGTGATCGGATCGGTCGCTAGGCCGAAGGATGGCAAGATGTACAAGAATCCGTCGAGGAAGCCGCGGGTCGTCGACGAGAGGCGATAGATCGGACGCGAGAAGAAGGCGTCTTCCTCGATGTAGCTGAATCTCCAGCTCGGGTCGTACTCGAACATCGTGAACGTCGTCGAGAAGTCGCTCTGATCGAAGATCATCCTGTCATTCCCAGGATCACGGAACATCATGCGCATGTCTTCAGGGCCGCCACAGAGGCTCGATCCGCCCCACATGGTGACCACGTGTCCGCCGTCACGCTCCCAACGGTTCACATCAAGCTCGTCGTACCAACCAATGATGGGCATGACAAGCGAACCAAGACGCATGTGGTTGGCCATCTGCAAGGGGTTCACGCCGAGCTGTCCCCACGCCTGATAGCTGCCCACGAGAAGGCCATCGCCATTTCGGGCGTACGCCTCGGTCGTCAGCCGCCAACCCGTCACACCCGTGCCATCCTGCGGATCGGTACCCATAAACAGGCCCATCGTCGTGAGCTGGGTGTTCACATAGCCATACTCCCCCTGGCTCTGCCAATCCCGCGGGCCACCGAAGACGTCTGGCTGGCCGTGGTTGCTGATGTACGCCAGCGCATTGGCCGTGGCGGTGGGCACGCAGTACGCACGGCCGTCGTTCGGTAGAGCGCTACGCCGCTGGTCGAAGTCAGGCATGCCCAAGCGATACACAGAGCACTGGGCTGACGCGCTGGATGCCGCGCCGGCGGCGAGGGCAACGACAGCCGCGGCGCGAGCGCTGCGAAACGAACTACTCATGGCACGACTCTCCCACGAGCGTCGCCCGATCGCGCCCGCTCCTGGGTATTAGAACGCAGACCTCAACAACATGTCACGCCAATCTTCGACGGATTTTGGAATTCCCTCAGAGATGCCGTTCCTTCGTGTGCCAGCCTGTCACTCACAACCTAATTCGAACTCGTTCTGGAACGCGAGGGCATCGGAGATCATCAAGCTGCTCTCGTGGCCAAGCCGGGCCTTCAAGAGGAGTACACTCCGTGCGGTTCGCCTGCTTCCGCATGGAAAAGGAGCCCCACGATGGAACAGCCCAAGCCCCAGACCCAGCACGAATGGCTGACAAAGCTCGTCGGAACCTGGACATTCTCGGGCAAGGGTGACTGCGGCCCTGACCACCCCCCGCACGAGTTCGCAGGCAAAGAGATCGTGCGGTCCTTGGGTGGCCTGTGGATCGTGTGCGAGAGCACCCTGCCCACACCCGACGGCAGCGAGGGCGAGACGATCATGACGCTGGGGTATGATCCCACCGCGGGCAAGTTCGTCGGGTCATGGGCCGGTTCGATGATGGCCTTCATGTTCCGCTACGAGGGGCAGCTTGATGCGGCGGGCAAGGTCTTAACGCTCGACGCCCAGGGCCCGACCTTCGCACCCGACGCCGCCCCAGGCACGATGGCCCACTACCAGGACATCATCGAGCAGGTGAGCGACTCGCACCGCATCATGCGATCACGCATGGTGAACGATGATGGATCGCACACCCAGTTTATGGAAGCGCACTACCACCGCGAGTAGCGCGCTCTCACCGAATCGTAACGGGCTCATGTTCGGGCTTGGGTTCGATCTGAGACCACGCGTCGGCCTTGTCCTCTCCCGCGGCCGATGGCGACTGCGGCGCGCGCGCGGGCTTGCGGCCGATGGCGATCACGCTCAGGCCGGGCAGCCGGTCGATCCGTTCGACGAGTTTGGCGATTGGCAGCAGGCGGTTGAACAATTTCATCTGCCCGGGCGACAAATCCTTGCGGCCCATCTTGCCGCTCAGATACCAGCCGAACACACCAAACCGATTAAACTCGCTGGCCTGCACGATTTCGAAGCCTGCTTCCTGCATCCGCTCGGAGAGCATCGCCCGAGTATACCGGCGAAAGTGCCCGAGCGTGCGGTCACACTCGCTGAACAGCCATTGGTGAGCGGGTACTAGGATGATTGCGTGGCCACCCGGCTGCAACACATCGTGATAGTTCTTGAGCGCCGCCAGATCATCCTCAATGTGCTCGACGACGTTGAGCGAGATGACCGTGTCGGGTTTTTCATCGACGATCTGCTCGAAGTCCTTCGCGTCACTCAACCCCATCCGCGTCGTACGAACGTTGGACAAGTGGGAGTATCGCCGACCGATGACCTCGGTGTAATAAGGGTCCAAGTCGGCACAGATCAGCCGCTCGCGGTCGAGCAACTGCTCGGTGAAGTTGCCGATGCCGCAGCCAGCTTCGAGCACGCGCTGGCCGATGAATGGCTGAAAATGTGACAGCATCCATTTGTTGAACCCACGTGCCCGTCGGACGCTCTCGAGCACGTAGTACCCGTCGTGGGTCGTGAAGCGTTTATCGAAAAAGCGGTACTTGAACAACAGCCACAGCGCCTGCACGCCGTCTTTCCAGCCTATGTTCTTGCCCTCAGCGTAGCTGCGGCCGTGGTAGCTGATGGATACCTCGTAGATACGGGCGTTCCACTGGGCCAGCCTCGTGGTCAGTTCCGGCTCGATGCCGAAGCGATTGCTCTTGAGGGTGATCTGCTTGAGGATGTCGGTGCGCACGGCCTTGTAGCAGGTCTCCATGTCGGTAAGGTTAATGTTGTTCAACGCGTTGGCCACGAAGGTGAGGAAGCGGTTGGCCACGCTGTGCCAGAACAGCAGCACCGCCCGCTGCTCGCTGGCGGCAAACCGCGACCCAAACACCGCGTCGGCGTGCCCCTCGAGAATGGGCGCGAGAACACGCGGGTAGTCGTTGGGGTCGTACTCCAGGTCGCTGTCTTGGACAATAGCGATGTCGCCGGTGCACTCGCCGATGGCCCGGCGGACGGCAGCCCCTTTACCACGGTTGCGATCCTGACGGAACACGCGGATGCGGCTGTCGCTCTTGGCCAGTTCCTCGAGAATCTCCCGCGACGCATCCGTGCTGCCGTCGTCGACGGCAACAAGTTCCACCTCAAGCCCAAGCTCTTCCATGGGGCTCTCAAAGACCCTCGCCACGATCGATCGCAACGTCCGAGCCTCGTTGTACACGGGCATGAGGACGCTTAGTTTGCGGAACTGCGACTTGGGGGGATCAACCGCGTTTCGTTCCATCATCCATGCCTCCCGCGGCCTTCGATCATGCAAGCCATCGGTGCGCGCCGCCATCCGACGCCACAAACACGCTCAGCCTCGGTTCTTTACCTTCGCCCACGCGTCCTTCAGGGTGACGGTCCGATTGAACACCAGACGATCGGCCGTCGTGCTCCCATCGAGGCAGAAGTATCCCAATCGTTCGAACTGGAACCGCTCGATCGTATCCTCGAACGCGCCCGTGCCTGCGCCACGCTCCTGATCGGTCGTCGGCCAGTGCGGCTCAAGCATGGCGTGCTCGACGACCTTCAGCGAGTCGGGGTTCACGTTCTCCAGGAAGCTCCAGTCATCATCGGCTTTCTTGGGCTTGCGGTCGGGCTGCTCGACGGTGAACAGGCGGTCGAACAGATTCACACTCACCCGCACAGCGTGCTCGGCGCTCACCCAGTGCAGCGTGCCCTTGACCTTCCGGATATTGCCCTCGGCATCGGGCGGGGGTGAGTCACCACCGCGCGTTTGCGGGTCGTAGGTACAGATGAGTTCCACGACCGTATCGCCATCCTTCACCACGTCCACGCAAGTGATCCAATAGCCGTACCTCAGCCGTACCTCGCGCCCGGGCGCGAGGCGGAAGAACTTCTTGGGCGCTTCCTCCATGAAGTCCCCACGCTCGATGTACAGCGTGCGGGCAAAGGGCACCCGCCGCACGCCCGCATCGGCATTCTCGGGATTGTTGGTCGCGTCGACCCACTCGGTGCGATCGGCGTCGCCGTGCTCCCCCCAGTTCTTGATGGTCACCTTCAAGGGGTCCAGCACGCACATCCGCCGCGGCGCGCGCTGGTTCAGATCGTCGCGCACGGCGTTCTCGAGCCGGCCGATGTCGATGAGCGCGTTGAACTTGGTCACCCCGCCCTCGTCGCAGAACGACCGGATCGATACCGGCGTCACACCACGCCGACGCAGGGCGCTGATGGTCGGCATGCGAGGATCGTCCCAGCCCGACACGTACCCCTGCTCGACCAGTTCGCGCAGCCGCCGCTTGCTGGTAACGGTGTAGCTCGGGCTCCAGCGGGCGAACTCGATCTGACGAGGATGCGCAATAGGGTGCTCGTTGTCCCTGTTGATCGCGTCGATAAACCAGTCATACAACGGTCGGTGGTCCTCGAACTCGAGCGTGCAGATCGAGTGCGTAACGCCCTCGAACGCATCCTCGAGCCCGTGAGCCCAGTCGTACATCGGGTAGATGTGCCACGTGCTTCCAGTGCGATGGTGCGGCTTGTTCACCACGCGGTACATCACCGGGTCCCGCAGGTTGATATTGGGCGAGGCCATATCGATCTTCGCGCGTAGCACCCGCGTGCCATCGCCAAACTCCCCCAGCTTCATCTTCTCGAACAACTCGAGGTTCTCTTCGACGGGACGATCGCGGAACGGGCTGGCCTTGCCCGGCTGCGTCAGCGTGCCACGGCCCTCCCTGATCTGCTCGGCCGACTGCTCGTCGACAAACGCCAGCCCCTTGCCGATGAGGTTCTTAGCCAACTCGTACATGCGCTCGAAGTAATCACTGGCGAACACCACACCGGCGATGGGATCGCCCTCACTCGCCCCAGGCCAGCGGAAGCCAAGCCATCGCACATCGTTTACGATGGCGTCGACGTATTCCTGCTCTTCCTTCGCCGGATTGGTGTCGTCAAACCGCAGTTTGCAGGAGCCGCCGTACTTGGCCGCCAGTGAGAAGTTCAGGCAGATGCTCTTCGCGTGCCCAATATGCAGGTAGCCATTAGGCTCGGGCGGGAATCGTGTCCGTACCACGCTCGCATCGCCGGGCTGGCCGAAACGCCCCGCCTGCACATCGGCCTCGATGGCCTCCTCGATGAAGTGCTTGGGACGTGCGGACGGGTTGGCACTGGCGGCTTCGGAACTCATGAGCAAGGGTATGGCCGGAGCCTCCCTACTTACGGCCACTCATGGCATTGGGGTGTCTTCAACTCGCAATCCCAAGGCCTCCGCAAACGTCGGCAACTGGCCCGGATCGACGATCGCACCCCGCAGCCGATCGGGCGAGACCACCAGCCCTTCGACCCTCGACCCCCGCAGGTCGCAACTCTTTAGATCGACCCCCGCCAACCGGGCCGCGCTCATGTCGCACTGGCGGAACACGACTCGGTCGAGCGTCGCGTCCTCCAGATCGGCCTCCCGAAGATCGCATTCCTCGAACACGCACCGCGTCAGCGTCGCCCCGAGCCCACGAGCGAGCCGGAGCTTGCAGCCAACAAGCCGCACGTCTTCCAGCCTCGCTCCGGAGACATCCAGCCCCACCGCCCCGAGCCCACGTCCATGCGCACGGCGGAGGCTTGCGCCGGTCAGGTTCGCATTCGCGAGGGCGCCACCAGCAATGACTACATCCCGCACGCTCGCACCAGCACATGTAGCCCCAGCCGCATCGAGTCGCTCTACACACACTCGCACGATCTCAAGATCAGACAGCGAAGAGACCGTAAGCTGACCCACATGGACATCACGGAGCCCATTGGCGTCGAGGGACACGTCAGCTGGCGCACGCTCGTCCGCATCCGGCGCCTCAGGCTCGGCGGGCGTCCACTTGCCTCTTTTGGCCGCCATGGCGCACCCCCGGTACCGACTCAGCCAGCGCGGTCCGTGATCATCCTCTCGAGCAACTCGTGGTTCAGGCCCACCGGGTGCTCGGGGTGGTTCAGCACGGCCCCCTTGATGCGACCCTCGCCCTCGGCCATCGCCTGGCCCAACCTCTTGCAAAACTCGGCGGGCGCGGCCTCGACAAGCTGCAGGTCATGTTCCTGGCACGATCGCACTGCCATCGCGGCATCGGAGAACGCCCACAGCCACAGTTCTTCACCACTGCGCACGAATGCGAAGCCGCCGTCCTTGATCGCCACATATACCTTGTCAAGGCCAGCAAGCAGGCTGTGCACCATCTCGTACGCCGGAGCGCTCGCGGCCTCGCGTACGCGATCGACAGCCACATGAATGGCGCCAGCAGGGAGAAACCCTCGCTCGTGATAAAAGAACGCGCACAGGTCAGGCAATCGATGCCCGAATCCGCCGGCCCTTCCGGGCATCGGGTTCACAACGAAACCGTCGATGCGACCGCGGAAGCCGCACATGTACGCAAGCGCCTGCTCCGGCAGCATACTGGCGCATGCGAGCTCTTGCTGCCCGAGCGCTTCGCGTGCTCGATCAACCGAGGTGAATACAGGCAGGAACGTGCGCTCGCCGTCCTGGAACATCTGGACCTCGATGTCGGCGCCCTTGCCGTCCGAGGCTTTCTGCGCATCCGCGGCGGTCGTGAGCAACACCCAGGCTGGCAAATGGCAGAACAGGTTCCAGAACTCACGCTCGGCGGCCTCGTCCTTGGCATTGAGCGCCAGAATCTCGATCAGTTCCTGCACGCGTGCGTCGTCGACAGCCATGCCAATCCTCCTCAACCCTCGGCGAACACCGACGCCATCGCCATCGTGCCCGTGTGCGTCAGCGACAGGTGCCACCGCCGCACGCCAAGCGCCTCGGCCAACTCGCGAGCTCTGCCGTGCAACACAAGCACGGGCCTACCGCTAGCCTCTCGTACCACCTCGATGTCCGTCCAGCCTACGCCCTGGGCCCAGCCTGTGCCGAGCGCCTTGAACACGGCTTCCTTCGCGGCGAATCGGGCGGCAAGGTGCTCATCGCGCCGCGGCCCGTCGCCGGCGTATCCCCGCTCGCCCTCGGTAAACACGCGTTCCAGGAAGCGATCGTGAAAGCGCTCGACTGATCGGCGTATGCGCTGGACATCTGCCAGGTCGACGCCGTGGCCCAAGATCATGCCGAAGTGGCCTTGGGTTTCTTGTCGGATTTCTTGGTATCCGATTTCTTTTCAGTCTTCTTGCCGGGCTTGTCGTCGCTCTTTGAACCAGCTTTCGACTCCGACTTCGTCTCGGGCTTGTCAGCGTCCTTGGCCTTCTTGTAGCTGTCGCTGCGATAATCGGTCTCGTAAAAACCCGAACCCTTGAACAACAGCGCGGCACCCGTGCCGATGAGCCGCTCGAGCTTCCGCTTGCCGCATTCTGGGCATGTGCGCTTCACGGGCTCGCTCATGCTCTGGAAGAGCTCGAACTCATAGTCGCAGGCGTTGCAGCGGTAGTCGTACGTCGGCATGCTCGAACCCCTTAGCCTTCACCAGGCGTCACGGCCACCTTGGCCGGCCGCAGCACACGGTCACCGAGCGCGTAGCCGGCCTGCAGCACCTGCGACACACACCCGGGCCCAACGCCCTCGGCCGGTTGTTGCATCACGGCCTCGTGATGCCCGGGGTTGAACTCGTCGCCGACTTCGGGTTGGATAGGCACGACGCCGTTGCGGGCCATGGCCTTGAGCGCCTCGCTCCGGATCGTCTGGATCGCCTGGAACAACTGCTCAACCGTAAGGCTTGCTGGGTCTTGCGACAGCGCTAGATCGAAACTGTCGAGCGCGCCAAGCATCGACTCGCACACATCGCGCACACCACGAGCCCGCGCCTCGATCTCGTTGCCCGACGCCCGCCGTTGGAAGTTCTTGAAGTCCGCGAGCGAGTGCTTCCAGCGGTTCTCCATCTCGATCAGATCAGCCGACATCTTCTCGAAGAACTGCTCGGCGTCTTCGGCATCGAGGTTGCCCGACTCGTCGCGGATGATGTCGCCGAAGCTCGCCGGTGGCCCGTCGTTATCCTGATCGCGATCAACTGTCTCGTGCTCTGCCATCGCTCACTCCCCGCCTTCAGAACAAGTCCCGGATCTTCTTGAGGAAGCCGTGGCTCTCAGGCATCACGCTCTGGTCTTCCGTCTCGGCGAACTCGCGCAGGAGCTTCTCCTGCTTCTCGCTGAGCTTCTTGGGTATCTCCACGCTCGTCACAAGCACCAGATCACCCCGTCGCCCGCTGCGCAGGTTGGGCAGCCCCTCACCATGCAGGCGGAAGAGCGTGCCGTGCTGCGTGCCCTTGGGCACGGTCTGCTTCACCTTGCCGGTCAGCGTGGGCACGTCCATCTCGGTACCCAGCGCCGCCTGCGTGAAGCCGATCGGCAGTTCCATTAGCATGTGGTCGCCGTCGCGTTTGAACATCTCGTGCTCGTCGACACGGACAACCACGTGCAAGTCACCCCGCACGCCCGTCCCACTCGGCGAGGCCTCGGGTGGTGGTGGCTCGCCCTCACCCTGAACACGCACGACCTGGCCTTCGTGGATACCCGCGGGAATCTTCACGCTCAGCACGCGCTTGCGCGGCACACGCCCCTTGCCCTTGCAACTCGGGCAGTGCTCCTTGATGATCTTGCCGCGGCCCCGGCAGCTCGGGCACGCCGTCACCATGCGGAACATGCCGCCCATGCCCGCCTGCTGCACCTTGCCCTGCCCATCACAGGTCGGGCAGGTCTGCGGCTCGCTGCCGGGCTTGGCGCCGCTGCCGGTGCAGGTATCGCACACATCGAGCCTCGTGAACTCAACGTCGCGCTCGGTACCGGTCAGCACGTCCTTCAACTCGATCTCGACCTCGGTCTCGAGGTCGTACCCGCGCGCGACGCGTTGGCGGCCGCCGCGGCCGCCGCCCATGCCACCGAAACCACCACCGCCGAAGATGTCGCTGAACATCGAGAATATGTCCTCGACGTTCATGTGGCTGAAGTCGTGCGACGCCCCGCCCTGGCCGCGCAGACCCTCGTGCCCGTACTGGTCGTAGCGGGCCTTCTTGCCGGCGTCACCCAAGACCTCGTACGCCTCGGCCGCCTCCTTGAACTTCGCCTCCGCCTCGGCATCGTCCGGGTTGCGATCCGGGTGATACTTCAGCGCCAGCCGGCGATACGCCCGCTTGATGTCGTCCTCCGACGCATCACGCTCGAGGCCGAGGATCTCGTAGTAGTCGCGGGTTGTGGGCATAAGTTCCTTTAGTTTGGGATATCAACAAAGGCACAGAGGCCGAGCCTCTGTGCCCTGCTCATCCATCAAACTTCTTACGACACCGCCCCCACCACCGGCTCGGTCTCATCCTTCAACTCGGTGATCAGCACTTCAGTCGTCAGCATCAACCCAGCCACTGACGCCGCGTTCACGAGCGCTGTCCTGGGCACGAGCGCCGCATCAATAATGCCGGCCTTCACCAGGTCGAGGTACTCGCCCGTCGCCGCGTCGAAGCCCTCGTTGGCCTTGCTCTCGCGCACGTTCTCGACGACCAGGTCACCATCAAACCCGGCGTTCTCGGCGATCTGCCGCACGCAACTCTCCACCGCGTCGTAGACGATGTCGTAGCCGATCTGCTCGTCGCCCTTGGCCTTCTTGCGGGCCGCCTCGATGGCGTCCTGCGTCCGCAGCAGCGCGACGCCACCGCCGGACACGTATCCCTCCTTGGCAGCGCCACGGGTGGCCGCCAGCGCGTCCTCGACGAGGTCCTTGCGCTGCTTCATCTCGACCTCGCTCGAGCCGCCGACGTGGATGATGCACACGCCGCCGGTGAGCTTGGCGTGACGCTCCATCAGCTTCTCGCGGTCGTACTCGCTGGTCGAGGCCTCGTGCTGGGCCTTGATCTGATCAGCCCGGGCGGTGATGTCCTTCTTCTTGCCCGCGCCCTCGATGATCGTCGTGTCGTCCTTGGTGATGACGATCTTCTTGGCCTTACCGAGCTCGTTGAGCTCGATCGACTCGAGGCTGCGGCCCAGGTCCTCGGCAAAGAACGTGCCGCCGGTCAGGATGCCGATGTCCTGCAGCATCGCCTTGCGACGATCGCCGAAGCCCGGCGCCTTGACGGCCGCGATCTTCAACGAGCCGCGCAGGCGGTTGATCACCAACGTCGCCAGCGCCTCGTTCTCCATGTCCTCGGCGATGATGAGCAGCGGCTTGCCGGCCGATACAGCCTTGTTCAAGAGCGGCAGCAGGTCGGTCAGGTTGGCGATCTTCTTCTCGTGGATGAGGATCAGGCAGTCCTCGAGCACGCACTCGGCACTCTTCGGGTCGGTCATGAAGTACGGCGACATGTAACCCTTGTCGAACTGCATGCCCTCGACGAACTCGAGCTCGGTGTCGTTGCCTCGGCCTTCTTCGACCTCAACCACGCCCTCGGCCCCAACCTTGCTGATGGCCTCGGCGATGAGCTCGCCCACGGACGCGTCGTGGTTGGCCGATACAGTCGCCACCTTGCGGTAGTCGTCCTTGCCCTTGCACTTCACGGAGAAGCCTTCGATGGCGTCGCTGGCGGCCTGTGCCGCGCCGTTCACACCGCGCTGGATCTGCACGGCGTTGGCGCCGGCCGTTACGTGCTTCAGCCCGGCGGTGAAGATCGCCTGGGCCAGCACCGTCGCGGTGGTCGTGCCATCGCCGGCCTTGTCGTTGGTCTTCTTGGCGACCTGGTGCACCATCTTGGCGCCCATCGACGCGAACGGCTCGGGCAGCTCGACCTCGCGGGCCACGCTCACGCCGTCCTTGGTCACCTGCGGGTTGCCGAAGCTCTTCTGGATCACCACGTTGCGGCCGGCCGGCCCCATCGTGCACTTGACGGCGTCGGCCAGACGGTCGACGCCCTGCTTCATCTCAAGTAGGGCGGCATCATCGAACATGACTTGCTTGTGGGACACGCGTGCGCTCCTCCGGCCGGGCCGGTCAATCTCGTTTCTGGTTTGAATTGGAATGGACGGGCTGGCTTAGCTGTCCAAGATGCCCAGCAACTCGCTCTCGCGGAGGATCAGGTGCTCGTTGCCCTTCACCTCCACCTCGGTGCCGGCGTACTTGCCGTACACCACGGTGTCGCCCTTCTTCACGGTGGGCTTCGCCCGCTCGCCGTTATCCAGGCGACGGCCGGGGCCGACGGCGATGACCTTGCCGGTCATGGGCCGCTCCTTGCTCGTCTCGGGCAGGTAGATGCCCGACTCGGTCTTGGTCTCTTGGGCCGAGGGGCGAACGACGATTCTGTCATCGAGGGGTTTGACGTTCATTGCAATTGTGCTCCTGAGCTCGATAGCTCGTGATCAAATTGATGTTGCAGGCAGATGCACGCAGCGGGTGGGCGTTTAGAACCCCATCCCACCCATACCAGGCATGCCACCCATGCCGCCCATTCCCGGCATGCCGCCGCCCATGCCACCCATGCCGCCCATCGCGTCCATGTCCGGGGCGCCGCCTGCGCTGTCATCGCCGCCGGGCTTCTCGGTGATCAGGCAGTCGGCCGCCAGCAGCACGCTCGCGACGCTTGAGGCGTTCTGGAGGGCCGATCGATCGACCTTCGCGGGCGTCATCACGCCGGCCTTCACCAGATCCTCGTAGGTGTCGGTCAGCGCGTTGTAGCCGAAGTTGGTGTTGGGGTCGCTCTCGATCTTCTCCTGGATCTTGGCGACCACGACCGTGCCCTTTACGCCCGCGTTGTCGGCGATGGTCCTGGTCGGCACGGCCAGCGCGTCGCGCACCATGTGCATGCCCGCCGCAAGGTCGTACTTCGCGTGGCCGATCTCGTCGGCCGACACGTCACGGGCCTTTCCGAACACGGCCTTCCACTCCTTGAGTTTCTCGATGGCCGCGACGGCGTGGATGAAGCTGGTGCCGCCGCCGGGCACGATGCCTTCGGCGACCGCCGCGCGGGTGGCGTGCAGCGCGTCCTCGACGCGGGCCTTGCGTTCCTTCATCTCGGCCTCGCTCGCGGCGCCCACCTTGATCTGCGCCACGCCGCCGGCCAGCTTGGCCAGCCGCTCTTGCAGCTTCTCGCGGTCGTAGTCGCTGGTGGACTCCTCGATCTCCCGGCGGATCTGCCCGATGCGGCCCTGGATGTCGCTCGTCTTGCCCGCGCCCTCGATGATCGTGGTGTTGTCCGCGTCGATCTCGACCTTCTTGGCCATGCCAAGGTCGCTGAGCGTGACCTTCTCGAGATCCATGCCCAAGTCCTTCATCACAGCCGTTGCACCGGTGAGAGTGGCGATATCACCCAGCATGGCCTTGCGGCGATCGCCATAGCCCGGCGCCTTCACGGCTGCAACCTGCAACGTGCCACGCAGCTTGTTGATGACCAGGGTCGACAGCGCCTCACCCGTGATATCCTCGGCGATGATGAGCAGCGGCTTCTTGGCACCCATGACCTTCTCGAGCACGGGCACCAGTTTCTGCACGTTCTCGATCTTGTCCTCGTGGATCAGCACGAGCGCCTTGTCGAATTCGACCCGCATCGCGTCGGCGTCGGTCACGAAGTTCGGCGAGAGGTAGCCACGATCGAACTGCATGCCCTCGACCACCGTCACCTCGGTATCCAGACCCCGGCCCTCCTCGACCGTGATCACGCCGTCCTTGCCGACCTTCTCGAAGGCGTCGGCCATGATCTTGCCGATCTCGCGATCGTTGTTGGCGCTGATGGTCGCGACGTTCTGGATGTCGGCCTTCCCTTTGATCGGGGTGGCCAGATCATCGATCGCGCCGGTGGCCGCCTCCACGGCCAGACGCATGCCACGCACCAGAGCGTTGGCGTCAACGCCTGCGGCCACATACTTCAGGCCCTGGCGGAACAACGCCTCGGCCAACACGGTGGCGGTGGTCGTGCCGTCGCCGGCATCGTCACTGGTCTTGCTGGCGGCTTCCTTGACCAATCGAGCGCCCATGTCCTCGGCCGGGTCGCGCAGCTCGATCTCCTCGGCCACGGACACGCCGTCCTTGGTGACGGTCGGCCCGCCCCAGGATTTGTCGAGCACGGCGTTGCGGCCTTTGGGGCCCAGGGTGCTCTTGACCGCCCGGGCAAGCTTTTCAACGCCAGCAAGCAGGGCCTGGCGTGCGTCGGTATCGAAGGTCAGCTCTTTGACGGCCATGGGTCGCAGTCTCCAGTGGATCGGGGTCGTCGGTCGGAATCGAACAGCCCGCCGCGGACGCGGCCGGGACTATCTCTTACCCACACCCTTACAACCCGCGCGCCAATCGCCACCGCTCGCCGAAACCTACCAGGGCGTCCCGTGGGCCTGCCCACTGCCGGCCACCCCAGCGCTTGACCGCCAAAGTGGCACCCACGGTCGTCTATCCGAGCCGCGCGCGTGACCACGCCGCTCGGCCAGATACCAATCCCAACCCATCCTCACCCCGCCTATCCTCGGCCCATGCTTCTCGGTGTCACCGATCCCATCGCCTATCTGCCCCTGGCAGTCATCATCATGGCCGTCGTCGGGTTCTCGGTGATGAACCTGGTGCTCACTCGCGTCCTCGGCCCCAACCGGGCCGGTGAAACCAAGGCCCTGACCTACGAGAGCGGCATGGAGCCCGTGGGCACGGCCCGCAAGAGATTCAACATCCGCTTTTACCTCATCGCCATGGTCTTCCTGGTCTTCGACGTCGAGGTGGTCTTCCTCTATCCCTGGGCAGCCACGTTCGCCAATCTGGAGATGGGCTCGACCGAGCGCCTGGTATGGCTAGCCCGAATCTTCTTCTTCCTCTTCACGACCGTCGTGGCCTTCTTATATGGGCTCCGCAAGGGCGTGTTCCGGTTCGATTGAGCAGTTGATACTCCTGACAAAACCCTATTGATCAGCGTACGCTGGTTGCCTTTAGTCGGCAATCCGCGCGACCGATACACCTCCCATGGCGTCTCGCCACGGAACAGTGTTCGCCCCAGATCGGGGCCTGGCAGGGGTGTAGACCATGGGCTGGAGGCTTTTGCAGCCCCGAGAACGCACGATCCTGGGCTTTGGCCTAGCCACCGTGTTCATTGTCTCGGGTGTTATCGGAGCTTTTGTCTGGCTCTTTCTGACTGAACTAGGTCTGCCGCTGCCGACCAATGTCTGGATCGCATTGGGCGCCGTGCCTGCCGTAGCCGGGCTTGCCCTGGTGCTGTCACTCAAGTGGATGCGTGATCGGATGCTCTCGATGGCCGCTTTACGCGAGGCAGTCATCGCATCCGAGAACACCAAGGCCTCGGCCCAAGAACTCGCGCTCGCCGACCGCTTCGGGCACGAGGCCAAGGCCTGGAATGCCCTACTTGACCGCCTTACCAGCGAAACAAAGAGCGTCGCCGACCCCGCGAAAGCAGGAGCCGGCTCTTCGGCCGACGATGCGCGATTTGCCCTGTCGGTGTGTTCTGCTCTGTGGCAGGGATTGCTCGTCGTCGGGCCGAAGCTGGACATCCGCTACGCCAACCCCGCCGCGGCCATGCTGCTTGGTAGTGACAGCAGCAAACTCGTGGGTGCGTGCGTGACCGAACTCCTCGACATGACCGAGTTGCTCGACAACGCAACCGGCCAGGCACCCGCCCTTCGGCGCGGCACGCTCGAACTCGACCGGCGGGTCGGCGACGCCTCTACGCACCTCCGGCTGTCGGTCCGCAGCGGGCGCGAAGGCGACGGCAGCGTCGTGGTCATCGAAGACGTCACGCAATTGCGTGCCGCCGAAGATGCACGGGCCAACTTCATCGCCCACGCCACGCACGAGCTGCGCACGCCGCTAACCAACATGCGGCTGTACGCCGAAACCGCCCTGGGCGATGACTGCGACGAAGCGATGCTGGGCACGTGCCTGAACGTGATCAACCAGGAAGTTCGCCGGCTGGAGCGCGTGGTCTCGGACATGCTCTGCGTGAGCGAGATGGAAGCCGGCGCGCTCTCGATCCAGGAAGGCGAGGCGAGGCTCGACCAGCTCTTCGAAGAACTCAAGCAAGAGTTCGAGCACCAGGCCAACGACAAGGGCGTCACGCTCAATTTCACGCTGCCTGGCAAGCTTCCGGTCATCAAGGGTGACCGCGACAAGCTGCTCCAGGCATACCACAACGTGCTAGGCAACGCCATTAAGTACACGCCCGAGGGCGGGGAAGTCACCCTGACTGTTGACCAAAGCGACGAGGGCCTCACCGTCAGCGTCCGCGACACGGGCGTAGGCATCGCAGAGGCCGATCGGCAGCGCATCTTCGAGCGGTTCTACCGCACCGACGACGTGCGCGCCTCGGGCGCTCAGGGCACCGGCCTTGGCCTGACGCTGGCCAAGGAGATCATGCTCTGCCACGAGGGGCTCATCGACGTGGACTCCCAACCGGGCAAGGGCAGCGTGTTCACGTTGTCGCTACCCACCGGACGGCTGGTGGCCTAGGAAGGGAGCGGCACGATGCGCATCGACGAGCAAGTGCGTGGCGCCGTGACGTTTCTGCGGCCCGACGGCGCGATCACCCAGCAGGACTCGGCCGTGTTCCGCACGACGGTCGTTGAGGCCGCGCGCCGATCGATGGGGCGATGCGTCGTCGACGCGACGGCGGTGCCCTTCATGGATAGCAAGGCGCTCGAAGGGCTACTCGACGCTACGGAAGAACTCGGCTCGGCCGGTCGCGTGCTGAAGCTCTGTGGCCTGAGCGAGACCGTGCGCGAGTGCCTGGAACTGACCGGCTTGGCCGGTCGCTTTGACATCTACGCCGACGGCGTATCGGCCGCCAGGAGCTTCCTGTGAGCGATGGCAAGCCCGACAACCCCGAGACACCCGAGACGACGCCGCCCGTGACGCGCATCGGCGACGTGCTGCTGCAGAGCGGGGCAATCACCGAGGAGCAACTCGGCGTCGCGCTCGACCGCCAGCAGGCTGAGGGCACACTCCTAGGCGAGATCCTCGTCGAGGAGGGCATCATCTCGCCGGCCACGCTCGTCCACACGCTGGGCCAGCACCTGGGGCTGCGCTCGTGCGTGCTGAGGCACGGCTTGGTCGACCCGGAGTTGCTCAAGCTGATCTCGGCCGATGTTGCACAAGAGCTGGGCGTGATGCCCATGTTCAAGATCCGCGATGAGCTCACCGTCGCCATGGCCGAACCGCAGTCGCTGCCGACGATCGACAGGCTCACCGCGATCACCGAATGCCGCATCAGACCAGTCTTGGCTTTGCGGGCGAACATCGAAGAGTTCATCGACAAGTACGCCCAGAACCAGGCTGACCTGACGGCCTTCCTGTCGCAACTCCAGGAATCCGACGTCGAAGTCTTCGACAGCGAGAAGGTCGACGAGGAGGAGGGCGAGAGCGACCTCGCCAAGATCATCGCTGGCAGCCCGATCGTGAACCTGGTCAACATGGCAGTGCTCACGGCCATCCGAGATCGGGCCAGCGACATCCACATCGAGCCCAGCCACAAGGGCACGCGTATCCGGTACCGCATCGACGGCACGCTGCGCGATCTGATGCGTCCGCCTCAGGGCATGCATTCGGCCATCGCATCGCGCGTCAAGATTCTCGCCAAGCTCGACATTGCCGAGAAACGAATGCCACAGGAGGGTCGCATCCGCATCATGGCCGAGGGCCGCGAGGTATCGCTGCGCGTGTCGAGCATCCCCACTCTGCTGGGTGAGAAGCTGGTGGTTCGCATCCTCGACCGCGACAACCTGAACTCGAGCCTAGCCGATCTGGGCATCCGCTCCGAACTCATGCTCACCATCACCAACATGCTGCGCAAGCCCTATGGGCTCTCGTTGGTAACGGGCCCAACCGGCAGCGGCAAGTCGACCACGCTGTACTCGGCCCTGGAGTTACTCAGCAGCCCCGAGCGAAACATCGTGACGGTTGAGGATCCTGTCGAGTACCAACTCGACCTGATCAACCAGATCCAAGTGCAGGACTCGTTGGGTCTGAGCTTTGCCCGGGCCCTGCGCAGTATCCTGCGGCAGGACCCCGACGTGATCATGGTCGGCGAGATCCGCGACCAAGATACGGCGCGCGTGGCGACACAGGCTGCCATCACCGGGCATGTGGTGCTGGCCACCTTGCACACGAACGATGCGCCGGGCGCGGTCGAGCGATTGCTCGACATGGGCATCGAGCCCTACCTGCTGAGCGGCGCCATCAACGGCGTGATCGCCCAGCGTCTGGCACGCACCATCTGCCAACACTGCGCGACGCGGTACTACCCCGAGGACAATCTGCTGAGAGAGGCCGGCATCTTCGACGAACCCCGCGCGCCGTTCCGCCGGGGATTGGGATGCCAGCACTGCCACGATACGGGATTCCAGGGCCGCCTGGGCATCTACGAGGTGATGGAGGTAACACCCGCCATCCGTCGCCTCGTGCACGCGGGCGCGTCGTCGATGGAGTTGCGCGAGGCCTTCCACAAGGGCGGCGGGCTCTCCTTGCGCGAAGAGGCGGTGCTGGTCGCGAAGCGCGGCTCGACGAGCCTGGAAGAGGCCCTCCGTGTTACACGCAGCGACGACGACCTCGACCAACCCAGACAGCAGGAGGCGGCCGCATGAAGTGGCGCTACGTAGGGTACGACACTACCGGCGCGGCGAAGCGCGGCGTAATGGAAGCGGCCAGCGAGGAGGCCGCCCGCAACAAGCTGCGCCAGGGCGGCGTGATAGTGCTGGAGGTCACCGAGGACAGTGGCAAGACGCGAGAGAAGCGTCCACGCGGCCCCAAGGGCCAACTCGGCGAAATCTCACAATTCATGCGGCACCTGTCGGTACTGATCGCGTCGGGCACGCCGCTGGCCGAGGGCGTCGAGGCCATGGAGTCCCAGACACGCGATGAGAAGTTCAAAGCCGTGCTCCACAAGCTCCGCGGCGAGATCGAGTCGGGCATGCCGCTCTCGGAGGCGATGGCCGCCCACCCAGGCTACTTCGACGACGTCTGCCGAGCCATGGTGGCCGCGGGCGAGAGCAGCGGCAAGCTGGGCGACATGCTCGAACGTGTCGCCTCACTCATGCGCCAGAAGCTGGCGATGCGCCGCGCGATCGTGGGCGCGATGATCTACCCGGCCATCCTCATCGGCATCGGCTTCATCGTTGTGCTGGTGATGTTGGTCATGGTCTTCCCACGGTTCGAGGAGATGTTCGACTCGCTCGAGACGCCCATCCCCCCCAGCACCCAAATGTTCCTGTGGCTGAGCACGATGCTGCGGCAGTGGTGGTGGACGTTGCCGGCGGGTGTGGTGCCGGGCTTCTTCCTACTGCGGTTCGTCTCGCAACAACCAGCAGCCGTCCGTGCGATGGAACGCGCGTTGTTCAGCGCCCCCAAAATTGGCGAGATCGCCCGATCGATCGCGAGCGCTCGGATGGCTCGCATGGTGTCGCTGTTGCTCGAGAGCCACCTTCCGCTGCTTGACGTGCTCTCGCTGTGTGCGGGCTCGATGCGTAGCCCGGAGTACGCGGGCCTGCTGCGCCAAGCGCACGATGCTGTCGAGATCGGTCAGCCCATGAGCACCGTGTTCGAGGATACCGACCTGCTGCACGGACTGGTACGCGAGGGCGTGCGCACGGGTGAGCGCACGGGGCGCATCGGCATGATGCTGGGCAATGTGGCAGACTTCCTCGAAGAAGAAAACGAAGCCACTCTCAAGGCGCTCAGCGCCATCATCGAGCCGCTGCTGCTGGTGACCCTCGGCCTGGTAGTGGGCGGTATCGCGACGAGCATGTTCCTGCCATTGTTCGACCTCACCGCCTCGGCCGGCGGGCAATAAGGAGATCAAGCCATGGGCGCCATCCGCACCGGCATCGACATCTCCTCGAACACCATCACCGCGGCGCAGCTGCGCGTGGTCAACTCCGGCTGGACGCTGCTGGCTCACGCGACCATGACACGCACCGGCCAGGGTGAAGCGCTCGAGCCCGAAGAGGCCGTCGCGCTCGAATCGCTTCTCTTTCGCCGTGGCTTCGCGCCCGCACCTTGCGTGATCGGGGCGCCGGACACGGCGTTGCGATCTACAACGATGGAACTGCCACCGGCGTCATCGGGCGCGCCCATCGGTCAGCTCGCCCGGGCCGAGTTCGCGCGCCGCAACAAGCTAGAGAGCACACCCTTCGTCCTGTCGTACTGGGACCTTCCCACGTCCGGCTCGAGCCTCCAGGTGATGGCGGTGGGCTGCGACGTAGGACCCACCGACGCCGCCATCGGCGCGATCGAGACCGCGGGGTTGCGCGTCGCCGGCGTAGACGATCCCGCCCGAGCCCTCGGCCGAGTGCTGGCGGGCGTGCCGACGATCGCGACGGTTCGGGTCGGCGCACGGCTTGATTCTTGGGGAGCCACCATCGTGGTACTGCACCACAGCACGTTGCTGTATTCGCGCAGGCCAAGCGGGCTTGCACTGTCAGATCACAACCACGCAGACTCGGCGCACCGGCTTGGCGCTGAGATCGACGCGTGCGTCGCATTCGCCCGCCACCGCAGCCGATCGCACGCGCCCGCGACCATCAGCGTGCTGGGGCACGCCGCCGAGAGCACGGTGGTCATGGACATGCTGAGCCAGCGGTACGGCGATGCGCTCGCGCAGCCGTTGATGGCCGGCGGCGAACCACTTGACGCAACCCTGGCGGGCGCGATCGGGCTGGCACTGCTGGAGGACCTGGCATGAGCGGACAGAATTTGCTGCCCAAGCATCGCCTGGAAGCATGGAAGCTGCGTCGTGCAATCAACGCGTGGGCCATGGTGCAGTGCGTGCTCTCCATGCTGGTCGGTGGTCTAGTCCTCGGCGCACTCATGACGAGAGCGCAACCCCAGGCCATGCCCGTGGGTCTCACCGAGCAGCTCGAGCTCGACAAGTCCGAGCTGGCCCTGCTCCGGGCACGGGTTGAATCGCTCCGCCAGACCAAACGGGCGCACGAGATCGCAACAGGCACACCTCGGTGGGATGCACTCCTTGCCATGCTGTCACGCCAGTCGCGAGGGCGCGCCCAGCTCCAGACGATTGTGGTCCAGCCCAGCCCTTCGGAACCGGCGACCTGGTCGCTATCGATAGCGGGCACCAGCCCTTCGATGCAAGCGCCGGCGGCCTTGGCGGCCAGACTTGAGGAGACCGGCCTGTTCTCAAGCGTCCGCCACGGGCTTTCTCCGCTCCGGGCCGGGGTGGATGAGGTGAGCTTCAGCATCGAGTGTGTGATCGCCCCTGGAGACAAGCCGTGACCAGCAAACGCGCCACCACACAACTTTCTCCAGCTCATATCCACGCGATCGGTGTGGTCGGCGTCCTCGCCCTGGTCGGCGTTGGATATGCGCTGGGGTACGCGCCATCCTCGCGTGCTCAGCACCAGGCCGAGTTGCAACGCAAGGCGATTACGAAGGCCAACGACGAAGCCAGCGCGACAGCACAGCACATCGAGATCGCCCAACTCGAACTCGAAACGCTCGAAGCAGCGATCAAGACTCCACTCGTCGCCAGCGGAGATCTGGTGGACATCCTGACCGATGCCGCGACGGCCCGTTCGTTGGCGGCGCACGACGTCGTGGCGGACGACCCAACCACCGCCGAAGGGCTGTTGCGAACGGCGGTGGTCATCCACGCATCCGGCGGGTTCTCGGACATCACCGGGTTCATCACCGATCTTCGTGAATCCCACCCCAACATGGTCATTGATGGATTCTCGATCATGCCGGAGCCGATGGGTGCGAACGCGCTCGCGTTCCAGGCGTCGCTCTCGGTGTATGCGCCGCAGGCCGTGCCATCGGACAAGGCAGCGGAGGAATCGTCGCGACGCGCTCCAGCGGCAACGTCGGCGGCTCGATAGTTCCTCTCGATGGCACTCAACAAGGAACGAAAGGTACTGCTCGGCCTGCTCGGATCGGCGGGGTTGATTCTCGTCGTGGACCAAGTCTTATTGGGCCCGCCGCAGGGAGCGAACGCGAGCCAAACCACGCCAGCTGCGCCACCGTCGTCAACGCCAGTGGCTCAAACCAACGACACCGCCGAACGACAACCCTCCGCGCTACAGCTATCTCGTGACTCCAGCGAACTCGTCGACAGCTGGAACGAGCGTCTCACCGAAGCCACGACCGATATCCCGATCGAAGCCGAAGTCACCGATCCCTTCGCAGCGGTGGACCAGTACGAATCGGAAACGACCGGATTCATGACACCACAGACCTTTCAACAACAGCACAAGCTGTCTTCGGTCATCACCAGCGATGACACCGGCGTGGCGATGATCAATGGCAAGCCGCTGCGCATCGGCCAGGTGATCGAGGGTTATCGGTTGATCAGTGTTGATGATCGCTCGGCAGAACTCCGTGCGGGCGACCAGGTCGTGCGCCTGGTTCTTCCTAAGCAAGGCGCCGGGGGTTCGTAATGTACCGTCTGAGACGGTTATGCGGTATTGGTCGTACGAACCTACTCCGATCGGGTGGATTCCTGGGTTGCGATGGTCGATGAAATTGGCAAGCAACAGATCCGGCCGGGTTGGCCAGGGATCGGAGGTAGCACGATGTTTGCGATGATGCGTACACGCCGGGCTGGATTCAGCCTGATCGAGCTGGTGATCGTGATCGCGATCCTGGGTATTCTGGCCGCCGTGGCCGTGCCCCGCATGAGCCGTGGCGCGGCAGGTGCAACGTCATCGCGCTTGCGGTCTGATCTGGCCACCATGCGCAGCGCCTTGGAGCTGTACTACGCCGAGCACAACAACACCTATCCGGCGGCGGCCGACTTCGCCAACGCGCTGGTGAACCAGTACACGGACGTCGATGGCAACCTGAACGCAACCAAGACCGGTGTGTTCATCTACGGCCCATACCTGAAAGAGGTCCCCACCATCCAGGTGGGTGCCCAGAAGGGGAACAGCGGCGTGGCCGCTGCCGACGCGGCTGGCGTCGCCTGGCTGTACAACGAGACCACCGGGGTGATCACCGCCAACACCGGTACAACCACCGATGACACGGGCACGCTGTACACCACCTATTGATCGGTGCGATTCTGGGCGATGTGGCTTTACGCTCATTGAGCTGGTCCTCGTCCTGGCCATCATCGGAACGATCGCGGGCCTCGCGCTACCGGCTTACAGCGGCGCGGTGGCCCGATATCGCTTGCAGTCGGCGGTGAACCAACTCGGCGTTGATATCGACCGTGCCGCCGTCCACGCGCGCGCAACCATGACCGCCGTCACCGTCACCTTCGATCCGGTCACCCACACGGTCACGTTCGCCAACCTCCCATCGAGCCGTGACGCGGCAGTGGACCACGTGCTGGACCTCCAGGCCCACCCGATGGGCGCGACTATCGTCTCGGCCAACTTCTCGGGCTTTCAGAACTACACCATCTCGGCCTACGGCCTCCCCAGCCGCGGTGGCACCGTCGTGCTTGGCGGGGCGGGCACGACGCGTACGCTGAGTATCAACCGCTCCACCGGGGTCGCGAGCGTGACGCCATGATCACTCTGCGACACCAGCGCGGCATCTCCCTTGTTGAACTGCTCGTCGCGATGGCCATGTCCGCTACGGTGCTCGGTGGCGCGGTTGCCGCCATCGGCTTGAGCGGGCGCACGTTCCAATCGGCGGCGAGTGGCATCCAATCGGGTGGCGCAATTGACGGCCTCGCACGGATCTCCTCGGATATCCAACTCGCGATTTCGGTCACCGAGCGTACCGCAACGGCCACGACGTTCTGGGTGCCCGACCGAACCGGAGACGGCGCACCAGAGCAGATCCGGTACGCATGGTCCGGCACGGCTGGCGACCCAATCACCTACTCCATGAATGGCTCCACGCCCATAGCGGTCATCCCGGAGGTCGAGTCAATCGCGTTCGAGTACTTGGTCGCAAGTGTGCAAGGACAGGCCACGTTCATCACGGACGGCCCGCCCCCCGCGACCGATGAGATCATCTTCGAGCGGGCCTACACCAGTACAGGAACAATCCACACCCTGAGTGCTGCATCGTCCGTCGCGGCGATCCTCCAGCCCGCGCTTCCAACCGGCAGCAGCACCTTCCGTATCACGCGCGTGCAGATCCCAATGGACAAGACCGGCGCGGGAACCGTGACCGTAGCGATCCATCGTGTGAACATGCTCACCGCCAGGCCGGAGACGACGGCGCTCGCAAGCGATACGTGCCGCGCATCCGATCTGCCCGGAGCGATGGGGACAGCCGAGTTCGACCTCTCCGGTGGTCCCGACTTCACCGACGGAGACTTCATCGCGATCGTGGTGTCGCAGGCTGGCGCCACTTCGGCCGCGGACATCCCGCTCGAGCCCTCGCCGCAGTACCTTACCGACGGCTGGATCGCTACGACCTCTGCGCCGGATGTGTGGGGCATCGACGCAACCAAGGACCTGCCCATCGTCGTGTACGCCGAGATCGACCCGGGGAACTGATCATGCGCCACCGTCGGCCCTCATCACGCCGTGGTTTCTCCATTATTGAGGCGACGCTGGCCGTCTTGCTGATCGGCGGAGCGATGGTGGCGGCGATGAACGTTGCCATCACCGCGAGCCGCGCGAATGGTGCCGCAACGCAGCGACGCAAGGCCGAGACACTCGCCCAGACGTTGCTCGCCGAGGTGCTCTCGATGCCGGCAACCGGTAGCGACAGCACCAGCACCAATGGCGGGAACCGTTTGAACGACCTCGATCACATTCTGGACTATCAGGGATTCAGCGAGAGCCCACCCAAGTCCATCGACGGGCGAATAGTCGCCCCGGCCGGGTGGCGTTGGTCCGTGGCCGTGGGGCTGCGCGGCACCGAGACGATCGACACAAGGTCACTCAACCTGCGCATGTACCAGGTCACCGTCACCGTCGAACTCCCCGACGGGACGACCGTTTCCGCCAGCGGCCTACGAGGCGACTCGACCACGGTCGAACGCGTGCCTGTGGTCGACGGCGTGGAGGTCGTCCAGATGCTCATCGCGATCCAGATGTCCGATGGGAGCACACTCCACGCGGCTCCGGATGTGGGTGTTGTGCGGACGCCCAACTCGGTCCAACGCACGGGAGTCATCCAGTGATGAACAACGGCCCTCGGACATCTCGCCGCGGTGCCGCCTATCTGGTCGCGCTGCTGGCCGGCTCGATCGTCACGGTCACGGGTCTCGCCGCCCTTTCGATCACAACCAGTCGGGCGCGGACCACCTCGATGGCCGACCACGCGACGCGGGCCCGCGGTCTGGCCGATTCGGGTCTCGAGCACGCGCTGTGCGCCATCGCCGTCCACATCGACAATGGCGGCACCAGGCACGACATCTTCGGCGCGGCCGAGCCATCTGTCGATTTCGATGGTGGCACGTTCGGCTGGACGATGCGCGACATGGACGGCACGGCCGTCGACAACTCCGATCAGCCCATCGTCATCCGAGCGAAATCCCAGCACGGGCCGGCTCGATACGGCCTGCGAGCCATCCTCGCACCCTCGGGTGTGCCATATGACGTGTTAGACACCGGGATGTACGCGGGCGGTGGAATACAACTTGCGACCACGGCAACCCTGGCATCGGACCGAGTCGTCGGGGCAGCGGACTCGGTCACCGCGACATCATCCGTCGTTACCGCGCCCGTGGAGAGTGCCGGTACCGTGAGTGGGATGACCTTCTCAGACACAACGACCAGCGATGCCCCCGCGCGCCACATGCCCGATCCATCTTTGATCGACTACTATGTGGCTCTCGGCGAACGGATCAACATGACGAGTTTGCCCTTCAGTTCCGGGTCACGCAAGCTGGAAAACATACTCCTAAGCGCGTCGAACAATCCCTTTGGCGCTCCAAACGAGCTTGGCATCTACGTCATCGATTGTGGCGGAGCGCGCCTCCACATCCACAACATCAGGGTAGTCGGAACCCTCGTTCTGCTCAACGCGACCGCCGATCTCCTCATCGGAACGAACACTCTCATCGAGCCAGGATACTCGTGGATGCCGTCGCTGCTCGTCCAAGGTGACGCAACCTTCGCCAGCACGAACGCGGGCCCCAGTGAGTCGACGATTGGCGTCAACCTCAACCCTGCGCACACCCCATCCGGGATGGACTGGGACGATGCAATCGACGATAACTATCGCGGTGGCGTTGAGGGCGTGTCGTACGTCTCGGGCAACGCGATATTCTCGCTGCCCAGGCAGAACATCCGAGGGACGATGGTCGTCGGCGGTGACGCCCGAATCCAGACCGGTGTCACAGTCAACATCGTCTACGATGCCGGTGTCGCCACGCTCCCTCCCTATGGCTTCTTTGAAGACGCCGGCGGCCTGGCGATCGATCCCTCGTCAGTCGTCTGGAGTACACCGGATTGAGTGAAACCGTGATCAGGCCGCGGGGCGTTGGGCGGCGGTGCCATCGCCAGCGTCGCCACCGAGTTTGAGCAGGCGATCGAAGCCGCTGAAATCCAGAGCAAGGAAGGCCCGGGCCATCCGCGGGTCGAAGTGCGTCCCCGTGCTGCGCTCGATCTCGGCCAGCACCTCTTCCCGCGGCAACGCCCGGCGGTAGGCACGGTCGCTGCTGAGCGCGTCGAACACGTCGGCGACGGCCAGGATGCGGCCAAACAGGCTGATCTCCTCGCCGGTTGCGCCGGTTGGGTAGCCCTTGCCGTCCCAACGCTCGTGGTGGTGTAGCACGCCGGGCAGCACGTCCTCGAGGCTGGGGATACCTCGGAGAATGTCAAAACCGATGCGCGGATGACGCTTGATCATGTCGAATTCGTCTTCGGTCAGGCGCCCCTTCTTGGTCAGCACGCTCTCGGGCACACCAATCTTGCCGATGTCATGCAAGAGGCCAGCCAGATGCGCGCGCTCCGCGGTCTCCTCGTCGAGCCCGATGGCCAGCGCCAGCTCGCGCGCTCCCCAGGCCACCCGTTCGGAGTGACCGCGTGTGTACGCGTCCTTGGCGTCGATGGCCGCGGTGAGCGAACCCACGGTGCCCAAGAACATGGCCACTTGGTCCTCGTGCCGTCGGAGGTTGTCGTGGAACACGCCCAGCAGATCGGCCACGGCATCAAGAATCTGAATATCGACGCTATCAATGGCACTCTTTCGGCCGGTCTTGTTTCCGCACAGCACCATTCCCACGGTACGGCCGCGATGGGTGATGGGCTCGATGAGCATCTCCGCCCCGATGATGGGTCCCATGATCGGATCGGTCTCGTCGACCACCCGTGTCCACGCGTCCGAGGGGTGCGACTTGCAATACTCGTCGCAGGCACGCTCCAGCGCGTCCTGTGCGAACGGTAGATCACCGATCACCGTGGTCGAACCCGCGATGCTCTGAGCGGCCCCGCGATCCTCGAGCATGACCATCGCCAGCCAGCCGTACTTCATCGTCCGGCGGACCTCCTGCACGACCGTGCGCACCACGGTTAGCGGGTTGTTCACGTGGTTCATGAACCGCCCGACAAACAAGAGCAGGCTGATGTGCTCGTACGACTCTGAGAGTTGCTCACTGAACGTACCGATGAGTTCGTCGCGGCTGCGCATGACATCCTGCTCGCGCGTCCAGGCCCATTGCCCGATCGCCGCAAGACGCAAGATCTCGTGAGCCGAGACCGGTGCACCGTCGGCCAGCTCAGAACTCCTACAGATTGGTACGCCCGCATGAACGAACGCCTCGGAGCTGACGGCGAGCACCACATCGCACTCGCGGCGCGATGTCGGATCGCAGCCCTGGCTGAACGCAACAACGCGCACCCCCGGAACCAGGAGGCCGGTCTGGGCCTCGCCTGGGCCGGCGTTCGCGATGCGCTCCATGTGGTCCTGGGCTCCGGAACCAACCAGCAGCTCGGAGAGCCATGCCGGGCACCGATCATCGATGGAGAATCCGTGCAGCGACGACCAGCCGACGTTGACAAGGCCATCGACGTCGCCAGCGTGCGCGCTCATGCCGCCTCACCGTGGCGGTCGCGATGAGCCTTGAGGTAATCTGCTGCGAGTTCGAGTAACTCCGAAGGACGGAACGGCTTGCGGAGGATGTGCTCCACGCTCGTCTCGACGAGGTCTTCGCGGCTGATGCGGTGTTCGAGGGCCGTGAGGAGAATCACGGGGATCTCGGCAGTCTCGGGATCTTGAGCCAGGCTCTTTACAAGTCCGATGCCATCCATGTAGGGCATCTGATAATCGCTAATGATCAAGGCGGGCTTGTACCGTTGCGCCAACGACAGAGCCGTGCGCCCATCGGCGGCGGTGAGGATGTTTACGTCGTCGGACTTGAGCTTCCACTCCAGCATGAAGCGGATGTGGTGCTCATCGTCAGCGATCAGAACGGTTGGTAGAGATGTCGCGCCGTCGTCGCCCACCGGCTGCCCCTTTCCAAAGTGGGTATCGGCCAGAAATTTGAGGTGATGGAGCCCATCTTCGCCGGTTCTCGGGACCGACACCCTACTCGGAGCGGTTTTCGGGCCCGAACAGTGGCCCTAGGCTTGCCACGGCCCGAATCCCGGGTGCGGTGGCCGAGCGGTTGAAGGCGTTGGTCTTGAAAACCAATGAACCCGTTAGGGTTCCGTGGGTTCGAATCCCACCCGCACCGTTTCAGAAATCTGCTCATAGAGCCCAGGAGCAAGCGAAGTTCCGAGAAGAATTCGCTTTCGGGCATCCCCCACCCAGGATTGTGCGGATCTCATTGCGGTATGGGTCGGGTTGGCCCTGCCACTCGTGGATTTCCGTTCCGCGCTCGTGGGTCGGTTCCGGCCCCGATAACAAAACAGGAGATCATCGAGATGCGCAATGCGTGGTCGCTCGGCACCGTTGTCCCCTTGACGCTGGCCCTCGCAGGAGCCGCCATGGCGGGGCCAAACGCCACCTGCCGTGCCGACCTTGATGGCGACGGCCAGCTCACGGTGTTCGACTTTCTGGAGTTCCAGAATCTTTTTGGCACTGGCGATCTCGCCGCAGACTTCGATGGCGACGGCGCGCTCACCGTCTTTGATTTCCTCGAATTCCAGAATGAGTTCGATCTTGGATGTCCGGCCGAGCCAACGAGGCTCCATATGGCCGGCGTGCCGCTTGATGCGTACCCGTACTTTGAAGCGACCCGTGCGTTCAACACGGGCGATACGGTGTACCTGACCATCGATCCGGATCGCTTCCCCGGGATCTTGGGCGCGAGTGGCGACATCTATATTGTTGCAAGTAAGACTGAGGACGAGTGGATCAGCGACCCTTCGCTCATCGACGTCCGCGGCATGCCGCAGGAGCACACCTTCGATGCGATGTCGATCGAGAATGCCGAAGTAGCCCTTGTCGGTAGCGAGGTGCTCGCTTCGGCCAACGGGCTGAACATATCGAGCGGCTACGACATCGTGGTGGACCTCGACGGCGATGGCGAACTCGGCGAAGGCGACTATGTCGATGGCCTGGGCGCTCGATCGGCCGATCGAAACGGTTTTAGTATTTTCACGAACCTGGCCGACCCTGGGCCGCTCACGCCGGTGATCATCGACTCATTCAGTACCGAAGGCGAGCTGCGCCTGAACTACCCAGCCGAGTTGTCCGACATCGGCCCACTCCCGATCGTGATCATCATTCATGGCGGCGGACACGACTATCGCTGGTACGATTATCTCCAGAACCACCTTGCCAGTTGGGGCTGGGTCAGCATCAGCATCTCGAATGACTTTAGCGGATCGGGCGAACGTGTGTTGCGACAGACCGATGCGCTCATTGCCGAGCAAGACACCATTGCTGGCGGGGTGCTGAACGGCCTGATCGACAGCTCACGCATCGTGTGGATCGGTCATAGCCTTGGAGGCCGCGAGGTCAACATCGCGGCCGAACAACTCCACCGCGGCTTGACCACCCCCAACAACTACACGATCGATGACATCATACTTGCGAGCGCGATCGCCGCCAATAGCAGTGGTAGCTTCGGCTTCCAAGCCGACCCGGGGCCGATCAACTTCCACATGATCTGGGGATCCTCGGATGGAGACATCAGCGGTGGGCCGGGGTCACAAACGAACGCGTTTCGGAACTATGATCGGGCGCGCGGGTTCAAGCATTCGACCTACGTTCACGGTGCCGATCACAATGATTTCAATTGCTGCGGATTCAACAACTTCCGCGGCCCGCCCGCTACCGAGATCGGGCGAGCCGAAGCCCAGCAGATTGCAAAGGCAACCTGGCTTGCTCTCGTGAAGCACTACGGAGAAGGCAACGGCGATGCGATCGACTACCTCACTCGCCCATGGGACAGCTTCAAGCCGCTCGGTGTCACCAATACAACCACCCTGGTTCATATGTATCGGCAGCACCCAACGCTCTCGGGCAGTCGGATCATCGATGACTTCCAGACGAATCCAAGCCTGAATCTCAGCAGCTCTGACGGATCGGTCGCCATCTCAACGAGCAATACGTTCGAGGTCCTTCTCGAAGACACCGACGGCCGCTATACCTGGACGGCAACCGACCCCGCCAACGGGATGAATCACGCCGAAATCGATCTCGCTGACACCTCGCGCAGCGTCGTCTTCGACTACGACGGACCCGCCTCCTTGGAGTTCGAAGTTGTGCCGGCCCTCGCCGATGTCTCCGAATTCGATCACCTGTCGTTCCGCGCTTGCCAAGGAACACGGCACCCACTCACGACGGCCGAGCTTGCCCCGCTGACGTTCCACGTCACGCTCATCGATAGCGCCGGGGTGGCGAGCAGCATCCACATCGGTTCCTACGGCGGCGGCATCGAGGAGCCGTACCAACGCATCGGCTTTGGGGTGGGTACCGGCTGGCAGAACGAATTTAGTACGGTTCGTCTCCGCCTGAGCGACTTCCTGGCCCAAGATACAGGGCTCGACCTGACAAACATCACGGCTATTCGGTTCGACTTCGGCCAAGGCGATGCCTCGACTGTTGGCCGCCTCGGACTCGACGAGATCGAGTTTACCGTTGATCCGTGAGCAGAAGGATTCCACGAGATGAGATTGCACATCGGAGGATATGAGATGCAGATGAAGTACACACGTTGCGCGATGGGGATTGCGGGCCTGCTAGCACTCGCGGGTACCGCTCTGGCCGGACCGAACACCACCTGCCGTGCCGATCTAGACGGCGACGGCGAACTGACCCTCTTCGACTTCCTCGAGTTCCAGAACCTGTTCGCCATGGGTGATCTCACCGCCGACTTCGACGGCGATGGCGACCTCACCCTGTTCGACTTCCTGGAATTCCAGAACGAATTCGCGCAGGGCTGCCCGGTCGACCCCATCAGCCTGCAGATGGCCGGCGTGCCGCTGGGCGAGTACCCGTTCTTCGAGGCGACGCGCGCCTTCAACTCGGGCGACACCGTGTTCCTTGCCATCGATCCCGATCGTTTCCCCAGCATCGTTGGTGCCACTGGTGACATCTACATCGTCGCCAGCAAGACCGAGCTGGAATGGGCGAGCGACACAAGCCTGACCGACGTGCGCGGCGGGCCCCAGGAGCACACGTTCAGTGCGCTGTCCATTGAGGGAGCCGAAGTAGCGTTGACCGGAAGCGAGACGCTCGCGTCAGCCGATGGCCTGAACATCTCGACCGGCTACGACCTCGTGGTTGATCTCGACCAGGATGGCCAGCTCGGCGACGGCGACTTCATCGACGGGCGCGCCGTGCTACCCGCCGACACCAACGGCTTCAGCGTGTTTACCGATATCTCGGAGATGGGCCCGCTCACGCCGGTCATGATCGATAGCAGCAGCTCGCAGGGCGTGCTGCGGCTGAACTACCCGGCCGAGCTGGCCGACGAGGGGCCGCTGCCGATCGTCGTGATCGTGCATGGCGGTGGGCACGACTACCGCTGGTACGACTACCTGCAGGACCAGCTCAGCAGCTGGGGTTGGGTGAGCATCAGCGTGCAGAACGATTTCAGCGGCACGGGCAACCGCCCGCTCCGCCACACCGACGCGCTCATCGGCGAGCAGGCCACCATCGCGGGCGGCAGGCTCAATGGCCTGCTCGACAGCTCACGCATCGTGTGGATCGGCCACAGCCTCGGCGGCCGCGAGTGCAACATCGGCTCGGAGCGTCTTTCCGAAGGGACGTTCACTCCAACCAACTACAGCGCCGACGACATGGTGCTGGTCAGCTCCATCGCGGCCAACAGCAGCGGCGGCAGCGGCCATGATGCCGACCCAGGCGACATCAACTTCCACATGATCTGGGGCTCGGCCGACGGCGACATCAGCGGCAGCCCGGCGAGCTTTGGCGGACAGACCATCCCCTTCCGCAACTACGACCGGGCCGACGGCAACAAGCACTCGACTTACGTGCATGGTGCCGATCACAACGTCTTCAACTGCTGCGGCTTCCGCAACTTCCGGGGCCCGGTCTCGACCGAGATCGGCCGCACCGAGGCCCAGCAGATCGCCAAGGCGACGTGGACCGCGCTCATCAAGCACTACGGCGAGGGCGATGGTGACGCCATCGACTACGTGACACGCTCCTGGGACAGCTTCAAGCCGCTGGGTGTAATGGACACGACCACGCTCGTGCACATGTACCGCCCGAGCACCATCGACGCCGACAGCCGCGTGATCGACGACTTCCAGAGCAACCCGAGCCTGAACACGAGCAGCTCGGGCGGCAGCGTCAGCATCGGCGTCAGCAACGCGATGGAGGTGCGCCAGGAGGACGATAACGGCAGCTTGACCTGGCTCGGCACCGAGCCTTCCAACGGCATGACCTACGCCTTCCTGGCGTCGGACAACTCGGCCGGCCTGGTGTTCGACTTCAACAGCTCATCGTTCATCGAGTTTCAGGTGCTGCCCGCGCTCGGCGACGTTTCGGGCTACGACCATCTGAGCTTCCGCGTATGCCAGGGCACGCGTCACCCCAACACCATCGCCGAACTCGAACCGGTGACGTTCAATGTCACGCTCGTCGACGGCGACGGTGATCGCAGCACCATCCACACCGGCGCCTACCAAGCCGGTGCGTCCGAGCCGTACCAGCGCACGAGCGCGGGCTCGGGCACGGGCTGGCAGAACGAGTATGGCACTATCCGCGTTCGGTTGAGCGACTTCCTGGCCCAGAACAGCGGGGTGGATCTCGTTGACATCACGGCGATCCGGTTCGAGTTCGCCCAAGGCGACGGCTCTTCGATCGGGCGCCTGGGGCTCGACGAGATCGAGTTCACGGTCGACCGCTGACAAGTTTTCGACAACGTGAGGATCGAACGACGCCGGCTCCCGCCGGCGTTCTTGTATGCGCCAACGCATGTCCACCTAGCTCGGCGCTGTTGTCCCGTTTAGATCCCAAACAAAGTACTCTTGTTCAGGAAGGCCTCTTCTGGTAAACTCGAACCAACATATCTCGATCCCTGGGCTAAAAAATGTCTTTTGGCCGGGACAAGATAACAGCCGCGGGAGAATCAAACATGACACTGCTGTGCAGCACTTTCCTCGTCGCCGGCCTCGCCGTTCCTGCAATCGCGCTCGCCGATGATCCCAACCTGACACCAGCCCCCCAGCCCGAAACCGAGACCACGCTTACGACGGTCGCGCCAGTCGGCGCTCCCGGAGTGGACGAGGACGGCATCGACATCCGCATCGACTTCGGCACGGCTCGTGGACTCACGCTTCCGGGCCAGTGGAACAACATCGACAACTTCGCCGGCGTCACATTCGATCTGATCGATTTCAACAGCGGCCTCTCGACCGGCGCGTCGATCGACGGCCTGGGTGGCGAGTGGCGCTCGTTCGTGGGCGACGACGGACCGACGTTCCCCGAGCAGGACTGGATCGTCAACCCTGCCTCGGGCGATGGTGCCGGCCTGTCCACCGGCCTGGCCGCAACCTATCTCATCGATGGCCTGCCCGAGGGCGACTACCAGGTCGAGGTGATGTCGGCGCGCACGACGTTCGACTACTTCAACACGTTCAACGTCAACGGTGCTCTGGCGGATCGCACCTTCCTGGGCACCCCGGTGGTCACGCCCTGGGGGAGCACATCGCACGGCCTGACGCCGGGTAACTGGCTCATCTGGGATGCCGTGTCGGCCGACGGCGGCCAGATCCAGCTTGACCTGCAGGCCGACCCAGGCACCCTGGGCATGATCAATGCCATGCGCATCAGCATGACCGGCGGAGGGTGCCGCGTCGACCTCGATGGTGATGGTGAGCTCACCATCTTCGACTTCCTGGCATATCAGAACCTGTTCGATGCTGGCGATCTCGCCGCTGATTTCGACGGCGATGGCGTGCTGACCATCTTCGACTTCTTGGCCTTCCAAAACGAGTTCGACGCCGGCTGCGAGTAAAGCCGAGCCGCAGATTCCGAATCATGATCGGCCGCACGCGGGCACGACCCGCGTGCGGCCGTTATCGTTGTACGACACCGAGACCAGCTACCCATGCCCGACTGGGTCACCGACAACCAGCAGATCTTCTTGATCATGGGCATCGCCTCGGTGGTCATCTTCTTCACAAGCTTGATGATCATGCCGGCGCTGATTGTCCGTATTCCCACCGACTATTTCACCCATCAGGAACGGCCACCCGGTCGGTGGGCGACGGCACACCCAGCGGTGCGACTCGCGATCCTGATCGGAAAGAACCTGTTCGGAGCGATGCTCGTGCTGGGCGGCTTGGCGATGCTCGTCCTGCCGGGCCAGGGCCTGCTCACCATCTTCGCGGGCGTCGTGCTACTCGACTTCCCCCGTAAGTACGCCTTCGAGCGGTGGCTCGTCGGCCGGCGGTGGGTCCATCGCCCCGTGAATTGGCTGCGCCGCAAGCGACATCGCGAGCCGCTCAAACTGATCACAGGCCGTCAACCAGAGACACGCGATTCCCAATGATGTCAACGGGTGCGATGCGATACCGTCGCACGCCCTTCCCGCAAGGAGACCGCCGTGCTACGACCCGCGACAGCCTGCTTGCTCTCAGTACTTGCAATGGTCCTGCCCGCCCTTGCTCAGAACGCCGCCGGCGACTGGCACGGCGAACTCGAAACCCCGATGGGCTCGCTCACGCTGGTCATCCGTATCAAGACAACCGATTCAGGGGAGCTGATCGGCACGCTGGAGAGCCCCGACCAGGCACCCGGCGCCGAGATGCCGCTCACAACGATCGAGGTCGAAGGCCAGAACCTCGAGTTCACGCTCGCCGCCGCCAACATCCGCTACGAAGCGATCTGGGAAGACGGCTCCTGGGTCGGCACGTTTCACCAGGGCGGCCAACTGCCCCTCACGCTCGAGCCAGGTCTGCCAGAGCCTCGCGCGAAGAAGCCTCAGGAGCCCGACGGCCCGCTGCCCTACGACTCGATCGGCGCGACGATCGAGAACCCATACGCCGAGGGCGTCACGCTCGCCGGCACGCTGACCACGCCGCGTGGTGATGGTCCCTTCCCAGGTGTCGTGCTGATCACGGGCTCGGGGCCGCAAGACCGCGATCAGTCGCTCATGGGGCACAAGCCGTTCCTCGTGCTGGCCGACCAACTCACGCGGCGCGGCATCGCCGTGCTACGGTACGACGACCGAGGTTTTGGCCACTCGACCGGCCAGTTCGCGGGCGCAACGTCGACCGATTTCGCACTCGATGCACGGGCCGCTCTGGAGTTCCTTCGTCGACACCCGAAGGTACGTACCGATGCCGTCGGGTTCGTGGGCCACAGCGAGGGCGGCATGATCGCACCCCTGGTGGTCGAAGCCGGCGGCGATCCGAACTTTCTGGTGCTGCTGGCCGGGCCGGGTACCGATCTTGTCCAACTGCTAGTCAGTCAGTCGCGACTCATGGGCCTGGCCGAAGGTGAGGATGCCGAGACGCTCGACCGACGTGAGCCGCTGCTGCGCGATCTGTTCGAAGCAACCGCGAACTCGGAAACCGTTGAGCAAGCAATTGAGCGCCTTGAGGACCTGCTGACCGACGAGATGGTGCAGGTGCTCGGCGCCACACCTGAGCAGCGCCCTCTGGTCATCGAGGCGCTCTCCGCGCCTTGGATGCGTGCCCTGTTGAAGCACGATCCCGCGGGCGCGCTCTCAAAAGTGCGCGTGCCGGTGCTGGCTCTCAACGGCAGCCTCGACCTCCAGGTGCCCGCGAGAGAGAATCTGGGAGCAATCGCTAATGCGTTGCGCGAGAATCTTGACACGACTACCACGGAACTGCCGGGGCTGAACCACCTCTTCCAGCCCGCCACGACGGGTGCGCTGAGCGAGTACGCCCAGATCGAGACCACCTTCGACCCCGATACGATCGAGTTGATCGCGACGTGGATCAACAGCCGGTTTGGGGAGGAGTAGAGATCGTGAAAGCCATCAACCTTGCCGACAAACTCGGCCAGTTCTCCGACACCTGGTCACCGCGCATCATCGCGAGGCTCAACGGCCAACTCGTCAAGCTCGCCAAGCTCGAGGGCGAGTTCGTATGGCACACCCATGCCGACGAAGACGAGTTGTTCTACGTGCTCGAGGGCGAGCTCACCATGCGGCTACGCGATCGTGAGGTCCCCCTTCGACCGGGTGACATGTTCGTGGTTCCGAGGGGCGTCGAACATTGCCCGTACGCGCCCTGCGGCGCATCGGTGTTGCTCTTCGAGCCGGAGGAAACCAGGCATACCGGGCAGGTCGAACACGAGCGCACTGTGCATGACCAGGCTTGGATTTAGCAAACACAAACCAATTAGGCTGTTTTGACCGAATTCCCTTATCACCAAGACCCAAACGAGCATAAAGCCCCATGCCACAATCGCTTGCAAAGTGAACGCAAACTTATGTTCGCTTTCTGGCCGAGTGTGAGCGAAAACATTTTGTTCGATGCCTGAAGCGCGACGGGCCCAACTCCCCAATGACTCCCGGTGGAGAGGGCCGAACGCACGGAAGCGGTCGGCGGAGATTGGTGGCTTGTCTAGTCGGGAGGGTGCCCATGCGCGCCGTGCTCGCGATCGCTGTGGTGGCCTTCCTGACGCACGCAACCCTCGCCCAAGACGGCGACCGGTCGCTCCGCACCGCCAACGGCCTGCTACAACGAGGGCTGCACGCCGAGGCCGCCGCCGAGTACGCCACCGCGCTGCGTTCGCTCGACAACGCCGGCTCGCGCGATGAGGCCCGTTATGGCTTGGCGATGTCTCAGTACAACCTCGGGCGTGACGCCGAGGCGATACGGACTCTCTCGGGCCTGGAGACCGGCTCACGCTTTGCGTTTCGCGCGGATGCCGACGTGCTTCGAACGCACCTGTATTTCCGCCAGAAGGATTACGCCCGCGCTGCCGACGCCGCCCGAGCGGCCGTCAACCACCGCGACCACGCCGCATGGACAGGCACGGCGTCGCTGCTCATCGAGAGCTTGCACCGCGCGGGCCGGCATGCGCAGGCAGTCGAGGAGTACGCCAGCCTCGCCGATCGCGTAAGCCGAGACCGCGACGCGTATCGCCGGGCCTCGTTCTTCGCTGGGCTGTCCCAGACCATCCAGGCCAAACGCGAGCGTGATCACGCCCAAGCCGCCGAGTGGTTCGAGCGCGCCCTACCTCCCCGAGGGCGCGACGAACTGGGCGACCTGGCCATGCTCCAGCAAGCCCAGGCGCTGCGCCGAGCCGGACGGACCAATGACGCCATCAGCGCCTACCAGCGTGCGGCGGCGCGAGGTGGCGAGCGGACCAAGCCGGACGCCATGCTGCAACTAGCGACCATCTTGCGGGCCGAGGGACGCTCGGGCGAAGCAGCGAACGTGCTGCGTGAGCTCGCCAGCGAGAGCCCACGCCATAAGGTCGCTCGCGTGCAGTTCGAGCTTGGGTTGGCGTTACTGGATATCGACGAGCTCAACGACGCAGCCAGGGCGCTCGACCGCGCCGGTCGCGCGGGCGACGCGGAGCTTGCCGACGACATCGCCTACTGGCGGGCCAAGGCCGATCTGCGTCGGAATCGCCTGGAAAACGCCATCGAACACTTGAGGACGGCCATCGAGCAACACCCTCGCAGCCCGCTGGTCGCGGAGATGCGATACGACCTAGCCGTCGCGCTCCAACGAGACGGTGAGAGCGCCGCCTCAGCGCGGGCGTTCGCGCAGTTCCTCACGGCCCATCCCGATCACGCGATGGCACCAGACGCGTTGTACGCCGTGGCCTCTCTCTCGCTTGACGCGGGTGACACCCAGCAAGCTTCCAATCTGGCGAACCAGTTCACGGCGAGTTTCTCGCAGCACCCGCTGGCGATCAACGCCAGATTCCTCCAGGGCGAAGCAGCGTATCGAGAGGGCAACTACCGGGCGGCGTCACGTGCGTTCGCGCCTCTGATCGAAACATCGGACGACTCGCTCGCGCAACAGGCTCGCTACCGCCTGGGCATGAGCCTGAACGCGCTGGGCCAGAGCGATGAAGCAATCAAGCACCTGCGCGCCGTTACCGACGGCCGGCGGACGAGAGCCGAGTTCCTCCCCGCGCTGTTTACGCTCGCCAACATCTCGTTCGACGACGGCGCATGGCAGGAAGCCGAGCAGAGCTTCGGGCAGTACGTGCGAGCGTCGGGTGAGGACGGTGAGGGACGTGACGCCGCCACGATGAAAGTGGCGCTCGCGCAGCTCCGTCAGAATAACACGAGCGAAGCCATCGAGACGCTCGACACCCTGCTCTCGACCTGGCCGCACAGCGACCACGCTCCGCACGCGCAGTTCGAGCTTGCCCAGGCTCACGTCACTCTGGGCAACGACACGCGCGCGCAGCGAGCGTTCGAGCGCCTCCTCGAACACCACGACAACACCCGCTTCGCACCACACGCGCTGCGGCACATGGCGGCGATTGCCAGCCGCGCAGGAGATGCCCGGCGAGCCGCCGACCTCTACGCCCGGGCGGCCGATCGTGGTGGGAGCGATCTTGCCAACGAAATCGCGCTCGAACGTGCCCGCGCGCTCATCAACGCGGATCGCCCGCAAGACGCCGCGAGCCTATTGCAAGGGATGGAAGGCCCGGCTCGCGCTTGGCGTGTGATCGCTCTCAGCCGAGCGGATAAGCACGACGAGGCCGTCAAGCTCGCCAACGGGCTTGGCACGTCGGGGCTGGACGCCGAGAGCGCGAGCCTGTACCAGTATGCCCTGGCCACCAGCCTCCGGAACACGGGCAATACAGATCGTGCTGCTCAAGTGTTCGCAGCGCTCTCGGCTTCGCAAGGCCCGACCTCAGCAAACGCCGCAATCGACCTTGCCGATCTGTTGATCGCGAACAAGAACTTTGCCCGTGCCGCCGACCTACTAGAACCCGTCGGGTCCCATGAGTCACTCGGCGCCACCGCGACATACAAGGCCGCGTGGGCACGGTATCAGCTCAACGATCACCGCAAGGTCGTTTCGCTCCTCAAGGACAAGGACCTCGGTGAACTCATCGGCCCCGGCGCCATGCTGCAAGGAGAATCCCTGCTCGCGCTCAAGCGTGGGCGTGAGGCTGCCGAACAGTTCGAGGTCGCCCTCGACAACCTGAGCGATGGTGTCGATCCCGAAGCAGCGTTGCTTCGCCTTGGCGAAGCGCACGCCATCGCGCAAGATTGGCGCAAGAGCCGGGCCGCCTACGAGCTGCACCGCCGTGAGCACGCGAGATCACCGCGCTGGTACATGGCCGAATTTGGCATCGGCTGGGCCCTCGAGAACAGCGGCAAGCAGCGTGAGGCCATGCCGCACTACAAGACGGTGGCCGACAAGCACAAGGGCGAGACCGCCGCCCGCGCACAGTTCCAGCTCGGCGAGTGCCTGTTTGCGCTTCAGGAGCATGAGGAAGCCGTCCGCGAGTTGCTCAGGGTCGACATTTTGCACGCATCGCCAACTTGGAGCGCCGCGGCGCTCTACGAAGCGGGCCGGTGTTTCGAGGCGATGGGCAAGGTGGGCGAGGCGCGGGCCCAGTACCGCGCCGTACAAGCACGATTCGGCGAGAGCGACTGGGCTAAAGCCGCCGGTGAACGACTGATCGCCATCGCCGGACCGGGCGGAACCAGAACCAGCGAGCGAGGAGGCTGAGCCATGATGAATTCCTACCTGCTCGCACAGAGCGGTACGCCGTCGGTATTCGAGCTGGCCACCAAGGGTGGCATCATGATGATCCCAATCGTGCTGTGCTCGCTCGTGGTCGTCGCCGTCGTTCTCGAACGTCTGGCCGTCCTGCGCAAGCCGCGCGTCGTGCCATCTGGTTTTGAAAAGAAGCTGCATGCCGCGATGGAATCTGGTGGCCCAAGCGATGCGCGCGAGGTCTGTAAGAAGAATCCGAGTCCCGCCGCCCGCGTCATCGCCGCCGGCCTCGATAAGCTGGGTCACGCGCACGAGATCGTCGAGAAGCACCTGACCGCGCAGGGAGAGCACGAGCTGTTCCTGCTTCGCAAACGACTGCGCATGCTCACGGTGATCGCCGCCATCGCCCCGTTGCTGGGCCTGACGGGCACCATCTTCGGCATGATCCGAGCGTTCCAGACTGTCGCGATGTCGGGCGAGAGCCTAGGCAAAGCCGAGCTGCTGGCCGGCGGCATCTACGAGGCCATGATCACCACCGCCGCTGGTTTGCTGGTGGCCATCCCGACGATCATCTTCTACCACTGGCTCACGTCGCGCGTCGACGTGATCGCACGCGAGCTCGATCGTGTCGCCGTCGACTTCGTGGAGCGGTACGTGCTCGAGCCAGGCCAGCATCCGCGGCACCTGCCCTCGCGCAGCAACGGCTCGGCCACGCGCACCCCCGCCGTTGCCGCGGGTGCGGAGGCCTGACCCGTGCTTATCGGCAAGAAAAAGGACGAACCCGGCCCGAGCATCGAGATGACACCAATCATCGACATGGTGTTCCTGCTGCTCATCTTCTTCCTGGTCGCCACGACCTACCAGCAGAGCGAACGCGAACTCGCGATCGCGCTGCCCGAGGCCGAGGCCGCTGGCCCGATCTCGACGATGCTGCGCGAGATCATTATCAACGTGGACAGCGAGGGCGCCATCATTGTCGGTGGGCAGACCATGACCCTTGAGGAACTCCGCACGCTGGTCGCCGACGCTGTCCGCGTCAACCCCGATCAGAAGGTCTCGGTCCGCGGCGACAAGGATCTGGCCTATGGCGTCATCGCCAGAGTGCTGGACATCTGTAAGGCCGCGGGCGTGCAGCAGCCGTTCCTCGATACCGTTCCGCTTGGATAAACCACATGCCCTCGCGATCACGATTCATCCTGACGATGCTGGGCCTGGGTGCCCTGGCCTGCGGCGTGGTCGCTGGGTGGTGGTGGTTCGACGCCGACCGCCAGGCGTTCTACACGGACGATTCGGCGATCCACGCCTCCGCCTCCAATGCGCCCGTGCGTGACATCCTGTGGCGACCACCCGAGCCGCTGCGCACCGTCACGGGTGAACCGATCAATGGCCGAGACCCCGTGATCTCAGCCGACGGCGACACGCTGTTGCTCACACGCACGAGCGAGACGGGCGATGCTGACCTATTCATCGCCGGTCGTGTGGGTGACGCGTGGACCGAGCCCCGGTCGCTGACCACGCTCAACACGATCGACAACGAACTCGCACCAGCGATCTCGGCCGATGGCCGGCGTTTGTATTTCGCCACCGATCGCCCGGATGGCTCGGGTGGTCTGGACATCTGGATGTCCGTTCGCGAGGGCGATCTCTGGCTCGAACCCACGCCACTGGGATTCAACACACGAAACGATGAAACCGATCCGCACCCGTTCATCCGACCAAGCGGTGCAGAGGCCGTGCTGTTCTCGTCCGATCGTCCACGCGAGAACGAAGTGGGCGAGCCGCCATCAACCGATTTTGACCTGTATCTTGCCGACCTCGACGCGACCAGTTCGCGGCATCTCCATGAGCTCTCGAGTCCATCGCGTGATGCCGGACCATCGATCACGAACTCTGGTGACTTCGTCTACTTCACTTCAGACCGTGAAACGGGCACCGGCGGCTTCGACCTCTACCGCGCGCGCGTCCATCCAGATGCTCCCTCGGCAATCGCCTTCGATACTGTGCGATCCCTCGGCACTTCGATCAACACAGCGGGCGATGAGCTCGACCCTTCGCTGAGCCTCGAAGGCTTCGCCATCCAATTCGCCACGATCGTCGAGGATCAGTCCAGGCTCATGAGGGCGGTCTCGAAGGAGGTCTACCTTGCGCGCAGCACGACGCGGGGTGACCTACTCGGGCTCATCCCATGGATTCTCCTGGCGCTAGCCATCGTGCTTCTACTTGCGCTACTCCGTCGCACCGTGCGTGACGCGCAGTGGCAGGGGCGCATCGCCACCCTGGGCCTTCTGGCCAAGTGTGCGCTGGTGAGCCTGGTCATACACGCGGGCATCATGGCGTTGCTCGCCGCCCTCCAAGTCCCCCCCACCGCCGGCCAACCCACGGGCAAACCAGAGGGGCTGCAGGTCGCGCTCTCGTCCTCGGGGTTGCGTTCATCGGTGAGTGACCAGATGCGCGGCTCATCCGCACCGGCCGCACTCGCCCAGGCGTCGACACCCGCGCCCGTTGCACCTGCTATTTCAAATGCAACCTCGTCGAGTTCTATTTCCTTCCAACCACAACGCACACCCACACCCACCGGCTCACCCATGCAGCCGAACACGACGGTGCGAGAGAGTTCCGTTTCCACGCCGGCAACGCGGATCGCCGACGCCGGGACGCCCGACCTGCCCATCATCCAGACCCAAACGCCGGCGCTCGGCATGCCTGAGGCACCTGCCGCCGAGCCGCTCGCCCAGGCAGAGACCGGCATCGACGCGCCTTCGCTCGCCAGCGGCTCCCAATCCTCGCAAGCCACCGACATCGAGGTTGCGTTGGGCTCGACACCCAACACCGTAACGCTCGACACCGCAGAAGCATCCATCACCGATGGCTCGCGATTCTCGCCGAGTGCGACGGTTGGTGAGGCTCAGCCATCCGGCACCGAAGCGACACAACTTGACGCGCTCGCCGGCGAATCGATCGAGTTGCCCGAACCCGAATCCTTCGGCCCGGCACTCGCCATGCCATCGACCGGCGAAGCCGACACTGCGCCCGCCGAGCAGGGGACGATCGCGCTCGAGCTGGCCGAGGTGCGCACGCGCACCGTTCCGGCTCCCGTCGCGAGCGACCTCGCCGTGCCGCTCACCGACTTCGACGCAGCGTCGACGACGCTGGCTGCTCCCGAAGCGAGCCTTGCGGTGGATGCGGGTGACTTCACGCCGTCGAGCAGCCTGCCCGAGCCGACGCTAGCCCTCGACCTCGCGCCGCCGACGCTGGCCGCTCCGCAGTTGAAACTGCCCGAGACCATCGCCCATCGCTTCGAGCTCCTCGGCATCGTCATCGACGACCAGACCGAGCAGCCCCTTGCGAACGCACAGGTCCGCCTCGACCTCGAGGGCACGGCCGACCTGACCGAGACAACCAACGACGACGGTACCTTCGCGCTCGGGTTTGACGAGATCCCAGATAACGCCGCGCTCACGGCTGTGCACGAGGGTTACATGCCCGGCGCGGTCAATATCGCCCAGCGCGACCTGCGCGCCGGCCGTCGTGTGGTCGTCCGCTTACGCAAGATCGACCCGTTCGTGATCGTGATGGAAGCCGCACCCGAGGTCCACCACTTGGGCAATGACGAGTTTAGCGGCAGCATCAACAGCCAGTTCCAGCGCGAGAGCGAGGGCCTGGTGCTCGAGATGCCCTTCGAGATGACGCGCGACCACGCGAGTCTACGCCTTCGTGGTGCCGAGCTGCGCGTGATGGTCAAGGGGACACAAGCGCCCAATCCGGTGCGCATCAACGGCCGCCAGATCGCGACGCTCGCCCAGTCTCCGCGCGACGGCAGCTTCCGCGAGCAGGTACTGAGCATCCCATCGGGCCTCCTGCGCCTGGGTCGAAACGTGCTCGAGTTCGAGTCCGTCGCTCGACCCGGATCGGACAAGGACGACTACGAGTTCGTGAACCCGCGTGTGGTGCTGCTGGTGGATGAACAGGCCCAGCCCGAAGCTGATGCCCAAGCCGACGCGATCTGAACACCTCGGCCCTCGACCGAGTGCAACCGGACCCATCACGGCCGGTATCCCTCCTCATGCCCGGTTTGGTCTCGTTTATCATCCCCGCGTACAACGAAGAAGCGCTGCTGCCTCGCTGCGTGCGGTCGATCCAGACGGCCGCCGCCAAGAACGAACTCGCGTACGAAGTCTTGGTCGCCGACGATGCCTCGGATGATCGAACAACCGAGATTGCCAAGGCACTCGGTTGCAAGGTCGTCACAAAGCACAACCGCCAGATCGCGGCAACTCGGAACACCGGTGTGGCGGCTTCCAAAGGCGATCTCCTGATCTTTGTCGACGCCGATTCCCAAGTGGATGGCACGCTCGTCGGGCAAACCCTCCGGGCCATCGACGCCGGTGCGATCGGCGGCGGAGCTCACTGCAAGTTCGATGGCCAGCTACCCCGTTGGGCACGCGTCGTTGGTGGGGTATTCCTGCCGCTCTATGCGCTCGCGGGCCTCACTCCGGGGGCATACATCTTTGCCGTGCGTCAGGCTTTCGAAGCTGCAGGTGGATTCAACGAACGCGTCTTCGGCGGAGAAGAGGTCCTACTAGCCAGGGCCCTCAAACGCCAGGGCCGTTTCACGATCGTCCGTGCCGCGGTTATCACATCTGGCCGAAAGCTGCGCGCATACACCGGCCGAGAGATCTTGAGCATCATGCTCCGACTGGCGCGCGGCGGGCCGAAAGGCATCCGCACGCGAGACGGCATGGACATGTGGTACGGCCCGCGACGACAGGATCCGGGTTGCCCGGAAGGTCAGCAGCCGGACATCAACCACTGATGGTCCTAGACCGGAACGTCACCGTGAAACAAGTGAGCCGTTCCCTTGGTCGCCAACATGGGCTTCTGGGGCTTAAGTTGTGGTTCCCGATCAATCCTTCATGGGCCCGGCTCGGAAGATGCTCTTCTCGTGCGAACCCAGATTCATCAGCGAGTGCCGGAATAGTCATGGCCAACAGGGCATTGATCAGGTGATGGTTCACTCGACCGACTCAATCCGGACTTCCCGTCGCGACCGCAGAGATCCTCTGCAGGCCTCGCTCGATGGCACCGGACTTTCGGTGTTCTGACCAGACCTCGGACCTCCCTGGTCCGCTGCGCGCCGATCGAGTTCGGGCCAATTACCCAGACACGCGGCCAAACCACTCAAATCCACCCACGATCGACATCGCGAGCGGTCGTCTGGGCTCCATGCGTACTCATGTGAGCTTCAGTTGAACCCAGCCGGTCGTCGTCGGCGGGCAGGCTTTGGCTATCGCGCCCGAGCCTAACCCCGTGCTGGCATTCGCTACCACACGATTGCAGGTGGAGAGCTCACATCTCACCCTGACGCGGGGCACCGAAGGTACTCCGCATAGGCAAGAGCATCATCTGGTGCTCAAACAACACCGACCAAACAAGCCGACTCCGAAAGGACAATCCCGATGAACGTTCGATTCGTAACCAAGGACATCCACGCGCTGCTCGATTACCCCGTCGCCTTTGCACTCATGATTGCGCCGTTCTTGCTTGGACTTGGCGCATCCACACCAGTCGCCAAGTGGCTCTCGGTGGGTGTGGGCGTGGCCGCCCTCATCCTGACGATCTTCACCAACCACCGGCTCGGACTTGTCCGTATCTTGCCATACTGGTTCCACGTGCTCGTCGACGGACTCGTGGGCGTAATGTTCGTCGTTGCCCCGTTCGCTCTGGGCTTTACGGGCTTGGACGCTTGGTTCTACTGGGCCAACGCGGCCGCCGTACTTACGGTCGTTAGCCTCAGCAAGCCCAGTTCATTGTCTACGACACGCACAGAGCTGGCCGCATCGGCTTGATGTCCAAGACATCAGCGGAGCTACCCGAGACCGAGAGCACCTGTTCAATCCGCACACAAATATACCTGGGACTGGCTCTTGCCGGCCCCTGATCGTCGTCTCCGGGATCGACGGGGCGATGAACCGATGTTCAAAGCATCTGGAACAACACCGCTCGTAAGAAGACATCCGACGAGGAGTCGGGATGAGAGAACTCGAACCTCCGATCTTCTCATCCCAAGACATGGCAAGTCGCGGACCCAAGATCGCCAGAACAGACTCGAACGGCGGGAGTAACCCAGATGGCAGTCGCCGATGAGATCCTCCAACGGAGTGCTTCCAGGGCTCCAACCAATACCCGTATAGGTGCGCTTGCCGATCACAGGTACAATCGATACAGCCCATGCTTCATACCATCGGAAACACTCCCGGTACCTGGCTCAAGCGAGTCGCACCCAGCGATTGTGCTGAGATCTGGGTCAAGCTAGAAGGCGTGAATCCAACTGGTTCATACAAGGATCGGGTCTCCCTGGCGATGCTCGAGGGCATCAGCCGCAGACGTGACCTCACGCCCGGCAAGCGTGTTCTCGAATGTACAGGCGGGAGTACGGGAACGTCAGTCGCATTTGTCGGTGCTGTGATGGACCTGCCAATTACGATCATTTCCTCCAATGCGTACGCCAAGAGCAAACTGGACTCGATACGCGCTTTCGGCGCTGAACTCATCATCGAAGAGAGCCCATCCGGTGAGGTCACGTCAGATCTCTGGCCGAGGATGCGTGCTCGGGCCATGAAGCTGGTTGAAGCGGGCAGCCACATTTGGCTCGACCAGTTCAACAACCCGGACATGCTGGACGCGTACCGCTGCATGGGGCACGAAATCGTTGACCAGATCGAAAAACCCATCGATGCGTTCTGCGGTTGCGTAGGCACGGCCGGCATGGTCGTCGGGGTTGGCGGGGTTGTTCGCGACGCATACCCCGATGCCCGAGTCGTTGCCCTCGAACCCGAGTCGTCAGCCGTCTTGAGCGGACGAAGTCCAGGAAGTCACACCATCGATGGGACAGCGGCAGGATTCGTTCCCCCGCTATTCGATGACAACATCGTCACTGAAGTACTCGCGCTACCCGAGGGAGATGGCCGCAAGATGGCTCGAAGACTCGCTCAGGAGGAAGGCATCTTCGCCGGAACATCAAGCGGCATGAACGTGCTCGCCGCAATCCAAATCGCGCGTGAGATTGGACCTGGCGGTGTTGTCGCAACCGTCGCATGCGATACGGGATTCAAGTATCTCCACGAGACGCTCTTCGATCCGCCGAAGTAAACCCTCCGCTTCGCATCCACTTGAGAGTCCCCACGATCTGCTGTGCTTGAGAAAGGACAGGCGGTAGTTCTGGCCAAAGAAGCCAGACCAGGTTCGACCTCACCGATGTCTCGGTGTTTTCTGAGCGCAGGGTTCCGGGCTGTCGCGATCGGCGCCCAAGTTATCCGACGCGCCTTCGGTTGCACCTGAGCGCAAGACAAAGCGGAAGACCCTGCCATATAGAGCTTCCGCTTCAAATCGAGGCAACAGAGCTCCAGTTGAACTTCTGCTGCGTAGATCGGCCTTTGGGAACTGGATACGCAGACTCTGGTTTCATCGTGAAATCACATCCACCCAGTAAGTGAAGCGGCAGCTTCGCATTCATGGTGCCCGTTTGCCTGGATCATGCCCATGCTACCTGACTTCACTTCTTGAAGAACTCCGAGACGGCATCAGCGGATAGCTTCACGGCCTCAGGCTTGTAGTAGAAGTCAACATGCCCGAACTCATCCAGCGCTACGACCTCATGCTCGTTGGTCAACTTCTCGATGAACTGAGTCGAGCAGATCGCTGTGAAGGCCGTCTTGCTGTAGATGATCAGCGAGGGCTGCACGATCTTGTCGGCATAGTGCTCGCCGATCGAGATGAGCGACTGCATCGGCTGGTCACCGATGTGAACGTTGGTGTAGTTCTCGACTGCCTTTGGTCCCTTCACCCCATCTCGCCCGTAGTAGTCGTATGTCTCAGCCGCCATTGGATTCTCACCCAGAGCGACAAACTCTTCTCGCGAGTGTTCGTCAGTCAGCACGATCGGGTGTGTGTAATCAGGTTCGCCGGTTTCGAACATCTTCTGGGTCGAAGCGTTCGACGCCGCAATCAACTGATCGACCACAGACCTATCAGACCACTGGAAGGCGTCCGCTGCCATCATCCCTGAAATCATGGCGAGCTTCTTGATTCTGTGGTCTGTCACCGCAGCCGATGCGATGATCGATCCGCCCTGGCAGACGCCGAGTCCGTAGACTTCTTCCACGTAGGCGAGTGATCCGAGGAACGAGACAGCATCCCAGGTGTTTTCGATGAGTCGGAACATGTACCTGCTTTGCTTGAACTCCCCGGGCAACGCTGGCGAGTCACCCATACCCAGGTAGTCGAAGGCCAAGAAGACGAACCCTCTCTTGGCCATCTCCGGCCCGTACGTGCCGAGGACCTGCTCCTTTACCTGAGGGAATGGGCTTGCACCGACGATCGCCTTGTACTTCTTGGTCTCATCGAAATCGTCCGGGAGGAACAGGTCGGCTGCCAGTTCGACGCCAAAGGACTTGAAGGTCACTCGTTGGACTGCCATGGGTCATCTCCTTGTGGTTGATCAAAAAGCGGGCTTCTGCAGCACAATACCTCCTTCAGTAGCGATGTATGCGTTCATAAACCGCCTTCTTTTGCCTATTCCTATCACAAACGTTGACAGATCCGATGCCAAGCCGATACTTGAGGCATGAGCAGCGAGCAAATCCTGTCCATTGTCGAACGGCACGCTCCGAATGAAGCGGTGAACGAGACGGGGATACCAGGCGTCCAGCTTTACCGGATCTCGGGCCCGATGCCGACAGCCCCGGCCGTCTACACCCCACGGATCTGCATGAACATCCGCGGGGTGAAGCGCGTCTACTCCCAGACGGGGATCCACGTGTACGACGAGAGCCACTGCATCTGCTGCACGATGCCGGTACCCATTGATGCTGACGTTCCGAATGCAGCGCCCGAAGAACCCGTCCTCGGAGTCTCACTGGAACTCGATCTGACACTCTTGCGCGAGCTTGTCGTCGGTGTCTCTGAGGCGCAGGGTTGGGGCTCCGATGACGAGCCAGCCGCCGATGCATCTGAAGGACTGACGATCGCCCCTGTTACTGCTGAACTCACTGCGGCCGTCAACAGACTTCTCGAACTCATCGACGACCCGACATCAAGGCACGTGCTTGCTCGTTCAAGACTGGCCGAGGTGTACTTCGTGCTGCTGATGGGACCGATGGGCCATGCTCTCAAGCGTCGCCTCGGATCGTCACAGAAGATCGCTGATACAGCGTGCTATATACAGGAACACATCCGTGACCCGCTCACCGTCGGGGAACTGGCGAAGTGGGCGGGTATGAGTGCTCCAAGTTTCCATCGACACTTCAAGCAGGCGACCGGGCTCTCGCCAATCCAGTACATCAAGCAGCTCCGTTTGAATACCGCAGCAACCGAACTCGCCGCTGGAATGCCGGCCGGCGAAGCTGCCGAAGAAGTCGGATACAACAGCCAGTCGCAATTCACTCGCGAGTTCAAGCGGCAGTTTGGCAAATCCCCAACAGACTGGGCCTCTGGCGTATCAACCTGATGTGTTCACACCATGCCAAGATGACCCAGGGGCGGCAGGACGTAATTAAGCTCGACTGTAAAAACAGATGGCTCCAGCATCTGCTGGAGCCATCAAAATGTAGAAATCGGGGTGAGAGGATTCGAACCTCCGACCTTCTCGTCCCGAACGAGACGCGCTACCAAGCTGCGCTACACCCCGGAAGGGCGGCATGGTACGCCGCCGCCGCTCGCCGGGCGAACGCCCCACCAGGACCCTAGAACCACTAATTCTGGATCCGCGGCTGCACCGTATAGACGTTGTCCTCGATGGTCGACGGATCGCCATCCGGGCCGGCCGAGTAGAAATAGGGCTTGTTGGTCGTCAGCCCGCCGTCGGCGTCGCCCTCGGTCGGGTCGCGGCGGATTTCGGTGGGGAAGTACGCGGTGGCCGGCGACGGGGCCACGCCCAGGATGTCGTCCACATCCTCGGCATCGCGCACGCCATGGAAAGCCGGATGCACGAAGCGGATCGGGTTGCCCCAGGCGTCGAGCATCGTCAAGAGTAATGGCTCGCTCGAGCCGGGCATGTCCGTCAGGGCCGACGCGTCGGTATACGCGAACTCTCGCAGATTCTTGGGGTTGATCCCGTCAAGCAACTCCGAAACTCCCGCAACCCGAGTCGCCTCGGCCAGGAACAGACCCACGCTGTTGATCTGCTGGTTGTTGTCCTCGTCCCACGCATCCGCCAACGGCATGTGCACGATCGTGCCCGTTGGGTTGCCCTCTTGCTGCCGGGGATCGAGGATCGACGCCGGCGGCGAGCTGCGGTCGGTGGCCTGCAGGTAGCTGTTCAGCACGTTGTCCAGCACCTTGATGAGCTCGCGGGTCTGGGTCGTCTTACCGCCACCGATCACCCGAGCTCCGACCGCCAAACCCAGCGCGATCAGCACCGAGATGATCAGGATCACCATGAGCAGCTCGATGAGCGTGAAGCCCCGCCGCCTCTTTGCCATCCGCTTGTGCATCGTCACCATCGCTGTCCCTTCCCGCGTCTTGGAGCATCGTGCCGGGGCCAAACGGGCCCATCACCCATCCCGGCAGCCGACGTGCCGACCCGGAATCTGCCGACTGGGCAATCCGAATCGCCACCCATGGTACAGCCACCGGACGCTCCGGTGGCCCAAGGGGAGGGAGCCGAGCCGACAGTCCATCCGCAGATCAACGGACATTGGTTCGCCTATCCAGACAAAAACCCATCAAATAGCCCCGAAGCTGCTCGGTGACTCACCGCGCTCAACCACGATCTCGGTTGCTCCGGTGCCACCCAAAGACGTCGGGATGATTGCGACGGACGCGGTCGGTCAGGACATCTCGCTGCCGCTCGCTGAGCAAGCCGTGCTCCGCGAAGAATCGCACGAGTTCGACCTCCAGCAGTGGGAAGCCGGAGTACTGCAGTTCTGCATGGAAGAGGCTGTGATCAAGGCCATCAAACTCAATGTAGGTTATGTTTGGATTTGAATCTGCGTCCAACGCGTCTCGAATGGCGCGAGCACTCTGTACGGGAACGGACCGATCCTCAACACCATGAGCCACGAACACCGGGATCCGCAATGAACGCAGGTCGGTCAATGGGTCATACCAAAGGAACGAACTCCATCGCAGGTACGGCTGCCCCGCCCAGAGAGTTCGCGACTCCGGATTACTCTTGATATCTTGAAATCGCTCTCGCATCTCATCGATCGATTCCAGTCCAACGGCCGTGCCGTCACGATCGACGAGAAACCCTATCTCTCGTGCCTGCGTCCACCCGCCGGTCGAGACGAGCACGAGATGCGTCACACGTGGCTCACGAGCCGCGATTGCCCCCGCAACAGCACCACCCTCGCTGCCACCAACAAGGATGACCGGCAAGTCATCGGGATGTTCTTTCATATACGATTTCATCACCGCATGGTGGTCCGCTATGCGTGTAGCGAATCCGGACCCGTCAATCGCGGCTTCGGCATCGACTTCGCCCTCAAATCCCACGCCCCGTCGCTCGGCGAAGATTGGCCGAGCACCAAGCAAGACTGCGCCAGCAAACTTTGGAATCAGCCGATCAACTGACTCTCGCTCGGATCCTTGTATATAGAACAGCAACGCCCGAGGTTCGGCCTGAACAGCGTCGGGGCTGGTGATTTCGAACGTCGCAACAGACGCGTCTCCATCGACCGCTATCCAACGGCCAGAGGCTTGAATCTCAATCCCCTGTTGCCGAAAGCAACCGCCGATCGCCAGCATGACGGTTACGACGCTGACACACGCGATCCTCTGTACCCGGGAGATTTCCATTCCAACTCTCCACGCCTTGCCACACTCTGATGGGCTCAGATGACCCTGCGCCTGCCATGGCAATCGCCATGAACAGATGTGCCCGGCGCGTGGGACGTTGCAACAAGACGAGAAGCGAGTGCCACCAACCCTGGAGGCACTTAGACGATCCATCTCCCTCGGTTCGCCGGGTTTAGCCCATCCCCGGCCCGGTGATCGACCCGCCACCCGGCTGCTGCCCACCCGCTGCCGGCCGGGCCGGCGCCGGACGGGAACCACCTGGGCCGCCCTGTCCCCCCTGCCCGCCGCGCGGGCCACCGACCATCGGCCCCAGCCCACTGCGGCTGGTGGCCTGATCGGCACCCACCTGGATCTTGAAGATGTAGTCGGTCACGCGGGTGCGCACGGCCTGCTGCATCTCGCCGAATAGTGTGGCGCCCTCGCTCTTGAAGGCGATGCGCGGATCCTGTTGGCTGAAGGCTCGGAAGCTGATGCCATCACGGAGTTGATCCATCTGGTACAGGTGATCACGCCACTGGTTGTCGAGGGCTTCGAGCAGCACCATCCGCTCCAGGTGCAGCATCTCGGCCCGCAGCAGTTCCTCGACGCGACCGCGCACAACGCCCTCGCGTTGCTCGCCGCGCATGCCCTTCATCCAGTCGGGCACACCGGTGCGCAGGTTGAACCGTTGCTTGAGATGCGCGTCGAGCGTCTCGTCGGTCGGACACGCCAGGGCGTCGTTGATCTCCTTTTCCAACCTACCCGAATCGACGAAGTCGTGCGACGCTTGCTCGATCTGCTTCTGCAGTGCGGCGGGATTGGTCTTTCGAAGCTGTTCTTCGGTCAGCCCAAGTTGGTAACGCCGGTTGGCCCAGTCGGCCAATTGCCCCAGCGCGTCGCCCGGGCTGGTGCGCATCAGGTTCCTCGTCACGTTCATCGCAAACTCGGCAGGATATTTTACCTCGAGATCGTTGTAGATCTCGCGGGCCTTCTGCTTGATGAACTCGCCCGCCGAGTCTTCTTCAGCCGTCTCGGCCTCGACCAGCTGCTGCACCTGGACCTCAATCCCGAAACGCTTCTTGGCCCAAGCGGCAAGCTCCGCCATGCCATAGTGCGCCTCTGTAAACCTTGCCAGGCCCGCCAAGTCAGCCCGATCGATCTTCTCATGCGCCCGTTCGACGAGCGTGTCGAACACGTGCCGCCGCTCGGCCGTCCCACCCTCGCGCAAGTCGGCAGCGTTCAGTTCGACATCGAATCGGCTCTTAGCCCAGTTGATCAGGCCCGCCGAATCGAAGTCGACGCTGACCTCCGATCCCTCCATGGGCATGTACTCACCCAGAGTCAGATCGATCATCTGCCGCGCGTCCTCCTTGGCTTCGCGACGGATGATGGCGTCCATCTCTTCTTCGTCCTTGCCACGCAAGCGGTCGCTCATCACCGAGCAGTCGAGTTGCTGCTTGGCATACTCGGCCGCACACTGTCCGGGGTAGTCGCTGTCGAGGTATTGCTCGCAGGCCTCGTCGATCACCACGTCGATGTAGTGCAGCACCAGACCCTTCACGTCGCGGCCCTCGAGCACGCGCTGACGCAGGCCATAGAAATACTGCCGCTGGTGTTCCATCACCTCGTCGTACTCGAGGATGTTCTTGCGGATCTGGAAGTTTCGTTCCTCGACCTTGCGCTGGGCTCGAGCGAAGCTCTTGCTCAGCCACGGATGCTCGATCGCGTCACCCTCCTTCATCCCGCCCACCTTCGACAGGAAGTTCTGCATCGCAGCGCCCGCGAACATCTTCATGAGCGGGTCTTCGAGGCTCACGAAGAATCGCGTCGATCCGTTGTCGCCCTGACGGCCCGATCGGCCACGCAACTGATTGTCGATGCGTCGGCTCTCGTGCCGCTCGGTGCCGATCACGTGCAGGCCGCCCATATCCTCGATATTGTCGAACCAACGGATGCGGTGCAGCAGAAATCGCCCGCAAGCGTCTAACTCGGCCATGAGCTCATCACGCGAGCACGCGACCACCTGCTTGTCGGTCATGTAGGTGTGGTGTGCAGCCCACCGTCGCAGCAACGCCAGCTCGATCTCATCAAAGGGCATTTGCTCGATGTCGCGCTTGCTGATACCCGCTTCCTTCAGCTCACTCTGAGCGATCTTGCGGAACACGTTCTCGCGCAGCTCATTCTCGGTTGCGTCAACTGTCAGCTCGCGTGACGCGATGCCCCGCCGCAGCCAGTGGTCAACCAACTGCGCCCGGCTGGACTTGCCAAGCTTGATGTCCGTACCGCGGCCTGCCATGTTCGTGGCGATCATCACCGCACCCAGCTGGCCCGCATTCACCACGATGTGGGCCTCGCGCTCGTGCTGCTTGGCATTGAGCACCTCGTGCTTCACGCCGTGCTTGCGCTGCAACATGTTGCCGAGAAACTCGCTACGCTCCACACTGGTCGTGCCCACCAGGATCGGCCGCCCGGCGTCATGAAACGCCTTGATCTCGTCGACGATGGCCTCCCACTTGTCCTTCTCGCGAAGGAACATCAGATCGTCGTAGTCGTTACGCGTGACCTCGCGGTTCGTCGGGATGCTCACCACATCGAGGCTGTAGATGTCGTTGAACTCTTGGGCTTCGGTGTCGGCCGTGCCCGTCATGCCCGCCAGACGCTCGTACATCTTGAAGAAGTTCTGGATCGTCACCGTCGCGACCGTCTGTGTTTCCTGCTTGACAGGTACCTTTTCCTTCGCTTCAACCGCCTGGTGCAAACCATCGCTCCACTGGCGGCCGATCATCGGTCGACCCGTGAACGTGTCCACGATCACCACGCTCGGCTCGGCCTGCCCGGTCTGCGGGCTGGGCGTGTTCATGATGACGTAGTCACGGTCGCGCTCGTACACCACGTGCGCGCGCAAGGCTTGCTCCATCAGGTGTGGCAAGTCCATGTTCTCGTCGACATAGAACGAGCCCACGCCCGCCTTGCGCTGCGCCTCGGCGATGCCCTCGTGCGTCAGGTACGCCTGCTTGCGCTCGATCTTGATCTCGTAGTACTGCGTGTGCTGGTCGCGTTCGACCTCCATCGACGGGAGGTCCTTGCGGAGCCTGGCCAGCTCGGCCTGCATCTGCTTGGCGTCGTCCTTACTACGGGCCGTACGCACGTCGCCCTCGAGCGCTTTGATACGATTGACGGCCTCCTGCACCTTCTCGTCGGCCTGCGTCCAAGGCCTGTTGAGCCCCACCAAATGCCGGGCCAACTCGTCGGCCTGCTCGTAACGAGGCCGATCTTCGTGCGCCGGTCCGCTGATGATCAGTGGCGTGCGCGCCTCGTCGATCAGCGTCGAGTCGACCTCGTCCACAATCGCGAACTCGCGCCGGCGTTGTACCTGCTCGGCCACCGATCGCTTCATGTTGTCGCGCAAGTAGTCGAAGCCAAACTCACTGGTGGTGCCATACACCACATCGCAACGGTACATCTGCCGCTTGATCTCCTCGGGTTGCATGTGCTGGGGATGGATGGCCCCCACCGTCATGCCCAACGCATGGAAGAACGGGAACGTCCAGTCGCGGTCGCGCTGCACCAAGTAGTCGTTCACCGTCACGACGTGGATCTTCAACCCCTCGACCGCCGCCAGGCAGGTGGCCAGCGGCGCCACGATCGTCTTGCCCTCGCCCGTTTTCATCTCGGCGATCTTGCCCTGGCTCAGCACCATCGCGCCCAAGAGTTGCACGTCGAACGGCCGAGCCCGGAATGGTGGACGGCTCTCGGGAATCAGATCGCGCACCGCCTGATAAAACTCTGGCGGAATCTCCACACGCATCCACCCGGGGATTGGCTCGGCCGAACCCAGGAACTCTCCCTTCTCGTCCGGCACCGCTCCCTGCGGGGGCTCGCCCATAAACGTCCTGGGCACAAGCACCGGCAGCCCAGCGGCCTGCTTCATGAGGTCGGCGTGCACCTTCTGCATGTCCTCGGGTAGCTGGCTCGCGTCGAACTCGTGCTCGGGGTTCAGCGTGTTGCGGATGCCCACCGAGCGATCCATCGCCTCGCGCGCTACGGCGAATACGTCGGGCAGCACGGCCTCGGCCTTCTCGCCGCCCTCGATGCGCTTGCGAAACGAGCCAAACTTCTTGCGAAGATCCGTATCGGTCAGCCCGCTCATCTCATCGCTCAGCGCGTTGATCTGGTCGACCTTGCTGGTGTACTTCTTGACGAACCGCTCGTTGCGGGTGCCGATGATCTTGTTCAGCACGGGCCCGATGACCGGGATGCCCTGGTTGCCTGCCATGATGATGCCTCACGATGCCGCGCCATCGGCCGTGCACGAAGAGCACACGCCACGACGCCCCGATGGGAGTTGCCTGAGATGTGAACGAAGCCGGGCGATGGTGCCGCTGGCGGGGCCACCCGAGAGCACCCACGCCAGCCAGAAGCCACTCAAGCCAAGGCTGGTGGCGGCAGGTCCATCAGCCCGTACAACCCGAAGGCCGCCGGCAACGCCCAGCCGACCTGGCCGGGTTCGATGGCAAACTCGGCAAGGGCCACCGGCGCCACGCACCGGCCCTCGTCCGGCACCGTCGCGCAGGCCAGCAGGCCCTCGACCATCCGGCCAAGCCCCACCACACCCAAGCGCGTCTGCGGTCGGCCCTGGATAGCCTCTCGGACACCCGGCGAGGACACACGCATGGCCGCGTCGGCCGAGGCGAGCACAACCAGCAACGCCGCCAGTGCCGCGAGCGAGGCCGCTCGACTACTCACGGTTGTTCGAGTTGTGTTCGCAATCTGCGTCATGTCACTACCAGGATTATCCTGATTCGTACCTCCGGCATTCCAGGAAGGCTAGCCGCATCATAAGCGACAGCTGCCACTCCGAGTATCGGCCCGCCTGAGCCATCAAACAAACCCGCCAGGCGATTGGGGATGGCCCAACATCGACGAGGCCAAGGGCAACAGCCGATATCCTTCGCACCCACCGCGGCTCCGGAGGCCCCAACAATGCAATCGACCATGTCCGACATGCCCACCAAGCACGATCGCCGGATGCTGCCGAACACCCGAAACGCCATCACCCACAAGTTCTCCGTCGGCGGGCACGAGGGCTACCTGACCATCGGCCTCTACGACGACGGCAGCCCCGGCGAGGTCTTCATCAAGATGGCCAAGGAGGGCTCGACCATCAAGGGCATGGTCCAGGCCTACTGCCGGGCCCTGAGCCTCGCACTCCAGTACGGCCTGCCCGTCGAGGAGGCCGTCACTCGCTTCAAGGGCATGCGCTTCGAGCCCATGGGCCACACGAGCAACCCCGAGATCCCCGAAGCAACGAGCCTGGTCGACTACGTCGCACGTTACCTCGACATCCACTACGCCAGCAACCGCTGAACGAACGCCCATTCTCGAACGAGGCCCGGGCGTAAGCCTGGGCTTTTCTCATGGAAGACCATCCAACCCCATCGCAGATCGACAACACGGCCATCCTCGCCGCGACCGAGGCGTTCGTGAACACGTTCGTTGTTCGGCACAAACGCCAGCGCTACCGCATCCTCATCCATCGAGCGGACTTCATCGACGAACTCCACCACAACCTCGAACAGGTACTCGACGAGCGGTATCGGGTCATTCTCTCGGGCCGAGAGAGCCTGCCGGATGGCATCCTCGAATCGATCAAGAAGATCACGAACAACGTCGACGCCGTCCTGGTAGGTGGCCTGGGCCACGTCCATCCCGGCCGGCGCATGCCGCTCGAAGAAGCCATCGAAGAGTGCCTGGGATGGATGCAAGGCGCGTTGGTGCTCCTCGATGGGGGGCGGTAGCCTTCTTCGAACCCGAGATGGGTGACAACGCCCGCTGTGTCCTCACACGCGACGCACGGGCACTCGCCAAGCTCCGCGCCAACGGCTAGCCCACCCGATTCGCGGGCTCCTCTCCGTCCAAGATCGCCCGCACATTCCCTGCCACCATCGCCGTCATCATCTCGCGATACCGACGCTCACCACTCCCAATGTGCGGGGTCAACACCACGTTTTTCGCCGCGATCAGCCCCGGATGCACCACGGGCTCGTGCTCGAACACGTCAAGGCCCGCGCCCCAGATCTTGCCCGACGCGAGCGCCTCCGCCAGCGCCGCCTCGTCCACCACCGGTCCGCGCGCGGTGTTGATGAGGATCGCCTGGTCCTTCATCAGACCCAGCCGCCCCTTGTCGATCAGGTGTCGTGTCCGCTCGGTCAGCGGCGTGTGCAAGCTCACCACGTCGGCCCGCGTCAGCCCCTCATCAAGTTCCACCCGCTCGGCCGCCAGCGGCGCGAGCTCGAAGTCCCAGTGCCGGCTCCGCGCCACGTACAGCACGCGCATACCCCAGCCGATCGACCGCAGCGCCACCGCACGCCCGATCCGTCCTGCTCCCACGATCAGCAGCGTGCGACCCGTCAGATCCGCCCCCAGAAAGTCACCCATGCCGAGCGGCCCGTCGGCGGGGTACGCCTCGCTCCGCGCATAGGCGTCGGCCTCCACGACCCTCCGCGCGACCGCCAGCAGCAGGGCCCAGGCCAGGTCGGCCGTGCCCTCGGTCACCGCGTCGGGCGTATTGGTCACGACCACGCCCGCCTCGCGGCAGGCCTCGAGATCGATGTTGTCCGTCCCCACCGCGTACTGGCACACGCCCCGCAACGAGCCGCCGGCAGCCGCGATCATCTCGGCATCGACCCTGTCGGTAAACATGCTCACCAGCACCCGCACGCCCGGCAGCGCGTCGAGCACGGCCCGCCGCTCGGGCAACACCTCCCCCAGCACACGCACCCGCGCGTCGCCCACATCGAAGGCCCCGGGCATCGCCCGTGTCACCAGCACATCCACGCCGCCAGAGCCCGTTTCACCGCCGTTTTTCACGCCGCGATGGTACTCCCACACCGGTCCGCACCGCGCGACCGGAGCGTCACACACGGCCCGCCGAGACCATGTGCGCCCTGTTTTCCAGCAATTTTTGGCTTCATTGGAACAAAAATGCTTCAAAAACCACTGTTTTTTCAGCCTCAACGGCCGTACAGCCGAACAATTGTCGGCGAGCGGAAGCGTACTGAGACCTGCCTGGAGTATGGGCAGACCGCCCGGCACGAACGCCGGAACCCTCGCACGGAGTGCAACATGGCCAAGAAAACGACGACTCGTTCACGCAAGAAGACCACCAAGAAGACCGTTCGCCGCGCGAAGACCACCGCCAGCAGCCGCAAGGCACCGGCCCGCAAGACCACGCGCAAGACTTCCGCCCGCCGTACCGCCGCCAAGCCCGCAGCGCCGCGCGTGACTGGGGCGCGCGGCAAGGCCCGCACCAAGAGCGAGGTCCAGGCCGTCATCGCCGAGCACGTTGGCATCTCCAAGAAGGAAGTCGCCGCCGTCTTCGAGACGATGGGCGCCATGATCGCCGCCGATCTCAAGAAAGGCAACGCCGGCACCTTCAACGTGCCCGGCATGATGAAGGTCACCGTCCAGCGCAAGCCCGCCACCAAGGCGCGCAAGGGCATCAACCCCTTTACCGGCGAGCCCACCATCTTCAAGGCCAAGCCCGCCCGCAACGTCGTCAAGGTCCGCCCGTTGAAGGCCCTCAAGGACATGGTCGCCTAAGACCGCCCTTCCAACGCATACGCTCCGGCTATGCCGGACCACCAGCACGCCCCGACGCCTCGCACCCATCCCGTGCGTCGCGTCGCGGGGCGTGCGGCCGTTGCGCTCGAGACAACCCTGTTGGCCCACGGCCTGCCGGCGGGCCAGGGCTTCCCACTCGCCCAAGAACTTGACACGATCGTCGAGGGGCATAGCGCCCGCTCCGCCACGATCGGCGTGCTCGATGGTGTGCCGATCGTCGGCATGACGCGCGAGGAACTCGCCGACTTTCTCTCGCACCCGAACATCGAAAAGGCGAATACCGCAAACCTGAGCCCGCTCATCCACCAGCGTGCGACGGCCGCCACCACCGTCAGCGCCACCGTGCAACTGGCCGCCAGCGCCGGCATCCGCGTGATGGCCACCGGCGGGCTCGGCGGCGTACATCACAACACGACCCAGCGTCTGGACATCAGCGCCGATCTCGCCGCGCTCGCCCGGCACCCCGTCGCCGTCGTCTCCAGCGGAGTGAAGGCCATCCTCGACGTCGCCTCCACGCGCGAACTCCTCGAGACGCTCGGCGTCTCAGTTGTCGGTTACAAGACCGAGACCTTCCCGGCCTTCTACCTCACCGACAGCGAGTCGGGCGTCGACGCAACATTCGATAACCCTGCCGCCATCGCCGCCTTTGCGCGCTATGAGCTCGCACAAACCGGTCGCGGCGTGCTCATCGTCCAGCCCGTGCCCGCCGAGCACGCCATCGAGCCGCACCTGTGGCGCCAATGGTTGCACGAAGCGCAGACCGCAACCACAGGCGCGCGGGGCCGCGCCGCCACTCCCGCCCTTCTCGATACCTTGCACCGCATCTCAAGAGGCAAGACACTCGCCGCGAACCTCGCCCTCGTGCGCGCGAATGCCGACCTCGCAGCACGAATCGCGGTCGAAATCGCCCGCTAGCGCAATCCCGTCACGAACGCGCTCAATCGCTCGATGCCCTTGCGGATGTCGGCCTCAGAGCACGCATAGCTGATGCGGACATGCTCATCGCCGCGTCCGCCGAACGCACCACCGGGCACCATCGCCACGCCGTGCTCTTCGAGTAATGCTTCGCAGAAGCTCAAGGAATCGCTCACCCTCGCACCACCTGCACTTGTCTTGCCATAATGCCCCGCCACGCGAGGGAAGGCGTACATCGCCCCCTGCGGCCGCGCGGTCTCGACACCGTCCACTCCATCGAGCATCTGCATGACAAGGTCTCGCCGCTTCTCAAACGTACTACGGAATCGCTCGATATCTTCGGCGGATTGGTCGAATGCCGTCGTAATGGCCGGATACAGGAACGATGTGATGTTCGTGATCGTCTGCGCCTGGACGCGCGCCATCGCGGGGATGAGCTCCGCCGCCAGCGTCCCACCCCCCGCTGCGTACCCAACGCGCCAGCCCGTCATGGCGTAGCTCTTGCTCAGCGCATTGATCGTCAGCGTGCGGTCGGCCACCTCGGGCATCGAGCCGATCGAGATGTGCTCGAGCCCGTCGAAAACCATCTTCTCGTAGATCTCGTCGGTCACTACGACCATGTTCGGTGCGGTCGACCTAGCCGCCTCACCCAAGACCCTGGCAATTTCCTGCAGCGCCTCGCGCGAGTACACACTGCCACACGGATTACTCGGCGTGTTAATGAGGACAATCCGCGTGCGCGGCGTGATTGCATTACGCAGCGCCTCGGGCCGCAACACGAACCCGTCTTCGGGCTTCAGATCAACCTCGACGACGTTTCCACCGCACATCTTGGTGATCGGCTCGTAGCTCACCCACGCCGGCGTGGGGATGACCACCTCCCACGGCTGCCCATCAGGACCTGGGTCTCCCAGCAACGCGAAACAAGCCTGGAAGAATGCGGCCTTGGCGCCCGACACGATCACCACGCCCTTGGGCGTCACGTCCAGCCCATTCTCGGTTCGCAGCTTGTCAGCGATGGACGTGCGAGCATCCTCGGGTCCGGCGGCCGCCTCGTACTTGGTCTTGCCCGCCTTGAGCGCGTCGATCGCGGCCTGCTTGATGACGTCGGGAGTATCAAAGTCCGGCTCGCCCGCGCCGAAGCTCACGATGTCCTTGCCCTGGGCCTTGAGGGCCTTGGCACGCGTGGCCACCGCCACGGTCGCCGATCCCTGCAGGCTTTCCACACGCTCGGCGAGCTTCACCCAGGACATCTCGATCCTCCGCGATACAAAACCAGATCACGAATCCACACCGTAATCCCGCCCGACGCCGGCCCAACCATACCGTTGCCGACCGGCGGAAGCCCAAACCATACGCCCCAACCCACCAAGGACCGACCCGCAGCCATGCCCCCAGCGCCCGCCCAATCCAGTGACGACCTGCCGGCCACCTTCCGCGACAAGGCCGCGAGCGTGAAATTGCTCTGCCTTGATGTCGACGGCACGCTCACCGACGGCGGGCTCTACCTAAACGAGGACAACGTCGAGACTCGCCGCTTCTGCGTGCACGACGGCCAGGGCATCACCGCCTGGCATCGGCTGGGCTACACCACCGCCATCATCACCGCCCGCCCCGCGAGAGCGGTGCGCCGCCGTGCCAAGGACCTGGGCATCGCCCATCTGTACGACAACGTGACCGACAAGCGGCAGACCATCCTCGAACTCACCAAATCACTCAAGCTCACCATCGACCAAGTGGCCTTCGTGGGCGACGACCTCTCTGACCTACGCGCCATGCACACAGTTGGCTGCCCCATCGCCGTGGGCGACGCCGACCAGGGCATCAAGGACTTGTGCGTGCTGACAACAAGGGCCCTCGGCGGCCACGGGGCCGTGCGGGAGGCCATCTGGGCCATACTGCGGGCCCAGGGCAAGCTCGAACACGTCATGGCCCTGTACAGCTAGCTCTCTACAGTTGACCATGCCATACACCCTCCCCGGCCCGAGCCGGCGCGGCAACGCTCCCAAACGCATCCTCTTGGCCGTCGCCGTTGCGACGATCGGCGTGGGCGTACTCATTTACGTCTTCGCCCAGAGCTCGGGCGGACCCACACCAGGCCCCCAGGGCCAAGGGCTGCCGCCGGTGGGCAGCGAGGAGGGCCTGCAACTCGGCGGCGACCAAGTCGCCCGCAACGTCGACATCTCGTTCGTCGGCCGGGACGACCCCGACCGCCCGCAGGCCCGCATGGTGGCCCAGCAAATGGCTCCCCAGGGCCCGCGCGGCTACATCGCCACCTCGCCGCGGATGACCCTCGCCCAGTCCTCAGGCCAGACCGTCCACGTCCAGGCTAACCGGGGCGACCTGGCCATGCCCGCCGCCAACCAGCCCCCCGAACGCGGCACGCTGACCGGCGACGTCGTGATCCGCGTCTACGAGATCGGCATCGAGGCCATCGATCCCGCGAATCCCGGCCCGGCCCCCGCGGCCACCTTCACCACGCCCGCGCTCGACTTCAACGTCGAATTGGGCACCGTATCGACCCGCGAGACAGTCAAGGGCACCGCAGAAAACCTGGTATTCGAGATCAACGGCTTGGACATCCGTGGCAATCAGGTCACCAGCCAGCTCGAACGTCTCGAGAGCCAGCGCGGCGGCACGGCCACCTACACACCGCCCGCCTCCCAACCAACGCAGGCCGCGCCACACGCTTCATCGCGCACGCGCGGTGAGCCCCCAGCAGGGCAGCCGCGCAAGCGCGAGCCATCATCGCCGCCCGCGCAGCTCACGCCTGAGCCGCCCCAGGCCGAACAGCCCGAGCCCACCATCGACCAGTTCTATCACCTCCAGATCCAGGACAACGTCACCATCGCGCGCGGTACCATGACCACGTCAGCCGACACACTCGACGCCTGGGTGCGCCTGGTCGACAACGCCCTGCCCGACGGCGCGATCGCGCCGCTCGGCTCTCCCACCGCCAGCGGCCAGCTCGACCTCACCACACGCTTGATGTCCGCCCTCGTCACCGCCGTCGAGCAAGACCAAGCCGTCGACGCCGCTCCGACCGGCGAACCAATCAGGCTGACGTGGGACGGCCCGCTCGTCGCGCGTCCCCTGGCCGACCGCCCGCGTGAGCTCGCGTCGGACGATCTCGCGTTCCGGCTGAGCTCGCCGCAGCGCGGGCTGGTGCAGGTGGCCGACTCCGATCTCGGCGCCAAGGGCCACGCCGCCACCATCGACTACTACCCCACCACGCAACGGGCGATCCTGCTCGGGCCAGCGGCCAACAGCGTGTTCGTCACGGCGCCGGGCGTAGGCGAGGCCCGCGGCATCCGCGTCGAGCTCGACCTGCTCTCGGAAACCGCTGCCCTCGTCGGCCCGGGCCAACTCACCGCGCTGGGCGAGGACCAGCAGGGACGCATCGCGTGGGCCGAGCGCGCCGACATGGAGTTCCGCCGCGTGCCCGCCGCCGAAGACCGGAAGGAGACCCTCACCCTTGAGAGCGCCAGCTTCAAGGGCAAGGTAAACGGCCAGGCCCAGGACGCGCGCATCGCCGGCGAGACCGTCGATGCCGAGTTCTTCGACGTAAACGCCAGCCGGCCGCTCATCAAACGCCTCGTTCTCGCACGTGAGCCCAACGAGCCCGCCGAAGCGAGCAGCGATCGAACCGGCAGCCTGTCGGGCGATCTCATCGAGGTCGACTTCGAGCTCGATGACACGGGCCAGCGTTCGCTGCCCAGTCGCCTCATCGCGACCGGGAATGTCGAGGGTCGGGGGCAGGAAGCCACCTTCAACGCCGACAAGCTCGACGCCAGGCTCAGCGCCACCCTCGATGGCACGAAGATGCGCACCGAGGTGGATGAGGCCACCCTCACCGGCTCGGTCGATCTAGCCGCCACCGACAGCCAGGGCGCGCGCGTGACCGCCGAGGGCGAGCGTGTGTTCATCAAGCCACAAGAGCAATACGTCGAGATCATGGCCGATGATGGCTCGATTGCCACCGCGTCGCGCGCGGGTACCGAGATCGCCGGGCCCCAGATCCGCCTGGACGCGCTCAATGGAAAGGCCGAGGTCTTCGGCCCCGGCACGCTGACCCACGAGTTGCACCGCGAGGATCGTTCCCGCCCCAGCACGCTCACGCTGGGCTGGGACAACTTCATGCTCTTCGACGATGACAAGGGCGAGGCCGAGGCCGACGGCAACGCCCGCGTGAACCTCACCGACAACCGCAACGAAGAAGACCGTATCGCCGCCGCCAACATCCAGCTCGCCTTCAGAGTCCCCTCGGAGAGTGACGAGACCGTGCCGCTCGACCCCGACTTTGCTCAAGGCCAGCGCGAGCTGCTGTGGGCCAGGGCCGAGGCCGACCCCGCGCCGGGCTCGGTGGTCATCATCGAATCCCGCCGATATCTCGGCACGTCGCAGCAGGATCGCACCCTGCAATCCGCACTCGTCCTGATGGTCCCCGAAGCGAAGCTCGACGGGCCGACAAGCAACATCGAGGCCACCGGTCAGGGCCGCGCGATCATCCTCGAACGCCCCGACGCCATGCCCCTCGACGACGGTGCCACCCCCGATCGCGGCCGCGGTGCGTTCGCTGAAATGGCGCGCGGCGGATCAAACGAAGCGCTCGTCGACTGGCTGGGCTCCATGACGTTCGACCGCATGGCCCAGGAGTTGGTGCTGCAACGGGCCGTGCGCCTGAGCCACCGCACCGACGCCGACTCGCCACAGCTCGACCTCGACTGTGAGACGCTCACCATCACGCTCGACGGCCTCGACCGCTCGCGCTCGGCCACCACCCTGCGCAGGGCCCGGGCCGAAGGCGCGGTGTACGCCGCCACCGATGATCGCGAGCTAGTCTGCCGCAGCCTCGACTACGACGCGCGGACCGGCATCGTCATCGCTTCGGGCGACGCGATGGCCCCCGTGGTTGTCTTCGACAAGCGCAGCGCCCAGCCCGCCTCGGCCGCCAGCGTGCGATGGAACATCAACACGGGCGAGTTCACCATCGTGCGGCCGCTGCCGGCTGGCGGGGCGATCCCGGCAGGCGGGCGCTGAGCTCGGCTCGTGAGGCGGCAGCCACACTTCGTGACATGAAAGTCGTGCGTTACGACACTCGTGATCGTCACTTAAGTGTGGCTACCAACTCACCGGTAGTCTCGTACGCTGCCCAGAGTGCGGCCTGGACCTCGCTATAGCTTGAGGGCCCTATACCCCGAGTGCCTCCACCCGCCTCTCCTGGCTCCCGATCGACGCGATCCGAAGGCCGAAGTTCTCGCCCACCTTCACGGCCGTGCCCGCGCCCACGTCGCGGTTGTTGATCCGCAGACTCAGGTCCTCGTCGGCGGTCTTCTCGACCTCCAGGATCGAGCCGGGCCGAAGCCCCAGCACCTCGCCAACGGTCAGCGTGCGTTCGGCCAGCACCACCACCACGGGCACCTCAAGGCTCAGGATGGTCGTCACATCACGCGGCATGCACAGGCCATCGGCCCACGGGCGCGGCCGACTTGAGGCAGATGGGTTGGGGGGCTCAGCCGTCGTAGCGGCCGGCGATAAGGCTCACGTTGTGCCCACCGAAGCCGAAGGTGTTGTTCATGGCGTAGCGGATGGGCGTCTTGCGGGCCTCATTGGGCACCAGATCGATGTCAAAGTGCTCTTCGGGGTTGTCCAGGTTGATCGTCGGCGGCACGAGCCCTTCGCGCAACGCGTGAACACAGCCAATGAGCTCGACCGCCCCCGAAGCGCCCAGAGCATGGCCGTGCACGCTCTTGGTCGAGCTCATGAGCAATGCACCGCCCTTGCTCTTGCGAGCATGATCGCCGAAGACGTCGAGCACCGCCGCGACCTCGGCGCTGTCGCCCAGCGGCGTGCTGGTGCCATGGGCGTTGATGTAGCCGATGTCGCCGGGTTTGAGCCCGGCGTCTTCGAGAGCCCAGGTCATGGCCTGGCGCGCGCCTCGGCCGGCCTCGTCGGGCGCGGTGATGTGGTAAGCGTCGGCGCTGGCCGCCCAGCCGACCATCTCAGCCAGAATCGTCGCGCCGCGGGCCTTCGCGTGCGCCTCGGTCTCGAGCACGAACGCCGCTGCGCCCTCGGCGAGCACAAATCCGTCGCGATCGGCGTCAAAGGGCCGGCTGGCCTTGGTTGGCTCCTTGTTACCGCTCAGAGCCTTCATGGCCTGGAACGCGCCAACGCACAGCGGCGTGATGGCCGCCTCGGTGCCACCGGCGATCATCACGTCGGCCCGCCCGCGACGCATGGTCTCGAGCGCCTCGCCGATGGCGTTGCCCGAACTCGCGCACGCGGTGGCCATCGCCGTCGCCGGACCACGAAGGCCGTAGGAGATCGACACATTGCCCGCCGTAGCGTTCACCATCAGCTTGGGCACCGTCAACGGACCCAGCCTCTTGGGCCCGCGATCGCGCAAGATGGAATGGCCTTCTTCGATGGTCGAGATGCCACCCACACCCGTGCCATAGGCCACTCCGGCCCGCTCGGGCTCCATAGCCGAGAAGTCGATGCCGGACATCTTGACGGCCTGATCGACCGCGGCCATGCCGAACTGAGCCGAGCGATCGAGCCGCTTGGCCTCGCGCGGGTCGAGGTGTTCGCCCGCGTTCCAGTCCTTCACCTGACCGGCGACATGGGCACTCCACTGGCCTTCGAAGCGGGCAAACTCCTCGCCCTCGAGCGGGGTGATGCCCGAGACGCCATCGCGCATGGCCGCCCACGCCGAAGGCGCATCGGATCCCATGCACGTGATGGCCCCGACGCCGGTGATAACGATCTTCTGCTGGTTCGTGGCGCTGCTCCCCATGGAGGGCCCGCCGGCGGCCAGAACGCCGCCGGAGGCGTCATTCGACGCCGTGTGCCTGCTTGATGAAGTCGATCGCTTGGCCGACGGTCTTGATCTGCTCGGCCTGCTCGTCAGGGATCGAGGTCTCGAACTCGTCCTCGAACTCCATCACCAGCTCGACCGTGTCGAGGCTGTCGGCGTTGAGATCGTCCACGAAGCTCGTGTCGCGGCTGATCTTCTCTTTTTCGGCGTGCATCTGCTCGGCGACGATGTCGATCACCTTCGACTCGATTTCAGCTTCGGTCACCTGTAAGCCTCCAGTCCCCGGGGGTCCAACGCCCCCTTGCGGCACCCCAACGCGACGGGCGAGGGGAAGTCTGTTCGCCCGATCCGGACCAACCCCCGCCAGCAGCGGTAAGGCCGAGACCCGTTCGGGTGGCGCGATTCTACCCGCAGCCGGGCCCCCAGGGCAACGGGGGCCGGATCGATCTGCCAGGGCGCCAAGTTCGGACCCAAGGCCGCCCCCGTGCCTCTCGGCCTCCACCCGGGCTTTCACCAGTTCTCGGGCATCGGGCTGTAGGGGTTGCGCTGGCCGGTGGGGCCCTCAAAGGTTGGGCCGGACCCAGGGCAGCCCTGCGGCTCTCGGGGGGCCGCTATATCCCCGATTCCTCACGAGCCGCCGGTTGGTGTCGGTGGCATGGCCCGTGTCGGTCGAATCGAGGATGCCGGGGGATATGACCATGATGCCAGACAACCCGACCGAGTTCAGCCAGGAAGTGGCCCAGATCCTGCGCCGCCTCCAGCCGGAGTTGACGATCGACTCGATCCGTGAGGACGAACTGGTTATCGCCGGCCGCCGGCTCGACCTGATCAACCTCTACCGTATTGTCCGCCACGACCCCCAGCGGGGCGTAGAGATCGTCGAGCACTACCTCGAGCAGCTCTTCGCCGGCGACCTGATGTACGTCAACGCGATGAACTTCGACATCGCCAAGGCCCGCATCATGCCACGCATCCAGCCCGACAGCATCTTCGAGAGCCTCAGCCGCCGCTTGGTAGCCCACACACCCTTCGTCAATGGCGCAGTTGTGGTCTACGTGCTCGACTTGCCGCAGATGACCGTGAGCATCACTACCGAGCAGCTCGTCCAGTGGAACGTTGACATCGAGGAGCTCGAACTCATCGCCCGCGAGAACCTGGACGAGTACGCCCCAGAGATGGACGTGCAACTCGTCGAGAGCCGCGAGGGTGGCATGGCGGCCATCCTTGCAGAACAAGACGGCTATGACGCCGCCCGCCTGCTGCTGGGCAAGCTGCACCCACGGCTCGCCCCGTCGCTGGGCGGAGACTTCTTGGTGGCCATCCCCGCCCGCGACATGTTCGTCGCCCTTTCGCGCGAGCCCGCCGAATTCGTGCATCGCATCCAGGATCGCGTGCGCCAGGACTACGAGCGGCTGCCGTACCCGATTACCGATCAGCTCTTCTACGTAACGCGCGATGGCGTGGCTGGGACCGGGGAATCGAAGGCGGCGTAAGCGGCCTAGGCACCGCTACCTGAATCTCTGGAGCCAGGCTCGCGTGCGTACTTTCGAGCGTACGCAAGCTTGGCTATTTCATTGGGCTCAAGCATCGATGCGTCGATCTTACCGTACAACTCGGCGGCTTCGGCGTATCGCCTATTTTTAAACGCTCGCTCCGCACGGGGGCGAAGATCTTGCGCAGCCTGCTGTTGCACCCAGAATCGGTGCCGAGTTTCGCATTCGGCCGCCACCCGAGCGTACAGCTTTGCATCTCCTCGCAACGCGGGCTCGCATAGGGTCGTCAGGACCTCCGCGAGAAGGGATATGACACGACTCACGCTCTGCGCGTCGCGCGGGCAGGGTTGTCTTTGCAACTCATTCCACGACGGGGATTCGTACGCTTCGGCCAGGATGTCGGAGAGCGAGCATTGCACCCCTCGACATACAAACCCTACCTCAAATTCGATCCGGGCCGGGACACACGAGATGGACAGTTCCACATCCCCACGCCTGAACGCCAAGCCGTACTCGTCGGCTCGCGTCTCGACGAAGCCCGCTTCCTTCAGAAAGCTGAGATGTGGGCGAGCTAGGGCCGAGAAGTCCATGTGGAATCGTAGAGCGACTACCGTTCGGCTTGATCCTCCTCATCGACAACTACGACTCCTTCACCTGGAACCTCGTCCAACGCCTGGGCGAGGCCGCGATCGCACGAGGTCACACACTCGAACCTGGTGTCGGCCTCGTCGTCGCCCGCAACGACGAGATCACTCCCGCTGAAGCCGCCAGGCTGAACCCCACGGGAATCGTCATCAGCCCCGGGCCCTGCACGCCCGCCGAGGCCGGTGTGTCGGCCGCCATCATCGAGCGGTTCGCAGGCGTCGTACCAGTGCTGGGCGTGTGCCTGGGCTGCCAGGTGATGGCGCAGATGCACGGCCTGCCCGTCGCCCGGCACGCTATCCCCGTACACGGCCGCACCAGCCCGGTGCACCACGACGGGTCCGGCATCTTCGTAGAACTGCCCAGCCCGATGGAGGCCGCCCGGTACCACTCGCTGGTCGTGAGCGGCCAGATCCCGACACCCCCGCCCGGCCGAGACGGCTGGGTGGTCACAGCATGGACCGACGAACGCACACCCGATGGCACTCGGCGTGTACTCATGGGCTTAAGGCGATTGTGGGCCGACGACACCAAGGCCCCGCTCGAGGGTGTGCAGTTCCACCCCGAGAGTTATCTGACGCCCCACGGTCTCGAGCTGCTAGGCAACTTCTTGAACATGATCGATCAGTTCCAGAACAACCGGTCGATGGCGAGTACATTGCCGGTGAAATCGTGGGAACAAACCCGGTTTCGCAAGGTATACTCCCAATAGGTGACCTCGATCCGCGCCATCGCGCTGCTGATGACCCTGGCCGTCCTGCTTGCCGGGCCGGCGTCATCGTTGGCGGGCCTGATCGATGACGATTGTCGCTGCACCCTCTCGACTGCCCAGATCGACGACAAGGCCAGCGGCTCCTGCTGTGACTTGCAAACCGAGCAGACCGATGATCGCGCTCCAAGCCAGGACAATGACGACCAGCAGTGCCCGGGAGACTGCGATTGCTGCGTGTCGTGCTCGGCCATGAGCAAGCCCGTCCCGCTCAACCGCAACTCGACGAGCTTCTTCTTGCCCGATCGCCAGCCCGACACTTTTGCGGCCGTGGAACCACAGAACCACGCGATCGAGCCCCACTTCTTACTGCTGCGTCCGCCGCGAAGCTGAGCGCCCACGCCTGAGTTACGCGCCCATCGTGCGATGGCGCGCGTCTTGGTCCATGCGCACCTTCAGCTGCGGAGCAACCGCCATGCAATCGAGAGTACTCCTTGGGCGCATCCCGCCCTCGACGGCCGTCGCCGCTGGCGTCGCTGCCATCCTGGCCGGCGTGGTCTTCTGGACCGCCGGCGACAGCTTCATCCCTGCCACCCCGGTGCGCGTCGCACCGGTGGTGTTCGAGGTCTCCACGGCCGAAACGCAAGAGGACACGGGCGAACGCAGGCCCACTAGCCAGGCCATCCAAGCCCCCGGCTGGCTGGAAGCCGCGCCGTACTACACCGCCGCCACCGCGCTCACCGACGGTGTCGTGGCCGAGGTGCTCGTGCTCGAGGGCCAGACCGTTGAGAAGGGCCAACCCCTCGCCCACCTCGTGCCCGACGACGCGCACATCGCGCTAGCTTCATCGAAAGCCGAACTCGCCAGCGCTCAGGCCGAGCTAGCCGTCGCGCGGGCCAACCTCCTCGCCGCCGAGACCGACTGGGCCAACCCCGTCGAGCGCGAGCGGGCCGTCGCCGCGACCAGGGGTAAGCTGGCCGAAACCGAGGCCGAAATCACACAGCTCCCCGCTGTTATCGAGGCCCAGCGGGCGATGGCCAAGCAACTGCAAGCCGAGCTCGACCGTGCCAGCCGCGCGCAGCAGGGCGGCGCGGCGAACGAGCTCGAAGTCATCGTGCTCACCCAGCGTGTGGCCGGGCAGCAGGCCACGGTGACCGCCACAGAGCAACGCCGGGCGATCCTCGAAGCCCACCGCGATGAGCTGGCCGCCGAGGTTCGTGCCGCGGAACGCAACTTCGAGCTGCGCATCACGGAGAAGCAGAGCCTCGACCTCGCCCGCGCCAACACGCAACGCGCCGAGGCCGCCGTCGCGATGGCACAGGCCACGCTTGACGAAGCCCAACTCCGCGTCGACCGTCTCACCATCACAGCACCGATCGCCGGTGCGGTGCAGAGACGCCTGAAAGTACCCGGCGACAAGGTCATGCTCGGCATGGACGAGCCGCACTCGGCACACATCGCCCACCTATATGATCCCGCCAAGCTCCAGGTCCGCGTCGACGTGCCCTTGGCCGACGCCAGGCTCATGTTCGTGGGCCAGACGTGCGAGGTCATCGTCGAGGTACTGCCCGACCGTACCTTTGAGGGCGTGGTCGATCGCATCACCTACGAAGCCGACCTGCAAAAGAACACGCTCCAGGCCAAGGTGCGCGTCGTCGATCCCTCGCCCCTGCTGCGCCCCGAGATGCTCACGCGCGTGAAGTTCTTGCCGCGCGGCGGTGGCGGGCAAGAGGCTCCCGAGCTTAGCGACACCGCCATGCTCGTACCTAGGAACGCCATCGACAACGATCGCGTCTGGGTCGTACGCGACCGCCGAGGCGACACGGGCAAGGCCTTCGCACAAGGCGTCGAAGTTCTCGAACACCTGGGCGAGTACGCCCGGGTGCGCGGCGAGCTGCGATCGGGAGACCTCTTGGCGCTCGACACCACCAACCTCAACGAAGGCACGCGCGTGCGTATCTCGAAAGACACCGAGGGGGGCACGCCATGACACTCATCAAGTGCGAACAGCTCACGCGCGAGTTCAAGAAGGGCGAGGAGACCATCCGTCCTCTCGACGGGCTCGATCTCGGCGTTCCCGCCGGCGAGTTCGTGGCCCTCATGGGCCCCAGCGGGAGCGGCAAGACCACGCTGCTCAATCTCATCGCAGGCATCGATAGGCCCACCAGCGGCAAGCTCATCATCGATGGCGTCAACATCGATGGTCTCAGCCGCAACAAACTGGCCGCTTGGCGCTCCGAGAATGTCGGATACGTCTTCCAGCTCTACAACCTCGTGCCGGTGCTCACGGCCTTCGAAAACGTCGAGCTACCGCTGCTCTTGCGCAAGCTCACGCGGGCCGAGCGGCGCAAGCGTGTCCAGGCGGCCCTCGAAGATGTGGGCATCGCCGATCGGGCCGACCACTTCCCGCGCCAGCTCTCGGGCGGACAGGAGCAGCGCGTCGCTATCGCCCGCGCGATCGTCACCGACCCGACCATCCTGGTGGCCGACGAGCCCACGGGCGACCTCGACAAGCCCTCGGCGAGATCCATCATGGAGTTGCTCAGTCGCCTGAACCGCGAGCGGGGCAAGACCATTGTGATGGTGACCCACGACCCGGGCACCACTGATTACGCCACGCACACGCTACACCTGGACAAGGGCAAGTTGGCGCACGACCACGCCGACCAACTGGAAGGGGCGCCGGCATGAGCCCGTTCAAGTTCATCCCCTACGTTGCCAAGCAAGCTTGGCGCCACCGTGTGCGCTCGGGCCTCACGCTCCTGGGCATCGCCATCGCGATGTTCCTGTTCACCGCAGTGCAGGCGATGCGCACCGGCGTCGAAGCGGCAACGACCGCCACGGCCAACGACACCACGCTGGTGGTCTACCGCAAGGACCGCTTCTGTCCCGTTACGAGCGAGCTACCGCAGGACTACCAGCGTCGCATCGAGCAAGTGCCCGGCGTCGTCTCGGCCATCCCCATGAAGGTCGTCGTCAGCAACTGCCGCACGAGCCTGGATGTCGTTACCTTCCGCGGCGTGCCCAAGGACGAGTTCATCGAGAACAACGGCAAGCGGTTCACCGTCGTCGATGGCAGCCTCGAAGACTGGAAGCGACGCACCGACGCGGCATTACTGGGCGAGACCCTTGCCACCCGCCGCGGACTCAAGGCCGGCCAGACCTTCGACGCCGCCGGCATCACCGCCTATGTCGCCGGCGTCATCCGTTCCAAGGATCCCCAAGACCACAACGTCGCCTACACAGCGCTCGAGTTCGTGCAACTCGCGGGCCGGGACCGGCTAGGCATCGTCACACAGTTCAACGTGAAGGTCGAGGACGCGAGCATGCTCGACGGCGTGGCCGAGGCCATCGACGACGAGTTCCGTCGGGCGCAAGACCCCACCCAGACCTTCGGCGAGAAGGCCTTCGTCGCGCGCATCGCCGACGACATCGTGGAATTGGTGGGCTTCGCAAACTGGCTGGGCATCGGCGCCCTCATCGCCGTGCTCGCGCTTGTGGGCAACGCCATCGTCCTCAGCGTGCAGAGCCGCATTGCCGAGCATGCCGTGCTACAAACGCTGGGCTTCAACGGACGCCTAGTCGCCATGCTCATCGTGGCCGAGGGCGTGCTGATTTCGCTCATTGGCGGCATCCTCGGCGCGGCGGCCGCCTTGCTCGTTGCGCGCTTCGGCAGCTTCGCGCTGTCCGTCGAAGGCCAGTCCATTCCCATTACCGCGAGCTGGCAGTTGCTGGCGACCGGCGTTGCCGTGTGCGTCACGCTGGGCGTGCTCGCGGGCCTCGTGCCGGCATGGCAGGCCTCGCGCCGCGAGATCGCCACGTGCTTCCGGGCAGTGTGAGAAGGGAAGCCGATGCGACTGAGACAACTCCCATTCGAATACGCCTACAGGAACCTCGGCCGCAGCCGCGTGCGCATGCTCGCCAGCATCATCGGCGCCACGCTCGTGGTGCTGCTGGTGCTGTCGGCCGCCGGCTTCGTGCGAGGCATGCAGCTCACGCTGACACAAGGCAAGGGCCTGCACGAGAACGTCATTATCATGAGCACCGGCAGCGAAGAGGCCCTGGAACGCAGTCAGATCGACGCTTCGACGGCCGGTCAGGCCATCGCCAGCATCCCAGGACTGGTCGAGCGCGGCGGCATCACATACGCCTCACCCGAGATCAACATCGCGCTGCCCGTCAATACGGAGGCGGGCGACACGACACCCCGCCAAGCTGTCATCCGCGGCGTGCGCCCCGTCGCGTTCCTTGTCCACAGCGAGGTGGAAATCGTCGAAGGCCGCCAGCCGCGCTCGGGCCAGGACGAGATCATCGTCGGTTCCCTCGCCGCCACTCGCCTGGGCTTGCCCAATGAGCGTTTGTCGGTCGGGAAAACTCTGTACTTCGACAACCGCGACTGGACCATCGTCGGCCGCTTCCGCGCACCGAACACCGTGATGGATGCGGAGATCTGGATGCCCATCATCGATCTCCAGGTGGCTACCAAGCGCGAGGCGACGCTCTCGGCGGTCGTCGTCAGCCTCGATACGGCGCGGTTCTCTGACGTTGACATCTTCGCCAAGAGCCGGCTCGACCTGGAGATCACCGCCATGCGAGAGGCCGATTACTATGCCTCGATCGCTGCGTTTTACCGCCCTATCCGCATCATGGTCATCGTGACCGCATCGCTTATCGCGCTCGGCGGCCTGCTCGGTGGCCTCAACACCATGTACGCCAGCTTCGCTGCCCGCGTGCGCGAGATCGGCACGCTGCAATCCTTCGGATTCACGCGGCTAGCCATCGTCACCAGCCTCAGCGAGGAATCCCTCTTCGCCGCCGCCATCGGCACGATCTTCGGGGCCATCCTGGGCCTCGTGTTGCTCGATGGATTGGCCGTCAAGTTCTCGATGGGCGCCTTCGCGCTCACCCTCGACGCGCCCGTCATGCTTGCGGGCATCGCCGGCGGTGTGCTCGTTGGACTGGTGGGTGCGATCCCGCCAGCCATCCGTTGCTTGCGTTTGCCCATCCCCCAAGCCCTCAAGATGCACTGAGTACCATCACACGAAAGGACACTCCCCATGAATATCACCCGCACCATCGCCATCGCGTCCATCACGGGCCTCGCCCTCGGCCTCGTTGCCTGCAACGAAGAAGCCGCCCCCACTACCAGCGGCCCATCCGGAAGCAGTTCCTCCATCACCGCCAACTGGCAACTCGCATCCATGCCCGCCGACGCGCAGGGCGTCAAGGCCATCAAGGACACCGCCGCCGAGGGCGACATCGTCACCGTGCGAGGCATCATCGGCGGGCGCAAGGACGCGCTCGGCGAAGACTCGGCGTTCTTCGTCATGGTCGATCCCGGCCTGGAGAACATCTGCATCAGTGACGACGACCACTGCGCGACGCCCTGGGACTATTGCTGCGCCGTACCAGAGGACGTCCAGGCCAACAGCGCCACGGTGCAGCTTGTCGATGAGGATGGCAACCCACTCGAGTTCGATCTCTCGGCCCAAGGCGTCTCGCCGCTGGACGAGGTCGTGGTCGTCGGCACCGTGGCCGCTCGGCCGACGCCGCAAGTGCTCACCATCCACGCGACGGGGCTCCACCGCGTGGCCCGATAGGCCATAATGCCCCATGTCCGACGCGCAGAAGATCACCAACGCCCTCTCTGAGTTGCACTCGCGCTACAAGGACCTGAGTGACGGCGAGCTCGCCGACTACATCCCCGAACTCGCACATGTCGATCCCTCGCTGTTTTCCATCGCCGTGGTCACCGCCGACGGCGAATCCTGCTCGGTAGGTGACGACACCACGCCCTTCACAATCCAGTCGTCGTCCAAGCCCTTTACCTACGGCCACGCCCTGGGCCTGCACGGCCGCAGCGCCGTACTCAGCCGCGTGGGCGTCGAACCGACGGGCGACGCGTTCAACTCGATCATCAAGCTCGACGCGGCCAATCGACCGCACAACCCGTGCGTCAACAGCGGCGCGATCGCCGTCACCAGCCTGCTGCGCGAGATGGACGCGACCGCCAGCGTCAAACAATTGCTCGACAGCTTCAACCGTTTCGCCGGCCGCAAGCTGAGTGTCGACCTGCCTGTCTTTACCAGCGAGCGCACGCACGGCGACCGCAACCGCGCTATCGCCTACCTTATGCTGCACTTCGGCATGATCGAGGGCGATGTCGATGCCATCCTTGATCTTTACTTCCAGCAGTGCGCCATCCAGGTTACCTGCACGGACCTGGCCATCATGGCCGGCACACTGGCCAATGGCGGCGTGAACCCCATCACCGGCGAGCGCGCCATCGACGGCGCCTACGTTCGCGATGTGCTCACCGTCATGCAGACCTGTGGCATGTACGACTACTCGGGCCAGTGGGCCTACACCGTGGGCCTGCCGGCCAAGAGTGGCATCTCGGGCGGCATCTTCGCTGTTGTGCCGGGCCGTCTGGGCATTGCCTGCTACTCGCCCAAGGTCGACCACCACGGCCATAGCGTGCGCGGCCTCCGAGTGTTCGAGGACCTCTCCCACGAATTCGGCCTACACCTGTTCGAGGTCGACCAGCCGGACGATTCGGCCGCCGTCGACGAGATGTTTGAGAAGCGCGAGACGGAGACCGAGCCCACCCCGGCCACCCTACCGGACAGCCCAACGGCATACACGCCCGATCGAGGGCGTGCTCCGGAACACTCGGACTGATCAAGGGCCGGGACGAGTCGTGCTCAGCTGGCCTCGGCCCGCGGGTGCGCCTTGTCGTAGCTCTCACGCAAGCGCTGGCCGCTGAGGTGCGTGTACACCTGTGTCGTGCTCAGCGACTGATGGCCCAATAGCGCCTGCACGGCCCGAAGGTCGGCACCGTTGTCCAGCAGGTGCGTGGCAAACGTATGCCGAAGCGTGTGCGGACTGATCGAAGAATCGAGCCCCACCATACCCAGATACTTGTCGAGCTTGCGACGCACCGAGCGGCTGCTGAGCCGCTTGCCGTGCTTGTTGATGAACAGCGGCGTCTGGTTGGCCTCGCCCTTGAGCACGCTGGAGAATCGCGGGTCGGTGCGCAGACGCTCGACGTAGCGGCCCATGGTGTCCATGGCTCGCTGGCCCAGCGGCACCAGACGCTCCTTGTTGCCCTTGCCCTTCACGCGTAGCACCTTCTGTTCAAAGTCCACATCGGCGAAGGTCAGGCCCACCAGTTCGCTCACGCGAAGGCCCGTCGAGTACAGCGTCTGCAGGATCGCTCGGTCGCGTGTGCCCAGCACGTCCTTCTCATCAGGAGCGCTCAGCAGTTGCTCGACCTGCTCGATCGTGATGGCCTTGGGCAGACGCTTGGTCTGACGCGGCGTGCGGATCTGCACCATCGGGTTGCTGCTAGCGACCTTACCGCGCACGGCCCACTTGAAAAACGACCGCAGCGTGGCGATCTTGCGCGCCAGCGTCGCGGCGGAGTAGTGGTGCGCGTCCAGGTGCTCCAGGAAGCTGCGGATCAGCTCGCTGTCAGCCTCGCAGATCGCGTCGGTCAGCGTCGGGCCCTCGCCCTTCTGGCCGGCCAGGCGACGATCGAAGGCGGCCTGTTCGGCCGACGCGTCGGGCTCGGTCTTGAGGTGACCAATCAGGAACTCGATGAACTGCTTCAGGTCGGCCCCATAGCACCGGGCGGTGTAGGGGCTGAACTGACGCTCATCGGTCAGGTAGCGGCTGAAAGCGTCGGTGAGCGGCAATGCCGTCATATCTGCACTCCTTCGCAACGGCCCACTGCGGGCCCCTGCCGGCGTTCTCGCGAGGTCCGTTCTCGCACGCCCGACTCTGAGATATCGGCCAGTTCTGGGGGCGTGTTTCCTTCGCTCCAACGTTTCTGGACGATAATTTGTTCCATACCAATCGGGGTTATCCCCCATCTTCTCCCGCATCGGGGCCACCAGTGGCCCGATCCCGCGCCAATCGCACCCACTCGCGCCGCAGGAGCAGCCCGACGGCCTCAAACGCCACGAACCGCTCGTACTCGGGCATGCTCCTCAGGTACCGCTCCCAGCCGAGCGAAGACACGGCCTCGCTGCGCCCCTGGGCGTAGCGCCGGACCCGCATCTTCACATCGTGGTCGCGCCCATCGAGAACGAGCATCACCGAGCTAGCCGGCCCGCGGCCCATGGACTGCTGCGTACCGAAGTGGTCGTATGTCGTTGGTTGATGTGTGAGCACTCTGGGGTCCAGTTCGACCAGATCATCGGCGCCCGCGTTCTCTAAGGCCCCGGGCCTGGCGTAGATCCCCAACGCGATGCCCATGATGGGCTCGTACGGGTCGTACGCGGTGATGCTGCCCACGATCACCCCGTCGGCACCCAGCGTGCGGGCCAGACGATCGAGGTCGGCGGGCGTCTGCGGATAGCCCATTTCCATCGCCGCCATCGCGTCGATCGTGCGATTGAGCGGCAATGCCCGCAGCCCCCGCGCCTGCGTGATCGTCGCCACCAGCGTGTCGCTGACCTCCATGGGCTTGACCGCCGACGTGCCACTCTCATTTCGCAGCGGCACCACCGCCCAGACCGGCTCAGCCGGCGTCGTGGCATAGGGCGACAACAACTGTTGCGGCGGCCGCAACGGGTCCGGCTTCGCGCAGCCCGCAATCACGAGGCATATCGCCAGCAGGCATCCGAACCCCGTGCGTCGGCACGCCGACCAACGCGGGGCTGGCAACGGGCCCGAAATCCGGCGCGCTCTTGCCCATTGCCGACCACCAATCGCCGAATCCTGACTCTCCATCCCCCATTGTTGCACCAAAAGACAACGCCCGGAGTTACCGGGCGTTGAATAGGGCAAGTATCAGTTCGGCTGATCAGTTACCGCTGTCGGGCACGCCGGTGTAAGTCGGGCCCTCGCCGGTCGGGTTGGTCAGGTCCGGGTCGATGCCGGTGGCCGCCAGGATGGCGTTGTTGGCGCTCATCGACCAGATGTTGTCCACGCCGCCGCGGTCGGAGATGTAGAAGATCTCGTTGCCCGGGCCCCAGGCGGGCATCAGGTTGACGGCGTTGTCGTCGGTCAGCTCGACCAGGGCGGTGCCGTCCTGGGCCACCATCCACAGTTGGGCCGAGGTCGGGCGGGTCTCTTCCATCTTGGCCCACTGCGTGGGGTTGGGCACCGTGGCGAAGGTAATCCACTTGCCGTCTCGGCTCCATGCCGGGTTAATGCACGCCGCGTAGGGGCTCGAGGCGACCTGGGTCAGGTTGCTGGCGGTCATGCCGCTGAAGTCCATGCTCCACACGGTGAAGGCACGATCGCCACGCTCCTTACTCTGCTGGAACAGGATGCGCTCGCCGTTGCCGTTGGCGCTGTTGCCAGCCACCGGCGACCACTGCGGGAACAAGCCGTAGGTGAGGAACTTGCTGACGCCCGGGTTGCTCACGTCGGTTACCCAGATCTCCCACTTGCCGCTGACCTCGCCCAGACGGCTGAACGTCAGGTACTTGCCGTCGGGCGACCAGCTCGGGTGCAACTCGTGGCTGCTCTCGGTGGTGATCTGCACGGCCTTGCCGCCGGTGGTGGGCATGACGAACAGGTCCCAGTTACCCGAGCGGTTGCTGGCAAAAGCAACACGCTTGCCATCGGGGCTGAACTTGGGCATCACGTCGTTGCCCTCGCTCTTGGTCAGGCGAGTGATAACGCGGCTGTCGACGGGCTTGATGAAGATGTCGCTGGTCAGGCTGTGCTGCGTGCTGGCGAAGGTGATGTAGTCACCGTCGGGCGACACGTCGGGGTCGAAGTCGGCACCCTCGACGCTGAAGCTGATCTGGGCCAGATTGTTGCCGCCGATGCGATCGGGATCGAGTGCGACGAGGCCGGCGTTGTCGGTGAAGACCTCGCCGTAGAAGCCGTGCACCGCGTCGGTAGGCTGGAACTGCGCAGGCGTCTTGGGGCTCAGGCTGAGACGCTCACCGGCCTGCGGGGCAACACCCGTGCGCTGGAAGCCCTGCGAATCGTCGGCGGTCAGGCCGATGGCGTAGGGATCGATCGGCGTAGCCGTTGAGGGCGAGCGCTGGGAGTCGTAGCTGGTGCTGCGCGCCACCGGCTGGCGGTAGGTGCTGGGCGTGGCCTGGCGGTACTGGCCGCCGGTCTCCCCGCTGCGCACCAGGGTGCCGCTGCCGCTGGACGTGGTGCATGCGGCGGTCATGCCAGCAACGGCGATCAGCGCCGCGGCGGCCAGGACGGTCGTGTTCGTGCTGCGAGTCATCATGGTTCGAGTCTCCATCCCTGGTTCACAAGCCCGACGGCTTGCGGGCCAACCGCGGCCCGGAATTGCGCCCCCCGGCACACGCCGCGGTCGGGCAGTTTCGCTCGTTTGAGGTCGCCGACCGATCGAGTCCGGTCGCACCACCCATGCCGGTTGTTTCGGCGGTCCGACAAGCCTGCATAAGCCCGACCCGCGCAAACGGACCAAAAACCCGGCCCAGCCCGATCCACGCCAACGGTTATGGGGTCTCCGCCCCTTCTCCGTTCGAGGCGGAGGTGGGAGCAAGAGCCCACGCAAAAAGCCCCGCGCTCTCGCGCGGGGCCTCGCACCACGGCTCTGGTTGTCTATCGCGTGTGGCTGTCGGCCGACCGGCCCACGATCGCGGGGGTCTCGCCCCGCCGCACCCACGGCACTTCGCGCCGTTCACCGGTGTGGGTCAGGTGCTCCAGGTAATGGCGGAGCTGGGGTTCGGCGAATCTCTCCAAGAAGGCGGGCGAAGCCGAGCGGTTGAGCGTGATGATGCGATCGACGACCTGCTCCCGGGTCAATCGCGTTGAAGTGACAGGCGAGTGGATCTCCGCCATCTCGCACGACTCGGGCATCGCAGCCAGGTCGCGCATCGATTCGTCTCCGGTTGTTCGCCCCTTCCATCGCAACACGTGCCGGTTATGGGGCGGTGCTCCTAAGCGGGGGGTGGTTTCGGCCCTTCCATCGCGCCCCATTCACATTTTGGAGGCGCCTAGACGCCCCAAAAACCGGCATAAACTCGTGCATGTTGCTCTTCGGCCCAAGGTCTGGTGGTGGGTGGCTGCTCCGCTCACAAGGTGGTGAGTTCCGCTGGCCTGCCTCGACCGCCAACATTTTTTCGGACGACCTGTCGCCTCAGCCCGACCAAACACTGATCACCTGGAGCGGCTGGTTCGGCGACGAGGCCGAACCCGAGTCGAGCGTCTTTCCCCACGACCCGCGCGCCTGGACCAGCTTGGGCTGGGAGACACTCGAAGCCCGACTCGCCGACGTCTTGCCGAAGTTCGAGGCCGCCAACGCCCGGCTGCTGCTTCGCCCCCACGTCCGCCACGTGATTTCCGATGCCCCATCGGTCCGCCGGATCCTGGGCAAGTTCGAGACCCCGGCCCTGGGCATCCTCTTCGAGCCGGCCGCCATGCTGACCGCCGGCATGACCAATGACGCCCGCGACCACCTGACCCGCCTGCTCGAGGCCGCCCACCACGAGCGCGTCGCCGCCGTGCTGCTGACCGGAGCCGAGCGGCCGGCCCTGGGCGAGGCCGATCCGGAGCACGACGACATCCTCGTGCCCGCACCGCTCACCCGCGGTTCGCTCGACTATCACGACCTGATGGCTGTCCTGAAGGACCACGGCCCCTTCGAGCACCCGCTGGCCCTCTACGACGAGGATGTGCCCGCCCAGCTCGACATGCTCCGCGAGGCCGGCGTCCTACCGTCTCAGCCCGCCAATGCCTGACCCGAGGGAGTCCAGATGCCCACGCCGACGCTCGATCATCCCAACTTCAAGGCCATCAAGGACGCCTTCCCCGGCGCGAGTTTTAGCGGCACCGAGTTTCGTGGGCAGTCGAGCCTCATCGTGCAGCCCAAGGACCTGCACGCCGTCATGGCCTTCCTCAAGAACGACCACGGCTACGACTTCCTCTCCGATGTCACCGCGGTGGACTACCTCAACTACCCCAGCGACATGCCCGGCCGCTTCGCCGTCGTGTACAACATGATCAACACGACCACCGAAGACCGCTTCTTCGTCAAGGTCTACGTCGACCCCACGCTGCCCACCGACGGCATCGAGGACGATCCGGGCCTGTACGTCGACACGGTCACCGACATCTGGCCCGGTGCCGAGTGGCCCGAGCGCGAGGTGTTCGACATGTACGGCATCCGCTTCAACAACCACCCCGACCTGCGCCGCATCCTGACGTGGGAGGAATACCCCGCCCACCCGCTGCGCAAGGACTACCCGGTGCGAGGCCGTGGTGAGCGGGAGAGTTACAAGATCGTGGATCGCAGTGACGCGTAACGAGCTTCCGCAGGTTCACGTTGTTATTTGTGAGCCGTGGGACTTTCAGACCGAGAACCCAGGTCCATTCCGCAACGGCCTTCTCACAATTGTTAACGAGAAGCACGCCATCGTTGACTTTGTCGAGCAATTTCGAGTGGGCGACTCGCTGCACAACGCAATGGTCTGTATTTCGCGCCAAACCAACACCGGATTCCGTGGATGGCCAACCCAAACCGTTGAACCAATTGATTGTGATTTTGGCCCACTATCACAGAACGATCGCAAAGCCCTGATCGACTGTCATCGAGAACCGAACTGGCGGCTCACGCCGGCATTTCGCGGCACACTCCATGTAGGCTGGCACAACACACGGCCTTAGAAGATCGCCCACAACGCAACCACCACCGCCAACCCCACACCCGCCACGATGGCCCACACCGGCACGCCCTTGCGCGGCCCGCCACCCGGGCCGACGCTGGCTTGGCAGTTCCAGCACACCGTGGCGTCGTCGTAGAGCTCGGTACCGCAGCGCCAGCAGTTCTGGGTCACGCCGCCGAAGCGGTCCAGGTCGTCTTCGCTCGGGCCGTCGTCGGGGAGGCCGAACTCGGGCGCATGGTCCAGCACGTCGCCCCGCCGGGCCTGGGCCCTTTTGGCGATGGTCGTGTCGGGCATGTCGTCCAGCGGACGGTTGTCTCGGGCCATGATAAAGGAATGGTATCGCTGGATTTGGGCGCGAATCCCGGACGACAGGGCGGGCGGGCTTCTCCCAACAACCACGCGGGGAAGGACCGAATCACCGGCTCTGATGGACGGGCGACGGGCCTCTGATCGTCTCGATGCCCAAGGGTCGATAGACATGATCCGGCGGCGCATCTTCGACGATGTGCCAGGCCCGCAAGGAGGACGACCATGGCCTACAACCCGCACCTAACGACCCGCCAACGCACCGGCCTGAGCGTGCCCCCGCTGCTGCTGCGCCTCGCGCTGGCGGTCATCTTCATCTGGGCGGGCTATACCAAGGTTTTCGGCACCTTCGAGGTCGACGAGACCAACCGCGCCGCGCTCATCGCCGCCGGCGTGCTGCCCGAAGGGCAGGCCGTTCCCGATCCCGCAACTCCCGACCCAGCGGACGAAGAGCCGACGTCCGATCCCGAGCCGGCGCCGGACCCCATTCCCGAAGATGAGCCCGCGCCCGACGAAGATCCCGATCCGGTGTCTCCGGTCGAGCCGGCGCCGCAGCCCGAGGATCCTGTTGCCGAGCCCGAGCCAGACCCGACCGCCGAAGATCCAACCGAGGTGGTCTTCGTCGCCCAGGCGCAGCCCGCCGCCCAGAAGGTGGCAAACGCGAACCAGATCGCGTTGATGCTGTATGCCGGAGCCAACCCCCAACCCGTTGTCAACGAGGACGGCACCACAAGCACGCCGTTGGCGATCGTCCCACAGGGCTTGGGCGCGCCGCCCTGGCCGAAGTACCTCGCGTGGGCCGCAGCGATCACGGAACTAGTCGCGGGCGGATTGCTGCTCATCGGTGCACTCACACGCTTCAGCGGCCTCGCGGTTGCAGGCATCATGGGCGTGGCGCTGTGGCTCACCCAAATCGGGCCGGCCATCTCGAGCGGCAATACATGGCTCGGCTTCCTTCCCATGAATGACCCGATGAACCCCGGGAGCTACACCACACTGCTGTTCCAACTCGCGCTGCTGGCCATGGGTCTGGCACTGCTGTTCTCGGGCCCGGGCATGCTGTCGGTCGACCGCTTTGTGATGGGTCGGAGCGTCGCCGACGACGAGGACTAACCCCGACGGCTCCCGAATCTGGGGAACCCTGTGCGATATCTGGACGAAGGTCTCTGGTAGCCGGAGCCCCTATGGTGGGTCCCGAACGACTGGAGGCCTTTCTCGTGCCGGCAACCGACACCTCCGCACTGCGTGACGCGACCATCCTCATCGTCGACGACGACCGCGACGTGCTCCTCGCGATGGAGACGGCCTTCAAGGCCGAGGGTGCCGTCACCCACACCGCCGGCGACGGCAACACCGCCATCACCCTGACCCAAGAAGCGAAGCCCGATCTAGTGGTTCTGGACATGATGCTGCCGGCCCGATCGGGGTTCCTTGCGCTCGAGAAGATCAAGGGCAACGACGACAGCCCGCTGGTCATCATGGTGACCGCCAATGACGGCAAGCGGCATCAGGCCTATGCCCAGTCGCTTGGGGTCGATGGATACATGATCAAGCCTGTGCCACTGGGCCAACTCATGGAGACGGCCGCCGAGTTGCTGGCCTCTCGCAGCTAGGGGATCTCCAGATAATGCCCAAGCGTCAGATCGTCATCGTGTCGTCCGATGAGCCCGCCGAGGAGGGGTTACCCCCATTGGGCACGATCGACGAGGTCTCGAACGCGCTCGCCGAGTTCAACACAGCCCCCGACGGCTCAGCTCGCAGTGCCGAGACGGGCACGATTGTGCTGCACGGCCCAGGGCTGGTGGTCGAGTTGCCCACGGGCATCGATCGGGTGACGCAGGGGCTCGTGACCCTAATCGATGAGGACACGGCATGGCCGGTGCTCATGCGGCTGGTGAAGAACCTGCCCTGGAAGCTGCTCGATCTCGAGACAGGCCGCAGCTTCGGCTGAACAGCGCCTCAGCAACCTGTTAATTTGCCTATTTTTACATTTTTTAATCTAACAGCCGGTGCCCAACGCCTGTCTTGTGAAGCTGGGTGGGCTGTTCCGTTTGGCACCTGGCAACCTGCCCGATAAGAGGTCTCGTCAAGGAAAAACTTAGATATTCTTGCAAAATGTGGTATTTATTGCCATGGGAGCGACACGCAAGACCTCCTTGCGGGTATAACCCTTCTGCCGGTGTGCAGCAACATGCCGGCGTGTAGTAGATGTTCGTTTCGTGCACGTCTTTTAGGAGAGACAAGATGAACAAGATCAGCGCTGTGTTTGGTGTTCTCGCCGTGGCCGGCATCGCCGCCGCCCAGGTTTCGTCGGGCTCGTTCACGCCTGAGGCCACCGACGACTACGAGAGCTACCCCGGTGGCCGCGCCACCATCGATTCGCTGTTCGGCGGCACCGTTCCGGTGATCCCCGGCAGCGTGGGCCACAACTCGGTCGACGAAGGCAACTGGAGCGACTTCCGCAGCCCCGGCGGCCCCATCCAGCCCAGCTCGGGCACCAAGTTTGGTGTGCTCTTCGGCTTCGGTGACATCACCCTCGACTTCACCGGCCTCGGTGGCATCCTGGGCTTCGGCGGCATGGCCAGCGCCGCTGGCGTCGGCGACGACGTGGTCACCTTCTTCGACATGTCCGGCAACCAGATCGGCCAGGACGTCATCGTTGGTGGCTTCGGCCCCGGCGACGGCACCATGGACGCCTTCAGCTACGTCTCCACCGTGCCCATCGGCTCGATCAACCTGAGCGGCCGCGAGAGCACCTTCGATGACCTGACCTACACCACGGTCCCGGCTCCCGCCGGCCTGGCCGTCCTCGCCGGTCTTGGCGCCATCGCCAGCCGTCGTCGTCGCGCCTGAACGTGACCCGTTCGTCAGATTCTGCTTGACTCATATGCAGGCCCCCGGGAAACCGGGGGCCTGTCTTTTCTCCATGTTCGGGTCGTGAACAGCCAAGACCCTGCCCGACACCTAAACTCGCCTGTGGACACCCTCCTTGACGCTCTGGCCAATTGGAAGCCCTTTCGCGCGCTCGTGCTGGGTGATTTCATGCTCGATCAGCAGCTCTCCGGCGATGCCGAGCGGCTGAGCGCTGACGCGCCGGTGCCAGTGCTGCGAGTGACCCGCCAAGAGTCCATGTCCGGCGGCGCTGGAAATCTGGCCGAAAACCTAGTGGCATTAGGCGGCAGTGTTGCGGTGTTTGGAGTGACCGGAAAGGACGCCGAAAGCGGCTTCCTCCGCCAGCACCTCGGTCGATCGAGCATCGACACCAGCGGGCTGATCGCCGACGCCGATCGCCCGACCACAGTCAAACGCAACCTGATCGGCCTCGCCCAGCACCGCCACCCGCAGAAGATGTTCCGCGTGGATTTCGAGTCTCGCGAGGCACTATCCGCCGAGGTCTCTCGGCAATTGCTCACGGCGCTCGAAGCGGCGCTCCCGACGGCCGACGTGCTGTGCCTCGAGGACTATGACAAGGGCGTGTGCGACGAGGCCACGTGCCAAGCCGTCATCGAGCTGGCGCGCAAGCACGATGTTCCACTGCTGGTCGACCCCGCCTCCCGGGACGACTTCGCGCGGTATCGCGGCTGCACGTCGATCACACCAAATCGCAGCGAGGCCGAACGCGCGACCGGGCGGCGTCACGCGATGAACTCGGCGCGGCAGCGCCAGGAATTGGCGCGTGAGCTGGCGAAGCAACTCGATTGCGAGGCGGTGGTGCTCACGCTCGATCGCGATGGCGCGCTGCTGCTGGAGAGCGGGACCGAGCCAATGTCGGTACCCACGGTCGCACGCGAGGTATACGACGTGACGGGCGCGGGTGACATGATGCTGGCCGGCCTCGCCGCTGGCCGTGCCAACGGTCTTTCGTGGCCTGACTCGGTTCGATTCGCCAACGCGGCGTCGGGGTTGGAAGTTCAGATCTTCGGCGTTAAGCCGGTCCCACTGGCCGACGTGCATCGAGAGTTGCTGCGGCAAGCCGGACGATTGACCGGCAAGCTGCGGACGATCCAGGAACTGCACGACGAGGTCGCCGCAGTCCGGCGGAGCGGCGGAACGGTGGTATTCACCAATGGTTGCTTCGACGTGTTGCACGCGGGCCACGTGTCGCTGCTCGAGAAATCGGCCGAACTCGGTGACTTCCTGGTGGTCGGATTGAATAGCGACGATTCGGTGCGCCGGCTGAAGGGCGACGGCCGGCCGGTCCATAGCGCTCTCGACCGAGCACGTGTGCTCGGTGCGATCGAGCCCGTAGGCGCGGTGGTGTTCTTTGATGATGACACGCCCATCAAGCTCATCGAAACGCTCACGCCCGATGTGCTCGTGAAGGGGGCCGACTACGCGGGCAAGGAGGTTGTGGGCCAGAAGGCAGTCGAGGCTGCCGGCGGAAGGGTCGAGCTCGTCGAGCTTGTGCAGGGGCTCAGCACGACGCGCGCGCTCTCGCGGCTCGGAGCCGATGGGTGACACCACCGAGGGCAACCGCCGTACACGAGCACGTGGCCATCGTGCATCCATGGGTGGCTCAGGCGTTGCTATCGGGGACGAAGACCATCGAGAGCCGGTTCTCGCGCGACAAGCGCCCACCCTTCGGCAAGGTGGTAAGGGGCGCGAAGGTCTATTTCCGTGTCGCGGGCGGCAGCTATGCACTCCGAGCCAGCGTCACGCAGGTGCAGTCCCTGGATAATCTGACACCGGAACTGGTGTCGGAGATCGAGGCAGAACACCGCAACCAGATCGGTGGCGATGATGCGTACTGGGAAGCAGCCAGAAAAGCGAGGTGTGCCACGCTGGTGCACCTGGGCCGGTGCGAGCCCGTGAACAAAGGGCCCAGCCTCGATCGCCAGCGGGGAGATCGCAGGGCATGGTTCGTGCTGGGGTAGGGTCGCGGCCGTACACTGGCAGCCAATGGAAGCTCACGGGGCGGTGCAAAGCCTGGCGTTGGCCTTCGGAGCGGGAGCGCTCGTCACGCTGGTGAGCGATCGGCTCCGCCAGCCGCCCATTTTGTTCCTGCTGCTGGTGGGCTTTGGGCTCGGCGTCAACGGGCTGGGCTTGGTCAGCGGCGATGCCCTATCGACCGAGGGCCTGCTGGCCATCGTCTCGGTGTCGGTGGGGCTGCTTGTATTCGAGGGCGGGTTGGGCCTTGATCGCGACACCATCGCGCGCGCGCCGGGCGCTGTGCGCGGGCTGTTGACCATCGGCGTGGTCGTGAGCTGGCTGCTCACGGCGCTGATGGGCTACTACCTGGTCGGGCTACCGCTCGACCTGTCCATCTTGCTCGGCGCGATGCTCGTCGTCACCGGGCCCACAGTCATCCAGCCCATCCTGCGGCGCACGCCCCTGAGCCCCAGGCTGCATTCGGCCCTGATGACCGAAGGCATCCTCATCGACCCGATCGGCGTGGTCGCCGCGGTGTCGACACTCGAGATCGTCCGGCTAGCGATTGAACAGCCCGGCGCAGCGAGCGCAGCGGCCATCCTTGGGCAGTTCCTGGTGCCAGCGGTCACCGGCGTGGGCTTGGGTGTCATGTTCGGCTATGGCACCGCCCGCGCGTTGCGGGTCATCCAGCGCGAACGCAAGGCCGATGCCCAGACCATTGTGCTGCTCGGGCTGATGGCGTGCATGATCTCGTTTGGCCTGGCCGAAGCGGTGTCGAGCGAGGCGGGGCTGGTGGCCGCCACCCTGTGCGGGCTCGTGCTGGCCAACGCGGCCAAGCCGAGCGCCGAGGAGATGCGGCGGTTCAAGGAGACCACCGCCGTCATGCTGGTGGGTGCGCTCTTCATATTGCTCGCGTCACGCGTGCAACTCGATCGGCTGTGGAACGTGGGCTGGGAAGAGGTGCTGTTCGTGGCTGGGATGGTGCTGGTGGTCAGGCCTCTCTCGGTCCTCGCAAGCACGTTCCGCACTGGGTTGAACTTCCGCGAGCGCTTGTACACAGCGCTCATCGCACCGCGCGGCATCGTGGCCATCTCGCTGGGTGCCATCGTGGCTATCGAGCTGGGCCGCACCGCGGAGACCGTGGTCGACAGCCGGCCCGAACTGAGCGCCGATGCGCAGCAACTCGAGACGTTGGTGATCCTGGTCATCGTCGTGACCGTCACGCTCTCAGGCCTAGCCGCGGGACCGTTGGCCAAGTTGCTGCGTGTGCGCGCGGGACGGCCCAACGGCGTGATCATCGTCGGCGGGCATCGGCTGGGGCGCGACCTGGCCGCCCACCTACGCGCGCTCAGCGTGCCCGTGCGGCTCGTGGATACCAATGCGGCGAACATCGCAGCCGCCGCCAGCGAGGGTATCGGTACTAGCATGGGCAGCGCCACCGACATCCGCTGGATGGACCAGGAGGTCGCATCGACCGGCTTCGGCAACGTGCTGGCACTCTCCGATAACGACGAGGTCGACAGCGCGGTGTCTCGATGGGCAGCTCTGCGGTTCGGCGTGCCGCATGTGCTTCGGTGGCGGCGCGACAAGCCAGCGCCGCCACCGAAGGGCCAGCCTCAGCCGGGAACCGTCATGAAGTGGGGCCGGCCGGTCCGCCACCTGCTGTTCCAGATGGACGCCGGACTGGCGCGGGTGGCCACATGGGAAGAGGCGGGCATCGGCGCAGTGGCCATCCTCGGCGTCGACGAGCAGGGCGAGGTTCACATGATCGACGATGGCGACATGGAGAAGGCCTTCCCGGATGGGCCACCGGAGGGAGTACGTCTTATCGGCGTCGAGATCGGTCCAGCCAAGAACAGGTCGGCCCGCTCGGCCGAGGCTGGTGAATCTGGCGAGGCCGAACCCTGACAAAATCCGGTTTCGTTGAGGCCCAATGAGCTCCGCGTGTTGACGCCCAGCGGGTTGGTCGATACCCTTGAGGCCGCTTGCGGGTGTAGCTCAGTGGTAGAGCGTCACGTTGCCAACGTGAATGTCGACGGTTCGAATCCGTTCACCCGCTTTCGAGATTTATTGAGGTCCGAGATGAGCCGCTCCTTGTTGGGGAGCGGCTTGTTGCATTCTTGTGGGACAGCCCGGGTTTCGTTGGTCATTATTCAATTCGCAATACCAATGCCCGGCACGGCATATCGCTAGACCAGTCCAGCGCGCCGGTCATGTAGTTCTCTCTGAGCGGCTCATCGTGGCTCATCCCCTTGAGGCGAGAAGACCGCCGCCTTCAACGAGCTCACGGAAGCTCGACAGTTGTTGGATCACCCCAACGCAAGACCGCCCGATCGGCTACGCGAACCGATCGGGCGGGGCTTGGCAAGATCTGCAGAGACTCTTTATGCGCAGCCGGCATCGAACTCGTTCTGGAACTCCAGGAAGTCGAAGATCGTCAGGCTGCCATCACCATCGAAGTCTGCGGCCAGGTCACCCGCGTCGAAGAGATTCTGGAAAGCCAGGAAGTCGAAGATCGTCAGCGCACCATCGGTGTCGATATCGGCGCGGCAGGGCATGGAGCCGTCCAGGTCGACGTAGTAGAGCGCGAGCTCGCCGTCGAAGTCCCGGTCGCGGATGAAGTAGATGCGACTGCTGTCGGCCGACCAGCGGATGTCGCCGTAGCCACCGGTCACATCGGCGTACACGGGCAGATCGGGGGTCAGTTCACGTAGGCCCGTGCCGTCGATGTTCACGACGTAGAGCGAGTCGACGGTGTCGACGTTGATGTCACCGCTGAAGGCGACCATCGTGCTATCGGGCGACACCGCTAGACCGTCGATGTCCTGGAACTCGGCGTCGAGCGACACGATGGGCTCGACCTGGACGTCGCCGACAGTCGTCGGGATGCGCACGAGGCTCTGGGTGTCGGCGAAGTCCCAGTCGGCGGTGCAAACGAACCACCGGCCGTCTTCGCTCAGCTCGCCGTCGACGATCTCCCAGAAATCGGGCACGTCGACAGGGGTGATGAACTCCGGATCGAAGCTCGAGCCATCGGTTGGCAACACGCCGAGGACCTTTGGCTGCGGGCCGCCGGCGAACTGGCTGCCGTAGATCAGGGTCTCGCCGTCCTCGGTCACGTCCCACTGGAACTGGTCGATGTCGACATCCAGCGGCGTGATGCCGAAGATGTCGAAGCTGCCGTCGGTGAGCGCGTTGAACACGCCGTCGCTGGACTCATCGTTGAGGTAGATCAGTTCGGTGCCGCCTTTGATGAGGACGCCGTCGCCGGCGATGCCGGTGCCGTTGGTGATCTGCAGCTGGTCGCCGCCACCGATGGGCAGGCGGAACCACTCGTTGTCGGGGTTACCCAGCGTCTGGTCGCCCTTGAAGTAGACGAAGTCGGCGCCGACGATCGGCGCCTCGTCGACGTCGTTGTGTAGCGTCGGGTCGTTCCAGATCTCGGCCATACCTCCAGCGATCGGAATGCGGTAGAGATGATCGCCGCTCACGCCGTCGTCGACCGAACCGACGAAGAAGATGAACTCACCGTCGAGCGACAGCGTGAACGCGTCGACATCGCCCGTGGTGGTCGCGGGGGTAATTGGGACGAGCGTGCCCTCTTGGGCGAAGGTCGTGGCGGTGGCGGCGAGCGCGAGGCCGGCGGCCAGGGTGAGTGTGCGTGGCATGGGTATCTCTCCTTGTCGCAGAAGTTTCAGCAGTGATGCGGTGATTTCGCAAGCAAGACCTTAGAAACCAGCTCAACTCACCATGTCAACACCACGGCAAGCGTGCGCCAAGACACCGTGAAGACTGCGCGAACATGGACATCGGTACACGACATTGCATCGTCGGTACGGAAGTATCACCCACCACGGCACACAACCGATCACGCCAATCATCGAGGAGAGCAATCATGTCCATGACACGGTCGCGAGCGTTCACGCTCATCGAGTTGCTGGTCGTCATCGCGATCATCGCGATCCTGATTGGCATCCTGCTACCGAGCCTTGGTGCGGCGCGAGAAGCTGCCAAGAAGGTGCAGTGCCAGTCGCAGATGAAACAGATCATGACCGCGTGGACGGCATACACGCTGGACTACAACGAGTACCATCATGGGAGTCGGCAGAACTACTCCAGCCGCATGGAGGTTCGCGGCGGACGCAGCTCGCGCGGCCGTGTGTTACTGTCATACTACGAGGACTATTCGCCAGACTTCGACGGCGGCCTGGGCGCGTATTGGGGCGGGCTCTACGACAGCTACCTTGGCGTCGAGGTGCAGGACAGCATGTTCACGCCGCCCGGCATCGGCGAGAACACGTTCCTCTCGGGCTGGGACGTGTGGAGTTGCCCGAGTGCTCGATTGATCGACGCATACCTCATCAGCGGCCGCTCGGTGGGCGAGGTGGACAACCCAGACTTCAAGTACGCGACGATGTGCTTCAATGGCGTCTTCCGCGGCGGGTTTGGCAGCAGCGAAGGCGCATTCTGGAAGCGCGGAAGCTACAACACGGCACGCCCCAAGCGCATCACCGAGATCCAGCACCCGAGCAAGATCATCGTCTTCAAGGACGGCTACGAGCAGATGATCGATGGCAACGGCGACACACTCAATGATCTCTACCAGCACGGGGAAGAGAAGGACCGCGAGTACTTCCGCCACGGCCACAGCTGCAACGCTTGCTTCCTCGACGGCAGCGTCCGAGATATCCCAAAAGAGCAGATGCCCGACACCCTGCCCTGGTACACCGACGTGTGGGACCCCGACCTGCCTGGCGGCCCTGGCTAAGCCCAGGACTCCACAACGCTTGCAAACGAAAAGACCGGGCCGATGTGGCCCGGTCTTTGTTTGAACAAGAGAGTGGCGAGTCGATTAGGCCGAGCGGCGGCGGCGGACGGCCACCAGGCCCAGGCCGGCGAGCGCAAGGCCCGCGCTGCCGGGCAGCGGGACGGCGACGAACAGGAAGTCGCGGGTGTCGCCCGAGCGGCCACCACCGAGCCAGCCGCGGCCGACGTGGCCGGCGAAGCCCGGGTAGCGATGCGCGTCGGTGAGGAACTTGAAGTCCTTAGCCATCGAGTCGGTGCGCTGCACGAGGTTGAACGCCGTGCCATCGTTCACGAGGCCGCCGTAGTCGCCCAGGGCGGTCAGAAGGCCGCTGTTGCTCGCGTCGCTCTCGGCGGTCCAGCCGTTGGTCTTGGTCTCGACGCCAACGGCGAAACTGAAGTCCAGGCGGTAGAGGCCTTCGCCGAAGCCGTAGCTGCTGCCCGAATCCTCGCCGCCGAACACCTTGCCCGAGAGGGTGATCTGGTCGGCAGCGCCGTCATCGTCGAGGTCCAGCACCTTGAGGAGGACGTTGGCGCCGTTGTTGTCGAAGGAGAACGTGGTCGTGCCGCCGGTGCCGCCGAGGTCACGAAACAGACCATCAAGACGGAGCCCGTAGGTTGGCGGGCGGGCGGCTCCGTCGGGGTGGTCGCCCACACGGGTCTGGAAGAGGACCACGGGGTCCGCCATGGCGGCGCTTGCCAGGCCCAGGCCCGCCAGCGTGCTCAGGAGTGCTGCTCTGCTCATCTCTCTCTCCAATCGAACAGCCGTCGTCGCGTCGCGGCGATCTCGGGCGTGTGTATACCAACAGCCGTCCCCCGCCAATGCGGATCGGGCAGGGCAAACATACCGCAACTCTCGCAGCGATCAAGCCTCTGGACCCACCCAATTGGCGGTCACTACGCTGTTTTGATGTTGTCCGCCTTATAGGTCCAAGCGAGATCGCCTAGCTTTCCACCGCCTGCCAAAAGACGAGCCAAGCGAGCCCTACTTCGGCTCCCACCCCTTGGCCCCGCCCTCGAGCAGGTCGAACAACGGCCAAATAGCACAGAAGTCGTCGCCCGGACCAAAGAACGCCGAGCCGGTACGTGTCATCTCGCCCGACGCGTTCTTGTGGAAGGCCGACACGCCGGGCATGTAGCCGTGGTCGGAGACGTAACCCATGTCGTGGGCAAAACGGCTGCCCTTGAGCGAGACCATCTGGTACGGCCAGCCGCGCTTGGCCTTCACCTCGGCTTGGGTCTCGGGCGAGTCGGGGCTCGACAGCGCGAGCCCACATCGCTCGGTGATCATGGGCTCGAGGCTCGCCAGCCCGTCGGCCCAGAGCGTGCAGTAGTTGCAACTCCGGCCCATGTTGTGGATCACCAGCAGGTCGTCATGATGACCGAACAATTCGCTGAGCCTGACCTGTCCTTGTTCGGTTTGGAACTCGTAGTCCTCCTTGACCTCGGGACCATGAGCCTCGCGCATCGCGGCGAGCATCTCGGCCTTGGCGTTCTGGAGGTTCTGGTACGCCGTGTTGAATCGCTCGCTGGCCATGTCATGTCCTCGGGTTTGGGGGGGATGGGGAGATTCCCAACGCTATGGCGGACTTGTGGCCTTGGCTACGGGATTCTGGGGCCCCGATCGCCCGATACCATCGCCTGTGGCCGACACCCCCACCACAGTCCCCATGGCGCCCCCCGCGCCCGCCCAGCCCGAGCGAATCGACCCCACGCTGTACCTGCACCCGGCCACCCTGGCCCGTCTGGGCAGTTTGGAGCTCCGCGCCAAGATGATCGTCGAGGGTGTGATGAGCGGGGCCCACCGCTCGCCGTACCAGGGCCAGAGTGTCGAGTTCGCCCAGCACCGCCAGTACGTCGCCGGCGACGATCTGCGGCACCTGGATTGGAAGGTATACGGCCGCAGTGACAAGCTCTATCTCAAGCAGTACCAGCAGGAGACCAACCTGGATCTGGTGGTACTGGTCGACGCCTCGGGCTCGATGGCGTATGGCAGCCGGTTGTTCTCCGACGCCGCGGCGACGGGCGCTCAGACCGGCCCCAGCGGACAGAGCAACTGGCGAAAGATCGACCACGCGACGGCTCTGGCCGCCGCACTGAGCTATGTCACTCTGCGGCAGGGCGACCGCGTTGGCCTGTACACATTCGCCGACGGTATCTTGGGCGGCGTCGAGCGATCGAGCAGCCAGGGGAGCTGGCGGCGGATCGTGTCGGCGCTCGCGCAGGCCCCGGTTGACGGCCAAGCCGACTTCGCGCGCGTGTTCGACCAAGCGCTCGGCAAGCTGAACAACAAGTGCCTGCTTGTGGTCATCAGTGACTTCTTTACTGATACCAACATGCTCGAGGCCGCATGGGCCCGCGCCAAGCACCGCGGGCACGACGCCATAGCGTTCCAGGTGCTCGACCAGAGCGAGACCGACTTCGCGTTCAAGGACCCCGCGCCATTCGAGGGACTGGAAGGCGAGGGCAAGCTGCGCATCGATCCGCGCGCGCTGCGACCGGCCTACCTGGAAGCCATGGCCGATCACACCCGCGCACTCGATCGGGGATTGCGCCGGGTCGGCTTCGACTTGCACCGCCTGAGCACTCACGACTGGCTGGGTCCCCCACTGGCCGCGTACGCCGCTCGGCGTGAGAGCTTGCTGAAGCGGAGCAAGATGGGGTGATGGGCGCATGACCTTCCTCAACCCCGTCATCCTCGCCGCCGGCCTGGCAGCGATCGCGATCCCGATCGCCATCCACCTGCTGATGCGGCGACGGCGCAAGCCAACCCCCTGGGCGGCGATGCGTTTCCTGATGGAAGCGATCCGGCGGCGGCGGCGGCGGCTCCAGCTTGAAAGGCTCTTGTTGCTTGCCGTGCGATGCCTGCTGGTTGCGGTCATCGCGCTCGCGCTCGGTCGGCCGACGCTTCGAGGCTTGGCCGGCGACTCACCCTTCGGCTCATCGGCGATTACGCTCGCCATCGTCATCGACGATTCGATCGCGGCGGGGGCGCCCGATGGCGATGGGACGACGGCGCTCGATCGGCACAGGGCGATGGCCGTTGAGCTCTTGGAGAGTCTGAGGACCGATCGCGGCGACCGCGCGATCCTGGTGCCACTCTCGGGTCCACTGGCAACCGAGGCCGATCTGCCCGAGACAAGCGCCCTCACGCCCACCAGCGACCTGAGCACAATCAGCCAGTTCCTCGAAGACCTCGCTCCGACCAGCGCCGCCGCCGATACGGCGGGCGCGATGGCGTTGGTGGGCGATCGACTGGCGGCTGCCGCACGCGACGAGACCGATGGTGGGCGATGGGTAGTAGCTGTGCTTGCGGACGGCGTCGCGGGTGTGTTCCCTGAAGCATCAGCGGCGCCGGGAACCACTACGGAGAACGGCGGCCGAGGCCCGCGGGTATCCGTGCTCCTCAGCGATCCGATGCTCTCAAGCACCGGTCCGCGTGGCGATGTTGGCATCGCCGCCCTCACACCGGTGCGACCAGTGCTCGTGGTAGGCCAAGGCGAAGCGGTCGCGGTCAGCGCGCCCGCGCGCGTGCGGATCGGTCGATCCGGAGCAGGATTGGATACCGAAGCAACAGTTGGTGTGCGTTTGCGATTCGTGGACGACGGCGGACCGGGCCCGTGGTCGACGGCAGCGGCACGCCTGCGTCCGGGTGAGCGCACCGCCTCGGTAGTACTTGACGCGCAGGTTGTCGGCCGGCCGCGAGGGCTGGCGTACCTTGAGGCAGAGATTGAGCAACGTGACGCGCAGGGCGGCGTGCCCGGCAACGACTCGGTGGTCGCCGCCGTCACGCTCCGCAGGCAACTCAGCATCGCGATCATCGATGCAGTCGACACAATGAGCTCCAGAACCGGCGGGCTCGACCCCGACAACCCGGCCGCGTGGTTGCGCGTCGCGCTCGCACCAGAAGCCATGGGCGAGGACGATCCGCTGGCCGACATCGCCGCGGTCACGCTCGATCCATCGGTCGTCGATACTCCTCGGCTGGCGCGCGTCGATGCGGCATTTGTGCTGGCGCCGAGCAAGATGCGCGCCGGAGGCTGGCAGGCGCTGGCGAGCTTCGCCCGCAGCGGCGGACTCGTCGTCGTGTTCCCCGATCCCGCCAGTTCGCTTGCGCCCTGGGCCGATCGATTCACCGAGGCCTTGGGCGTGCCGTGGACGATCGGACCCGAGGCTCTCGACCACGATCTGCCGCTCGGCATTACTCGCGCGACAGGTGACGACCAACTCGGCTTGCTCCGGCTCATCGAGGGCGAGCTCGAATCACTGCTGCGGCCGGTGACCGTGAGCAAGAGCCTGCCGCTGACAACCGAATCGGGCTCCGAGTCGCGTAGCCTCTTGACAATGGTCAACGGCGCTCCCGCCGCGCTGGTCTCGCGCCCGGGCAGCACGAGCGGCGACGGGCTGGTCATCGTGTTCGCCGTCCCGCTGGCGACGAGTTGGACGGACTTGCCCGCGCGGCCAGTGGTCGTACCGCTGGTTCAGGAGCTTGCACGCTCGGGCGTCGGCCTGGCTATTGGATCACGATTCTCGAACGCCGGCGCGCGGCCACCAGCCCCAAACGCTGCGGTGCAGTTGCGTCCCGGTTGGAACATGGCCGCAGGTAGTTCGATCGCGCCCGTTGGTATCGGCGACGAAGGTCGGAGCCTGCGCCCATTGCGACGCGCCGGCCCGTGGCTGGCTCTCGATGGCGCTGGCCGGCCCGTGGGCGTGGTAGCCGTTGCCCCCGACCACCGTGGTGCCGCGCGAGAGACCACGGCCCGCGAGCGGATGCGCGAGAGCGTGTCCAACGCTCTCGGCATCGAACTCACCGACGACGAGTCGCTCGTATGGCTCGATCGACCCGGCGGCGCGACTGACGGTACGACCGCGCCCGCACAGGCGATGGCGCGGACCGAGCCAAACCTGGCACTCGGAGCCATCCTTCTGGGCGTGGCTTTGGCGCTCGCGATGCTTGAAGTGGTGCTCGCGCGACTCTTTAGCCATGCTCAGGTACCCGGTGCCGCCGGCGTGAACGCACCACGCGTCGCCACACGGGAGGCGGCATGATGCGATCATTGCTCACGCTTGCCTCTACCAATCCCGAGGGCCTGTTTAGCCGCCTGTTCGCGTTGCGCGAGCTCGGGTTCGGTCAGGACGGCGTGACGCTAGGGTTCGATCGGCCACTGCCGACGTGGGGGTGGGCGCTGGTGGTCATGGGCTGCGTCGTCCTGGGCTGGTGGGGGTATCGCAAGCTCGAAGGACCACAGGCGGCGCGGTGGTTGCTCGCGATGGTGCGCTCGATCCTTCTCTTTGTCCTGGTCGTGCTAGCACTGGGGCCGAGGTTGGAACGCGTGAACGAGCGCTTGGAACCCGATTGGGTGCTCGTACTTGTCGATCGCTCGGTCTCGATGCGCGTGGCCGACGCCCCCATCGCCATTGACGGCAACCCACGCGCGACCCGCGACGAACAGGTCCGTGCACTCATCGATCGCCACGCGCCGATGTTCGCCGAACTGGCCGACGATCGCGAGATGGTGTGGCTGGGCTTCGATGCGGCGGCTTTCGATTTGCGTGCTCGACTAAGCACGGACGATCAAGACACTGGGCCACCAGAACTGCCCGAAGCCGACGGCCGGCGGACCGCGCTCGGAGCCGCAATCTCGGGCGCGCTGACCCGAGCGGCCGCGCGCCCATTGTCAGCGGTGGTCGTGCTGAGCGACGGGCGTTCCATCGACGATCCCTCGGCGGCCGTTCTGCGGCGATTGGTTGGCGAGCGTGTGCCGGTGCACGTCGTGCCACTGGGCAGCCCTCGCGCCGCGACCGATGTGGCCATCGCGCAGGCCATCGCGCCCGAGGCGGCATTCGCCGGCGACCAGGCACCCGTCAACGTCAGACTCGACCGCCGTGGGCTGGCTTCAGGCTCATCGGGCATACTGCGGCTCGAAGATCGCATCACTGGCTTGGTGATCGACCAGATCCGAATCGAGGCTGACGACGGTCGCTGGCAGGGCAACGTGGCCGAAGCATCGCTGGTGGCCGGCGAGTTGGTCGCGGGCGAAGCCGACTGGATCGTGCGCTTCGTGCCCGACACGCCCGACCTCCTGATCGAGAACGACCAGGCCAACCTGCGCGTTCGAGTGGTCGATCGACCGCTGCGCGTGTTGTACATCGATGGTGGCCCGCGATGGGAACGGCGTTACATCACGAGCATGCTGCTACGCGAGCCGAGTGTGCGATCGAGCTCGCTGCTGCTGGCGGCACGGCGCAGCTACATCGAAGAGGGCAACGTTACCATCGGCTATCCGCCGACCAGCGACGAGGAGTGGGCCGAGTACGACGTGATCGTCATCGGTGACGTGCGTTCCGGCCTGTTCAGCGCCGAGCAACTCGACCAGTTGCGCGAGCACGTGGCCAGCCGCGGTGCGGGGCTGTTGTGGGTCGGCGGCACGAGCAACACGCCTGCGAGTTGGCGAGGCACGCCGCTGGAAGACCTGCTGCCCTTTCGCATGGACCAGGGCTCGGGCGTTGCCAGCTCGAGCCAGCCCGTGGTGTTGAACCGAACGGCATCGGGTGAGCGCCTCGGCGTGCTGCGACTCGACGAGACGCTCTCGACGTGGCCGGCATACCTGAGCGACCCGCGAACCGGTTGGAACCGCTTCTGGTGGTGGCAGCGCATCGAGGAAGGCGCGCTCAAGCCCACAACCGAGGTGCTGGCCAGCTTCGAGGGCTCTGGCGCGGCCATGCCCGCCGTGATGACCATGCCCTACGGCGCGGGCCGAGTGGTATACGTCGCAACCGACGAGCTGTGGCGATATCGATACGCGCGAGGTGAGCCGCTTTTCGAGCGGTTCTATCTCCCGCTGGTGCGCATGCAGGCGCGCGGCAGACTGGCGCGCACTGGCGCCGAAGCAGCAATCACGGTCTCGCCAAGACCAGCGCTTGTCGAACGACCCGCACGCGTCGAAGTCCGGTTGCTCGACCAGTCTCTGGTCGATCGACGGCTGCCATCGGTTCGCGCGCGGGTACGGCTCATCGATGAACGCGACCAGACGGGCATGGCCCAGACGCTGACCCTGGGCGTCGAGGATACGGGTGCACGACGGGCGCTCTCGCAGGGTTACGCGGCCTCGTGGCTACCGACAGAGCCGGGCGTGTACGAGATCATCGTCGACGAGCCGCTGCTTGCTCCTCTTGGGTTACGCATCGAAGTAGAGGTGCTCGCCGACAGCGACGAGCTGCGCGATCCGATGGCCGACCACGAATTGCTGGCCTCCTTGGCCGAGCGCACCGGTGGCCGCGTGCTCGGGATGGACACACTGGGCGAGTTGCCCGACGTGCTCCCGCGACGTGAGGTGGTGATCGCGGGGCAGCCGCAGGTCGAGCCGTTGTGGGATCGGCCAGTGGTGCTCGTCGTGCTGCTTGTCATGCTGGCGCTCGAGTGGATTGGGCGGCGTTTGATTCGTTTGATCTGAGTTTGGAGGGCTGAAGTAATGACGGGATTGAGGCGAATCATGACGGTCGCCGGCGCGTTCGCGTTCGGAACCACTGCGTTGGCGCAGACCGGTGGACAACCCACTGCCGAGCACCTCGATCAGGCCCGACAGATGCGAGACAAGGCGGCAGCCTTCTTGCTCAGCCAGCAGGACGAGGACACCGGCGGCTGGAACCTGCGGCCCGATGGCCCGAATCTGCCCGCGTTCACCGGGCTGGTGTTGCTGGGCATGACTGCCGATGAAGCATTCGCGCAGCGCGACGACGCTACGAGGACGGCACTCGAAGCCGCGTATGAGTTTCTCTATTCGATGCAGCAGGGTGACGGGGGCATCTACGATCGGATCCTGCCGCAGTACAACACGGCCATCTCGCTCGCGGCGCTCTCGCGCCTCGACACGAAACGTGCCGAAGACGCCACCAAGGATGCCCTCGCGTATCTTCGCACACTGCAGTACAGCGAGGACAACCCGAACCCTGAGTTGCAGGTGTCGCGGTCGCACGCCTTCTATGGCGGCATCGGGTATGGTGGCGGTGGCCGGCCCGACAACAGCAACATGCACATGTTCATGTGGGCGCTCGAGGAAGCCGGCGTGCCGAGCGACGACCCGGCCGTCCAGCGGGCGCTCGTGTTCCTCGAACGCACGCAGATGGACGATCGCATCAATGACATGGACTACGCAACAGGGTCTCGCCAGGGCGGCTTCGTGTACGCCACCAGTCCGAGCGGTGAGCAGCTTGGTGCGGGCGAGAGCAAGGCCAAAATGATCGAGGAGACTCTGGACGATGGCACGAAGATCAGCCGCCTGCGCGCGTATGGCTCGATGACCTACGCGGGCTTCAAGAGCTACGTGTACGCTGACTTGGACGCCAGCGACCTGCGTGTCACGGCCGCGCGTGACTGGATCTCCAAGAACTACACGCTCGAGCACAACCCGGGGCTCGGCGCCGAAGGCACGTACTACTTCCTGCTCACTTTCTCCCGCGCCCTCGACGCCTTTGGTGAACCCATCCTCGAAATCACTTCGGAGGAGGGCTCGACGCGTGAGGCCAACTGGGCCAACGACCTCATCGATCGGTTGGCCGAACTCCAGAACGAGGACGGCTCGTTCCGGTCGGTGAATGACCGCTGGATGGAGAACGACCCCGTGCTGATCACCTCGTACGCGTTGGTCGCGCTCGGGGAGGTGCTTGACTAACCGCTTTCATCGGCTGCCGTGGTGGTCCACGATGTGTGGCGGCACCCGAACCTCCTTCTCCTCCAGAATCATCCGCACGCGCGACCACGGCAGCGGTAGGTAGCCCCAGCAATCGACTCCAACATCCATGCTCAGAGCGCTGGGGATGTTGGTCTCTCGCCAGGACTCAAAGTTACCGTGCGAGTGACCGTAGAGATGGAACACACCCCGATGTGAGTGGTGCCACACGGCGTGGGCGTAGTGGCTCAGAAATACGCGGCGAGTGGTTCGCTTCGATGATGCGGCAAGCGACTTACGGAGTTCAGGCTCGTCCCACATCTCATCCTCGGAGATGGTTCGTTCCGAGCCGATGTGGAGCATCACGGCCTCGTAGCACCCGGTGAAGTGCGGCCGAGCGACATCCCGCCGATCGTGGTTGCCCCACACAATGCGAACGTCTCGGCAAGCGATGGCGTGCCGGTACCGCCGCATCTGAGTCTCGTCGCGCGTCATGGCAAAGTCGCCGAGGATCCACAATCGGGCGTCCTTCGGGACAACAGCGTTAATGTTGGCAATCAACCCGTGGTCCATGCGGCGCAGCGAAGCACTCGATGGCTTCCATGACTTCAGGCTGCCGTCGTGCTGATGGCGCTCGAACGCAGAGCGATCCTCATCGGTCATGAACTCGGTACGGGCCGAGTGCTTCATGATGCCCGCGTGGCCCAGGTGCAAATCGGCGGTGAAATAGTCTCGATCGGTAGATTCGTATTGTCTGTGTTGGGTCTTCATAACAGCCCCGGCAGGATTCGAACCTGCGCCCTCCGCATTCGTAGTGCGGCGCTCTTGTTCCACTGAGCTACGGGGCTCTGAAAGTCCCGCGCCCGCTTTCACGGGCGGCGGGGTCTAGGTACTTGCCGACTCCGCGTCGCTGCGGAGCACGCGGGTTACCTGGTCACCCAGGCTTCCCTCGCCCGAACCGAACACGAAGGTGGTCTTGGCGCCCTTCAGGATCTCCTGGAGGGCCTCGAGCTCACGCAGTCGCGTCAGCGCCGGGTTGTCGGCCAGCAACTTGGCGGTGTTCGCCTGGCTGCGGACCGCCGCGGTCTCCTCGCGGCGACGGATGAGGTTGGCCTCGGCCTGCTTCTGGGCGACGATGACCTCGTTGAGGATCGCCTTCATGTCGCCCGGCAGGATCACGTCCCGCAGGCCTACACCCAGAACCGACACGCCAAACTCGGCCGCTCGCGATGCGAGACGGTTCCGGATCTGCGAGCCGACCTCGTCCTTGTCGGCGAGCAGTTGCTCGAGCGTGCGGCCACCCACCGCGGTGCGCAGCTCAAGCTGCGCCTCGCGATAGAGCGCCTGCGACCAGTCGGCCACTTCCGTGACGGCCTTGGCCGGGTCGGCCACTCGATACGTGACGGCCAGGTTCATGCGCAGCGTGACCTTGTCCGCAGTCATGATCTCCTGGCCTTGGATGTCGGCGACCTGCTCGCGCAGATCGACCGTCTTCCAGGTCACGCTCGCGCCGCCCTTCCAGTAGACGAACAGGCCCGCGCCGAGTTGCTCGGTGAGCTTGCCGTCTCGGAAGAGCATCACGCGCTCGTGGCTCTCGACGCGCAGGCCGCCGAGGTGCTGCGAGCCGCCCGGAGCCGCGAGGATGGCCTCGAGCTTCGGGTGCGTGAAGCGCCCATCGTTGACACCGAACCGCTCGACCTCGATCGTGCTCGGGGCCTTCCAGAAGGCGTAGAACCCGCTGGCGAGGACCGCGCCCACGCGACCGTCGACCCACACGAGCGCACGCTCGTCGTCCTTCAGGTCCACGATCTCCAGACGCGAGGCCAGGCGTGCGTCGCGCACGAGCGCCCGCAGGCGCTCGTGCTCGAAGCGCGGCCGCAACGTGTCGATCACCTCGACACGGTCGCGGCCCGTCCAGGGCCATACCCCCGGCACACGGTACACGCCCGGTTCGAGCACTCGATAGAGATCGCCGTGGCGGAACCAAAGGCCCAACTCGAGCGTCCGGATGCGAATGGTCTTCAACATGGTTCCCGCTCCTTTCTCAATGCGGTCCGAAACAAACCGAGATCCGATGATCTCTGAACACCGCAGACGCACGACGGAAGGCAAGCCAAAGGAGTCCCAGGACCACGATCACGCCCGCGTGAGCGGCGGGGCCCGGCTTGAGGCACCGCGGGGAGCGCGCCGCGCCCGACGCCGCACCCGACACTCGGCCATTCCTTTTGGAAGGGCGTCGCGAAGGACGTTGCGTTGGGTGGTCGCGCTGTGCTGCGCCGGTATCTGCCGGGCCGCATGGCGGCTTCGGCGGTCCCACACCCGCCGCGTCGCGATGCCGGGCATCGGTCGGCGTGGATGAGGGTGCGTTCTCGTGGTGGGTGGTCCCTTGGCTTACGTATGTTCCAGATCCTGAATCTGGTGGGCTAACCGGCCCCGGTCGGAGGGGATTCGAACCCCCGGGTCTTGCGACCCTACCAGTGTTGGCGATGTCGGACTTGAACCGACGACACCCGAGTTAACAGCTCGGTGCTCTTCCAATCTGAGCTAATCGCACGCCACGCACCACCGGCAGAACCCGTTGTCGCGAGACACGCTGGCCTACTGGGGCGCGTCGCCGGACGATGGTGCGAGGCAAAGGACACAGCGGGGGTCGAACCCGCACACCCCGCACCCAAATGTGCGGGGGCCCACCGGGGGCGTCCAAGGACCGTCGTGCGTCTGCGGTTGTCAGAGAGCCGCGAGGGATCCGCCCTCGCACGAAACCGAATCAAGCGAACCAGTGGGCCGGTCAGGACTCGAACCTGCGGTGTTCACCACGCGGGTGCCCGGTTTACAGCCGGGGAGCTTCGCCGCTTGCATACCGACCCGTTCTGCAATGACCCCGGCAGGAGTCGAACCTGCACTAAGCGGATTCTGAATCCGCCGCCTCTGCCAATTGGGCTACGGGGCCTTTCCTGATCATCCGCACCGTGATCGCGCACCGATCGCGCTCACAGTTCAACACTGTTCATGCAAGATGGCCGTGCGCTCCAATCGGCTGGAACGAAACGATCGACAACCTGCGACCACGATTCCGGAGGGGAACCCGTCGCCAACACGCCCGCTTTGGAAGAAAGGGGAAGGCGTCGGCTCGCGGGTTCCGCTGCCGACGCCGTGGACTCAGCCAGACGATTTCAGCAGCGACTCATCTTCGGCCAGACGGCCGAATCGCAGGGCAGCAAGGTTCCACGCTGTCAGCAGCGCGGACTTGTGCGGCCCGAAGCAATATGAGATGGAGTCTTGCAACATCATGGCAACACAGTTTTGTCGGCAAAAAGCTCTTGTCAAGAATAACCCTAGAAAAAATATGCATTTGCCGCACATGAGTCCGGGTCTCAAGAACGTTCATATGTTGCGACAATCCGAGTGAGCGAGTATTCGGCAAAGCGGTCCCGTAAGGACCAGATTCAGATCAGATCAACGGCCGTCCGCACCTCGATCGTTGCTGGACCCACATGAGTGAGGGCCTGCGTCAATGCCCCATGCAATTCGTCCGCGCGTTCGACTCTGATCCCCAGCCCACCACAAGAGCTGACATACTCCGCGATGTTGGGGTTGGTCAGTCTCGTCTGCCACACGCTCCATTGCCCGGCCCGCTGCTCCTTGCTGATCTTGCCGAGTTCGTTGTTGTTGAGGAGCACGTGGGTGATGTTCATGCCGTGCCTGACGGCGCTGTTGACCTCCCACGCGTACTGCCCGAAGCCGCCGTCTCCCGTCACACACACGACAGGGCGGCCGGCAAACTGCTTCCAGAACGCATCAGCGCTCACTCGGTGCGCCCGCGTCGCGGCCCAGGCCCCCATCGCGGCTGGATAGCCGAATCCGATCGAGCCGAGGTAGCCCGACATCAGCACGGCCTGCTGGCCGGACGCCTCGAAGTATCGCCCGAAGCTGTAGGCATGGTTGCCAACGTCGACCGTGATAATCGCATCGTGCGGAATGGCACGATTCATCGCGTCGAACACCGCGATCGAACTGACTCCGGTCTCGGACGTGTCGAGCCTGCGACTGGCCTTCTCGGCGCGCCACAGCCTCCACCGCTCGGCGACTTCGTGGGCATGGTCTTGTGATGATCGCTCCAGCCTCACGGCCTCGAGTAACTCTCGGCACGTCTCGGCGATATCACCCCACACCGGGCAGTCGATCGCGTGGAAGCGGGCTAATTGCGCCCGATCGGAGTCGACCTGGATCGCCGGCTTCTTCGGCGTGATGCCGGTGTGGTTGCTGAACGAGGCGCCCAGCACGAGCAGCAGATCGCACTCGTTCATGAACCAACTGGCCACCGGCGTTCCCGAACGTCCGAGCACGCCGCACCCCAACGGATGGGCCGGACGATCGGGCATCGCCGGGTCGGGGCAGTCGCCAATGATGCCCTTACCCTTGAAGGTCGTACAGACCGGGCACTGCAACGCCTCGGCCAGGGCGATCACGTCGGGCATCGAGAACCGTGCACCGTGCCCCACAATGATGACGGGCCGCTTGGCGACGCGCAGCATATCAACAGCCTGCCGGAGAGAATCGGTGGGCGGACGGATCGCGGTCGCACCAAAGCGTCCATCCGGGTTGCCGGGCTCGGCACCCTCATCGGCCTCGACCGTCTGCGTGTCGTCCGGGAAGACGATGTGTGACACCTGACGATCGTTGCACGCGGACTTGAGCGCCAGACTCATCAACTCGGCGTGATTCGAGCCCGGCAGGCAGACGTGGCTGAACGATGCCACCGACTCGAACGCGCTCAAAAGTGGCAACTCCTGGAACGCGCCGGGGCCGAACACCTGCTGCTGCACCTGGCCAGTCAGTGCCAAGAGCGGGGCGCGATCGACCTTCGCATCCCAGCACCCGGTCAACAAGTTCGTCGCGCCGGGACCAGCAATCGTCAGGCACGCCGCCGGCCGCCCGGTCAGCTTGCCGAATGCGCTCGACGCAAACGCCGCCGCCCCCTCATGCCGGACGCCCACGTACTCCAGCCGCTCGGCCTCGCACTCCCGGCGGATGGCATCGGCGAGCCCGAGGTTGGAGTGCCCAACCATGCCGAACACATGGGTGACGCCCCAGTTGGTCATCGTGCGGGCCATGATGTCGGTCACGGTCGTTGCGTGGTCGTTCACTGACTCGAGCCCGACATACACGCCATCGTCGCGTGTCTCGACCGGATGGGTTGTCAGCCCGTCGTCGTATCCGCCGGGCGGCTTGCCCGTCGTCGGGTGGAAGTCCCATCCATGCCACGGACAACGGAGGTAGCACTCACCATCGCTGGCACACTCGATGGAACCCTCGCCAAGCGGCCCCCCTTGGTGCGGGCACGCGTTGTCGAGCGCAGCATATGCACCAGCGTGATGCGTCAAACATATCTGCGTCACATGGTCGCCTTGCGAGATCGAGACCGTCTTGACGCGGCCCTCGGGCAACTCGCCGTGCTCCGCCGCCTTATACCAGGTAAGTTGAACCGGCTTCTCGGTCACGGCGAGCCTCCCATATCAATGGAATCGTGTCATCGTACTCGGCATCACGACGTCCGTGGCGATTGCGTTATCGGGAATGTACGCACAGCCACCGGAGCAGACGGCGATCGACGCGATGGCCAGCATCGTCCATTCCCGTGACCGTCGTACGATACATCTCCATGTCTTGCGCAACGATGGCATGCCGCTTCTCGTGTGTGGTCCTGGGCGGGCTATCGCTCATACTGTCTGCGTGCGGCAGCATGGCTGTCGCAACGTACGAGACCCAACCAACATCGCCCATCACGATGACCACACGCGCGAGCGGGCTCAGGGTTGGCGAACTCGCCGAGTCGGGGTCGCTCAGCGTTGACTCGTTCCTGGTGCACGGTGCCAGGAGAGATCGATTCCTCAGGTTCACCTCAAGCTCCAACGATCCGGAAGTCATCATCCGATCGATCGTCCCCGAAAGAGATGGCTCGTTGACGATTGAACTGACGACCGAGTCCATGGATGCGGTATCGGCCCGCTCCGTGCTGGTCATGGACGAAGCACGCAATGTGCTTATCCAATCGAATCTGGCCAACAGCATCGAGAGCACATTCGAGCCCAAGGCCGTGTTTCTGACGGCCACCCTCAGCGCCGGAGTCGAGATCGTGCGTGAGATCGGCGTGCGTTCTGAAGGAAGCCTCTTCAGTTCGGGATCTGGTGAGGGTACTTCGATCGTGAGGGGTGTCGGCACGCAGATGATCGAGGTGCCCGCCGGCCTCTACGAGGCGTTCGTCGTCGAGTCAGAACTCTCGTTTTCCATCGGACCCGCGCGGATCCTGCTCACGCAGCGAGGCTGGTTCGCGAAGAGCAAGAAGGGCGTTGGTGTTGTCGCCGAAGAGGGCCGGGAACGCGTCGAGGTGTTCGGCATCACGGCCCACAACGAGAGTCGCGTCAGCGTGCTGGCGGCGGAGAAGATCGAGGAAGAGTGAGCGAACCGTTATCCTCGAACACTCGCGCCAACGCGAGCGAGAGCCACGGGGTGTACAGGCTTGGCTCGCGTTCGATTGATGCACGCAGATCGCGCACGCTCACCCACCGCCAGTCCTCCGCCTCTTCCGCGTTGAGAGTGGGCTCGCCTGAGAAGCACCCCACGAACACGTGGTCGAGCTCGTGCTCAGTCAAGCCACTGGCCTCGTCGTGGGCCTTGTAGACGAACCAGCCGTGCGCCGTAAGCGGGACATCGATGCCCATCTCCTCTCGTAGACGCCGTCGGGCACCGTCCATGGGCGCTTCCCCGGGCCTCGGATGGCTGCAGCAGGTATTGGTCCATCGTCCGCCGAAGTGGTACTTCCCCGCGGCTCGCTTCTGCAGCATGATTCGTCCCGTGTCGTCGAGAACGAACACCGAGAACGCGCGATGCAGCCTGCCCCCGTCGAGGTGGGCGGCCTGCTTCTCCATTGTGCCCAGTTGCCGATCGTCTTCATCCACGAGCACGACTTGCTCTTCCGAGTGCCTTCCCAATGTGCGCCCCTTCCAGCTCCGGCCCGACCTTCGATGCAGCAGGTAAGAGCGCCATTGGATGATCGTGAGCATCGTGATGGCAATCGGGTGCAGCCCAGCGATCGCGGACGCATGGCAAAAACGATGGGCGAGCAGCAGTCGCTGGGATGCCTGCAGCACGATCGCACCGGTGGCAAACAGACTCACGAGCACCGGCCCATCGGCCAACAGATTCAACGGCAGCACGATCCAAGGCGCGACATGCACCACCAGGTGCAGCACGGTGAGAAACACGAGCAATCCGAGTGAGCCAAGCCCTTCGTACGCGTTTTTGGCAAACCCGCGCCATGTCTGCGTGAAACCCCTGTACATCCGTACACGGCACAGCCTCGTGCCATCGAACAGGTCGGTCTTGTGCCCCACCTTGCGAAACAGACGCGGGAGCTTGACCCCATCGTGCATGGAGTCTCGGATCGCCGCGTGCCCGCCAGATTCTGCATACGCCTTCCGCTCAACCATCAGGAACTGCCCGCACGCCGCGCTGGCCGATGGCGAGAGCGTGCGACGCATCCGAGAGAACGGCAGATAGCCCATGAGCAGGTAGAACATCATCGGGACGATCAGCATCTCGCTCAGTGAGCCGGTGATCTGGCGGGGGAACGTCGACACCAGTGATGCGCCAGACGCTCTGGCGAAGGCGAGGGCCCTGCCGACAGCATCCGGCTCAAGGCGCACGTCCGCATCGATGAACAGCATCCAATCGCCGCGGGCTTCTTGAGACAGTCGGTAGCAGGCGTGCTGCTTGCCAACCCAACCGGGCGGCAGGGGCATGGCCGTCGCCACCGTCAGCCTCTCGTGCTGCGCAACGAGGCGAGCCAGGATCTCGCTCGTGCGATCCGTCGAATCGTCGTCGTAGATCACCACCTCGATCGCATCGTGGCGCGACGCGAGCACCGATCCTACGACAGCCTCAAGGTTGTCCTCTTCGTCCCGGCACGGGATGCAGACGCTTACCAGGGCGTCGTCCGGCGCATCCGACTGAGGCGGTGGGTTGAAAACCCGCAGGTTACGAACCGTCAGCACGAGCGTGAATAGTGAGACAAAAGCACAACCCGCCAGATACCACGCAAGCAACGTCATGGATGCGTCCCGCGCTGCTTGGGCGTAACGTGCGACCGCCGGCCGCGCAATCGTTGCCAGAGGTCATAGATCGGATTGATGTCTGACCCGCTCCGCACGAGCATCGGCACGAACGGCTCGGTGCTCCGAGCGATCGCGAGCTTCGCGAGGGCATCGGCACCACCCTGCAACCCCTTCCGAATAGTCCGCGTCCAACCCGAAGTCGTCGGCTGCGCCGGCTTGTCGCATCCGCGAGCCAGAATCAGCAGTTCCGGCCGCTTGTCTTCCCAGAACACGAGTTCCGAGACGATCGCGATGACGCGGACGTTCGGCAGGCTCGCCGCGACCGCGCCGGTGCCCGGCCGTACGACGATGGGCACCCGCACGTCGGCGAACGCTCCCTGGGGTGTCACGTAGAGCCCCAGCCGAGGCTCCTGCCGCTGGCAGTCTTGCACGTACTCCACAAAAGCCCGAGCCGCGGCGGGGTGCTCGATGTCGACGCCGAACATGCCAAGCCGGCGCATGAAGCCGAAACGCTCGAACATCTCCATCTCGACGGGCGCGATGCCGGGCCGGTCGGGCATGTAGATGTGCTTCAGAGCCACGCCGACAATCGGATCCCACCAGCTGTGGTGGTTGAACGCGACGACAAGGGGGCCGTCGTGCGTTTCCACATCGCGCAACACTTGCTCGCTCTGCCGTTCCAGCAAGACACTCGAACACCGCTTGCGCAGCATTCGGCACGCGTAGGCCCCGAAGAACCGGACAAATCGCGGCGAGCCACGGGCTGGGACGATTGGGGGCGTCATGCCATCGCCGGCGCTGCGGCGGATACCTCTTCCGGCGTGGGACCGCAACTCGTGCCGTCGATGTCGGCCGCGGGCAACCCAAGGAACTCGGCCGCCGAGCGTGCCGCCGTCACGCCGCTCATCAGCACCATCGGCACGCCCGGGCCTGGGTTGGCGCTGCCGCCAGCAAGGAACAGACCTGGGACCTTTGATGTATTGCGCGGCTTGAACCCGCCCGCGAGCCGTCCGTGCGATGCCAGACCATAGATCGCCCCGCCCTCGGCGTTGTACATCCGCTCGATGCCGGTTGGCGTGAGCGAGCGTTCAACGACAATGTGCTGTTCGATGTTCTCCATCTGGAAGCGAGCGAGCTTGTCCATGATGACAGGGCGGTAGGCTTCGAGCATGCCGCCCGGCTCGTTCCACTCGTGGCCGGGCCGCAAGTACGGCGTATGGATCAGGATGTAGAGCGCTTCACCACCGGCCGGGGCCTGCTCGGGATCGGTTCGCGACGGCGCGGCGATGTACAGGGTCGGGTCTCGTGCCGGGATGCCCCGTTTGTAGATATCGTCGAACTCCTCGTGGGAATCCTTGCTGAACAGGAAATTGTGGTGCGCGAGGTGTTTGTACTGGCGATCGAGCCCCAGATACAGCACCACGCCGCTGCACGCGGGCGTGTAAGTTCCGGCGATCTTCCGCCGCTCGTTCTGCCCCTGCTCTGTGCCAACAAGATTAGAGTAGGTCCGCTGCACGTCGCTGTTCGAGACCACCGCGTCTGCCATGATCGTCCGTCCGTCAGAAAGTCGAACGCCTGCGGCTCGGCCATGCTCGCTGATTATTCCTTCAACGGAACACCCTGTGACAGCCTCAACACCCAGGTCTGAGGCGAGCCGTTCGAGCGATCGAGCAACCTTGCGCGTGCCACCCATGGCATACCAGCATCCTTGGTCGACCTGAGCCGAAGCGATCATCGTGAGGATCGCCGGTGCCAGGAATGGGCTCGAGCCAACATATTGCAGGAAGTGCTCTGCAACCTGCCTGACATGCGGCTCGCGGACGTGCTTCTGGATCGTCGCGGCCACCGTCGAGTGCAGCCGCATCGCCAGTGCGTCACCCATCACCTGCTTGTCCATCGCTGGCGATTGGCGCATCACGTCGCGGATACCACCAACGTCCTTGTAGAAGAACACGTTCCGGCTGAGCCTGTTCATCCGGCGGCTGTATTCGATCAGCTTCCGCCAGCCGTCGCCGGCACCACTGCCCGGAATTTTTGCCTCGAGTTCACGCACCATGTCATCAACATTCTCACGCAAATCAATGCAGACCCCATCCTCGAAGAAACACCGCCATTGCGGATCGAGCCGAACAAGGTCGATCAGATCCGGCACGCGCCGCTGGGCGCGCCGAATGATCCCGCATAGTACTTCCGGAAGGGTCAGGATCGTCGGACCCATATCGAAGGTGAAGCCGCTCTCGCTCAGGACGTTCATCTTGCCGCCGAGGTGATGGTTGGCTTCGACGATCGTGACCTCGGCGCCTCGCCCGCGCAACTCAACGGCGGAGGCAAGGCCCGCGAGCCCCCCACCGACCACGACGACACGCTTCGGGGAATTCTGATCCGCCATCGGCACACTCCCGCGACTCACCGGCCATACCTCCAACGCACAAACCGTTCGATATTTCGCCGCACCCGTTGGCTGGGTTCATCGGTCGGAAGTCGTAGCTTCCGGCTCGTCTTCGAGACGAACTGGGGCCTAGTCATAGCCAGCAACCCTAGCTCTCCTCTGGAGACCCCCCAGCCGCTGGGCCCCACGCCGGAGATGCTCGTGCCGGGGTGGGCCGTCGGCAGCAGGCAGTCGTTGATGGTGAGAAAGCCCGTCCCGACCTGTCGGGCGATCGCCTCCGCCTCGCGCGGCCTGCTGGTGAAGATCGATAGTGCCAGCATCTTCGGCGTCGCCTTGGCCAGCGAGAGCGTCTGCGACCGATCCCCAGAGCGGATGACCGCGATGGCGGGACCGAAGTGGTCGCTTGAAGCGATCCCGGAGTCGACTGGACAATCGATGACCGCTGTTGGTCCGAACCCGTCCCCGTTCCCTGGATCGCTCGACACCACTCGGGCCCCGTCCGCACGTGCGCGCTCGATGAGCGTGCGGCAACTCTCGGCCTCTGGCCCTTCAGCAAGCCCAACGCCAGCACACTGCTCGAACTTTGGAACAAACCTTGAGACAAAGGTGTCGTACGCTGCATCTTCCACGATCACGCGCCGCGGCGCCATACAGCTCCGGCCCGCGTTGAGCGTGAGCGCGAAGTAGATCGAATCCGCGGCGAGCCCAACATCGGCATCGTCCAGCACGATCGCAGAATCGGAACCCGAAAGCTCCAGCGTACTCGGTGTTAGAGATCCAGCGAGCGTGCCGGCGACCTCACGCCCAACCTCCGTCGAGCCCGTAAAGACAACATGATCGAAGCGGCGATCTTCCAGCAACTCCCTACCGGCCTCGCGCGTGGCGTCGGTCCAATCGAGCCGTGAGGCGTCGAGCCCAGCTTGGCGGGCGAGCTTCAGCAGCGCGAGCTGGCATCGCGGCGAACGCTCGCTGGGCTTGACAGTCACGCTGTTGCCCGCTGCGATCGCCTGCACGAGCTGGATCCCAAGCAATTGATACGGATAGTTCCAGGTCGCGATGATCGCGACCCTGCCCAGCGGCGTACGCCGCATCGTCACGCGCTGCCCGAAGCGCCACAGCCCACCGTGGCCGACGCGCCTGGGCCTAAGGACCCGCCTCGCACGCTTCTCATGCCAGAAGCAGGCGTCCAGCAGTGGGACGATGTCCGACATAAGAATCTCGAACGGCGGACGGCCAAGCTCTTCCGTACACACCCCCACGAGTCTCGGTAATTCCCCCACAATGGAACGCCGCCATCGCCGGATCCAGGCGATGTCATATTGTGATGGCGCTTCCTCGACGTCTTGGCGGCTCACGGGTCCGCGAATCCTATGTGACCAGGTCGTTCCCGGTCGCACCGTAAGATCGACGTGTGCGGATGAGCAGGAAGGGGGTCGCCGGATGAGCTCGCCAAAGATTGCTGTCGTTGGTGCCGGCCCCGGCGGGCTCGCCTCGGCGGTACTGCTTGCCGGGCGAGGCCTCGACGTCACCATCTACGAGTCCCAGCCTCGCATCGGCGGTCGCACCGGATGCGTCGCAATGGGCGACTTCTCGGTCGACCTCGGACCCACGTTCTTCCTCATGCCGCACGTGCTGCAGGAAGTCTTCTCCGCCGTCGACAGAGATCTGAACGACTACGTCGATCTGCGCCGCCTCGACCCAATGTACCGGCTCCTCATCGGGCAGCAAGACGCGCCGGACATCTCGATCGACGCAACCCAGGACACTGCGCGCATGGCCGCCCAGCTTGGCGCCCTGCACCCCGAGGACGGCAAGGCCTTCGAGCAATTCGTCGCCCACAACCGCCGCAAGTTGAACGCCGCCGAGCCGATCCTTCGCCGTCCCATCCGCTCGTTTCGAGACCTCATCCGACCCGATGCCGCGCGCGTGCTGCCAGTCTTGAAGCCAACAGAGACCGTCGATTCGCTGAGCTCGAAGTACTTCAAGCATCCCGCATCCAAGATCGCCGTCGGTTTCCAGAGCAAGTACTTGGGCATGAGCCCATACGACTGCCCCAGCCTATTCACCATATTGCCATACATCGAGTACGAGTACGGCGTCTGGCACCCCGTCGGCGGCTGCCACGCGCTGATGCAAGGCCTGGCCAGTGTCTTCGAAGAACTCGGCGGCAAGATCCGCACCGGCACACCCGTAAACCGCATCCGTGTCGAACGCGGCCGCGTCACGGGCCTCGAGTTGAGCGATGAAGTGGTGCCCTGCGACCACGCGGTCATCAACGCCGACGCGACCTGGGCGCTCAAGAACCTCTTCCCGCGGTCCATCCGCGGCAAGACAACCGACGCATCGCTCGATCGCAAGAAGTACTCATGCTCAACGTTCATGATGTACTTGGGTATCGATGGTGAGGTCGACCTGCCCCACCACACGATCCGGACGGCACCGGACTACCGCGGCAATCTGGAAGACATCGGCGGCCTGGACGGAGCCGGCGGCTCGCTCACCCAAGATCCCAGCTTTTACGTGTGCAACCCGAGCGTTACCGACCCAACACTCGCGCCCGATGGTTGCAGCTCGCTCTACGTGCTCTTGCCAACGCCGAATACACGAGCACCAATCAACTGGAAGGCCGAAGAGCCGGTGTGCCGCGGCCGGCTGCTCGAGCGTATGCGCACGCTGCTGGGTGTCGACCTCACAGAACGCATCCGCGAGGAGTTCGTCCTCACGCCCGATGACTGGGCCTCGCGGAACATCAACTTCGGTGCTACGTTCAACCTCGCCCACTCGCTCGACCAGATGCTCCACAAGCGGCCGCAGCACCGTGTCCCATTCGCCGACGGAGCCTGGCTCGTTGGCGGCGGCACGCATCCGGGCTCGGGCCTGCCCGTGATCTTCTTGTCCGCCCAGATCACTTCGGACCTGGTCCTGAAGGAACTGGGCATCGGCACTTGCCGCACTGTTCTTCCATCGCAAGAGGTCTCGCTGGCTGAGGCAGCCGCATCATGACGTTACCCAGCCTCCTCGAACAAACAAGTCGCACGTTCGCCCTCTCGATCCCGCTGCTGCCCGGCAAGCTCCAGCGTTCGGTTACCGTGGCGTACTTGCTGTTCAGGATCGCCGACACCATCGAGGACGAGATCCCCGGGTCCACCGAAGACCGTGCCCTTGCCCTGCGAACACTCGCGAGCAAGTACGCGTCGGATGGCCTGTCGCCCACCGCGTTTGCGGAGTTGCTGGACGCACTCCCGTCGTTGCACGAGAACGGGTGCGCAAACCTCTTGTCGCACGTTCCGGACGTACTCGACGAGTACGCCACACTCGAGCCCACGCACCGACAGATCATCGCCGAGCACCTTTCGAGGACATCGAGGGGCATGGCCGACTTCCTTGAACGCGACCTGTCCTCAGCTGGCCTGCAAGACTTGCGGGCGTACTGCTACGTGGTCGCGGGCATCGTCGGCGAGATGTGCTCGGCGCTGTTCGTCGCCGCCCAACCCGAACTCAACGGCGTCCGCACCGACCTGCAACGGGACTCGGCAGCCTTCGGCGAGGGGCTCCAACTCGTCAACATCATCCGCGACGCCCGGGACGACCTGCACGCGGGCCGCTGCTACATCCCAGAGAGCGTCCACCGCCGGCAGCTCGTCGAGCTGGCTCGCGAGGATCTGGCGACCGCCGCCATCTACATCGAGACCCTTGAACGAGCCACGGCCCACCCTGGCGTCGTCGCGTTCAATACCTTCAACGCGGCACTCGCCCACCACACGCTCCGCGCCGTCGAGCGCGATGGCGCCGGCGCCAAGGTGTGCCGCGAAGTTGTCATGGACCTCGATCACTCGATCCGGGATCGGGTCAGCCGAGCCGAGCCTCTCGCAGAACTTGTTCACGCGGCAAAGGGCGGCACACGGCAGGTACCCCGATCGGAAGCGAGCTAAGACGACGGTGTGACTGGCTCGGAGCCGATGGCTTCGAGGGAGCTGCCCGCGAGAATCTCGCCAGTGGCTGCCTCATTGCATACGTTGGTTGCAATTCACGGGCGTAGATCAGTGATAGAGCGTTAGCCTTCCATGACATCGATCCGCTACATCACGTCAATCGCAACCTGCCCCATGCTCTCTGAGGGCCGTTCTTGTGCGACCGCCGCGACGATTGATCGACCAATGTAGTCTTGGATCGACCCAAAATGTAGTACAGGACTTGCTTGTACATCAACACGTTCATCGAGTCAGAACGGTCTTCGCGGAATCGCATCCGAATGTGAACTGTCGATCCTAACACGTCGCCGCGATCCATCGAACGCCGGGCACGGTGTACTGCTTCAACGGCTAGACAGGCAACTGGCACAACGCGCCCGCACCCGTACCTGGAATGCCGTCACCCGCTAGTAGCCGCATCACTCGCACATCGCCGCCAACTCGACGATCTGCCGAGTCAACTCGGAGATCTTCATCCCCTGGTTCGCAGCACCCCCGCTTCCATGAGCTTCCTGATGATCTGCTCAACCGAATGCCGGATCCCTGCTATGTCAGGCCCGCCTCTCCAGATGCGTCCGATCCCACCAAGTTATCGCACAGCGGGTGAGCTAAGAAGCTCATGAGAAGGTGAATCGGGGTGAGAGGACACCAGTTGGACTACTAACCGCCGACATCGCCCGTGGACGGTAGGAACGCAGATTCTGGTTTCGCCGTGAGATTCCGTGGTACCGGTTGCGGATGAACTACTGGAGGTGGTGCCAGCGACTGCCACACCGCCCGTTGGAGTGCTGCCTTGCGCCCGACAGACAGCATGTCGTCAGACTTGGTTGCAGCGGACGCATGCAATAGCCGCAACTGCGTACAATCGCCTTCCGATGTATTAGAGGATGGGAATTGTGAGACATGCTTCTCCAGATCGAGACAACACACCGTCCGGCGACTGACATCGGCTACCTGCTTCACAAGAACCCAGCGGGCTTGCAGTCATTTGAGCAGAGCTTTGGGACCGTGCATGTCTTCTATCCTGTCGCCGAAGAAGAGCGTTGCCAGGTCTGCGTCATTCTCGACGTTGACCCGGTCGGCCTGGTCCGTGGCCGCGGAGAGCGTTCGCTGGACCACTACGTCAACGATCGTCCGTATGTCGCTTCCTCTTTCCTCAGCGTTGCCTTGAACAAGCTCTTCTCGACGGCTATGAACGGCCGGAGCAAGGAGCGACAGGAGCTCGTCGAGACGCCGCTTCCACTCAAAGCGACCATCGCTGTCGTCCCGAGCCGAAGTGGCGAAGACCTCCTCCATCGCCTGTTCGAGCCGCTGGGTTACACAGTCACCGCAACCAGGCACCCTCTCGACGATCAGTTCGAGAGTTGGGGCGACGGGCCGTACTACACGCTCACGATCGAGCAAAAGCTGCCGCTCCAGGCCCTGCTCCAGCATCTCTACGTGCTTGTTCCTGTACTCGACAATGACAAGCACTACTGGGTCGGTGAGGATGAAGTCGAGAAGCTGCTCGCACGCGGTGAGTCGTGGCTGCCCGGCCATCCAGAGAAGGATCTCATCACCCGCCGGTACCTCAAGTACCAACACCGCCTGACCCGCGATGCCCTGGCTCGTCTCGCTGTCGAGGATGACTTGGACCCGGATGCGTCGGAGCAACAGCACGACACCGAAGAGGAGCAGATCGAGAGCCCACTCAGCCTGAACGCTCAGCGGATGGGGTC